>ERZ841116.1-NODE-1-length-580655-cov-11.380338_pt1 | contig 580655 bp, 536 predicted proteins | sample MGYA00519875_ERZ841116 | MGnify/ENA primary metagenome ERZ841116 (study PRJEB31850, sample SAMEA3708889) | human gut metagenome | biome: human gut; feature: human-associated habitat; material: faeces | place: China | collected 2014 ... | reverse complement strand
TCATCAGGTCAGGCTTGTCAGCGTAGTGGTCCATGGCAAACAGCTTACCGGTACGGGCGAAACCGCTCTGCACTTCATCGGCAATCATCACGATCCCGTGCTCATCACAGATGCGGCGGATGGCGGCCACCAGCTCTGGCGGCGCGACGTTGAATCCGCCTTCACCCTGAATGGGTTCAAAAATAATCGCCGCTACCTGTTTCGCCTCAATATCTGCTTTGAACAGGCGCTCTATCGCCGTGATGGCATCCTGCGTCGTGATGCCGTGCAGCCCGGAGGGATACGGTACGTGATAAACCGACCCGGGGAAGGGGCCAAATCCCAGCTTATAAGGCGCGACCTTGCCGGTTAACGCCATGGTCATATAGGTTCGGCCGTGAAAGCCTCCCCCGAAGGCAATCACGCCAGGTCTGCCGGTGTGGGCCCGGGCGATTTTAATGGCATTTTCCACCGCTTCCGCGCCCGTCGTGAAGAACGCGGTTTTAGCCGGGCCCTGTACCGGGGCCAGCTCGTTAAGTTTTTCGGCCAGGGAAACGTAGCTTTCATATGGCACAATCTGGTAGGCCGTGTGGGTGAACTGGTGCAGCTGTTTTTCCACTGCGGCCACCATTTCAGGATGACGATGGCCGGTATTCAGTACCGCGATCCCGGCGGCGAAATCAATATAGTCATTGCCTTCCACGTCGGTAAGCGTGGCATTCTCCGCCGTGCGGGCAAAGAAATTACACATTACGCCTACGCCGCGCGGGGTGGCCGAAAGTCTGCGCTGATGAAATTCCTGGTTACTCATGTCAGATACCCTTTTGTCGAAATGATCAAACGCCAAGACGATCGCGCAGGCTGTAATACGCCGCGCCCATCGCCGTAAATGGAATCCGCAGGCTGCGACCGCCCGGGAAGGGGTAGTGCGGGAGGTTGGCAAACGCATCAAAGCGCTCTGCGTCACCGCGCAGCAGTTCCGAAATCAGCCGTCCGGCCAGGTGGGTGCAGGTCACGCCGTGGCCGCTGTAGCCCTGCATGTAGTAGATGTTTTTATCCAGACGACCAAACTGCGGCATGCGCGACAGGGTCAGCAGGAAGTTGCCCGTCCAGCGGTAGTCGATTTTGACCCCTGCCAGCTGAGGGAAGGTTTTCAACAGCTTTGGCATCACCAGACGCTCGACATCGTCCGGATCGCGCGCGCCATAGACTACGCCACCGCCGTACAGTAGTCGGTTGTCGGCGGTGAGACGGTAGTAGTCCAGCAGGTAGTTGCAATCTTCAACACAGTAGTTATTGGGGATTAGCGTGCGGACGACCTCTTCCGGCAGTGGGGCGGTGGTCACCACCTGGGTGCCGCAGGGCATGCTGCGTTTTGCCAGTTCTGGTTCGACCTTATCGCCCAGATAGGCATTTCCGGCGACGATCACATAGCGGGCCGTCACCTGACCATGCTGCGTGCTTACCACGGCCGGGCTGGTGTGCTGAATGGCGGTCACCGGGGATTGTTCATACACACGCCCGCCGTTAAGGCGAATGGCGTCCGCTTCGCCGATCGCCAGGTTGAGCGGATGAATATGTCCCCCGCTGCGGTCCAGCAGCGCGCCGGTATAGCGTTCGCTGTCGACTTCCCGGCGGATCGCGCTGGCATCCAGCAACTCCAGCTGCGTGTTGCCGTAGCGTTCCCAGTTGTCTTTTTGCTCTTCCAGCGTCTCCAGCTGCTTATGGTTCAGGGCAACAAACAGCCCGCCGGGACGATAGTCGCACTGGATCTGATAGCGCTGAATACGCTCCCGGATGATTTCCCCGCCTTCAAACATCATGCTCCCGAGGACTTTGGCAGCATCGGGGCCATAGTTTTTCTCAATCACGTCGATATCGCGGCTGTAGGAGTTAACCAGCTGGCCGCCGTTGCGTCCGCTGGCACCGAAGCCGATGCGCGCCCCTTCAAGGAGCACCACGTCGTAGCCCATTTCAGCGAGATGCAGTGCGGAGGAGAGGCCGGTATAGCCGCCGCCTACCACGCACACGTCACAGCTGATTGATTCGCTAAGCGTCGGGAATGGTTCGTAAGCGTTCGCGCTGGCCGCATAATAGCTGGTGGTATGTTCGGTCATGATTGAGGCTCCAGGGCAATCCAGATGGTTTTCAGTTCGGTAAATTTTTCCAGCGCGTGCAGAGACTTATCGCGGCCGTTGCCGCTCTGCTTATAGCCACCAAACGGTACGGTCATATCCCCGTCGTTATAGTTATTGACGAAGACCGAGCCTGCTTTCAGGCGACGGCTCATGCGGTGTGCGCGGGAGAGGTCGCGTGTCCATACCGCCGCGCCAAGCCCATATTCACTGTCGTTGGCCAGCGTTAAGGCTTCCTCTTCGGTTTTAAAACGGGTGACGACCAGAACAGGCCCGAAAATCTCTTCCCGGCACAGCGGGGAGGCAGGGTCGATGTCGACAAAAATGGTTGGACCTACCGCAGAAGGCCAGGATTGTGCCCGCCCGTCCAGCAGCAGCGTACCTTTCCGGGCGCCCTCGCGAATAAACGTGTGAACGGTATCGGCGTGCGCGGCGTCGATGAGCATTCCCATCGTGCTGTCGGGATCGAGCGGATCGCCCGGCTGCCAGTGGCGGGCCTGCGCTTTCAGCTTTGCCAGAAAGTCATCGGCGATGCTCTCCTCAAGCAGCAGGCGGGTCCCGGCGATACACACCTGCCCCTGGTTATAAAAAATCCCGGAGGCGGTCGCGCTCACGGCCTTGTCCAGGTCCGGACAGTCGGCAAAGACAATGTTGGCGCTCTTGCCGCCAGCCTCCAGCCAGACGCGCTTCATGTTGCTTTCGCCTGCGTCCTTCAACAGCTGCTTGCCGGTACGGGTAGAGCCGGTAAACGTCAGCACCTCAACGTCCGGATGCAGGGCCAGTGCCTGGCCCGCCTCGTGGCCGTAACCGCTTATCACATTCAGCACGCCGTCCGGCAGGCCCGCCTCTTTCGCCAGCCCGGCCAGCCGCAGGGCGGTGAGAGGCGATTTTTCGGACGGTTTCAATACCACGCTATTGCCCGCGATCAGCGCCGGGCCCAGCTTCCAGCAGGCCAGCAGCAGCGGGAAGTTCCAGGGGACGATGGCGGCGACAACCCCGATCGGCTCGCGCACAATCATCGCCAGCTCGTCCGGCCCCGTAGGCGCCACTTCGCCGTAGACTTTATCCGCCGCTTCGGCGTACCAGCGAATGGCGCGCGCCGCGCCGGGAATATCGTCGCGCAGGCTGTGGCGGATGGGTTTACCGGTGTCCAGGGTTTCCAGTAAGGCCAGCTCTTCGCCGTGGCGTTCCATCAAATCGGCGAACTTATTGAGGACGTATTTGCGCTGCGCCGGTGACGCCTGCGACCAGTCGCCACGGTCAAATACCTCACGCGCAGCCTGAACCGCGCGGTCTACGTCCGCCTGCTTGCCCCGGGCCACATTCGCCAGCGTCTGACGGGTCGCGGGGTTGACGGTTTCAAACGTGGCCTTATCGGCGGCGTCACAATAGGTACCGTTAATAAATAACCGGGTCTCAATGGCACTGTTTTTTGCTTTATCCTGCCAGTAAGTCAGGTGCTGAAAATGCATATTCACTCCTTTCTTTCGCAATCAGATAAATAAAGGCATGGCCGTTTCAGGCAATACGAAGCCGTGAGGCATCCCGGGGATTAACCCGTAAAATGCCGACATTGATCGTTTTTATTTGCCCCGGCGTAAGTCTTTACGCCGGGGCTGAGTGGTCATCAGAACGTGGTGGGGGTGTGGGCACTGATAATGCGGCAGATGCCTGCCGAGGTATTGCTGAAGCTGTGCGGTATGCCGGTATTAATGGCATAGCTTTGCCCCGCAACCAGGTGATAAGGCTGGCCATTAATGGTCAGCACAATTTCACCTTCCAGTATCGTACCGATCTCCTCACCCTGATGTTTGATCCTCTCTCCGGTCGTGGTTCCAGGCTGGTAAGTTTCAAAAATCATCGCCAGCGTACGGTTCGGATTTCCGTTGTGAACCAGCTTCATCGAAACCCCCTGACTGCCTATTTCGATAAGGTCTTCCTGATTAATAACCACCTGCGGTTCATCAGGTTTTTCCGGTTCCGAAAAGAATTCCGAGAGCGACAGCCCATAGACTTTCAGCAGCTTCTGAAGCGTACTGATGGCAGGACTGACTTTATCCTGCTCGATGGTGCTGATGGCACTGTGTGTTAACCCAGACAGTTCGGCGGCACGCCGCTGCGAGAGACCCAGTTGCTGGCGGATCTCAGACAGACGTTTCCCTGGCGCCAGTCCGTCATCGCTCATAGTTGCATTTCCTTTACGGTAGTGGTCAAAGTCGTTGCTTCTCGGCAATGTGGCTTTGACAGGCGGTGATAAAACCTTCAAACAACATACGTGACAGGGCGTACTCGCTGCTGTTCCATTCGGGGTGCCATTGCACGCCGAGGGCAAAAGGATGGTCATGCACGCTGACCGCTTCAACCAGCCCGTCCGTCGAGCGGGCCTCCACGCGAAGCCGTGGTCCTAACGTTCGTGCACCTTGCCCGTGTAACGAGTTTACCCAAAATGTGTTACAGCCTGGTATTAATTGAGACAGCAGTCCTCCCTCCTGAACCTGAACTTCATGAGACGGGGCGTATTGTAGCTCAACCGGCAGTTCAGGATCTTCCCGGTGCTCAAGCAGGTCATTCTGCTCGAACAGGCGACGATACAGCGTCCCTCCCGTCGCAACAACCAGTTCCTGCAGCCCCCGGCAGATGGCGAAAATGGGGATGCGCCTTTCGAGCGCGGCGGCAATCAGCGCCATACTCAGAAGATCACGCCCGGGATCGGCGTCAGGCTCATCGCCGTTTTCACCATAAAGGTGCGGCTGCACGTTACTTGGGCTGCCCGGCAGGTAAATCCCGTCCAGGGTTGGCAGCAGGGTGGTAAGCAACTCTGGTTCTGCCAGCGCATGCGGTAAGGCAATGGGTAAGCCCCCCGCATTGATAATGGCATTCAGGTACTTTTCTTGCAGGGTCTGGGTCTCATGACCCTTAAGCCTGTTTCTGCACATCACCACGCCAATGACTGGCTTGTTCATTATATTTTCCATGATCGCCCTCACAAAGTGGACTAAATTTAGGCCAGTTTCACCTGTAAAACGGCCTTTTCGTTCAATATTTTCTCAATCTAGCAACGGGATCTGCCTTTTGCAAACTTAATTTAACATTTGACAAACAATTTATTTGCATACAGATTCGATAGGGTGGACATTATATTTGACAGTCCTGAGCAGCGAACGCAAATCCCAAAAACGGTGGTAAATCATGGAAACCAATATCGTAGAAGTTGAGAACTTTGTTCACTACACGGATGAGAGGCGGGGCAGCGCCTTTACGCAGGAGGTGAAGCGCTATTTAGAACAGTATCCGAACACCCAGTTTATTGATGTCCTCCTGACCGATTTGAACGGCTGTTTTCGCGGTAAACGTATTCCGGTTGCCGGACTGAACAAACTCGAAAAAGGCTGCTATTTCCCGGCGTCGGTGTTCGCCATGGATATTCTGGGTAACGTGGTGGAAGAGGCGGGTCTGGGGCAGGAGCTCGGCGAGCCTGACTGTGTCTGCGTGCCGGTGCCGGGCACCCTGACACCGTCCGCTGCGGACCCGGAATACATTGGTCAGGTGCAGCTCACCATGGTCGATGAAGATGGCGCTCCCTTTGACGTTGAGCCGCGGAACGTACTCAACCGGCTCTGGCAGCAGTTGCGCCAGCGCGGTCTGTTCCCCGTGGTAGCGGTAGAGCTGGAGTTCTATTTACTTGATCGGAATCGCGATGCCGACGGCTATCTGCAGCCACCCTGCGCGCCGGGCACCGACGTGCGTAACACGCAAAGCCAGGTCTACTCGGTTGATAATCTCAACCACTTTGCTGACGTGCTGAACGACATTGACGAACTGGCGCAGCTGCAGCTGATCCCCGCCGATGGCGCAGTGGCTGAGGCCTCGCCGGGTCAGTTTGAAATTAACCTGCACCATACGGAAAACGTGCTTGATGCCTGTGATGATGCGCTGGCGCTAAAACGTCTCGTCAGGCAGATGGCAGAAAAACATAAGATGCATGCCACGTTTATGGCGAAGCCGTATGAAGAGCATGCGGGCAGCGGGATGCATATCCACATCAGTATGCAAAACAACAGAGGCGAAAACGTGCTCGCGGACGCCAGCGGCGAGGATTCCGCGCTGCTGAAACGCGCGCTGGCCGGGATGATCGATCTGATGCCAGCGTCCATGGCGCTGCTGGCACCGAACGTCAACTCGTACCGCCGTTTCCAGCCGGGAATGTATGTGCCGACGCAGGCGTCATGGGGACACAACAACCGCACGGTTGCCCTGCGTATTCCCTGCGGCGATCGCCATAACCATCGAGTCGAATACCGGGTGGCAGGGGCAGACGCGAATCCGTATCTGGTGATGGCGGCGATTTTTGCCGGCATTCTGCACGGGCTGGATAACGATTTACCGCTGCAGGAAGAGGTTGAAGGCAATGGTCTGGAGCAGGACGGACTGCCGTTCCCGATTCGTCAGAGTGATGCGCTGTGGGAGTTTATGCAAAACGATCGCCTTCGCGAGCGGCTGGGCGAGCGTTTCTGCCACGTGTATCACGCCTGCAAAAATGATGAATTACTGCAGTTTGAACGCCTGATTACTGAAACAGAAATCGAGTGGATGCTGAAAAACGCCTGATAACGCGCCCCGGTAAGGGGCCGCTTTGTTTCATCTCATACGTATCACCATACGGCCTGCGCGGAGCCTGGCCGAACTGTTCGCTGGCACGCCAGCTATCTCCCGGGAGTCGCGTTATGGAGCGCAGGCGGCACAGGGACTTTCTTAACGACACTGTGTGACGAGGTAGGAAATGATGCAGATGTTCAACTATCCGCAGGGCGAAGGGGGCCAGTCAGGCTTCCATGGTGAATGCGAGCCAGAGACGGTGCGCTGGTACGGTCGCGTTTGTTCTTCACAACTTCCCCCTTTGCTAAGCAGGTTTGCGTTAAGGTCAACGCGATTGCAAACCACGGTAAGCATGGGGGGGACGGTGTATGGCGACTAACACGTCTCTTGACGCGCCGGGCATGGCCGGCAGAACCCGACTGCGCAGTTCTCTTAAGCTCTGGCAGGTGGTGATGATGGGGCTGGCTTACCTCACCCCCATGACCGTGTTTGATACCTTCGGTATTGTGTCCGGTATCAGCAACGGCCACGTGCCCACCTCGTATCTCCTGGCGCTGGCTGGCGTCATGTTTACCGCCATCAGCTACGGTAAACTGGTACGGCAGTTCCCGGAAGCGGGCTCCGCGTATACCTACACGCAGAAATCGATTGGACCCCACGTGGGCTTTATGGTCGGCTGGTCATCGTTGCTGGACTATCTCTTCCTGCCGATGATCAACGTGCTGCTGGCGAAGATCTACCTTTCCGCGATGTTCCCTGAGGTCCCGCCGTGGGTCTGGGTAGTGGGGTTTGTGACGATCCTGACGCTGGCGAATCTGAAGAGTGTTAACCTGGTCGCCAACTTTAATACCCTGTTTGTGCTGGTGCAGGTCGCGATTATGGTGGTGTTTGTCATCCTCGTGGTGCATGGCTTGCACAAGGGAGAAGGGGTCGGCACCGTCTGGTCGCTGCAGCCGTTTATCAGCGAGAACGCACATCTGATCCCTATTATTACCGGCGCGACCATCGTCTGCTTCTCTTTCCTCGGTTTTGATGCGGTTACCACGCTTTCGGAAGAGACGCCAAACGCGGCACGGGTCATTCCCAAAGCCATTTTCCTGACCGCGCTGTACGGCGGGCTGATATTCATTATTGCCTCGTTCTTCATGCAGCTCTTTTTCCCGACCATCGCGCGCTTTAAGAACCCGGATGCCGCGCTGCCGGAAATCGCACTGTACGTGGGCGGTAAGCTCTTCCAGTCGGTGTTTTTATGTACCACCTTTGTCAATACACTGGCTTCGGGTCTGGCCTCGCACGCCAGCGTCTCGCGGTTATTGTATGTGATGGGGCGTGACAACGTCTTTCCGGAGCGGGTGTTTGGTTATGTGCATCCGAAATGGCGTACCCCGGCCCTGAACGTCATTATGGTGGGGATAGTGGCCCTGTCGGCGCTGTACTTTGACCTGGTGACCGCAACGGCGCTGATCAACTTTGGCGCACTGGTGGCGTTTACGTTTGTTAACCTCTCGGTGTACAACCATTTCTGGCGGCGTAAGGGGCTGAACAAAACGTGGAAAGATCGTTTCCACTATCTCCTGCTGCCGCTTATTGGGGCGGTAACGGTCGGCGTGCTGTGGATAAACCTCGAAGCGACGTCCCTGACGCTTGGCCTCATCTGGGCGGCACTGGGGATCCTTTACCTGACATGGCTAACGCGCCGTTTCCGAAAACCGCCTCCGCAGTTTGAAGCCGGTAAGATAGAGCAGGCCTGGGATTCCTGAACGATAAACGGCACCAGTACGCTGGTGCCGTTTAGGTCGCTCGTGCGTCTTACCGGACATCAGCCCGCACGTTTATTATCTCAAACGTTGATGAAGACTTGCCCCCACCAGCAGTGCGGCACAAAGCATCAGGGCGATAAACCCGCCCACGCCGTTCCAGCCGTAGTGATGCCAGAACACGCCGCCCAGCGTCCCGGCGATGCTGGATCCCAGGTAATAGCTAAACAGGTACAGCGACGATGCCTGTCCTTTGGCTCGACGCGCGCGCGGGCCAATCCAGCTGCTGGCGACCGAGTGCGCGGCGAAGAACCCGGCGGAGAAGAGCAGCATCCCGGCAAAAATCAGCCACAGTGAGGAGAAGAGCGTCAACAGCAGGCCGAGCAGCATTACCGCTGTGAAGACCAGCATGACCGGCCCGCGGCCGAAGCGTGCGGTCATCGCCCCGGCTTTTGGCGAACTCCACGTGCCGGTGAGATAAGCCACAGAAAGCAAACCGACCATGGCCTGATTCAGATGCCACGGCGAAAGCATCAGGCGATAGCCAATATAGTTAAACAACGTGACGAATGACCCCATCAGCAGGAAGCCCATCAGGAACAGGCGCGGCAACCCTTTATCACGCCAGTGCAAACGGAAGTTAATAAACAGCGTTTTCGGGCGCAGAGAAATCGGGCGGAAATGGCGTGATTCCGGCAGGATTTTCCAGAACATCAGTGCAGATGCCAGCGCGAAACACCCGATAACCGCCAGCGCAATACGCCAGCTAAAGAAGTCCGTAAAGACCCCGCTCAGCAGACGCCCACTCATGCCGCCAATTGAATTCCCGCTGATGTACAACCCCATCGAAAAGGCAACGAAGCTCGGATGGATCTCTTCGCTGAGATAGGTCATCCCGACCGCGGCCACGCCGCTGAGCGACAGCCCGATCAGCGCGCGCATCACCAGAATGCCGTGCCAGCTGGTCATCATGGTCGAGAGCAACGTACAGACCGAGGCCAGCATCAGGGCAGTGACCATCACCGGTTTACGGCCAATGGCGTCGGACAAAGGGCCGGTAAAGAGCAGGCCAATTGCCAGCATCGCGGTTGAAATCGAGAGCGAAACGCTGCTGCTGGCGGGCGATACGCCAAACTCATGGGAGAGAACGGGGAGGATCGGCTGAACGCAGTAGAGCAGGGCAAACGTGGCCAGACCGGCCGAAAAGAGCGCCAGGGTAACGCGCATAAATTGGGGAGTACCACGTTTAATGAACTGAACCGGCTGCGATGCTACGGGTAAATCATTGATATCGCTGGCCGGAGAGATATCAATGGAGGTTGTACGACTCACACAGTTTCCTTGCTTAAACATCCCCGTGATTTCGGGTGACGGGTATGACCACACGATCAGGGTAGGAAAATGTAAATATTCTGTCTAATATATTAATTATCTCAAATGATACTTTAAAAATATGAATATCGAACTGCGTCATCTTCGCTATTTTGTCGCCGTTGCTGAGGAGCTGCATTTTGGCCGCGCGGCGGCACGGCTGAATATCTCTCAGCCCCCGTTAAGCCAGCAGATTCAAATCCTCGAACAGCAGGTGGGCGCGCGCCTTCTGGCCCGCACCAACCGCAGCGTGAGCCTGACGGCGGCGGGTAAGCAGTTTCTGACCGACAGCCGACAAATCCTGAGCATGGTTGATGACGCCGCCGCCCGTGCAGAGCGGCTTTACCTCGGAGAAGCCGGTGAGCTGCGAATCGGGTTTACGTCGTCCGCGCCCTTTATCAGCGCCGTCTCCCAGACGCTTTCCTCATTCCGCCGCCATTTCCCGGATGTGCATATTCAGACGCGCGAAATTAATACCCGCGAGCAAATTGCACCGCTGAATGAAGGCGCACTGGATTTGGGGTTGATGCGGAATACGCAGCTGCCGGACACGCTGGCGTGGCAGGTGATTCTGCATGAACCCCTGATGGCTATGATCCCCCTTGACCACCCGCTGGCCTCGCGTCCGGCGGTATCGCTGGCAGAGCTGGCAAAAGAACCCTTTGTCTTTTTTGATCCTCAGGTCGGAACAGGCCTGTATGACGACATTCTGGGACTGATGCGTCGCTACGATCTTGCTCCGGTTATCACCCAGGAGGTGGGCGAGGCGATGACCATTATTGGGCTGGTCGCCGCCGGACTGGGGGTCTCTATTCTTCCGGCCTCCTTTAAACGGGTACAACTGCGAGAAATGCGCTGGGTTCCCATCGCCGAAGAGGATGCCGTTTCCGAGATGTGGCTGGTCTGGTCAAAACATCGTGAACAGAGCCACGCCGCGCAGCGCTTCAAACAGCAGTTAATCAGCGCTTCAGGTGGGCAAAACCGGTAGGGAAAAGGGATAAAAATGTGCGGTAAATCACAGAGCTAAGTAAATATTTGACGACAGCTATGGAAGTGCTTCACCATAGCCCAAAGTTTATTTCGAAGCTCGAAAATAAGGGAGTACGAGGTGGTTGCTGATAGTCAGCCAGGGCACATTGATCAGATTAAGCAGACCAACGCTGGCGCGGTATACCGCCTGATTGATCAGCTTGGTCCGGTTTCGCGTATCGATCTTTCGCGCCTGGCACAGCTGGCACCTGCCAGTATCACCAAGATTGTCCGTGAAATGCTGGAAGCGCACCTGGTCCAGGAGACGGAAATTCAGGAGCCGGGCAGCCGTGGCCGTCCGGCGGTCGGGCTGGTGGTTGAGACGGAAGCATGGCATTACCTGTCACTGCGCATCAGTCGCGGGGAGATCTTCCTCGCGCTGCGCGATCTGAGCAGCAAACTGGTGGTGGAGGATCGGCTTGAGCTGCCGCTCAACGCGGAACAATCGCTCCTCGATGCCATTGTCTCCCATATCGATAACTTCTTTATCCGCCATCAGCAGCGGCTGGAACGCTTAACGGCAATCGCCATCACCATGCCGGGCATTATTGATACCGAAAACGGCATCGTGCACCGCATGCCGTTTTACGACGATGTCAAAGAGATGCCGCTGGGAGAGGTGCTGAAAAACCATACCGGCGTGCCGGTCTATATTCAGCATGACATCAGTGCCTGGACCATGGCGGAGGCCCTGTTTGGCGCGTCGCGCGGTGCGCGTGATGTGATTCAGGTGGTGATCGACCATAACGTTGGGGCGGGTGTCATCACCGACGGGCGTCTTCTTCACGCCGGGAGCAGCAGCCTGGTGGAAATCGGGCACACTCAGGTCGACCCGTACGGGAAGCGCTGCTACTGCGGGAACAATGGCTGCCTGGAGACTATTGCCAGTATTGAAAGCGTGCTGGAGCTGGCGCAGGTCAGGCTCAGCCAGTCCATGAGCTCCTCGCTGCACGGCCAACCCTTAACGGTCGATTCCCTCTGCGCCGCCGCGCGTCAGGGAGATTTGCTGGCGAAGGATATTATTACCGGGGTGGGGAATAACGTTGGCCGCATCCTGGCGATTATGGTGAACCTCTTTAACCCGCAAAAAATCCTGATTGGCTCCCCGCTCAGCCAGGCGGCGGAGATCCTCTTTCCGGCGATCTCGGCCTGTATCCATCAGCAGTCGCTTCCCGCCTACAGCAAGAATATTGCGGTGGAAAGCACCCAATTCTCTAACCAGGGCACCATGGCAGGAGCGGCGCTGGTCAAAGATGCCATGTATAACGGCTCGCTGCTTATCCGACTGTTACAGGGTTAACTCTTTTCCGCAGATGTACGAAAAATTGCGCTATCTCAAGCCGGGTAGCGCACGCATCCCGTAGACTTCCTCCACTGAATTATTTACCTGGTTTATATTTTCGAAGCATACCCAAGAGGTGGAGTGAGTCATGCTTAAGCGTTTCTTTGTTACTGGTACAGATACCTCTGTCGGCAAGACCGTCGTATCCCGCGCATTGCTGCAGGCGCTTGCAGCAAGCGGTAAACGCGTGGCAGGGTACAAACCGGTCGCAAAAGGGAGTAAAGAGACGCCAGAGGGATTGCGTAATAAAGACGCCCTGGTGCTGCAAAGCGTCTCGTCGCTGGAACTGCCTTATCAGGCGGTCAATCCCATTGCCTTAAGCGAAGAGGAGAGCAGCGTGGCGCACAGCGGTCTGATTAATTATCCCCTGCTGTCCGATGGGCTGGCGAACCTGAGCGAGAAGGTTGATCACGTGGTGGTCGAAGGGACGGGCGGCTGGCGCAGCCTGATGAATGATTTGCGTCCGCTCTCTGAGTGGGTCGTCCAGGAACAGCTTCCGGTGGTGATGGTGGTGGGTATCCAGGAAGGGTGCATCAACCATGCGCTACTGACAGCGCAGGCGATTGCCAATGACGGCCTGCCGCTGGTGGGCTGGGTGGCAAACCGTATCAACCCGGGCCTGGCGCACTACGCGGAGATCATCGACGTGCTGAGCGCCAAACTGCCTGGGCCGCTGGTGGGTGAGCTGCCTTATCTGCCTCGTGCCGAGCAGCGCGAGTTAGCGCAGTACATCGATCTCTCTGCCCTCGGCGGCGTGTTGGCCGTAGATCGAGTCGTGGCGTAACGTCCGCGACAGCACGGACGCCACCACACAGGCGACCAGTAAACCGGGCAGTAAAACATACTGTCCGGTCATTTCACAGACCATCAGCGCCGACATAATGGGCGCATGCGTGGTCGCAGCAAGTAGCGTTGCCATTCCCGCCAGTCCCAGCAATATTGCCGTCTCTGAACCCGGTAACCACAGCGCGAAAAGCTGCGCAAACAGCATCCCCGTCGCCATGCCGACAAACAGCGTGGGCGTAAACACGCCGCCCGGTGCACCCGAACCGCTGCTGGCCAGTACCGCCAGCAATTTACAGATAAACACTCCGGCAATCACCGACAGCAGCGGCGGGGCGAGCAGAAAAGCCTGAACCACGCTGTAGCCATTCCCCCATACCTTCGGCGTGAGGAGGGACAGCAGCCCGACGATCAACCCCCCCAGCGCCAGCTGCCACGGCGGCGAAAGTTTGAGACGCAGAAACAGTCCGTGGCTAAACGTCATCAGCCACATCAACAGGGGTCCGCAAAGACCTGCCAGCAGACCCATGGCGACCAGCAGGGCATAATCTGTCGCGGTCAGTATGCCGCTCAGATGGACTTCATAGAGCGTGCTGGCGCCGGGTGCCAGCACGCGGGTGGTCAGAAGCGCCACCACCGCCGCAATAACCACGGGGCCGAGTGAGGCCAGCATGAGCGTGCCAAACAGAATCTCTGCAATAAACAGGCTTCCGGCTAAGGGGGCATGATAAGCGCTGGACATCCCGGCCGCGGCACCACAGGCGATCCAGAGCTTCCATTCGGATTTGGGCGTAAAACGGCGAGCGAAAAAGGAGGCGGCGAGAGCGGCAAGCAGGATCATAGCCCCTTCGCGCCCGATGGCGCTTCCGCTGGCGACGACCAGCAGCGACGCCAGGGATTTTACAAGGCTGGCACCGTAATCAAACTGGCCGTCCCCGGTCTCCAGCGCCTCCATGTAATCGGTTGGTGCGTGAGGCCGCTGGGCGGTCAGACGTTGCCATCCCCAGAGCAGTACCCCGGCGGCCAGCCCACCCAGCGCAGGCGTCAGCGCGCGCCGCCAGGGGGAGAGCGATGCGGCGGCATTCACCAGGCTACCGCTGTCGTTGCTGAGAAGCAGCCACTCCAGCAGGTACATGCTGTGACGAAACACCGCAACGGCCAGCGCCGCCAGCACGCCGGTGACGGTGGCAATCAACAGTCGGCGAAACATCGCCCGGATGTCGGGGTAAGCATGAAGACGTTGCATGGGTCGCGATTACAGGGGAACGATACAATATTGTGGCGGGAAATCGCGGGGTTAGCAAAAGGTATGCGTGCGAAAGCGCCGGGCGAGGCCCGGCCAGAAGGGTTAACTGTCGCTATGAATATTCAGTGCCCGACGCGTACGTCCGGAACTCAGGTACTCGGCAATATAGTCCTGCGAAATCTCGCCGTTGTAACGCCCGTCCTCATCCACGATCGGCATCCAGCTGGTATTGCTTTCATACAGACGTGACAACACGACGCGCAGGTTGTCTTCCGCCTTGCCGGTCATGCGGAACGGATGCAGGATGTCGCCACAGGTACCGCTGGCGTTGCGCGCTTCGCGACGTTTCACAAAGCCCAGCGGTTTTCCGTGCTCGTCGACCACGGTAATTGCGCGAATGTCATTGTCGTCCATCGTGGCAAAGGCTTCAGGAAGCGGCGTAGCGCTCCGCGCCGTAATGGTCGGCTGCTGGTCGGTGACGTCTCCTGCGGAGACCAGCAGCAGCCGCTTCAGCGTCCTGTCCTGACCAACAAACGAGCCGACAAATTCATTGGCCGGTTTTGCCAGCAGTTCATCCGGGCTGGCACACTGCACGATTTTCCCCTGACGGAAGACTGCGATTCGGTCGCCGAGCTTCAGGGCTTCATCAATATCGTGGCTGACCAGCATCACCGTTTTCTTCAGCTTGCGCTGCATCTCCAGGAACTGGTTCTGGATCACCTCGCGGTTGATGGGGTCCACCGCGCCGAACGGTTCATCCATCAGCAGTACCGGAGGATCCGCCGCCAGGGCGCGGATGACGCCGATACGCTGCTGCTGGCCGCCGGACATCTCGCGCGGATAGCGGCTAAGAAACTTACGCGGATCCATTGCCACCATATCCATCAGCTCTTCGGCGCGGGTTTTGCAGCGCGCTTTATCCCAGCCCAGCATGCGCGGTACAACGGTGATGTTCTCTTCGATAGTCATGTTCGGGAACAGGCCAATCTGCTGGATCACGTAGCCAATATTGCGGCGCAGGGTCACCGTGTCCATCCCGCTGGTGTCTTCACCGTTAATGAGGATTGTTCCGCTGCTGGGTGTGATAAGGCGGTTAATCATCTTCAGGGTCGTGGTTTTCCCGCAGCCGGACGGGCCGAGCAGGACACACATTTCCCCTTCGGGAACGTTCAGGTTGACGTTATCGACGGCCTTAAAGGTCTGGCCATGCTTCTGTGAAAAGTGTTTGGTGAGGTTTTCCAGTTTTATCATTATCGAATCCCCTTTGGAGTCAGAACCACCTGCAAACGGTGCAGCAGCCAGTCGAGCACAATAGCTAAAAGACAAATCATCAGCGCGCCCGCAATCAACATGCGAATATCACTTCCGCCAATACCGTTGAGCAGCAGCAGGCCCAGGCCACCCGCGCCGATTACCGCGGCAATCGCCATCACGCCAATGTTCATGACGACGGCGGTACGGATCCCGCCGAAAATTACCGGCAGCGCCATCGGGATTTCCACCCAGCGCAGACGCTGCCAGAAGGTCATGCCGATGCCCCGTCCGGCTTCACGCAGGCCCGGCGGCAGGCTGTCGAGCGCCGTATGGGTGTTACGTACAATCGGCAGCAGCGAGTAGAGAAACACCGCCGTAATCGCGGGCAGGGCGCCGATACCCTGACCGATCAGCGAAAAGAGCGGGATCATCAGACCAAACAGGGCGATGGACGGAATGGTCAGCACGATGGTAGCGATGCCCAGTACCGGCGTTGCCAGCCATTTATGACGGACAATCAGAACGCCCAGCGGGACGCCGATGAGGATGGCTAAACCCACGGCCAGCGCCACCAGCCACAGGTGCTGCAGCGTCAGGGTTAACAGATAGTCCCAGTTATCCAGGATGTAGTGAACGGTATCCATAGCGCCTCCTACAGCAACTGTTTGCTACGCAGGAAATCACGGGCGACCTGCTGCGGTGACTGATGGTCGATATCCACCTTCTTGTTCAGCTCGGTGATAACGTCGTTGTTGAGCTGGGCGGAGAGGGTATTGAGCGCCTCTTCCAGACCCGGATTAGCCTCCAGCGTGTCTTTACGCACCACCGGAGTGACCGCATAGCTCGGGAAGAAGCCTTTATCATCTTCCAGCACCTTCAGGTCAAAGCCTTTCACGCGCCCGTCGGTGGTGTAAATCAGACCGGCGTCGACAAAGCCGTCACGCACCGCGTTATAGACCAGTCCCGGGTCCATCTGACGGATCTGCGGGCGGTCCAGCGTCATGTTATAGGCGGCCTGCAGCGGCTTCATGCCGTCGCTGCGCCCGGCAAATTCCAGGTCCAGGCCCAGCAGCCAGTTTTTGTCCGGGTTGGTTTTACGGATCTGCTCAATCTTCGCCACCATCTCTGACATGGTGTTGATATGTTCCGCCTCGGCGCGCTTGCGCTGCATGGCGAAAGCATAGGTATTGTTCATGTCAGCGGGTTTAAGCCATACCAGACCGTGCTTTGCGTCCAGGCGTTTCACCGTCTCGTAAGACTCCTGCGGCGACATGCGTTTGTTGATGTGGTTAAAGATGATTAATGACGTGCCGGTGTACTCCCAGGTCATATCGATCTGTTTGTTGATCATCGCGTTACGGGAAATCACCGTGGCGATATTGGTTTGCGGCTGTACCTGGAATCCTTTCTTCTGTAAATACTGCACGGTCATTGCCGAGAGAATATGCTGCTCGGTAAAGCTTTTGGTTGCCAGGATCAGCGGGGCTGCCATTGCCTGGCTAGTGAAGAGCGCCGCGGCGCACAGCGCCGTCAGGCCGGAAAACAGTCTCATAAAAGCTCCTTGTTATTGTTATTGAGCGAGATGGGGGCTCATCACGCGACCCAGCGCCGCCAGCAGGGTGTCGAGGATCAGGGCGAACAGGGCGGTGGCCGCCGCGCCGAGGATCAGGGTCGGAAAATCGTTCAGGTAGATGCCGGGGAAAATCAGCTCACCGTAGCTGCTGGCACCAATCAGGAAGGCCAGCGGCGCGGTACCGACGTTGATGGCGGTGGCGATGCGGATCCCGGAGAGCATGACGGGCCAGGCGTTGGGCAATTCAACCTGACGCAGACGCTGCCATTTGGTCATCCCGATCCCGTTTGCCGCTTCCAGTAACGAGGCCGGAACGGAACACAGTCCCGCGTAGGTATTGCGCACAATGGGCAGCAGCGAGGCAAGAAACAGCGCGATGATGGCGGGCGTATCACCGATGCCAATCACCACCATCGCCAGGGCCAGCACGGCCAGCGGTGGCAGCGTGTTACCCACGTTGAAAATTTGCATCACATATTCGGCGATACCCCGCGCGGCCGGGCGGCTCAGCAGGATACCGGCCGGAATACCGACCAACAGGGCAAAAAACATCGACGAGAAAACCAGTATCATGTGCTGTTGCCCGAGATAAATCAGGTCAACCTGACGCGCCTTGATTGTCTCAAGTCCGATCCCCCAGATGAGAAGGGCAAGAACCACGATAATCGCGCCAACAAACAGCAGCGAACGTTTGAGTAATGGGTGCATTGCGGTGTGTCTCCCTGTGCGCATGCGTTATAGCAACCACCGGTTGCCTGTTGTTATGCCATGTTTCGGCAGGGGTAATTGACCTATAGCAAGCGTTTGGGAAGGGTTCCAGCGAAGGGGGAAAATCAGTAACCCTATGAAAAGCGTGACAACCTTAAGTCAGGCCTTATGGCGTAAGGGCTGAATATGGCGCAGGCAGAATAGTCCTAAAGCGCAACCCATAAAGTGACGGGGTCACGTATCGCGATGTTCCTGTCACCCTGCCGGAGAGCTTTATCTGCTGAGTAGGGGGCGTACACGGCGAACACGCACTGAGATACTGATAATCGATACGGTCGCGACAACGGAGAGCATCAACCCGAGCGCCAGCATGGCGTTGAAGCCAACCCATCTGAAGAGCAGTAACCCGGCGATACCTCCGGTAATGAACGAGAAAAGGGTGGTTAAATGGGTTTTCAACTGACTTTTTTGTGCCGCGGTATCTTTGGAGTAATCTCTGCGAAGCATGGCAACCGTGACGGAGGCCAGGGAAATTCCCGCGTCCGTCAGCGTGCCGGTAATGTGCGTCGATCTCACCCGTCCGCCGGAAAGCTGTGTGGAGGTTGAATTATGAATGCCCATCAGACAGCACAGGAAAATAATAATCTCGCGGTTGCTGGTGAGCGCATGGAAATACATCTCGTAGAGAGATACGCCGGTTAATAATATCCCTTCGACAAAAAGGATTTGGCAAAAAACCAGCCTGACATTATGGATAATGCCCCATATCACGATAAGACGCGCAAGGATTGCACCCGCCACAAAGGAGAGAATAATCGAGCCAAAGAAAATGATATCGCTCAGATCGGTGGAGGAGACTTCGCTGGATAATTGTGAGGTGTTGCCGGTCATATGAGAGGGGAAAAAGCCAAAGGCTCCAAGGGCGATGGCGTTGAGCAAACCTGCTGAGGTCGCCAGCCAGAGAGCAAGCCGGCGATCCTCCTGGTGCGTTCGTTCTTTCTTGAGTTTAATCAGCAAGAATACCTCCGGGGTGAGCTTTGCCTGAATAATCAGGCTAGCAAAGCGTGTCGACGGGCTGTCCAGGATATTGCTTAATTATTATTCCCTCTGGCGACGTTGAGGGTTTAGTAATTAAATAAAATATCCTTACGAAAAGTATTCCAAACTGAAACCTCACGCTACGCCGTTATTTTCATGAGGCGCTTTCGCGGAGGCGTGAAAGCATAAACGTCAACGCAGCCGCACAAAGCAGCACTATGCCGCTCAGGGCAAACGTGCTCTGCCAGCCGAGGCGATCAAACACCATACCGCCCGCCGTTGAACCCAGTGCAATGGCGAGCTGGATCACCGCGACCATTAACCCTCCGCCCGCTTCGGCATCCTCCGGTAGCGTTCGGGCGACCCACGCCCACCAGCCCGTCGGTGCTGCCGTCGCCAGCATTCCCCACAAGCCTGACAGCAGGGCAACAATCCACACGTTATGCCCGGTCAAAATCAACGCGCCAGCGATGGTGGCCATCAGCAGTGGAATCGCTATTAACGTCAGGTAAAACGCCGCGTTCAATACCAGAGAAACGAGAAGGGTGCCAATAAATCCGGCAATGCCGATGGCGAGCAAAATCAGCGATAGCCCGGAGGCGCTGACGTGCGTGACGGTCTCGAGAAATGGGCGCACATAGGTAAACAGCGCAAACTGTCCCATAAAGAACAGGCTGCAGGCTATCAGACCGACGGATACGACAGGCTGGCGAAATAGCCGAAAGACGCCTTCACCTGACGCACCGTTTTTACGCCCGCTCATATTTGGCAGGCTAACGTACTGCCACAGGAATGCGGCGATTGCCACGGGCACCAGACAAAGGAAGGCACCGCGCCAGCCCATGGTTGCACCCAGGTAGCTGCCTAGCGGGGCGGCCACGACCGTTGCCAGCGCGTTACCACCGTTGAAAATAGCCAGCGCGCGCGTGACCTGATGATGGGGAACCAGGCGAATAGCCGTTGCCGCCGACATGGACCAGAACCCGCCGATGGCGATACCGATCAGCGCGCGACCGGTCATATACGTCTGATAGTTCTGGGCGAAGGCAATAATGAGCCCCGAGAGCGCCATCAGTATCGTCATGCCCAGCAGAAGGTGTTTACGATTCATATTCCCGGCAAGCCGGGAGAGGAAGAGGCTGGTCAGTACCGCCAGCGCGCCGGAGATAGCAATGCCCTGGCCTGCAAGCCCCTCCGTCACGCCTAAATCTGCGGCAAGCGGGGTGAGCAGGCTCACGGGCATAAATTCCGAGGCAATCAGGACGAATACGCAAAGGGTCATGGCAAAAATGCCTCCCCAGTACGCATGTTCCTCATGCTGTGAAGTGGTGTGGTTTAATGTGGACATCGTCTGATTTCGCTAAGAGCGCCGCCCGTCGAAACGGGCAGCAGGGAGGTTTATTTCAGGCTGTTTTTAAAGAATTGTTCAAACTGAGCGAATGGGATCTTCCCGGCAGCATTGTCGTAGAGATCGACATGGTTGGCGCCCGGGACAATCACCAGTTCTTTCTGCTTGCTGCCGACCGCGTTAAACGCATCTTCGGCGAAATAACGGGAGTGCGCCTTTTCGCCGGTCACGATAAGCGTCGGGATAGCGATCTCTCCGGCATAGCTCAGCAGCGGCATGTTCATGAACGAGAGCGGCATAGTTGCCGTCCATGCGCCGGTTGAGTTGACGGAACGCGCGTGGAAGCCACGCGGCATGCGGTAGTAGTCATAAAACTCTTTCAGCACCGGATTCGGGTTGGCGGGCAAGGCTTCTGGCAGAATACGTTCTGACGCGGTCACTTTGCCGTTCTCGTCAACATAAATGTCATGGCCGCCCTGTGCAAAGGTGCCGTTCCCGGCATCCTTCCAGCGCTGTTCATTCAAGTACTGCAGCACAGCATGGCGATCTGCCGAAGAATAACGATCTTTGCCGTCGCCTACGCCGTGACCCATCGCCCGGCTCATGTCATACATTACGCTGGTGGCGACAGCTTTGATGCGCGTATCCATGGATGCCGCATTCAGCGCCATACCGCCCCAGCCGCAGATCCCAAGGATGCCAATGCGGTTACGGTCGACCTCTTTCTGCACGCCCAGGAAATCAACCGCGGCGCTAAAGTCTTCGGTGTTGACGTCCGGTGACGCGACGTTGCGCGGCTGACCGCCACTTTCGCCCGTCCAGGAAGGGTCGAACGCCAGGGTTACAAACCCCTTTTCCGCCAGGGTCTGCGCGTAGAGACCGCTGGACTGTTCTTTGACCGCGCCAAATGGCCCGCTGACGGCAATCGCTGCCAGCTTACGGTCGCCACGGTTTTTAGGAAGATAGAGATCGCCTACCAGGGTAATACCGTAACGGTTCTGGAAGGAGACCTTACGGTGGTCAACCCGGTCACTTTTGGCAAAGGTTTTGTCCCAGGCTGTAACCATCGAGACGGGGGCGTTAGGATTGGTGGCTTCTGCATAACTCATGGTTGTCACTCCACTTAATGATGCGCATAGCAGCATCGCAACAGACAGTTTTTGGGTGAATATTTTCATGTATCGATACCCTGCGGTGTTGTGTTGCGGCCATTATAGTTAGCAGAATGAGTGCTGATTAGAGGCCATAATCTGCTAGAATTAATATCAAATTGTTATGAATTGCGGGACGTAATGGCGAAGCGAGAAAACTACAATGAGCTGTATCTGTTTATGCAGGTGGTGCGGGAGGGAAGTTTCACCGCGGCTGCGCAGCGGCTTGGGCTGGCGCAATCCGGGGTGAGCCGCTCGGTGCGCGAGCTGGAGGAGCGGTTGGGCGTCCAGCTTCTCGTTCGCACCACGCGTAAGCTGTCGTTAACCCACGCCGGAGAGCAGCTCTATCAGACAGCCGAATCCGCGTTCGATGCACTTGATTCGGGTCTGGCGACCCTCGCACATTATCGTCAGACACCGTCCGGCACGGTGCGCATTAACGCCAGTCAGCACGCCATCGACAAATGCCTGCTGCCAAAGCTCGCCATTTTTAAACAGCGTTACCCGGATATCAGGCTGGAACTCATAAATGAAAGCCGCTTCGTCGACATCATCACCGAGCGGTTTGATGCGGGTGTCAGGCTGGGAGCTGAGGTCAGTCAGGGAATGATTGCGGTGCGCATCACGCCCGATATGGAAATGGCCGTAGTGGCTGCACCGGGGCACTTCAGGCGTTATGGTTTTCCCCAGACGCCAGCTGATTTAGTGGCGCATCCCTGCATTGCCTATCAGTTTGCTGATGGAAGTGATTATCAGTGGGAACTGGTCGAGGACGGGAAAAAAATCACCCATCGGCCAGAAGGGCAGTGGGCATTGTCAGACAGCTATATGGAAGCCCAAGCCGCCCGTCTTGGGCTTGGGCTGGCTTATGTTCCGCTTGAGCTGGTGGCTGATGATCTTGAAAAAGGAACGCTTATCCGCGTATTGCAGCGCTATAGCCTGCGCATGGACGGGCTGTATCTTTATTATCCGCACCGCAACGTATCGCCGGCTTTGAGGGCCGTTATTGATACGCTGAAAATGTAATTTCTGTGAACGTGTTTTTCTTCGACATGTGAACTGCAGGCTCCTGCTTGCTTAAGTCAGGAAAAAAACTTAGGCTAACGTCAAGATCTGCTTGCTCAACAAAGGCTTAAAAATGGAAAAAATAATCCCGGAATATACGGCTGTTGATTTATCCCGTTGGGCAAGAAAGGAGCATTTTGAGATATTTCAGGGGTTTGCTCAATCGACGTTTAACCAGACGGTGTTGGTCGATATTACCGTGCTGCTAAGCCATATTAAAAACGTTGGCTGGAAGTTTTATCCGACGATTATTTTTCTCGTTGCTAAAGTCGTTAACCGTCATCCGGAGTTCCGTATGTCCATGAAGGACAATGAGCTTGTCATATGGAATGAAATTCATCCAAATTATACGATTTTCCATAATGAAACAGAGACCTTTTCATCATTATGGAGTCATTACGATGGCGATATACAGCACTTTCAGAAAACCTATTCTGAAGACATGGCTCGCTATGGCGATAATCTTGCGTATTGGCCAAAAGAAGAATCCAGGGAAAATATCTTTTTTATATCCGGCATTCCGTGGGTAAGTTTTACGAGCTTTAGCGTTAGCGTGGCTAATATGAAAAACTTTTTTGCCCCTATGTTTACGCTTGGAAAATATTACGAGCAAGAGGGCAGGGTATTATTACCTCTCGCCGTTCAGGTACATCATTCTGTCTGCGATGGTTTCCATGTGGCAAGGTTTTTTAATGAGTTACAAGAGGTCTGCGATGCGTTACCACAGCAGACCGGGCAACAGGAATGATGATGTGGCCATCAGGCCGCTTTAACCGCCCTGATTTTTTTACTGTCAGCTGCACCTGACTCGGTTTTATCGTCAGCAGGGGTATCAAGAGCCGGGAGCTTACTGGTTCGCAAAATATGCTGCACGGCATCTTTCTGCTCGGCGAGATACAGGCCAAGATCTTCAGCCTGCGTTTCATCCATCTGCATTCCGCTTTGCAAAAGCCAGTCGGTAAACGCCTCTGCCATATCAAGCAGTTTGTCGTGAGCGTCAGCCTCTTTCTTACTGGCAAATGTCATTTTCTCTTCACCTTTTCTTACGACAACATATTTTGTTTCAACAGCCATCACGCACCTCTCATACTGTGTTTATGTACAGTATAACAGAGGCCGGAAAAAGTTGCAGCAAAATGTGCGTTACGTGTGCGCCTGCTGGGTTTCACGGCAGGCCACACTGCGCCGCCATGCGCCTGGAGCCTGGCCATATTGCCGTTTAAAACTGCGGTTGAAGGATTGCTGAGAGTCAAAACCCAACGCGATCGCCACGTTCAGAATCGGTTCGTCGCTGTGGGTTAAGCGCTCAACGGATTTTTGCAGCTTTTGCGCGCGAATGTATCCGGCGAGAGGGTAGCCTGTATGTTCTTTAAACAGTCGCTGAAGGTGCCATTTCGAATAGCCGGAGCGCCTGGCGACGGACTCAATATCCAGACGGCTATCAAGGTTGTTGTCGATCCAGTCGAGTAAATCATGCATAAATGCGCCCGTGTTCATCGGGTTACCTCCACGCAGCCTGTTAAATGGTAACTTTATCTGTTGCATTTAAAGGTGGCGCGTTTTTGCAGTAATTGCAAGTTTTATTGTTGCATTTAAATCCTTACCTGAAACGGGCCTTTTTAACATCCGATCGAATAGCACATAAAGTGCAACAATTATTCTTGCACTTAGTTAAGCGCCTTCCTACAATCGCCGCGAATAGTGTATTCGCAACTGTTACAGTTTTGTGGCGATGAACGACACAAATGGCCTTAAGCCAGCCCGGACAAAGGAAGTGGCGCGGTGCCTCCTGCCGCGTCTTGCCCGGCGGCTACAATTACCGGAATAAAAATAATGAGCCTGCAAAAAACCTGGGGAAACGAACCTCTGCATGCGCTGGGAGCGATATTGCTCTCCCTGTTGCTTGTCGGATGTGATAACAGCGCCGCGCAAAATGCTGCACCCCCTGCGCCCGCCGTCAATGCTGCTGATGTGGTTGTGAAATCCATTAGTCAGTGGGATAGCTTTAACGGCCGGATCGAAGCCGTGGAGAGCGTTCAGCTTCGTCCCCGCGTCTCTGGCTATATCGACAAAGTGAATTTCACCGACGGCCAGGAGGTGAAAAAGGGTGAGGTGCTGTTCACGATTGATGACAGAACCTATCGTGCCGCGCTGGAGCAGGCGCAGGCGACGCTGGAGAGAGCCAAAACGCAGGCCAGCCTGGCACGAAGCGAGGCTAACCGTACCGATAAACTCATCAATACCAACCTGGTATCCCGTGAAGAGTGGGAGCAGCGCCGTGCGGCCGCCATTCAGGCGCAGGCCGATATTCGCGCCGCGCAGGCTGCGGTAGACGCCGCGCAGCTTAACCTCGATTTCACGAAAGTAACGGCACCGATTGATGGCCGCGCCAGCCGCGCGTTGATCACCAGCGGTAATCTGGTCACGGCGGGCGACAGCGCCAGCGTGCTGACAACGCTGGTCTCGCAGAAGACGGTGTACGTCTACTTTGACGTGGATGAGTCAACCTACCTCCACTATCAAAACCTCGCCCGCAGCGGGCAGGGGGCGTCCAGCAATCACACTGCACTACCGGTTGAAATTGGCCTGGCGGGTGAGGAAGGGTATCCCCATCAGGGCAAAGTGGATTTCCTGGATAATCAGCTGGCGCCGAGTACCGGTACGATCCGTATGCGCGCGCTGCTGGATAACGCGCAGCGTCAGTTCACGCCGGGCCTTTTCGCTCGCGTTCGCCTGCCGGGCAGCGCTGAATTCCAGGCCACGCTTATTGACGACAAAGCGGTGCTGACCGATCAGGATCGCAAATATGTTTATATCGTGGATAAAGAGGGCAAAGCACAGCGACGCGATATTACGCCAGGGCGCCTGGCGGACGGCTTACGCATCGTGCAGCAGGGGCTGAAACCCGGCGATAAAGTCATCGTCGATGGTTTACAAAAAGTGTTTATGCCGGGTATGCCGGTTAACGCGAAAACCGTCGCCATGACCGCCAGAACAGCCCTCAACTGATCATCTGACCTGAGAATCCTACCCATGGACTTTTCCCGCTTTTTTATCGACAGGCCGATTTTCGCTGCCGTCCTGTCGATTCTGATTTTTATCACAGGATTAATCGCCATCCCGCTGTTGCCGGTGAGCGAATACCCTGATGTCGTACCGCCAAGCGTGCAGGTGCGCGCGGAGTACCCGGGCGCCAACCCGAAAGTGATTGCTGAGACCGTGGCGACGCCGCTGGAAGAGGCGATCAACGGCGTTGAGAACATGATGTACATGAAATCCGTCGCGGGTTCTGATGGCGTGCTGGTGACGACCGTCACTTTCCGTCCGGGAACCGACCCGGATCAGGCGCAGGTTCAGGTACAAAACCGCGTGGCGCAGGCCGAGGCGCGTCTGCCGGAGGATGTGCGCCGTCTGGGCATCACGACGCAGAAACAGTCTCCTACGCTGACCCTGGTGGTGCATCTGTTTTCGCCTGGCGGTAAATACGACTCTCTGTATATGCGCAACTACGCCACGCTGAAAGTGAAGGACGAACTGGCGCGTCTGCCCGGTGTCGGCCAGATCCAGATTTTTGGCTCAGGCGAATACGCGATGCGCGTCTGGCTGGATCCCAATAAAGTAGCGGCGCGCGGGCTGACCGCCTCGGATGTCGTCACGGCGATGCAGGAGCAAAACGTGCAGGTGTCGGCCGGGCAGCTGGGCGCCGAGCCGCTGCCGAAGGAGAGCGATTTCCTGATCTCCATTAACGCCCAGGGGCGTCTGCATACCGAAGAAGAGTTTGGCAATATCATTCTCAAAACGTCTCAGGACGGGTCGCTGGTACGCCTGCGCGACGTGGCGAGTATTGAAATGGGATCGGGCAGCTATGCGTTGCGTTCGCAGCTTAACAATAAAGACGCGGTCGGGATCGGTATCTTCCAGTCTCCTGGCGCAAACGCCATCGATCTGTCTAACGCGGTGCGCGCTAAAATGGCGGAACTGTCCACCCGTTTCCCGGAAGATATGAAGTGGGCGGCACCTTACGATCCGACGGTATTCGTGCGCGATTCTATCCGTGCGGTGGTGCAAACGCTGCTGGAAGCGGTAGTGCTGGTCGTGCTGGTAGTGATCCTCTTCCTGCAAACCTGGCGTGCGTCGATCATTCCGCTGATCGCGGTGCCGGTTTCGGTCGTGGGGACGTTCAGCGTTCTCTACCTGCTGGGCTTTTCGCTTAATACCCTGAGTTTGTTCGGGCTGGTATTGGCTATCGGTATCGTGGTGGATGATGCCATCGTGGTGGTGGAAAACGTCGAGCGAAATATCGAAGAGGGGCTTGCTCCGCTTGCGGCGGCACATCAGGCGATGCGTGAAGTGTCCGGGCCGATTATCGCGATTGCGCTGGTATTGTGCGCGGTGTTTGTGCCGATGGCGTTCCTTTCTGGCGTCACCGGCCAGTTCTACAAACAGTTTGCGGTAACGATTGCCATTTCGACGGTGATCTCCGCTATCAACTCGCTGACGCTCTCGCCAGCGCTGGCTGCTCTGCTGTTAAAACCGCACGGCGCACCGAAAGATTTCCCGACCCGGCTTATCGATCGTCTGTTCGGCTGGATTTTCCGACCGTTTAACCGCTTTTTCCATCGTAGCTCGACTGGCTATCAGGGGCTGGTGGGTAAAACGCTCGGCCGACGTGGCGCGGTGTTTGTGGTGTATCTGCTGCTGCTGTGTGCCGCAGGCGTCATGTTTAAAGCGGTTCCCGGTGGCTTTATTCCGACACAGGATAAGCTGTACCTGATTGGTGGCGTGAAAATGCCCGAAGGCTCGTCGCTGGCGCGTACTGATGCGGTGATCCGCAAAATGAGCGAAATCGGGATGAATACCGAAGGCGTGGACTATGCGGTTGCTTTCCCGGGGCTGAATGCGCTGCAGTTCACCAATACGCCGAACACCGGAACGGTCTTCTTTGGCCTGAAGCCGTTCGACCAGCGTAAACACAGTGCTGCGGAAATTAACGCTGAAATCAATGCGAAAATTGCGCAAATCCAGCAGGGCTTTGGCTTCTCCATTCTGCCGCCGCCGATTTTGGGGCTGGGGCAGGGGTCGGGTTATTCCCTGTACATTCAGGATCGTGCCGGTCTTGGCTATGGCGCATTGCAGAACGCGGTGAATACCATGTCCGGTGCGATTATGCAGACGCCGGGGATGCATTTCCCGATCTCGACCTACCAGGCCAACGTTCCACAGCTGGACGTGCAGGTTGACCGTGACAAGGCGAAAGCGCAGGGCGTGTCGCTGACCGATCTGTTCGGTACGCTGCAAACCTATCTGGGCTCGTCTTATGTGAATGACTTCAACCAGTTCGGGCGTACCTGGCGTGTAATGGCGCAGGCCGACGGACCGTACCGCGAGAGCGTGGAGGATATTGCGAACTTACGTACCCGTAATAACCAGGGTGAAATGGTGCCGATTGGCAGTATGGTTAAGATCAGCACCACCTACGGGCCGGATCCGGTGATCCGCTACAATGGCTACCCGGCGGCTGACCTGATTGGCGATGCCGACCCGCGCGTACTCTCGTCCGCCCAGGCGATGACGCAGCTGGAAGGTATGTCTAAGCAGATATTGCCGAACGGAATGAATATTGAATGGACGGATCTGAGCTTCCAGCAGGCGACACAAGGTAATACGGCGCTGATCGTCTTCCCGGTCGCGGTGCTGCTGGCCTTCCTGGTGCTGGCGGCACTGTATGAAAGCTGGACGCTGCCGCTGGCGGTGATCCTTATCGTGCCGATGACAATGTTGTCCGCGCTGTTTGGCGTCTGGCTGACCGGTGGCGATAACAATGTGTTCGTGCAGGTAGGGCTGGTGGTACTGATGGGGCTGGCGTGTAAAAACGCGATTCTTATTGTGGAGTTTGCCCGCGAGCTGGAAATTCAGGGCAAAGGTATCATGGAAGCCGCGCTGGAGGCCTGCCGCCTGCGTTTACGCCCGATTGTGATGACCTCCATTGCCTTCATCGCCGGAACCATTCCGCTGATCCTTGGCCACGGCGCAGGCGCAGAAGTGCGCGGTGTCACCGGGATTACGGTCTTCTCCGGGATGCTGGGCGTCACGTTGTTTGGTCTGTTCCTGACGCCGGTGTTTTACGTGACGCTGCGTAAATTCGTTACGCGCGGTAAAGAGGAAAGGGAGGTTCTGCCTGCATAGGGATGTTGCAGAAAACAAAAAAGCGCCTTCACAGTAAGGCGCTTTTTTTTCACATCAGATCAACCGTTAAAACGTTTCTTTATACTGGGCCATAAGCTCAGGTACCGGATCGCAGCCGCTGCTATCGGCTTTTTTGACCTCTTCCAGCGCGCTTGCCACGGTGTGTCGGGCTAATACCGCCAGCGAAGCCTGCTCAGCTTCTTCGGATACCGATTTAAAGTACCAGCAGGCGTTAGCGCTGACCACACAGCGAGCCGGTACGTCAGGACGCGACGCCCACAGCTTTTTATCTTCAGTGACCGAAAGGTAGATGTCACGCAGGGTGATCTCTTCCGGCGGGCGCCCAAGATGAATGGAGCCGTTGCGGCCAAGCGTGGAGACGATAATTCCGTCACGCGTAAGGGGAACCATCAATTTGCGGATAAAGCTCGGGTTGGCTTCCAGGCCGTAGGCCAGAACGCCACTCGTCGAACGTTTACCTAATTGCTCCGCCATCGCTACGCTGAGGACCATCTGCAAAGCTGTCGGGAAGCGGTAATCTAACATTTCTCTGTCCTGGGTCGCGGTGAATCTTGTTCTTTTTGGCACCGCAGAGGTGAATAAGCAATAAACAACAATATAACAAATAGGGTAATTTTTTTGAAGCAATCTGCGGCATTTGCGATCAAACACCCTGTTCTGGTTTAGCTAAACGTGCGGTTCGGGAAGGCAACGCCATTTTTCCTCTCTAAATGTGTTTTATCAGGAACTGAGAGGCGTCCCTCAATGCGGAGCATTTGAAAACCATAACCTCCCTGAAAAGTGTGCCAACATCTCCTGGGTAAGATCAATGTCCGGAGAATAACGTGTTCGGGAAACTGTTGTTAAACTACATGCCAGGGTTACAAAATTTGTTAGCCTACGATAAAAGCTGGCTAAAACAGGATGTTAAAGCCGGGTTATCCGTTGCGGCTGTCGCGCTACCCGTTGCGATTGCTTATGCAGAGCTGGCGGGTGTTGGGGCAATCGTAGGGCTCTATTCCTGCGTTTTACCGATGATCGCGTATGCCCTGTTTGGTTCTTCACGTCAGCTTATTGTTGGCCCTGATGCCACAACCTGCGCGGTGATTGCGGCCGTCGTATTTCCGCTTTCTGCGGGGAATCCCGAACTGCACTGGCAACTGACAATCATCATGACATTGATGATGGGCGGGTGGTGCCTGCTTGCCAGTAAATTTCGCCTGGGCGCACTTGCCGATCTGCTTTCTCATCCTATTCTTACGGGTTTGCTTAATGGCGTCGCTGTGACGATCATTGTCGGGCAATTAGGCAAGGTTTTAGGGATAACGCTGGATGAGGCGCAGGTTATTGAGAAAATTATGGCCTTGCCAGGCCGACTTTCAGACAGCCATTTATTAACCGTCGGGGTATCACTTCTGACGTTAGGTATTTTAATGGCTATCAAGACGTATCGCAGCCAGTGGCCAGCGCCGTTGATTGCTATTGTGATGACCACGTTACTGGTGTGGGGGACATCCGCGCAGCAGTATGGCATTGCCACTATTGGGGGGGATGGCTTCCAGTCTGGGTTACCCGTCGTTAACTGGGGGGCGTTCCAGCCAGGTCCGATGCGTGATTTAGTGATCCCGGCGCTGAACCTGGCTTTGGTCAGTTTTGTCAGTCTGATGCTGACCGCCCGCAGTTTCGCCGCAAAAAATGGCTACGAAATTAATGCTGATGCCGAGTTTCGGGCTCTGGGTATTGCGAACATTATGTCTGGGTTATCTCAGGGATTTGCTATCAGTGGTGCCGATTCCCGGACCGCGGTGAATGATTCAGTGGGGGGGAAAAGCCAGCTGGTTTCTATCGTCGCCGCCTTACTCATCGGTATCGTCGTGGTCTTTTTCACTCAGCCATTACAATTTATTCCGGTTTCTGCATTAGGTATTGTTCTAATGTATGCGTCGTGGTCATTGATTGATTTACGTGGTTTATGGAACCTGAGGCGGAGAAATAAACAGGCATTTCGGCTGGCCTTTTTCACATTTGGCTGTGTGTTAATTATTGGCGTTATCCAGGGGATCGGCCTTGCGGTGTTGCTTGGCCTGCTACAGTTCCTGCGTACCGTGTTTCGCCCTTCGGAGCACCTGCTGGGGACTGACGAAAATGGAATGATTCACTCACTAGGAAATACAACCGATATTAAAATGGTTCCCGGCGTGCTGATGTATCGATTTAACTCACCGTTGACCTATTTTAATGTGGCCTATTTTAAACGTCGGGTATTGAATTTAGTTGATGGTGCAGCTTTACAACCTAAATGGGTGGTCATTGATGCCGTTGCTTGTTTCACCTACTCAGACATAAGCGTTCTGGCAACCATTAATGAGCTTAAGCGTGACCTGAGAGGTCGACAGATTACGTTAATTCTTGCGGGCAGGAAAACGGAGTTAACGCGCTGGTTTAAAGAGAGTCGGCCAACAATGAATGACGATGACATGATTCTGGCACCAGACCTGTATCTGGCACTTCGGTTCATACAAAGTAAAGAGAGCGTGAGTGAATCAGGTGGAGAGGTTTAAACCCTAACCTGGCTTGCCCGCCAACCGCGAGCAAGCCACATCCCTTAGCGATACAGCGTCTTTTCCGCAACAGGGATAACCAGCGTGGATCGCCAGTCCGCCAGCGTCAGCTGCGCAAGCCTGCCCAGCGCGGTGTAAAACGGATGACCCGCATTGTCGACAAATACCGACAGGAAGCGGGTACTCCACGGCAGCAGGTGCCACGCCAGGAGCTGGTCGCACTCCGAATCGCGGCCATTCTCAATCAGCCACGCCGCCAGCAGCAGCAGGGTACCGAAATGATCTTCCGGTTCGTTCTGCTGCATCTCAAAAGCGATGCCGTTTTCACGCATCCACTGGCGCAGCGCAAGGGTTGAGTCACCAAACAGCACGGATTCGCGATCCAGCCAGACGGAACCCCACGGCGGCGCGGGCAGGGCGTAAGGGCCAATAAACAACCGTTGCCAGGCGTCCGTCAGCGGCTCATCGGAAGACGTGGCAAAGGTATCGGCAACGGGCTGCAGCGTTTCCGGAGACAGGGGCCAGTCCTGAACCCATTTGCCAGCGATAAGGGCCTGTACCAGGGGCGCAGTCTGCTCGCTGTCAGGAGCGAAATAAAACAGCGCGCCCAGCACCCGGGCGCTGAACGCGAACGATTCACGCTGTAAGACGTCTTTCATTAAACCTTCCTTGCTTGCGCGGGGCACGCCCGCGCGACTGTGTTAATCAGTAATACACACCATAGAATAAACCACGGCCATCCGTTTCACCCCTTATACCTTCTCAATCTGTACCAGGTTGGTGTGCTGCGGGTTGCCCTTGGCCAGCGGAGACGGGCGATGGGTCGTCAGTGTGTTGATGCAGGAGCCGTGGTCGATACGATCGCCATTCATATTGGCGTCATGCCAGGCGCCCTGGCCCATGGCACTCACGCCGGGCATGATGCGAGGCGTGACTTTCGCTTCAATTCTCACCTCACCGCGATCGTTAAACACGCGCACCGTATCGCCGTTCTTAATGCCGCGTTTTTCGGCATCGAGAGGATTAAGCCAGACCTCCTGGCGGCAGGCCGCTTTCAGCACGTCAACGTTACCGTAGCTAGAGTGGGTACGGGCTTTGAAATGGAAGCCAAACAGCTGCAGAGGATACTGCGCGCGCGCGGGGGCATCCCAACCGTCAAATGTTGAGGCATAGACGGGAAGAGGGCTGATGGTTTCGTCTTTTGCCAGTTCCCAGGTCGCTGCAATTTCAGCCAGCTTACTCGAGTAAATTTCAATCTTACCCGATGGCGTTTTCAGCGGATTGGCTTCCGGGTTTTCGCGGAACTTTTTATACGCCACAAAGTGTCCGTTCGGATCTTTGCGCTTATAAATGCCCATTTTCTTCAGCTCATCATAGGACGGCAGTTGAGGGTCTTTTTCGAGCATTTTGGCATACAGATACTGCAGCCATTGCGCTTGCGTCCGTCCTTCGGTGAATTTCTGATGGATATCCGGCCCAAGACGTTTCGCCACTTCACTCATGATCCAGTAGATGGGCTTGCGTTCAAACTTCGGTGCGGTGACGGGCTGGAGGAAAATCAGGTAGCCCATGTTCCCGGCGTAATCGTTAGGAATAATATCTTCCTGCTCGACGGTCATTAAATCCGGCAACACGATATCGGCATACTTCGCTGACGACGTCATGAAATTATCGATGACGACAATCATTTCGCACTTGCTCTCATCCTGCAGGATATCGTGGGTTTTATTGATATCGGAGTGCTGGTTGATGATGGTGTTACCCGCGTAGTTCCAGATGAACTTAATCGGCACATCCAGCTTATCTTTACCGCGCACCCCGTCGCGCAGGGCAGTCATTTCCGGTCCGCGGGCGATGGCGTCCGTCCAGCTAAAGCAGGAGATCTGCGTTTTGACCGGGTTTTCCGGCAGCGGCATCCGTTCGATGGTGATGGTATACGTCGACTCACGCGCGCCGCTGTTACCGCCGTTGATCCCTACGTTGCCGGTCAGGATCGGCAGCATCGCGATGGCGCGGGACGTCAATTCGCCGTTCGCCTGACGCTGTGGACCCCAGCCCTGGCAGATATAGGCTGGCTTCGCAGAACCGATCTCCCGGGCAAGCTTAACGATGCGATCGGCCGGTATGCCCGTAATGCGCGAGGCCCACTCCGGGGTTTTCGCCGTTCCGTCATCGCCCTGGCCGAGAATATACGCTTTGTAGTGCGCGTTAGCCGGCGCGCCTTCCGGCAGCGTTTTTTCGTCGTAGCCGACGCAGTACTTGTCGAGGAAAGACTGGTCGACCAGATTTTCGTTAATCATTACCCATGCCAGACCGGCCACCAGCGCGGCATCGGTCCCTGGACGAATCGGGATCCATTCATCTTCACGTCCGGCTGCCGTGTCGGTATAGCGCGGATCGATGACAATCATACGCGCGTTGGACCGCTCGCGAGCCTGCTCAAGATAATAGGTAATCCCGCCCCCGCTCATGCGCGTTTCCGCCGGGTTGTTGCCGAACATCACCACCAGTTTGGTGTTTTCGATATCCGAGGTGCTGTTACCGTCATTGCTGCCGTAGGTGTAAGGCATTGCGCAGGCGATTTGCGCTGTGCTGTAGGTGCCGTAGTGGCTCAGGAAACCGCCGTAGCAGTTCATCAGGCGCGCCACCAGCGACGCGTAAGGGGAGGAGCGGGTGATATTGCCGCCGACAATCCCGGAGGAGTAGTTGATGTACACCGCTTCATTGCCGTATCTGGCGACCACGTCTTTCAGGCTGGCGGTGATGGTGTTGAGCGCTTCATCCCAGCTGATACGCTCGAACTTGCCTTCACCGCGTTTGCCCACGCGCTTCATCGGGTAGTTCAGACGGTCAGGGTGGTTGATGCGACGGCGAATAGAACGTCCGCGCAGGCAGGCGCGAACCTGGTGATTGCCGTAGATATCCTCGCCGGTGTTATCCGTTTCGACCCAGTACACCTCATCGTCGCGGACGTGCAGACGCAATGCGCAGCGGCTGCCACAGTTAACCGAGCAGGCGCCCCAGACGACTTTATCGTCAGCAGGTTTCGCGGCGCTTTGCACTGCGGCGGCAACGCGTTTCACGCCAAAAGGCAATGAGACGCTACCGGCGGCGAACGCCAGCGATCCTATCGCCGTAGATTTCACGAGTGTTCGACGGCTAATCCCGCCGTGATGTTCGATATCGGACATGGCTCACCCCACCAATGTAATTGCGTATTATTTTTCCCGAAATGATAACCGGGCTAATGGTGGGGTGAGTGTTACTGATTTAGGGGTAGTAAATATTAATCCTTATCAAATCAAAGGGGATTGAGGGGAAATTACTGCGGTTCAGTTGGCGCATTATCCTGACTGGCGGACGCCGCTCCGCTCCCTGTGCGGGTGTACAGAATTTTAAAGGTGTCGTTGGCACAATGGCCTACCACCTGTGCGTCCGGCTGATCGGCCTGATCGTTCGGCACAATGTTCAGCGTGAATCCTGACTCCGGCACGCCGTTGTTGATGATCTTCTGCTGAATATCGCTTTTCACGCGTTCGCAGGAATCGGGTGCCGCCAGGGCGGCCGTTGAAGCACTCATTAACAGCAGGGCGGTAATCCAGGGTAACCGTTTCATCTGTCGCTCCTTTTCTCTGTGTGTAGACATTAATTTTAGCAGGCTTCGTGTAAACAACTGTATTTGCTAATATGATTGGGAATAATCTCTCTGTACGGTAATCAATGTGAAGAAATATGCAGCGATAACGCTCCTGGCAGCCACTCTCGTGGGGTGTGACAACAACTCCGCACCACTGTCGTTTACGCCGGAGATGGCGAGTTTCTCGAACGAATTTGATTTTGACCCCCTGCGCGGCCCGGTTAAAGACTTTACCCAGACGCTGTTCAACGAGAAGGGCGAAGTGTCTAAACGGGTGACGGGCACCGTGTCGACAGAAGGGTGTTTCGATACGCTGGAACTGCACGACCTGGAGGCCAACACCGGCGTGGCGCTGGTGCTGGATGCGAATTACTACGTTGATGCCGAAACCCAGCAGCGCAAAGTGAAGCTGCAGGGGAAATGCCAGCTGGCCGAACTGCCGTCAGCCGGGGTGACGTGGGATACCGACGATAACGGTTTCGTGGTGGCGGCGCACGGCAAAGAGATGGAAGTGAAGTACCGCTACGATGCCGATGGTTACCCGTTGGGCAAAACCACCGTCTCCGGGGATCAGCATCTGTCTGTCCAGTCGACACCGTCTAAAGACGTACGCAAAAGGATGGATTACTCGGCAGTGAGTTTGTTAAACGACAAGCCGCTGGGTAACGTGAAGCAGAGCTGCGACTACGATCGACACAACAATCCGGTGAGCTGCGATCTGATCATCACCGACGACAGCGTCAAGCCCGCCGTTGAGCGCAAGTACACCATCAAAAACACGATTGAATACTACTGAGCAATGTATTGATATTATTGCACAATGTAGACCGGGTAAGCGCAGCGCCACCCGGCAAGGAAGACGGCGCAATTGTTGATGACAGGGGTTGTCAACAAACTCACTGCGCGGTTGGTTTCAGCAGGCTGGCGCCTGAGGGTTTATGCCCGGCCAGGTGCTGATGCTGGAAGATGCACATGCGGATGGTATTGCGGTATTCACCGTTGATAAAGAACTCGTGAATCAGCTCGCCTTCCACCATAAAGCCCAGCTTGCGGTAGATATGGATCGCTTTCTCGTTCTCTTTGTCCACAATCAGGTACAGCTTGTAGAGATTCAGGACGTTGAATCCGTAATCCATCGCCAGCTTCGCCGCGCGTGAGGCCAGGCCTTTCCCCTGGTGCTCAGGCGAAATGATGATCTGGAACTCTGCCCGACGGTGAACGTGGTTGATTTCAACCAGCTCCACCAGCCCGGCTTTTTCGCCGCCACACTCCACCACAAAACGACGTTCGCTCTGATCGTGAATGTGTTTGTCGTACAGATCCGACAGCTCGACAAAGGCCTCGTAAGGCTCTTCGAACCAGTAGCGCATCACGCTGGCGTTGTTGTCGAGCTGATGGACAAAGCGCAGGTCTTCACGCTCCAGCGGACGGAGCTTAACGTCACACGAAGCCGACATTATGGGGCTACCGTACGGCCAGTGCGGCGGTCCAGGCAGCGCAGGGTGTTAGGCTCCCAGTAGGCATTGACGTTTGCACTTTGCTGACACTTATCGCGTGCGTCAAAAGCGACATCTTCTTTATCCCACTCTTTTTCAGCACGTTTGTTGACCTTCTGACGAAGGCTACGGGTGTCATTCCATTGTTCTTTGTCCATGGCGGCGTTCTGGCGGCTTTGCGCGCTGTCACCAGACTCAATAATGAGTTTGCTAGTTTCGGCTGTCGCAGAGGCGGCAAAAGCGAACGATGACAGCGCCAGCAGGGCTGTCAGACAAAGGCGTTTGCTTAATGTTGTCATAGCGTTTCCTTTTAAATGGGTGCAGATAATCAAGTAACCCCTTACAGATTCTACACCAAAGAGAAAAGACGGCATACCCGCAGCGCAGGTATGGAAAATTTAACGCCATCATCGGGTATGATGTTTAAATAAATCCTCACCTGAAATGAAATATGCTCAAAACCACGCTGCTTTTTTTTGCCACCGCGCTCTGCGAAATCATCGGTTGCTTCCTGCCCTGGCTCTGGCTGAAGAAGGGAGGTAGCGCATTATTGCTAATCCCGGCGGGCGTCGCGCTGGCCCTGTTTGTCTGGCTCTTAACGCTGCATCCGGCAGCAAGTGGGCGCGTCTACGCGGCCTACGGCGGTGTATATGTCTGTACCGCGCTACTGTGGTTACGCGTGGTGGACGGCGTCAGGCTTAGCGCCTATGACTGGGCCGGCGCGCTAATTGCCCTGTGCGGGATGCTGATTATCGTGGCGGGATGGGGGCGGGCCTGAGCCCCCGGTTTTGTGATCGCCAGCTGATTTTATGATCATTATACTTGTATGGTAGTATTGCAATTGAGTAAATTTCCGACATCACAACGAACGATGTAAGGAAAGGAATTATGAAGATTGTCGCGGCTGACGTATTTGTTACCTGCCCGGGGCGGAACTTTGTCACCCTTAAAATCACCACCGATGACGGGATTGTCGGCCTCGGTGACGCTACGCTGAACGGACGCGAGCTCTCCGTCGCTTCGTACCTGAAGGATCACCTCTGCCCGCAGTTAATTGGTCGCGACGCGCACCGTATTGAGGATATCTGGCAATTCTTCTATAAAGGCGCCTACTGGCGTCGCGGACCGGTCACCATGTCGGCCATCTCAGCCGTGGATATGGCGCTCTGGGACATCAAAGCCAAAGCGGCCAATATGCCGCTCTACCAGCTGCTGGGCGGCGCCTCCCGTGAAGGCGTGATGGTCTACTGCCACACGACCGGTCACACCATTGACGACGTGCTGGAAGATTACGCGCGTCATAAAGAGATGGGCTTCAAGGCGATCCGCGTGCAGTGCGGTGTGCCGGGTATGAAAACCACCTACGGCATGTCGAAAGGAAAAGGGCTGGCCTACGAGCCTGCCACCAAAGGCGACTGGCCGGAAGAGCAGCTCTGGTCGACCGAGAAATACCTCGATTTCACACCCAAACTGTTCGACGCGGTGCGCAGTAAATTTGGCTTCAATGAACACCTCCTGCACGATATGCACCACCGTCTGACGCCCATTGAGGCGGCGCGCTTCGGTAAGAGCATCGAAGACTTCCGCATGTTCTGGATGGAAGATCCCACGCCTGCCGAAAACCAGGCCTGCTTCCGTCTTATTCGCCAGCACACCGTCACGCCCATTGCGGTGGGCGAGGTGTTTAACAGCATCTGGGACTGCAAGCAGCTTATCGAAGAGCAGCTTATCGACTATATCCGCACCACAATCACGCATGCGGGCGGCATCACCGGCATGCGTCGCATCGCTGACTTTGCGTCGCTCTACCAGGTGCGTACCGGTTCGCACGGCCCGTCGGATCTGTCGCCGGTGTGTCATGCCGCCGCGCTGCATTTTGACCTGTGGGTACCGAACTTTGGCGTGCAGGAATATATGGGCTATTCCGAACAAATGCTCGACGTCTTCCCGCACAGCTGGCGCTTTGATAACGGCTATATGCACCCGGGTGACAAGCCAGGGCTGGGCATTGAGTTTGACGAGAAACTGGCGGCGAAATACCCGTACGATCCGGCGTACCTGCCGGTGGCACGTCTTGAAGACGGTACGCTGTGGAACTGGTAAACGAGGAGCGAACGATGAAAAGCATAGTCATTCAACAGCCGAACCAGCTGGTCATTGAAGCGCGTCCACGCCCGCAGCCAGGCGCAGGCGAAGTGCGCGTCAAAATCTCACTCGCCGGGATCTGCGGTTCGGACAGCCACATCTACCGCGGCCATAACCCGTTTGCGAAGTATCCGCGCGTGATTGGCCACGAGTTTTTTGGCGTGATCGATGCCGTTGGCGAGGGCGTGGATCCGTCCCGGTCAGGAGAACGCGTGTCGGTTGACCCGGTGATCAGCTGCGGACACTGCTACCCGTGCTCCGTCGGAAAACCAAACGTCTGCACCTCGCTGGTGGTGCTGGGCGTTCACCGCGACGGCGGTTTCAGCGAATATGCAACGGTACCCGCAAAAAATGCCTGGCGCATCCCGGATGCGATCCCGGATAAACACGCCGTCATGGTTGAGCCATTTACCATTGCCGCCAACGTGACGGGGCAGGCCAACCCTGGTGAACAGGACGTGGCGCTGATCTACGGTGCAGGCCCGATGGGGCTGGTCACCGTGCAGGCGCTGAAGGGCGTCTATAAGGTGAAACAGGTGATTGTGGTTGACCGCATAGACGAACGCCTGGCAATGGCCAAGCGCAGCGGCGCGGACTGGGTCTTTAATAACGGCGAGCAGTCGTTGCAGGCCGCGCTGGACGAGAAAGGCATCAAACCGACGTTAATCATTGATGCCGCCTGTCATCCGTCCATTTTACAGGAAGCGATAACCCTGGCCTCGCCGGCGGCGCGCATCGTGCTGATGGGATTCTCCAGCGAACCGAGCCAGATTGTTCAGCAGGGCATCACCGGCAAAGAGCTGGCGATTTTCTCCTCGCGCCTGAACGCCAATAAATTCCCGGTCGTCATAGACTGGCTGACAAAAGGGCTGATCGACCCGGAAAAACTGATCACCCATACCTTTGACTATCACCATGTAACAGACGCCATTGAACTGTTTGAGAAAGACCAGAGGCAGTGCTGCAAGGTCCTTCTCACGTTCAACCCAGAATAATTCACGCGGTGAAGAGCCCGCGAAGACGGGCTCTATGTGGTACGCATCTTACCTTTCAGAGATAGCCATTATGACGCAAGCACAACCTCAAAGAACCACCTCCGATCTGGTGAAAGCCGCCGTTTCAGGCTGGCTGGGCACCGCGCTGGAGTTCATGGATTTCCAGCTCTACTCGCTGGGGGCCGCCCTGGTATTTCATGAAATCTTCTTCCCGGAACAGTCCGCTGCGATGGCACTGATCCTGGCGATGGGAACCTACGGTGCAGGCTATATCGCGCGTATCGTCGGCGCCTTTATTTTTGGTCGCATGGGCGACAGCATTGGCCGTAAAAAGGTACTGTTTATCACGATCACCATGATGGGGATCTGCACCACGCTGATTGGCGTGCTGCCCACCTATGCACAGATCGGGATTTTCGCGCCCGTACTGCTGGTGACGCTGCGCATCATTCAAGGACTCGGGGCAGGGGCAGAGATCTCCGGGGCCGGGACCATGCTGGCGGAGTACGCACCGAAAGGTAAACGCGGCATCATCTCCTCGCTGGTGGCGATGGGGACTAACTGCGGGACGCTGAGCGCGACCGCTATCTGGGCCGTTATGTTCTTTGCCCTCGACCGCGAACAGCTGCTCGCCTGGGGCTGGCGCGTGCCGTTCCTCGCCAGCGTCGTGGTGATGATCTTTGCCATCTGGCTGCGTATGAACCTCAAGGAAAGCCCGGTCTTTGAGAAAGTGAACGATGCTCAAACCGCGCAGCCGGACACATCGTTAGGGGCCATGGTGAAAAGTAAATCTTTCTGGCTGGCGACCGGTCTGCGTTTCGGTCAGGCGGGCAACTCGGGTCTGATTCAGACGTTTCTGGCCGGTTATCTGGTCCAGACGTTGCTGTTCGATAAAGCCATTCCCACCGACGCGCTGATGATAAGCTCCATTCTTGGGTTTATCTCTATCCCGCTGCTGGGCTGGCTGTCCGATAAAGTGGGACGCCGTCTGCCGTACATTATCCTTAATATTTCCGCCATTATTCTGGCGTACCCGATGCTGTCGATCATCGTCGATAAAAGCTATGCGCCGGGAACCATTATGCTCTCCATCATCGTTATCCATAATTTCGCGGTACTGGGGCTGTTTGCGCTGGAAAATATCACCATGGCGGAGATGTTTGGCTCGCGAAATCGCTTTACCCGGATGGCTATCTCCAAAGAGGCGGGCGGTCTGGTGGCGGTGGGGTTTGGTCCGGTGCTGGCGGGGATCTTCTGTAACATGACCGGTTCCTGGTGGCCGATTGTGGCCATGCTGGTGGCTTACTCAGTGATTGGTCTGGTCTCGGCCTGCCTGATGCCCGAAGTGCGGGATCGTGATTTGAGCGCAGCGGAAGATGCTGCGGAGGCCACGCCAAAAGAGCCTGTGGCCTACGGCACGGTATCGTCACGGCGGTAATGGTATACAGCCTGCGTGACTTGTCACACAACTTTGCCTTTGTGTCCACACCACCTGAACAAAAGTTAATATAAATCAAAATCTCAAATGGCAGTATCAGTATGGTGGATGGCAGAGATTTTTTACCCCAACTGCCATTCTAGTTGGTGTAGTCAGCAGACGCTGCCGCTTTATAACAAGCGGCAGCGATCCACAGCTTTCTAATTAACGAGTCTTAATCATGGAAAACACGTTATTACAGGCCAAAGCGACGCTGCCTCAGTACAATCGCGACAGCCTTAAAGCACGCATTGTTCATTTAGGATTTGGCGCCTTTCACCGCGCGCATCAGGCGGTGTATGCCGACATCCTCGCGTCTGATTATGGCAGCGACTGGGGCTACTGTGAGGTCAACCTGATTGGCGGCGAGCAGCAGATTGCCGACCTGAAGGCGCAGGATAACCTCTATACCGTAGCGGAGATGTCCGCCGATGCGTGGACATCCCGCGTGGTGGGCGTGGTCAAAAAGGCCCTGCATGCGCAGGTTGACGGGCTGGAGACCGTACTGGCAGCGATGTGCGAACCGCAGGTGGCGATTGTTTCACTGACCATTACCGAGAAGGGCTACTGTCACTCTCCCGCAACCGGGCAACTGATGCTCGATCATCCATTCATCATCGCCGACCTGCAAAACCCGCATCAGCCGACGTCCGCACCGGGTGTGGTGGTGGAAGCGCTGGCGCGTCGCAAAGCGGCGGGGTTACCGGCCTTTAGCGTGATGTCCTGCGACAACATGCCGGAAAACGGTCATGTGATGCGCAACGTAACCTGCTCCTATGCCCGGGCGGTAGACGGCGAGCTGGCGGACTGGATCGAGGCTAACGTCACGTTCCCGTCAACCATGGTGGATCGCATCGTACCTGCGGTCACGCCTGATACGCTGGATAAAATCGAACAGCTCACTGGCGTGCGTGATCCGGCGGGCGTGGCCTGTGAACCCTTCCGCCAGTGGGTGATCGAAGATAACTTTGTGGCGGGGCGTCCTGCGTGGGAAAAAGCCGGGGCCGAGCTGGTATCAGACGTCATTCCGTTTGAAGAGATGAAGCTGCGCATGCTTAACGGCAGCCACTCCTTCCTGGCTTACCTGGGGTATCTGGCCGGTTATCAGCATATCAACGACTGCATGGAAGATGAGAATTACCGCGTTGCGGCTCACGCGCTGATGCTCCACGAGCAGGCGCCGACCCTGAAGGTGAAAGGCGTCGATTTAGGACATTACGCCGATCTGCTGATTGCCCGCTACAGCAACCCGGCTCTGCGTCATCGCACCTGGCAAATCGCGATGGACGGCAGCCAGAAGCTCCCGCAACGCATGTTAGATTCCGTGCGCTGGCATCTGGTGCATCAGAAACCTTTCCCCCTGCTGGCGCTGGGCGTGGCGGGCTGGATGCGCTATGTCGGCGGAGTGGATGAACAGGGTAAAGCCATCGAGGTGAGCGATCCGCAGCTGGCGGTGATTCAGGCGGCAGTGAAGGGAAGTGCTGAAGGGGAAAGCCGCGTGCGTGCGCTGCTCGGCATTGAGTCTATCTTTGGCAAAGAATTACCGCGTGAGACGGTCTTTGTTGATGCGGTGATGACCGCGTACCGGTCTTTGGTGCAAAAGGGCGCGAAAGCTACCGTGGCGCAGTACGCGTCTCAACGGTAATTCAGTACATGCCGCCGTGCGCGGCGGCATGTCAGCGCACAACTTAGTGCATACCCAGACGAATCAGCTCAATCGGCTCGAACTTACCTTCGCATCCTTCCACTTCCACCGTTTTGCTGCGGCGCACCTGCGCGGCATCCAGCCCGTCGCTGTGGATTGCTTTAATCACGCCAGTTTTGCCTGTGCCGCTAATCATCACGCGGCTGCCAGTGGTAATTGCATTGCGGTTACGGTCGTATGTCATCATGGTATTTTCTCCTCTCTAACTTATCCGTTACGGCGGTATTTCAGGTTTCACCGTTCACGGGGCATATAAATACGCCTGTCTGCAAGTGATGTTTTTGTTTTTGATCAAAGTCACACTTTTTTCTTAATGACATGGGGTGCTGACGGTTCGCGACAGCAATTTACAAAGCAGACCGTTATTTTCATTTATTGATAGTTTCAACATGGAAGCGTTTAGGATTGGTTTATATTCCTGCTGCCATTCTGGGTACAGGAAATAACCCTTTCATCGGAATAAGGAGTCAGGCTTATGTATAAGAACATTTTGATGCCTGTAGATGTGTTTGAAATGGATTTGAGCGACAAAGCGGTTCGCCACGCGGCAAGCCTTGCAAAGGCAGAGGGGGCATCAATTACCCTGGTCAACATTCTGCCTGCCAGCAGTCGGTCTCTGCTGCGCGGATTCAGTGCCGATATCAAAAAGTTTGAAGAGTATATGACCGCGGAATCCGCGAAGAAAATGAACGAATTAAAAAGACTGTTTGATATTGCCCCAGAGAATATTCACAGCATGGTTCGTTTTGGCAACGTTCGCGATGAAATTATCAAGCTTAGCAAGGAGGGGAAATACGATGCGATTGTCATCGGGTCGAAAAACCCGAGCATCACCACCCATCTGCTGGGATCGAATGCGGAATCCATTCTGCGCTACGCCACGATTCCGGTGTTAGTCGTTCGCTAAACCCAACGCCGCGCCCAACAGGGGGCGGCGAATATTACTCCTCGCTAAACCACTCGCTGTTTTCCTGACGAATAAGCTGCACGGATTCGCTGATTTCCTGCAAATGCAGCGTCATCGCTTTTTCCACGCCGTCCGGGTCGCGTTTTTCCAGCGCGCTGAAAATATCGTGATGCTGTCTGAGCAGCATTTCCGGCGGGGAGACGTGATCGAGGCTCATATAACGCACGCGGTCGATGGTGGCCTTGATGTTCTCAATGGTATCCCAGGCCAACTGACAATCCGCTATTTGTGCCAGTTTCTGGTGGAATTCATCATCGAGCTGGAAGAAATCGTTGAGCTGCTTACGGTCGATCGCTATACGCTGCTGATGCAGGTTCTGCTCCAGCAGGTAACACTGGTTGTCATTGATAAGCGTTGCCGCCCGGCGGGCGACCGCGCATTCAATGGCCTGGCGAACGAAACAGCCGTTACGCACCTGAGAAAGTGAAATTTTGTTTACGTAGCTGCCGCGCTGCGGGCGGATCTGAATCAGGCCGTTTTCAGCAAGCTTAATGAACGCTTCACGCACCGGCTGACGGGAGACGTCAAAACGCACCGAGACCTCTTTTTCAGAAAGCGGCGTTCCCGGCGGAATCAGGCAATGGACAATATCACGTCGCAAAATGCGATAGATTTGCTGGTTTACGGGCTGGGTGGGATTGAGTTGCGATTCAGCGGCCATGAGTTGTCATTTCTCAGAGAGTTAGCCTGAACATACTACCATTCTTTTCGAACCCGAAACAGACCCGGCCCGCAGGCCGGGTGGGGCTTATTTAGCCACGATGGACGCTAAGTCCGGCAAAACTCTGGGTGACTGGCATCATTTCCACGGTATTGATGTTGACGTGCTTAGGCAGCGTCGCCACCCACCAGACCGCTTCAGTGACATCTTCCGGCGTCAGCGCGTTAGCATTTTCGTAGGTTTTATCCGCTTTCGCATCGTCACCCTTGAAGCGCACGTTGGAGAATTCGGTGCCGCCCACCAGACCCGGCTCGATATCGGTAACGCGAATGGCGGTGCCGTGCAGATCGGTGCGCAGGTTCAGGCTGAACTGACGGACAAACGCTTTGGTCGCACCATAGACGTTGCCGCCCGCGTAAGGCCAGCTCCCGGCGGTAGAACCAATATTGATAATGTGACCGCGATTACGCTCAACCATGCCCGGCAACACCGCGCGAGTCATATAGACCAGCCCTTTGTTGTTGGTGTCGATCATGTTTTCCCAGTCTTCAACGCTGGCTTTGTGCGCGGGCTCCATGCCCAGCGCCAGTCCGGCGTTGTTGACCAGCAGATCAATGGCGCGCCACTCGGCAGGCAGGTTAGCAATCATCTCTTCAATGGCTGCGCGGTTGCGCACGTCCAGCTGTGCGGTCAGGATGCTGTCACCTAATTCGTCTTTCAGCTCCTGCAGGCGCTCCTGACGACGGCCCGTTGCAATCACCTTGTGCCCGTTGGCGACGAAGCGACGCGTGATGCATTCACCAAAACCCGCCGTTGCCCCGGTAACTAAAATAATCATCTCACTGTTCCTCAACGCTTTTTGTGTTGTACTAACATAGCACGGCCGCAGAGGGTGCGTTAAGGCAACATTTGTATGACAGCATTGCAGGTGATGGCGGCCTGGCCTACTCTGGGAAGATATCCGTTCTGAGGAGTGAAAGATGACGGCCACGAATCCTTTTTTTGAAATCAGTCTGTTGCCTTACCAGGCCCCCCATTTTGATCAGATTAACGACAGTCACTATCGTCCGGCGTTCGATGAAGCGCTGCGTCAGAAGCGGGCGGACATTGATGCGATTGTCTCGCAAACCGCCGCGCCAGACTTCAATAATACCGTGCTGGCGCTGGAGAAAAGCGGCGTTATGCTCTCGCGCGTCAGCAGCGTCTTTTTCGCCATGACCTCTGCGCATACCAATCCGTACCTGCAAGAGTTAGAGGAGCAGTTTTCCACTGAACTTGCCGCGCTGGCGAATGACATCTGGCTGAATGACACACTTTTCGCCCGCGTTGAGAGCGTCTGGCAAGATCGCGGTGCGCTGGATGCCGAGTCCCGTCGGCTGGTCGAGGAGACGTACCAGCGGTTTATTCTGGCCGGTGCGCGTCTGAATGAGACAGAAAAAGCCGAGCTGAAGGCGCTGAACACCGAGGCAGCCTCCCTGACCAGCCAGTTTAACCAGCGTCTGCTTTCCGCCGATAAAGCGGGTGGGCTGGTGGTGGATTATGCGCATCAGCTTGAGGGGCTCAGTGCAGAAGAGATCGCCGCCGCCGCGCAGGCGGCCGCGGAAAAAGGGCTTAACGACCGCTGGCTGATCTCGCTGCTGAATACGACTCAACAACCTGCGCTCTCTGCGCTGCGCAATCGGCAGACGCGTGAAAACCTGTTCAACGCAGGCTGGACGCGTACCCAGAAAGGGGATGAAAACGATACCCGCGCGCTGATCCTGCGTTTGACGGCGCTCCGTGCGCGTCAGGCTCGCCTGCTCGGCTTTGAGGATTACGCCAGCTGGAGTATTGCCGACCAGATGGCGAAAACCCCCGACGCCGCGCTGGCCTTTATGCGCGGCATTGTGCCTGCCGCCCGTGCCCGAGCGGAGCGCGAACAGGCCGATATTCAGAAAGTGATTGATGACGAGCAGGGCGGTTTCACCGTGCAGGCCTGGGACTGGGCCTTTTATGCCGAGCGCGTGCGCCAGGCGAAATATGCGCTTGATGAGTCGCAGATCCGGCCCTACTTTGCGCTCAATACCGTGTTGCATGACGGCGTCTTCTGGGCGGCCAGCCAGCTGTTCGGTATCCGCTTCGTGGAACGCTTCGATATTCCGGTTTATCATCCGGACGTTCGCGTATGGGAAATTTTCGACCATACCGGTGAAGGGATGGCGCTATTTTACGGCGACTTCTTTGCCCGCGATTCCAAGCAGGGCGGAGCCTGGATGGGCAATTTCGTTGAACAATCTTTTGAGTTTTCTGCCCGCCCGGTTATCTACAATGTCTGTAACTACCCAAAACCGGGTAACGGGGGCACCGCGTTACTCTCCTGGGACGACGTAATTACCCTGTTCCACGAGTTTGGGCATACCCTGCACGGTCTGTTTGCCAGCCAGCGCTTCGCCACGCTGTCCGGTACCAATACGCCGCGTGATTTCGTTGAATTTCCGTCGCAGATCAATGAACACTGGGCCAGCCATCCTCAGGTATTTACCCGCTACGCCCGTCACTACGAAACCGGTGAACCGATGCCGGACGCGCTGCGGGAAAGCATGCTCAACGCGACCCATTTCAACAAGGGTTATGACATGACGGAGCTGCTGGGTGCGGCATTGCTGGACATGAACTGGCACGCCATCAGTGAAGCCGTATCTGACGTTGAAGCCTTTGAAACGGCTGCGTTGAAAAAAGAGGGGTTGGACCTGCCCGCGGTACCCCCGCGTTATCGCAGCAGCTATTTTGCCCATATCTTCGGCGGTGGCTATGCGGCGGGGTATTACGCCTACCTGTGGACGCAAATGCTGGCAGACGATGGCTATCAGTGGTTTGTCGAGCAGGGCGGGTTGACGCGTGAAAACGGACAGAAATTCCGCGAGGCGATTTTGTCGCGCGGGAATAGCACTGATTTAGGTGAACTTTACCGGAGCTGGCGCGGGCACGATCCGAGGATTGAACCGATGCTGGAGAATCGTGGGTTAAGTGAATAGTGTCCATTTGGGCTGAAAAAAAGAACCGGGCGTGAAGCCCGGTTTTTTATACCCTTTAATCAGCGATATTTTAGCATGCTTTTGAAAGATAACCGGTGAAATTGAACGCGCCGATAAAAGGATTTTTTATTAATAGAGACAAAGCGCTACATTCGAGAACTGTTAATAATTTGATCTGGGTTGTAAGAAATAAAATCTTCTTTCAAATGTCTTTTTTAATTCTAAATTTTTGCCCTTTTATGCCGATAAATGAGGATAACAAAAAATCGACGTTATAGCAGTTAAGAAGGCGAAAGATGACCCTACCTCTGACCACTCCTGGCTTTACGGATGCTGAGCATTCTAAGAGGCTGATAAATAAAACCTTTACCTATGTTGTAACGTTGCTGATCGCTATTTTTGCGGCGGCAATAATTTCTTTGTTGATAATAAAAAATAATGTTAATGAAATCAGCGATTCGCATGATGATTTCTTACTAAGAAAAGCGTTAGATACCCGACAGGAGAGCATCCGTAGCCATTTGAAAGACTATGCGGAGTGGGGGGATGCCTACAAACATCTTCATCAGAATGTTGACATGCACTGGGCATGGGATAAGCAGAATCTTGGCAAGTCTCTGTATGATAACTTTGGCTATGAGGGGGTGTTTGTTCTCTCTCCGGAAGGCGCCACGCGCTACAGCGTGATTTCCGGGAAACGGATACCTGAAGATCTGGAGCGTTGGTTGGGTCAATCCACAAAAGACCGTTTACTCAGTGAACTGAGCAAAAAAAAGGGGTTGCCGGTGTCCATGCTAACGCTTATCGACGGCATACCGGCCATTGTTTCTGCTGAATGGATAACAACGGGTGATGATTCGAGTGTGCAACCGTTACCGGGCAGGCCTTCAGTCATGGTGTTTGTCGACAAATTAACGGCTAAAAAACTCCTTGCGATTGGGCATGATGCCGCCATCAAAAATGTTCGCATTTCACCCAATGAAGTGAATAATCAGACGTCATTGACCATAAGCACGCCAAATGGTGATGTGCATATTTTATGGGACAGTGAAAATCCTGGCCAGGCGCTGATCGTTTATTTCCTGCCATTACTCATTCTTTCCGTACTGCTGACAATATCGATGACGGTGATCCTTATGCGTCATATTATGCACAAGGCGAGAATTCATGACGAAAATGCCTTTCTCCTTGAGCAGGCACGGTTGAATCTTATCACCAGTGAAAAACGATTCAGGGATGTCAGTGAAACAACCAGCGACTGGTTCTGGGAAACTGACTTATCGTTAAAGATTACATGGCTATCAGGTCGTTTCTCCACGGTAACGGGATATGAACATAGTCAATGGATCGGCCGCAGGCTGGATGAGCTCTTTCCGTCGACAAGTCACTTACTTCATGATCGTGTCCGCCACCGGGAATTAACTGGACGCTTCGAATTTAAGAATTGCCCTTATATTAACTATCAGCAATCCACGTCCTACTGCACGCTTCTGGCTAAATTTTCTTCTCAGCCTGATGGTTCGGTGGTTTTACGGGGCGCGGCAACAGATGTCTCTCTGGAAGTGGAAGCAACTAAACGTGTGGAATTTCTGTCACGGCATGATGAATTAACGGGGCTTCCAAACCGGTATCATATTAAGGAGTTTCTGGCGGGCCGGTTAGCGAATGAAGGCGTCAATAATTATCCCTTTGCAATGATTTGCCTGGATCTGGACAAGTTCAAACCCGTCAATGACATTTTTGGGCATTCCACCGGCGACGCTCTGCTTGGCGAAGTCGCCTTACGTCTTAAAAGCTGTATTCGGAGCGGTGATTTTGTTGCACGACAGGGCGGGGATGAATTTATGCTGCTCCTCGGTAACACCAGCCAGACAGACCAGATTGAAGAGGTGTGCCAGCGCATCGTGTCAGAACTCAACCGTCCTTTCACCATTGATGGCAATGATGTGACAATAGGGGTAAGCATGGGGATTGCACTGGCCCCACAAGACGGCAACAGCGCAAACGATCTTCTGCGCTATGCTGACATTGCGCTTTACCAGGCAAAACAATCCGGGAGAAACCGATGGGTCTATTATCGCCAGGATATGTCGGAAAAGCTGACCGAACGCAGAAAACTCGAACTGGAGCTGAAGACCGCCATTCGCGAAGACCAACTCTATCTGGTTTATCAACCGCGTTATAACCTCCGATATTCGAAAACAGATGCCGTCGAAGCGCTGGTCCGGTGGCAACACCCGGATCGAGGAACCATGATGCCCGATCAGTTTATCCCGTTGGCTGAAGAAACAGGGCTGATTATTAGCCTCAGCAACTGGGTCATTCGTAAAGCGTGTACGGAGGCCAAAGATCAATTGCCGGGGTTATCGGTATCAGTCAACATTTCGGCTATTGAATTCCAGGCGAGCGATCTGGCTGAAAGAGTAAAAGAAATTCTTCACGAAACGGGACTTGAACCCACCAGGCTGGAAATAGAAGTGACTGAAAATGTCACGCTTTCCGATCCAGAAAAAACGTTGCACACCATGAAAGCCCTCAAAAAAATGGGCGTACGGATTCTGATCGATGATTTCGGTACCGGCTATGCCTCTCTGAGCTATCTTCGAAAGTTTCAGTTTGATGGGCTAAAGCTCGATAAAAGCTTTATTTTTACCTTAGCGGATTCGCCACAGAACCAATCGGTAGTCGAGAAGATAATCGATTTGGGTAAAGCCTATTCCATGGAAGTGACCGCTGAAGGAGTGGAGACCAGCGAACAGCTGGCTTTTCTTAAAAAAAATAAGTGTGATGAAGTTCAGGGATATTTACTTGGTAAACCCGCCGCCATTGCCGATCTCAATTTAAACGCCAACCTGGTGAATACATAAACGCGTTTTAGCATCTTCCGCGCCCCCTGGGACAGGGAAGCGTCAGCGAAAAAAACCGGGCTTTTCGCCCGGTTTTTTATCTTACGACCAGCACAGGGCATTTTGCGTGGCGCACCACTGCCGCCGCATTTGAACCTAACAGATACGTTGATATGTCAGGCTTATGGGAGGCGATGATGATCAGGTCGGCGCCGATCGTGTCCGCGAGTTTAAGGATCTGATCTTTTGGCGATCCCGTAACGGCGTGCGTCTGCACCTTTTCTGGCGGAATTTTAAATTGCTTAACGATTTCATCCAGTTTTTCTAAAGCCGCATGCTGGAACTCTTTTAGCTTCGGCATCTCCACGGAGTAGGCCAGGCCTAAAGATGAATAATAAGGTAGCGAAGGAATGACCGTAAGAAAATGGACTTTAGCTGTGTTAAGTGCGGTATGAGCCTGAACGAAAGGAATCACCATATGCGTCAGGCTATCTTCGGAAATATCAATTGGAACCAAAATTGAATTGTACATGTGTCCCTCCTGAGTGTTTTTTACACAATTCAGGTTAGACCGTTAATTCCAGGAAAACAGAGAGCAGGTTGTCATAACGGAGACAAATTTCGGTTCTGTGATAGCTATACAGGCGAACGTTCCCGGCATGGGGTCAATGACGCGATCTGCACGACAATCCGTACCTGCAACGCGACGTACCAAACCGCGCAATGCCGGGTATACTACGTTTTAATTTTTTCAGGCGACCCTTTGTAAAGGCAGGCAGTATGTCTCTTCGTTCGCTGCGGGCGTTATGCCTGACCAGTTTTTTCATTGCGGATGTCCGCGATGGCCTCGGCCCTTTTCTCGGTATTTTTCTCACCGAACGTCACTGGACGCCTGATGATATTGGTATTCTGATGACGGCGGGTGGGCTGGCGGGTTTACTGGCCACGCTCCCGGCGGGATTCATCACCGACACCTCCCGAAACAAACGCGCTGTACTCGCGCTACTTTGCCTGTTGATCACCCTGAGCACGCTTCTGCTCTGGTTTAGCCAGCAGAGCGGCGTTGTCGCCGTTTCACAAATTATCACCGGCATCTGTGCGGCGTTTGTGGGGCCATTGATCACCGGAATTACCTTAGGGCTGACCGGCCAGAGTGGGTTCAGCGCGCAGATGGGCAAAAATGAGGCGTTTAATCATGCGGGCAATTTTATGACCGCACTGATGGCTGGTGGCATTGCCTGGTACTGGGGCGTCGGCGGAATTTTCCTGCTGATGACCTGTACGACGTTGCTAACGTTGTGTGCGCTGCTTGCCATTCGCAATAAGGATATCGACAACAATGCCGCGCGCGGGTTGTCCTCTTCAGCGAACCTGCCTGTTCCGGGCTTTGCGGTGCTGATTAAAAACCGGGCGCTGTTTGTTACCGGACTGACGCTGCTCCTGTTTCATCTGGCGAACGCTGCGCTGTTACCGATGCTCAGCATGAGGGTTGCGGCGGCACCCGCCTCAATCAACCCCGGCTTGTATGCAGCGGGCACTGTCATTATCTCTCAGGCCGTGATGATCCCCGTCGCCATTTGGGTCGCACGGAGAATAGAACACTACGGCTACTGGCGATTAATTATGCTGGCGCTGCTGGTGATGCCGGTGCGTGCGGCGCTGGCGGCGTCCACGGACGCGCCGTTGATGATGATCCCGGTGCAAATTCTCGACGGGCTGGCCGCAGGCATCCTCGGCGTCGTTGTACCGTCGTTTATTGTTGTGCTGTTGCGAGGGAGTGGGCACGTCAATGCCGGGCAGAGCGTGGCGATGTTGATGCAGGGCGTTGGGGCATCGATGAGCCCGGCGTTAACCGGCACGATAGCCGGGTATTACTCCTTTGCGACGGCATTCAGCGTGCTGAGCGCGATTGCGCTGGTGGCCGTCCTGCTCTGGTGGCGCGTTGCTCACCGAACCTGGGAAACAGACAGTACGCCGGGTGGGGCATAGCCGCCACCCGGCGTCATACTTATGCCAGCTCGTTAGGGCAGGTTTCGCCTTTTTCCAGCTGCTGCAGGTTACCCAGCGTGGTTTCTGAAATGCTGATCAGCGCTTCAGCCGTCAGAAACGCCTGGTGACCGGTAAACAGGACGTTATGACAGGCAGACAGGCGGCGGAACACGTCGTCCTGAATCACATCATTGGACTTGTCTTCAAAGAACAGATCGCGTTCGTTCTCATACACGTCCATCCCGAGTGCGCCAATCTTCTGGGTTTTCAGCGCTTCGATAGCGGCCTGAGAGTCAACCAGGCCACCACGGCTGGTGTTGATGATCATCACGCCGTCCTTCATCTGGTCAAACGCCGCCTGGTTCAGCAGGTGATAGTTTTCCGGCGTCAGCGGGCAGTGCAGGGAGATCACATCAGACTGCGAGAACAGGGTCGGCAGGTCAACATATTCCACGCCCAGCTCCAGCGCCGCGGCGCTTGGATACGGATCAAACGCCAGCAGACGCATGCCAAAGCCTTTGAGGATCCGCAGGGCAGCGACGCCAATTTTCCCGGTCCCGATCACCCCTGCGGTTTTACCGTACATAGTAAAGCCGGTCAGCCCCTCCAGCGAGAAGTTGGCATCACGGGTGCGCTGATAAGCGCGGTGAATACGACGGTTGAGCGACATCATCATGCCAATCGCATGTTCCGCGACGGCTTCCGGGGAGTAGGCCGGAACGCGCACCACCTTCAGCCCCAGCTCTTTCGCCGCATCGAGATCCACGTTGTTAAAGCCTGCACAGCGCAGGGCGATATACTTCACTCCCTGTTTTTTCAACTCTTCCAGCACCGGACGACTGCCGTCATCGTTAACAAAAATGCAGACGCCTTCACAGCCGTGCGCCGTTTTGGCGGTTTTTTCGGACAGCAGAAAGTCGAAAAATTCAAGCTCAAACCCGTAAGCTTCGTTAACATGTTGCAGATACTTTTTGTCGTACTGCTTTGTGCTATATACCGCGAGTTTCATAAGACTTTCTCCAGTGATTTTGCATTCACGTTAGCATGATTAAAATTATCTTACAATTTCTAAAATATTATTGAATTCAATAAGTTCTATGAATTATTCTAGAGCATCTATCCTTAAAAATGGCATTTCCTTCAACTGACTGGCTAAACATGCGACAATGAAAGGCATCGTCGGCTTAATTCTTTCGCTAAATCAGGATATTAACTGCCCATGAAGGGTAAATACAAAGCCGCACTTGCGCTTTTACTGCTGTTCATTTTATTGCCGCTGACGCTGCTGATGACGCTCGCTCAGTGGGTACCGACGCTTGCCGGAATCTGGCTTCCCGTCGGGACGCGTATCGCTTTCGAAGAGAGTCCTAAACTGACTCGTCATGCGCTGGTGATCCCCGATCTCCGCTATCTGGTAGAAGAGTGCGAAATTGCTCGCATTGAGAACGTGACGCTGTCACATCCGAGCCGCTGGCAGCTGGATATCGGCGCGCTGGATCTTAACGCCGTCTGCCTCAGCAAAATTCCCCAATCCGCGCCGTCGACCGTTGCCCCCAAAACGCTAGCGCAGTGGCAGGCGGTATTACCGAATACCTGGCTGACCATTCACCGTCTCACCCTCTCGCCCTGGCAGCAGTGGCAGGGTGAGCTGAAGGCCTCGCTGACCCCGTCCAGCCAGGAGATAGCCTATAAAGGCGAGCGGGTGAGCATTCAAGGAACGCTTCGCGGCCAGACGCTTTCGGTCAGCCAGTTCGATGTTCAGCTACCCGATCAGCCGCAGCCCATCAAACTGGTGGGGGAGTTCACTCTGCCGCTGGTGCCGGATGGCGTGCCGGTAAAAGGCCACGCGGTGGCGACATTTAACGTGCCACAACTGACGTCTCTCGTCGATGCCGATCTGGACTGGGAAGACAACCGTGGACAACTGGTGGTGATGGCGCGAGACAACCCTGATCCACTGCTCGATCTGCCGTGGCAAGTTACGGCGGAACAGCTGAACATCAGTGACGGGCGCTGGAACTGGGATCTGTCCGGTATGCCGCTGAGCGGACGCGTTTCGCTTCGCGCCGATAACTGGCAGCAGGGGCTTGAGAAAGCCACCCTGACCGGGCGTTTGAACGTGCTTACCCATGGTGATGCGGGGAAAGGCAACGCGGTACTCAATATTGGGCCCGGCAGGCTCAGTATGGAAAACAGCGACATGCCGCTGCATCTCAGCGGTGAGGCGAAGCAAAACGACCTCATTCTTTATGCCAAATTGCCGGCAACACTGACCGGCAGCGTATATGAACCGCAACTCGCCTTTGAACCGGGCGCACTGCTTCGCTCGCGCGGGCGCATCATTGACTCGCTTGATATCGATGAAATCCGCTGGCCGCTGGCAGGTGTGAAGCTGACGCAGAAGGGCGTGGACGGGCGTTTACAGGCTATCCTGCGTGCCCATGAAAACGAGATGGGCGATTTTGAACTGCATCTGGACGGGCAGGCGAACGACTTTTTACCCGACAGCGGTCTGTGGCAGTGGCGCTACTGGGGAAAAGGGAGTTTTACGCCGATGCATGCCCGCTGGGATGTCGCCGGGAAAGGCGAGTGGCGTGACAAACTCATTGAGCTCACGGCGCTCTCCACCGGTTTTGACAAGCTCCAGTATGGAACCATGGAGGTCAGCACGCCGCGTCTGGTGCTGGATCAACCCGTGCGCTGGTTCCGTGACGCCGAAAAGCCGACGTTCAGCGGCGCGCTGGCGCTCAATGCCGGGCAAACCCGTTTCTCCGGTGGCAGCACGCTGCCACCGTCGGTGCTGACCTTTAGCGTCGACGGCACCGATCCGACGGTGTTCCAGTTTAAGGGCGACCTCCATGCAGAGAAAATCGGCCCGGTACAGGTGAATGGTCGCTGGGATGGTGAACGCCTTCGCGGGCAGGCCTGGTGGCCGAAACAGTCGCTCACCGTGTTCCAGCCTCTGATCCCTCCGGACTGGAAAATGATGCTGCGTGACGGGGAACTCTATGCGCAGGTGGCTTTCTCGGCGGCGGCCGATCAGGGCTTTGAGGCGGGGGGGCACGGCGTGCTGAAAGCCGGTAGCGCCTGGATGCCGGATAACCAGATCAACGGTGTCGATTTTGTGCTGCCGTTCCGCTTCAGCAAGGGGACCTGGTCCCTGGGCACGCGCGGCCCGGTTACGTTGCGTATTGGCGAAGTGGAAAACCTGGTGACCGCGCGAAATATTACCGCCGATCTACAGGGGGATTATCCCTGGACGGAGGACAATCCGCTGCTGCTTACCAACGTGAAAGTGGAAACCCTCGGCGGGAAGATTACGATGCAGCAGTTGCGGATGCCGCAGCACGATCCGGCGCTGCTTCGCGTGGACAATATCTCGTCAAGTGAACTGATCGGCGCCGTCAATCCGAAACAGTTTGCCATGTCAGGCCCGGTAAGCGGGGCGCTGCCATTCTGGCTGGACAATGAAAAATGGATCATTAAAGATGGCTGGCTGACCAACCCTGGCCCAATGACGCTGCGTATCGACAAAGATACGGCGGATGCCATCGTGAAAGATAATATGGTTGCGGGTGCCGCGATCAACTGGCTCCGCTATATGGAAATTTCTCGTTCGTGGACAAGAATCAATTTAGATAACCTGGGTGAATTAACCATGCAGGCGACCATCAAGGGAACCAGCCGTGTGGATGGCAAAAGCAGCTCCGTCAACCTGAACTATACCCATGACGAGAATGTCTTTACCCTCTGGCGCAGCCTGCGTTTTGGAGACAACCTGCAAACCTGGTTTGAGCAACACGCGGCGATACCCGGTCTCCGCAGTTCGACTGGCAAGGAAAGTGAGGAACAACAATGAAAAAGATGGCTGGTGTACTCACCGTTGCCGTTGCTGCGCTACTGACCGGCTGTACGCCGCGTATTGAAGTCGCTGCGCCGAAAGAGCCGATTACCATCAATATGAATGTCAAAATCGAACACGAGATCCACATTAAGGTCGATAAAGACGTTGAAACCCTGCTGAAATCGCGCAGCGATCTGTTCTGAGGATGCCATGAAACGTTTAGCTCTGATTCTACTGGCTCTGGGGATGAATGCGCAGGCGGCTGCGCTGACCTTAAATGATGCCCGGGCGCAGGGGCGCGTGGGGGAAACACTCAGCGGGTATATTGCCCCGATCCAACAGGATGCTGAAACGCTGGCGCTGGTAAACCGTATTAACGCGGCGCGCACCGAGAGCTATCAGAAGCTTGCCGACAGCAATAATTTACCGGTCGATGAAGTGGCGAAAATGGCGGGGCAAAAACTGGTTGCCCGTGCGCAGCCGGGCGAATACGTGAAGGGAATTAACGGCAAATGGCTGAAAAAATAGCTAGCGGTGGCGCTTGCGGTATTCGCCGGGCGAGACGCCAAAACGCTGCTTAAAGGCCGTTGAAAAATGGCTATGGTCGGTGAACCCCCAGCTGTAGCCAATTCCCGCCAGCTTTTCATCATCCCCGGCAGAGCGCAGCACCTGCGCACAGAGATCCAGCCGACGGTTTTTAATGTACTGCGCGACCACCAGCCCCTTCTCGGCAAACATGCGGTAGAGGCTGCGCACGGACATCCCGCTCTCGGCGGCAATCCACTCCGGGCGCAGAGAGTCAGACTGAATATGATCGTCAATCAGCGCCACGACATGCTGGAACTGGCGTTCCTTGCGCGGCTGAATCACGTCGCGTTGCTGAAACGCGGGGCGCAGCAGGCAGACCATGGCTTCGAGCGCGGCTTCGCTCTCCCGGTCACTCAGGTCGGCGTTGTTCATGCTTTCCATCAGCAGGCGATGGCTCAGCTGTACCGTTGGCAGCGAGCGAGAGAGGGCGAGCGCGCAGCTAATCTCATGGAAACGACACTGTTGCTCAATAATCTGGCGGGGTACCAGCAGCGAAATCTGGCGGGATTTTTCCTGCCAGTTGATTGAGCAGGGCCGGGAGGCGTCAAGCAGCGTGATATCGCCTGTTCGGAGCACAGCGCGACGGTCATCCTGTTCAATTTCCGCACTGCCCTCAAGCTGGAAGACGGTATAGAACCAGGCATCATTACTCTGTTTGATCTCCTGACGGGAGCGGAACAGATTTACGCCGCCGGCGGTGACGGTGCTGAGCTTCAGGCTGCGCGCATAGCTGGTCTCCAGTTCGCCGACGAATTTTCCCCCGGTGGGCTGTGCATTAAAACGCCCGCACACCTGGTTAATCTGCGCCAGCCACTGCTGATACTGTTCCTGCTCGCTTGCACACGCCATCGTTTCTCTCACTGCATCGTCAATGTTTTCGCATTGTTGCATTTATGTTGCGTTTTGTCAGGGCTCTGGGCTGACTATAGGAAAGAACACTCATCGGGAACAGCGATATAAGGTGGAATTATCACGATTTGCGGCACCTGTCACAGGTGGCAAAGCGAATGTCACAGAGACAAAAGCGAGAATGCGAAACCCCTCTTAGACTGGATGAACACCCTGCGAATAATAACGAAGGAGTATCCTATGTCCGAATCCCAGGTGGCTATTCAGCCTGCCGTGCAGCAGTTTTTAGACCGACATCATGGCCTGTGGATTGAAGGGCGTCAGGCCGCGTCGGACAGCGAAAAGCGGCTCAACGTCTATAACCCGGCCACGGGCGAGGTGATTGCCTCGACGGCCGATGCCAGCGTCGATGACGTTGACCGTGCCGTCATGTCCGGCTGGCGTGCTTTTGTTGCCCGCAGCTGGGCTGGAAAATTACCGGCGGAGCGCGAGCGGATCCTGCTCCGTTTCGCCGATCTGGTTGAACAGCACAGCGAGGAGCTGGCCCAGCTTGAAACGCTGGAGCAGGGGAAATCGATTAACATTTCCCGTCTCTTTGAAGTGGGTTGTACCCTGAACTGGATGCGCTATACCGCCGGGCTGACCACCAAAATCGCAGGCAAAACCCTCGACCTTTCTATTCCCCTGCCACAGGGGGCGCGTTATCAGGCATGGACACGTAAAGAGCCGGTTGGCGTGGTGGCCGGGATTGTGCCCTGGAACTTCCCGCTGATGATTGGGATGTGGAAAGTGATGCCTGCGCTGGCGGCGGGGTGCTCGATTGTCATCAAGCCATCAGAAACCACGCCGCTGACCATGCTGCGCGTGGCGGAACTGGCCAGCGAAGCGGGCATTCCGGACGGGGTATTCAACGTGGTGACCGGGAGCGGCGCGGTGTGCGGCGCAGCGCTGACCTCGCATCCGCATATTGCAAAGGTGAGCTTTACCGGCTCAACGGCGACGGGCAAGCAAATTGCCCGCGCGGCGGCAGATACCCTGACAGGCGTGACCCTGGAACTGGGGGGCAAAAACCCGGCTATCGTACTCAAAGATGCGGACCCGGCGTGGGTGATCGAAGGCCTGATGACCGGGAGCTTCCTGAACCAGGGGCAGGTGTGTGCGGCGAGTTCCCGTATCTACATTGAAGCGCCGCTGTTTGACACGCTGGTCAGCGGCTTCGAACAGGCGGTGAAATCCCTGAGCGTCGGGCCGGGTATGTCCCCGGAAGCATTTATCAACCCGCTGGTGTCGCGTGCGCATTGTGACAAGGTGCAGACTTTCCTCGATGAAGCGCAATCTCGCCACGCAGAGCTGATTGTCGGTAACCGTGGCCCGGAAGGGAAAGGCTATTACGTTTCGCCGACGCTGGTGGTCAACCCGGATGCCGCGCTGCGCTTAACCCGCGAAGAGGTGTTTGGCCCGGTGGTCAATCTGGTGCGCGTTGCCGATGGTGAAGAGGCGCTTCAGCTGGCAAACGACACCGAATATGGCCTGACCGCCAGCGTCTGGACGCAGAATATCAGCAAGGCGCTGGAGTACACCGACAGGCTGCAGGCGGGCACCGTCTGGGTAAACAGCCATACGCTGATCGACGCCAACCTGCCGTTCGGCGGCATGAAGCAGTCCGGCATCGGTCGCGACTTTGGCCCGGACTGGCTGGACGGATGGTGTGAGACGAAGTCGGTTTGCGTGCGGTATTAAGAAACAAGCCGGGTGGCGCTGCGCTTACCCGGCCTACGATTCGTGCCGTTGTAGGTCGGGTAAGGCGTAGCCGCCACCCGACAGGTTTACAAAGACCACCGATCCCGCCCGGCCTCTTTCGCCCGATAAAGCGCCGCATCGGCGCGGGCGATTATTTCGGTGCCGGCTAACCCCTCCGTCATGCCGGCAATCCCCATGCTCACGGTCACATGGTCGCTGACCGTCGAGGCGCCATGCGGTATGGCCTCCGTGCGCAGCCCGTCCTGAATACGCATGGCAACCTTTTCTGCGATGTTTAGCGGGCAATTGAAAAGGATCACCACAAACTCCTCGCCGCCGTAACGTGATACGACGTCGTCCGGCGTTCGTACCGACTGCTTCAGCACCCGCGCCACGCGCGTCAGGCAGTCATCACCCGCCTGGTGGCCGTAGGTGTCGTTGTAGCGTTTGAAATAGTCGATATCCAGCATAATCAGCGAGAAAGGTTTCTTCTGCTCAACCGCGTTTTCCAGCACCACCTCCATTCTCCGGCGGTTGGCGGTTTTGGTTAGCGGATCCTGATGCGCCAGCGCATCCAGCCGTGAGATCAGCAGTTGATTTTGCTGATTACGACGCCAGGCTTCATCAAACCAGCTCAACAGGATAAAACGCCCGCAGATCAGGATCAGGGTAAACACGCTCCAGATGATGACAAAGTGAAGGTTGAGGCCATCGTTGAGTATCCAGCTTGCGACCGGCAGGGTGATCCAGAGCGGAAGCACAAAGGCGAGTAATCCCTCAGGGTAAAAGTAGAGCGCCGTTAACCCTGCGAGTAACAAAATTACGCACAGCGGCCAGACGTGGGGCAGCAGCAAATAGGTAATAAACAAAAAACAGGATACCGACCAGATGGCGCTACAGATAAAGAGCACCACGCTGATACCCGCAATACGCCGCCAGGCCATCAGGATCAACGCGGCAGAGAGGATAATAATGCCGAGCATCGAGGCATCGACCAGGGTCGTCAGTTGCGGTATATGAGGATAAAGCGGATCGCTGGCCTTAAGCAGGACGTGTCGCAGCAGGATCATCACGGCGAAGCTGACGTTGACGAACGCCAGCCAGGGCAGGTTCATCGCCAGCCCATGCATGACCATCGCGTGGCGCGTCGGCCAGGTAGCGCGTTCCAGTGTCGGTTTTTTTCTTTTTTCCATAAAGCCCTTTCCCGTCCGGGGGATAAATCATGCAGGTGAGATATCTGTAACTATAAGCAAGCATGGACGATCCTCAAACGGCAGGGCAAAAAAAACCGGGCGATTGCCCGGCGGTGGGTTATTTTTCGTCTTTTTTCTTTCCGAGCGTTGGCGTCTCGTCGAAGAAGTTCCACGGTTTAAGCAGGGCATGCACCCATTCCGTTGGCATGATCGGCCACTCTTCAGCACGGGCGACATGGGTCGTGCCGGTGGTCATCCAGACTACGTCATCCTGATCGTTAAGCGACTCGTTATCTTTGCTGTACTGTCCCAGTCCCGTGTCGTGGATGGAGCGGTTAGGGAATTTACCTTCCGGATAGCGTTCATCCGGGTGGTAACGGGTCACCCACAGCTGTTTATCCATAAAGCTCAGGCGATGGTAGATCCACTCATCCGGGGCAAATTTCGCGCCGGTTGCCACCGGATGGGTGCCGCCTGCGTAGGGAATAATCTGATACGAGACCGGGTTGCCCATGCGGTTCTCTTTACGGGTGTTGCTCAGCAGGCGAATAGTGCCCGGGTCAAATTTCTGTGCCGCCTGCTGTTCGGTATCAATGTCGTACTGATTGACCTGCATGGTACTGGTGCGCGGGCCACCGGCGGTATTGGGTTTCACTTCCGGATCCATCGCCACCAGCTTGTTGTTAATACCATCGACATCCATATCAAGACGGAAGTTATAGATGTGCTGGTGCGTGGTGCCCACAATGTTGTGGTCAATCAACGTGCCGTAACGGGTATCGTCTTTGGCTGTGGCGTCATGCATGGTTTTCGCCTGAACGCCTTTCACGGCTTCGATACCCGTCGCGCCAGCATCAATGCCGAGGGTGCCGTTCTCATGGAATACCCAGTCGAAGATGTAATCGTAGTTACCGACGGTACTCACCCAGCGCACCACCAGTTCACGACGCTCGGCGCTGACGTTTGGCTGACCCATCTCCTGATGCTTGTATTCCGGCCCCGCATAGCGTTCGAATATGGCGATTGCGCGCGGGATCTCCATCGGCGCGCCGGTATAGTCCGGGATGGTTTCATTGAGCATCACGGCGTTGGACGGCACGTCTTTACCCCGCACCAGCGGCGAGGTCAGGGTGCCCATGCCGTAGTCGCCGGAGTCGAGATAGGCTTTAAAGTACCAGCCCACGTCCGGATCGCCGTAAGGGACAATCATGCCGCCGAGCGACCCCTGATACATCACCTGACGTTTCTTACCGTTGTCGTTATACGTGACGGTTGAGATCATCGGGCCCACGCGCGAGTCCAGGCTCAGGTGGAAATCCCAGTTCTGCCAGTGCACTCTGTCGCCGGTTATGGTGTAGTTCTTGCCTTCCGGTTCAATAATGTCGAGTGGTTTTTTCGGTGTCTCTATGCGGTCGCGGCCATCATAGGGACGCGGGGTCAGGGGAACCGGGATAACGGCGCCTTCTTCAATCTTCTGGATCTTCTTCTGCTCAAGGTCGACCACCGCCACCAGGTTTTCAATCGGATGTGCCCAGTAGTTGCCGTCGCCGACATCCAGATAGCTCACCACTTTCAGCAAACGGTCTTCCTGCTTAAGGCCATCTTTACCGTCGAAATAGCCGACGGTCAGCGGCGTGGTAATCACTTTTTTCGGGTCGGTTATGCCGTGCTTTTTAAGCACCTCAGCAAATTCGGTACTGTCGTTAATGATCTGCTGAACCGCGGTGAAATCATCCAACAGCACCATGCCGTGCGCGTCTTTGACCGGTTCCCAGCGCAGAATTTTTTTATCCTTCAGATCCACCAGGCTCTCGATGACATGCTTTCCGTCGAGCATGACGATCTTCGCCTGGCGAGGGGCATCGACTGCCGTACCGTTGAGCACATAGTCCCACACTTTGGCTTTCTCTGGCTCCGCAAGGGCGATCTGGGTAAAGCGGGTATTCGGTTTAAAATCCGCAGAGGCTTTAACAATCTCTACGGCTTGCTTAATTTCGTCTGCCGTGAGCGCATTTAATGGGTGAGGACTTTTTTCAACCTGGAAGGTCTGATCGAGACCGGACTGGAAAACATCGTTGATGAACGTCTCTGAGATAAAGGCCTTGTTGCCTTTCATCACCACCGGCACCTCAAGCGTGAGGGTTTTACCGTTGACGATAGCGGTTTTTGCGCCCGGTTTGACCTTCACAAAGGCGCCGTCTTTCGCAATGGTGAACATCTGTGCGTAATCGTCCCACTGCACGTCTGCGCCGAAGTCCTGCAGCGTTTTGTCCATCGGGACCATATGCGCCTCGCTGCCGTGGGCGAAAACAGGGGATTGCCAGGCGCAACACAGCGCAACGGCCATGGCCAGTGCCGTTCTACGGGCAGAAAAAGAAGAATTGCTTCCCATCGTAGACCTCATCTTGTTGTGTTTATTGTGTTGTGTCAGCCTTATCCTGACAGACGCCTGAGAAAAGCGTTTGCCTGCATCTGCCAGGTTATTTGTTGCACTTGCCAGGTTAAAAAAAGAGCGGGACGGTGTCACACCCGGCAGGTCGTCGTAGGCCGGGTAAGCATCGCGCCACCCGGCAGGGAAGGCGGTGAAGGTAAGGTGTTAGAATTCACCCCGCTGGCGCGCCACCAGCGTCAGGATGGAGTAGAGCGCTACGGCCTGCTGGTGCTGGTTGAAAATCTCAACCGCCCACTCCACCACGCCCGTCGGTTTTTCTTCCGCGGTGCGCTGCTTCTTCAGCGTTTTGCGTTTGCAGGTGAGGCGCACCTGAATGGTGTCGCCCGGTTTGACCGGCTCGATAAAGCGCAGGTTTTCCATACCGTAATTGGCAATCACCGGTCCGACCCCCGCATCGACGAACAGTCCCGCTGCGGCGGAGATCAGGAAGTAACCGTGAACCACCCGTTCGCCAAAGATCGACTCTGCCGCACCAATCTTGTCCATATGGGCGTAGAAGTGATCCCCGCTCAGACAGGCAAAGTTCACAATATCCGCTTCCGTCAGGGTGCGACGCGGCGTCAGCAGGCTGTCGCCCGGCTGCAGCTCCTCAAAGTATTTTCGGAACGGATGCACGCGATCTTCCTGCACGGTTGCGCCGCGCACCCACTGCTTGCCAATGGCCGCCAGCATGGTCGGACTGCCCTGAATCGCCGTGCGCTGCAGGTAGTGCTTCACCGCGCGCAGGCCGCCCAGTTCCTCACCACCGCCCGCGCGACCGGGCCCGCCGTGCACCAGCTGCGGCAGCGGGGAGCCGTGGCCGGTGGACTCTTTGGATGATTCCTCGTTGAGGATCTGAATACGACCGTGGGCACGTGCCGCACCGGCAATGAACTGGCGGGCAAGGGCTAAATCAGCGGTAACCAGCGTTCCTGCGAGGCTGCCGCCGCCCGCGCGGGCAAGCGCCATCGCGTGCTCTGTATGGCGATACGGCATCAGCGTCGCGACCGGGCCGAAAGCTTCAGTTGAGTGCACCGCAGGGGTTTCGTCCGGCTGCGGACAGAACAACAGGGTCGGTGGGAAGAACGCGCCCGCGGCCTGTAAATCCGCTTTGCCACCCAGACGGATCTGGCATCCCGCCGTAACCAACTGGTCCACTTTCTCCTGCACGTCGGCGCGCTGTTCGGCATTCACCAGGGCGCCCATCTTCACCCCGTCCTGCGCCGGATCACCCACCACCACTTTTTCCAGCCGGGCAATCAGCGCCTGGCTGACGGCATCAATCTGATTCTGGGGGACGATGATACGGCGGATAGCGGTACATTTTTGTCCGGCTTTGGCGGTCATCTCGCGAACGACTTCCCGGATAAACAGGGCAAACTCCGGCTGCTCCGCCGTGACGTCTTCACCCAGCACGCAGCAGTTCAGGGAGTCGGCCTCCATGGTGAACGGTATCGCGTTCGCCACAATATTCGGGTGAACGCGCAGGCTTTGCCCGGTACTGGCGGAGCCAGTAAAAGTCACCACGTCCTGGCTGTCGAGATGGTCAAGCAGGTCTCCCGCGCTGCCGCAAATCAGGCTAATGGCGCCGTCCGGCACCAGTCCGCTGTCCACGATAGATTTCACCATCGCCTGTGTCACCTGCGCGGTGGCGGTGGCCGGTTTAATGATGGCGGGCATCCCGGCAAGCCAGGTCGGCGCCAGCTTTTCCAGCATCCCCCAGCAGGGGAAGTTAAAGGCGTTGATATGTACCGCCACGCCGGATTTCGAGGTCAGAACGTGGCGAGCGGCAAAACCGCCTTCTTTTGACAGCGGGATCAACTCATCTTCCGGCCACAGCGTGTCATCCGGCAGCTCCCGGCTGCCCAGGCTTGCGTAAGTAAAGAGGGTGCCGATCCCGCCCTCAATATCCACCCAGCTGTCCGCTTTCGTCGCCCCGGTCTGGGCGGAGAGGGCATAGAACGTCTCTTTTTCGCTAAGCAGGTGTTTCGCTACCGCTTTCAGCATGGCTGCACGTTCAATAAAGGTCATCTTTTGAAGCGCTTCGCCACCGCGCTCAATCGCATAGCGACGAGCGGCCGCCATATCCAGCCCTTCGCTGGTGACTTCCCACAATGCTTCGCCGCTGATGGCGTGATGAATGGCGCGTTCACGGCCCCGGCCAGACTGCCAGGTACCGGACAAGAAGCTGGCTAACTGCTGCATCGCTTATCTCCAAGTGTTACGTAATTTCACCATTAATAGTTTAATTATGAATCATAAAAAGCAAGCTGAGATTTTAATGAATTGTTAATGCTGTGATCTGGCCTGATGAATTGCAGCCCGTCAGACCGCTTTCTGCAAGGGAAAAAGCAAAAGCCTTGCGAGCACCATCACAAAACAAGGAAACAATTCTTGGGGTTATATTTAACCTTTGTGTAACTTTTAAAAAAAAGTGATTCATCATTTCGCTTTAATTTGCAAACTAACGAATCATAAAGGTGATGACGTGACGCAAGAACAACGGTTTGAGCAGCGCATAGCGCAGGAGACGGCGATTGAGCCTCAGGACTGGATGCCTGACGCCTACCGTAAAACGTTGATCCGCCAGATTGGTCAGCATGCGCATTCCGAAATCGTCGGCATGCTGCCGGAAGGTAACTGGATCACCCGCGCACCCACGCTGCGCCGAAAAGCGATTCTGCTGGCGAAAGTACAGGATGAAGCCGGACACGGACTTTACCTCTACAGCGCGGCAGAAACGCTGGGCTGCGCACGGGAAGACATCTACCAGAAGATGCTCGACGGCAAGATGAAGTACTCCTCCATTTTTAACTATCCCACCCTGAGCTGGGCCGACATCGGTGTCATCGGCTGGCTGGTGGACGGGGCTGCCATCGTCAATCAGGTGGCGCTGTGCCGCACCTCTTACGGTCCGTATGCCCGGGCGATGGTGAAAATCTGCAAAGAAGAGAGCTTCCACCAGCGTCAGGGCTTTGAAGCCTGCATGGCGCTGGCCCAGGGAAGTGAGGCGCAGCGCCAGATGCTGCAGGACGCCATCAATCGCTTCTGGTGGCCTGCGCTGATGATGTTCGGGCCGAACGACGATAACTCGCCAAACAGCGCCCGCAGCCTGGCCTGGAAAATCAAACGCTTCGGAAACGACGAGCTGCGTCAGCGTTTTGTCGACAACACGGTGCCGCAGGTGGCGATGCTGGGGATGACGGTGCCGGATCCCGACCTGCGTTTTGATGAAGAGAGCGGTCACTACCGCTTCGGCGAAATCGACTGGCAGGAATTTGAAGAGGTGATTAACGGGCGCGGCATCTGCAACCACGAACGGCTGGCCGCGAAACGTAAAGCCTGGGAAGACGGGGCGTGGGTGCGGGAAGCCGCCCTGGCCCACGCAGAAAAACAACGCGCCCGTCAGGCCGCATAAGAGGAAATAATCATGAGCAATGTCTACTGGCCGCTGTACGAAGTGTTCGTACGCAGCAAACAAGGGTTGTCCCACCGTCACGTGGGCAGCCTGCATGCCGCCGACGATCGCATGGCGCTGGAAAATGCGCGCGATGCTTACACCCGTCGCAGTGAAGGATGTTCTATCTGGGTGGTGAAGGCGAGCGAGATTATTGCCTCCCAGCCGGAAGAGAGCGGCGAATTTTTCGATCCGGCTGAAAGCAAGGTTTACCGCCATCCGACGTTCTACACCATCCCCGATGGCATCGAGCACATGTGAGGCGAAGGATGAAAACAGTCACAGCCTATGCCCTGCGTCTGGGCGACAACGGTCTGGTGCTCTCCCAGCGTCTGGGTGCCTGGTGCGGCCACGCGCCGGAGCTGGAGATCGATCTCGCGCTGGCCAATATCGGTCTTGATCTGCTGGGCCAGGCGCGCAATTTCCTGGCCTACGCCGCTGAATGTGAAGGTGAGGGCGACGAAGATACCCTGGCGTTTGGGCGCGACGAGCGCCAGTTCCGCAATGTCCTGCTGGTGGAGCAACCCAACGGCAATTTCGCCGACACGATTGCCCGTCAGTACCTGATGGATGCGTGGAACGTGGCGCTGTATGAGCGCCTGACCCGCAGCACTGACGGCCAGCTTGCCGCCGTCGCCGCCAAAGCGATCAAAGAGGCGCGCTACCACCTGCGCTTTAGCCGCGGCTGGCTGGTACGCCTGGGCGACGGGACCGAAACGTCCGCACAAAAAATGCAGCAGGCCATCGATAACCTGTGGCGCTTTACGGCAGAGCTGTTTGACGCCGATGACGTTGAGCTGGCGCTGATGGATTCCGGCGTGGCGGTGGACCCGCGCACCCTGCGCCAGCCGTGGGAAAGCGAAGTGTATGCCGGTCTTAAAGAAGCCAGCCTGAGCATACCCGACGAGGTGGCGTACCGCACCGGGGGTAAGAAGGGGCTGCATACCGAACATCTGGGGCCGATGCTGGCAGAAATGCAGTATCTCCAGCGCGCGTATCCCGGTCAGCAGTGGTAAAGGAGAACGCTATGCAACGTCTCGTCGACATCGCACCGGCGCAAATCCCGCAGATCTGGTCGCTGTTAAGCCAGATTCCGGACCCGGAAGTGCCGGTATTAACCATCACCGACTTAGGCATGGTGCGCAGCGTGAAGGCACAGGGGGAAGGCTGGGTGATTGGCTTCACGCCAACCTATTCGGGCTGCCCGGCAACGGAACACCTGCTGGGGGCGATCCGCGACGTGATGACCGCGCATGGCTTTACCCCGGTGCACATTGTGCTCCAGCTTGACCCTGCCTGGACCACCGACTGGATGACCGCCGACGCGCGCGAACGCCTGCGGGCTTACGGCATCAGCCCGCCCGTGGGGCATAGCTGCCACGCGCACGCCGCGACGGAGGTGAGCTGCCCGCGCTGCGCCAGCACCGACACCGCGCTAATCAGTGAATTTGGTTCGACGGCCTGCAAAGCGCTTTACCGCTGCAACACCTGCCGCGAACCCTTCGACTATTTCAAATGCATTTGAGGCTGCCATGACAACGTTTCATTCATTAACAGTGGCAAAAGTGGAACCCGAAACCCGCGACGCGGTGACCATCACGTTTGCGGTGCCGCAGGCGCTGCAGGAAGCCTACCGCTTTCGCCCCGGACAGCACCTGACGCTGAAAACGAAGCTGGGCGGGGACGAGCTGCGCCGCTGTTACTCCATCTGCCGGAGTACCGCGCCGGGTGAGATCAGCGTGGCGGTCAAAGCCATCGAAGGCGGGCGTTTTTCCCGCTATGCCCGGGATGAGATCAAAGCAGGCATGGCACTGGAGGTGATGGTTCCGCAGGGGCAATTTGGCTATCAGCCGCAGGCCGAACGTGAAGGCCACTACCTGGCGATAGCCGCAGGCTCCGGCATCACCCCGATGCTGGCGATCCTCTCCGCCACGCTGGCCACCGAACCGAACAGCCATTTCACTCTGATTTACGGCAACCGCAGCAGCCAGAGCATGATGTTCCGCCAGGCGCTGGCGGACCTGAAAGATAAATATCCGCAGCGGCTGCAGCTGGTCTCCATCTTCAGCCAGGAGCGGCTGGACAGCGATCTGCTGTATGGCCGCATCGACGGGGAAAAGCTGCAGGCGCTGGCGAAAACCCTGATCAACTTCCGTCAGTATGACGACGCGTTTATCTGCGGCCCGTCATCGATGATGGACGAGGCCGAAGCCGCGCTGCAGGCGCTGGGGATGTCGGAAAAATCCATTCACCTTGAACGCTTTAATACGCCGGGGACCGCCGTGAAACGCACGGTAAACGTGCAGGCGGAAGGGCAGAAAGTGACCGTGCGACAGGACGGGCGCGACCGCGAAATTACCCTGACGGCAGACGACGAAAGCATCCTCGATGCTGCCCTGCGTCAGGGGGCGGACCTGCCTTATGCCTGTAAAGGCGGCGTGTGCGCGACCTGTAAATGCAAAGTGCTGCGCGGGAAGGTGGACATGGCGACCAACTACAGTCTGGAGCCGGACGAGCTGGCCGCCGGGTATGTGCTGAGCTGTCAGTCACTGCCGCTCACCGCCGACGTGATCGTCGACTTTGACGCAAAGGGGATGGCATGAGCGAACTGACTGTTACCCGTCATGGCCGCGTGCTGCAGCTGACGCTGAACCGTCCGGCGGCGCGTAATGCCCTGAATAACGCCCTGTTGACGCAATTAGCCGACGCGCTGGAAAGCGCTGCGGTTGATGCCGACATCTCGGCCTGTGTGATCTACGGCAACGAACGCTGCTTTGCCGCCGGGGCCGATCTCAACGAAATGGCAGAGAAAGACCTGCCCGCCACCCTGAACGATATCCGCCCGCAACTGTGGGCGCGCATTAACGCGTTTAACAAACCGCTGATCGCCGCCGTCAACGGTTTCGCGCTGGGCGCCGGATGTGAACTTGCGCTGCTGTGCGACGTGGTGATTGCCGGGGATAACGCACGATTTGGCCTGCCGGAAATCACCCTCGGCATTATGCCGGGGGCGGGCGGTACCCAGCGACTGATCCGCAGCGTCGGTAAATCCCTTGCCAGCAAAATGGTGCTGACCGGAGAGAGCATTACTGCGCAGCAGGCGATGAGCGCCGGGCTGGTCAGCGATGTCTTCCCGGCATCCCTGACGCTGGAGTATGCCCTGAAGCAGGCGGCAGTGATGGCGCGCCATTCCCCGCTGGCGCTGCAGGCGGCGAAACAGGCGCTTCGTCAGTCTCAGGAGGTGCCACTGCAGGCTGGCCTGATGCAGGAGCGTCAGCTTTTTACGCTGCTCTCTGCCACCGAAGACCGCCGGGAAGGTATCGACGCTTTCTTGCAAAAACGCACCCCCGACTTTAAAGGACGCTAATTGTGGAATGTATTCTCAGTCAAGTAGAACAGGGCGTAATGACCATTACGCTGAACCGTCCGGAGCGTCTGAATAGCTTTAATGACGTGATGCATCAGCAGCTTGCAGAATGCCTGAAACAGGCCGAGCGCGATGACACCATCCGCTGCCTGCTGATCACCGGCGCAGGGCGCGGTTTTTGCGCCGGGCAGGATTTGAACGACCGCAACGTCGACCCCATCGGCCCGGCACCGGACCTGGGGATGTCGGTTGAAACCTTCTATAACCCCCTGGTACGCCGCCTGGCAAAACTGCCGAAGCCGGTCATTTGTGCAGTCAACGGCGTAGCGGCCGGCGCGGGCGCCACGCTGGCGCTCGGCTGCGACATGGTGATTGCCGCCCGTTCCGCCAACTTTGTGATGGCCTTCAGCAAGCTCGGCTTAGTGCCGGACTGCGGCGGCACCTGGCTGCTGCCACGCGTGGCCGGACGTGCCCGCGCCATGGGACTGGCGCTGCTCGGCGATAAACTCAGCGCCGAACAGGCGCAGGCGTGGGGAATGATCTGGCAGGTGGTGGATGACGACCAGCTCTCCACTACCGCGCAGCAGATGGCGCTGCACTTTGCGTCTCAGCCAACCTTTGGGCTGGGGCTGATCAAGCAGGCGATTAACGCCGCGGAAACTAACACCCTGGATGCCCAGCTTGACCTGGAGCGCGACTATCAACGTCTGGCCGGTCGCAGCGACGACTACCGCGAAGGCGTCAGCGCTTTCCTGGCGAAGCGCACGCCGAACTTTACGGGGAAATAAGATGCTGAACATACGCACGGTCGCCGTGATTGGCAGCGGCACGATGGGCGCGGGCATTGCCGAAGTTGCCGCCAGCCACGGCCATCAGGTTCTGCTATACGACATCGCCGGCGATGCGATTTCACGCGCCATCGACGGGATTCGCCAGCGTCTGGCCTCCCGGGTAACGCGCGGAAAGCTCTCCGCCGATGCCAGCGCCCAGATCCTGGCCCGACTGCTTCCGGTGACGGATATCACCGCGCTTTCTGGGGCCGAACTGGTGATTGAAGCGGCCTCCGAACGGCTGGAGGTGAAAAAGGCGTTGTTTGCGCAGCTGGCGGAGATCTGTCCGCCCCAGACGCTGCTGACCAGCAACACATCGTCCATTTCCGTCACGGCGATTGCGGCAGACGTGAATCATCCGGAGCGCGTGGCGGGGCTGCACTTCTTTAACCCCGCGCCGGTGATGAAGCTGGTGGAGGTGGTCAGCGGGCTGGCGACCTCTGCGGAAGTGGCAGACGCGCTGTGTGAACTGGCGCTGAACTGGGGTAAACAACCCGTTCGCTGCCAGTCAACGCCTGGGTTCATCGTCAACCGCGTCGCGCGCCCGTTTTATTCCGAAGCCTGGCGTGCGCTTGAAGAGCAGGTCGCCCCACCGGAGGTGATTGACGCTGCGCTGCGCGAGGGCGGCGGTTTTCCGATGGGGCCGCTGGAGCTGACCGACCTGATTGGTCAGGACGTGAACTTTGCGGTGACCTGCTCGGTGTTTAACGCCTTCTGGCAGGAGCGTCGTTTCCTGCCTTCGCTGGTGCAGCAGGAGCTGGTGCTGGCCGGAAGGCTGGGTAAAAAGAGCGGAAAAGGGGTTTACGAGTGGCAGGGGGAGAAACCCGTCGTGCAGTGGGTTGAGACCGTAAATGACAGCTACAGCCCGATGCGCGTGGAAAAAAGACGTGACGGTGTCACAGAAATTGATGATGTGTATCTGGTTGAAACGCAGGGGGAAACCGCTCAGGCACTGGCGCTGCGCCTCAACGGCCCGGTAGTGGTGGTGGACCGTATTGAGCGTGACGTGGCGGTGATTGCGGCGGCCGCCAGCAACCCGCACACCGCGACGCAAAAAGCCATCCGCTACCTGCAACAGCAGGGTCTCCGGGTGGTGCAAATTGCCGATTATCCCGGTCTGCTGGTCTGGCGCACGCTGGCAATGATTGCTAACGAAGCGCTGGATGCCCTGCAAAAGGGGGTCGCCAGCGAGAAGGACATCGACACCGCCATGCGTCTGGGCGTGAACTACCCGAGCGGCCCGATCGCGTGGGGCGAGCGTCTGGGCTGGCAGCGCCTGCTGACCCTGCTGGAGAACCTGCAACGACATTACGGCGAAGAACGTTATCGCCCCTGTTCACTGCTGCGCCAGCGGGCGCTTCTGGAGAGTAGCTATGAGTCATAACGCCTGGCATAACGCCCGCACGATGTACGAAAAGGACGCCTGCGCGCAGGCGATGGGGATGGACATTGTCGATATGGACGAGGGCTACGCGGTGGTGACGATGACCATCACCCCGCAGATGCTCAACGGCCACAAAACCTGTCACGGCGGCCAACTTTTTTCGCTGGCAGACACCGCCTTTGCCTACGCCTGCAACAGCCAGGGGCTGGCGGCGGTGGCCTCCGGCTGCTCGATCGATTTTCTGCGTCCGGGCTTTGCCGGAGATAAGCTCACCGCCACCGCGCGGGTGATGCATCAGGGCAAACTGACCGGCGTGTACGACATTGAAATTCAGAACCAGCAACAGAAAACCGTCGCCCTGTTCCGCGGAAAATCACACCGCATCGGCGGCACTGTCACAGGAGAGGCCTGATGCGTGACGCATTTATTTGTGATGGCGTTCGAACGCCAGTGGGGCGCTACGGCGGCGCGCTTTCTGCCGTGCGAACGGACGATCTCGGTGCCGTACCGCTGCGTGCGCTGCTGGACCGCTACCCGCAGCTCGACCTGGAACGGATTGATGATGTGATTTTCGGGTGCGCCAACCAGGCGGGGGAAGATAACCGCAACGTGGCGCGAATGTCGGCGCTGCTTGCCGGTCTGCCGCAGACGGTATCCGGAACCACCGTTAACCGCCTGTGCGGCTCGGGTCTGGACGCAATAGGCTTCGCTGCTCGCGCTATTAAAGCAGGTGATGGCGACCTGCTGATGGCGGGCGGCGTCGAGTCCATGTCGCGCGCACCGTTTGTGATGGGGAAAGCCACCGCCGCGTTTCAGCGCCAGGCGGAGATCTTTGATACCACCATCGGCTGGCGATTTGTGAATCCGCTCATGCATCAGCAATTCGGAACTGACAGTATGCCGGAAACGGCAGAGAATGTAGCTGAATTGTTAAATATCAGCCGTGCCGATCAGGACGCGTTCGCGCTGCGCAGCCAGCAACGAACCGCTCTGGCGCAACAGAACGGCATTCTGGCGCAGGAAATCGTGCCGGTACGGGTACCGGGTAAAAAAGGGACGGTCACCGAATTCAGCGTGGATGAACATCCGCGCGCAGAGACCACGCTCGAACAGCTTTCCGGGCTGAAAACGCCGTTCCGTAAGAACGGGGTGGTGACGGCGGGGAATGCGTCCGGCGTCAACGACGGTGCAGCGGCGTTAATCATCGCCAGCGAGAAAATGGCGCTGGCGCAGGGATTAATCCCCCGCACGCGGATCGTGGCGATGGCAACGGCAGGCGTGGAGCCACGTTTAATGGGGCTCGGACCGGTGCCTGCCACCCGCCGGGTGCTGGAGCGTGCCGGTCTCAGCATCAACGATATGGACGTCATCGAACTCAACGAAGCCTTCGCCGCGCAGGCGCTGGGCGTCCTGCGTCAGCTGGGTTTGCCGGATGATGCCGCGCACGTTAACCCGAACGGCGGCGCGATTGCGCTGGGCCATCCGCTGGGAATGAGCGGGGCCAGACTGGCGCTGGCCGCGAGTAATGAATTGCATCGACGCAACGGGCGCTACGCGCTCTGTACGATGTGCATCGGTGTGGGTCAGGGCATTGCCATGATCCTTGAGCGTGTTTGATCAAATTTCACTGTGAGCACCCTACAATGACAAATACAACAAAGCTTGATCCGATTGAAACAGCCTCCCTTGACGAGTTACAGGCGCTGCAGACTGAGCGTCTGAAATGGACGCTGCATCACGCCTACAACAACGTGCCGATGTACAAACGCAAGTTTGACGCCGCGGGCGTTCACCCTGACGATTTCAACGAGCTGGCGGATATCCGCAAATTCCCGTGCACCACCAAGCAGGACCTGCGGGATAACTATCCGTTTGATACGTTTGCCGTGCCGATGGAGCAGGTGGTGCGCATTCACGCATCGTCCGGTACCACCGGTAAACCGACCGTTGTCGGCTACACGCAGGGCGACATTGACAACTGGGCCAACCTGGTGGCCCGCTCCCTGCGCGCCGCGGGCGGTAGCGCGAAGGACAAAATTCACGTGGCGTATGGCTATGGTCTGTTTACCGGCGGGCTGGGCGCACATTACGGTGCCGAGCGCTTAGGGGCGACGGTGATCCCGATGTCCGGCGGCCAGACGGAGAAACAGGCGCAGCTGATCCGTGATTTCCAGCCGGACATGATCATGGTGACGCCATCCTATTGTCTCAACCTGATTGAGGAGCTGGAACGTCAGATGGGCGGCGATGCCAGCACCTGTTCCCTGCGCGTGGGGGTATTCGGCGCCGAGCCGTGGACACAGGCCATGCGCCGTGAAATCGAAAAACGCCTGGGGATTACGGCGCTGGACATTTACGGCCTCTCCGAAGTGATGGGGCCGGGCGTGGCGATGGAGTGCATTGAAACCGCCGACGGTCCGACCATCTGGGAAGATCATTTCTATCCGGAGATCGTCAACCCGAACGACGGCACGCCGCTGAACGACGGGGAGCAGGGCGAACTGCTGTTCACCACGCTCACTAAAGAGGCGCTGCCGGTGATCCGCTACCGCACCCGCGACCTGACCCGTCTGCTGCCCGGCACCGCCCGTACCATGCGCCGCATGGACCGGATCAGCGGTCGCAGCGACGATATGCTGATCATCCGCGGCGTCAACGTCTTCCCGTCACAGCTGGAAGAGGAGATTGTGAAGTTTGAACATCTCTCACCCCACTATCAGCTGGAGGTGAACCGTCGCGGACATCTTGATTCACTTTCCGTGAAGGTGGAGCTGAAAGAGAGCAGCTTAACGCTGACCCACGAGCAGCGTTGCCAGGTGTGCCACCAGCTGCGTCATCGCATTAAATCGATGGTGGGGATTTCCACCGATGTGATGATAGTCAACTGCGGCAGCATCCCGCGTTCAGAGGGCAAAGCCTGTCGGGTGTTTGATCTGCGTAAAGTCGCGGCCAACGGTTGAGTTTCCCACAAGTCAGCCCTCTCCCCTTGGGAGAGGGTTAGGGTGCGGGGAATATGCTATGATTCATCCAGACCAAAAATAACAACAGAATGAATCACATGAATAAACTCGATGCCTTTATCCAGCACGCGGTTAGCTCGGTTCCCGTTAGCGGAACGTCGCTTATCTCCTCATTATACGGTGACGCGCTTTCACATCGCGGCGGCGAGATTTGGCTTGGCAGCCTCGCCGCCTTACTGGAAGGCATGGGGTTTGGCGAGCGCTTCGTGCGCACCGCGCTGTTTCGCCTCAACAAAGAGGGCTGGCTGGACGTCTCGCGCATCGGGCGTCGCAGCTTTTACCGCCTGAGCGATAAAGGGCTGCGCCTGACCCGTCGCGCGGAGAATAAGATTTACCGCGCCGAACTGCCCGCCTGGGACGGAAAATGGCTGTTGCTGCTCTCCGAAGGACTGGACAAAACCACCCTTGCCGACGTCAAAAAGCAGCTGATTTGGCAGGGGTTTGGCACGCTGGCGCCGAGCCTGATGGCCTCGCCGTCGCAGCATCTGGCGGATGTACAATCTTTGCTTCACGATGCTGGCGTGGCGGAGAACGTCATTTTCTTTGAAGCCCACTCGCCGCTGGCGCTCTCCCGCGCGGCGCTGCGTTCACGGGTAGAAGAGTGCTGGCAGTTAACCGAGCAAAACGCGATGTATGAGTCGTTTATTACTTCGTTCCGGCCGCTTCTGCCGCTGTTAAAAGAGGCCGCGCCGGAGGAGCTGACGCCGGAACGGTGCTTCCAGATCCAGCTGCTGCTGATTCACTTTTATCGTCGTGTGGTGCTAAAAGACCCGCTGCTGCCGGAAGAGTTACTGCCTGCGCACTGGGCGGGACAAAGTGCCCGACAGCTCTGCATCAATATCTATCAGCGTGTCGCACCGGGGGCGCTGGCGTTTGTCAGCGAGAAGGGGGAAACCTCCGTCGGCGAACTGCCCGTGCCCGGCACGCTCTACTATCAACGCTTTGGTGGTCTTTCAAGCGCATAAGGAGTGAGGATGCCTGTTTATCAAATTGACGGTCTGACGCCGGTGGTGCCTGACGAGAGCTACGTCCACCCAACGGCGGTGCTGATTGGGGACGTGATTCTGGGTAAAGGCGTTTATGTCGGCCCTAACGCCAGCCTGCGCGGTGATTTTGGCCGCATTGTGGTGAAAGATGGCGCCAACATTCAGGATAACTGCGTCATGCACGGCTTCCCGGAGCAGGACACGGTGGTGGAGGAGGACGGGCATATCGGCCACAGCGCCATTCTCCACGGGTGCATTATCCGCCGTAACGCGCTGGTGGGCATGAACGCGGTGGTAATGGACGGAGCGGTCATCGGTGAAAACAGCATCGTCGGCGCGGCGGCGTTCGTGAAGGCGAAAGCGGAGATGCCCGCTAATCATTTGATTATCGGCAGTCCGGCCAAAGCGATCCGCGAGCTGAGCGAGCAGGAACTGGCCTGGAAGCAGCAGGGCACGCGGGAGTATCAGGTGCTGGTGGAGCGCTGCAAGCTGACGATGCACCAGGTTGAGCCGCTGCGCGAGGTTGAGTCTGACCGGAAGCGACTGACGTTTGATGAGAATTTAAGGCCGAAGTCGGCGGTGTAGGGGTGAGGTCCGCTTTGTGCCAAGAGCAGACATTCCCTCCACAAATACTGTACTGCTTATAGGCGAGGGTAGCCAAAAGAGGTCCTAAAGTGTCAGGATAATCTGTAGCAATTCATGTAGTGCAAGACCCCATTTAACTTAGTTATGACATTAATTTCAAAAAGTAAAGGATTTTAACTATATGGCTAAGCAGTTTATGTTAATGGAACCAAAAAATGAAAACTTCAATGAATTGATTGGAGGCTCTAACAAATACATTGTTCCTAGATTTCAACGAGACTATGCATGGGATATAGACCAATGGGAAGACCTTTGGAATGATGTCACTGCGCTTGATGATGAAGGCTTCCATTATATGGGATATATAGTCCTTCAACAAAAAGAGCAGTATCAACATGAGGTCATTGATGGTCAACAACGACTGGTAACCTTGTCGATTATAGTACTGGCAGCCATGAAAGCCATAAAAAGTTTGATAGATAAAGGAGAGGAAGTTGACGAAAATACAGAGCGACTTGATGCAATAACGAAAACATTTGTAGGTAATAAAAATTTCGTATCATTGAAAGTTATTAGTAAATTGGACTTGAATAGAAATAACAAAAGATACTTTCAATCTATTTGTTCAAATCTTGAAGCGCCTAATAACCGCGGCGTAACATCTACAAATAAATTACTCCGGAAATGTTTTGAATTTTTTAAAAAAAAGGATTTCGGTAGTACTGGTTCTGAAATTGCACAATTCATCGCCGATTTTTCTTCGAGTATGGTTTTCACAAAAATAGTTGTTCAAGATGATCTAAATGCCTATAAAGTATTTGAAACTTTAAATGCTAGAGGTGTTCAGTTATCAACACCTGACTTATTGAAAAACTATTTATTCTCAATAGTAACAAAAGATGACAAAATCGGAGATGAAGAGTTAGATGAATTAGATGAGCAATGGTCGGAGATAATTGATCAACTGGGAGAAGGTAATGTCTCTGATTACATCAGGTATCATCATAATTCCCATAGAAGAATGGTGACCAAAAACAATTTATACACGTCCATGAGAAAAGCAATAACAACGCCTAAAGAAGCATACGATTATTTAAGGTCATTGATAGATTCCGCACCAATTTACGCATCACTAATTAACCCAAATGATTCATGGTGGACTGAGCAGGATGCAAAATACAAACGAGCAATTCATTATCTGAACGGGATTAGGCTATTTAATATTAAACAGCCATTAACTATATTGCTTGCTGCTTTCAATTCATTTACTCCAGAAGAATTCGTCAATCTTGCTCGTTGCTTGTATGTCTTGTCGATTAGATACAATGTCATTTGTCATCTATCACCAAGTGAACAAGAAACTATGTATAATCAAATTGCAATAAAGGTTTCCAATCAGGAATATAAGAGAACTAGCCATGTAAAAAATGGTGATGAGTTCAAGAGATTATATCCAGATGATAATGCTTTCTTTAACGCCTTTGAATTTCATCGAATGCCAAGTAGACAAACAGCAAAGAAAATTAGATTTCTTTTGGCTGAAATTGAGCAGTATCTTGGTAATAATTGTGATTATGAAAAAGTCACACTTGAACATATTTGTCCCTTCAATCCAGAAAAAGAGTGGTGTAATTCGTTTGGAGAGGGCGTTAATGACGTAAAGGATAGACTTGGGAATATGATTCTGATGGACAAGGATAATTTAAAAAGAGCCTCATTCGAAGTCAAGAAAGCTGAATATCAAAAATCAAAGTACAAATTAGCAGGAAAAGTTAAGGGTTATGCTGAATGGAATTTAGAAGCAGTCAATGACTTTCAAAAATGGATGTCTGAACAAGCAGTAAATGTTTGGAAAGTGAGTTGACCTCTCAAAAGATAAATGGGAATGGTGGGATGTTTTGCAGATAGCTCGACGAGTCATGGTATCACATCCCACACCAAGTCTAATATTAAGCTGCATTCTATCTAAACAAATTTGAAACACGCGATATTAACAGGCCTGCTTGTCGCTCAAAGCAGACCTGAAGACCAGCCAGCCTGGCCTCTGCGAGCCAACAGCAGACGTTAAGCGTTAGTTGACGGATCATACTCCCACTGCGATTCGTCACTGTAAATCGTACCATCATCATCCATTACTTGGGCATTAAGGTGTCTTGCAATCCGCAACATCTTTCTATACAGGTAGATACGTTAGCGAATGCTGATAAGCATCATCTGATGCTCAGGCTTATGAACCATGTTTATGTCGTTGATATGATTTTCAGAGCCAACATTACTGCCAAAAGCACCAATACTCCGCGTTAAATACGCCAGAAACCCCAACTGCAGACGAGCTTCTGACAAAGATGTTTGAATGCACTGAATGGTATATTCAACACTTCGGTACAATGAACACGTCTGATCTTTCTGAAGTCGTTAAATTTCGTTTCGTCGATGGTGGGTATGGTGAAATGAAGGCAGGAGATATGCTCAATCATGTCCTTTTTCACGGTTCATATCATCGCGGCGCGGTGGGCTGGATGCTTTCAGAAACGGGAATAACCTCTCCTAAGGATGTGTTAACCGTTTTCCTGAGGGACCATCATCAGGAGTGATTCAACCTGAGGGTTAACCAGATTTCACGCTGAACCGTTTCTCTTTTAAGGATGCCAGCATGACCAATTTTCATCAACTTACCGCCACCAGCCTGGATGGTCGTCTTATCTCAATGGACGACTATGCGGGTAAGGTGGTTTTGGTCGTGAATACTGCCAGCCAGTGTGGCTTCACGCCGCAATACGCGGGCCTTGAAGCGCTCTACACGAAATACGCCAGTCAAGGGTTAGTGGTGCTTGGCTTTCCCTGTAACCAGTTTGGGAAGCAGGAGCCCGGCGGCGCCGATGAAATCTCGAAGACTTGTTACATTAACTACGGCGTAAGTTTCCCCATGTTCGAGAAAGTTGAGGTAAACGGTGGCGCAGCGCACCCGGTGTTTCGTTATCTGAAAAAGGAATTGCCTGGCGTGCTGGGAGGACGGATCAAATGGAATTTCACGAAGTTCCTGATCGGACGCGATGGGATACCCCTCAAGCGTTTTGCACCGATGACGACGCCCGAGAAAATGGAGGATGCAATTCTTGAGGCACTGGGGAGGTGAGCGCTTTAGTAGTGATTTAGCGTGCATGATGAACGACGACATCGCAGGTTATTATCCTTGCGCCATAAAAAGGTTCATTGGAAGCATCGGGTTGTGTGAAAAATTGGTAGTTGAAACATGTCCAGTCAATACAGAAAAATAGATCACTATTTCTGATGCTTAAATGGACTGAGAGGCAAGAAGTGAGCGTGTCTGAAACAATAAAGAAAATTGTTATGATGGCATTAGTGGTGAACATGGTCGCAGGATGTGCGCCGTTACATCCTTCTGGATGCCATAAGACCACGGCAACGGGCAGTTGCAGCTCAGGACGCTGGGACGATCAGGATGAGTGGGGCGCGCAAGCGCGGGCAATCAGGGCGGCAATAAATGCCAAACTGGATGAGCCGCAAAACTGGAAAGGGAAAAAATGCAGGCTGCATATTGAATTTGCTCAGGATGGCACGCCTTTAAACATATCCACCAGCAACGGCAATAAAGCCTATTGTGAAGCGATAAAATCAGCAGCCCAAAAAGCCAAATTCCCGGCATTCAACAACCCGGAAGTCTACAGAGATTTTCAAAAATCCGGTTTCGATATGCGCGGGTAACATGCTAACCGCCCTTTGTAAGGTAGCGTCACTCTGAGCTAACACTCACTATGTCGGCCCCGGTCCCACTTTTACACACAGATACCGGTTCTTCTGATACCTGTGTGCAACGTGTTCATACCTGATGTTCAGGGATCCGGGCGATAACTTTTATTTCAAAATCAAATCCCGCCAGCCAGGTAACGCCCACGGCTGTCCAGTTCGGATACGGTGGCTTAGGGAAAAGCGTTTGTTTCACCTGCATAATGGCTGGAAATTGATTCTCCGGATCGGTATGAAAGGTTGTCACATCAACAAGATCGGCAAACGTACATCCTGCAGCGTCAAGCGTGGCCTTGAGATTATCGAAGGCACGCTCTACCTGCATTGCAAAGTCGGGTTCGGGTGTACCGTCTTCCCGGCTACCCACCTGTCCGGAAACAAACAGTAAATCACCAGAGCGGATCGCTGCAGAATAACCGTGCTGCTCATACAGCGCGTGGCGATTTGCAGGGAAAACGGGTTTCGGTTGGTTCATAACGGATCCTTTCTTTGGACAGGGACAGTGGATGCGCGGCATAAATAAATGAATTAAGATACGCGGCGTATGTCAACTTAATCACACATACGCCGCGTATGTCAAACGACTTGCGTGGTGTAGATTGCAAGGAGTTCTTATGGCAGCCAAACGCCGCGCCGAAACGATGGAAGAAACCCGCACTAAATTGATTGCGGCTGCACGTAAAGCCTTTGCCGAAAAAGGGTTTGCCGCAGCCTCGATGGATGATTTAACCGCCAGCGTGGGCCTGACGCGCGGGGCCCTGTATCATAATTTTGGCGATAAAAAGGGGTTACTTGCCGCTGTCGTTACCCAGATTGATTCTGAAATGGCGCAAAGCGCCAAAAGTGCAGCGGCGCATGTGAAGGATGACCAGCAAAAGCTTCTGGCAGAAGGGATAGCCTATATCGAGATGGCGTTGGATGAAGAAGTCCGTCGCATCGTTCTGCTTGATGGTCCGGCTTTTCTTGGGGACCCGGGAAAATGGCCGAGCCAGAATAACTGCCTCGACGCTACGCGTAAGAGCCTTTCCGACCTGATTGAACGCGGCTTAATCGAACCGGTAGATGTTGATGCCACCGCCTGGCTGTTAAACGGTGCCGCACTGAATGCCGCCCAGTGGGTGGCCGCCAGCGAAGATCCGCAGCAGGCATTACCAAAAGCGATTCAGGTTTTTACCCTGCTGGTAAATGGCCTGGTGAAGGGCGTCATACCTCCCGAAGCCACGGCGTAATCGTTAATCCCGTAAGCAAGCCCTCCGGGCTGAGCAGACGGGTGACGGTTTGCCCCCACGGTTCTGTGCGGTTTGCCACCAGCAACCGATAGCCTTTTTCATTCAGAATACGGGTAGCCGAGTCCAGCTACAAACAAAGCATCCATTCCCGGTAACGTCTGCGGCATATCCCCTCCTGTATGACGTAAAACTCACGCTGAATTTATCTTACGGCCAGTTGAAATACGACTCTCAATTCTGGCATCGCTTTCACCGTGTCCGCACGTTTTCGACGGGTTTAAACTTCAACGCGATAACGATCAGTAGCACGACCCCCGCACTCATCACCAGCCAGGCGCTGGTCAATGAAACCGCACTGTCGCGAACAATCCCCGCGATTAACGGCATCAGCGCGGCAATCATATATCCGCCCCCCTGAACTCTGGAGAGTAACTTCCCGGCCTCAGCGGGCGTGCGGGCGTGATCGAACGTGACGATGAGCGACAGTGGGAAAAGGGCGCCGATCCCTGTGCCAAGCAGCAATGTGGATACTACCGGCGTTGTACCCGGTGCAAAGACCAGACACAGTAATCCTGCCAGCAGTAGCGAGAGCACAGCGATCAGCGGCACACGGCGGTCAGGGCATTTACCAATCAGCGCGGAGACGGCAAACCCGGCGACCACTTCGGTCAATGTCAGCCAGGCCAGCATATAGCCACTGCTGCGTGCGGACCATCCCGCCTGAATATAGAGTGGGGGCAGCCAGGCTAAAACCAGCGTGTAGGCGCCAGTTCCCACACCGAAAAAGAGCAACAGTAGTCCTGTCCGGGAGGAGGAGAGCGTCACGGTTTCGTGTACCGTTTGTTCTTGCTGAGGGCGCTTAACGAGGGCCAGCCACAGTATCAAAGCAAGCAGCGCTAATACGCCTGCCATCGCCAGCGCGGGCTTCAGCGTGAGCCATGAAAACAACGGCTCGGCACTGGCGGCGGCTAATGCCGCGCCGGCCATAATGCCCGTGCTGAAGAGCGACATCACCGTGCTGGCCGTTTGCGTATAGTCCTTTTTTATCAGGGCAGGCATTAACGCCTGGATCACGCCTATGCTGGCCCCACCCAGTAACGCGGTACCCATAAGGCTCGCCAGTGAAGCGCTAAAACCCCGTAATAAACAGGCCGCAAGCAGGATGAAGAGTCCGAACGCGATCCCCCGGACGGCGCCGATCCTGACTAAAAGCCAGGGGCCGCATAAGGCGGCCAGGCCCATCATCGCGACCGGCAGGGTGGTCAGCAGGCTGAATTCCGTGGCCGACAGCCCAACTTCATGCTGCAGCACAGAGAACAAGGGGCCGACAGAAGCCAGGACAGGGCGCAGGTTCAATCCGACGATAAAAGCAATAACGGCGAAGAGTAAAGGTGACGTGCGTTTCAACGTGGAATCCTTTTCGATTGTGAATGGCCAGGGCAAAATGCCACAAGCATTTATCTTAACGTTAAGATAAAATCGGTTTTTGTGTAAGATGTAGCGCACAACAGGATAAATACCCACTCAACACGGGGGGAAAATGAAAGACCATGTAGATTTTGTTGTCGACCAGTGGCGTCGTGCCATGCCCGAGCTGGACGTCTCGTCGATGAAAATTTTTGGCCGAATGCTCAGGCTGATAAAGCATCTGGGAAAAGCGCGCGCGCAGGCCATGGCGCAGTTTGGTTTTCGCGAGGGGGAGTTTGACGTCCTCGCCACGCTGCGTCGCGCCGGTGAGCCGTACTGCCTTTCGCCCACGCAGCTGTACAAAGCGTTGCTGATTACCTCCGGGGCGATGACGAACCGGCTCAGCCATCTTGAACAGCAGGGGCTTATCAGGCGAATCGCCGACCCGAAGGATAAGCGCAGCACGCTCGTGAGCCTGACGTCCAGCGGGAAGGATCATATTGAACAGGCGTTGCTCGTTCACACGGAAACGCAAAATGCAGTATTGAGACATTTATCTGGTATGCAACATGCGCAGCTTGAATCCCTGCTCAGGGAATTACTGCTGACGTTTCCGACTGAGGAACGGGGTGAATAGTCCCCGGGTGCCGATAAAAAAGCTACATGATTCAACCTCATCGAAAGGGAAAATATGTCATTACCGCCACTGTACGCGCTACGCGCGTTTGAAGTCGCCGCGCGGCTGAACTCCTTCAGCAAAGCCGCTGAAACCCTGAATATTACGCCGGGAGCGGTCAGCAGGCATGTCAGGACGCTTGAACTGTGGTTTGACTGCGAGCTTTTCAAACGGCAGGGGCCGAGAGTGGAAGTCAATGAAGCCGGACGTATTCTGGCCGGACAGCTTGGCGAAAGCTTCTCGAATATGGAGTGGGCATGCCGGGCATTCAAAAGTGAAAATCACCTTCTGCGCCTTAAAGCTCCCAGCACCCTTACGATGAGATGGCTCCTGAATGTGCTTAAATCTTTCCGCGAAAACCATGCGAAGCCTAAAATCGAAATCGCCAGCGTCTGGATGGACTTCGATACCGTTGACTTCAGCCGTGAGCCATACGATTGCGCGATCCTCCTCGGTAATGGCTATTTCGGCGAGTCAACAGAAAGCCGGCTGCTCTTCAGTGAATGGCTCATTCCGGTTTGTCCCCCGTCTTTGCTTGAATCTGCCCGGCACCAGCTTGCTCAGTGCGATCTTATTCATCCCTCACCGGACAGACGGGACTGGAAACGCTGGTTGAAAAGGACAGGGTTATTCCCCGGGCTCGACATGAGCGGCGGGCTTGTGTTCGACACCCTGGAGCAGGGCAGCCTTGCGGCCATGCACGGTCACGGTGTGGCGATGGCTGACCTTCGACTCACGCTGGACGCACTAAAAAGTGGCCTGCTCGCACTGCCCTTCAGGGAAGCGATAGCAACCGGGGATGGCTACTATCTTGTCTGGCCGAAAAATTCGCTCAGAAGACAGAGTATTGAACGTTTGCTGGCGTGGCTTAACCTTAACGCGCCTGTGGTGCCTTCTTTGAATATCGTCTGTCTTGATTACGATGATAATCAGGTTTAATAAATAGCGGAATATTAATTGTGGGGTATTCCGCATCCTGAACGTATTTATGCGTAGGGAATATTCGCCATCTTTTTATATCTTTCCGGCAGGGTGCTGTTCAGGCTAAGTAATTTATCCAGAATATAAAGCGCAGGCGTCCCCTTTGCGCGCTCTGCGTCGATCAGCGCCGTGCGTAACAGATTGGCAGCCGAGGTCATGTCACGGAAATACTCCTCCGATTCACGCGTTTGATCTTCGCCCGACGCGGCGTAACGCACCTTTGGCCACTCCGCAAAGTCAAGCAGCGGAAGGATCCCATCTTCTTTTGGTAAATGCGCTGAGAGCAACTCTTCGGCGTTACCCGGATTGCTTTGGGCGAAAGCCAAAAGATGCAGTCGATGGATGAAAGGCGATAGCGCTTCTGAGCTTTCCTTTTCTGCTGAAAGTAACGTTATCAACTCATGCACATTTGCATCGAGGCTATATTTATGAGGCGAGATAATATTCAATACAGGGAATAAAGCATCGAGGGTCATAGCTGCTCCATACAGGCTTAATATTATTTATTTTTTCTATCCCAGGGATGAATGGATGGTATTGCAGGGCTATCGCTTTTGAAAAACGATAAATAGTGGGAATAAATGTGAGTTTTACTCAACGTTGCGCTTTGGAGTGCGATCACGCACATCCTCACGCTGCAGCGTTTTGTTTCACAAACGCCATCGCTCATCGACCGTCCAGAATGGTATAACGTCGTGCGGCTAAAGGGTGGCCGCCCGCTGACTCCATTCACAAAGGTGTATATGAAACAAATTACGTTCAGTGACCTGCAGCAACAAAGCGAGCAGGCTGCCAATTCTCCTCGCTTACGCGCGCACCGAAATTTACATCCCGAACTGAGCGACCCGGTACAACGCCTGGCTATCGCGATGGAGCCAGGTACCTATGTTCGCCCTCATCGCCACCCGCACACGTTTGAACTGCTGACGGCTCTGAGCGGTCGCTTTCTGGTGTTGAATTTTGATGACAGCGGTAACGTGACCCAGCGCGTGGTGTTAGGTGAAGACTGCAAAGTGCTGGAGATGGATGCCGGTACCTGGCATGCCGTGCTGTCGCTGGATAAAGGCGGCGTCATTTTTGAGGTGAAACACGGCGGCTATCAGCCTGTTCCGGAGCACGATACCGCTCCATGGTCACCGGCTGAGAACGCGCCCGGTAGTGCGGAGCTGATGAAATGGTACGCTCAGGCACAGGTGGGTGATGGAGGTTTTACCCTGTAATTTTCTCTACTTTTCCCGACGCGCGGAAAGGCACGCCGGGATAGAGAGAGACGCTCCCGCCAACTCAACTGACCGTATTAAAATGCCAGTCGCCGGCAGTCGACAGCATCACGAACGGGCCGGCCAGCGTGCTGTTGTGATGCGCAATGATGTCAGTGGCGGATAATTGTGCGTTATCCATTGTGGTATGCGCATCTGAAATCAATATCGTCCTGAAGCCCAGCTCCGGCGCGGCCCGGCAGGTGGTGTCGACACAAAATTCGGTTTTCATCCCGGCAATGACCAGCTGTTTGATGCCTCTCTGATTAAGTTCACGCAGCAATTCGGTATCCCGAAAACAGCTGGGATGGCGCTTGGTGAAAACAACATCCTGCTCCTTCACGTCCAGCTCGGGTATCAGCTGCGTCAACGGCCCCTGCGCTGAAAAGGGCGAGTCGTCTGGTCCAACATGGCGGGCAAAAAAGACGGGTACCTGAGCGTGGCGCGCGTTGGCTATTAACAAACGGATATTTGCCAGAACGGCATCGGCGGAACAGGGTGAGACCGGGCCCCGGAAGAGGCCCTGCTGCATGTCGATAATTAAGAGAGCATTGTCAGAAATCATTTTCTTTCTCCATTCAGAGGGCGGTGAACGGAGAGGTATTTCCCCGTCCAGTTAGGCGGGGATTGAGGTTCTGTTTGTCAGTCGTTTGCTACAGATACGCTCATGCCGCCGAAGGTGCCGGTGGTGGTGAGGGTGGTTGTTGGCTGAACTGACTGATACATGGAATGACCTTTGTTTATTCATTACGCTATATGCGGAATTATCACGTTAGTTATAGCGTTGATTAACTCATTGCTTCAAGACACCAACTTGAGTAGGGGTACGATGCAGCGGCAGGAAGCTGTCAGCAAAGGCTCGTAACCTGCTGTGCACGCCTTTGCTGACTGAATAGCCGGGATTATTTAAGGCCCTTTAGTCCCTTCAGGAACTCCTCCACCTGCTCAGGCATCGCCGTGTCTGCCTGGTAAAGAATATCGAGTTTGACGTTCTTCAAACCGCAGAAGCCGAAAATGCCCTCGACTATTTGAGTCTGAATCGCCGTCGAATAACCATGTTTATCGAAACCGTTAAGATCGCTGCCAGCAGTCGCAATAAGGCGAACGGGAACGTCGCGCAAATTGCCCACAATCCGGCCGTCTTCTGCCACTTTATACGCCCAGTTCAGGGTTAATACGCGATCGAACCAGCCTTTCAACAGGCCGGGAACGGACCACCAGTACACCGGGAAAACGAATACCAGCATATCCGCCCGCTCGACCCGCTGCTGCTCGCGCAGAATAGCGTCAGGAAGGGCGCTCGGATCGCCGTGGTACAAATCAAGATCGGCGCGGGACATGGCCGGGTTAAACCCTTCGGCATGCAGATCGGCCATCTCCACCTGCGTACCCTGTTCACGCAGTTTCCCGGCAATGCGGGCGGCCAGCGCATGGGATAACGAATTGTCGACAGGGTGAGCCGTCACGATCAGTGCATTATTAATGGCATGTGTAGCAGACATAGCGACCTCGAATGGGTGAGAATTGACGTTTATATTACTATTGGTAACTTAGCTGTCAATCCGCACCCAACGATCATTTTGTGCTATTCACGTAGGTCTCCAGCACCCCGGTGATGGCGCCGCTGAGGGTATCTTCCGCAACATTTCGGGCGAGCACGCCGTTACACGCGGCGGTGCTGAGCGCGTCCGCCGCACCAATGATGGCCGTCAATACCGCTTCTCCCTGAACGCCTTTCAGGACGACAAAAGGGGAAAGCGCGGTACGCAGGCAGTCGGCGCATTCGGCAACGCACGCCTCACGAAACGACTGCAACGCGCGAGAGCCGGACAGCGCCGCGGCGATGGGCCCGGTTTCGGGCCCGGCGGTCATGGCGCAATCAATATAGGCGGCGCTGAAAAAGCGGATCGTCTTGTCCAGCGTTTTGCTGTCTACCGCCAGCGTCTCACGGAATTTCGCCAACTGCCGATCGCTATAATCCTGATACAAGGCCATCAGCAACCCTTCACGATCGCCAAAATGGTCGTAGGGGATAGGCTTGGTCACGTTGGCCCGCTCCGCCAGGTAACCCAACGTCAGTGCCTCCGTGCCTTGCTGGCGGACAATTCCGCGCGCCACTTCCAGCAGCTGTACGCGGCGATCCTCTTTTCTTAAGCGCTTAACAACCATGCTTTCCTCGGAACAGTTATCTACTTAGGGTAGTTTACACGTTTTCTGCCGGGGACTGCACGCGCTGTTCCGCAGGGCGGATCCGGAACCAGATCGCATACATCGCAGGCAGGAACACCAGCGTAATGGCCGTACCGCCTAAGGTTCCGCCAATCAACGTGTAAGCCAGGGTTCCCCAGAATACCGAATGCGTCAGAGGAATAAACGCCAGCACGGCGGCAAGTGCCGTCAGCAGTACGGGCCGGGCTCGCTGAACCGTCGCCTCGACCACCGCGTGGAACGGATCGAGACCGTCCTTCTGGTTATGATCGATTTGCCCAATCAGGATCAGCGTATTGCGCATAAGAATGCCTGAAAGGGCGATCAACCCCACCAGCGCGTTGATGCCAAACGGCTGATTGAAAATCAACAGGGTCGGCACCACGCCAATCAGCCCCAGCGGCGCGGTAAGGAACACCATCACCATCGCCGAGAGCGAACGCACCTGCAGAATGATGATCAGCAGCGTCAGCGCAATCATGATCGGGAACAGCGGAATCATTGCCTGCGTGGCTTTGCCCGATTCCTCAATCGAACCGGCCATCTCAATGCGGTATCCGGCCGGTAGCGTATCTATAATCGGCTGGAGCTGTTTCATGATGGCGACCGATACATCCGGTGGCTGAAGATTGTCGGCGATATCACCCCGCACGGTAATGGTCGGAGTGCGGTCGCGGCGGCGCAAAATCGGGTCTTCCATACCGATCTCAATCTTGCCAATTTGAGACAGCGGAACGCGCTGCCCCGCATTGCCGACGAGGGTAAAACCCTCAATTTTTGCCGGGTCGAGACGGATATCCCCCGCGGCGCGCCCCATGACCTCTACCGAGCGAATATCTTCTCGCACGGCGGTAATTGGCACGCCTGAGAGCAAGAACTGAAGCTGCTCAGCCACGGCACTGGACGTTAATCCGGTGGCCTGCAGACGGTTTTGATCGAGGGTGAAATGCAATACCGGAACGCGTGATCCCCAGTCGGTATTGACGGTACGCATCATCGGGCTTGCCTGTAGCACGCCTTTCACCTTGTCTGCAATATCGCGTAAAGTACCGACATCCGGCCCCGAAACGCGCCAGGCAACCGGGAAGGGCGAGTACGGGCCAAAGACCAACTGCGTCACCCGCACGCGGGCCTCAGGCGCCAGGCCGCTTGCGACAGCCTCCCTGAGCCTGACCTTGAGCGCTTCGCGTGACGTCTCGCTGTCCGTCAGGATCACGATTTTTGCAAAAGACGGGTCAGGTAATTCGGGGGCCATCGCCAGGTAGAAGCGGGGCGATCCCTGGCCAATATAGGCCGTCACGATGTTGGCCTCAGGCTGCTGGCTCAACCATGCTTCTATTTTTGCGGTTGCGGCACGGGTCTGTTCGATTGAGGTGCCATAGGGCATCTGCACTTCAACCAGCACTTCCGGGCGATCGGATGTCGGGAAAAATTGTTTTTTTACCAGTCCCATGCCGAATGTGGCGAGGATGAAAATAGCGACCACGGCACCGGCCACCCGCCATTTTCCGGCGATAACGCGGCTCAGCATCCGGCGAAAACGGTTATAACGCGGCGTGTCATAGATGGCGGCATGGCCTCCTTCCACTTTGGGAATGGCCGGGAGGATTTTCACCCCAAGATAGGGGGTAAACACCACGGCGACAAACCACGATGCAATCAGGGCGAGGCCGACAATCCAGAACATATTGCTGGTGTATTCCCCGGCGGTTGACTGGGCAAAACCGTTTGGCATAAAGCCAATTGCCGTCACCAGCGTACCCGCCAGCATTGGCGCGGCGGTATGGCTCCAGGCGTAGGCGGAGGCTTTGACCCGGTCGTAACCTTCCTCCATTTTGACCACCATCATTTCGATGGCGATAATGGCATCGTCAACCAGTAAGCCAAGGGCAAGGATCAGGGAGCCCAGCGTGACGCGGTCAAAGTTTATCCCCGCGGCTTCCATCACCACGAAGACCACCGCCAGCGTCAACGGTACCGCCGCTGCAACCACCACCCCCACGCGCCAGCCCATGCTGACAAAACAGACCACCATGACCACCAGCAGGGCGACGAAGAATTTGATCATAAACTCATCCACCGCCGAGCTGATGTTCACTGACTGGTCGGTGACTTTGCTCAGGGTCATGCCCAGCGGCATACTCGCGTTTATTTTTGCCGTTTCGGCATCCAGCGCTTTACCCAGTGCCAGACCATTCCAGCCCTCACGCATGACGATACCCAGCAGAAGGGCGGGTTCATGCTGGTTACGTATCAGCATCGTAGGGGGATCTTCATAGCCCCGTTCGACCGTCGCCACATCGGACAGCCTGAGCGTTTTGCCCTGAGCTACAACGGGTGTATCGCGGATCTTCTGCAACTCATCAAACGCGCCGTCGAGGCGGATAAACATCTGGGCGCCCCGGGTCTCAATAGAGCCCGCTGCTTTTAACGCGTTCTGATTGTTAAGGGCGTTGAAAATATCCTGCGGCGAAAGACCCAACGTAGCCAGTCGGTCATGAGAGAAAGCGATGTATATCCGCTCCGCCTGTTCGCCGATAATGTTCACTTTCTTCACGCCGGGTACGTGCAAAAGTTGCTGGCGCATGGCTTCGGCATCACGTACCAGCTGCCGCTGGGGTTCACCTTTCGCTTTCAGGGCAAAAAGGGCAAAGGTGACATCGGCGAATTCGTCATTGATCATCGGGCCGATCGTCCCGGCAGGGAGGTTCAGGGATTCGTCTCCCAGCTTTTTCCGCGCCTGATAGAACGCCTCCTGCACCTCTGCGGGAGGCGTTTTGTCTTGCAACGATAAGGTGATAAACGCCATGCCGGGGCGGGTATAGGTTTCCGTCCGGTCATACCATTTGAGCTCCTGCAGGCGTTTTTCCAGCGGTTCGGCGACCTGATCCTGCATCTCCTGCGCGGTTGCGCCGGGCCAGACGGATATCACCGTCATTTGCTTCACCGTAAAAGGGGGATCTTCCGCGCGGCCAAGCCCAAAAAAGGCGTAGATACCGGCAATCGTCACAAGGACGATCAGAAACAGGGTGATGGAGCGCTCGCGCACGGCAAGCGCTGACAGGTTGAAGCGACTTCCGCTCATGGCGTGTTCTCCGCCAGCGCGGCATTGCGTTGTTCTGCAAGCCTGACGATTTCACCCTCGTGCAAAAGGTGTGCGCCCAGCGCCACAATCTTCTCGCCTGGCTTCACGCTGCCCGTGACCTGCGCGGCATCTTCACCCACGCTCAGCACCTTCACCGGCGTCCAGGTAACCTTTGCCGGCCTGGCTGAAATGCGCCAGACACCGGGGCCTTTGCCAGCATCGTAGAGTGAGGCGAGCGGAACCTGCATGACCTGACGTTCCGCTTTTGGGTCCTGAACGTTCAGCGTGACGGTTGCCCCCAGCGGCGCGTTTGCCAGGTCACCATTCAGCACGTAGCGGGCTTCATAGGTGCGGGTTGTGGCATCGGCTGAATCAGACAGCAGGCGCAGCGTTGCGCTGACCGGGTGTTTTTCATTGCCATAAAGTGTGGCCAGTGCAGGGCTGCCAACGGCAGGGCGCAAGGTCTCCGGGAACTGCACGAGCGCTTCACGTTGTCCCGCCCTGGCGAGTCGGATCACCACTTGCCCGGCACTCACTACCTGACCCGGCTCGGCGAGGGTTTCCATCACTACCCCGTCTGAATCCGCCAGCAGTACGGCATAGCCCGTTGCGTTTTGCGCCACGTTGGCCTGCGCCCGGGCTGCGCTGAGTTCCGCTCTGGCGGAATCGGCGGCGGCTTTGATCTGATCATACTCCGAGGCGGACACGGCGCCGGACGCCACAAGACCGCGATAACGCGCCTCATCGCTGGACGCTTTTCTCGCACGCGCCTGGGCAGCATCCACCGTGCGCTGCTGTGCCTGGGCCTGTAATTTCAGGTCAACCGGATCGAGGCGCAGTAACGGCTGACCCTGTCTGACGGTTTGCCCGGTATCGACGAGTCGCTCAAGGATTTTCCCCTGAACCCTGAAACCCAAATCACTTTGCGTTCTCGCCACCACCACGCCGGTAAAGGCGTGAGCAGTATTGTTCGCAAGCTCGATGGCGGCGGATCTGACAAGCGGTGGCTTTGTGCGCGGATCGTCACTCGCGGAATTATCGCCGCACGCCACGATGACAAACGGCAGAAGGCTAACGGCAAGGCGGGCTGTATTGAGCCTGAGCATGGGAAACCCTTATAGAAGTAACAGGACAGTTTCCGCATTCTCAGACTAGTGACCAATAAAGTCAATGGTCACTAGTCAGGGGGCCAGGCTTCTTAATACCAGCGAAGAGAGAAGCACCGCCGCAGTGGGGGCCGTTTCGAGGTTGTATTGCAGCTGTATGGGATTGATATAAGGGCACATCACCATGTGGATAGCCTGCGTGACCTCATCCAGTGGCGTTTTTCTTTCGAATTCACCCGCCTGCCTGCCTTCAATAATGATGCTCTCAATCAGCTTCATTAGGCCGTCTGTATACCTTTCAGTAGACGGCCATTTGTCCCGTGCGGCGACGGCGGCAATGTCGTAAAGCTTCCGATCGTGGAAAAACAGCTCGCTTCCGGCCTCGGCAAGCGCTTTGAACAGACGGCGTAATTTTTCGCTGGCTGACGGCGCATCCTCGATGGCAGAAAGCACCGCCGCCATGATCAGCTCCAGGCGGTTAGCGCAGATCACCTCGCCAATAGCCTGTTTGGAATCGAAAAACTTATAAATGTAGGACTTAGAGAAACCGATGGATTTCGCGAGTTCGGCGACGGTGGTTTTTTCATAGCCGTAATGCCCGAAGTGCTCAAAAGCCGCTTCGACGATTTGCTCTCTGACAGAATGGTCAAGTGGACCACGTATTGATGGGGCGTTCATATTTTTAGTCATTATTTAAGCTTAGCGTGACAGGCCAGGATTGACAACGAGTGACTATATAGTAATTTGGTTACTGTTGTTTCCTCATGAGTTCAAACGGGAAGACCCACCCGGTGGGGTAAGTGTATCACTGTTTTTCGCGCATTAAGGCATCTATCTGTCAGCGTTTCAGGGCAATCCTTTGCACTGAAACGACACGGTTTTGCTTAAGTCGATCGTGGACGCAATACTTTTTCAGCGATGAGTAACAGACGCTTACGCGTGACAAACCGGTATAACTGCCCCAGAAGCCAGTTACTGCATCCGGTGATCAGGTAGTTACGGTTGGTATCGACCGCCTTCAACGCCAGCGTAACCACCTTATCCGCTGGCATCCTTTTACCCACCGAGGCTTCTTCCGCATTCACCACATCAAAAAAAGCCGTATCCGTTGCCCCAGGGCAAAGCGCCAACACGCGAATGCCCTTTGCACGGTACTCTCCCCAAAGCGCATTTGAAAAGGAGAGCAGGAAGGCTTTGGTCGCGCCATAAATGGCCATATAGGGATCCGGTTGCATCGCGGCCGTTGAGGCCACATTAATTACCACTCCTGCGCCTTTGCGGAGCATTTCCGGTAGCAAAGCGTGAGTCAGTGCCACGGGGGCCACGCAGTTCACATATATCTCATCACGTTGCCTGTCGATCGACAGCGCTTCGAAGGGGCCATAGGTGGCGAACCCGGCGCAATTAATCAGAATGTCGGGGAAGCGCCTCAGGAGGCCCAGCCGTTCCGCGATGCGGGGAACGGCATCTGATTCCACTAAGTCCTGCACGATAATAGTGATTGATACGCCATGCTTTTTGGCCAGCTCTGCGGCAAGCGCCTGTAGCTTTGGCTCCGAGCGGGCAACCAGGATCAACGACACGCCGCGGGCAGCGAGTTGCCTGGCGAAATCACGACCTATTCCCGACGATGCCCCGGTAATCAACGCTATTTTTCCTGAATAATCAAAAATATTCATACCTCAAATCCCGTTTCCCTGATATGTGTATCACAGGATAAACCGTGCACTTAAGTACACGGTCAAGCGTGATTTTGAAAAGGGGAGGACGACGCGATGCGCATTGGCGAACTGTGTGTGAAAACGGGCTTATCGAAGGAGACGGTCCGTTACTACGAAAGGCAAGGGTTGCTGGAGAAAATCCCGCAACCGAATCGCAGCAACAACTACAAAGTCTACTCCGCCGTCGATTTACAGCGTTTGAAAATGATCAAGCATGCCAAAATGCTGGGCTTTACCCTGGCCGAAATTTCGGATGTTTTAGCTGTCTGGGTCGACGATAAATTTACCGCTGAGCAAAAACAAAGCGCGCTGCGCCGCAAGTTGCAACAGCTGGAAGAGAAGGAAGCCGCATTAACTGAACTCAGATCCAGGCTGGTCAACGCCCTGGATAAGGTGGGTCAGCCTTGTGTCGATGAATTTTAAGCGGGTCTAATCAACATTCACGCTACCGTTTTTTTAGCCAGTCGAGAAAAAACTGGCTAAAGGCCGTGACCTGAAGCGGCTGCAGTTTACGCTGCGGGTAAACAAACTGTAGCCCGACATCTTTGCGGTCGTATCGGCTAAAACCGGTAAAACTGTCAGCAAACAGGACGGTGAGTCTTCCGGCCTCAACATCGTCCTTCACATCCCACCAGGATTTCCCCGCAATGCCAGCGCCGCTGAGCGCCCACTGACGAAGCAATGCCCCGTCGTCGCACACCATGGCTGGCTCTACGCGAACGACACTTTCCTCGCCATCTTTTTCAAAGCGCCATTCGTTCATCACCACGCCCTGAGACTCAAGTGCCAGGCACCGGTGATGGGCTAACTCCGCAAATGTGGCGGGGACGCCGCGGTTGCTAAGATACGCCGCAGAGGCCACCAGCACCCGATGATTTGGGCGGATGTTTCTGACGACCAGGCTGCTGTCCGGCAGGTTACCGAAACGCACGCTCATATCCAGCCGGTTAGCGACCAGATCTTCAACATGTTCTCTTAACGCGATGAAAAATTTCACGTCAGGATGGCGTCGGGAAAACTCCACCACGGCGGGGCTAAGATACTGTCTGCCAAAATCCGAGGGGGCAGAAAGGCGAATATTGCCGCTGAGGACGCCCTCTTTTTGCGTCAGGAGCGACTCGGCATGGCGCATCTCTTCCAGCACGCGCAGCGCGGCATGATAAAACTCTTCTCCGGCACGGGTCAGCGTGATGGATCGCGTTGAACGGTGAAACAGGCGAGTCTGGTAACGTTCTTCAATCGCCTTCAGTCTGGCCGTCATGGTCGCAGGAGAGAGCGACAGCCGTCGTCCGGCGGCGGAAAGTCCCCCGGCCTCGGCCACTTCAACCAGCAATGCCATATCTTCAAGCTTGCCCATTATTCATATTTTCCGAAAAGTGCATCAGTTTTCAGTGTAATTATCAAAATGAAATACCGCCTGTAAAGTGATTTCATCCAAACCATAAGGGATGAAAACATGAACCGTTCCTCACTTTTTGACCGTTACCGGTTGGGTCAGCAGGACCTGAAAAACCGTATCGTTATGGCGCCAATGACCCGCGCGCGTTCCCTTCAGCCAGGCAATATTCCCTCGTCGCTGATGGCGGAATACTACCGGCAGCGGGCCAGCGCGGGATTAATCATCACCGAAGCCACCCAGATCTCCCCGCAGGGCCAGGGATACTCCTGGACTCCCGGCATCCATTCGCCGGAGCAGGTTTCAGGATGGCAACTCACGACGGGGGCCGTGCATCAGGCGGGCGGGGTGATTTTTTCTCAGCTCTGGCACGTCGGGCGAATGTCGCACGCCAGTTTTCATCCGGATGGTCAGCCCGTGGCCCCGTCAGCGCTGGCACCGGACGCGAAAGTGTGGGTGGTGAACGAAAAGGGCGAAGGCCAAATGGTTGACTGCCCGCAGCCAAGAACGCTGACGCGTAAAGACATTCACGGCATCATCGCGGACTATCGCCAGGCGGCACTGAATGCCGTCCAGGCCGGCTTTGATGGCGTGGAAGTTCACGGCGGAAACGGCTATTTGATCGACCAGTTCCTGCGTCAAACCTCCAACAAACGCACGGACGAGTATGGCGGCACGCTTGCTAACCGGATCCGCTTTGCCCAGGAGGTCTTGAACGCGATTGCGGAGGCCATTGGGCCCGAGCGTACGGGCATCCGCCTTTCGCCGTTTATTACTCAGCGGGGGATGAATGACCCGCAGGTGATCGACGCCATCCTCGCTCTGGCGGCCTGGTGCGAACAACACGGGATAGCATTCATCCACCTGGCGGAAGCCGACTGGGACGACGCGCCGCAGGTACCCGACACTTTCCGTCAATCCCTGCGCGAGACGTTTAGCGGAACCCTTATTGTCGCGGGCAACTATGACCTTAACAAAGCCGAACAAATACTTACGGCCGGCTATGCCGATTTGATTGCCTTCGGAAGGCCATTTATTGCCAACCCGGATTTACCCTACCGGCTGGCGCACAAGTTGCCGCTGTCCCAGGTGCGCGATCCCGCCACGCTGTTTGGTGGCAGTGCGACGGGATATACCGATTATCCCACCTTGCCGTTATCCTGATAAATGATTGAGAGAAAATGATGAACTATTCAACCTCTTTTCGTTCTGTTTTATTGCCGCTTATTTTTATCGGTCTGTCGGGCGCCGCTTATTCGGCGCAGGAGGAGTGGGTGAAACCACAGCAGCTGATTGTCGATAAAAGCCTGCCGCAGGCGCAATTAGCCGCGAATGAGGCTGCAGCCAGAAAATATGCAACGTTCTGGAATACGGGGACGCCGTCTCTGGCGCGTGAAGCGCTTGCGGTTAACTTTATTGATAAAACGCCGCCGGAAGGGCGTAAACAGGGACCCGAGGGCGCTATTTTAGCCTCCCGGGCATTTCGTACTGCCGTACCTGATTTACGCTGTGACGTTGAGCAGATGATTATTTCCGGTAATCGTGTGGTCTCCCATTTACATTTTCACGGCACGTTTACCGGAACATTTGGCGAGCTGAAAGGAAAGGGGCAGAAAATAGATTTTATCGCCACGGATATCTATGAAATTAATGACGGTAAAATTGTGGCTAACTGGCATATTGAGGACAACCTGACGCTGATGAAACAGCTGGGCGCACTGTAAATTCATCACTCCGGGGGCGCCCCGGAGTGATGCGAAAATCCTATAACCCCAGATCGCTCAGCGAGGGGTGATCGTCCGGGCGTCTGCCCTGCGGCCAGTGGAACAGTCGCTCAGATTCTTTTATTGGCATATCGTTCACGCAGGCAAAACGACGCTTCATCAACCCGTCCGCTTCAAACTCCCAGTTTTCATTGCCGTAGGAACGGTACCAGTTGCCGGAATCATCATGCCATTCATAAGCATAGCGCACCGCGATCCGGTTATCCGTAAATGCCCAGAGCTCCTTAATCAGGCGGTAACCTAGCTCTTTTTTCCACTTCCGTTCCAGAAACGCCTGCGCTTCTTCACGGTTGGTGGCGAATTCTGCGCGGTTGCGCCATTGGGTATCCAGCGAATAGGCCAGCGCGACTTTTGCCGGGTCGCGACTGTTCCAGCCGTCTTCGGCGAGTCTGACTTTTTCGATGGCGCTTTCACGCGTGAAGGGCGGTAAAGGAGGGCGTGTATTCATGGCGATTACCTCAGTGTGATATTATGTAGACAGATCTGTCTACTTGCGTTAATCTATGCCTGAAAAATAACGTTGTCAACATCCCTTTTTGAGGCTGCCGAAAAATGAAAACAGAACCCGCAAGCAACGAGACAAAAATCAGCGTCAGGGATAAAATATTACGTACCGCTCACGATCTCTTTTATTCCACGGGCTTCAAGGCAACGGGCGTGGATATGTTGATTAAAGAGGCGAAAGTGACCAAGGTAACTTTCTATCGCCACTTTCCGAGTAAAAGTTTATTGATTCTCGCCTATTTGAACTATCGGCATGAAATATGGATGAACTGGTTTGAAGCCTCATTGCGGCGTAATCTCAACGCCGGTCAGACATCGTCAGAGGCATTATCTGCCACGCTTTACGAATGGTTTGTTTCACCCGAGTTTCACGGCTGCGCGTTTATTAACGCCAGTACAGAGGCGAAGTCTGAAGATATCGAAAGTGAAATAAAGGCGATATGCCGTGACCATAAATCAGAAACCAGGAAAATCATTATGCTGCTGACGGGGATAACTGATGAGCAGATCGTCAATCAAATAATGTTGCTCATTGACGGTGCCATTATTCATGCGCAAATGGGCATGGATACTGATGCAGTAATAAGCCCGTTAAAAGCGGGTATCCGATTGCTGACAACGCGGATGTTGTGAGTGCCGCCCGGCGGCGCTACGCTTGCACGGGCCTACAAACGGCTCAGAACGGTAGGCCGGGTAAGCACAGCGCCACCCGGCAGGAAGGGGCGGGTTTTGGCATCAATGGTCCTTCACATCCCGCTGCGCCAGAGACAGCGCGCTGGCGCTGGCGGGATCGAACAGTGACAGGCTCTCTATCTGATTGAGTAAAATCACCTTTCGGAATGACATAGCGCTGCGGGGTTCGGAGTCGAGCGTAATGTCATGCTCCGCATACCACTTGCTGTAATTATTCTCGATGCGCAAATTCATTGTCTTCTCGTCTCTGTACCCGCTTAACATCGGTATCAGCACAATATTGGCCGTGTTTTCGTATTCCAGCGTCGCGGTGTGGATCATGCCGATATATATCCGCCGCGACCGAAGCGTCACCTGCGCCAGCTCGCCTTGCTCCATACACTGATAGAGCAGTTGTTCAATACCGCTCGACTGGGCAAGCCGTTTGTAGAGCTTTTTCCGGCTTTCACCGTCCAGCCTGGCGCTGCCTGCCCAGTTGGAGCGATAGAGGCAAAACAGGATGGCAAACGCCAGCATCACGACCACAGGCGCCTGAATGCCTAAAAAACTCCAGTTCATAAAGTCGATTTGCCAGTCGGTATATTTCGGTGAGGCAAAGTGAAAGGCGTTATTGGCGGCAGAAAGGGCGAGAAGCAGGAGCCAAAGCAGTCCCGTGGCAACCACGCCCTGGAGCACGAAAATACAGCCATAAAGCGCAACAAGGAAATAGACGTCCCAGCCGAAAGAGCGCTTGATTTTAAAGCGCGTCGACAGATCGCGACTGGTGTACCAGTACCCGCATACCATCAGCACCATAAATATCGCCGTTCCCATATCAGGCCCTCTTCAGCGCGTTGACGTGACGCAGAAAATCCTGCCGTACCTCATTGCTTTTGTAGTTCACCGATGCATTTCCGTCCTGGTCGATGATGATGCGGTCACCATCCTCCACGGCTTCGATGATCTCCTGCTGACTCATCACCTGCAGCAAGGATTCAGGGCTTGAGAAAAGAGAAAGAAAAACGCGTTTCATGTCGGGCATCCTGATGAATTTAAAAGGATAAGCCTGGAAGAGGATGGGGGAATTTGCCTTAAGGTTAAACTGAAAAAACAATGCCTGGTGGCGGCTATGCTTTATCCAGTCTACAAAATCTACTGTTTTTGGTGACAATCAACTTATTGATAAATATGAAAAATAAAAAATATAGTTGCACAAACTTGGACAAATAACATTAATTGTGTAAGTTTTAATTATGCGATTACGCCACGTTGTTTACAGCCAGGATGTGACCCATGAGCACTTTGCCCTCTGTCGTGAGTCGGTTTGTTGAGTACTACAGCGCACTGGATAGCCAGCCGCCCTCCGCACTGGTCGGGCTTTATCATTCGGATGCCACGCTAATCGATCCGTTCGGCGAGCACGACGGTATCTTTGCGCTTCAGCGCTATTTCACCCATCTGCTGGCGAATGTCGAAAACTGCCGTTTTACCATTGATCCACCGCTGTGCAGTGAAAACCGCTTTGTTGTGACCTGGGTGATGCACTGGTCGCACCCGCGCATCGCCGGAGGGGACCCGCTCGAACTGCCGGGCTGTTCGGTGGTGGACACGGAAAAGGGGCTTATCACGCGTCAGCGCGACTACTACGATGCGGGAGAGATGATCTACGAACATCTTCCGCTGCTGGGCTGGGCGGTACGCGGCGTGAAGCGGAGGGTGAAATCATGAAAACGGTACTGATCACCGGCGCAAGCTCGGGTATTGGCGCCGGGCTGGCGACCTCCTTCGCTGCGGAGGGGTACCACGTGATTGCCTGTGGGCGGGATCCTGCGCGCCTTGAAGCCTTGCATCAGACCTGCCCCAATCTCACAGTTCGCCTGTTCGATATGACAGACAGGGACGCCTGTCGCCAGGCGCTGAGCGGCGTTTACGCCGATCTGGTTATTCTCTGCGCCGGTACCTGCGAGTACCTCGATCGGGGCGTAGTGGACGCGGCGCTGGTGGAGCGGGTTATGAACACCAATTTCCTCGGCCCGGTGAACTGTCTTGCCGCGTTGCAGCCGCAGCTGGTTGCCGGCAACCGCGTGGTGCTGGTGAGTTCGATGGCCCACTGGCTTCCGTTCCCGCGGGCAGAAGCCTACGGCGCGTCTAAAGCCGCGCTGAGCTGGTTTGCGGACAGTCTGCGCCTGGACTGGGAGCCCAAAGGGATTGCCGTCACGGTGATCTCCCCAGGCTTTGTCGATACCCCCCTGACGCGCAAAAACGATTTCGCCATGCCGGGCAGGGTGAGCGTTGACGAGGCGGTCAAGGCGATCCGTTCCGGACTGGCGAAAGGGAAAATGCACATCGCGTTTCCCACCCGATTCGGCTTCATTTTGCGGCTGCTCTCCAGGCTACCCGCGTTTTTGCAGCGCACACTGCTGCGCAGGATGGTACGTTCATGAAGATTGCGATTATCGGCAGCGGAATTGCCGGCCTGACCTGCGCCTGGCGGCTGGCCGGTCACCATCAGGTGACCCTGTTTGAAGCGGGCGCCACGCCTGGCGGCCATACCGCAACGGTAGATGTCTCGACGCCACAGGGCAACTGGGCGATTGATACCGGCTTTATCGTCTACAACGACCGGACCTATCCGCGCTTTATGGGCCTGCTCAGCGAGCTCGGCATCAGCGGGCAAAAAACGCAGATGAGCTTTTCGGTGCACAACCCCCAGACGGGGCTGGAGTACAACGGACACACCCTGACATCGCTGTTTGCCCAGCGCCGAAATCTGGTGAATCCGGCATTCTGGCGTCTGCTCGGAGAGATCGTCCGCTTTAATCGGCTGGCAAAACAGGCGCTGGAAGGGGACGTGGATCCGCACGCCACGCTGGAGACGTTTCTGCAACAGCATGGCTTCACGCCGTTTTTTGCGCGCCACTACATTCTGCCGATGGGCGCCGCCATCTGGTCGTCGTCGTTGCAGGAGATGAAGCGTTTCCCGCTGCCGCTCTTCCTGCGCTTTTTTAATCATCATGGTCTGCTGGATATTACCCATCGTCCGCAGTGGTACGTGGTACCGGGCGGCTCGCGGGAGTACATCCGCGCAATGCTGGAAAAGCTGGGCGACCGCCTGACGTTACGCCTGAACGCGCCGGTGCAGCGTGTCAGCCGCCACAAAGACGGGGTCACGCTTCAGCTCGAAAACGCCAGCCATACCTTCGATCAGGTGATTTTTGCCTGCCACTCCGCCGAGGCGCTGGCCATGCTTGAGGCGCCGACGCCAGCAGAGCGCGAGGTGCTGGGGGATATCGGCTGGCAGCGCAACGAGGTAATTTTGCACAGCGATCCGCGCTGGCTGCCGGTACGCAAGCGCGCGTGGGCCAGCTGGAACTACCGCCTGAGCGAGCATGAGCAGGCCAGCGCCTGCGTCACCTACAACATGAACATTCTGCAAGGGCTGCCAGAGGGGAGCCCGCTGTTCTGCGTCACCCTGAACCCGGAAACGCCGGTGGATGAACGCTTCGTGTTACAGCGCTTTGTTTATGAACATCCGCTGTTTAACCCGCAAAGCTGGCGGGCGCAGGCGCGTCGCGGTGAGATCAACGGTCACCAGCGAAGCTGGTTCTGCGGGGCTTACTGGTACAACGGTTTTCACGAGGATGGCGTGCGCAGCGCGCTGGACGTGGTCAACGCGATCGCGGCCGGAGAGGGGAACTAAGATGAACAGCTGCCTCTATCACGGCGTATTACGCCACCGCCGCCTCCAGCCGAAAACCCACGAATTTCGCTACAGCGTCTTTATGGCCTGGCTGGATCTGGATGAACTGCCGCTGCTGGCTGACGTCGGCGTACGGCGCAATCGCTTCGCCGCCGCCGCGTTTTATGACAGGGACTATCCGCTGGGTACGCCGCTCAAAGAGAACGTCCTGAACACGCTGGAGGGGCTCACCGGAGAACGTCCCGGCGGACGAGTCATGCTCCTGACGCAGCTGCGCTATTTTGGGTTTCATTTCAATCCGGTCAACTTTTACTACTGCTATGACGAGAAGGGGACGTTGGGCTGGGTGCTGGCGGAGGTCCGCAACACGCCGTGGAACGAGCGGCATTACTATGCCGTCAACGGACAGGACGCGCAGCCGACGGAAAAAGCGTTTCACGTTTCCCCCTTCAACCCAATGGACATGATCTACCACTGGCGCTTCAACAACCCGGATAACACGTTGCATATGCACATTGAAAATCATCAGGACGCGAAGGTGTTTGACGCCACGCTGGCGCTACGCCGGGAGCCTCTGACGCGTCCGGCACTGCGTGCGTTACTGCTGCGCATTCCACTGATGACCCTGAAAACCGTTTTCGCTATTTACTGGCAGGCGCTGAGGCTGTGGCTCAAGCGCGTGCCGCTGCATAACCATCCCGTCAGCAGGAGTGAACGCTCATGACCGATCCCGTCTTTGCGCTAGAACCCGATATCCCGCGCAACGTCCGCATTGCGCGTTGGCTGCTTTTCCGTCTGTTAAGCGGTCTTCGTGGCGGCTCGCTCACGCTGCGTGAAGGGGCACAGACATTCCATTTTGGCGAGACATCCTCCGCGCTGCACGCCGACATTCAGATCCTCGCGCCCGGCGTCTACTGGCGCGTCTTAACGGGCGGGAGCCTTGCCGCCGCAGAAGCCTGGATGGATGGCGAATGGGAAACCACGCAACTCACGCCGCTTCTGGAAATCCTGGCCCTTAATGGCGAGGTGCTTGGCCGTCTGGAGAAAGGGTTCCGGCTGCTCGGTAGACCGCTGGAGCGGCTGCGCCACTGGACGCGGCGCAATTCCCGGGCCCAGGCGCGTGAAAATATTGCCGCGCATTACGACCTGGGCAACACCTTTTATTCACATTTTCTGGATAAGGAGCTGCTTTACTCCAGCGCGCTGTTTACTGCGGATGAGCAGGATCTCACGGCGGCGCAGCAGGCCAAAATGGCGCGTCTGTGCGAACAGCTGGCGCTGTGTGAGTCCGATCACCTGCTGGAGATCGGTACCGGCTGGGGGGCGATGGCGGAATACGCGGCACGTCACTACGGCTGTCGGGTAACCACCACCACGCTGTCGCAGGAGCAGTATATCTGGGCAACCGAGCGGATCGCCCGCGCCGGGTTGCAGGACCGCGTTGAGGTTCTGCTTTGTGATTATCGCGACCTCACCGGGCAGTACGACAAGCTGGTCTCGATAGAGATGATTGAAGCCGTCGGGCAACGCTATCTGCCCGTGTTCTTCCGAACCTGTCAGGCGCGGCTGCGCCCGGGTGGCCGGATGGCGATTCAGGCCATTACCATTCAGGACCAGCGCTACCGCGACTACAGCAAAAGCGTCGATTTTATCCAGCGCTACATTTTCCCCGGCGGCTTCCTGCCGAGCATCACAGCGATGAATGAGCTGATGACGCGCCATACCGATTTTGTGGTCCGTAACCTCTTTGACATGGGGCCAGACTATGCCCGCACGCTGGCCCACTGGCGGCAGCGCTTTGTTCATGCCTGGCAGGAGATTGAAAAGCTCGGCTTCGACGAACGTTTCCGCCGTATGTGGCTGTACTACTTTGGCTACTGCGAAGCCGGGTTTAACGCCCGCACCATCAGCGTGGTGCAACTGACCGCCGAACGCGTATGAGACGTTATCTTCAGGTCTTTCTGCTGGCCGTCGGGTTCGATCTTTACTGGGCGCTGGTGGTGATCTTTCGTGAGCAGGGCCTGATTATCTGGCTTGCGCTGGCGGTGCTCGCCTGCCTGTTTTTGCCGCCGGTATACCGCCTTTACGCCATCGGTCTGGCTGCAGCGGGCAGCGTACTGGATGCGCTCTGGGCGTTGACGGGGCTGATTGCCTTCACCGGCGAGTCCCTGATGCCGCTATGGATGGTGGCATTGTGGCTGATGTTCGCCACCGTCTGGACACAGCTTGCGCGCACGACCACGTTACCCGGCTGGCTGCTGACGCTGCTGGCCGCCGTGGGAGGGCCAGTGGCGTACCTGATTGGCGAGCGGCTGGGTGCTATCACCTTTCAGGAGCCGACCTTTATCGTCGTCAGCTGGATGGTGCCGGGCTGGCTGGTATTAATGTTGTTTTTCCACCTGCTGATGGGGAGACAAAAATGAGAGCAGCGGTTTTCCTCCTTTGGCTGACGATGGTGATCCCTGCGGCCCACGCCGCCGACTGGCTGGCCTGGCGTAAGGTGGGTGACGCCACGCTCACCTGGGGCCCGTTTACGGTTTATACCTCCCAGCTGCGCACGCCGGACGGTCGCTACCGCGCGGCGGATCAGGATCAGGCGTTGATTATCACCTACGCGCGCGACATTGAACGTGATGAACTGGTGGAGGCCACGCGCGATCAGTGGCAGGCGCAGGGGATTTTGCAGCGGGAGCCGCAAAGCGAAGGCTGGTTACAGATGCTTCGTTCGCTGTGGCCGGATGTCCGGCCGGGCTCACAGCTGGCGTTTGTCCTCGATGATAAGCAGGGACAGTTCTGGTACCGCGCGTCAGCAACGCAGAAAAGCTTTATTCCACTTGGCCCGCGCCAGTCAGAAGCATTCAGCACGCGCTTTCTGGCCATCTGGCTCGATCCCCGCACGCAATATCCTGAACTGCGTCAGCAGTTACTTGGAGGACAAAGATGAAACGTTTCCTGATGATGGTGCTGGCATTGACCATGCTGCTGGCAGGCTGTAGCACAGAGGTGACCGAGTATCGCCAGCAGCAGCCACGGCTTGATATCTTCGACTACTTCCAGGGGAAAACCGAAGCGTGGGGCATGGTGCAGGATCGCAGCGGTAAACAGATCCGCCGCTTTCACGTGGAGATTGCCGGGGATGTTATCGGCGATACGCTGACGCTCAATGAGCACTTCGTGTATGACGATGGCGAGAAGCAACAGCGGGTATGGCACATCCGCAGGCTGGGGAACGATCGCTACGAGGGAACGGCGGGGGATATCGAAGGGGTCGCTACGGGGCAGGCGGCAGGTAACGCCTTTAACTGGCATTACAGCATGAAAGTGAAAGCCAACGGCAGTAGCTGGCTACTGAAGTTTGACGACTGGATGTACCTGCAGGATGAGACCCATCTGTTTAATAAAACCGAGATGAAGAAATTTGGCGTCACCGTCGCCACGGTGACGCTGTTCTTTACCCGGAAGACGTGAGTCTAGTCGCGGGTGCTGTAGATTTTGCTGCTCGAGTAGATGAAATACAGCGCAATCCCCAGGCAGATAACCGCGCCCAGACGGCTCGGCGAAAAGGGAATAGCGGGATTACCCAACCAGCCAAAGTTATCTATCAACATGCTCATGGTGAGCTGGCCGAATATCACCGCCACCGTGGCGACGGCGGTGCCGATGCGCTGTACGGCAAGCACCATAATCACGATATAGGGCACGCCAAACATCGCGCCGAGGAGCTGCCATTTGGGTACGTCCAGCAGCGTGACCGCATGCTTAGGCTCAAAGAAAAATATGAGCAGGGCGGTCACCAGTGCGCCGACGGAAAAGGTCAGAAACGCGCTTTTGAATACCCCCACGCTGCTGCCGAGCTGTCCGTTAATCGCGGCCTGAATGCTCAGCGTAGCGCCGCCGCAAACGGCGAGAAGAATCATAATCAGTGTCATACGTTACCCCTGTGCGACCAGAACCAGTGCCGCAATGATGAACCCCAGTGCAATAATGCGCTTCGCATTTATCTTTCTGTGCGGCGAGCCCAGCAGACCGTAGTGGTCAATGATCAGGCTTTTAAAGACCTGACCGGCCAAAATCCCAATCATGGTCATTGCGATGCCGATGGCGGGTGTCGCAACGGTCAGGATGACCACGTAAACCGGGCCGAGCACGCCGCCGAGCAACTGCCAGCCGGGCTGGGCAAAAAACGAGGGGCTGTTACGCGGGCTAAAAAACAGCATCAGTAAAAACGTCAGTGCGGCACCGACCCCAAAAATGCTGAACGTGGCCCATAAGTCGCCCACTTCGCCCCCCAGTGGCCCCAGTAATCCCGCCTCAATGGAGAGACCCATCCCTCCGGCTATCACCAGTAAAATCAACACAAACTGCATAACGCTTCCTCCGTTTTAAGGCGAAGAAGATTACGTCGGTCGTCCAGTGAGAAAAATGCCATAATGCAGGAAACACCTTTGCAGGAAATGCATTAATGTTCGATGCCAGTAATATCAACGTCCGCGCGCTGCTGATCTTTATTGAGGTCTATGAAGCGCAGAATTTCTCCGTCGTCGCGCGGCGGCAGGGGATATCAGCCTCACAGATATCGCGCGTTATTCACCAGCTTGAGGATGCCCTCGGTCAGCAGCTGTTCTACCGCAATACGCGCGCGGTGATCCCCACAGAAAGTGGTCATCTGTTTATCCGCTATGCCCGGGCGATGGTCGAAAACGTCGAAGAGGCGCGGCGTGAGCTGGATGAACGTTCGTCGGAACCATCCGGCACAATCCGCATTAATGGGCCGGTATTTTTTGGGCAGAGGCATGTTGCGCCAGGCCTGGCGGAGCTGACCGAGCGTTATCCGCGGTTAAACATTGAGCTCACGCTGACCGATGACTTTATCGACCCGCACCGGGATGCGGCCGATCTTATCTTTCGTATTGGCATGTTGACGGACTCGACGTTTCACGCCCGCATTTTTGGTCAGCAGCGTTACCACCTTGCCGCGTCGCCCGCGTATCTGCGCAAACACGGTGTGCCGGACGATCCGGCCACGCTGAGCGACCATCAATGTCTGGTCTATCGCGGTTCGTCCGGGCCTAACCGCTGGCTGGTGCGTCGCGAGGGGGAGAACTGGATACACTATCCGGTGGTGGCGCGGATGACATCCAATAATGCGGAGTCGTTGCTCACTGCCGCGCTGGGCGGGATGGGGATCGTCCTGTTTCCGGACTGGCTGATTGGCGACAGGCTCCAGCGGGGAGAGCTTGTCGCACTTCTGCCGGAAATGGCGTGTGCGATCAACACGGAGCCGCTGAACATTGCGGCGATCTATCCACATGCACGTCATCCGCCCCTTAACGTCAGGGCGGTGATTGATTATTACGTCGAACGCTTTGGTACGCCGCCGTACTGGCAAACGTAAAGGATTACGCGCCGAGCTCTTTGCGGATAATCTCTGCGCCTGCGCTGAGGGCTCTCAGCTTACCGTTTGCGACGTGACGGGAAAGGGGGGCCATACCGCAGTTGGTCGAAGGGTAAAGCTTGTCGGCATCGACAAACTGCAGCGCTTTACGCAGGGTATCGGCGACTTCCTCCGGCGTTTCAACGGTGTTCGTTGCCACATCAATCGCGCCAACCATCACTTTTTTACCGCGGATCAGCGCCAGCAGATCCATCGGCACGCGGGAGTTGTGGCACTCCAGAGAGATAATGTCGATGTTCGAGGTCTGCAGCTTAGGGAAAGCCTCTTCGTACTGGCGCCACTCAGAGCCGAGCGTTTTTTTCCAGTCGGTATTGGCTTTGATGCCATAGCCATAGCAGATATGGACCGCAGTTTCGCACTTCAGCCCTTCAATGGCGCGTTCCAGCGCGGCGATGCCCCAGTCGTTGACCTCGTCAAAAAAGACGTTAAATGCCGGTTCGTCGAACTGGATAATATCTACGCCTGCAGCCTCTAGCTCCCGCGCTTCCTGATTGAGGATTTTGGCGAATTCCCAGGCCAGCTTTTCGCGGCTTTTATAGTGCGCGTCGTAAAGGGTGTCGATCATGGTCATCGGTCCGGGGAGGGCCCATTTGATCGGCTTATCCGTGAGCTGGCGCAGGTACTTTGCATCGTCGACGAATACCGGTTTCTGACGTGCCACAGCAGAAACCACGGTCGGCACGCTGGCGTCATAACGGTTACGAATGCGTACCGTCTGGCGGTTTTCAAAATCCACGCCGCTCAGGTGTTCGATAAAGGTGGTGACGAAGTGCTGGCGGGTCTGTTCGCCGTCGCTGACAATGTCGATTCCCGCACGGATCTGCTCATCCAGTGACAAACGCAGCGCATCCTGTTTTCCTGCCAGTAATTCCTGATCCTCTAATTTCCACGGAGACCACAGCGTTTCAGGTTGTGCAAGCCAGGTCGGCTTAGGCAGGCTGCCAGCCGTAGACGTCGGGAGCAATGTTTTCATAATAAAAGACCTATTTTGATGAATTAAAGCGTGTAGTTATCAGACCACTGCTCAAGAATGTGTTTATAAGGCTTAATAAAGTATTCTTCGGTGAATCGACCCTGTTCAATCGCCAGACGGCTTCGTTCTTCACGGTCATAAACAATTTTGGTGAATGAGTGATCCTGCTGGTTCAGATCCGGTCGGAAGCACAGTCCCGCCGACGAGTTGGCGTTATAAATTTCTGGGCGATAGATTTTCTGAAACGTTTCCATCGTGCTGATGGTGGCGATCAGTTCAAGATTGCTGTAATCGTTCAGCAAATCACCGGTATAAAAGAACGCAAAAGGCGCCACGCTGTTTTCTGGCATGAAATAGCGCACCTTCAGGCCCATTTTGGCAAAGTACAGTTCCGTTAATGACTCGCCATCCGGCTGATACTCAATGCCAAGTACAGGATGCTGGTTGCCGGTGCGGCGGTAGGTGTCTTTGCTGGAAACGCTGAGGCAGATCACCGGTCCTTTTCTGAAGTTCTCTTTGTATTCCGGCGAACTCACAAAATGGCGGAATATGTTGCCGTGCAATTCACCAAACTTTTCCGGAACGCTGAAGTGCTGTTGGTTCTTGTTATGTTCCAGCAGCAGAACGCTGAAATCATAATCCCGCACGTAAGACGAAAAGTTATTGCCGACAATTCCCGGGATACGCAGGTTGTTTTTCTTGTCGACGATGGTGGTTTGCAATATCTCAATGGCCGGGAACGGCTTATCCGCACCAATGTTCAGATCGACGGAGATAATTTCAAGCTCAACCGCGTAGCGATCGGCGTTGGGGTTATCCCAGCGCGCCAGTGCGTTGAAGCGGTTATTGATCATCACCAGGGTATTGCGCAGGTTTTCCTGACGCTTTTCTCCGCGCGCCAGGTTGGCAAAGTTGGTGGTGGTACGCGTATTTTCTGACGGGTTGTAATTCTCATCGAAGCAACTGCGCTTAAGGGTATAGGTGAAAGCTTTGCTCATTGTCGTTATGCATCCTAAGTTCATGTTGCTAAGAAGTTACCGATGCATAATTTATGCCTGACCCCGCGGCGCAGGGGAAGTGACTTAATTTCACTGCAACATGAGCGAAGTTCATGAAGCGTGATACTCGCGTGTCGCTGCCTTCTTGCCGGGTGGCGCTGCGCTTACCCGGCCTACGGTTCAGCGTCGTTTGTAGGCCCGTGCAAGCGCAGCGCCGCCGGGCGAAGCTCGCACTATGTCTGCAATATGTGCTTTGCCGTCGCCGTTAACCCGCTGCAGAGGATTGGCATTTTTTTATTTCTCTTCAATTCCCGCTATAATCCCCAAAATTTCCAACCGGTTTAGAAACGATCATGACAAAACTCACCTTACAAGAGCAGATGCTGAAAGCGGGCCTCGTTAGCAGCAAGAAAGCGGCGAAAGTGCAGCGTACGGCAAAGAAATCACGCGTTCAGGCTCGTGAGGCGCGCGAAGCAGTGGAAGAGAATAAAAAAGCGCAGATCGAGCGTGACAAGCAGCTCAGCGAACAGCAGAAGCAGGCCGTGCTTGCAAAAGAGTTTAAAGCACAGGTGAAGCAGCTGATTGAGATGAACCGCATCACCGTGGCGAAAGGCAATATCACCTTTAACTTCACTGACGGTAATCTGATCAAAAAACTCGACGTCGACAAGCAAACCCAGACTCAGCTGATCAACGGCCGTCTGGCGATTGCCCGTCTGGTGATTAATGCCAACGGCGACTGTGAATACGCGATTATCCCGGCAGTCGTGGCCGATAAAATTGCCCAGCGTGATGCCGACTGCATTGTGTTAAACAGCGCGCTCAGTCAGGAAGAGCAGGATGAAGACGATCCCTACGCGGACTTCAAAATCCCTGACGATTTGATGTGGTAAACCGCCGTCAGAATGGGGCGGTGTGACGGGCAGTAACCGGCTCGCCGCTCACCGGATGAATAAAATTCAGCTCGCAGGCATGCAGCATCAGCCGGGGCGTGATTTCCGCCCCCGGCGCGTCAAGACCGCCATACAGATCGCAGCCCAGAATCGGGTGCCCCATCTGCTGGCAATGAATACGCAGCTGATGGGTTCGCCCGGTTTCCGGGGTAAGCGTCACCCGCGTTAACGGCACTCCCGTTCCCTGATAAAAACGTTCCACCACCCGATAGCGGGAGCGGGCGGGTTTACCGTTAATGGCGCAGATTGACATCAGCGGGAACAGCGCCGGATCTTTGGCAATCGGGGCATCTATCACGCCCTCATCGTTTTCCAGATGTCCGCAAAGCAGGGCGCTGTAAACTTTCTCCACGCTGCGCTGGCTGAACTGCTGGCAGAGCGCCGCATTGATCGCTTTATTACGCGCAATCACCATCAGCCCGGACGTGCCGAAATCGAGACGATGTACCAGCGTGCAGCCCGGGAAAGTCTGAACCAGACGATAATGGACAGAATCAAGGTTTTGCGGATTTTTCCCCGAGAGGCTGAGCAGACCGGAAGGCTTATTGATCAGCAGCAGATGTTCATCCTGCCAGAGGATTTCGATGTCGTCATGACACGGTGGGGCAATAAAAGAATCAATAATCGCAGACATCAGGCCGCCCGGCTGGAGAGTGGGAGCGGATGATAACGAAATGTGGAGAAAAGAAAAACCCTCCCACCGGGCGGTGAGAGGGGGAAATCTTAGGCGGCAACCAGGCTGTCGATCGCGGCTTTCGCGTCGGTCTGCGCTTTCGTTGCCACTTCAGGACCGTAAGCGATGCCTTCCGCGAACACGAAGTTCACGTCAGTGATGCCGATGAAGCCCAGGAACAGGCTCAGGTACGGCGCAACCAGGTCGGTTGGGGTGTCTTTATGGATACCGCCGCGGCTGGTCAGTACGATCGCACGCTTGCCTTTCACCAGACCTTCAGGGCCGTTTTCAGTGTAACGGAAGGTTACGCCAGCACGCGCCACCAGGTCGAAGTAGTTCTTCAGCTGAGTAGGGATGTTGAAGTTGTACATTGGGGCGTTAATCACGATAACGTCGTGCGCCTGCAGCTCAGCAATCAGTTCGTCGGACAGGGCCAGGGCTTCCTGCTGACGCGGGCTCAGCGGAGCATCGCTCGGACGCAGCGCACCAACCAGTTCACCGTCCAGCACAGGAATAGGGTTTGCCGCCAGGTCGCGCACGGTGATTTCGTCAGCGGAATGCTGTTCACGCCACTGTTCAACGAAATAATCAGACAGCTGACCAGACTGAGAGTACCCTGCCAGAATACTGGATTTCAACACTAATACTTTGCTCATGGGTGATTCCTGTTTTTGCATTTGATTGAAGGGGGTTGCCCCGTTGCTTGTTGACACTCTATTCACAATCCTGCCACAGAGATAGCGCAATATATCGAAGTCTATGTTCGAATTTTTTGAATAAGGCGCAGAAAGCGTCAATGTGGTACTCTATAGCAATCATTAAAAAGAGATTTTACCCGGCAGAGCACTGCCCATTAACGCTATGACAGAACACCAAAAAATCACCTTCCCGATGCTCCTGCAAAGGCTTGATGCCCTGATGCTGCGCGATAAACAGCGGTTTGCGCGTCGTCTGCACGGTGTGAAGAAGGTTAAAAATCCTGATGCACAACAGGCCATTTATCAGGAGATGGCGAAAGAGATTGAACAGGCAGCAGGGAAAGTTGTGCTGCGCGAAGCTGCACGTCCGGCAATTACCTACCCGGAAAACCTGCCTGTCAGTCAGAAAAAACAGGACATCCTGGAAGCCGTGCGCGACCACCAGGTGGTAATTGTCGCAGGGGAAACCGGTTCGGGGAAAACCACCCAGTTGCCGAAAATCTGCATGGAGCTGGGACGCGGGGTGAAAGGTCTGATTGGCCACACCCAGCCGCGTCGTCTGGCGGCGCGTACCGTGGCGAACCGTATTGCCGAAGAGCTGCAAACCGAGCCGGGCGGCTGCATCGGTTACAAGGTGCGATTCAGCGACCACGTCAGCGATAACACCATGGTCAAGCTGATGACTGACGGTATCCTGCTGGCGGAAATCCAGCAGGATCGCCTGCTGATGCAGTACGACACCATCATCATCGACGAAGCGCACGAGCGCAGCCTGAACATTGACTTCCTGCTCGGTTACCTGAAAGAACTGCTGCCGCGTCGTCCGGATCTGAAAATCATCATCACCTCCGCGACCATCGACCCGGAGCGCTTCTCGAAGCATTTCAACAATGCGCCGATAATTGAAGTGTCAGGACGCACGTACCCGGTGGAAGTGCGCTATCGCCCGATTGTCGAAGAGGCGGATGATACCGAGCGCGACCAGCTCCAGGCCATCTTCGACGCTGTCGACGAACTGGGCAACGAAAGTGCGGGCGACATTCTGATCTTTATGAGCGGCGAGCGCGAAATTCGCGACACCGCCGATGCGCTCAGCAAGCGCGATCTGCGTCATACGGAGATCCTGCCCCTGTACGCGCGCCTGTCGAACAGCGAGCAGAACCGCGTGTTCCAGCCGCACGGCGGACGCCGCATTGTACTAGCGACCAACGTGGCGGAAACCTCGCTGACCGTACCGGGGATCAAATACGTGATCGACCCGGGCACGGCGCGTATCAGCCGCTACAGCTACCGCACCAAGGTGCAACGCCTGCCAATAGAGCCGGTTTCTCAGGCGTCGGCCAACCAGCGTAAAGGCCGCTGCGGTCGTGTGTCGGAAGGGATCTGTATTCGTCTCTATTCCGAAGACGATTTCCTGTCGCGCCCGGAGTTTACCGACCCGGAAATTCTGCGTACCAACCTGGCGTCCGTTATCCTGCAGATGACCGCCCTGGGGCTGGGCGACATCGCGGCGTTCCCGTTCGTGGAGGCGCCGGACAAACGCAACATTCAGGACGGTGTCCGCCTGCTGGAAGAGTTGGGGGCCATTACCACCGACGAGCAGGCTACGGTCTATAAACTGACGCCGCTGGGTCGTCAGCTCAGCCAGTTGCCGGTCGACCCGCGTCTGGCGCGCATGGTGCTGGAAGCCCAGAAGCACGGCTGCGTGCGCGAGGCGATGATTATTACCTCTGCGCTCTCCATTCAGGATCCGCGCGAGCGTCCGATGGATAAACAGCAGGCGTCAGATGAAAAACACCGTCGCTTCCACGACAAAGAGTCCGATTTCCTCGCCTTCGTGAACCTGTGGAACTATCTCGGCGAGCAGCAGAAAGCGCTCTCCTCGAACCAGTTCCGCCGCCAGTGCCGCGTGGATTTCCTCAACTACCTGCGCGTGCGCGAGTGGCAGGATATCTACACTCAGCTGCGCCAGGTGGTGAAAGAGCTGGGCATTCCGGTGAACAGCGAGCCGGCGGAGTACCGTGAAATTCATATCGCGCTGCTGACCGGCCTGCTGTCCCACATTGGGATGAAGGACGCAGAGAAGCAGGAGTATACCGGCGCGCGCAATGCCCGTTTCTCCATCTTCCCCGGTTCCGGCTTATTCAAGAAGCCGCCGAAGTGGACCATGGTGGCCGAGCTGGTGGAAACCAGCCGCCTGTGGGGACGCATTGCCGCGCGGATCGACCCGGAATGGGTTGAGCCAGTCGCGCAGCATCTGCTGAAACGCTCATACAGTGAACCACACTGGGAGCGTGCGCAGGGGGCAGTGATGGCGACCGAGAAGGTGACCGTTTATGGCCTGCCGGTGGTGGCCGCGCGTAAGGTCAACTACAGCCAGATTGACCCGGCGCTCAGCCGCGAGCTGTTTATCCGCCACGCGCTGGTGGAGGGCGACTGGCAGACGCGCCATGCGTTCTTCCGCGAAAACCTGAAGCTGCGCGCCGAAGTGGAAGAGCTTGAGCATAAATCCCGCCGTCGCGACATCCTGGTAGACGACGAGGCGCTGTTCGAATTCTACGATCAGCGCATCAGTCACGATGTGATTTCCGCCCGCCACTTTGACAGCTGGTGGAAGAAGGCCAGTAAAGAGACGCCGGACCTGCTCAATTTTGAAAAGAGCATGTTGATTAAAGAGGGGGCGGAGTCGGTCAGCAAGCTCGACTACCCGAACTTCTGGCATCAGGGCAATCTCAAGCTGCGTCTGACCTATCAGTTTGAACCGGGGGCCGATGCGGACGGCGTGACCGTCCACATTCCGCTGCCGCTGTTAAACCAGGTCGACGAGAGCGGGTTTGAATGGCAGATCCCCGGCCTGCGCCGCGAGCTGGTCATTGCGCTGATTAAATCGCTGCCGAAACCGGTGCGGCGTAATTTTGTGCCTGCGCCGAACTACGCGGAAGCGTTTTTGGGCCGCGTCACGCCGCTGGAGCTGCCGCTGCTGGACGCGCTGGAGCGAGAATTCCGCCGCATGACAGGCACCACCATTGACCGCGAAGACTGGAACTGGGAACAGGTACCCGATCACCTGAAAATCAGCTTCCGCGTGGTGGATGATAAAAACAAAAAGCTGCTGGAAGGGCGTTCCCTGAGCGAGCTAAAAGAGGCGCTGAAAGGGAAAGTCCAGGAGACGCTCTCTGCGGTGGCGGACGACGGTATCGAGCAGAGCGGGCTGCATATCTGGAGTTTTGGTCAGCTTCCGGAAAGCTACGAGCAAAAACGCGGTAACTATAAGGTGAAAGCCTGGCCAGCGCTGGTGGACGAGCGCGACAGCGTGGCGATCAAGCTGTTTGATAACCCGCAGGAACAGCAGCAGATGATGTGGCGCGGGCTGCGTCGCCTGCTGCTGCTGAACATTCCGTCGCCGATCAAGTACCTGCACGAGAAGTTGCCGAACAAGGCCAAGCTGGGTCTGTACTTTAACCCGTACGGCAAAGTGCTGGATCTGATTGACGACTGCATCTCCTGCGGCGTGGACAAATTGATCCACGAGGCGGGCGGTCCGGTCTGGACGGAAGAGGGCTTTGCTCAGCTTCATGAAAAGGTCCGCGCGGAGCTTAACGACACCGTGGTGGAGATTGCCAAACAGGTCGAGCAGATCCTCACCGCCGTGTTCAACATCAACAAGCGCCTGAAGGGGCGCGTGGATATGACCATGGCGCTGGGGCTGTCGGACGTGAAGGCGCAGATGGCGGGGCTGGTGTATCGTGGCTTTGTCACCGGCAACGGCTTCAACCGTCTCGGCGATACGCTGCGCTATCTGCAGGCAATTGAAAAACGTCTGGAGAAAATGGCCATCGACCCGCACCGCGATCGCGCGCAGATGTTGAAAGTGGAAAGCGTGCAGCAGGCGTGGCAGCAGTGGCTAAACAAGCTGCCGCCGGCGCGCCGCGACGATGAAGACGTGCAGGCGATCCGCTGGATGATCGAGGAGCTACGCGTCAGCTTCTTTGCCCAGCAGCTCGGTACGCCGTATCCGATTTCGGATAAGCGTATCCTGCAGGCGATGGAGCAGATCTCTGGCTAAAAGCCTTGCCCGATTTTCTCCCTCTCCCTGTGGGAGAGGGTCGGGGTGAGGGCATCAGCCCGCACAATTTTCACCCGTTCACAATCGCCAGCGTAAACCCATCCCATCCCTTAACCCCCACCGTTTGCAGCGCGGTGGCGGTTAAGCGCGGGTTATCTCCAGTCATCTCGATAAAACGCCGCACGCCCTGCACGCGCGCGTCGTCGCTTTGCCCGTTAACGACTTCACCCTCGCGTACCACGTTATCGCCGATAATTACCGTACCGGGACGGGAATAGTGCAACGCCCACTCCAGATAGCCGGGATTGTTCGGCTTATCGGCATCAACAAAGATCAGGTCGAACGGCGGGACGTCACCAAAATTTTCGAGCGAGCTCAGCGCCGGGCCTTCAACCAGTTCAATGCGATCGTTCAGCCCCGCGAGGTGAATATTCTGACGCGCAACGTCGGCATGACTCGGGTCGGCCTCCAGCGTGATCAGCTTTCCGTCCGGCGGCAGGGCGCGCGCCATCCAGATTGAGCTATAGGCACCCAGCGTCCCGATCTCGAGAATGCGTCTTGCCTGCGTCATGCGCACGAACAGCGCCAGCAGCTGCCCCTGATTGGCCGCCACGTCGTGTTCGGGCAGCCCGGCGCGCTTGTTGTTTTCCAGTACCTGACTCAGTACGTCATCGTCAGGGATCAGCAAAGAAATCATGAAATTATCTACTGCAGACCACTGTTGTTGCATAGATTGACTCCTTGGGAAGGATTGCCGGGTGGCGGCTACGCCTTACCCGGCCTACGGGTGCGAAATCCAGGACCGGTAAGCGACGCGCCACCGGGCAGGATTTCAGGCACTGCCCCAGCCGCCGCCCAGCGCCCTGTATAAATCAATCTGCGCCAGCAGCAGATTATTTTTCACCTGCACGACGCTGGTCTGGACCGAGAACAGCGTGCGCTGCGCGTCCAGCACGTCCAGATAGGAAGAATAGCCGTTGCGATAGCGATTCTGCGCAATGCGCAGCGTCTCCTGCGCCACAGCCTGCTGGGCGAGTAGCTCCGTCAGCTGTTCCTGATAGCGCGTAATGGCATCAAGGCTGTTGTTCACTTCCGCAAACGCGTTACGCACGGTTTTTTCATAGGCGTACAGCGCCTGGTTACGCTGAGACTGGGAAATATCCACCTGCGCATTCAGCGCCTGGCGGTTCAGCAGCGGGGCAAGAATACTGCCCCCGGCGCTCCAGAGCTGAAGCGGATTGTCCAGCAGACCAGAAAGGGTGCGATCCTGAATCGATCCGGTGGCGGTCAGGTTGATCGATGGCAGCAGGCTGGCGCGCGACGCGGCAAGGGAGGAATCCGCCGCCACCAGCTGGCGTTCAGCCTGAACGATATCCGGGCGACGGTTCAGAAGCGTGGAAGGCAGCTGCGACGGCAGCGCCAGCGGCGTCAGCGCCGCAAAGCTTTCGCTGCGCGCTACCGCGCCGGGATTGCTTCCCAGCAGCAGGCTAAGCGCATTTTCCTGTTGCGCAATCTGATGCTGTAACACGGGCACCTGCGCCCGCGTTGAACGTAATTCGGAGTCAGACTGCATCAGCTCCAGGCGCGAACTGTAGCCGGTTTCAAACTGACGTTTCGCGAGGTTAAACGCCTCTTCGCGGGACTTCAGCGTGGATTCGGTCACGCGCAGCTGTTCGTCAAGTGAGAGCAGGGTGACGTACCCGGAAGCCACGGACGAGGCGACGGTCAAATCCGCGGCGGCAGCGGCGGCTTTTTGCGCCTCCAGCGACGCCTGAGCGGCATTCGCCGTGCTGCGGTTGACGCCCCAGATATCAACGTCGTAGCTCGCCGTCAGGCTGCCTCTGTACACCGTACCGTAGACGGGCAACCCGGTCGCAGCGGATTGCGAACGGGCGCGCGTCCCCGTGACGCCCGCGTCAAGCGAGGGAAACAGGCTGCCATCGGCCGCAAAGACCCGCGCCTGATACTCGTTTATCCGTTCGCGGGCGATCAACACGTCACTGTTATTCTTAAGCGCCTGGTCTACATAGCGGTTCAGGTGGTTGTCATGAAAGTTACGCCACCAGAGCTGTTCCGTCGGGCTGATTGGGCCCGAGGTGGCCCGCCATTGCGCAGGAATGTGCAGCGTGGGCTGCGCAGGTTTGACGTCGACGGACTGGCATCCGGCCAGCATCACCGCCACGACCAGTCCGGCTATCGGACGCAGGATCATGGTTTCGCCTCCCGCGTATCAATTGTTACCTGCACCGACATGCCCGGACGCAGCAGGGCGGATTCCTCTGGCTTACCGAGTACCTCAATGCGCACCGGAATTCGCTGGGCAATTTTGACAAAGTTACCGGTGGCGTTATCCGGCGTGATCGCACTGAATTCCACGCCGGTTGCGGGAGAGATGCTCTCCACGCGGCCCTGATACGCTTTGTCGTTCAGGGCATCGACGGTGAATTTCACCGGCTGACCGACGCGCAACTCCGCGAGCTGGGTCTCTTTGATATTGGCAATAACCCAGTGCTGGGGTGGCACAAGGGTGGTGAGATGGGTCCCGGCGGTCACATACGCCCCGAGACGCACGGCAATCTGCCCCAGCTGGCCATCACGCGGGGCCACAATGCGGGTGTTTTGCAGATCGATCTGCGCCAGCTCCAGCGCCGCTTTGGCGTTCTCAACGTCCGCCTCCAGCGCCCCGCGATTGACAATCACCGTCTGCAGATCCTGACGCGACATCTCAAGCGTTGCTTTCGCCTGGTCGATATCGGCGCTGCCCTGAGCCGCGTTTGCCAGGGCGGCATCGCGTTCGCGAACGGAAAGTGACCCATCCGCCGTCAGATCCTTCACGCGCTTCAAATCCGCCTGGGTTTTCAGGCTCTGGGCGCGGGCATTTTTCAGCGCGGCTTCATTTTTGGCAATCGTCGCTTCGGCGCTTTTACGCTGCTGCAGGTTATTATTCAGGGCGGCAATTTTCATCGCCAGCTGCGCCTCGGCCTGATGCACCCGCTGACGGTAGATGCGGTCATCAATCTGCAGCAGCAGATCGCCTTTTTTGACCTGCACAAAGTCCTGAACCTTCACCTCTGTGATATAGCCATTCACCTGCGGGCTGATAAACGTCGTTTGTCCCCGCACGTAGGCGTTGTCGGTAAACTGCACGTGTCGGGTAAAGGGCGGTAACTGCCAGGCGTAAAGGATCACCAGCACGCCGACAAGACCGATGGCAGCGGCTGTGAAAACGGAAACAATGCGCACATTTTTGCGGGTGTTGGCCTGCTCTTTGGCGGCATCCTGCTGACTCATAAATTCTCCAGAACTCTTTCAATTACTTGTTGCCGGTGGCGTTCTTCAGCGCCATACGGGCAGTGATGCGCAGACGCAGCAATCGCCATAAAATCCAGACCAGCGTGGCGGCAGCGATGCTTGCCGTCAGAAGATAAGTATCGTTGTAAGCCAGAATATTTGCCTCAAGGGCGGTGACGCTTTGTAGTTGGGTAATCGCCTGAGTCCCCAACAGCGAACTGTCACCGATCAGGCTTTTATACATCTGGGTATAAAGCTGAATGCGCTCGTTGACCAGCGGGTTGAGCGTGGTGAGCTGGTCTGCCAGCAGGCTGGAGTGGTACTTCTCACGCCAGGTCTGGAAAGTACCGAGGATCGCCGACCCGAGCAGACCGCCGAGGTTCTGGCTCATGCCAAACATGACCGAGAAGCTGACCAGATTACGCGGGTCGGCGATCACTCCGCCAATGGCGGCCAGCATGGCCGGGGCGAGGAAGAAGGCGCTGCCGAAGCCCAGCAGGAACTGGCTGACCATCAGCTGGTCCGGGCGGGTCAGGTTATTGGACTGGCTGTCCAGCAGCGAGGCAATGATCATCAGCGCCAGGGAGGTAATAATCGGCCACGCCAGTTTTGTGGGCTTGATGGTGAGACAGCTGGTGACGATCCCGCAGACGATCCCGGCGAAAATGGACCACGCCAGATGGGTCATCTGCTCATTCTGTAATCCCACATACTGTAACCAGCCAATCACCCCGGTATTTTGCTCCGCCAGCACGATGCGGATCAGCAGCATAATCAGTCCCAGACGGACGATGCTGCCGCTCGACAGCCAGCGGGTATTCAGCAGCGGGTTAGTGCGGTTATGTTCAAAGACGATGGCGGACACAATCAGCACCAGCGATAACGCCAGCGACCAGCCGATCCACGGCGCTTCAAACCACCAGTCCAGACGTCCCAGCGACAGCACCGCGCACAGCAAGGCCATGCCCGGCGCCAGCAGAAAGAAGGTGACAAAGTCTTTCTTCTCAAAGACCTTGCGTCGGTCGCCCGGCGGCAGCTTCAGCGCGATCACGCAGGCCAGGGAGATCAGCGCCAGCCCCAGTTCAAAGAAATACAATCCGCGCCACTCGTCCAGCTGGAGCAGTTCAGTCGAAAACAGCCGCGCCAGCGGAATGGCGAGTGACGAGCCGGTAATGCCGATGGTCAGCGCCTTCAGGCGATGTTTCGCCGGCCAGGCCTGGATCTGGTAGTAAATCCCCAGCGAGCTGAGCGCGGCGGCCACCATCCCGTGCGCGGCGCGCACCATCAGCGCTGAGCTGAGATCGTTAACAAACAGATGGAAAAAGGTGACCAGCACATACAGCACCAGAAACCCTTCGGTGAAGGCGCGCAGACCGTACTGCTGGCGGAATTTGACCAGCAGCAGGTTGATGGAGATGTTGGTCATGACATAGACCGCGGGCAGCCAGGCGATCTCCGTTGACCAGGCGCCGAAGGTGCCCTGCAGGTTTTGCAGATTGGCGGTCACCACCGCATTACCCAGCGCCCCCGTCAGGCACACCAGCAGGCCCACGACGCCGTAGGCAATCCGTTTGGGCGTGCTGTGTTCGGGTGTGGAAGGCGACCCCAGCAGAGCGGGTTTCTCATGTGGCTGCCACTCGCGAGGAGCATAAGGATCGCGTTCGGGCAGGCGCATAACGTTGTTTACCTTAGAAATAATGGAAAAATGTGTCGACTGGCGATTCTACGTCTGCCGCAAATGATAATTCAAGTGAATATGATTTACGCATGTTAATCAAATGTTGAGAGGGCTTTTAAGGAAAAAGAGCGGCACAGCACCGCCGTTGTGTTGATAAGTCGAAGTCGCTACCCTGAGGTAACACTGAGGAGGAGTTCACCATGGTTCAGCCCCATTTCCCCGTCCTGCCGGACGCTACGCTTACGGCCATCAATACTGTCGGTGAATGGCTGGCGCAGGACGATCTCCGCGGCACGTCTCAAACCCCGGATGTTGATGGGGTGATTCTGGCAGGAAACGAGGTGATCCCGACCATTGAAGCAGCCTGCCGAATTGCCGCAGAAAAGCAGGTTCCGCTGCTGATTAGCGGCGGTATCGGCCACTCGACAACGTTTTTGTATGATGCGATCCGTCACCACCCCCGTTATCACCCACTGCCGGTGTCCGGGCGGGCGGAAGCAAGCATTCTTGCCGACATTGCGCGGGAGTTCTGGCAGATCCCCGAGTCGCGCCTGTGGGTTGAAGATTGCTCCACTAACTGCGGAGAAAACGCCCGATTTAGCTGGAACATGCTGAAACAGCACCAGCGAACAAGCGGACGAATGCTGGTGGTTCAGGATCCGACGATGCAGCGCCGTACGATGGCGACATTCGCCCGCGTTTGCCGCGATGAGCCCGTTTCTCCGCAGTGGATTAGCCACCCGGGAATGACGCCAATACTGCAAAACGGCAAAAACGGCGTGGTATTTAGCGAGGGTAACGCAGGGCTGTGGGCCGTTGAGCGTTACCTTTCGCTGGTGATGGGGGAACTGCCGCGTCTGTATGACGATGAGAACGGCTACGGCCCGGCCGGGCGGGATTTTATCGCGCACGTCGAATTCCCTGAGGCTGTCACCGAAGCCTGGAAACAGCTTCAGCAGGATCCGGTCCTGAAGGTGGCGCGTAAAATCATCTGAGCACGGGGCAATCCCCTCGCCCCTTTGGGGAGAGGGTCAGGGTGAGGGGGAATTTCACAGCGCGGCGAACTTATCCAGCGTACGCACCAGCTGCGTCACGAAACCATACTCGTTGTCATACCACGCGACGGCCTTCACCAGTTGCAGGTCTCCCGCTTCCGACACCTCCGTCTGTGTGGCGTCGAATACCGAACCGTAGTGCGAACCAATCACGTCTGACGACACAATTTCATCATCGGTATACCCGAACGATTTATTCCCCTGTGTCGCTTTTTTCAGCGCAGCGTTGATCTCCTCAACGGTAACTTTCTTGCCAAGAATGGCGACCAGCTCGGTGACGGAGCCGGTTTTTACCGGCACGCGCTGCGCGTGGCCTTTCAGCTTGCCGCTGAGCGCAGGGATCACCAGGCCGATGGCTTTTGCCGCACCGGTCGTGTGCGGAATAATGTTCTCAGCTGCTGCCCGCGAGGCGCGTAGATCTTTCCCGCGCGGTCCATCGACCAGCGCCTGGGTGCCGGTGTAGGCATGGATGGTGGTCATGGTGCCCACTTTTATTTCAAACGCATCGTGCAGGGCTTTTGCCAGCGGGGCCAGGCAGTTAGTGGTGCAGGACGCGACGGAAATAATGGTGTCACTGGCGTTAATCGTGTCGTCATTCACGCTATAGACGATGGTTTTCATGTCACCTGCAGGTGCCGAAATCAGCACTTTTTTCGCACCTGCGTCCAGATGTGACCGGGATTTCTCTTCAGAGGTGTAGAAGCCGGTGCACTCCACGACAATATCCACCCCCGCCGTTTTCCATGGAATATGCTTTGCCTCTTTCTCCGCGTATACCGCAATGGTCTTACCGTCGACGATCAGCGCATCTTCAGTGAAATCTACGCTCCACGGGAAGCCACCGTAGTTGGAATCATGTCTGAGCAGGTAAGCCAGCACTTTCGGGGAGGTGAGGTCGTTGATGGCGACGACAGTATTACTGTCCTGAGTTTCAAGAAGGCGGCGCAGAACAAGGCGTCCAATGCGTCCGAATCCGTTAATGCCAATTTTACTCATTGTGTTCTCCTGTGAACATGTCGATACGACAGTTTGAACTCATCCAGGCTTAGACCATCACGGACAGGGCGGCAATTGAAGATACTTCATCCGCAGGGAAGTGACTGAAAAGTCATACAGAAAAGTTAATGAATTTTTAAGGAAAGGAGATTATGTTGGCGCGGTGACTGTTTTTTTTTCAGGAAATCCCATGCGTACTAAATATTCAAGCCTGCAGATTGCGATTCACTGGCTGGTGTTTTTGTTAGTTGTCGTCGCCTACTGCGCGATGGAGTTTAGAGGCTTTTTCCCGCGTACCGATCGCCCGGTGATAAACATGATCCACGTCTCCTGCGGGATCTCGGTGCTGGTGCTGATGGTGGCGAGATTGCTCATCCGCCTTAAATATCCCGCACCGCCTATTCAGCCGAAACCCAAAGCGATGATCACCGGTATGTCGCACCTTGGGCATCTCATCGTTTATCTGCTGTTTATTGCGCTGCCGCTGATTGGCATTGTGATGATGTATAACCGCGGAAACGACTGGTTTGCCTTTGGCCTGCTGATGCCGCATGCGGCGGAAGGGAATTTTGATCTGGTGGATATGCTGAAGGAGTGGCACGAGACGCTCGCCAATCTCGGCTATTTCTTGATTGGTCTGCACGCGGCGGCGGCGCTAATGCATCACTATTTCTGGAAAGACAATACGCTGCTGCGCATGATGCCGAAAAAGCGTCAGTAGTCTTTTCGCCCGGCGGCGCTGCGCTTGCACGGGCCTACAAACGGCTCAAACTCGTAGGCCGGGTAAGCGCAGCGCCACCCGGCTTGTTTTTTAACGCAGCAGAGCACGCTCTTCAGCCGTTAACGCCAGCGTCTGCGTTGTCCCGGTCTCTGATGATTTCACCGCCGCTTCCAGCACAGCCATGACCGCTAACGCCTCGACAGGGTGAACAGGATGGGGGATTTCCCCGCGCAGCGCATCACGCACGTGGATGTAATACTGGCGCTGGTCGCCTTTCGGCGTGACAACCGTCTGCGTTGCACCGTCTGCCCCGAAGAACACCATGCTGTCGCTGTCTTCTCCCCAGGTTTCGCTGCCGGGGATCACTCCTGCAAGCAGTTGTGCTTCCTGCTGATCGATTCTGGCCTTTACCACGCTGCCTTTATCCCCGTGAACGGTAAAGCGCGTCGTCCCGCCAGCGACCAGCATGCTGGCGTGCAGAATAACCTTGTGCGCCGGGTAATTTAAAACCACATGCGCCCAGTCGTCGATCTCCGCACCCTCGCGCAGCGTCGCGATATTCCCCTGAACCGACTCAGGCAGGCCAAACAGCTGTAGCGTCTGGTCGATCAGGTGCGGCCCCAGGTCAAACCACAGACCGCTCCCGGGAACGTTCTGCTCGCGCCAGCGCACGCGGACTTCCGGACGGAAGCGGTCAATATGCGACTCCAGGTGCTTGACCTTGCCGAGCGTGCCTTGCGCAATAATCTGTTTAATGCCGAGGAAATCGCTGTCCCAGCGGCGGTTATGAAAAACAGAGAGCAGGAGCTGTTTTTCATCCGCCAGCGCGATCAGGTCGCGGGCTTCCTTCATGTCGAGGGTAAAAGGCTTATCCACGACGACATGTCTCCCGGCGTTCAGGGCCAGCGTAGCCAGCGGGGCGTGAGTGGCGTTAGGCGAGGCAATCACCACCACGTCGATATCAGGATGCTGAATAGCCTCTTCCGGTGTCGCGACCACAAGCACATCCGGAAGATCGCGTTTTACCTTCTCTTCATCACGGGAAGAGACCACCGCCAGCCTAAGCCCGTCCACGGACTGGATCAGCGGAGCATGGAAGGTTTTACCCACAAATCCATACCCGATCAGCGCAATGTTGATTGTTTGAACTTTACTCATGACCTTCTCCACGTTATTGCGCGCATACGGTGACCTGTAATGCGCCAGGGTCCCCAAGCTCAGGCCAGGGACGATCTAAAAAGAGTTGATGAATGTCGGATAACCCTGAAACCAGATACGGTTCACAGCGGTTAACTTTCAGATGGTCGGCCACGATCCAGTGTTCATGGCTTGCGGCGAGCATCGCACGTTTCACCTCAGCATCGGCCTCTTTACCGGCACTCAGACCGAGTTCGGCATGAATGGCGCACGCCCCAAGAATGGCGATATCTGCCCGATAGCGGGAGAGCAACGACAACGTGGCGCTTCCGGCAAACAGGCGCTGTTTCGGGTCCCATTTCCCGCCGAGCAGGATCAGATCAATGTCTTCCCGGTCGCTAAAATGCTGGGCGATGTCCAGCGAAGTGGTGATCACGGTGTGAGGCCCCTGAAGAAAGGTCGCGACGGCCATCACCGTGCTGCCGGCATCCAGAAAGAGGGTGGAACCGGCTGGAACCGCCTGCGCGACCTGTTTCCCCAGGCGTTGCTTGGTTTCAGGCAGCAGCGTGTTGCGGCCCTGACGATTCATGGCGGAAAGATTAAGGGCGATAGCGCCACCGTGGTTCTTCTGGGCCAGCCCCTGATTTTCCAGGTCGGTGAGATCCCGACGGATGGTATCTGCTGAAACCTGCAGCTTTTCTGCCAGCTCAGTAATGCTGGCCTGACCTTGATCGCTCAAAATATCAAAGACATAACGTTGACGTGCGGTCTTGTGCATGGCTGCACTCCTGCAAAATGTCGCAATAATTCGCATAATACAGCATTTTTGCGCAGAGGGAAGCAGGGGAATGGGTAAGCGGTCGGGAGGTGCAGTCATTCCGGTAGGTGATTATTACATTTGTATTAAGCAGATATCATTAAGCCGTTTTGAATGTTAACCACAGTGTTATTGTTTTGTTTTATTTAATGATTTGGGTTATGTAACCATTATACTACCATTGAATGGAATAAAATTCTGTATATAAGATTTATAGTGGCGCTTAATCTCTTACTTTAGTTTTTTAATGGATTTTTATTTTGGTGCGAGGTCGGTAATAACTTAAATTGACACTTCTTTGAAAATCTTTGTGTCTGACGCTCCTGGAAATTAACGCAAAAATGTACAGAGAGTAGATTAGGAATTTTCCTTAAATAACAGAGGGTTTATATGTTTCATTTGAAATGCCCTTTTTATGGTTTTGTCCAGAAACCCCATCTTTTTTCTTATTTGTAACACCACATTAACATTGTGGGTGTAGTGGCTTATACCACATTTTGTTATGCTGCAAATCAGTTTAAGAAATAAGTAAATTCTTAATTGAAATAAGACGACGGACTTTCTCACTTCCAATGGAAATGGGTGTGGGGGAGTTTTACCTGAAATTCAGTGAGGACGCTAAAGAAGATATTTGTCTAATTATCTATACCTCTTTTTGGGTAATTGCCTGAGTTTGGCTCAGAGTCAGGGAGATAAAAATGACGATATTGCGAAAGCCTATGTTACGCCGATTTACAACAGCACTGGCATTAATTTCATTCGCCATAAATACGGCTTATGCCAATAGTCACCAGGCAGGGATTGCCGCAGTGGCAAAGACGACCTTAAAAGAAAGTATTCTTTTTGCTATCGATCGCGATCCCTCAATTAGTCAGCAGGCCGCACAATTAGGTATTGGTCAGGCGCGAATAGATGAAGCGCGTAGCGGCTGGATGCCACAAATCGCGTTGAACGGGAGCACGGGTCATAGCCAGACCACCGATTCCAGCGGATCGCTGAAGAATTCTGCGGCCTGGGGGATTAGCCTGACCCAGCTGCTGTACGATTTCGGGAAAACCAATAACAGCATCAGCCAGTCTTCCGCCCAGCGCGATAGTTACCGCTACCAGCTGATGAGTACGCTCTCTGATGTGGCGGAGAAAACGGCACTCAGCTACGTGGAAGTTAAACGCTATTCCGATCTGCTCCAGGCGGCAAAGGACAACGTTCAGGCGCTTAAAAATGTTGAGCAACTGGCAAAACTGCGTGCGGATGCAGGGGTGAGCTCCACTTCCGATGAACTGCAGACCCGCACGCGTATTGCTGGCATGCAGGCAACGGTCGCGCAGTATAACGCCGCCTTAAACAGCGCCCGCGCAAGGCTTGCGGTCTTAACCGGGATGCAGGCTGACGCTTATTCGCCCGTGCCTGCGAACCTCGCCGTTGAGCCTGATTCGCTTAACCGCATTGATTATTCCTTGATACCCACGGTGTTAGCGGCGCAGAACCGGGAGCGTTCGGCCCAGTACGGCGTGGAAACGGCGAAGTCCCAGCACTGGCCGACCTTAAGCCTGAAGGGGGGGCGTACCCGTTATGAGTCGGACAACCGTTCTTACTGGGACGACCAGATCCAGCTCAATATTGATGCACCGCTTTATCAGGGCGGCGCGGTCTCCGCACGTGTGCGTCAGGCAGAAGGCGCACGGGCTATGGCCTCTTCTATGGTTGATCAGGCGCGCTTCGATGTTCTGCAAAAAGCCTCCGTTGCGCAGGCTGACTGGACCGGTGCACGGGGAAGAATGGAAGCCGGTAAGCTGCAGCTGGAAAATGCACTGCGTGCCCGTGATGTTTATAAAAATGAATACACCCTGAGCAAGCGGAGCATTAATGATTTGCTCAGCGTTGAGCAGGATGTCTGGCAGGCCACGTCGGCAAAAATAATCGCTGAGTATGATGGGTGGAGTTCGGCAATTAATTATGCTTCCGCGGTTGATAATTTAATGTCGCTTATTGGAATAGAGAAAAACGCTGCCGCAAAATTACCCGATTTGAGTTAAAAAAAGACGCGCATAGCTGCGCAAAATAAGACTGAAAATAATGGGTGTTTTTTCCCAGGGATAGCTACATCCATCTGGTGGACATATCCACAGGAATCCGCACACCTGCAAGGAGAAGAATATGAGTAACGTAAAGGTTGTTGATGTCATCATTCGCAAAACGGCAGAAAAAACGAAATTAACCGGAGACGGAAATCTCTCGGTATCCATTTCATCGCCGAGTGTGATTGAAATCCAGGGCTCAGCTCAGGATGTGGTGCGTTATGTCCGCCAGGGTAAAGACCTTCTCATTTATATGAAAGATGGCAGCGTTATTCGCTGTAATAACTATTTTGTCGAAGATCCTGAAACCCATCATCAGTCAGAGCTGGTATTCAACGATCATCAGGAACTGACGCATATTTCTTTTGCCGATGCCGGGGAAGCGTCTGGCGCTGCTGTCACTGAGTTAACCGCCCAGGCCACACCCATTAGCAGCATTGAACCTTTCCTTGAGCAGGAAAGTGTCCTGAGCGATGCGCCGTGGGGCTGGATTGCGGGTGCTGCCCTGGGCGGTGGCGCCATCGGGGCGCTGCTGGCCAACGGCGGTGACGGCGAAACGAAAACGAAAGTCATTGATAACACCAAAGAAGTGGAAAGTGCCACGCCGACCTTTTTGCTGTCGGACAAGGTGGGTGACAAGCAGGGTGTGCTGAGCGCGAACGCGATCACGGACGATAACACCCCGACCTTTAGCGGTAGCGGCCAACCGGGCGCGACCATTCAGATCAAAGACAGCAGCGGAAGCACCATTGCCAGCGCGATGGTGGGTAAAGACGGCACCTGGACGGTAAAACTCCCGACCCAGTCTGACGGAGAGCATACGTGGTCGGTCGTGCAGATCGACGGCAGCAAAACCACCTCTGCAGGCAGCATCACGGTAACCGTCTCCACGGCCGAGGCCTCCATTACGCTGGCGACAACGGCGGGTGACAACGTGATAAACGCCAGCGAGCAGTCTGCCGGTTTTACGCTGTCCGGCAGCAGCCAGCATCTGGCGAAGGGAACCGACGTTTCCGTGACGCTGAACGGTAAAACCTACACGGCGGAAGTGGGGGCCAACGGCGCGTGGAGCGTAAAAGTGCCAGCGGCAGACGCGCAGGCGCTGGGCGATGGCACCTGGACGGTGAACGTGAGCGGCAAAGACGCGGCGGGGAATACCGTGAGCGGAAGCCAGACGATTGGCGTGGATACCGCTGCGCCAACGCTCTCTGTCGATACGCTCGCGCAGGACAATATCATCAATGCCGCCGAGCACAACCAGCCGCTGACGCTGACCGGTAAAACCAACGCGGAAGCCGGACAAATTGTGACGGTAACGCTGAACGGCAAAAACTATAATGCCACGGTGGGCAGCGATGGCACCTGGTCCGTCACGCTTGCCGCCAGCGAGGTGCAGGCTCTCAGTGAGGGCAACCACACCCTGACGGTGAACGTCAGTGACAAAGCGGGTAACGGTACATCAGCGACGGCAGATTTCTCGGTTCATACTGCGGCGCCGGTCATTACCATTCACACCGTGGCGGGCGATGATATTCTCAATACCAGCGAGCAGGGCCAGGCACAGATTATCTCCGGCCAGGCGAGCGGTGCCGCCGCAGGCGATGTGGTGACCGTGACCGTGGGCGGTAAGACCTTCACCGGCGTGGTGCTGGCAGACGGCAGCTGGAGCGTAGGCGTCCCGGCGTCCGTTGTGGGTGCGCTGGGAGAAGGCCACCACACCCTTTCGGTGTCCGTGACCAATGCGGCAGGCAACACCAGCAGCGCCACGCACGGCATCACGCTGAGCGGCAACCCGCCGGAATTCACGATTGACGCCATCAGCCAGGATAACGTGCTGAATGCCCAGGAGGCGATGCAGCCGCTGAGCCTGTCCGGCACCAGCAATCTGCCTGACGGCAGCACCATCACCGTCACGCTGAATAACGTGAATTATCCGGCCACCGTCGAAAACGGTATCTGGTCCATCCAGGTGCCGGTTTCCGACGTGTTGAATCTGGCGAACACGCTTTACACCGTTACCGTTAGCGGCACCGACAGCGTGGGCAACAGCGGTTCTGCCGAAGCGAATCTGCTGGTGGATACCGTGCTGCCGCAGGTCATTATCAACACCTTTGCAGGCGACAACCTGGTCAATAACGCCGAAGCGGGCGTGGATCAAACCCTCAGCGGTCGCGTTACCGGCGCGGCGGCGGGCGATACGGTGTCTGTTACCGTGGGCGGTAAGAGCTACAGCGCCACGGTAGGCAGCGATCTCACCTGGAGCGTCACCATTCCGTCGGCGGATCTTCAGGCGTTCGGCGATGGTGATTTAACCTTCACCGCATCGGTAACCAACGGGCACGGTAATACCGGCACCGGCGAGCGTGATATCAACATCAACGCTCAGCTGCCGGGTCTGCGCGTGAACACCATTTCCGGCGATGACGTGATCAACGCCATCGAACAGCAGCACGATCTGACCGTCACCGGTGCCAGCACCCATCTGGCTGCGGGCACACAGATTGTCGTTACCATCAATAACGTCGAGTACGTCACCGCGGTTAACGCCAGCGGCAACTGGCAGATTGGCGTTCCGGCGGCGGATCTCAAGGCCTGGACGGCGGGCGAGGTGACGGTCAACGTCAGCGCGAAAGATGCCTGGAACAACACCGTTTCGGCAGAACACCCGATTGAACTCGACCTCAACGCCGTGGCGGTCACCATTGATACCGTCTCCAGCGATGACATGCTCAACGCGACAGAAAAAGGCAGCGATTTAACCCTGTCCGGCCAGACCCAGGGCGTGGAAGCGGGGCAGACCGTGGTGGTGAAATTCGCCGACCAGACCTTCACCGCCCAGGTGCAGCAGGATGGCTCCTGGAGCCTGACCGTACCGGCCAGCGCGATGGACACGCTGATCGACGGTCGCGCACAGGTGAGCGTCAGCGTCACCAACATCAACGGTAACACTGCCGACGCGTCGCGCGTGGTCACGGTGGATACCCTGCCGCCAGCGATTACCCTCGATAACCTGACCGCGGATAACATCATTAATGCGGCCGAAGCGCAGCAGGATTTAGTCTTAAGCGGCAGCAGCACGGCAGAATCGGGCCAGACGGTCACCGTGACGCTGAACGGCAAAACGTACCAGACCACGGTCCAGACGGACGGTACCTGGCAGTTGAGCGTTCCGGCGGCTGACGTTGGCGCTCTGGCCGACGGTATCGTGACCGTGACGGCCAGCGTGAGCGACGTGGCGGGTAACACCAGCAGCGCCGATCGCGTCGGTCTGGTAGACGCAACCGTGCCGCAGGTGACCATCAACGACTTTGTCACCGCCACCAACACCATTAACCAGCTTGCCCATTCTCAGGCGCAGATCCTGAGCGGCTCCGTGACCGGCGCGGCAGCGGGCGACCGGGTGACCATCACCATCAACAATGTGGATTACACCACCGTGGTGGATGCGGCGGGCAACTGGAGCCTCGGTCTGCCAGCGTCCGTGGTGCAGGGGCTGGCCGACGGTACCTGGACCATCGACGTCTCCGTGACCGACAGGTCCGGTAATACCGGAAGCAGTTCGCTGGATGTGGTGGTGAATACCGTGACGCCGGTCATCGGTATTAATACCCTGGCAGCAGATGACGTGATCAATGCGACCGAGAAAGGTCAGGATCTGCAACTCTCTGGTACCAGCAACCAGCCGGAAGGAACCCGTATCACCGTCACCCTGAACGGCATCGACTACACGGCTATTGCCGATGCCAGCGGTAACTGGAGCGTCATCGTACCGGCGACGGCGGTAGGTGCGCTGGGCGAAGCGCATTACACCGTGACGGCGAACGTGACCGACAGCGTGGGCAACAGCGCCTCTGCAAGTCACGATGTGCTGGTGGACAGTTCGCTGCCGGTTGTGACGATCAATACCCTGGCGGGCGATAATATCGTTAACGCAGCGGAGGTTGCGGCAGGGCAAACCCTGACCGGTAAAGTGACTCACGCGGCGCCAGGTGACACTGTCACGATTATCCTTGGCGGCGAGACATACACGGCCACCGTGCAGGACGATCTCACCTGGAGCCTGCCGTTAAACGAGAGCCAGTTAACCGCGCTCGGCAATGGCGATTTGACGCTGTCAGCCAGCGTCACCAACGCCCACGGTAATACCGGCTCATCCTCTCTGGACTTCACCATCGACGCCCAGCTTCCTGGACTGCGTATTGACACCGTGGCGGGCGATGACGTGATTAACATCATCGAACACGGTCAAAACCTGATTGTGTCCGGCTCCAGCACCGATCTGGTCGCGGGCAGCACCGTCACGGTAACCATTAACGGCAGCAACTATTTCGCCACCGTGCTGGCGGACGGCACCTGGAAGGCGGCGATCCCGGCCGCGGATGTGTCGCAGTGGGCGGAGGGTGCGCTCGATATCAAGGCAAGCGCACAGGATACCTCCGGCAACCCGGTGACTATTGGCACCGTTGTGGATGTCGATCTCGCGCCTGTCGCCATCACTATCAACAGCGTGACCGACGATAATGTGCTGAACGCGGCGGAAAAAGGTCAGGATCTGCTGCTTTCCGGCACCACCTCCAATGTGGAAGCGGGTCAGACCGTGACCATTACCTTTGCGGGTAAAACCTGGACCACGACCGTGGATGCCAACGGCGACTGGACGTATACCGTACCGGCAGCCGATCTGAGCGGCCTGAAAGACGGCGACGCCAGCGTGCAGGTAACCGTTACCAACGTGAACGGCAACGCGGCATCGTCCGCGCAGGAATTCAGCGTCGATACCACTGCGCCAACGGTCAGCATCAACACCATCAGCAATGACAATATGCTCAACGCGGCTGAGGCGGGGCAGGATTTGACCCTGAGCGGCTCCACCACGGCCGAAGCCGGCCAGACGGTGACGGTCTCGTTCAACGGCAAGCAGTACACTGCGCAGGTGCAGGCGGACGGCAGCTGGACACTCAACGTGCCAGCGGCGGATCTGGCAGGCATCAGCGACGGTAACGCCACGGTCACGGCATCGGTTTCCGATAAAGCCGGTAACCCGACAAGCGCGGATGCCTCCGTTCTGGTGGATACCACCGTGCCACAGATTAGCTTCAACATCGTCGCGGGCGATGACATCGTGAACATTGCTGAGCACGGTCAGGCGCTGATCGTCTCCGGTAAGGTGACGGGCGCGCAGGCGGGGGATGTCATCACGGTGACCCTGAACGGGAAAGACTACACCGCAATGCTGGATGCGTCCGGGAGCTGGAGCGTGGGCGTTCCGGCAACGGACGTGGGCGCGCTGGTGAACGGCAACCTGACGATTGCGGCGACACTCACCGATAAAGCGGGTAACAGCACCACCGCAACGCATGACGTTGAGGTCTCTCTGACCGCGCCGGTGATTGCCATCAATACCCTGGCGGTTGACGACGTGATCAACGCGGCCGAAAAAGGCCAGGACCTGCTGGTTTCCGGCAGCAGTAACCAGCCGGACGGCACCACCATTACGGTGACCCTGAACGGCATCAGTTACACCGCCATCACGGACGCCAGCGGCAACTGGAGCGTCACCGTACCGGCGGCAAACGTCTCGGCGCTGGGCGAAGCGAGCTACGCCGTGACGGCAAACGTGACCGACGCGGCAGGCAACAGCGCGAGTACCAGTCACAGCGTTGTGGTCGACAGCGCGCTCCCGGTGGTGACCATTAATCCTGTCGCCACGGATGATGTGATTAATGCGGCAGAGGTCGCCGCAGGCCAGACCCTGAGCGGGAAAGTGAGCGGGGCAGTGAGCGGTGACACTGTCACTATTTCCATCGGTGGCAATATCTACACCGCCACGGTACAGGACGACCTGAGCTGGTCGGTCAACGTGCCGTCCACGGTCTTAACCGCCATCGGTAACGGCGATCTGACGGTGTCCGCCAGCGTCACCAACGGCCATGGCAATACCGGCACCGGCGAGCGCGACATCACCATCGATGCCAGCCTGCCCGGTCTGCGCGTCGATACCGTCGCGGGCGACGATGTGATTAACAGCATCGAACATGCGCAAAACCTGATTATCACCGGGTCAAGCGATGGCCTGGCAGCCGGTTCGGCACTCACGGTAACCGTCAACGGAAAAACCTACGCGGCAACCGTGCTGGCAGACGGCACCTGGGCGGCGGCGATCCCGGCGGCAGACGTTAGCGCGCTGGGCGCAGGCACGGTCACCGTAACGGTTGACGGCCAGAGCACGGCGGGCACGCCGGTCACCATCAGCCACGACGTGAAGGTAGATTTGGCCGCAGTTGCTATCAGCATTAACCCGATTGCCACCGACGACGTGATTAACGCGACGGAAAAAGGCGCGGACCTGGTCCTGTCCGGCTCCACCACCAATGTGGAAGCTAACCAGACCGTCACCATTACCTTCGGCGGCAAGTCGTACACCGCGACGGTCGATGCCAGCGGCAACTGGACGACCACCGTACCGTCTGCCGATTTGGGCAGCCTGAAAGACGGCGACGCCAGCGTACAGGTGAGCGTGACCAACGTGAACGGCAACAGCGCGTCAGCTGGCCGTGAGTACAGCGTGGACGCGACGGCGCCGGCGGTCTCGATTGACATCATCAGCGACAACAACATCATCAATGCGGCCGAAGCGCAGCAGGATCTGGTCATTAATGGCGTGACCAACGCCGAAGCGGGCCAGACGGTGACGGTCACGCTGAACGGTAAAGACTACACCACCACCGTAGCGGCAAACGGCAGCTGGAGCGTAACCGTGCCGTCTGCGGATCTGGGCGCGATTGCTGACGGTAACTACACCGTCAGCGCCGCCGTCGCGGATAAAGCGGGCAACCCGGCCTCTGCCGATCGCGACGTGCTGGTTGATACCACCGTTCCACAGCTGACCATCCACACCGTATCCGACGACGATGTGATCAACAGCGCCGAACATGCGCAGGCGCTGATTGTCACCGGTTCTGTGTCCGGCGCGACGGCGGGTGATGTGGTCACCGTGACGATCAACAAAAAATCATACACAGCCACTCTGGATGCCTCCGGCAACTGGAGCGTGGGCGTACCGGCGGCGGATGTGACCGCGTTGACCGCGGGAGATTACACCATCACCGCGGCGCTGACCGATAAAGCGGGCAACAGTAACAGCACCACACACAGCGTGGAGGTAAACCTGAGCGCGCCGGTGCTGACCATTGACACCGTTTCCGGTGACGATGTGATCAACAGTTCAGAGAAAACCCAGGATCTGACGATCTCCGGTACGGCTTCCGGCCTGGCGGCAGGCGCGGCGGTGACCGTGATGCTCAACGGCAAAGCGTACGGCGCAACGGTGGACGCTAACGGTAAATGGACGACCACGGTTCCGGCGGATCAGGTTGGTCAACTGGGTGAAGCGCTTTACACCGTTACCGCGTCAGCAACGGACGGGGTTGGCAACAGCACCAGTACCTCTCATACCGTGAATGTCGAGTCCGTTCTGCCGGGTGTCATTATCAACACCGTGGCGGGCGATGACGTCATTAACGCGGCTGAACTGGCGGCAGGCCAGAGCATCAGCGGCTCGGTAGTCAATGCCGAAGCAGGCAACACGGTTACCGTGACACTCGGAGGCAAAACGTATACCGCGATGGTCCAGAGCGATCTCACCTGGTCCGTTAACGTGACGCAAGCCGAACTGACAGCGCTGGGCAACGGCGAGTTGGCCGTATCTGCCAGCGTAACCAACGGCGTGGGTAACAGCGGCTCCGCTGAGCGCGATATCACTATCGACGCTAACCTGCCTGGGCTGCGCGTCGATACCGTCGCGGGCGACGATGTGATCAACAGCATCGAACATAATCAAAACCTGATTATTACGGGTACAAGCGACGGGCTGACGGCGGGCACGGCGCTGACCGTCACCGTGAACAATAAAACCTACCCGGCGACCGTCCTGGCTGACGGCACCTGGAGTGCGGCGATCCCGGCGGCGGACGTGGGTGCCCTGGCGGCAGGCACGGTGACCGTTACCGTGGCAGGCCAGAACGGTGCGGGTAATCCGGTTTCCATTAATCACGATGTGACGGTGGACCTGGCGACCGTTGCCATCAGCATTGATGCCATCGCCTCAGACGATGTGATTAACGCGGCCGAGAAGGGCGCGGATCTGGTGCTCTCCGGCACCACCTCGAACGTGGAAGCAAACCAGACCGTCACCATTACCTTTGGCGGCAAGAATTATACCGCCACGGTGGATGCTGAGGGTAAATGGACCGCCACGGTGCCAGCGGGCGATCTGGCAGATCTGAAAGACGGCGACGCCAGCGTACAGGTGAGCGTCACTAACGTGAACGGCAACAGCGCGTCGGCGGGCCGCGAGTACAGCGTGGACGCCACCGCGCCGTCCGTGACCATCAACACGATCGCGGGTGACGACATTCTCAATGCGGCCGAAGCGAAGAGCGATCTGACCGTGTCCGGCACCAGCACCGCCGAAGCGGGCCAGACGGTCACCGTGTCGCTGAACGGTAAAGACTACACCGCAACCGTCAGCGCGGACGGCAGCTGGACGCTGAACGTTCCGGCGGCGGATGTTGCGGCGCTTGGCGACGGCAGCGTGACCGTGACCGCGTCCGTGAGCGACAAAGCGGGTAACCCTGCTTCCGTTGACCATAACCTGACGGTAGATATCACCGTGCCAGCGGTCACCATCAACACCGTGGCGGGCGACGACGTGATTAACATCGCGGAGCATTCTCAGGCGCAGATTATCAGCGGTTCCGCCACCGGGGCGGCAGCGGGCGATAAGGTCACCGTCACCCTCGGCGGCCAGACGTACACCACCGTGCTGGACGCGGCGGGCAACTGGAGCGTGGGCGTACCGGCGAGCGTGATTTCCGGCCTTAGCGACGGCACCGTAACCGTCACGGCGTCAGTCACCGATGCCGCAGGCAATACCGGCACCGGCAGCCATAACGTGACCGTCGATACCGGCCTGCCGTCGGTCGGCTTCAACACCCTCAGCGGCGACAACGTGCTGAACGCGGTGGAGAAAGGCCAGGACCTGAGCGTCAGCGGCACCAGCGCCAACCTGGCAGAAGGCACCGTGGTCACCGTGACCCTGAACGGCAAGCAGTACACCGCCACCACGGCGGCGGACGGCAGCTGGAGCCTGACCGTTCCGGCGGCAGAACTGGCGGGTCTCGGTCAGGCCAACTACACCCTGAGCGCGACGGCGACCAACGGCGTGGGCAACAGCGTCAGCAACACCGCGAACCTGCTGGTGGATACTGCGCTGCCGACCGTCACCATCAACACCGTGGCGGGCGATAACGTTATTAACGCGGCGGAAGTGGCGGCCGGGCAAACCCTGAGCGGTACCGTGGCGAATGCCGAAGCGGGTAACACCGTGACCATCACCCTTGGCGGCAATACCTACACCGCGACGGTACAGAACGATCTGAGCTGGTCCGTAAACGTACCGTCTGACGTGCTGACCGCGCTGGGCAACGGCAGCCTGAGCGTGACGGCGACCGTGACCAACGGCCACGGCAACACCGGTTCCGGCGAACGCGAAATCGTTATAGACGCTAACCTGCCGGGCCTGCGCGTCGATACCGTCGCGGGCGACGACGTGGTCAACAGCATCGAACATGCGCAAAACCTGATCGTCACCGGATCCAGCGACGGACTGGCGGCGGGCACGGCGCTGACCGTCACCGTTAACGGCAAAGATTATGCGGCTACGGTGCTGGCGGACGGCACCTGGAGCGCGGCGATCCCGTCTGCCGACGTGAGCGCGTGGCCGGAAGGCAGCGTGAAAATCAGCGTCACCGGCGACAGCGCGGCGGGTAACACGATTAGCATCAGCCACGACGTGACGGTGGATCTGTCGACCGTTGCCATCAGCATCAACGCCATCGCCACCGACGACGTGATCAATGCGGCGGAGAAAGGGGCAGATCTGGTGCTGTCCGGTGCGACCACTAACGTGGAAGCCGGGCAGACCGTGACCATCAGCCTGAACGGCAAGATCTACACCACTACCGTTGATGACAGCGGTAACTGGACGTATACCGTACCGTCCGCGGATCTGGCACACCTTAAGGACGGCGACGCCAGCGTGCAGGTGAGCGTCACTAACGTGAACGGCAACAGCGCCTCGGCGGGCCGCGAGTACAGCGTGGACGCCACCGCGCCGTCCGTGACCATCAACACGATCGCGGGTGACGACATTCTCAATGCGGCCGAAGCGAAGAGCGATCTGACCGTGTCCGGCACCAGCACCGCCGAAGCGGGCCAGACGGTCACCGTGTCGCTGAACGGTAAAGACTACACCGCAACCGTCAGCGCGGACGGCAGCTGGACGCTGAACGTTCCGGCGGCGGATGTTGCGGCGCTTGGCGACGGCAGCGTGACCGTGACCGCGTCCGTGAGCGACAAAGCGGGTAACCCTGCTTCCGTTGACCATAACCTGACGGTAGATATCACCGTGCCAGCGGTCACCATCAACACCGTGGCGGGCGACGACGTGATTAACATCGCGGAGCATTCTCAGGCGCAGATTATCAGCGGTTCCGCCACCGGGGCGGCAGCGGGCGATAAGGTCACCGTCACCCTCGGCGGCCAGACGTACACCACCGTGCTGGACGCGGCGGGCAACTGGAGCGTGGGCGTACCGGCGAGCGTGATTTCCGGCCTTAGCGACGGCACCGTAACCGTCACGGCGTCAGTCACCGATGCCGCAGGCAATACCGGCACCGGCAGCCATAACGTGACCGTCGATACCGGCCTGCCGTCGGTCGGCTTCAACACCCTCAGCGGCGACAACGTGCTGAACGCGGTGGAGAAAGGCCAGGACCTGAGCGTCAGCGGCACCAGCGCCAACCTGGCAGAAGGCACCGTGGTCACCGTGACCCTGAACGGCAAGCAGTACACCGCCACCACGGCGGCGGACGGCAGCTGGAGCCTGACCGTTCCGGCGGCAGAACTGGCGGGTCTCGGTCAGGCCAACTACACCCTGAGCGCGACGGCGACCAACGGCGTGGGCAACAGCGTCAGCAACACCGCGAACCTGCTGGTGGATACCGCGCTACCAACGGTCACTATCAACACCGTGGCGGGCGATAACGTCATTAACGCGGCGGAAGTGGCTTCAGGCCAGACCATCAGCGGCAGCGTGACGAACGCGGAGGCGGGTAATATCGTCACCGTGACCCTTGGCGGCAACAGCTACACCGCGACGGTGCAGAACGATCTGACCTGGTCCGTGAGCGTGCCGGAGTCTGTTCTGACGGCGCTGGGCAACGGCGATTTGACGGTGTCAGCGACCGTGACCAACGGTCATGGTAATACCGGGGCGGGCGAGCGCGAAATCGCTATAGACGCCAGTCTGCCGGGCCTGCGCGTTGATACCGTCGCGGGTGACGACGTGATCAACAGCATCGAACACGGTCAGAACCTGATCGTCACCGGCTCCAGCGACGGGCTGGCGGTGGGAACCACGCTTACCGTGACCGTCAACGGCAAAACGTATGCCGCCTCCGTGCTGGCAGACGGTACCTGGAGCGCGGCAATCCCGGCGGCAGACGTGGGTGCGCTGGCAGCAGGCACGGTCACCATTACCGTGGCAGGCCAAAGCACCGCGGGTAACCCGGTCTCAATCAGCCACGATGTGAACGTGGATCTGGCCGCGGTCGCCATCAGCATTGATGCGATTGCTACCGACGACGTGATTAACGCGGCGGAGAAAGGCGCGGATCTGGTGCTTTCAGGCAGCACGTCGAACGTTGAGGAAAACCAGACCGTTACCATCACCTTCGCCGGGAAGACGTACACCGCAAAAGTGGATGCCGACGGCAACTGGACGGCTACCGTGCCTTCCGCAGATCTGGCGGGCCTCAAAGACGGCGATGCCAGCGTGCAGGTGAGCGTGACTAACGTGAACGGCAACAGCGCCTCTGCGGGCCGCGAGTACAGCGTGGATGCCACCGCGCCAGCCGTCACCATTGATACGGTCGCGGGCGATAACGTGATCAACGCCAGCGAAGCGTCCGCAGGCGTGGCCATCTCCGGTACCACCACCGCGGAAGCCGGGCAGACGGTTACCGTGACGTTGGGCGGTAAGAGCTACACCGCGCAGGTGCAGCAGGGCGGTATCTGGAGCGTCAACGTGCCGGGCACCGATCTCTCCGCACTGGCGGATAACGGCTATACCGTGCAGGTCAGCGTGAGCGACGCGGCGGGTAACCCGGGCAGCGCGGGTAAAGCGATTACGCTTGATACCACGCCACCGACCGTCAGCGTTAACGTTGTGGCGGGCGATGACGTGATCAACAGCGTGGAACACGGACAGGCGCAGATCGTCAGCGGCACGGCAACCGGCGCGAACGTCGGGGATAAAGTGGTCATTACGCTGGGTTCGAACCAGTACACCACCACCGTTGACGCCAGCGGCAACTGGAGCGTGGGCGTGCCGGCCAGCGTGATTTCCGCGCTGAGCGACGGCACAGTGACGCTGAGCGCAACCATTACCGACAGCGCGGGCAACAGCAGCACCCAGACGCACGACGTGGTGGTCAACACCGCCTCCGTGGCGTTGACGGTAAATACCCTCAGCGGCGATGACGTTATCAACGCGGCAGAAGCGGGTAACGCGCTGGTGATTAATGGCTCCAGCGCCCAGTTTGCCAGCGGTACGCAGGTGACCGTGACCCTGAACGGCAAGACCTACACCGCCACGATTCAGAGCGACGGCACCTGGACGACTACCGTCCCGGCCGCCGACGTAGGCGCACTGGCCGATGGCGCGCGCTATCAGGTGTCTGTTTCGGCGCAGGACAGCGCGGGTAACAGCGCCTCGGCAACGCACGACATCAGCGTAGATACCACCGCGCCGGTGGTAAGCATTGCGACGTTGTCGGGTGACGATGTGCTGAACGCGGCAGAAGCGCAGCAGCCGCTGACGGTTCACGGTGCCTCCAGCGCCGAGGCCGGCCAGACCGTTACCGTGACGCTGGGCGGCAAAACCTATACCGCTACCGTGGCCAACGACGGCACCTGGACGCTGGACGTACCCGCGGCGGATCTGGCCGCGCTGAGCCAGGGGGCGCTGACGGTGACCGCCTCGGTCAACGACAAAGCCGGGAACAGCGGTCAGACGACGCACACCTTAACGGTGGATACCGTCGCGCCGACCGTGACCATCAGCACCGTGGCCGATGACGACATCGTTAACAATGCCGAGCAGCTGGCGGGCCAGACCATCAGCGGTACCACCACGGCGGAACAGGGCCAGACGGTGACCGTCTCCTTCAACGGGCACAGCTATCAGGCCACCGTCGGGGCAGACGGATCGTGGTCGGTCTTCGTGCCGGGCCGTGACTTCCTCGGCCTGAGTGACGGGCAGTACGCGATTACCGCCACGGTGAGTGATAAAGCAGGTAACCCTGGCAGCGCAACGCACGACGTAACGCTGAACGGTGATGTCCCAACTATCACCATCAACACCTTTGCGGAAGATGACATTGTCAGCGCCGCCGAACACGGCACGCCGCTGGTCATCAGCGGCACCACCGACGCGCCTGCGGGCCAGACGGTGACCATCACGCTGAACGGTAAAACCTACACGGCGACCGTTCAGAATGACGGTACCTGGCGCTATACGGTCGGAAGCGCAGACGTGACCGCGCTGGCGGACGGCGGTTCGTACGTCATTAACGCGCAGGTCAGCAACACCATCGGCAACAGCGGCAGCGATAACCACAGCGTCACCGTGGATCTCACCGCGCCGTCGATGGGCATCAGCATTGATTCTCTGCAAAACGACACTGGCCTGAGCGCGAGTGATTTCATCACCAACGACGCTCAGGTCGTGGTCAACGGCTCGCTGACCGCGCAGCTCGGCAATAACGAGAAGGCGCAGATCAGCCTCGACGGTGGGGCAACCTGGATTGACCTGACCGTGACCGGCACCACATGGCGTTATACGGACGGCCGCACCCTGACCGACGGGACCTATCAGTATCAGGTGCGGGTGATTGATAACGCGGGCAACGTGGGGTCAACGGACAGCCAGGACGTGGTCATTGATCTGACGAAACCGGCGGCAACGACCATTACCGTGGATTCCGTTTCCCAGGATACCGGCCTGTCCGACAGTGACTTCATCACCAGCGACAACCAGATCAGCCTGAAAGGGACGCTCGGCGCGGCGCTGGGCAGCGGTGACCACGCGCAGATCAGCCTCGACGGCGGTCTGACCTGGACCGACGTCAGCGTCAGCGGGCTGAGCTGGACGTATGTCGATGGCCGTACGCTGGCCGACGGAGATTACAACTACCAGCTGCGCGTGATTGACGACGCGGGGAATATCAGCGCCACCACCAGCCAGGTAGTGACGATTGATACCGTCGCGCCGGACGCCAGCAAAACCATCGCCATCGACCGCATCAGCGACGATACCGGCCTGAGCAGCAGCGACTTTATCACCAACGATACGTCCCTGACGCTGCACGGCTCGCTCGGCGCGACGCTGGCTGACGGCGAGTATGCCCAGATCAGCATCGACGGCGGCGTCACCTGGCAGAACGTGATTGTGACCGGCAACAGCTGGTACTACGTCGACAGCCGCACGCTCGGGAACCAGACCTATGACTACTACGTTCGCGTGGTGGATGCGGCGGGCAACGTGGGGGCCAGCGCTCATCAGCAGGTGACCGTTGATACGGTCGCCCCGGATGCGGCGATTACGGTGACCGTGGATAACATTACCGTCGACACCGGGTTTGACAACAATGACTTCCTGACCAGTTCGACCTCGTACACGCTGCACGGCACGCTTGGCGCAGAGCTGGGGGCGGGTGAGTTCGTTCAGGTGAGCATGGATGGCGGCACCACCTGGGTGTATGCCACCGTGAGCGGGACCCAGTGGAGCTACAGCGATACGCGTACCCTGACCGACGGTAGCCATAACTACCAGGTGCGGGTGATTGACCAGGCGGGTAACGTCGGGGCAACCACCTCGCAGGCGGTGACGGTGGATACTCAGGCGCCGCAGTATGGCATCACCATCGACAGCATCAGCGAAGATACCGGTCAGTCCGGGAGTGATTTCATCACTATGGACACCACGCTGACCATTAACGGCTCGCTGGGCAACGCGCTGGCAAACGACGAGCGCGTGCAGATAAGCCTCGACGGCGGGAATACCTGGTCTGACGCCACGGTCACCAACCAGCGCTGGAGCTACACCGATACCCGCGATCTGGCGGACGGCGATTACACCTACCAGGTGCGGATCATCGACCAGGCGGGCAACGTGGGATCTACCGCGTCGCAGGTGGTGACGGTGGATACCACGCCGCCAGACACGGTGGGAACGGTCGTGAGCTATACCGACGTTGAAGGGGAACGTACGGGCACCTTTGGCAGCTCGGTCGCCACTGACGATAACTCACCGGTGATCAACGGGACGCTCAACCGCGCCCCGGACGACGGCGAGATCGTCCAGCTTTACCGCGATGGCGTCTTGCTCGGCCAGGTGACCATGAACGGCAGCGCAAGCTGGTCCTTCCAGGATAACGGCCTGAGCGATGGCAATCACACCTACATTGTGCGTGTCACCGACAAGGCCGGTAACTATACGGAATCGGACGGCTTTGTGCTGAGCGTGGATACCAGCATACCGACCACCACGGCAGCGATTACCGCGCAGACCACGTCGGATACCACGCCGATCGTCAGCGGGACCGTCTCTGCCGATCTGGTGAACGGTGAGTATCTGGTGGTGACGGTGAACGGGAAAATCTACACCTCCCAGACGGGCGGTGCGGTGGTGGTCGATCCGGATCACAACACCTGGTATCTGCAGATCCCGGACAGCGATGCACTGAACGTCGCGAGCTACAGCGTGACGGCGCAGGTGAAGAGCAGCGCGGGTAACGGCAATACCACCGGGACGACCACCGGCAGCCTGGTGATTGACACCACCACGGTGAATACCGACTGGGCAACCACGGCGGGGAACAGCAACAACTCCACCATGACCCTTGGCATGAACAGCAGCGGTCTGTGGAATATCATTGCGAACGGCCAGTCTTACTCCAGCAGCGATAGCTCGACCTATGCCGGAAATACGCTGACCAACACCCGTAATTACTACGTGGTGAGCCAGACCGCCGCTGACTTTGACCGTAACGGCACGCAGGACATTTTCGCCACGGAGAACACCTACGCGGGATCCACGCAGGTGATGTGGACCTACGATGGTAGCACCTATAACGCCAGCCAGCTGGGAATGGGCACCACCATCTGGTACGGCGGCGTGATTGCGTACGACAAAACCGGTGATGGTTATCTGGATCTGGCCTACGGCGATGCGGGTGCAGACTCCATTACGTACCTGATCAACAACAACGGGGTACTGTCGCCGGACGGCACCAACGGCGGCGCAGGTTTCTGGGGACAATTCACCACCATGCGTGAAATCTCCGGCGTTGACCTGAACAACGACGGTACGGTGGATATTGTTCAGCACACCAACCGCAGCGGCGCGTACTCGTTAACCGTAATCAACAACAACGGCAACGGCACGCTCTCTATCGGCCAGAACCTGACCAACGTGTTTGTGGTCAACGCCGCGAACACCACCACGGCGGCGTCCATGACGTGGGCAGACTTCAACGGCGATGGCTACATGGATCTGTACCTGGGCAGCAGCTACAACAACAACGGCGGGGTGATCTACTACAACGACGGCACCGGGAAGCTCTCAACCACCAAGAGCGCGGTGGAAGCCTCTAACGCGTCGGCGGGGTATCTGTCGGTGGCGGTGGACTGGAACGGCGACGGGCAGATGGACATCATCAAGCTCAGCACCTACGGCGCGTCACAAACGGCGACCCTGTTCACCAACAACGGGTACGGTTCCACCTGGACCTCCAGCCAGCTGGCGTCCGGTATCGCCTACGCTACCGGCGTGGCCGCGGTGGACTACAACTGGGACGGCGCGAAGGATCTGCTGATGTCTCAGCAGAACGGCAAGGTGGTGCTGGTTCAGAACAGCAAAACCATTGCGGACGGCACCGCGATGCATCTGCACATTGTCGATAGCGAGGGTATCAACGCTTACTACGGCAACACGGTCAACCTGTATAACGCCGCTGGCGTGCTGGTGGCCTCGCAGATCATCAACGCCCAGTCCGGTATCGGGTCGAACGATACCTCTGCGCTGGTGAGCTTCTACGGTCTGGATCCGAATGAAACCTACTCGGCAGAGATTGTGAAGATCACCAACGGTGTGTCGGATAACGTCACGTGGAGCGGTCTGGACGCGGGCAACGGCAAAGAGGGCTACGTCCTGACGGCCGAAGCGGCGACCGGCGGCCACAGCGGGACAATCACCGGGACCGGGTATAACGACACCTTCATTGCAGAAGATGGCACCTATACCTACAACGGCTCCGGCGGCTGGAATACCCATTCCGACTACGACACCTGGAGCAACACCGGTGGGATGGACGTGGTGGATTACCGCAATGCGACCTCCGGCGTGACCGTTGACCTGCGCCTTTCAACCGCACAGGACACTGGCTTTGGTACCACACGGCTGTTGAATATTGAAGGCATTAACGGTTCGGACTTCGACGATGTTATCACCGGCAACAGCGCTGATAACCGGTTCGAAGGCCGCGGCGGGAATGACACCTTCAACATCGGCAGCGGCGGTCACGATACGTTGCTCTACAAGCTGATCAACGCGTCGGATGCCACGGGCGGTAACGGTCACGATGTGGTGAACGGCTTTACCGTCGGCACCTGGGAAGGGACGGCGGACACGGACCGTATTGACCTGCGCGATCTGCTCTCAGACAGCGGCTATACCGGCACGGGCTCAGCGAGCTATGTGAACGGCGTGGCGACGCTGGACAGTAGCGCGGGCAATATCACCGATTACATCCGCGTGGTGCAAAACGGCAGCAATACCGAGATCCAGGTTGACCTGGACGGTACCGGCGGCCAGTTCTCGCCAACCACTCTGGTGACGCTGAACGGCGTGCAGACGGATCTGGCGACGCTGCTGGCAAATCATCAACTGTTAATTGCGTAAAACCCTGCCGCGGGGAGCGATCCCCGCGGCCTTTTGGCATTTCTATACACGAATAGCGTTAACCCGGAGATTATGAAGACACATCCACAGTACGAACCCTGGCTGCAGGGCATGCTGATCATCGCGAAGCACTATCGGCTGGACTTTTCCGCGGAACATGTTCGGGTCACGATTAACCATGAAAGTCAGTCTCCGCGCCAGCTGGTGCTGGAGGAGATGGCGCGCCAGCTAGGGCTGGGGATGCGTGTAGTGGCGGCGGAAGCGGTCTCTCTCGATCCGTGGCGTTTACCGCTGCTGGCGGAATTCACCGGCGGACAAATCGCAGTGATTACCCGCATGGACAACGAAGGCAACGTCAGCCTGCAGTTTAGCGGAGACGGTGGCCTGGAGACGACGCTGACGCTGGAAGCGCTCGGGACACGGTTAAAAACCCTGCTGGTGCTGCGCCCGCTGGAGTCCACACCGGATGCCCGCGTGGACGATTACATTAAACCGTATGAGAAAAACTGGTTCTGGCAGCTGGCGCTGAAAGACTGGCGACGCTACAGCGACATTATGCTGGTGGCGCTGGTGGCTAACGTACTGGCTCTCTCTGGCATGGTCTTTTCCATGCAGGTGTACGACAGGGTAGTACCGTCGCAATCAGAAGCCACGCTGTGGGTGCTGTTTGGCGGCGTCATGATTGCCATTGTCTTCGAATTCGTCATGCGCATGCTGCGCGTGCATATATCTGACGTGGTGGGGAAACGCGCCGACCTGCGCATTTCAGAGCGTGTGTTTGCCCACGCGCTGCGGATTAAAAATGGCGCACGCTCCAAATCAACAGGTTCGTTTATTGCGCAGATCCGCGAGCTGGAGTCGGTGCGTGAACTCATCACCTCCACCACCATTGCGGCGATCTCCGATCTGCCGTTCTTCCTGCTGTTCGTCTTTATTCTGTGGATGATCGGCGGCCCGCTGGTGCTGGTGGTGCTGCTCGCCGTGCCGCTGTTGCTGATTCCGGGCCTGCTGGCGCAGCGTCCGCTGGGCAAACTCTCCAGCGAGGGGATGCGCGAATCCGCGATCCGTAACGCCACGCTGGTGGAGGCGGTGCAGGGCATTGAGGACATCAAGCTGATGCGCGCCGAACAGCGTTTCCAGAACCAGTGGAATAACACCAACGATGTCGCCGCCAGCGTCGGCATGAAGCAGCGCTGGCTGACGGGCCTGCTGCTGACCTGGACCCAGGAAGTGCAGTCTATCGTCTATGCGGTAGTCCTGCTGGTGGGCTGTTATCTGGTGATCAGCGGGGATATGACCACCGGTGCGCTGGTAGGAACCTCGATTCTGGCGTCGCGCACCATCGCGCCGCTGTCGCAGATCTCAGGCGTGCTCTCCCGCTGGCAGTCGGCAAAAGTGGCCCGTAAGGGGCTGGACGACCTGATGCAGCGACCGATTGACGATCCGCAGCACGGGAAGAAGGTGCATAAAGCCCATCTGCGCGGCGACTACGTGCTGGAGGACGTCGGGTTTTACTACGATGAAGAAGAGAAACTCAGCGTGCTTAACATCAGCAAGCTACAGATCCGTGCCGGGGAGCGCGTGGCGGTGCTTGGCCGAAATGGCTCCGGCAAAAGCACGCTGCTGCAACTTCTGGCGGGCATGCAGGAGCCGCAGCAGGGCAGCATCCTGCTGGACGATATCGCGCTTAACCATCTGGACCCGGCCGATCTGCGTCGCGACATGCAGTTGCTCAGCCAGCAGGCGCGGCTGTTCTTTGGCTCCGTGCGGGACAATATCCTGATGGGTAACCCACTGGCGACTGACGAAGAAATTCATCAGGCGCTGGTGAACAGCGGCGCGCTGGAGTTTGTGCGCAAGCAGAAAATGGGGCTGAACACCCTTATCAATGAAGGCGGCACGGGGCTGTCCGGCGGGCAGCGTCAGGCGCTGCTGCTGGCGCGCGCGCTGATCACTTCTCCGACGATTTTGCTGCTGGATGAGCCTACCGCCTGGCTGGATGAAGTGAGCGAGAAGCAGTTTATTCAGCATCTTCACCAGTGGCTGGGTAAGCGCCGGACGCTGGTGGTGGCCACCCATCGCCTGCCAATTCTGGACCTGGTTGACCGCATCATTGTGCTGGAAAACGGCAAGGTGGTGATGGACGGCCCGCGCGACGCGATCCTGCATCAGCACGGTATGGCGACGCCAAAAGCCGCGCAGCGCACCGTGACCATGAAAGCGGCGGCGGTTGCTGAGGAGGGTGTGGCATGAATGATTTAACCCGTTTTAATAGCCGTCTGAAAGAGCCACGCCTGCCGAAGTCGTCGCTGGTGGCATGGGCGCTGTTCGCCCTGCTGGCGGTATTTCTCGCCTGGGCGAGCCTGTTCGAGCTTGATGAAGTCACCACCGGCAGCGGCAAGGTGATTCCGTCTTCGCATGAGCAGGTGATTCAGTCCCTGGAAGGAGGCATTATTCACAGCCTGATGGTGCGCGAAGGCGACATTGTCGAACGCGGTCAGCAGCTTGCGCAGTTAGACCGGACAAAAACCGAGTCCAGCGTGCTGGAGAGTGAGTCCCGTCTGAATGCCGCGCTGGCAACGGCGGCGCGCCTGAAGGCCGAGGTCAACGACACGGCGCTGATTTTTCCCGAAGAACTGGATGACGACGTTGAGCTGGTCAAACAAGAGACGGCGCTCTATCAGTCCCGTCGCGAAAGCCTGGAAAAAGGGCTGGCCGGCCTGCGTCAGGGGGCTGAACTGGTGCAGCGTGAACTGTCGTTAACCCGTCCGCTGGTGACCCAGGGGGCGGCCAGCAAGGTGGAGGTGTTACGTCTTGAGCGTCAAAAAAATGAGCTTGAGAATAAAATCACCGAGATGAAAAACCAGTATTACGTTCGCGCCCGTGAAGAACTGGCAAAAGCCAACGCGGAAATTGAAGCTCAGCGTTCGGTGATGAAAGGGCGTGAGGATTCCCTGACCCGGCTGACCTTCAATGCGCCGGTGCGTGGCATCGTGAAGGATATTGACGTGACGACCGTGGGAGGCGTTATTCCGCCGAATGGCAAACTGATGAGCCTGGTGCCGCTGGACGATCAGATGGTGGTTGAGGCAAAAATCTCCCCGCGCGACGTGGCATTTATCCATCCCGGCCAGAAAGCCCTGGTAAAAGTGACGGCCTATGACTATTCCATTTACGGTGGGCTGGAAGGGGAAGTGACCATGATTTCACCGGATACTTTGCAGGATGAGGTGAAAAGGGATGTCTACTACTACCGCGTTTATATCCGCACCGACAGTAACCATCTGACCAATAAGCAAGGTAAGGAATTTCCGGTCTTTCCGGGGATGATTGCGACGGTTGATATCAAAACCGGCAGTAAAACCATTCTTGATTATCTGTTGAAGCCGCTCAACAAAGCGAAAGAAGCGCTGCGGGAGAGATAAGGGCAGGGCGTTCGGGGAACCGAACGCCATTTTTATTATACCGTTAATGTGACGTTGTTGGGGTGGCGTCGTTCTTTCGGTACCACGTTAATGTAATGGGTGACATACGCGAAATAGAGTCCGGCATAGTTTTCGACCAGTTCGAGAAAAGCCGGATACACCGACAGGCGGCCGTCACCGCGATCTTTCAGATATCCTGCCTCTTGCGCTGTTTTGATAATCCGGTTGACGTGGATCCGCGAAACAAAGAATTCTTTCGCGAGCGTGCTGGCAGAATAATCAATAACTGCACCATGAGCAGATTTGTTTTTTATGGCCTGCAGATAAAGAGAAAGCATAATCATGCGTCCGCCATCTTTATCGATAAATAATCCTACCTCGGGTAACACTTTCCTGAAGGTTAATCCCCGGAAGAGATATTCCGCTGCGCGGCGGAAAAAATTATTTCTCAATGTGTCATTATCCAGCAGGTTTACATCAATATTAAACGTCGGATAAAGAATGCTGACGGGCAAAAATGCACCGGACATATAGCGTTTAAGTTCACTCAATCCTTTTTCGGTCGGGGCTATTCGTGTTTTTCGACGGTCATCCGTACAGCGCCAGGTCCTGATGCGCCCCGTGGTTCTGAGAAGAGTAATGATCGCAATCACACTATTAGGGCTGGCTATTTTATAGCGGGAGCATAGCTCTTTAATCTCAGATACTGACTCGGCCTGATTGCCAAATATAAAACAGCACATGGCGAGAATAATGTTGAATCGCGCTTCCTGAAGCATTGTCTTGTAGAACAAAGGTTGTTTTTTATAGATGGTGTCATTAATTGTGTAGTGCTCTAATATTGCCTCACCAAATCGTGGGTTGCTCTTTATAACATCCCGTCGATGTAGCAAGGCCCTGGATGAGATGTGATTATCCATAGCATTTTTCTCGTGTTTGATGAACCGATAGATGAAGTATCCAGTCTTCTTTTTCGGAATTTTCATTATACCTGAGAAACAGTGTTTTGCCGTCGTTATTTGAAAAGAAAGATATATTTACATTTGTCGACAGAAGAGAGAGTGATTAACCCAAAGATGTTCCGGTGCGGAACGTTGATAACAGTATCTTAACCTGATGGCGTACTGTAAAATTATTCTATACACCAGCTGTATTACATATTCCGTATTCATAATAAGAATGGCGATTTTGTGCCCAGGAGCAGGTTATGACCCACAAAATTTCTCACAGAAATGTTGCTCGCGACGATCTGCGGTTTGTCATCTCAACCTGCGGTTTTACCTTCCAGGGGTATGCTTTGCTCCTGAAAAAGTACGGCATAGACGCTTCGCATATCCACTTTGAGGGAGATGATGTCTGCCAACGGGATAGGGAAAATATCCTTAATAATCAACATGCTCATATTGTTGTGTTTCCGGGTAAAGGGATTGTCACTCTGCTGGAAAGTCTGACGCGGCTGGCATCCGTACTGAATGCATTGCCTGTTATCCGATGCGTGACCCTTTATAGTGATATACCTGACAGCTGGTTATATCGCACCCTGGGTAGCCTTTTACATAACAGCCATCAATTATCACTGATTCGGATCGCCAGCGTTTCTGATGTCATCAACTGCTTCCATACCCATAATAAGGGGTTTAAAGACCACTCGCGATTATTACGCGATCACTGTCTGGGGTATTCTCCGCAGGAAAATCTGAAATGGCTAACAAGAAGAGAAATTGACGTTTTATTGAATTTCTACCGCGGAATGTCCGTAAAAGATCTGTGCGAAAAGCTGGGGCTTTCAAATAAAACGGTTTATACCCATCGTAAGGAAGGTGTGCAGAAGTTACATTATATTAAACGATGGTTAAACGATCCGCATAACTTCAAAGCGGAAAGAAGTCACAAAAACAATCGTCTTAAAGCAGAATTGACGGATAAAGAAGCAGATATTTTTAATGCTCTGGTGAAAAGGGAGATCTTCCCGGCCTACCAGATCATTACCGATCGCGACAAAAAAGGGGTGGGCTTTGAGATACTGATCCGCTGGAATAAAAACGGCAAAATAGTCAAGCCAGCCTTTTTTCTTAATGACATTTCAAATCACGAGATATGGTTAAAAATAACGGCCCTGGTGATCCACGCTGCCGTGTCGGGGATTAATAAATATAATGGGAAATTCTATTTTTCAGTCAATATTCCGCCTCGTCTCGCTTCCGGGAAAGCGTTGCCGGAGATGGCCCGGAAAGCCATCGGCATGTTGCTCAAACCCCAGTGGGCGGAAAAGCTTGTCTTTGAATTTGCAGAAGATATCGATGTGACCAAAGACAAGAAGATCCCTGAAACCATGCGGCATCTGCGTAATACCGGGTGCAGACTGTTTCTGGATGACTGCTTCTCTAACCATCACACCATGTTTCCTGTCAGGCAGGTGCATTTTGACGGGTTGAAACTGGACCGCGACATCGTCGAGCATTTTGTGGCGAACGACAACGATTATAATCTGATTAAAGCGATTCAGATATACAGCGACATGACCGGAACGGACTGCATTGCTGAGGGGGTGGACAGTGAAGAGAAATTTGAAAAATTAGTCGAACTGGGCGTGAAAAACTTTCAGGGATATTATCTCTCACGGGCTGTGAAGGAGGAGGAATTAGATCGCATGGTAAGACAGTTTAGCTAAAAATAAAGCCCCGAAGGGCCTTGATTATTTACGACCCAGTAGCAGGCCGAGAACAATACCGACGGCACCGGCGGCGATAAGGCCGGTTAGCGGGTTATTTCTGACCGCTTCTGTTACATCAGAAACCGCATCGCTGGCCTGCGCGGCATATTTTTTAGCCGCGCCTTTTACCTGGTGCTTTGGTGAATCGACGAATTCACCAAACTGCTGCTGTGCAGAACCTGCAATTTCATCGAGCTTATTTTTTGCTTTATCTTCAGCAAACTGGGTGTTTTTATCAGTACCGAAATCAGACATCTTTGCCTCCTTGTGTTGATAATTAAAGGATAGCCGCTCTTTGCAGATATGAGAGACGAAAGGTTAATTTCGGCACCTGGCAGGGCTGTTTTCGGATATATCTCTGTGCGAAAGGACTCGCACAGAGAGACGCTGTTATTCGGCAAAACTCAGCAGCGCGTCGCCATCAAGGCGATAGCGCACCCATTCAGACTGCGGCAGCGCGCCAATGCTCAGGTAAAAATCAATGGCGGGCTGGTTCCAGTCCAGAACGCTCCATTCCAGGCGACCACACTGCCGCTTTACCGCGAGTTGCGCGATATGTTTCAGTAACGCTCTTCCCGCGCCTTTACCGCGATACTCCGGGGAAACGTAAAGGTCTTCCATATAGATACCGTTGCGTCCGAGCCAGGTTGAATAGCTGGTGAAGAACACGGCATAGCCGATGATGTTGCCTTCATACTCAGCGATCAACGCTTCGGTGTGACTTCCCGCGCCAAAGAGCGTTTCACGGATCTCCTCTGGCGTGGTAACCACTTCTTCCGGCGCTTTTTCATAGACTGCCAGCTCGTAGATCATGGCGTAAATGGTCGCGGCATCTTCGGGACGGGCCTGACGAAGGATAATGCTCATTGTTATTCCTGCTTTTTGTCTGTTTCGCGATTGATGGCGTTAAGCATACGGAGTATTGTCCGAAGAATTAAGTGCAATGAAATCAACAAATGATGAATATTATGCATCCGGCTTTACGACGTCTTGATTTAAACCTGTTGCCCGTTTTCGACGCGATTTACCGCCATCGTTCTGTTCGTCTGGCAGCCGATGAGCTGGCGATGAGCACATCGGCACTGAGCCATGCGCTTTCGCGTCTGCGCGCGACGCTGAACGATCCGCTCTTTTTTCGGGAAGGGCATCGTATGTCCCCCAGCGTGTATGCTGCTCAACTCGCACCTTCCATCGCTTCCGCACTGTCATTCCTGAATCATGAGCTGACCCCGCAGCCGGAGTTTGACGCCCCCAGCAGTACCGAGAGCTTACACATTGCGATTACGGATTTTACCGCGCTTTGCGTTTTTCCGACCCTGATGCACTCCTTGCAGCATGCTGCCCCTGGTTTGCGTTTTGAATTGCGTTATTTGCCCCACAGCCCGGCGCTGACGGAGCTATTAGCCGGGGAAGTGGATCTGGCGCTCGGGTTCAGTACCTCGGAGGATATTCGTCATCCGGAACTGGAGGAGATAGGCTGGTTCGAAGATGAGTATGTGGTCATCAGTAACGCCAGCCGGACACGGCTGACGCTGGAGGATTATCTCACGGCCCGACATCTGGTGGTCACGCCCTGGAATGAGAAACAAGGCGTTCTGGATCTGCGGCTTGAGCAGTTGGGCTATACCCGGCACATAGCGATCAAAACGCCGTCGATGCTCAGCGCACCGTTTATCGTTGCACAAAGCGATCTGCTGATGGCGATCCCGCGGTTTGCGGCTGAGAAGCTGGTTGCGGCGGCGGATCTCAGGATTTTTCCTTTACCGTTTTCGATACAACCTTTTGAAGTGAAAATTTACTCGCATAAGCGCAGTGGTCAGCGGGGCGCAACTCGCTGGCTTAAAGAGGAGCTGCAAAAGCTGGCGCATGTTTCAGCACCGCGTGAATAAGATTGAAGCGAATTATTTTCAAATGGAGGGGAGCGAGGGAGTTTGCACACCTCAGTCAGCAGTTTTACAAACGACTTCCGTGGCGGTTGCATTGACGGTGTCAGATATATCAAATGCCCGCTTTCTATGTCGCCAATAATCGTTGGTACCACTATGTACTCTGCAAGCGACATTAAGGATTGAGTGACTGCAGATGCAATAGCCCGTGCCGAGATGGGAAAATGCCCGCGTTCAATCCTTGATGGCTTAACGCCAGACAAACCTTCAGCTGCCCAGCCAAGAACTCTTTCTATCTTGTCCAGGTTAATACGTTCGGTTTTTCCGTTGCGTTTTGTCACTAACAAAAAGTGGTTCAATCACAAATCCTTTTCTACCCTGACGAAAGCCATAACTGCCAATGGCTTTTGTTTCAATAGAGGAAGCTGGTGGTGCTTCCCCTATGTTGACAGAGGTTAGTTAGATGAGCAGTAAACTGCGTTATATGGCGTTTTATTCATAAGTGCCTCCAGTTGGCAGAAAGTGATAAAAGTGCCGAATAATTAAGCTAATGCGCTAACCGCCTCCTTGATTGCACGCCAAATTCCTTCACCAGATGGAATATAGCCATTCTCATGGCAGTAACAGAAGAATCTGTAAACCCGATCAATCAAGGAGGCAATGGTTACCATTTTGGTAAGAACCTGCTTCGATGAGATCGCGTGTTTAGAGGTTTCTCTTCTCCTGCCTGCAGAATTACATGCAATCTGTTTACTTTTGCTACGGTGGGTTGAGTTCTGGTTTCGACGTGGCTTTCTCATATCCGGTTTCCTTTTAGGGATATGAAGCGAGCCACCATAACCGTCTGTCGCCCGGGTAGTTTGGCAGAGTAAGAAGTATGGGCATGAACATTGATATCAATGGTTATGATTCATTAATTACATTTGTTTACATAAGGTGTTGCTTGTTTAACTTCACATCAAAAGCAGGTTTACAGTTGTAAGATAAGTCATATACCATACCCCCCTATAGTATCAGGAGGGCGTATGCCGCATTCACCCGAAGATAAAAAACGTATTCTTACTCGCGTCCGTCGCATTCGGGGCCAGGTCGATGCCCTTGAACGCGCGCTGGAGTCGGGCGATCCCTGTCTGGCTATCCTGCAGCAAATTGCGGCCGTGCGCGGTGCTGCCAATGGCCTGATGGGCGAAATGGTAGAAATTCATCTCAAAGATGAGCTGGTGACGGGAGAGACAACGCCGGATCAGCGAGCCGTGCGCATGGCAGAAGTCGGCCATTTGCTGCGCTCTTATCTAAAATAAACCCACACACCTGACAAAAAGGGAAGACCTATGAAATCTCGCGCTGCTGTTGCATTTGGCCCCGGCCAGCCGCTGAAAATCGTTGAAATCGACGTCGCACCACCGAAAAAAGGCGAAGTGCTGATCAAAATTACCCATACCGGCGTTTGCCATACCGATGCGTTCACGCTGTCCGGCGACGATCCGGAAGGTGTCTTCCCGGCGGTACTGGGACACGAAGGCGGCGGGATCGTGGTGGAAGTGGGCGAGGGTGTGACCAGCCTGAAGCCTGGCGATCACGTTATCCCGCTGTACACGGCGGAATGCGGCGAGTGTAAGTTCTGTAAATCAGGCAAGACCAACCTCTGCCAGGCTGTTCGCGCCACGCAGGGCAAAGGGCTGATGCCGGACGGGACGACACGTTTCTCTTATAACGGCGAGCCGATTTACCACTACATGGGCACCAGCACCTTCAGCGAGTATACCGTTTGCGCGGAGATCTCTCTGGCCAGGGTGAACCCGCAGGCGCCGCTGGATAAAGTCTGCCTGCTGGGCTGCGGCGTGACGACCGGCATTGGCGCGGTCCATAACACGGCAAAAGTCAAAGAGGGCGATACCGTGGCGGTGTTCGGTCTCGGCGGCATTGGTCTGGCGGTGATTCAGGGCGCGGTGCAGGCGAAGGCCGGGCGTATTATTGCAGTCGACACTAACCCGGAGAAATTCAAACTGGCGGGTGAAATGGGCGCGACAGATTTCGTTAACCCGAAAGATCACGAAAAACCGATTCAGGATGTCATTGTTGAGATGACCGACGGCGGCGTGGACTTCAGCTTTGAGTGTATCGGCAACGTTAACGTCATGCGTTCCGCGCTGGAATGCTGCCACAAAGGCTGGGGCGAGAGCATCATTATTGGTGTGGCCGGCGCGGGTCAGGAGATTAAAACCCGTCCATTCCAGCTGGTCACCGGACGCGTGTGGCGCGGCTCCGCGTTTGGCGGCGTGAAGGGCCGTACCCAGCTTCCGGGGATGGTTGAAGATGCTATGGTCGGTAAGATTCAGCTCGATCCGTTCATTACTCACCGTTTGCCGCTAGAGCAGATCAACGAAGCGTTTGATCTGATGCACGACGGAAAATCTATCCGTACCGTTATTCATTTCGGCGACAAGTAACTCTTCTGCCAGCGGTTTTTAGCCGCTGGCATTTCTTTAATAATCTTCTCTAAAGTGTGACCAGCGCGGCGTTTTTAGCCGTAATCTAAATCTCTGCCGTGCCGATGACTATCTAACAGGCGTGTTTTTACGCATCTTACCTATAAGAGAGTCGACGGTCATGGACAACACTACTTCGATGCAGGCGCAGCGTAAGCTGGGCTTCTTGCATCACATCAGGCTGGTTCCGCTGTTTTCCTCCATTCTCGGTGGCATTATTTTGCTGTTTGCCTTGAGCTCGGGTCTGGCGGGATATTTCCTGCTGCAGGCCGATAACGATCTGCAGGATGTCACATCAGAGATTCAGGTGCGTATGGGGCTGTCGAACAGCTCAAACCATCTGCGCACCGCGCGTATCAATCTGATCCACGCCGGCGCGGCAAGCCGTATCGCAGAGATGGATGCGATGAAGCAGAACATCAGCGAGGCGGAAACGCGTATCAAGCAGTCCCAGGATAGCTTTAACGCGTATATGAATCGCTCCGTGCGTACCGCTGAAGACGAAGCGCTGGATGCTGACCTGAAAGCGCGCTACGACGCCTATATCGCGGGCATGCAGCCGATGGTCAAATTTGCCAAAAACGGCATGTTCGAAGCGATCATCAACCACGAAAATGAAACCGCGCGCCCGCTGGATGACGCTTACAATGCCGTGCTGCTGAAGGCGATTAAGATCCGCACCGACCGTGCCAGTGCGCTAACGGCGCAGGCGCACAGCCGCACGCAGCTGGGGCTGATGTTTATGGTGGGCGCGTTTGTGCTGGCGCTGGTATTGACCGCGATGACCTTCGTTGTGCTGCGCCGCACGGTCATTCATCCGCTACAGCGTGCTGCGAAACGTATCGAGAATATTGCAAAAGGTGACCTGACGATGCCGGACGATGTGGCCGGACGCAGCGAAATTGGCCGTCTGACGCGCGATCTGCAAACCATGCAGCACTCCCTCGAAACAACGGTTGGCACCGTGCGTCAGGGCGCGGAGGAGATCTATCGCGGAACCAGCGAGATTTCTGCCGGTAATACTGACCTCTCTTCGCGCACCGAGCAGCAGGCCGCGGCCATTGAGCAGACCGCCGCGAGCATGGAACAGTTAACCGCCACGGTGAAACAGAACGCTGATAACGCGCATCATGCCAGCAAGCTGGCGGAAGATGCCTCCGGAAAAGCCAGCCGTGGCGGCCAGATGGTCTCCGGCGTGGTCAAAACGATGGGCAACATCTCCAGCAGTTCGAAGAAGATCTCTGAGATTACCGCCGTGATTAACAGCATTGCTTTCCAGACCAATATTCTGGCACTGAACGCGGCGGTAGAAGCGGCGCGCGCGGGTGAACAGGGGCGTGGATTTGCGGTGGTAGCCAGTGAAGTGCGTACGCTGGCAAGCCGTAGCGCCAACGCGGCAAAAGAGATCGAAAGCCTGATCAATGAGTCGGTTTCCCTTATCGATCAGGGGTCGGGTGAGGTGGTGGCTGCGGGTAACACCATGAATGAAATCGTCGACGCGGTTAAGCGCGTGACCGACATCATGCTGGAAATTGCCGCCGCATCGGATGAGCAGAGCCGCGGTATTGTGCAGGTCAGCCAGGCGATTTCGGAGATGGATAAAGTGACCCAGCAGAACGCCTCGCTGGTGGAAGAAGCATCCGCAGCCGCGGCATCCCTGGAAGAACAGGGCGCACGTCTGACCGAGGCTGTGGGGGCATTTCGTTTAAGCGGCGCGAAGCCTGGCCGCGCGGTGACGTCTGTGCCAGTGGCGAAGAACGCGCCGTTGCGCCCGGCGGCGACGGTTTCCGGAGATAACTGGGAGACGTTCTGAGTCGCCAGCAGTGTCGGGTGGCGCTTCGCTTACCCGACCTACAAAATCGACCTACAAAAAAAGGGACCCTTCGGTCCCTTTTTCACAGCTTATTTCTTATCAGGTAACGCGTATGCGATAACGTAATCACCGCGATCCGGTGACTGGCGAGCGCCCCCGGCGTTAATGATGATGTACTGTTTACCGGTTTTCGGTGAGACGTAAGTCATCGGGCCGGACTGGCTGCCAACCGGCAGTCGGTCTTTCCAGATCTCTTTTCCGGTGGCGGTATCAAACGCACGCAGGTAGAAATCCTGAGTACCTGCGAAGAACAGCAGGCCGGACTGGGTTGAGAGCGACGCGCCCAGCGTTGGCATCCCGATTGGGATAGGCATGTGCATGCGAATGCCCAGAGGGCCGGTGTCTTCCACCGTACCGACAGGCACCTGCCACACCAGTTTGCCGGATTTCAGATCGACCGCGGACATGGTGCCGAACGGCGGTTTCTGGCACGGAATGCCGAGCGGTGACAGGAAACGTTCACGCATTGCGCCGAACGGCGTGCCGTCCATCGGGACGATGCCCATCTCAATGCCGCTGGCGTCTTTCGCCACGTTAGCGCGCGGCACCATGTAGTTTGCCAGTCCGAGGCGCATATCGTTGACGAACATCAGGCTGTTGTTCGGGTCAACCGAGACGCTGCCCCAGTTCATTCCGCCCAGCGAGCCAGGGAACTGCAGGGAACGGTCAAGACCCGGCGGGGTGAAGACACCCTGATGACGCATCTCTTTAAACTGAATACGGCACAGCAGCAGGTCGACAGGCGTCGCGCCCCACATGTCGGATTCAGTCAGCGTCTGGTTGCCAATCATCGGCATGCCGACGGAATACGGCTGGGTGGGTGAGTAGCGTTCACCTTCAACGTTACCAGCCGGTACCGGACGCTCTTCTACCTTCGCGACCGGCTTACCGGTTTCGCGGTTGAGCATAAAGATCATGCCCTGCTTGCTGGTCTGCACCAGTACAGGCGTGGTGCCGCCTTTGCCGTCAGGCAGGTCATACAGCAGCGGCTGGGAAGGCAGGTCGAAGTCCCACAGATCGTGGTGGGTGGTCTGGAAATGCCAGCGCACCTGGCCGGTGGTGGCATCAACGGCGACGATAGAAGAGCTGTATTTATCGTCCAGCGCGGTACGCTCACCCGCCCAGAAATCCGGGGTGGCGTTGCCGGTTGGCAGATAAATCAGGTTCAGTTTGGCGTCGTAAGACATGGCCGACCAGACATTTGGCGTACCGCGGGTGTAGGTCTGTCCTTCCGGCGGCAGGCCGGTCAGGTTCGGGTTACCCGGATCCCACGCCCAGGCCAGCTTACCGGTGTGAACGTCATACGCACGTACCACGCCCGGGGGTTCGCCGGTGGAGAAGTTATCCGCGACGCGACCGCCGACGACGACCACGTTCCCGGCGACCAGCGGCGTGGAGGTCTGCTGATAATATCCCGGCTTGATCTCACCCATACCGATGCTCAGATCCACGGTGCCGTGGTCGCCAAAATCTTCGCAGACCTTGCCGTTATCCGCATTGATGGCAATCAGGCGGGCATCGGTGGTCGGCAGGAACAGACGGCGAGGGCATGCGGCAGGCTGCGCGGTTTCCTGTGACGTTGTCACGTTCTGGTGGTCTTCAAAATAGCCCAGACCGCGGCAGCGCTGCCAGTTAGGCGCGGTGGCTTTAGAATCGTAGCGCCATTTTTCTTTCCCGGAGTCCACGTCCAGCGCCAGCACTTTACTGTACGGGGTACAAACGTACAGTGTATCGCCAATCTGTAAAGGCGTGTTCTGGTCTTCCGCGCCAGAGCCGTTGCTCTGTGGAATATCGCCGGTATGGGCAACCCAGGCGACTTTCAGTTCGCTGACGTTTTGCTTGTTAATTTGATCCAGTGCGGCGAAGCGGTCACCGTGTGTGGTGTTGCCCCAGTGCGCCCAGTTCTTTTGCTGCTCACCGGGTGCGACGGGTTTAACCGGAACGGGTTCATTCGCCGCCACGAGAGTCTGGGGCTTAAACATCCAGCCAAGGCTAACCAGCATCGCCACGGCCAGGACCGCCGCAACGCCAAAAGCAGGCGCCTTGTTGGGGGAATTGTGGTTTGCTCCACGCAGGTAAGGCCAGACGATGGCACAAAGGAAAGCCAGTACGGCGAAGGTAAACAGGCGGGAGAAGAGCGGCCAGAAATCCCAGCCCGCATCGCTTACCGCCCAGACCAGCGAGGCAATAAACGCGATGCTGTAAAGGACAATCCCGCTGGTGCGATTGAGGAAAATCAGGATCGCGGCAATCACCATTACCACGCCCATTATCAGGAAGTAACAACTTCCGCCCACGGTGGCGAGCTTAAACCCCAGCCCGCCGACGGCCAGACCGATGAGCAACATCAGTCCGGCAAGAAGCCACTGCAGGATACGCGGTATCCCACGTGGCGCGCTGCCAAATGCCATTTCTGTCTCCTTAGATCCCGCCGCTATGCCGGGTGTACCAGTTGGGTAATAAAATCGGCGGGAATAATGATTAACACGGGTGAATTCATCTTTATCAAAAGATTTACGAACCATTTGGTGAATTCGTGGCTATGATAAAACTGTTAAATTGTTTTACGCAATTGTTAATGAATCATTCCGCATTATTTGATTAGCGCACAGGACAGATCCCTCGCCCCGTTGGGGAGAGGGTTACGGTGAAGGGAAGAATTCAAACCGGCATGGATTTACGGATGGCGCTCAGCAGCGTCTGCGCACCCGTTGAGAGCGGCGTGTCTACGCGGGTTAAAATGCCGATAGGTTCACCGGCACCCGGGGCGGTCACCGGCAGAGCGGTCAGGGTTCCCTGACGCAAATCATCTTTTACCGCACCGGAGGGAACGAACCAGACGTAGTCATAATCGAGGGTGAGCTGGCGTGACAGCGAGGCCGACAGCGTTTCGATACACCCTGAGGGTAGCGTACATCCCTGCATTTGCAGCAAGTTTTCGGCGGCCTGGCGCGGGACGGTTCCTTTCGGGCAGACCACCACGGGCCATTCCATGACGCGGCTTAACGTCACGGTATCCTGCAGTAAAGGATGGTCGGGACGCACCACCAGCTTCAGGGATTCCAGAAACAGCAGTTCGTAATTGAGACCGCCCATCAGTTCAGGGTCAGACATACGACCGATACCCAGATCCAGTTCCCCCGATTTGAGCCCCGCGAGCAGCATGGTGTTATTCATGGTGGCAACCTGAATCGTGGTATGCCGTTGCTGCTTGTGGAATTGACCAATCACGGGCGGCAAAATGCCCAGCGCCGCGGTAGGCAAGGCACCCACACGTACCACGTCACTGGTGTGCTCTTCTTTTCTGTGCAGGGACTGGCCTGCGGTGTTGAGCGCATCCAGCACCTTAACGGCGTGCGTCAGGAATTGTTCGCCCACAAGGGTAAGCTGTGCGCCCAACCGACCGCGATCGAAAAGACGGGCGCCGGTGAGCTGTTCCAGCTCGTTAAGGGTTTTTGAGAGCGCAGGCTGGCTCAGATTAAGGGTTTCAGCCGCTCGCCCCAGCGTTCCCTGTTGAGCGACGGCCACAAATGTATGCAAATGGCGCAAGCGTATGCGCTGACTGAACAGACCATTTTTTTCCATAGGCGATGTTAAAAACAGAGCGATGCGGGTGACAAGTTAAGTTGTTTAATTTTGATAACCTGATAGCAAAATATTTTTAACATTTGATCTGTTTGAGTTACAACATGTTTTTCAGGAGGGGCTGCAGGCGAACGTCCTTGTTCATTTATTGCTCATTGCTGAGGGGTTACATCAGTAACCCATTAGATCACGCCATCCCCGCCGTCAGAACACCACACCTGACCGGAGGTATAGGAACACGCATCCGAGGCCAGCGTGACGTACAGCGGAGCAATTTCTACCGGCTGACCCGGACGCCCCAGTGGCGTATCGCCGCCAAACTCCTTCACTTTTTCCATTGGCTGACCGCCGCTTGACTGCAGTACCGTCCAGTACGGTCCAGGCGCCACCGCGTTGACGCGAATGCCTTTTGGGCCCAGCTGTTTGGCTAAGGATTTAGTAAATACGGCCAGACAGGCTTTCGTCTGGGCGTAGTCCAGCAGCACGGGGCTGGGCTTCACTGCCTGAACCGAGGAGGTGTTAATGATAACGGACGACGCCTTCAGATGGCGCAGCGCCGCCTTGGTGATCCAGAAGGGGGCATAAACGTTGGTTTTAAACGTCGCGTCAAAGTCTTCGGTGGTGAGCTCTTCCAGAGACTTCCGGTACTGCTGACGGCCCGCGTTATTGATCAGAATATCCAGGCCACCCAGCTTCGAGACGGCTTCCTCGACCAGATTCTGACAGAAGGTTTCATCCCGGATATCCCCCGGCAGCGCGATGGCTTTGCGTCCTTCCGCTTTGATCAGCGCGATCACCTCTGCGGCGTCTTTTTCCTCTTCAGGCAAATAGTTGATGGCAACGTCAGCCCCTTCACGGGCATAGGCGATAGCCACCGCGCGACCTATCCCGGAGTCACCCCCGGTGATCAGCGCTTTTTTGCCGGTAAGGCGGCCATGCCCTTTGTAGCTTTTTTCCCCATGATCGGGTACAGGTTGCATCTCTGATGCCAGTCCCGGCGGCGTTTGCGGCTGTTCCGGGAACGGGGGTTGCGGGTAAGCGTTCGTACGTTGTGTAGTATCACTCATAGCTGACTCCTTAAGCCAAGGGGTGAGATTTGATGGATAGTTGCAGCGTTAACGCTTCGCTGAATTATTTCTGCAAACGATCAACACGGACGACGGCAGGAGATGATTTTTTATCAAGCGAACCGTTGATACTGATCATTTGGTCGGGTTTTACCGTTCTGCCGTCGAAGACTGCCTGGGGAATAATAACGTCGATTTTTCCGGTTTTATCCTGGAATACAAACTTATCGCCGCTACCATCAATAAGATTACCGCGTAATGAAATTGTCGCACCGTCATGCATTTGTTTTGCCTGATCGATGGTCATAATACGCGCATCATCCGTTCCACGATATCCGCTATCCAGCGCGTGAGGCGGGGGCGGCGCGTCACCTTTTTGTAACCCGCCGTTATTATCTGCCCATGCTGATGGAACCAAAAATATCAAAAAAGCGGAAATAAGTGATAATTTCATCTGATATCCTTCATTTTTGGGTGTCTTGACTTATTAAGTATTGTTGCTATTCCTTTATGTGGCAAATGTGATAAGTCTTAAAAACAATCTCTTTTGAAATCAAAACACTCATAAAATAAGCGAAACGGTGACGACAACCATGAAGCGTGAAAATGAAAAGTTACCCGGGATAGATGAGAGTTATCGCTTGCTCAGGTTTGAATATGCATTTCGCCAGGTGGGTTTTGTGCTGCTTTTAGGTATTATCATCGCAGCGATGGCCGGTCTGTTTTCCAGCGGCATGGTGAGCGACACGTCCAGGACCAATTCTGCTAAATCTCTGACCATTCACTATGAACGTTTTGGCCGTCGGGAGACCGAGTCAAGGATGCAATTTACGTTTCCGGTGAAAACGGCGGGTCACTTCACGCTCAGCATCACCAGCGAGCGCAGCGACGTTTACGAACCCGGCAGCGTCTGGCCGCAGCCGGACAGAATGTATAGCCGTGGGAAAACCCTTTATTTCGTCTATGACACGCTCCAGAAGTCAGACAGGTTCTCCGTGTTGTACTTCACGACCCCGACCCGGGCCGGTAAGTGGAATACTGTCATCCGCGCAAACAACGAGCCGGAGATCACCGTCTGGCAATTTATTTACCCGTAGGAGGCTGATATGGATATGGTCTTTCGTGCGCTGGCGATTTATCTGTTTCTCGTGGTGGTATTTAAAGTGGCGGGGCGACGCGCGCTGCTACAGATGACCAGCTTTGACCTTATTCTACTGTTAATTATTAGTGAAGCCACGCAGCAGGCGCTTCTGGGGCAGGACTTTTCTGTCACCGGGGCGATGATAACGATTACCACGCTGGTGGTAGTGGATATTCTCTTTGGGTTGATGAAGAAATATTTTTCCCCGGTGGAAAATATTCTGGATGGTAATCCCGTCATTCTGGTAGAGAATGGCGTGCCGTTAGCGGATAAACTCAAAAAAGTCGACGTATCCTGTGATGATATTCTGGTGTCAGCGCGTCAGAATAATGGCATTACAAAAATGAGTGAAATCAAATATGCCATATTCGAACGTAATGGGCATATTTCAATCATTCCTTTTGAGAAATAAGAGGCGGCAAAATGAGCAATCTTTTTCACGACGATCATTATACCGTAAGTGAATTAACGAAAAAGCTGGCGAGTAAATTAACCGATGCCGGGCTGCGCTTAACCACGGCGGAATCCTGTACGGGGGGAAAGCTCTCGGTCGCGTTGTGCGCAGAAGAGAACACCGCCGATTTTTATGATGTCGGGCTGGTGGTGTTCAGCGATGAAGCAAAAGCGCGGATCCTCGGCGTGCGTTCTGAAACGCTGGCGCGCTATACCGCCGTCAGCGAACCGACGGTGGGCGAGATGGCCGCCAGTATCCGCGATATGGCCCAGGCGGATATCAGCATTGCCATCAGCGGATACGCAGGCCCTGAAGGGGGCGACGATGGGACGGCGGCAGGGACGGTCTGCTTTGGCTGGAATATTTGCGGCGAGACGAAAACCCGCACCGTTCTTTTCTCCGGTGACTGTCAGGACGTGGTGGAAAAAGCGGTGCATTTTGCGCTGGCTGAACTGGTAACAACCTTGTCGGACGACAATATCGGGTAAATTCACGTGGAGGTTGTATGGCTGTCATAGTGATTACTGGCGGGACGGCGGGCGTGGGAAAAGCCACGGCACTGCACTTTGCAAAGGCGGGCTACGATGTGGGACTTATCGCCCGCGATGAAGCCAGCCTGCACTCCACTCAGGAGGAATTAAAGCGCTTTGGGGTCAATGCCCACGCGGTGCAGGCGGACGTCGCCGACAGTCAGGCGGTGGTGGATGCGGCTAACGAGATTGAGTATCGCCTTGGGGCGATTGACGTGTGGGTTAACAATGCCATGGGCGCCGTGCTGGCACCGTTTCGCACCCTTACGCCGGATGAGTTTCGTCGTGTGACTGACGTGACCTACCTCGGCTTTGTCAACGGCACTCGCGCCGCGCTGGAGCTGATGGTGCCCCGCGACAGAGGCGTGATTATCCAGGTGGGATCCGCGCTGGCCTACCGTTCCATTCCTTTGCAGTCCGCTTACTGTGGCGCCAAAGCGGCGATCCGCGGCTTCACCGATGCGGTGCGTACCGAACTGATGCATGAAAACAGCCGGGTTCAGCTTTCGATGGTTCAGATGCCGGGGCTTAACACGCCGCAGTTCGAATGGGCGAGGAATAAGTTCGCCTGGGCGATGCGCCCGGTGCCACCGGTTTTTGAGCCCGAAGTCGCCGCCCGCGCCATCTTTAAGGTTGCACAAAAACCGGTACGGGAACTGTGGGTGGGAGGCAGCACGATTCAGTCGATCGTCGGGCAATTTCTTTTCCCGGGTTTACTTGACCGGCTGATGGTTAAAAAAGCCTGGGAAGGTCAGATGACCGACGATCTGAACGCACCGGATCGCCGGGACTATCTTGACCAGCCGGTTAATGATCTGCACAAAATCCATGGCCGTTTTACAGACGAGGCGAAGAACCGAGCCCCGTCCGTCACCTCCGGTATGCCTGGCAAGGTGGCACTGGGCGCCCTCGCGGTGGCGGGGATTATGCTGACCCGCCTGATAATTCGAGGGAGAAGATAATCAGCGCAGCGCGCTACGGTGGGTCCAGAACCAGCGGTAACCGTAGCCGCCAAGAGTGAGCTCGACGGTTTTGCTGCACACCAGCGCGTCGTCGTAGCGTTTGTCCGCGAGACAGGCGGTCCAGGTGGCATTGCGGATCCCTTTTGCGGCGAACTTCACCGGCTGGTCGCTGAAGTTGACGAAGGTCAGGATGCTGCGTTCATCGGTCTCGTAATACAGCCCCAGCACCGCGTCGTGATCGAGGGTAATGAGACGAAAGGGCGCAACGGCAATTTCGGGGAACTCTGAGCGGGTATTGGCAATATCCATGATGCGGTGCAGAAGCGAGTTGCGGTGAAGCAGCGAATCAGCGACGTTGATTTTCTGATAGCGATACGGGCCGCGATCGATGATGGGGGCAATAAATTTTTCCGGGTTGGCCGCGGAAAAACCGCCCCCCGCCGATCCGGCCCACTGCATCGGCGTACGAACGGCGTAACGCTCTTCCAGTTCCAGGTCGTCGCCCATGCCGATCTCATCCCCGTAGCGCATCACCGGGACACCCGGCAGGGAAAAGAGCACGGCGTGACAGAACGCCAGCCGCTTGTGATCGCCATTCAGCATCGGCGCCAGGCGGCGGCGGATCCCGCGCTGATAGACGTTCATCTCTTCGTCAGGGGCGAAGGTATCAAGGACAAACTGCTTATCTTTCTGACTAATGCCCTCCAGATCCAGCTCGTCATGATTGCGCAGCCAGTTGGCAAAACAGCATGAGTCGGGCGGGACGATCATCTTTTTCACCGCATTACGCAGCGGACGGGCGCTTTTCCTCGCCAGGCTGACGTAAAAATACTTATTGAGCCAGAAATTGAGCACCAGATTCAGGCGTTCGTTATTGCCGAAGTAGTCTTTATACGTCTTGACGTCGACGTCGACTTCACCCAGCAGGATCGCGTCTGGATTACGTTGCTCAATAAGACGGCGCATATGCTCCAGGATCCACAGCCCCTTTTTTTCGTCACCGTTTCCTGCCTGTCTGGTGAGGTGGGTGGCGGCGTCCAGGCGAAAGCCCGACACACCCAGCTTAAGCCAGAACAGAATGATGTTCTCAATCTCTTTAAGTACCGCAGGCGAGGTCAGGTTCAGATCCGGCTCATGGCGGTAAAACATATGCCGGTAGTACTGTCCCGCCTCGTCGTCCCAGCTCCAGACGCTCTTTTCCACGCCGGGAAACATTGGGGGCGTGTCGTCATCGTCGTTGTCCGACCAGAGGTAGTAATCACGATAGGGGGATGCCGGGTTTCGGCGGGCCTGCTGGAACCACGGATGCGCGTCTGAGGTATGCTGGATCAGCAGCTCAATTATGACCTGCATGCCCAGCTCCCGGGCCTGTTCGATAAAGGCGATGATATCGGCCAGTTTACCGAAGCGCGGATCCACCTGCAGATGGTCGCTAACGTCGTAGCCTTCGTCCAGAAAGGGGGTGAGGTAAAATGGGGTGATCCAGATAACCGTCGCGCCCATGCGGCGGATATAACGCAGCTTGGCCGCAATTCCGGCGATGTCTCCACAACCATCGCCGTTCATATCATAAAACAGTGCGGTATCAATTTGATAAATAATGGCCCGTGTATGCCAGTCTGTCATAGCGTTCCTCAGTGATAGCCTTCAGTATCCGACACTTTGCCCCGGAAGACGTAGTAGCTCCAGGCGGTGTACACCAGAATCACCGGAATGATCAGCAGGGTGCCGACCAGCATAAATAGCTGGCTGGCGGGCGGTGCCGCGGCTTCCCACAGGGTGATATGGGGCGGAATAATGTTTGGCCACAGGCTGATACCCAGGCCGCTAAAACCGAGGAAGATCAGCCCCAGCGTGAGCAGGAACGGACGCGAGTGGCTGGCCGGGTTGCGGGTCAGCCGCCAGATCAGCACCGTAAACAGCCCTACCAGCAGGGGAACCGGCAGGAACCAGAAGAAGTTGGGCAAGGTAAACCAGCGGTCGGCCACGTACTGCCAGCCAAGCGGCGTCCAGACGCTGACCACCGCAATAACCACCACCAGTGCCAGCAGCACGTGGCGCGTCAGCTCGCGCATGCGGTTTTGCAGTGCGCCTTCACTTTTCATTATGAGCCAGGTGGTCCCCAGCAGCGTATAGGCAACGACCAGCCCGATGCCACAGAAAAGATTGAAGGGCGTCAGCCAGTCAAGCGCAGAGCCGACAAAGCGCCGGCCTTCCACGTCAAAGCCATTGATCACTGCCCCTACGACGATCCCCTGGCTGAAGGTGGCGAGCAAGGACCCGCCTGCGAAGGAGTAGTCCCAGAATTTGCGGTGTGAGGGCGTCGCTTTAAAACGGAACTCAAAGGCGACGCCGCGAAAGATGAGGCCGATGAGCATGGCGGTGAGGGGGATGGTCAACGCATCAATAATCACCGCGTAGGCCAGCGGAAACGCGCCGAACAATCCCGCGCCGCCGAGTACCAGCCAGGTTTCGTTACCGTCCCACACCGGGGCCACGCTATTAACCATCACATCGCGTTCCCTGGCATCGCCCACGAAGTTGAACAGCAGACCGATGCCCAAATCAAAGCCATCCATAATGATGTACATCAGCGTGGCAAAGACGATGATGGCAAACCAGATAACAGCGATATCAACGCCCATCAGATTCTCTCCTGTTCTGAAACGGACTCCGCGGCAGACAGCGGACGGGCGGGAGTGCCCGACGTGTTTGACGTCAGCGTATCGACGGGCTGCGGACCTTTCTTAATCAACCTGATGAGGTAAACATACCCCACGCCGAACACCGACGAGTAAACAACGAAGAAGGCCAGCAAGCTGATGCTCATTTGCAGAGTACTGTGCAGGGAGACCGCATCAATCGTGCGCAGATAACCATAGACCACCCACGGTTGACGGCCCACTTCGGTGGTTACCCAGCCGGCGAGCAGCGCCAGCAGCCCCGCTGGCCCCATGCAGAGCGCAAACCAGTGGAACGGGCGCGAGTGGAAAAGCCGGTGACGGTAGCGTAGCCAGAGGCTGAGCAGACCGAGGGTAATCATCAGCAGCCCCATCCCGACCATGATGCGGAACGACCAGAAAACGATGGTCGAGTTTGGGCGATCTTCTTTCGGGAAATCTTTCAGGGCCGGAACCTGTTTATCCAGGCTATGCGTCAGGATCAGGCTGCCGAGCGCGGGGATCTCGAGGCCGTATTTGGTGCGTTCCTCCTCCATATCCGGCAGGCCAAACAGCAGCAGTGGGGTGGCCTCGCCGGGCGGATTTTCCCAGTGTCCCTCAATGGCGGCGATTTTGGCGGGCTGATGCTCAAGCGTGTTCAGGCCGTGCATATCGCCCACCACCGCCTGGATGGGGGCGACCAGCAGTGCCATCCACATGGCCATCGAGAACATGGTCCGGATGGCGGGCGTATCGTTACCGCGCAGCAGGTGCCAGGCACCCGACGCGCCGACAAACAGCGCGCTGCTCAGAAACGCGGCAATAGCCATATGAATCAGGCGATAAGGGAAGGAGGGGTTAAAGACGATTGCCAGCCAGTCTTGCGGAATGACCTGTCCGTTTTCGATGGTGAACCCCTGCGGCGTATGCATCCAGCTGTTGGAGGCGAGGATCCAGAAGGTCGACATTAAGGTGCCGAGCGCGACCATGCAGGTGGAAAAGAAGTGCAGGCCCGGGCCAACCTTATTCCAGCCGAACATCATTACACCCAGGAAACCGGCTTCCAGGAAGAAAGCGGTTAAGACTTCATAGGTGAGGAGTGGACCGGTGATACTGCCCGCGAACTGTGAGAATCCGCTCCAGTTGGTGCCAAACTGGTACGCCATGACCAATCCGGAAACGACCCCCATACCGAAGTTAACGGCAAATATCTTGAGCCAGAAATGGTACAACGATCGCCAGACGTCGTTTTTGGTGCGCAGCCACATGCCCTCCAGCACAACCAGATAGCTGGCGAGGCCGATGGTGATCGCAGGAAAAAGGATATGAAACGAGACGGTAAAAGCGAACTGAATTCTGGCCAGATGGAACGCGTCGAGTTCGAACATGGTCCGTACCTCTGAAACGATGGGGCACGAGAATTGCCGGGCAGTTTATGGCTGCCCGGCAAAACCGATTACGGTTTAGTCTTACCGGCACCCAGCTCGGCACCGGTCAGCGGGTCGGAATGTGGATCGGACTTCGTACGGGCAGACATCGCCTTGACCAGGGTTGCCTGTTCGGTTGTGAGCGTGACGCTTGCGCTGCCATCGCCGCCGTCAACCGCAGGCTGGGGGGACTCAACGTAATCGAAATGTTTATCGCTGTTCCAGCTTCCGCGAACCTCTCCACCTTCAGACATATTGTAGTACTTGTTGGTGAATTCCTCGATTGGCGGCAATTTTCCCGGCGGGAAATTATTACGGATAGACTGCAGCGCCTTCTCAAAGGAGAGCTGATGCGCCGCCTCGCGCGTCATCAGAAACGCCAGGGCATCCTTTACGCCGGGATCGTCGGTCACGTTGATCAGACGTTCATAGATGATTTTCGCTCTTGCCTCTGCTGCCACGTTTGAGCGCAGGTCCGCCGTTGGCTCGCCGATGGTGTCCACGTAGGCCGCCGTCCAGGGCACGCCCGCAGAGTTAGTGAGCGGGGTGCCACCACCGTAGAGCAGGGAGGTAATATGGCTGTCATTGCCGTTTTCGGTCATGGACCGATACAGCTCGGCCTCGTTTTCCACCCCTTCCGCCAGCGCGCCTTTCGCGCCTTTATTCAGCATGCCCACCAGGGTACCGATGATTTCGAGGTGGCTTAACTCCTCGGTCGCGATATCCATCAGCATATCTTTACGGCCCGGATCGTCATCGCTCAATCCTTGCGTAAAGTACCGGCAGGCGGCAGCCAGTTCGCCCTGCGGCCCACCGAACTGTTCCAGTAAAAGATTGGCGAGGCCTGGGTTCGGTTCAGCAACGCGAACCGTGTATTGCAGCTGTTTAACGTGTCGGAACATGGCGATTCTCCCTGATTATTTTTTTGCTTCGACGCCCGATGCGTCTGAACGCAGCAGGAACTGTTCCGTGGTCTGCGGAATATGACGAATCAACCAGTCGGCCATTTCGCGCTCTTCGGCGAGGATCGTTTCAATAGCGGGTATCGAGGCGGTATCGCCCGCTTTTTTCGCCGCCGCGAGCAGGGAGGTATAGCAGGCGATTTCAAACTGTTCGAAAACATAGCCGCTGATCGACCCCTTAACGATCTCATCAGACGGGAACATGCCGCCGATGGACTGCCCCAGCGCCGCCATTTTGCTCATCGAGTCTTTTAAAACTGAACGAGAAATATCATTCCGGTCGAGGATTTCTTCCAGCAAGGTAATTTGCCGTTTTGTCTCATTAATATGCTGCTCAATTCTGGCGCGAACATCAGGATAATTATCAATACGGCTGGCCATGGATTCCAGCATAGATTCGGCTTGCTTTTCCATCGCATGGGCATCGCGTAGCCAGTCATGGTAGTGTTCTACGTGATTCATCATTGTATCCTCATTAGGGTTCGCTTATTTGGTCTCACTTTCAGCAGCCTGATCGGCACGCGCGGCACTGTAACCAGACAAATGGCCGACAATATTAGCGTAGATGCTGATGATAATGACCCATAGTACGCTGCTCTTCCACCATATTACGGAAGGGATAGCGAGAATGAACCATATTATAGCTGCCGTTAAATGGCACCGTTTAATTGTCCTGGGACTGATGCTCATTTTATTTAACCTGTGTTATAGCGTCATTTTTGCGCTTTTTGGTTAATATTTCCTACGGCCAGATCGGTGAGTTTAAGGTCGGTCTCTTTTTCTTCTTCCAGTGTTTCTGCAAGAAGCTTAACGGCTTTTTTATAGCCAAGCTGCTCTGCCAGGGTGGCAAGGGTACCGTAGCTGGCTATTTCGTAATGCTCCACTTTTTGCGCAGCGGCAATTAACGCGGCATCACGCACTTCATTTTTTTCCGTGCTTTCGATGACTTCATTAGCTTCTTCAATTAAGCCTTCCATTGCGACGCATTTCATGCGCTTGAGCTTGATGCCGTCTTCCTGTTCTACGATCTGGTCGATACGTTCGATCTGACCTTGCGTCTCTTCAAGGTGTGCGGTAAAGGCGGCGCTCAGCTTCTCGCTGGAGGCGGCGCGGGCAAGTTTGCTTAACGCTCGGGTAAGCTGCTTTTCTGCGCTGTAGGTATCCGACAGAAGATGAATAAATACATCCTCTACACTTTTCATATTCATAATTATTACGCTCCAGTAAAATAAAGAAAGGGTACTGCGAGCTTTTCAGCCCGCAGCATGCTCTCTGGTTTTATTAAAAGAGTACTAAATAAGATCAGGAGTTATCAGATTTACGGCCTCCGCCGTGACTGTTCTGTCCCCCTTTCTTACCCGCTTCAGATGCGCGTTGCGGATCGTTTTTAAAATTACCACCGCTGTGCTGGCCACCTTTACGACCAGCTTCTGATGCTTTTTCACGGTCTTGCGCGAAATTACCTGAACCACCACGATGCTCTGCCATATTAAACCTCATGTTCATATATTGGTTATGTCAGTACGATACGAATATATTTCGTATCACTCGTCGTTCGAGTAATAACTCTAGTCGCTGAGCGCCATTCGTCAAATGCGCTTTGCTATTTGCGGTATCGTTATTTTGAAATAATGAAGGCTTTACGCTTCGCTTACCTTGAAAATATGAAGAGGTGGGAAGGACTTGTAAGCGAAGGGTGGGATTAGTCCTAAGTTTGCACTAAAAATTTGAAAGCTGAGGGTAAAAACCACGGTATGCTCAATCCGATTATTTTACAGACGGTAAGACCTGAAAAACGTACTCCTTTATAGCTATAAAACAGCACCAAAAATAATTATAGGGAAATTCCAGAGAAAAATAACGAGGCGGCAGAACCGTCCTGATAAGGTCTGCTCAAGCTCCGGTAGCACACGGTTTGACCACTGTCGTCTTAAGATCACAAATCAGAAATTCTTCCCCCCGGAAGGAACGGGTTTCTCTACACTCCAGGTAATATTCACTGGAGGCATGACATCATGGCGAACACCATCACGGCTGATGATATTCGGGAACATTTTTCGCAGGCTATGTCGGCGATGTACCAGCAGGAAGTTCCGCAGTACGGCACGTTGCTCGAACTGGTCGCGGACGTAAACCTGGCGGTTCTGGAAAATAACCCGCTATTACATGAACAACTGGCGAACGCCGATGAACTTGCCCGTCTGAACGTGGAGCGCCACGGCGCGATCCGCGTCGGCACGGCGCAAGAGCTTTCCACCCTGCGTCGTATGTTTGCCATTATGGGCATGTATCCGGTCAGCTATTACGATCTCTCGCAGGCGGGGGTGCCGGTTCACTCAACGGCGTTTCGTCCGGTAGATGATGCGGCGCTGTGCCGGAATCCGTTTCGTATCTTTACCTCACTGCTGCGCCTTGAGCTGATAGAAAACGTCCCGCTACGCGAGCGCGCGGCGGAGATCCTTGCTCAGCGGAACATTTTTACCCCGCGCTGTCTGGCACTTCTCGATCTCTGGGAATCAGAAGGGCAGTTTACTGACGTCCAGGCGCGTGAGTTTGTGCAGGAAGCGCTGGAAACCTTCCGCTGGCACCGCCATGCGACGGTCGATCAGGAAACTTATCTGGCACTGCATAACGAACATCGCCTGATTGCGGATGTGGTCTGCTTCCCGGGGTGCCATATTAACCACCTCACGCCGCGCACGCTGGATATTGACCGGGTGCAGGAGCTGATGCCGAAGTATGGTATTGAGCCCAAAATTCTGATCGAAGGGCCGCCGCGTCGTGACGTGCCCGTGTTATTGCGTCAAACCAGCTTCAAGGCGCTCGAAGAGCCGGTGCTGTTTGCCGGTGAACATAAGGGCACCCACACCGCCCGCTTCGGTGAAATAGAACAGCGCGGCGTGGCGCTGACGCCGAAAGGCCGTGAACTGTACGATAGCCTGCTGGCTAAGGCCGGTACCGGCAAAGATAACCTGACGCACCAGCTTCATTTGCGTGAGATTTTCAGCGCCTTCCCGGACAGCGAGTTGTTAATGCGCCGCCAGGAACTGGCTTATTTCCGCTACCGTCTGACGCCCGCCGGGGAAGCCCATCGTCATGCGTTCCGTCCCGGCGACGATCCGCAGCCGCTGATTGAGCGCGGGTGGGTCGTTGCCCAGCCGATTACCTACGAAGATTTTCTTCCGGTCAGCGCCGCCGGGATTTTCCAGTCCAATCTCGGGAATGAAACTCAGGCGCGCAGTCACGGTAATGCCAGCCGCGACGCGTTTGAAGCCGCGCTCGGCTGCCCGGTGTATGACGAATTCTCCCTCTATGAGGAGGCTGAAACGCGCAGCAAACAGCGTTGCGGTTTGCTCTGAAACCGTTACTCTGCAGGGGTGTGATGGAAAAAATAAGGTCGTTATGCAAAATCCTTCCGCCCCTGTGGTTGAAACGCGCCAGGGCGCACTGACTGGTTTAACCGATGAAAATGTCCACCGCTGGTGCGGTATTCCCTATGCTGCACCGCCAGTGGGTGACTGGCGCTGGCGCTCACCGCGTCCACCAGAACGCTGGGATGGCGTTCGCGATGCCACTGCATTTTCGGCCTCAAGCTGGCAAAGCAGCGAATATTGTCAGGAGCTGGGCGGGGGCGATCCCGGCCAGTTCTCTGAAGACTGTCTCTATCTGAATGTCTGGTCCCCCGTCGACCGCCCGGGATCGCTTCCGGTGATGGTCTGGCTGCACGGGGGCGGGTTTACGATTGGTGCCGGTGGCTTGCCACCGTATCACGGCAAATCGCTGGCCGCGCGCGGCGTGGTTGTGGTCACGATTAACTACCGTCTCGGCCATCTCGGCTTTTTCGCCCATCCCGCGCTGGAGGGGGAAGAAGAGCGGGTAGTGCATAATTTTGCTCTGCTTGATCAGATTGCCGCGCTTGAATGGGTGCGGGAGAATATCACCGCGTTTGGGGGCGATCCGCATAACGTGACCCTGTTTGGTGAGTCCGCTGGCGCCCGCAGCGTGCTGTCGTTGCTGGCCTCGCCGCTGGCGGAAGGGCTGTTCCATAAGGCGATAGTCCAGAGTGGATATACCTTGCCCGACACGCCGCGCCAGCTGGCACTGCAAAAAGGGGAAGCACTGGCCGCCCATTTTGGACTGGAAAACGCGACGGCAGAGCAGCTGCGCGCGATCCCGCCTGAGTCATTCTGGCCGCTGACCGCGCCACTCAACATCGCCCCGGCGCCGATCGTCGGGGATTGCGTCCTGCCGGAGGCCATGCTGGATGTTTTTTTCGCTGCCCGCCAGCACCCTGTGCCGGTGATGATAGGTTCTAACAGCGATGAAGCCAGCGTCATGGCGGTGTTTGGCATCGATCTCGCCGGGCAAATCCAGAAACTTCGCCGGGAGCGCCGTTTTGGGCTGGGGCTCATCAAGCTGCTTTATCCGGGTGTGAAAGGCGACGAAGAGCTGGGCAGACAGGTGTGTCGCGATATGGCGTTTACCACCATGGGCTATGTCGTGATGCAGGCGCAGCAGCGTGTCGGCGGGCTTTGCTGGCGTTACTGGTTTGACTATGTCGCTGAAGCGGAGCATGCCACCTATATCAACGGCGCGTGGCATGGCAATGAAGTGCCCTACGTGTTCGATACCCTCGGCCAGGTGGAGCCTTCACGTCAGTATGTCAACGAACGGGATTTACAGTTTGCTGCCAGGGTAGCCGATTACTGGGTAAGCTTTGCGCGCGATGCCGGAACGCATGATAGCCTGTCGGGGCCGACGCACTGGCCCGCGTGCCGCAAAGGACGGGACGTGCTGCTACGTATCGGTGTGAATAAACATGCAGGTTTCAGGCTTGAAAACCGCTTTATGCGCGCGCGCATGAGCCTCTTTAAACGGGTGATGAAGCACCACGTCAGCCTCGATTAAGTAAACAGGCGCGAAACGCCGCCAGACCATTTTCTTCGTCAGGCGTTTCGCGCAGCACCAGCCGGTAGCTCGCGCCGGTTTTTACGCTTGTCTCATAGGGCCGCATCAGCCTTCCGGCACCCACATCTTCTGCCACCAGCGTTTCGTCGGCAATGGCGACGCCCAGCCCCTGAATGGCGGCGGTAATGGCGAGATCCATCGTATCGAAGTGTTGATTTTTGTGCATAACAAACCCGGGACCTTCCTGCTTCGCCAGCCACAGTGACCAGTCGGTCTTATCCCGCGTCGGGTGAAGGAACGTCAGTGAACCCAGCGTTGTACCTGCCCGCACCGGGCTGATGACCGGCGTGAGCGCCTCTTCGAACAGCAGATCGCCTGCGCTCATATGCGTGCCAAACACAATGGCCGCGTCGTAAGATTCGGTTTTGAAATTGACGTTATGATCGGTGGTGGTCGTCAGCGCGATCTGCAGATCCGGATGCGCGTGCTCCACCTCCAGCAGGCGCGGTACCAGCCAGCGCATGGCGCAGGTAGGGGCCTTAAGCCGGATCACGGTATGCTGGCTACGGGCCTGGTCGGCCACGGTCAGCAGCTGTTCGAAAGTGGATTGCAGCTCCGGAAGCAGGGCGCTGCCCTGCGGTGAGAGGCGCAGCCCGCGGGCGTGGCGCTCAAACAGCGGAAAGCCAAACCACGCCTCAAGGGAGGCGATCTTACGGCTCACGGCCCCCTGGGTCAGACACAGCTCTGCGGCGGCATGGGTAAGATTCAGATGACGCGCGGTGACTAAAAATGCGTCGATGGCGTTAAGGGGGAGCGAACGGCGAGACATTGAAACACCTCAGCTATGCATTTTTCTCATGGCTATTATGACAACAATTCGATTGTCCCGGCAACGCACTTGTTGTTTGAATAGTTATGCAATGTCCATGAGAAGGGAAAGAGGATGACTTTACGAACGCCGGTACAAACGCGCTCCAAACTGCCAGATGTGGGGACCACCATTTTTACCGTTATCGGCCAGCTTTCGGCACAGCATAACGCCATTAACCTTTCTCAGGGCGCACCGAATTTTTCCTGTGACCCGAAACTGATTGCAGGCGTCACCCGAGCGATGGCGTCAGGGCATAACCAGTACGCGGCGATGACCGGCCTGCAGCCGCTGAAAGAACGCATTGCCGATAAAATTGCCACGCTCTACGGCACGCAGTATGACCCTGCCAGCGAGGTGCTGGTGACCGCCAGCGCCAGCGAAGGGCTCTATTCAGCGATAAGCGGTCTCGTGCACCCCGGTGATGAGGTGATCTACTTTGAACCGTCCTTTGACAGCTACGCGCCGATTGTCCGTCTGCAGGGGGCTACCCCGATTGCTATCAAACTCACGGTGCCGGATTTTGCCGTCAACTGGGATGAGGTGCGTGCCGCGATCACCCCGCGCACGCGCATGATCATCATTAACACGCCGCACAACCCGAGCGGTCAGGTCTTCTGTGCCAATGACCTGCAACAGCTGGCGGCGCTGACGCGCCAGACCGACATCATTATTTTGTCTGACGAAGTGTACGAACACGTGGTTTTTGACGATGAACCGCATCATGGAATGGCCACGCACCCGCAGCTGGCGGAGCGCAGCGTGATTATTTCATCTTTCGGAAAAACCTATCACGTCACCGGCTGGCGCGTAGGGTATTGTGTCGCCCCGGCGGTACTGATGGATGAGATTTGTAAAGTCCATCAATTTTTAATGTTCTCTGCCGATACGCCAATGCAGCACGCCTTTGCGGAGCATATGGTCGATCCGCAAACCTGGCTCTCGCTGTCGGCGTTTTACCAGCGTAAGCGCGATCTGCTGCACGGTCTGCTGGCCGATTCGCCGTTTACCCTGCTACCGAGCGCCGGGTCGTTCTTCATGCTGGCGGATTACAGCGCGTTCAGCGATGAGCGCGACAGCGAGCTGGTGAAACGGCTGATCGTGGAGTACGGCGTTGCCACCATTCCGCTGTCGGCGTTTTATGCGGACGGTACGGATAATAAATTGATTCGTCTCTCTTTTGCGAAAGATGAGGCGACGTTACGGGCAGGTGCCCAGGCCCTGTGTCGGGTTAAATCACGCTGAGGAGTATAAGATGAAATTACGCGCGTTAGTCGTCGGCATGGGATTGCTGTGTACCTTTTCGTCCTTCGCGGCGACCGAGCTGCGTTATGGTCTGGAAGCGGAATATCCGCCGTTTGAAAGCCGTAATGCCTCAGGCGAACTGGAAGGGTTTGACGTTGAGCTGGGGAATGCCATTTGCAAAGCGGCAGCGCTGAAGTGCAGTTGGGTGGAAACCTCGTTTGACGCGCTGATCCCGGGTCTGGTGGCGAAGAAATTCGACGCCATTAACTCGGCGATGAATATCACCGAGCAGCGCCGCAAGAGCATTGATTTTACCCAGCCGATTTACCGCATTCCGTCGCAGCTGGTCGGCAAGGCCGGTACGGCGGTAGAAGCGACCCCAGAAGGGCTGAAGGGGAAAACCATCGGCGTGCTGCAGGGCTCAATTCAGGAAACCTATGCGAAAGAGCACTGGGAAAAGCAGGGTGTCACCGTGGTGTCTTATAAAGATCAGAATATGGCCTGGGGCGACCTGCTTAATGGCCGTATCGACGCCTCGCTGGTGATGTCCGCGGCCGGGCAGGCAGGTTTCCTCAGCAAGCCGCAGGGGAAAGGATTTGGCTTCATTGGCAAACCGGTGTCTGACGACACTATCCTCGGGAGTGGGATCGGTTTTGGGTTGCGTAAAGGTGACGAGGCCACCAAAAAGCAGCTTGATGCCGCGATTGATAAAGTGCGTGCCGACGGCACGATCGCTAAACTCGCTGATAAGTACTTTCCGGGTATCGATGTCAGCGTAAAATAACCGCCTCATTAGCCCCGGTGACTGATGTCGCACCGGGGCATTTTTCTACACATTTTCCAGGCTTTCTTTACACCACTTTCGGGCCGTTCTGGTCGACAGAAAATATTTCTCACTTTGTTCATATAATCACCGGGCAACAATTGGATTCTTAACCATTTTTGTTTAGGCTGTGCGTTCTTTCTTGCCGTCATTTCGCCGAGCGCGAAACACATTCACACGACCATAAGGACGTTTTTCCAGGCATGAATCGCAGACGTTTTCTAAAAGGCTCGCTGGCAGTGGCAGCCCTGAGCGGCACCTCTGGCCTTGCTTCCCTGTTTTCCAAAGCGGCATACGCTGCTGACTCTGACATCGCTGACGGTCAGAGCCGTCGTTTTGACTTCTCCGTACTGCAATCCATGGCGCATGACCTGGCGAAAACCCCGTGGGGTGGTGCGCCACGTCCGCTGCCGGACACGCTGGCCACCATGACGCCGCAGGCGTACAACGCCATCCGCTACGATGAGAAGCAGTCTCTGTGGAACAACATTGAAGGGCGTCAGCTGGACGTGCAGTTCTTCCATATGGGAATGGGGTTCCGCCGCCGCGTGCGGATGTTCTCGCTGGACCAGTCGACCTCTATGGCGCGTGAGATCCACTTCCGACCAGAGTTGTTCAGCTACGGTGAAACCGGTGTGGATACCAAACAGCTGGAAGGGCAAAGCGATCTTGGCTTTGCAGGCTTCCGCGCCTTTAAGGCGCCGGAACTGGCGCGTCGCGATATCGTCTCTTTCCTCGGCGCAAGCTATTTCCGTGCGGTTGATGATACCTACCAGTACGGCCTTTCCGCGCGCGGTCTGGCGGTAGACACCTTTACTGACACGCCGGAAGAGTTCCCGGACTTCACCTCTTTCTGGTTTGAAACCGTTAAGCCAGGTGACACCACGTTTACCGTCTATACGCTGCTGGACAGCCCGAGCATCACCGGTGCCTATAAGTTCGTGATCCACTGCGAGAAGAGCCAGGTGATCATGGAGGTGGAAAACCGCCTCTATGCGCGTAAAGACATTAAACAGCTCGGCATCGCGCCGATGACCAGTATGTTCAGCTGCGGCAATAACGAACGACGCATGTGCGACACCATTCACCCGCAAATCCATGACTCAGACCGTCTGGCGATGTGGCGCGGCAACGGAGAATGGATCTGCCGTCCGCTGAACAACCCGCAGAAGCTGCAGTTCAACGCCTATATGGACAAAAACCCAAAAGGGTTTGGTCTGCTGCAGCTGGATCGTGATTTCTCGCACTATCAGGACGTGATGGGCTGGTATAACAAGCGTCCAAGCCTGTGGGTAGAACCGCGCAACGACTGGGGTAAAGGCTCGGTTGGTCTGATGGAGATCCCGACCACCGGTGAAACGCTGGATAACGTGGTCTGCTTCTGGCAGCCGGAGAAAACGGTGAAAGCGGGTGACGAGCTGGACTTTAAATATCGCCTGTACTGGAGCGCAATGCCGCCGGTGCGTTCCCCGCTGGCTAATGTTTTCGCCACCCGCACCGGCATGGGCGGTTTCCCGGAAGGCTGGGCGCCAGGTGAAAATTACCCGAAAGTGTGGGCGCGCCGCTTTGCTATCGACTTTGTCGGTGGCGACCTGAAGGCCGCTGCGCCAAAAGGCATCGAGCCGGTGATTACTCTCTCCAGCGGTGAGGCGAAGCAGGTTGAGATCCTGTACGTAGAACCATTTGACGGTTATCGCATTCTGTTTGACTGGTACCCAACCTCGGATTCGACCGAGCCGGTAGATATGCGCCTGTTCCTGCGCTGTCAGGGGGATGCCATCAGTGAAACCTGGCTGTATCAGTATTTCCCGCCAGCGCCGGATAAACGTCACTACGTTGATGACCGGATAATGCGTTAATCCTTGTGGGATTGTGCCGGGTGGCGCTAACGCTTACCCGGCCTACAAATGCGTCCAGAGTAGGCCGGGTAAGGCGCAGCCGCCACCCGGCAATTGAGGGGCACCATGTCTGCAGAAATTATCCCCGTTACCCAGAATATCGAGCTTCGCGCCGTCGAAGAGCGCTATACCGCAGATCTCCATCACCTCGTCGTCAAAAACAAAACCTGGCTGCAAACCGCCTTTGACTGGGCGCAGCACGTGGGCGCGGAAGAGGATACCCGCCGCAATGTGCTAAGTAACCAGATGCTGCACCAGCGCGGCTACGCCAAAATGTTTTTGATCTTCCGGGATGATGCGCTGGTCGGCGTGCTGTCGTTTAATTCGATAGAGCCTGCCAACAAAGCGGGTTATATCGGTTACTGGCTGGACGAGGCGCATCAGGGGAAGGGGATCCTCTCTCAGTCATTGCAGGCGTTTATGCGCTATTACGCTGAGCGCGGCGAGATCCGCCGTTTTGTGATTAAGTGCCGGGTGGCGAATCAGAGCAGCAACAACGTTGCCCGGCGCAACGGTTTTAAGCTGGAAGGGTGCCTGCGGGAAGCGGAATACCTGAATGGCCGCTTTGACGATGTGAACATCTACGGAAAAATTTTTACCCTATAACGCCCCCAGCAGCGGTGTGCGGGTGATGCGCTGGTCGCCGTTAATCACCTTTTCGCCACGCAGGTGAATGCTCTCACCCGAAAAGGCTTCAATGACCGCATCGTCGGTGATTTCAACCCGATGCTCGATCAACACATCGCCGCTGATCCGGGCGCGTCCCTGAATCACCACTTTATCGTCAAGCATGATCGGCCCCCCGCGCAGCCATGCCTGACAGCCGATCAGGACGTGGTGCTTAATGACGCAGTTGCCTTCCACGACGGCATTTTCCGCCACCTGTGAACTGTAGCGCACGGTGGGGATGGCGTCGTCGTCGAAACCGGCAATCAGACGGGCATGACCATATACCTTTGCGCAGTCGCACACCCAGACGTTATTGAGATCGTTCCCTTCGAGGATCGCACTGTCGAATACCTCAGCGCGGTGTTCAATAAACGCATTGTTCACCATCGCTTCGCCGTAGATCTGTGCCTGATGTACAACGCGCGACCGGCTTACCGTCGCTTTGTCATAGATTTGCAGGATCTGGTCGTGGTCCGGCGTCAGTCCTTTGGCGGCGATGATGACGCTGTTATGCAGGATGCGCGCGTCGCCGAAGATGTGGCATTCGCCCCGCACGCAGGAGTGCTGAATGGTGACGTTGTCACTTATCCGCGCGCCGTGACTGACTTCGGCGCTGTCCAGCCAGCAGTGACCGCTGATGCGGGCGTCATGGCTGACGGTACAGGGCAGGGTCAGGCGCGCGTGATCCGACACGGTAGCACCGGCGAACACCACGCTGTTCTCGTCATAGATCCAGCAATCCCCATTCTGTGACAGGGCGCGCGCGTCATCAATCCAGCCACCTTTCGTACCGGCCGTGACATCGTTAAAATCTGCCGTGGCGATGATCTGCCGTAAGGTTGTCGTGTGGGTTGTTTCGCCGTTTTTCCATTGCCAGAGGCGGGTTTCATCGCTGAGCCGATACTTTTTCATCGTGTGATCCCTGATAAGCGTCTTCACTAAACGTAGCAAACTTTTGGTTTTTCGTTGTGCTGGCATCCGTTGCTGAAACCCCTTAAAATGGCATTTAAAATACATTTTAAAAATTAAAATTAATGGATAAACTCAATCCCCCACAGAAAGTGCTTAACTTGCCCGCTGGGTATTTTGGCATGGTGCTTGGCATCATTGGCATGGGTTTCGCCTGGCGATACGCCAGCACGCTCTGGCCGGTGACACGGTGGCCGGGTGATGCGCTGGTGGCCCTTGCCATCACGTGCTGGTTTTTGCTGACGGTGGCCTTTATCATCCGCGCGATCCGTTTCCCGCGCAGCGTGCTGGCAGAGATGAGGCATCCGGTGATGAGTAGCTTTGTCAGCCTTTTTCCGGCGACGACGATGCTGGTCGCCATCGGTTTTGTGCCCTGGTGCCGCCCGATTTCAGTCGTGCTTTTTGGCGTGGGGGTGGTGACACAGCTGTCTTATTCCGCCTGGCAAAGCGCGGGACTCTGGCGCGGCAACCATCCGCAAGAAGCCACGACGCCGGGTTTATATTTGCCAACCGTGGCGAATAATTTTATTAGCGCCATGGCGTGCGGCGCCCTGGGGTTTAACGACGCCGGTTTCGTGTTCCTGGGGGCGGGTGTCTTCTCCTGGCTCAGCCTGGAGCCGGTTATACTTCAGCGCCTTCGCAGTGCCGGAGAACTTCCGACCGCGCAGCGCACCTCTTTGGGGATTCAGCTTGCGCCCGCGCTGGTGGCCTGTAGCGCCTGGTTTAGCGTTAACGGCGGTGAAGCCGACACCTTTGCCAAAATGTTGTTCGGTTATGGCCTGTTGCAACTGCTGTTTATGCTGCGTCTGTTGCCCTGGTACATATCCCAGCCGTTTAATGCTTCTTTCTGGAGTTTCTCCTTTGGTATATCCGCACTGGCAACCACCGGGCTGCATCTGGGGCACAGCAGCCCGTCGGGCTTTTTCCACGTGATTGCCGTACCGCTTTTTATCTTCACCAACGTCATCATTGGGATCCTGTTGGTCCGTACTTTTATTCTGCTGCTTCAGGGCAAACTTCTGCTGCGCACTGAAAAAGCACTGCTTATGCAATCTGAGGAAAAATAATGTCCGTCGATGAAAATTACTTCACAGAGAAATATGGTTTAACCCGTACACACTCAGAGGTGGTGTACAGCGCGGGGATCGTGAAACCGGGTAAAACCCTGGATCTGGGCTGTGGCAATGGCCGTAACAGCCTTTATCTGGCGGCCAACGGGTACGAGGTCACTGCCTGGGATAAAAATCCGATGAGCATCGATAATATCGAGCGCATCAAAGCGGCAGAAGGCATTGAGAATCTTCACTCGGCCATCAAGGATCTCAACAACCTGAGCATTGACGGCGAGTATGACTTTATTCTGTCTACCGTGGTGCTGATGTTCCTGGAGGCAAAAACCATTCCGGGTCTTATCGCCAATATGCAGCGTTGCACCAAACCTGGCGGTGATAACCTGATCGTTGCTGCGATGGACACGGCGGATTATCCGTGCACCGTCGGCTTCCCGTTTGCGTTTAAAAGCGGTGAACTGAGCAACTACTATGAAGGCTGGGAGTTGCTCAAATACAACGAAGAGGTTGGCGAACTGCACCGCACCGATGAACACGGCAACCGCATCAAGCTGCGCTTTGCTACGATGCTGGCGCGCAAGCCTGCTTAACGCGCGGCCAGCAGGCAGAGTTGCAGGGCAGTGTGGTAAGACGCCTCGAACGACGACAGCGGCAAGAATTCAAACTTCGAATGGAAGTTATGCGCGCCGGTGAAGAAGTTCGGGGTGAGCAACCCTTTTGCCGAGAGCGCTGCGCCGTCTGTACCGCCGCGCATCGGCGTCGGTTTTGGGGTGATACCCAGTGATTCCATCGCCGCAAACATTAGATCGATGGCACGCCTGTCTTCGCCAATCGCATTGCTGATATTGCTGTAAGTCTCTTCAATGCGATAGTCCACTTTTGCCGTCGGATACCGGGCGGCGATCCGGGCGGCGACATCAGCAATCTGCTGCTTGCGGGAAGCAAAGTTGTCCTTGTCAAAGTCCCGAATATTGGCCTTCAGAACGGCCTCGTTCTGCCCGGCCTGAATGCCGTTAAACCAGATGTAGCCTTCACGGCCCTCCGTGCACTCTGGCGTTTGCTGGCGGTCAAACTGGTTGATAAAGTCGGTCGCCATTAATAACGGGTTTACCAGCACCCCTTTAGCAGACATCGGGTGCGCCGTTACGCCGGTAAAGCGGATCTCAGCGGCTGCCGCATTAAAATTCTCATAGACAATCTCCCCCAGCTCGCAGCAGTCGATGGTCCAGGCAAAGTCGACGTCGAAGCGTTTCAGATCTAACGCTTTTGCCCCCTTAAGGCCAGTCTCTTCGTCGGGTACAAACGCGACCACAATGTCGCCATGTTTATGCTCAGCGGTCAGGTTTTCCAGCACGGTCATGACCACGGTCACCGCTGCTTTATTATCTGCGCCTAATACGCTGGTACCGTCGCTGAAAATAATCTCTTCATTCGGGTAAGACAGAATTTCCGGATGCTCACTTACCCGTAGCCAGATCCCTTTCTCTTTATTCAGACAGAGATCTTCACCGGTAAAAGTTAATATTTGTGGATGAATATCCGGCGATAATCCTACGTCCACGGTATCAATGTGAGTAATAAATCCAATGCGCGGTGCGCCGGGTACATTACCTTTTTTAACCGCCGTTACCGTGGCAAATTCGTCGATCACAATGTCGTCTAAACCCAGCTGTGCCAGCTCCTGCGCAAGCTCTCTTGCCATCTCGTGCTGCCCCGGTGTTGAGGGTAAGGTTTTGACGCTGGGATCGCTCTGACTGGTAATGGCGAGATAGCGGAAAAAGCGATGTGTTAATTGTCTGGAAAGCGGCGTGCCCATAGTGTTTTCTTCCTTATTTATTTTTCGGGTGTTTGCCACATCACTTTAATGTTATTTATGAAATGGCAAAAGAATTAATTAGCCGTCGAATTAAAAAGACAGGAATAAATGATGACAAGCAAACGCACAACATTAATGCTGGCACTTGCTGCGCTTACGGTCAGTTCCTCCGTTGCCGCGAAAACGCTGGTGTATTGCTCCGAAGGGTCACCGGAAAATTTTAATCCTCAGTTATATACCTCAGGCACCAGCGTGGATGCCAGCGCCGTACCGGTCTATAACCGGCTGGTCGATTTCAAACCCGGCACCACAGAACTGGTGCCGAGCCTGGCAGAGCGCTGGGAGGTGAGCGATGACGGTAAGGTTTACACCTTCCATCTGCGCCAGGGCGTGAAATTTCAGAGCAATAAATCCTTCACGCCGACCCGGGACTTTAACGCCGATGACGTGATCTTCTCGTTTATGCGCCAGAAAGACGTCAATCATCCTTATCACAACGTCTCTAACGGCAGCTACTCCAACTTTGAAAGCCTGGAGTTTGGCAGCCTGATAACCGCCATTGATAAAGTCGATGACCACACCGTGCGCTTTACCCTGGCACACCCGGAAGCGCCGTTTGTCGCCGATCTGGCCTGGTATTTTGCCTCGATTCTCTCTGCCGAGTATGCCGATGCGATGCTGAAAGCAGGCACGCCGGAGAAGGTGGATATGGAGCCGATCGGCACCGGGCCGTTTAAGCTGGCGCAGTATCAAAAAGATTCCCGCATCCTGTTCACGGCGTTTGCCGACTACTGGCAGGGCAAATCAAAGCTGGACCGGCTGGTGTTTACCATCACGCCGGATGCCTCCGTACGTTTTGCCAAAATTGAAAAGAACGAGTGTCAGGTAATGCCGTTCCCGAACCCGGCGGACCTGCCGCGCATGAAAGCCAATAAAAATATTAACCTGATGAACAAGGCCGGGTTGAATACCGGTTTCCTGGCGTTTAATACGCAAAAACCGCCGCTGGATAATGTGAACGTCCGCCGGGCGCTGGCGATGGCCATCAATAAGCCCGCCATTATCGACGCGGTGTTCCACGGCACCGGAACCGTCGCGAAAAATCTGTTACCGCCCGGCGTCTGGAGCGCCAACAGCGAGCTAAAGGATTACGCGTACGATCCTGAAAAAGCAAAAGCGTTGCTGAAAGAGGCGGGTCTTGCTAACGGCGTGAGCATTGACCTGTGGGCGATGCCGGTGCAGCGGCCCTATAACCCGAATGCGAAACGTATGGCCGAGATGATTCAGGCTGACTGGGCGAAAATCGGCGTACAAACCCACATTGTCACTTACGAATGGGGAGAATACCTCAAGCGGGTGAAGGGCGGGGAGCATCAGGCTGCGCTGATGGGCTGGACGACCGCAACGGGCGATCCTGACAACTTCTTTGGTCCGCTGTTTACCTGTACGTCGGCAAATGGCGGCTCCAATTCGGCGAAATGGTGCTATAAACCGTTTGATAACCTCATCGCCGAAGCAAAATCGATAACCGATCACGATAAACGTGTGGCGCTGTATCAAGAGGCCCAGCAGATGATGCATGACCAGATGCCGGCGGTCATGATTGCCCACTCAACGATTTTCGAGCCGGTGCGCAAGGAGGTGAAAGGCTACGAAATCGATCCGTTTGGCAAACATATCTTCTGGCAGGTGGATATCAATCCGTAATTTTTCGCTGCCCGGTATGAAGCCGGGCCTTCTTTTTGCAATTTGTGCTACTTACATCATTTTTTGTCACAACAAACCCGCCTGACTTTTGCTATAACTTCAAATGCATACTTGCAGATAACATGGAAAACTATCATGCGTACTCAAACTTTTTTTAAAGTTGCAGTGCTTACTGGTTTATTGGCCCTGGCAGGCTGTTCTTCAAAAGTCGCCGCCCCCGAACAATATTCAGGCTTTTTAAAAGATTACTCCGGCTTGCAACAGACGACATCTGCGACGGGCAAACCGACGCTGCGCTGGGTCGATCCTAATTATAACGAAGCGAATTACGACAGTATTATCTGGACGCCGATTACCTATTACCCTACGCCTAAACCGACCACTCAGATTGGGCAGAAAACCCTTGATGAGCTGTTGAACTACACCAATACCAAAATGAAAACGGCTATTGGTACTCGTAAGCCTATAGTGGCGACACCAGGTAAACATAGCCTGATTTTCCGGGGTGCCATTACAGGGGTGAGTTCGCAGAAAGAAGGCCTGCAGTTCTACGAAGTGGTGCCTGTCGCGCTGGTGGTGGCGGGGACGCAGATGGCAACCGGCCATCGCACCATGGATACCCATCTCTTCTTTGAAGGTGAGCTGATCGACGCAGCCACCAACAAACCGGTGATGAAGGTGGTTCGTAAGGGCGAAGGTAAAGAGCTGAGCAACGAAAGTACGCCAATGACCTTTGCGACGCTGAAGCAGGTTGTGGATGATATGGCGACAGATGCCACCATGTTTGATGTGCATAAAACAGCAAAATAAATCATGCACGGCCTGCAGATTGCAGGCCGTTTTTTTACGCCGTCCGTAAACGCCTGAACCAGGTTTCGGGTTTAGTGAACATCACCATATTCCCGCCCAGAATCAGCAGTAAACCGACGATACCGTTGAGATGCCAGACGTAGCCCTCATACACCGTTGAGATGGAGAGCGCCACCAGCGGGAAGAGTAGCGTGCTGTACGCCGCTTTCCCGGGGCCAATACGCCCGACCAGCGTGAAGTAAGCGCCGAAAGCAATCACCGAACCAAACAGAGCCAGATAGAGCAGTGCGCCGATGTAGGTTACCGTCCATTCCGGGGTAAAGCTGTCCCCTCTGAAGAGGGCAATGCAGCCCATCACCAGCGTACCGTAAAGCATCGCCCAGGCGTTGGTGGTCATGGTTTCCAGGCCTCTGCGCTGATGGCGCATGCTGATCATGTTGCCCAGCGAGAAACCATAGGTTCCGAGCGCAGAAAGCCCAATGCCCGTCAGAAGCGATACGCTCCAGCCGCTGGCAAGCAGATCGTCCCAGAAAAGGGTAATAATCCCGACCAGACCCAATGCCGCCGCCGTCCAGAAACGCGCGGGCGGGCGCTGCCCAAAGAAAATAAAGCTATTAATGGCGTTATAGAGCACCGCCATGGAGAAGATGACGGATTCCAGCCCGGTATTGATATGCGCGGCCGCGGTATAAAAGCACCAGAAGTTAAAGCAGAAAACGCAGCATCCCTGAAGCATGCAAAAAAGGTGATCCCGTAGCGCCAGCTTACGCAGTCGACGCAGGGCAAGTAACACCACCATCATCGTGGCGCTGGCCACGGCGAAACGCCAGAAAATCGACACCGGGGCCGCCACGGGACCTTGCTGCAGGAAAATGGCAATCCAGGTGGTTCCCCAGATGACCACGACCAGTCCGTATAATAATGCGTTCATATCATTTCTCTTCTCAAACCACGAAAGCCCGCAGTATGGCGCTGAAATGCGCCGTGGGCTTTCACCGGCTTGCGGCAGACTTGCAAAATCTTGCGCTTTTTTCTCTCCGGGGGACTGGCAACGGGGAACAACAATTCTTAGACTGACAGTTCGATCACTCACGCGCTAACGGTTATGTCTCACGCTTACGATACCTTTGAAACGCTTAGTCAGCAGAATGCCGTCCTGCGGGAGACGGTCTCGCTGAACTCGGGTATTCAACTGGCGGCGTGGTACAACAAGCACGATACGATAACGGTTAAAAGCAATCATCACACCCTGAGCCTGTACGTGGCCGACGGTTATGAGAGCTATCAAAAAACGCCGGGCGGCTGGAAGAACGGCGGGGGACCGGACCGTTTCTGCCTGATGCCGAAAGAGAGTGAATCGACGTGGGATATCCGTGATGACCTGTCGTTTGTCCATCTCTACTGCACCGATGAACACCTGCGCGACGTGGGGGAAAAAATCTGGGACAAGCGGCCGCTGTCGCTGACGCTGGACGAACGCATTTTTGGCAGTGACCCGAAGATCACCGCGCTGTATCGCCAGTTTTTACTTGGCTGCGACTGGCAGCAGCAGGCCAATCAGCTCACCCTGAGTACAGCTTCCACGTTGCTGATGACCCATCTGCTGCAAAACTACTCCAACGTTCAGTGGAAGCTGCCGGTCGTCACCGGCGGGTTATCGCCTTTCGTTCTTCGCAACGTGCTGGCCTTCATAGAAGAGCATCTTGGCCAGCCGTTAACCCTGGCCGAGCTGGCGGCGCAGGCAGCCCTCAGCGAATACCATTTTGCCCGCATGTTCCGCCAGTCGACGGGGCTGGCACCGCATCAGTACGTGATGCAGCGACGCATGGAAAAAGCAAAAAACCTGGTGCAGCATAGCGCAATGCCACTAACGGACATCGCGCTGGCCTGCGGATTTAACTCCGCCAGCCACTTCAGTAACCGTTTCCGCAGCGTGATGGGTATGACTCCGTCCCAGCTGCGCGCGGCGAGCGCGTGAAAACAGGGCATAGCATATCCCGCCCAGCACCAGCCCCCAGAATGCCGAACCGATGCCCAGAAGGGTGACGCCGCTCGCGGTCATCAGAAACGTGACGATGGCTGCGTCACGTTCGGCTTCATGATTCAGGGCCTGAAATAAACTCCCGCTGAGGGTTCCAAGCAACGCCAGCCCTGCCAGAGTCTGGATCCAGCTCAGCGGCAGTGCAGCCATGATCCCGGTAATAGACCCGCCGAAAACTCCAGCCAGCAGATAAAACCCACCGGCTGCAATGGCCGCCAGCCAGCGTTTAGTCGTATCCGGGTGGGCATCAGCGCTTTGACAGATGGCGGCGGTAATGGCCGCGATGCAGATGGAGAAGACGCCAAAGGGGGAAAGCAGCAGCGCCAGGCCACCGGTAACGATGATGAGCGGTGAGACCGCCAGCGAGTAGCCGGAAGCTTTCATCGTGGCGAAGCCCGGCGCATTCTGCGAGGCCATGGTCACCAGGAAGAAGGGCAAACCGATACTCACCAGGCTGGTAAAAGTAAAGTCGGGGGCAATAAACTCAGGCATCACAACGGAGAGGCTGACTTTATCGGTGGCAACGTCACCACTTATCCATGCCACGAGACCACCTGCCAGCAGCGTAACCACGATGGCATAGCGCGGCGCCAGCGCTTTTGCCAGCAGCCACGCGGCAATCATGCTGCCGCACAGCAGAAAGTGGCCGTCAAGATGCGCAAACGCGTGCAGGCCAAACTGCAGAAGCACGCCTGCCAGCATGGCGGCCGCGAGCGAATGGGGGATCAGCGTCATCAGACGAGCGAAAAGCCCCGTAATGCCGCAGAGTAAAATAAGCGCGTTAGCGAAGATAAATACACCGATAGTTTCAGACAGCGTCACCCCTTGCAGGCTGGTGGCGAGCAGGGCGGCCCCGGGGGTTGACCAGGCCGTCAGTACCGGCGCTTTAAACCACCAGGAGAGCGCCAGCGTGCTGACCCCCATCCCAATCCCCAGCGCGGTCATCCAGCCCGCGATTTGCTGCGCGCTGGCACCTGCCGCGGCGGCGGCTTGCCAGATAATGGCGGCCGAACTGGCATAACCCACCAGGACGGCGACAAATCCAGCCAGTGTGACTGGAATAAGATGAGAGGAAGGGCGCATGGCAACTCCGTTGTGCGTTATAACGTCCGTATTACGGTAGCACTGTGCGTTATAGCGTACAAGTGGTATGATCATCGGCACCAGGAGGGAACATGGACATCACACAACATCTTGCAGCAACACTGAAAACACTGCGTCAGGCCCGCGGCTGGAGCCTGTCAAAGCTGGCGGACGAGGCCGGCGTGTCGAAAGCGATGCTCGGCCAAATTGAGCGCAATGAATCCAGCCCGACGGTATCGACCCTGTGGAAAATCGCCACCGGGCTGAACGTTCCGTTTTCCGCGTTCATCACGCCAGAGGCAGACAGGCAGGCTGTGTTTGATCCCCAGCAGCAGGCGATGGTCGTCAAACCGCTCTTTCCGTGGGATGAGACCCTGAGGTTCGATCATTTCTCTATTACGCTGGCGGCGGGTGCCCTGAGCGAATCCACGCCCCATGAGGCGGGCGTGATTGAACATGTAGTGGTCATTAGCGGAGAACTGGAGATGAAAATCGACGGCGAATGGCGGACGGTTTATGCCGACTCGGGCGTCCGTTTTGCCGGTGATAAACCGCATGCCTACCGCAACAGCAGCGACCGGCCGGTGCATTTTCACTCTCTGATCCATTATCCCCGCTGAGGCTACGCAAAACTGTTTCGCTGTCGTAGACTTCTGACTACAATAGCCGCCATTTTGACCATAACGGATAACGACGAAGTATGCGCCTGCAATCCCATCATCTTGAACTTTTAAGCCCGGCCCGTGACGCCGCCATTGCCCGCGAAGCGATCCTTCACGGCGCGGACGCCGTCTATATTGGCGGCCCTGGCTTTGGTGCCCGCCATAACGCCAGCAACAGCCTGCGCGATATTGCCGACCTGGTGCCGTTCGCCCACCGTTTCGGGGCGAAAGTGTTCGTGACCCTGAACACCATTCTTCATGATGATGAGCTGGAGCCTGCGCAACGACTGATCGCCGATCTCTATCAGACCGGCGTCGATGCCCTGATTGTTCAGGACATGGGGGTTCTGGAGCTGGATATTCCGCCGATTGAACTGCACGCCAGTACCCAGTGTGATATCCGCACGGTGGAGAAGGCGAAGTTCCTCTCCGACGTCGGCTTTTCGCAGATCGTTCTGGCCCGTGAGCTGAACCTGAATCAGATCCGTGATATCCACCAGGCGACAGACGCGACGATCGAGTTCTTTATCCACGGCGCGCTGTGCGTGGCCTATTCCGGGCAGTGCAACATTTCCCACGCCCAGACGGGCCGTAGCGCCAACCGTGGCGACTGTTCGCAGGCCTGCCGTCTGCCGTATACCCTGAAAGACGATCAGGGCCGCGTAGTGGCGTTCGAAAAACACCTCCTCTCCATGAAGGATAACGATCAGACCGCCAACCTGGGCGCGCTGATTGATGCGGGCGTCCGTTCCTTCAAGATTGAAGGGCGTTATAAAGACATGAGCTACGTGAAGAATATCACCGCGCACTACCGTCAGATGCTGGATGCCATCATCGAAGACCGCGGCGATCTGGCGCGCGCGTCGGCAGGTCGTACCGAGCATTTCTTTATTCCGTCGACGGACAAAACCTTCCACCGCGGCAGCACGGACTATTTCGTGAATGCCCGTAAAGGCGATATCGGCGCGTTCGACTCACCGAAGTTCATCGGTTTACCGGTCGGTGAAGTGCTGAAGGTGGCGAAAGATCATCTTGATGTTGAAGTGACGGAGCCGCTGGCGAATGGCGATGGCCTGAACGTGATGATTAAGCGTGAAGTGGTGGGCTTCAGGGCTAATACGGTCGAAAAAACCGGTGAAAATCGCTATCGCGTATGGCCGAATGAAATGCCTGCCGATCTCTACAAGGCGCGTCCGAACGCGCCACTTAACCGTAATCTCGATCATAACTGGCAGCAGGCGCTGCTGAAGACCTCCAGCGAGCGTCGTATCGCGGTGGATATCGAGCTTGGCGGCTGGGAAGAACAGCTGATTCTGACCATGACCTGTGAAGACGGTATCAGCGTGACGCATACGCTGGATGGCCTGTTCGAGGTGGCAAACAACGCGGAAAAAGCGCTTAACAGCCTGAAGGATGGCGTAGCGAAGCTGGGACAGACGATTTACTACGCGCGCGCTATCGAGGTTAACCTGCCGGACGCGCTGTTTGTGCCGAACAGCCTGCTTAACCAGTTCCGCCGTGAAACGGCAGAGCTGCTGGATGAAGCGCGTCTGGCCCAGTATCCACGCGGTAGCCGTAAAGCGGAAGTTGTTCCGGCCCCGGTATACCCGGACACGCATTTATCTTTCCTGGCGAACGTCTACAACCATAAGGCGCGTGAATTCTATCATCGCCACGGTGTGCAGCTGATCGACGCGGCCTATGAAGCGCATGAAGAGAAGGGCGACGTGCCGGTGATGATCACCAAGCACTGTCTCCGCTTCGCCTTCAATCTGTGCCCGAAACAGGCAAAAGGCAATATTAAGAGCTGGAAAGCGACGCCCATGCAGCTGGTCAACGGTGATGAAGTCCTTACCCTGAAGTTTGACTGCCGTCCCTGCGAAATGCATGTTATTGGCAAGATGAAAAACCATATTTTCAAAATGCCGCAGCCGGGCAGCATTGTCGCTTCCGTCAGTCCTGACGATCTGATGAAAACCCTGCCAAAACGTAAGGGGAGCTAACTACCTTACGTGCGTCTCCGGTTTGCGCGATTTCTGCCACAGGTGGTGTTCGCGCAAACCCTCCGCTGACTCTTCCGCTGCGCTGCGTAATTCATCGCTGTCGGCCTCGTGCCGCAGCTGATGCCCCACATTCTTTACCCATACATATTCATGCCCTTTGTGCCCGGCCATAAGCTGCCCTGAAAACAGCGCACAAATAAGCATGACGAGAGATAACCCTTTTTTAATCATGGTTTCACCGCTGAGTGACGTTGCGGGGATAATCATGGCGATTATTTCTTAGTGTTATTATTCAATAATTCAAAGTACGGCAAAGAAAATGTCAAATAGTGTTGGCTCAGAATTGTTTTTAAGAAATATCCTAAATGCGCCTAAAGCACTGTCAACTACCACTTCTGGACCATAAACAGGCGTTTGAATTAGGGATAATCCTATATAATAGGGATTCTCTGGCTAAGGAATGAGTCTTAATAAATGAAAAAAATAATCGCGTTTGCGCTCCTCGTGGCTGCCGTGGGTGCTACGGCAGGGGTTCGCTATATCGGGAATGACGAACCAGAATATATTCAGTCCGCAGAAACTCGTGTTGGTTCATATTTAACCAGCGATTACGGGCGTGTAGCCTGCAATAGCAAAAAAGTAGACGATCAACGCTGGGAATTAGATTGCCTGCATCAGGCAAGAGGAAAAGTATTCCAGTTTGCGGTGTATCCTTCTGAAAAAGCCCCCTATGGTGTTTCGCGTTCGTTTTATCTCGAAGCGATTAATGATGAAGCCAAACAGAGCGCCGAACAGGGTCTGATGCGTTATTTGCAAATCAACACGAAGGCGAGTTAATAGAGCTGTTTAGCTTTCGTTAAGTTAATCAGTGTTAGTTTGTAAGGGATCCGCAGCCCGACCATGGAGCGTCGGGGACGTAGAGACCAAAATACAAATCTATCCATGCAAGCATTTACCGCCAGATAATGGCGGTTTTTTTTTGCCATTTCGCGTATGTGCCCCTCATCCCAGCCCTCTCCCTCAGGGAGAGGGGCGTCTGTGTCGGTATTATGTTGTGGGGATCCCTCAACGGGCAGGACCTGGACGCGAAAATTGCTTGCGGTACTGGGCCGGCGAAAGGGCAAATTGCTGACGAAAGTGGTGGCGCAACGTCGCCGCCTGTCCAAAACCGGTCTGTTCAGCGATGCTGTCGATGCTCAACCGACTGCTTTCCAGGTAATCTTTTGCTCTCAACAGACGCTCATTGATCAGCCAGCGCGACGGTGTCGTTCCCGTTGCCGCCTCGAAGCGACGAAGGAAGGTACGCTGGCTCATGCCCACCCGACGCGCCAGCGAGTCGACGCTGTGCGGTTCAACGAGATGGTTGTGCAGGAAATCAAACAGCTGTCCCAGACGCTGGCTCTCCCGTAGCTGTGCCACCGGGCGGCTCAGCTGTTGCGGCTGCGAACCATCCCGGTGGGGAGGAATAACCAGCCGACGCGCCACGCTGTTGGCGGTTTCCATGCCATAATCCCGGCGGACGACGTGCAGACAGAGATCGATGCCCGCCGCGCTACCAGCAGAAGTCAGAATATCCCCCTCGTCCTGATAGAGTACGTCTTCAATCACGTCGATGTCAGGGTAGCGGGCTTTAAGCGCCTCAATGTAGCGCCAGTGGGTTGTGGCTTTGCGCCCGTTCAACAGTCCCGTTGCGGCCAGCACAAACACACCCGAACAGATGGACAGCAGCTGGCATCCACGAGCGCTGGCCTCACGCAATGCGTCGCTCAGGGCCCTGGGAACCGGCGCGTCCAGCCCCCGCCAGCCGGGAACCACGATCAGATCCGCAGACTCAAGCAGGCTCAAATCACCATCAGTCACCATGCGGATCCCGCCCGTCGCCCGCAATTCTCCGCTATCCACACCTGCCACAGCAAAGCGATACCAGGCGTCGCCCAGCTCAGGACGTGGCAGGCCAAAAATCTCAACCGCCACGCCAAACTCAAAGGTACAGAGGCCGTCATACGCCAGCACCACCACCTGAGGGCGGGAAACCTGTCTTAAGTTTGTCATCATTTTGCTGTTTTCTGGCATAAGCAAGCGCATTCATGGGCTGAATTTGTGGATAGAGTAGTGTTAACACAAACGCCAAAGATGAGGAAGGATCATGAGCTATGTTACTGAATTTCCGGCTGCCGAGCCGCAGGAAGCCGTTACCCATTTTCTGCGTCGCCTGAGTGTCGAAACCGACTGTGCCGATGTGCATCATGCCATCGCCAGTCATGAGCAGGACTTTGTGCTGCTGCATGTGGTAGGGAGTGCGGAACAATTTGCCCGTCGTCATGTCCCCGGGGCACTGCACATGCCGTGGAGCCAGATTACTGCTGAACGCATGGCCCGGTGGCCGGACGGCACGCTGTTTGTCGTTTACTGCGCGGGCCCGCACTGTAACGGCGCGGACAGGGCTGCGCTGAAGCTGGCGCGACTCGGGTTGCCGGTCAAAATCATGCTGGGCGGGATCACCGGCTGGGAAGATGAACGCTACGCGTTTGCCAGTCAGGGATCCGTTTCCGCCCTGTGAAGATGAATTTTTTTCAACACCCGTGAAATTTTCTCGTTTGCCGGAGCCGGTGAGGTATGACATCTTTTTTGGACATTTAGACATCCAGAAGTCTAAAGATTCAAATAATGAATTATCACTGCCGGCAATTATTACCGTCAGACAGAGGAGATTTCCATGCAACGACAGCACGCCCCATACCGCGCCGATGTAGTAGGCAGTTTTTTACGTCCGGATGCCATTAAACAGGCCCGCCTGAAGTTCGCCAGCGGTGAGATAGATGCCGGACAGCTTCGCGCGGTGGAGGACGATGCCATTCGCCACGTCGTCGAGCAGCAGTGTGCGTGCGGTCTGCATGTGGTGACCGACGGTGAATTTCGCCGTGCCTGGTGGCACTTCGATTTCTTCGATGGCCTGCAGGGGGTTGAGCGTTACGATTCGCAGCAGGGTATTCAGTTCAACGGGGTACAGACCAAAGCCCACGGCGTGCGCGTCACCGGCAAGCTGGGCTTTGGCGATCATCCGATGCTGGACGATTTCCGCTATCTGAAAAGCATCAGCGGTAATGCGCAGCCGAAGATGACCATTCCCAGCCCAAGCGTCCTTCATTTCCGCGGCGGCCGCAAAGATATCGACGCGACGGTTTACCCGGACCTGAACGTCTATTTTGACGATCTGGCGACCACCTGGCGCGACGCTATCCGGGCCTTCTATGATGCAGGCTGCCGTTACCTGCAACTTGACGACACCGTCTGGGCCTACCTCTGTTCGGACGATCAGCGTCGTCAGATCCGCGAGCGCGGCGATGATGCCGATGAGCTTGCGCAGATCTACGCCCGCGTGCTGAACAAGGCGCTGGAAGGTAAACCGGACGATCTGACCATCGGGCTGCATGTCTGCCGCGGCAACTTCCGTTCAACCTGGATTTCGGAAGGGGGATACGAGCCGGTGGCGGAAGTGCTGTTCGGTACGGTGAACGTAGATGCCTTCTTCCTGGAATATGATAACGACCGCAGCGGTGATTTTGCGCCACTGCGCTTTATTCGCCCGGGCAAGCAGCAGGTGGTGCTGGGTCTGATAACCACCAAAAACGGAGAGCTGGAGAACCCGGAAGGGGTTAAAGCCCGTCTGGAAGAGGCGGCAAAATACGTGGCCAAAGAGCAGATCTGCCTCAGCCCGCAGTGCGGCTTTGCCTCGACCGAAGAGGGCAACAGCCTGAGTGAAACTCAACAGTGGGAAAAAGTCCGTCTGGTGACACAGATCGCCAGTGAAGTCTGGTAAAAACACCGCCCCAGCGCTGCATTATAAAAGTGCAGCGCTGTGCCATTCTGAGTCGTTCTCTTTACATCCCGCGTTCAATCTTCCGCCATAGCGCAATGTTCATTCTGGCATCCTTTTTGCTCCTGCTTCGCTGACACATTTTTTTCCGCGTCCATGCCGTAACGGACGTTTTTGCACAGCGTTCTTTTTCAGGAGTGAAAATATGCAGCGTCGTACCTTATTAAAAGCCTTTGCGTTATCCGCGTCCGTCGTGGCGATGGGAATGAGTTTTGGTGTGCAGGCGGCCGATACCATCAAAGTGGGGATCATGCATTCTTTGTCCGGCACGATGGCCATCTCCGAAACCCCGCTGAAAGATGTCGCGCTGATGACCATTGACGAGATCAACGCCAAAGGGGGCGTACTGGGGAAAAAACTGGAGCCGGTGGTGGTGGATCCCGCTTCAAACTGGCCGCTGTTTGCCGAGAAAGCGCGTCAGCTGCTGAGCCAGGATAAAGTCGCGGTGGTGTTTGGCTGCTGGACCTCCGTTTCGCGTAAATCGGTGCTGCCTGTCTTTGAGGAACTGAACGGCCTGCTGTTCTATCCGGTGCAGTATGAGGGTGAAGAAATGTCACCCAACGTCTTTTATACCGGTGCCGCACCGAACCAGCAGGCCATCCCGGCGGTGGAATACCTGATGAGCGAAGACGGCGGCGCGGCGAAACGCTTCTTCCTCTTGGGCACCGACTACGTCTACCCGCGCACCACCAACAAGATCCTGCGTGCGTTCCTGCATTCGAAAGGCGTTGAGGATAAGGACATCGAAGAGGTTTACACCCCATTTGGTCATAGCGACTACCAGACGATTGTCGCCAACATCAAGAAATTCTCCGCAGGCGGCAAAACTGCCGTAGTCTCGACCATCAATGGCGATTCCAATGTGCCGTTCTATAAAGAGCTGGCAAACCAGGGGCTGAAAGCAACCGACGTGCCGGTAGTGGCGTTCTCCGTCGGTGAAGAAGAGCTGCGCGGTATCGACACCAAACCGCTGGTGGGTAACCTGGCGGCGTGGAACTATTTTGAGTCCGTGGACAACCCCACTAACCAGGCCTTCGTGGCGGATTACAAAGCCTATGCGAAAGCGCACAAACTGCCGAATGCCGACTCTGTCGTCACCAACGACCCAATGGAAGCCACTTACGTAGGGATCCATATGTGGGCGCAGGCGGTGGAAAAAGCGGGCACGACCGACGTAGATAAAGTACGTGCCGCAATGGCCGGCCAATCGTTTAAAGCGCCTTCCGGCTTTACGCTCACCATGGATGCTACCAACCATCATCTGCATAAGCCGGTCATGATCGGTGAAATTGAAGGCAACGGCCAGTTCAACGTGGTGTGGCAGACGGAACAGCCGGTCCGCGCGCAACCGTGGAGTCCGTTCATCGCCGGGAATGACAAAAAGCCCGACCAGCCGATGAAAACCGCCAGCAACTAAGCCATCACCTCAGGGAGACAAGCCATGAACGTCATGCGCACGATCGTCGCTCTTATATGGCTTACCGGACTGCTGCCAGGGATGGCGCAGGCATCGGATGCCGATCGTTTCGTTGCCGCCAGCCGCACCCAGCAGGCGGAATTACTGACGCAGTGGGCCGCCGCGCCGGATGCCGCCAGGCTGCCGCTGCTTCAGGCGTTGCAAAAGGAAAACCTGTATACCGACAGCCAAAAGCACGCTTTTGCGCAGCGTAATGGCGGAATGGTTCCCCTCGGTGAAGCAAAGGCGACTGAAGGGCAGACCAAAGCGGTACGGCTGACGAACCGGCTGCGCGTACTTGCTGCCACGGCTATCGCTACGCATCAGCTGGTCAGTGACAGTGTCACGGAAAGGCGGGCGGCGGCCCGTCAACTGCAGCGAGATGCGCAACCTGCGATGCTCGCTTTTCTGGAAAATCGGGTAAACCGTGAAACGGATGCGGTAGCGCGTCAGACGCTGCTGCTGGCGGCGGCGAATCTACAGCTGGCAAGCCCGCAGGCGGAGGTGCGTCGCCACGCTGCTGAACTGTTAGGCCAGTCCGACGATCCGGACGTAGTGTCCCGACTCACCCCGTATACCCAGGCGCAGACCGAGCCTGACGCCGGCGTTCGCGCCGCTGCCGAAGAGAGCCTTAACCAGATAACGCACCGCCTGATGTGGGGCGATCTGCTGGGTCAGGCGTTTATGGGGCTTTCCCTCGGTTCGGTGCTGCTGCTGGCTGCGCTGGGGCTGGCTATCACCTACGGCCTGCTGGGCGTCATCAATATGGCGCACGGTGAAATGCTGATGCTGGGCGCGTATGCCACCTGGATGGTGCAGCAGGCCATGACCAGCCTCGCGCCACAGTGGCTGGCGCTCTATCCGGTTATCGCCTTACCGGTCGCGTTCTGCCTGACGGCGGCAATCGGAATGGTGCTGGAGCGCACCGTGATCCGTCATCTGTACGGTCGTCCGCTGGAAACGCTGCTGGCAACGTGGGGCATCAGCCTGATGCTTATCCAGCTGGTGCGCATGACGTTTGGCGCCCAGAACCTGGAGGTGGCGAACCCGGCATGGCTTTCCGGCGGGGTACAGGTTTTCGCCAACCTGACGCTGCCGTGGAACCGTATTGTGGTGCTGGGTTTTGTGCTGCTGGTACTGTTCTTTACCTGGCTGATTCTGAATAAAACCCGTCTGGGGCTAAACGTGCGCGCGGTGACGCAAAACCGCAGCATGGCTGCCTGCTGTGGGGTGCCGACAGGGCGTGTCGATATGCTCGCATTCGGGCTGGGCTCCGGCATTGCCGGGTTAGGCGGCGTGGCATTATCGCAGTTGGGTAACGTCGGACCGGAGCTGGGCCAGGGATACATCATCGACTCGTTCCTGGTGGTGGTGCTCGGTGGCGTGGGCCAGCTGGCAGGGAGCGTGGCCGCGGCCTTTGGTCTGGGCATTTTCAATAAAATCCTTGAACCACAGATGGGTGCGGTGCTGGGCAAGATCGTGATTCTGGTGGCGATCGTGCTGTTTATTCAGAAGCGTCCTCAGGGGTTATTTGCGCTGAAAGGGAGGGTTATTGACTGATGAGCCAGCCGCTTACCTTAACGCTGGCGCGCAAAGCGCCACGCACAACGCAGATCGCAGGCAGCCTGCTGGTGGCGTGTCTGCTGATATTACCGTTTTTCGCCTTACTGCCTGCAACGCATCCGCTGGCGTTATCGACCTGGATGCTGACGCTGACGGGTAAGATCCTCTGCTATGCCACCGTTGCGGTGGCGCTCGATCTGGTGTGGGGCTATGCCGGTATGCTGTCTCTTGGGCACGGTATCTTTTTCGCACTCGGCGGTTATGCGATGGGCATGTATCTGATGCGCCAGGCGGCGGGTGACGGTCTGCCCGCGTTTATGTCATTTCTCTCCTGGAGTGAGCTGCCATGGTTCTGGTGGGGCACCCAACACTTCGCCTGGGCGCTGGTGCTGATTGTCATGGTGCCGGGGCTGCTGGCGCTGGTGTTTGGCTGGTTTGCCTTCCGCTCGAAGATCAAAGGGGTCTATTTCTCGATTATGACCCAGGCGCTGACCTATGCCGGGATGTTGCTGTTCTTTCGCAACGAGACCGGTTTTGGCGGCAATAACGGCTTCACCGGCTTTACCACGCTGCTCGGATTTTCGGTGACGGAAACCTCCACGCGTATTGCACTGTTTCTGGCGACCGTACTGTTGCTGCTCCTGGCGTTGGGGACGGGATTTGCGCTGGCAAAAAGCAAATTTGGCCGAATCCTGACCGCCGTTCGTGACGCAGAAAACCGTCTGACGTTCTGTGGTTACGACCCGCGCGGGTTCAAACTGCTGGTCTGGACGCTCTCCGCGGTGCTGTGTGGCCTGGCGGGGGCGCTCTATGTCCCGCAGGTGGGCATTATCAACCCCGGTGAAATGTCGCCGACGAACTCGATAGAAGCCGCCATCTGGGTGGCGCTGGGCGGGCGCGGCACGCTGGTGGGGCCGGTAATTGGCGCGGCGCTGGTGAACGGGGCGAAGAGCTTTTTCACCGTCGCCATGCCGGAGTACTGGCAGCTGTTCCTGGGGCTGATTTTTATCGCCGTCACGCTGTTCTTACCACGCGGTGTCTACGGTCTGTTTCGTAAGGGAGAGAAATAATGCAGCCAACGGAAGGATTATTTACCCGCCAGTTGCCCGGCGACCGCTACCGTGACCAGACGGATCCGGTGCTTCAGCTTGAGGCCATTAACGTCAATTTCGACGGTTTCCAGGCGCTGACCGATCTCTCGCTGAATATCGGCGTGGGCGAGTTGCGCTGCGTGATTGGCCCCAACGGAGCCGGTAAAACCACGTTGATGGATGTGATCACCGGCAAAACGCGACCAAAAAGCGGGAGGGCTATTTACGATCAATCGATCGACCTGACCGCGCTGGAGCCTGCGGCCATTGCCCGTCAGGGGATTGGGAGAAAGTTCCAGAAACCCACGGTCTTTGAGGCGCTGACGGTGTGGGAAAACCTTGAGATCGCCATGAAAACCGATAAATCCGTCTGGACGAGCCTGCGGGCAAAACTCAATGGTGAACAACGCGATCGCATTGATGAGATGCTGGTTTTACTGCGTCTTGGCAACGAACGCGATCGCCGCGCCGGGCTGCTGTCGCACGGCCAAAAGCAGTTTCTGGAGATAGGTATGCTGCTGGTCCAGGATCCGCATCTGTTGCTGCTGGACGAACCCGCCGCCGGGATGACCGACGCGGAGACGGAATACACCGCCGAGTTGTTCAAAACCCTGGCGGGTAAGCACTCCCTGATGGTGGTGGAGCACGACATGGGCTTTGTCGAAACCATTGCCGACCACGTGACGGTATTGCATCAGGGGCGCGTTCTGGCGGAAGGTTCGCTTCGCGAGGTGCAGGCCAACGAGCAGGTGATTGAGGTCTATCTGGGGCGCTAAGGAGAGAAGATGTTACAGGTTAACGAACTGAATCAGTATTACGGTGGCAGCCATATCCTGCGCGGCGTCAGTTTTGAGGCCGCCACCGGAGAAGTCACCTGCCTGCTGGGGCGCAACGGCGTAGGGAAAACGACGTTGCTGAAGTGTCTGATGGGGCTGATCCCGGCGAAAACCGGGGAGGTCATCTGGCAGGGTAAGACGATCACCCACAACAAACCGCACCAGCGGGTACAGTCTGGCGTGGCGTATGTCCCGCAGGGGCGCGAGATTTTTCCGCGCCTGACCGTGGAAGAAAATCTTCTGCTGGGGCTGTCGCGCTTTTCCGCCCGCGAGGCGAAGCAGGTACCGGAGGAGATCTGGCAGCTTTTCCCGGTGCTCAAAGAGATGAAGCACCGCCGCGGAGGCGATCTCTCCGGCGGACAACAGCAGCAACTGGCGATTGGCCGTGCGCTGGCAAGCCGCCCGCAGCTGCTGATTCTGGATGAACCGACGGAAGGCATTCAGCCTTCGGTGATAAAAGAGATTGGCCAGGTGATCCGCACGCTGGCGAACAGAGGCGATATGGCGATCCTGCTGGTCGAGCAGTTTTACGACTTTGCCGCCGAGCTGGCCGACAGCTATCTCCTGATGTCGCGCGGCACCATTATCCAGCGTGGACGGGGTGAAAACATGGCGCAGGAGGGCGTTCGCGGGCTGGTTGCGATTTGAAATGTTATAATATAACATTCTCATTCTTATAAAACGGAATGAGGGGGTTATTTTGGCTGCACATGCTGGTAAATGGATCATGACTCTGGGGGCGCTGCTGGTCAGCGGCCAGCTGTTAGCGCACTCGCACGGTCATCAGATGACCGAAGCGGAGCAGAAAGCGGCGAACGGCGTGTTTGAGGATAAAGACGTGAAGGACAGAGCGCTGTCTGACTGGGACGGTACCTGGCAGTCCGTTTATCCTTTCCTGCTGGATGGATCGCTGGATCCGGTCTTCAAACAGAAAGCGCAGAAGGATAAAAGCAAAACCTTCGACGAGGTGAAAGCCTATTATCGTAAAGGCTATGCGACGGACGTGGATGCCATTGGCATTGAAAATAACGTGATGGAGTTCCACAAGGGCAAAGCGGTTAGCCGTTGCCATTATAATTACAGCGGCTACAAAATTCTGACCTATGCGTCAGGCAAAAAAGGCGTTCGCTATCTGTTTGAGTGTCAGGATGCCAGCAGCACGGCGCCGAAGTTTGTGCAGTTCAGCGACCATACCATCGGGCCGAAAGCGTCCTCGCACTTCCATATTTTTATGGGCAACACCTCCCACGAGGCGCTGCTGAAAGAGATGGATAACTGGCCGACCTATTATCCGAATGAGATGTACAAAGAGCAGGTGGTAGAAGAAATGTTGCACCACTGATGCTTTATTGCCGGGTGGCGGCTACGCCTTACCCGGCCTACAAGTTGCTACGCTACCTTGGGTGACTCGCACCACGCCTTCACGCTCATCCCACGCAAAATCATCAGCCACGCAATGACGATGGCGACCATCATAATCACAAACAGCGACCAGTGCGGAAGGTTGGTCAGGATAATCCCGGTGATCATCGGGTTTGCGGCCGCGCCCAGCCAGCCCAGCGCCTGTGCGGAGAAATAGCTTGCCTTCATCCCCGGCGGGGCGATGTTGTCGATCAGCATGTATTCACCCGGCGCATAAATAATCTCACCCAGCGTAAAGATCGCGGCAGCGATACCCCAGTAAATCAGATTCTCCCCGGAGAGCATAAAGCCACCCAGCCCCAGGATAAAAAACAGCGTCGCGGCGGTCATCAGGGGGCGAATATTGCTGGCGGAAATCTTGCGCCCAAGCGCGTATTGCAGCGTCACCACCACGGCGGCGTTAACGGGCAGCACCACGGCGACGACCTTCTGCGCGAAATCGCTGTCGGCGTGGGCGGCCAGAACATACTGTGAAATGCAGCTGGCGAACGATCCGCCCACGTACGACGCGAGCAGGCCGGAGAGGGTGAACCAGAACAGGGCGCGGTCTTTCAGCAACACCGACGGCTGCCAGGGCATTTTTTCCTCGGCGGTATCCAGCGCGACGCTTTTTTGCACAAAGAAATGGATAAACGCGAGCGGCAGCGCGGCGCAAAAAGCGGCCAGCCAGAAGGGCAGCTGTAAGCTGTACATCACCAGCAGGGTGCCGATGGGCGGGCCGACCGTCCAGCCAATGTTCAGGAAGCTATAGTTGAGCGAGAAAACACGCGCTTTTTGGCTTGAGGTGAGCACGTCTGAGAACCAGGCTTTCAGCACCGTCGAAAATACGGAGTAGGCGCAGTTAATCAGGGAAAAGAACAGCACCACCAGCGTGACGTTATCCACTAGCGGGATCGCGACAAATCCGGCAATAAACGCCACGATCGCAATCAACATGTAGCGTTTTTTATCAAACTTATCCGCCAGAATGCCAAATCCCAGGCTGAACACCACGCCGATGGTCAGCGCAATCGTCAGGGCATAACCAATATTCTCGACGCTCATGTTGTAGACGCGCGTGAGATAAATGGTCATGAACGGCAGCGTCGCTCCCCGACCGATGGTTAACAACAATGACGATGCCAGCAGCGCTGCGGTTGAGCGCCTGAGAGATGGTTTCATATTTCTGCCCGACAGTTGCTTATGCTTTTATTAGAGGTGTGTTAACAGGATTACCATGACATAAGGGGCTTGTATAGCACCTGGTTTATCCGTAAGTGCTTCAGCTGCCTGCCAGAATTAATGATCTTCTCGCAGCGTCCTTTTTTCTGTTACCTTGAAGTGTTAACAAATTATTAATAATTCAGGGGCAGGGTATGACGCGTAAAGACGGACTGCTGGCGTTGCTGGTGGTCGTAGTATGGGGGCTCAATTTTGTCGTCATTAAGCTGGGATTGCACAATATGCCCCCGCTTATGCTGGCCGGTTTGCGTTTCATGTTAGTGGCGTTCCCGGCGATCTTTTTTGTTGCGCGTCCAAAAATCCCGTTCAAATTACTGCTGGGCTATGGCCTGACCATCAGCTTTGGCCAGTTCGCGTTTCTCTTCTGCGCCATCAAGTTTGGTATGCCTGCCGGTCTTGCCTCGCTGGTTTTGCAGGCGCAGGCGTTCTTTACCATCATTCTCGGTGCGTTCGTATTTGGCGAACGTTTGCAGGGCAAACAGCTGGCGGGGATTACGCTGGCGGTGTTTGGCGTACTGGTGCTGATTGAAGCCAGCCTGAATGGTCAGGATGTGGCGCTGCTGGGCTTTATGCTTACGCTGGCGGCGGGGCTGAGCTGGGCGTGCGGGAATATCTTCAACAAACTGATTATGCAGCACGCGGCGCGGCCGCAGGTGATGTCGCTGGTGGTCTGGAGCGCGTTAATTCCGGTCATCCCGTTTCTGGCGGCGTCGTTTATTCTGGATGGTCCGGATGTGATGCTGAGAAGCCTGGTCGATATCGATTTGACCACGATCTTTTCTCTGATTTATCTGGCCTTTGTCGCCACGATTGTGGGCTATGGGATCTGGGGTTCGCTGCTGGGGCGTTATGAAACCTGGCGCGTGGCGCCCCTGTCTCTGCTGGTGCCGGTGGTTGGGCTCGCCAGTGCGGCGCTATTGCTGGATGAAACGCTGAGCGCGCTGCAGTTGCTGGGGGCAGTGCTGATTATGGCGGGGCTGTATATCAACGTGTTTGGCTTGCGGGTACGGCGGGCGGCGCGCGTCAGAGGCTAGAGCATAAAAAAGCCCCGCAGTGGCGGGGCAAAAACGAATCAGAAGCCGTGCTGATTATAATAAGGCACGCCTAATTCGTCGGATTTGTCGCTACCAGTCCCCATGTGGTTGAAATCATAGGGTGACTGGTCATGTGCTGACGGCAAAATCATCGTGCCACGATTATTTTGCTGCGTTGCACCTGGGGTTTGCTCCGCGAAGGTCTGGCTGGAAAACAGCACCAGCAAGGCGAGGGCGGCGGAGGCGATAACTTTCATGATTTCCTCGGTTACGTCTTTTACAGGCGATGATTAACTACAATGTTTTAACGGATACAGGTATCGGGATTCTCCGGGTACGCTGGTGATTCGGTACTTATGAGGCGGCACGTCAAAATAGTTCTTAAACGTACGCGTCAGGGTTTGCTGTGATTCAAATCCGTAACGCTCTGCCAGATAAAGGATCGGCTCATTGCTTTCTTTCAGTTTCTGGGCAATTTCCGTCAGCTTGCGACTGCGAATATATTGACCTAGGGAATGGCCGGTCTCTTTTTTGAACATCCGTTGCAGGTGCCATTTGGAGTAACCTGAACGCTCTGACACTTTTTCAAGGGAGAGCGGCGATTCCAGGTTATCTTCGATCCAGTCCAAAATGCTATGAATGGTGATAGCGTCAGTATTGCGTCTGGACATCGTCATACCTCTTTTCTGTTTACGGCAGTATTTTCTTCAGCAAAAGCTCAAGGGTTGCCACTTCATCTGCCGTTAAGTTTTTTGTTAGTTCCTGATGCAGTGTTTGTCCTACTAATTGATGACATTGCTCGCACATGGCCGCGCCATCGCAGGTGAGCTTGACCAGCACGCCGCGTTTGTCATTCGGGTTAGGGCTTCGTTCTACCCATCCTTTGCAGACGAGACGATCCAGCATGCGGGTTAACGCACCCAGATCGACAGAGAGCACCTTTTTCAGCTCAACCGGCGTGATACACACTTCGCAGCGAATGGAACACAGCACTTTGAACTGTGTTGCGGTGATATCCAGCGGTGACAGATAGTCATTGAGCAGGCGATCTTTTTTCTGGTTAACCATATGAATAAGACGACCCAGCGGAACAACGTCGTTAAAGATATCACTGGTGCTTTTCACAATGGTTGCCCTGGCAAGTAGTTTAGTCACGGCAGATATTATTGCTCAGGCAAGTATAAGTCAACTGAATGAATCAGCCGATGCCACGAATTGCTAAAACGTTTCATGAACTTTTTTTGAACGCTTTCAAATCATATAGATAACTCAGGGTTATCCTTACTTACGGAAAATAATCGTTACGTTGCGCAGATGGCTTAACGTCACACTTTCCCCCTATACTTGCGGGGATGAATATGGATAAGGACGACGATGCATTATGTTGGATTTAATTAAAGCAGTGAGTCTTGGGCTGGTGGTGCTGCTGCCGTTGGCAAACCCGTTAACGACGGTTGCGCTTTTCCTCGGGCTGGCAGGGAATATGAACAGCGCCGAGCGTAACCATCAGTCAATGATGGCTTCCGTCTATGTGTTTGCCATCATGATGGTGGCTTACTATGCGGGACAGGTGGTGATGAACACCTTCGGGATTTCCATCCCTGGCCTGCGCATCGCCGGGGGACTCATTGTCGCCTTTATCGGTTTCCGCATGCTGTTCCCGGCGCAGAAAGCGCATGAGTCGCCGGAGGCCAAAAGCAAATCCGAAGAGCTGGAAAGCGAACCGAGTGCAAATATTGCCTTTGTGCCGCTGGCTATGCCGAGCACGGCGGGGCCGGGTACCATCGCGATGATCATCAGTTCCGCCTCTACGGTACGTGATAGCGCCACCTTCCCGGACTGGGTCCTGACGGTTGCGCCACCGCTGATATTTGCGATTATCGGGATCATTGTGTGGGGGTCACTGCGCAGTTCCGGTGCGATTATGCGCTGGGTAGGTAAGGGCGGTATTGAAGCTATTTCCCGTCTGATGGGCTTCTTACTGGTCTGTATGGGCGTGCAGTTTATTATTAACGGCGTGCTGGAGATTATTAAAACTTACCACTGAGGTGATTGCCGGGTGGCGGCTTCGCCTTACCCGCCTGGGTTATTACAGGCTTGTAGGCCGGGTAAGCGCAGCGCCACCCGGCACAAACAAACGTCACCCGTGCTGACTCTGTTCCTCCAGCGCCACCGGCCATTTGCGGAAGATGAGCACTGACCAGATAAGCGCGACCAGGGCCGGAATAGCGCCCAGATACCCAATCGCCGACATCGAGACATGAAGGCTAATCTGATTTCCCACCAGCGCGCCCGCGCCGATGCCCAGATTAAATATCCCCGAGAACAGTGACATGGCAACGTCCGTCGCGTCCGGTGCCAGCGCCAGCACTTTTACCTGCATGCCAAGGCCGATGATCATGATCGCCACGCCCCAGAACAGGCTCAGGATCGCCAGATGGTTTTCGCTGCCCGCAGCGGGCATCAGCAACAGCAGGCAGGCGAGCAGCAGGCCAATGGCGCCGCTCACAAGCAAGGAAGCATGCTGATTACCCAGCTTGCCAAACAGCACGCTGCCGATAATGCCCGCACCGCCGAGGATGAGCAGTAACAGGGTGGCAAAATTGGCGCTAAAGCCTGCCACCACCTGAACAAACGGTTCAATGTAGCTGTATGCCGTGTAATGGGCGGTCACCACGATTACGGTAAGCAGATAGATACTCAGCAGCGCAGGGCGACGCATCAACAGCGGCAGGCTTTTCAGCGAGCCAGAGTGTTCGCTCGGCAGCGCGGGCAGCAGCTTAATCAGACACACCAGCGTAACCAGTGCCCCCATGCCGATCGCGAAGAAGGTCGTACGCCAGCCGAAGTATTGCCCCACGATACGGCCAATCGGCAGACCCAGCACCATCGCCAGCGCGGTGCCGGTGGCAATCAGGCTCAGCGCCTGGGCGCGTTTACCCGCCGGGGCCAGGCGTATAGCCAGCGACGCGGTGATTGACCAGAACACCGCATGGGCGAATGCAATGCCAATCCTGCTCATGACCAGCACCGTAAAATTCCACGCCATAAACGACAGAACATGGCTGGCGATGAACAACACGAAGAGACCGATCAGCAGTTTGCGCCGCTCCATCTGGCTGGTCAGCAGCATAAACGGCAATGACATCAGCGCCACCACCCAGGCGTAGATGGTCAACATAATGCCCACCTGAGCCGTTTCCATCTGGAAACTGTCGGCAATGTCAGACAACAGCCCAACCGGAACAAACTCTGTGGTGTTGAAAATAAACGCGGCAATGGCCAGCGTGACCACGCGTAGCCACGCAACCCTGCGGGAAACTGTGTTCGTTGTCATAGGGATGTCGGAGATTCGTTGCTTTAAAGAAGAGGAGACGATCTTAAAACGTCAAACGGCGAAAACTCAACCATTATGTGACGCAGATCTCAATATTTACCTTGTGAAAGCGGTAGCCGGGGAGGGTGTTTTCATTGAATATAAAAGAACAACACAACAAAAACAGGCGGTAAGACAATGCAGGAGATTGATTTTTATCTGGTAGATGCGTTCAGCGATACTTCGTTTGGTGGCAATCCGGCGGCGGTTTGTCCGCTGAAAGAATGGTTACCCGATGAAACGCTACTGAAAATGGCGCAACAGCATAATCAATCGGAAACGGCCTTTTTCGTCTGCAGCAAAGGGGGCATTGAGCTACGCTGGTTTACAACACTCACCGAAGTCAATCTCTGCGGGCATGCCACTTTGGCCGCCGCGTACGTCCTGTTTCATGAACTGGATTACCCCGACTCGCGGATCCACTTCGACACCGCATCTGGCCGCCTGACGGTCAGCCGGGAGGGAGAGTGGATGACGCTGGATTTCCCGGCGTGTCCGACACATAAAGAGACGCCACCGCCAGAGATGATCGCGGCGCTGGGTATCCGCCACTACGTTGACGCCCGTAAAGGGCGCGCGTGGGTGATCGTCCTGGAAAACCGCCAGCAGGTTGAAGCCCTTATGCCGAACCTGTCTGCGATGACACCGGGTGAGCACAAAGTTAGCGTGACGGCACCGGGCGAGGGGGAATATGACTTTGTCAGCCGCTTCTTCTCACCGGGCGTTTCCGTCCCGGAAGATCCGGTCACCGGGTCCGCGCACACGATGCTGATCCCCTACTGGAGTGAAACACTGGGCAAAACGACCCTGTTTGCCCGACAGGTGTCAGCGCGGGGCGGTGACGTGCGTTGTGAGCTGAGAGGGGAACGGGTGCTGATGAGCGGTCAGGCGTCGTGCTACCTGAAAGGCACGGTGTATCTGCGCTAAAAACTGATAACAAGAGAGGGAGAGACAATGCAGGAAATTGATTTTTATCTGGTGGATGCCTTCAGCGACAGGGCGTTTGGCGGTAATGCGGCGGCGGTTTGCCCGCTGGAGGAGTGGCTGCCCGATGAGACGCTGCTTAAAATGGCGCAGCAGCATAATCAGTCTGAGACCGCCTTTTTTGTGCGAACCGACGACGGGTTTGAACTGCGCTGGTTTACCACGCTGCACGAAATTAACCTGTGCGGACACGCGACCCTCGCGGCGTCACACGTGATTTTTGAATATCTGGATTATCCGCATACCGAAATTCATTTTACCACGCGCTTCGTGGGCGAGCTGACGGTCAAGCGCAGCGGCGACTGGCTGACGCTGAATTTCCCTGCGTGGCCGACGGAGGCCGTCGATAATCCCCCGGCAGCGTTGTTCACCGCGCTGGGCATCACAAAGGCGAAAGAGGTACGCGCCGGACGAGACTATATCGTGGTGCTGGAGAGCCAGCAGCAGGTGGAGGCGCTCACGCCGGATATCGCGGCAATGGTTCCGCTGGGGAAAATGGTCTGCGTAACGGCGCCTGGAGAAGACTATGACTTCGTCAGCCGCTTTTTCTGCCCGGGCGAAGGGGTGCCGGAAGATCCGGTTACCGGATCCACGCACAGCATGCTGATCCCCTACTGGAGCGAAAAGCTGGGTAAAACGTCACTGAACGCACGTCAGGTGTCGTATCGTGGCGGCGATCTGCGCTGTGAACTGAAGGGCGATCGCGTGTTGATCGCCGGTCAGGCCACGTTGTATCTGAAAGGCCGTATCTTTTTGCGCTAGCCGGGCAGCGCGATAAGTTAATACTATGAAGCACCATGGCAGAGCTGCGCTATTTTAAAATAAAAACAGCAAGGAGCCTGCCATGTATTCCATTACCTCTGAATCCGCTCGTCATCCGGACATCCTCACACTGATTGCAGCCCTTGACCGCTATCAGAGCGAACTCTATCCCGCAGAGAGCAATCATCTGCTCGATCTTTCAGCGCTGCCCGACGCATCGCTTATCCTGATGATCATTCGCGACCAGCAGCTTCAGGCCGTTGGCTGTGGAGCCATCGTGCTTAACGGGGATGGAACCGGTGAGATGAAACGGGTCTATATTGACCCGACCCACCGGGGACAGCATCTGGGAGAGAGGCTGCTGGCTGCCCTGGAAGATGAGGCCCTGAGCCGTCATTGCCACACGGTACGGCTGGAGACAGGGATAAAACAACACGCCGCGGTTCGTCTGTATGAACAGTGCGGGTACGAACTGCGCCCGGCATTTGCCCCCTATGTCGACGACCCGCTTAGCCTGTTTATGGAGAAAGCGCTGGTTGAAGACGTTCGTTTAGCAGCGCTATAAATGCTTCCAGCTGGCGGGTCATCGCCCCCCGTCGCCACACCAACCAGGTGGTGAGCCAGCGCCAGTTTTCAGCCAGCGGCCAGGCCTCAATCTGATGATGTCCTGGCATACTTTCCAGCATGGAGCGCGGCATCAGCGCGATGCCCGCGCCCGCAATGACGCAGGCGAGCATGCCGTGATAGGACTCCATCTCGTGAATGCGGCCAGGCGTCGCACCGTCTGCATGAAACCAGCTCTCCAGATGTCGGCGATATGAGCAGTTGGCGCGAAAGGCATAAACGTCACTGCCGCTCACCTGCGTGGCGCGTGTGACCTCCGTATGCCCGGCGGGCGTGACCAGCATCATCTCTTCCCTGTAGACCGGCATCCCCTCCAGTTCCGGGTGTGACAGCGGTCCGTCAACAAAGGCGGCGCTCAGCGTTCCCTCCAGTACACCCTCTATCATCGTTCCGGAAGGGCCGGTAGAGAGGGCAAACTGAATGCGCGGATAACGCTGGTTAAACTGCGCCAGCGATTCAGGGATGCGCACTGCAGCGGTGCTTTCCAGCGCGCCAAGAGCAAATAACCCCTGTGGTTCATCCCCCGCGACGACCATGCGCGCTTCATCCACCAGCGCCAGAATCTGTCTGCTATAGCGCAGGAAGTTATGCCCGGCGGGAGATAACCGCAAACGCTGGTTCTCACGAATAAACAGCTCAACGCCGAGATCGGCCTCCAGCTGGCGGATGCGTGTTGTCAGGTTCGAGGGAACGCGATGCACCTTCTGCGCCGCCTGGGTGATGCTCCCCGTCAGCGCGACGGCGTTAAACATTTCAAGCTGGGTTAAATCCATAGCATTCTCGTTTCGTGAATAAGGTGGTTAGTATTATTCATTTCTAAGAAATAGCAGAGTGAGCCACAATTAATCAACCGAAATGCGTGGAGAACATCATGACTTATTCATCTGCTACACATGCCCTGTCTGTTAACCCGGCTACGGGTGAAACGATCGCCGCGTATCCGTGGGCGACACAGGAAGAGGTTGAACAGGCTATCGCCCGGGCTGATGCCGGTTTTCGTCAGTGGCGGAGCGAAAGCGTCGCCTGGCGGACGCAGAAGCTGCGCGATCTCGGTGCTGCGCTGCGTCATCGTGCGGAAGAGATGGCCCGGATGATGTCCCGGGAGATGGGCAAACCGGTTCTGCAGGCGCGGGCGGAAGTGGCAAAATCTGCGGGTCTGTGTGACTGGTATGCGGAACACGGCCCGGCCATGCTGAATGCAGAGCCAACCCAGGTGGAAAACCACAACGCGGTTATTGAATACCGCCCGCTGGGACCGATTCTGGCGGTGATGCCGTGGAACTTCCCGCTCTGGCAGGTACTGCGCGGGGCGGTGCCGATCCTGCTGGCAGGTAACAGCTATCTGCTTAAGCACGCGCCTAACGTGCTTGGCTCGGCGGATCTTATCGCACAGATTTTTGCTGATGCCGGTTTCCCGGAAGGCGTTTTTGGCTGGGTTAATGCCACCAATGACGGCGTAAGCCAGGCGATTAACGACCGTCGCATTGCGGCGGTGACCGTTACCGGCAGCGTGCGTGCCGGGGCCGCAATTGGTGCCCAGGCAGGTGCTGCGCTGAAAAAATGCGTGCTTGAGCTGGGCGGCTCTGACCCGTTCATCGTGCTCAACGACGCTGACCTGGATCTCGCCGTGAAAGCGGCGGTGGCGGGTCGCTATCAGAATACCGGGCAGGTGTGCGCGGCCGCCAAACGCTTCATTGTTGAAGAGGGTATTGCGGATATCTTTACCCAACGCTTCGTCGCGGGCGTTGCCGCCCTGAAGATGGGCACACCCGATGAAGAAGAGAACTACATTGGCCCGATGGCGCGTTTTGACCTGCGCGATGAACTGCATCAGCAGGTTCAGTCCACCCTGGCTGAGGGGGCCACGCTGCTGCTGGGCGGAGAGAAAATCAGCGGCGAGGGGAATTATTACGCGCCTACCGTGCTGGCGAACGTTACGCCGTCGATGACGGCCTTCCGCCAGGAGCTGTTTGGTCCGGTAGCGGCTATTACCGTCGCGAAAGATGCTGAGCACGCCCTGACGCTGGCAAACGACAGCGACTTTGGCCTCTCTGCTACGGTATTCACCGCCGACGCCGCGCTTGCGGATAAATTCTCTCGCGAGCTGGAGTGCGGTGGGGTGTTTATCAATGGTTACAGCGCCAGCGATGCGCGCGTGGCCTTTGGCGGTGTGAAGAAGAGTGGTTTTGGCCGCGAGCTCTCCCATTTCGGCCTGCATGAATTCTGTAACGTGCAGACGGTGTGGAAGAACAGAGTGTAATTTGTTTGTAGTGGCCCTCAATTTGAGGGCCACTGTCATTTCTCTGCAATGGTTCTGTCATTTTCGTTTCGTAGACTCGCACGCGTCTAACGTCTTGTTACTGAAGAAAATCATGAACCTAACGCAAATTTTTCGTCGTATTGCGCAGCGCTGTATCCCACGTCAATTTGGCCTGCTGACGGGTATCTTTTGTATTATTGGCCTTTTCTCCGCACTGCAACTCTCCTCATCTTTTCTGCTTAAAGCCTCCCTGAAGGACGCTCAGCGCAACGAGCAGCAAAATCTGCTGGCGTATCAGCAACAGAGCAAGCTTGATCTGGCGCGTGTCTCCCTGCTGGCGGCAAGCGATCTGCTTAACCGCTCCGGCGTCTGGTTTATGCAGGATAAAGAGACCGGTTCAGAAGGAAGCTGGCACAGTCTGATGGATGAGGCGCAAGCGTCGCTGGCGGTTTCTCAGCAGGCGTGGCAAGCCTGGCGGGCACTCAGCCCGCCGGAAGATGAGGCCCTGGTGAACAGCTATCAGCTTTTCTACGGTGCCATTAAAGAGCAATCGGAAGCGCTTGTCAGAACCCACACCATTGATGCCTTTTTTGCTGTCCCGGCCCAGGCGTTTCAGAGCGACTTCAACGATAACTACGCCCGTTATCAGCAGGCCAGCGAGAAGCAGGCCATGCAGGGGCGTCAGGCTCTTATGACGCAGCTTTCAAGGCTGCAAACGTTGTTCCTGATTGCGCCGGTTTTACTGCTCGCCATCGCCGTTGCCGTCTGGTTCGGCATGTCCAGGTGGGTGATCACGCCGTTACGTCGACTGATTGCGCATATTAACCAGCTGGCAGCCGGAGATCTATCCGGTACGCCGCCTGCCGTCAGGCGTTTTAATCGTGAGACGGGACAGCTTAGCGACAGTATCGCCACCATGCAGCACGGTCTGCAGCAGCTGGTGACCCAGGTCAGCCATGCCACGACCGCAATGGTTGAAAATATCGGCTCCCTGGCGCAGGGGAATCAGAAGCTGTATCAGCAATCGGCGCGTCAGGCAAAAGAGCTGGAAGAGGTCACGACCCATATCGCGACGCTGGAAACGCATGTTGAAGGGAATACCGGCTACGCCAGACTCGCCAGCTCGCGCGCGGACGAAGCGCGTCAGGCCGCGGTAGGCGGTGACCAGATGATGTCGACCGTGAATGCGTCCATGCAGGCGATCGTCGAGCGATCTTCTGAAATGCGCGGGATCGTGGCGATGATCGACAGCGTGGCGTTTCAGACCAATATTCTGGCGTTAAACGCCGCCATTGAAGCCGCCCATGCCGGTAACCATGGACGCGGGTTTGCCGTTGTCGCCCGGGAAGTCGGCCTGCTTGCCAGAAAGAGTAGCTACTCAACGCAGACCATCCAGGAACTTATCAATCGCTCTTTGCAGGGCATTGAAGATGGATCCCGCGCGGTGAATTTGATGGAAGACAATTTGCAGCAGGTCACCGGTCTGGTCGGTAACTTAAGCAGTTTGCTGAATGAAATCTCAACCGCTACGCTCAGCCAGGGGGAGAGTATTCACCAGATGACGCGTCAGCTTCAGGCGCTGAATCAGGTTTCCCGCCAGACGGATCTGCTGGTTTCTGATGCCTCAGAGGCCTCTGAGCGACTGCAAAAGCAATCCGATCTTTTATTGCAGGCCGTTTCGCGTTTTCGTCTTAGCGCCTGACGCAATACATAAGCCTCTGTTATACTCGCAGCCCGTTTTAGCCTGAGGGCAAGGAGCAAAGAGTGGCTGCGGTCATCCATAATGAGATGCTGGACGAGATTCTGGCACAGGTTCGTCCGTTATTGGGAAAGGGTAAGGTTGCCGACTATATTCCGGCTCTTGCCTCGGTCAGCGGGAATAAGCTGGGGATTGCGATCTGTACCATCGACGGACAGCGATACCAGGCAGGGGATGCCACTGAACGTTTTTCGATTCAGTCAATTTCGAAAGTGCTGAGCCTGGTTGCAGCGATGCGCCAGTACGAGGAAGACGAGATCTGGCAGCGTGTCGGTAAAGATCCGTCCGGCCAGCCTTTCAACTCACTGCTTCAGCTTGAAATCGAGCAGGGTAAACCGCGTAACCCTTTTATCAATGCCGGGGCGCTGGTGGTCTGCGATATGCTTCAAAGCCGTCTCAGCGCACCGCGTCAGCGAATGCTGGAGATTGTTCGTCAGCTCTCGGGCGTTGACGATCTTGCCTATGATTCGGTAGTGGCCCGCTCGGAGTTTGAGCACTCCGCCCGTAACGCGGCCATCGCCTGGCTGATGAAATCCTTCGGCAACTTTCATAACGACGTGGCGACCGTACTGCAAAACTACTTCCACTACTGTGCGTTGAAAATGAGCTGCGTTGAGCTGGCCCAGACGTTCCTGTTTCTGGCGCACCAGGGGCACGCGCCGCATCTCGATCAGGACGTCGTTTCCCCACTGCAGGCGCGGCAGGTCAACGCCCTGATGGCGACCAGCGGTATGTATCAAAACGCGGGCGAGTTTGCCTGGCGGGTTGGGCTTCCGGCCAAATCCGGCGTTGGCGGCGGGGTCGTGGCGATTGTGCCGCATGAAATGGCGATTGCCGTCTGGAGCCCGGAGCTGGATGAAACGGGAAATTCACTTGCCGGTGTGGCGGTGCTGGAGAAACTGACCCAACGTCTGGGACGTTCCGTATACTGATGTCCGATCTGGATCCGCTTTTTTCCCGCCTGGCGCGATCGACGTTTCGCTCGCGCTTTCGTTTAGGCAATAAAGAACGGCAGTACTGCTGGGACAAAGGACCCGACACCATTGATCAGCATGCCGCGGATTTCGTTAAAAAACGCCTTGCACCGGCGCAACCTGCCAACGACGGTAAACAGACGCCCATGCGCGGTCACCCGGTATTTATCGCCCAGCATGCCACGGCGACCTGCTGTCGGGGCTGTCTGGCAAAATGGCATAATATTCCCCAGGGCGTGCAACTGACTGTGCAGCAACAACATTATATCGTCAGCGTGATCCACCACTGGCTGGTGATACAGATGAACAGCCAAATTTGACGAGTTATGATCCTGTTGTAATTGTGTTATAGATGCAGGTTAAGTTAGTCCCGATCATGCTGACGACCGCAATATTTGCCATAAGCATTCATATGGAATGATATTTAATGCGTTCTGCTCTCACCGCCTTCAGGTTGTTCCAACCCGACACGCCGCTGCGTAATGCCTCGGCGATATTTATTCTCACCACTCTCTTTTATTTTGTGGGCGCGGAATTGCGGCTGGTCGAGGCCTTATCCCTGTTCTGGCCGCTGAATGGCGTTATGGCAGGGATCTTTGCCCGTTATGTGTTTCTGCATCGCCTGCATTACTACGCGGTATGTTATGTCGCGATGCTGATGTACGACGCGGTGACGACTAACTGGGGAATGGCCTCGGTGGTCATAAACCTGTCTAACATGATCTTTATCGTCGTTGTCGCCGTGCTGGTTCAGCGTGACAGACGGTTGATGAAGAAAACCCCCGATCCGCTCAACGCATTACGGCTGTTTAACTACTGCCTGATTGCTGCGCTGCTGTGTGCCTTGCTCGGTGCGTTCGGGTCCGTGGGGATAGACAGTCATACCTTCTGGCCGCTGTTTGCCGACTGGTTTAGCGAACAATTCTCCACTGGCGTACTCGTTGTGCCGTGCATACTTACCCTCGGTTTGCCGGTGCGGGAACTCAGGGTAAATCTGGAGAAACTGTTACCGATCGTCGCGCTGGTTGTTTCGGTGGCTGCCTCGGTGGTAATTGGCGGAGCGGGAAGCCTCGCATTTCCGCTGCCTGCGCTTATCTGGTGTGCGGTACGCTACTCGCTGCCTGCGACCTGCCTGCTGACGTTTATTACAGGGGCGATTGAAATCATTCTGGTCGCCAACTCCATCATAAATATCGCCGTGGCGACACCGCTCTCGACCCCGATGATGTTTTCTGCGCGGCTGGGTATTGCCACGATGGCCATCTGCCCGGTGATGGTCTCCGTCAGCATGGCGGCGATTAATTCCCTGATCCGTCAGGTATCCCTGCGGGCGGATTATGACTTTCTGACCCACGTCTACTCGCGTTCCGGGCTTTACGAGGCGCTAAAACGCGAAGAAACGCACCGTCATCCACGTTTTCTGACCGTCATGCTGCTCGATATTGATTACTTCAAAAGCATCAATGACAACTACGGTCATGAGTGCGGCGACCGCGTGCTGGCATCCTTTGCCCGCCAGGTTCAGCAGGTCGTTGGTGAAGACGGGATGGTGGCCCGCATGGGGGGAGAGGAGTTTGCTGTGGTCGTTAATTCGGGCGATGAACAACACGGCTATGCACTGGCGGAACGTATCAGGAGTACCGTGGCCAGCCATCCTTTCACCTGGCGTCAGCAGACGCTTTATCTGACGGTCAGTATTGGCCTCGGAAGCGGAAAGGCGGAGTCATGGCAGTTGACGGAGGTCTTCAACAAGCTGATGGCCGAGGCGGACGATCATCTTTATCGTTCAAAAAAGGCGGGTCGAAATCGTACCAGCGCCCGGCTGGCGGATGAGCAACTTGCCGCCAGTGCCGGGAGTGAAACTGAGCTGCGTTAATCGTTATAAGGCATTGACGTGAATTAGATAGCGGCTTAACAGGATATTCGCACACTGACAATGTCTCTGTTTAAGCTACGCTTTGAGTAACGCTTTACGTCAGGAGACATTATGAAAGCACCTGCAACACCTGAAAATGAAACAGACCGACTTCACTCGCTGCGCGAATCGGGTCTGCTTGAGATCGACAGTTCCCCGGCGTTTGACCGCTTAACGCGCCTGGCGAAACGCTTTTTCCAGGTGCCACTGGCGATGGTCAATCTTATTGATGAGCACTCGCTGATCGTGAAATCGGCGGATGGACAGGCACCCGGTTCCGTTCCGCGTAACATTTCTTTCTGTGGCCATACGATCCTCACTGAAGCTCCGCTGGTGGTAGGGGATATGCGTCAGGATGACCGGTTCGCGGATAACCCGCTGGTGGCCGGTGAGCCCGGCGTGCGTTTTTACGCGGGCTTCCCGCTGCGCTTACGAGACGGCGCAAGCGTTGGCTCGCTCTGCCTGATTGATTACGCTCCTCGCGAGTTTTCAGCGGCCGATCTCGCCGTACTGGGTGACCTGGGCGCGCTGGCTGAGGATGAATTTGCCGCCATCAGCGCGGCGACCACGGATGAGTTGACCGGGTTATTCAACCGACGCGGCTTTAATCAGCTTGTGCGGTTCACACTTTCCATTGCCCGACGCCGTGCTGAGCCGTTGACGCTAGGATGGCTGGATCTGGATCGGTTCAAGGAGATTAACGATCGTTACGGGCATGAGGAGGGGGATAAGGCGCTTAAAGTCATGGCGCAACTGATGCGTACCTCTTTCCGTGAAGCGGATCTGCTGGTTCGTTTCGGTGGCGATGAGTTTGCGGTGCTGTTTGCCGACACGGATGAGCAGGGGGCGTGGATTGCCATGCAGTATCTCGCCGAGCAGGGCGAAAACTACAATGCGCGCAAGTTACACCCATGGTCGCTGAAGTTCTCCTGGGGGCTGAGTGAATTTGATCACAACAGTAACGACCAGCAAAAGTGGCTCAACGATGCCGATGCAAAAATGTATGCCATGAAGCAGCAGCGGCAGCGCGGGCGGTGATATAACAAAAGCGTATGACTGACCCGATTGCGTTAAGAAAATGTTAAATGCAAAGTGTGGGTATTCAACGTAAGGACAAACAATGAATACCTCACTGCATATCCAAAACTTCACCCGTGACGACATTCTCACTCATCTTGATGCGCTGGCCGGGATCCTCGAAAACTGCGTGAGCGGCGGCGCATCCGTCAGCTTCATGTTGCCGTTTAGCCTCGAGAAGGCCCGTTCATTCTGGCTCGGTATTGCTGAAAGCGTAGGGCGCCATGAGCGCGTTGTGCTTGCCAGCGTTGATCCCCAGTTGGGCGTTATCGGAACGGTGCAACTGATTACCGACCAGCCAGAGAATCAACCTCATCGTGCCGATGTGGCAAAACTTCTGGTACATGAAAAAGCGCGTCGCAAAGGGGCCGCGATGGCGCTGATGGAAGCGCTTGAGGCTGAAGCCCGCGCCAGAAATATTTCGGTTCTGGTACTCGATACCTCCACCGGCAGCGGCGCTGAGACGTTTTATCAGCGTGCCGGCTGGCAAAAGGTCGGTGAGATCCCGCGCTACGCCCTGATGCCGGACGGTGCCATGACGGCGACGTCCGTGTTCTACAAATTCTTATAATTTTCGTCACAACCACGCCGTGAATTGATCGAAACAGGGTTCCTGGTCGGAAAGTTTTGATAAGTTATCGTACCAATCTTATCAGGCTGTATGACTAATCATAAAAGGAACCCATTGTGAACACGCTCAACCGTCGTGATTTTCCCGGTGCTCAATACCCTGAACGCATCATCCAGTTTGGTGAAGGCAACTTCCTGCGTGCGTTTGTCGACTGGCAAATTGACCTGCTAAATGAACATACCGATCTCAATGCCGGTGTGGTTATCGTTCGCCCCATTCAGAGTGCTTTCCCGCCCTCGCTGAACACCCAGGATGGCCTCTATACCACCATCATTCGCGGCCTGAATGAGCCGGGCGAAACGGTAAGTGAGAGCCGTCTTATCCGCTCGGTTAACCGGGAGATCGACGTCTACAGCCAGTATGATGCGTTCCTGAAACTGGCCCACAACCCCGATATGCGTTTTGTCTTCTCGAACACCACCGAGGCCGGGATCGGCTATCACGCGGGTGACAAATTCGACGATGCGCCTGCCGTGAGCTATCCGGCGAAACTGACGCGCCTGCTGTTTGAGCGCTTCAGCCACTTCAATGGTGCGACCGATAAGGGCTGGATCATCATTCCGTGTGAGCTGATAGACTACAACGGAGACGCCTTGCGTGAACTGGTCTTGCGTTATGCGCAGGAGTGGGCGCTGCCTGCCGCTTTCATCCAGTGGCTAAATGAAGCAAACCATTTCTGCTCAACGCTGGTTGACCGTATTGTGACCGGCTACCCGCGCGATGAAGCGGCCGCGCTGGAAGCTGAGCTGGGATATCACGATGCATTCCTGGATACGGCAGAACACTTCTATCTGTTTGTTATTCAGGGGCCTGCATTCCTTGCCCGAGAACTGCGTCTGAATAAGTATCCGCTTAATGTGCTGATTGTGGATGACATCAAACCCTACAAAGAGCGTAAAGTCGCCATCCTGAATGGTGCGCATACGGCACTGGTGCCGGTAGCGTTCCTGGCGGGGCTGGATACGGTCGGTGAGGCGATGAATGATGCCGATATCTGTGCCTTCGTCGAAAAAGCGATTTATCAGGAAATTATTCCGGTCCTCGATCTGCCACGTGATGAACTGGAATCGTTCGCCAGCGCGGTAACAGGGCGTTTTCGGAACCCTTACATCAGACACCAGTTGCTCTCGATTGCGCTCAACGGCATGACTAAATACCGCACCCGCATTCTGCCGCAGCTGTTGGCCGGGCAGAAGGTCAGGGGGCAGTTACCATCCCGTCTGACGTTTGCGTTAGCGGCCCTGATTGCGTTTTATCGCGCGGAGCGTAACGGGGAGGGCTTTCCGGTACAGGATGATGCGAACTGGCTGGAATGTTATCGGCAGTTATGGGCGCGGCACCGCGATAATCAGATAAGTACCCGTGAACTGGTGCAGGCTGTGTTGAGCGAGAGAGAGCACTGGGAGCTGGACCTGACGCAGGTGAACGGCCTGGTGGACCAGGTGACGCTGGATCTTGATGCCATTCTGCTGAAGGGAATGCGCGCAGCGGTGAAACCACTTTGCTAATCACGTCACCCGGCTGCGGCCGGGTTTAAATAGAATCTGTTTTAGTTACAACATACTATTTACTTCGTTTTTAAAAAAGAAATCAGCACCGTGCATGTTTCGCTTTGCAGATGGGAAAATGCAATGTCCCGTTAACATGCTTGCAACCGTGAGGGGGATCACGTTTAATAGCCACGCTCTTTTCTTGCCTGAAACTCACTATGATTGTTCGTCCTAAACAGCACTGGCTACAACTGATTTTTGTCTGGCACGGTTCGGTACTTCCCAAAATCTATACCCGACTGCTGCTCAACTTCCTGCTTTCTATCGCCGTGATCCTGATGCTGCCGTGGTACACCTCGCTGGGCATCAAATTTACCGTCGCGCCCTTCAGCATTCTCGGCGTGGCGATCGCTATCTTTCTGGGTTTCAGAAACAACGCCTGTTATTCACGTTACGTCGAGGCTCGACTGCTCTGGGGGCAGTTGATGATAGCGGCACGCTCGCTGTTTCGCGAGGTAAAAAACACCTTGCCTGACGATAAACATCTGGGTGAGTTTGTCCGCCTGCAGATTGCCTTTGCCAACTGCCTGCGTATGACCTTGCGCCGGGAACTGAACGCTGACGAACTCGCTCGTTATCTTGCTGCGGATGATTTACGGCACGTTATGGCAGCCAACTCGCCGGCCAACCGTATTCTACTGATCATGGGGGAGTGGCTTGCCGTGCGGCGGCGTAACGGTCAGCTTTCGGACATTCTTTTCCATAGCCTGAACAACCGCTTGAACGACATGTCCATCGTCCTTTCCGGCTGCGAGCGTATCGCGACGACGCCAGTGCCGTTTGCCTATACGCTGATTTTGCACCGCACGGTATATCTGTTCTGCATCATGCTGCCGTTCGCGCTGGTTGTGGACCTGCATTACATGACACCGTTTGTCTCCGCGCTGATCTCTTACACCTTTATCTCGCTGGATACCCTGGCAGAAGAGCTGGAAGATCCGTTTGGTACGGAAGATAACGACCTGCCGCTGGACGCCATCTGCAACAATATGGAACGCGATCTGCTGCAGATGAACGATGAAGAGAATATTCCTGAAAGGTTGATGCCAGATAAGCATTATCAGCTGACCTGACGGGCGTTCCACTCGTCGCGGGTGATCTCCCACAGTTCGGAGTCAAGCATACCGCTGACGTAGGCTTTCTTTTCCGTTCTGACAAGCCGCATGCCGCTGCTGTCTGAAATACGACGTGAGCGGCTGTTGGCGGCGGCCTTCGGCGCACGCAACACCGCTTTGTTCAGCGTATTGAACCAGTAATCCGTCGCCGCAATGCTCGCCTCCCGCATATAGCCTTTACCCTGAAACTCCGGTGCCAGCCAGAATCCGCGGTTGTTATCTTCAATATCGTACAGGCAGATAATACCCATAAGTTCATCCGGTACTTCGCGACGTCGGATGCTCCAGAACCAGGCAATCCCTTTTGCCATATCGGGCAGCGCCACGTTGTTAACATAATTTTCCGCACCGTTATCCGGGTAAGGCCAGGGCACCGAAGAGACCATATAACGCACGATCTCCCAGCGCGGATATAGCTTCTGTATCTGGACAGCATCTTCGGCAACCAGCGGTTTTAACAGTAAGCGTTCAGTCGTGAGCGTAGGTATTGTCATCCGCGGATCTCCGTATTTAAGCGTTATGTTTTTGTTTGGGTTCTGGTATTTTTATCTCTATCACATTCCAGTGCGCTGCGCTGTGGTTATTGACCACCAAAATCGTTTCCTTTTATTTGATGGTGATATTTTTGATGAGATTGCTGCCACTTTTAAACGGACGCGTTTTCTGTGATCTCCTGCATCATGGCTGGGAGATTGAGAAGACTATCGCCCGAGGCGAGGCTCATCTATTGAACCATTCCACTCCCGAGCTTGAACGTTATTTTTCCCGGCCGCTCAATGAGCTTCCACGTCAAAACCCTTATCCGGTCGCGGTGCTGCTTCCTCTGTTTTTAGTGGCTTTTGCATTTAATCTTCTGCCTTTTCTCCATGCGTTTCCGGGCTTATCACCTTTACACCATGCACTGAGCTTTTTCTTACCGTCATTGGTCATGATTGGCGCGCTCATCATCACAAGCGTACTTCTGGCTCGGGGATTAACGTCAGGGTTAGCGGGATTTCTGGCGCTGTTCTTTATTTTGCTGATAATAACCGTCGTTCAGGCGGTATATCTCTTGCTTGCCCATCACGGAAGTAGTTGGCCACTGGTCATTGCCTTCTTCGCGTTGGTACTTTGCAGATTGGTGATGAATGGAAGAGGGTTCGTGCTCTTTACGCTCTACTGCCGTACGCAGCGTCTTGCCCGTCTGGCCCGCAAAATGCGATTAAAAAGGTGATACGATCCTACGCTGTTTCGATATGGCAATTAACAGGTATTGCGAGGAACACATGGCAGTTACGGTAAGACCGCTACGCGAAGATGATTATTCTCAATGGCGACCGCTGTGGGATGGCTATACCCATTTCTATGAGTGCTATCTTGAGGAATCCGTTACCGCATCAACCTGGGAAAGGGCGCTCTCAGCGCAATCGTCGATGTTCTGCCGCGTGGTAGAGAAGGACGAAAAAGTGATCGGTTTCGCAATGTGTATTCTGCACGAAGGAACCTGGTCAACAGCGCCCATTTGCTACCTGGAAGATCTGTTTGTTGATGCTGCTGAACGCGGCGCGGGGGCGGGCAAAGCGCTTATAGATGCCCTGATTGCAGAAGGTAAGCGTGAAGGGTGGTCAAAACTGTACTGGGCCACCCGGGAGAATAACCCGGCGCGTAAACTCTACGATCAATACGGTGAGGCCGACGATTACGTTCGCTATCGCCTCTCCCTGTAAAGCTAAAACGCCTGTGTTTGTATCACACTGTATCTGTTTTCCTGATACATACACAGGCTTGCAATAAACCCGCTTTCGCACATATCCGCTATACATAGAGGTGTTGTTATATCCCCGTGAATTGTACTCAATCGGAGATACCAATATGTTCAGCAAACTCGCTTACTCAACCCTTGCTCTGACCGTTTCTCTTGGCACCGTGATGTCCTGTCAGGCCGAAGTCACCGGCACCAGCTTCACGGCAGCCTTTGACCACCCGCAGCAAATTAACGCCGGCGACCTTAACGTCGGGTATGTCGACATCGGCCCGAAAGACGGTCAACCGGTCATTTTATTACACGGCTGGCCCTACGATATTCACAGCTATGCTGAAGTCGCTCCCGCACTCGCGGCAAAAGGTTACCGTGTCATTGTGCCTTCTCTGCGCGGCTACGGTACCACTCGCTTCCTGTCAGCTAAAACCCCGCGCAACGGCCAGCCGTCTGCGATGGCGAAAGATATTGTTAATCTGATGGACGCCCTGAATATTAAACAGGCCGTATTTGCAGGCTACGACTGGGGTGCCCGCACCGCGGATATCGTTGCGGCGCTGTGGCCAGAACGCGTTAAGTCGCTCGTTTCGGTGAGTGGGTATCTCATCAGCAGCCAGCAGATTGGCAAACAACCGTTGCCGCCAAAAGCAGAGCAGCAGTGGTGGTATCAGTTTTACTTCGCCACCGAGCGCGGTGCGGAAGGCTACGCTAAAAACACGCATGACTTCGCCCGTTTGATCTGGTCGCAGGCCTCACCGGACTGGAAATTTAGCGATGCAATCTTCAACGCCAGCGCCAAATCGCTCGATAATCCGGATCACGTCGCGGTGACGCTCAGCAATTACCGCTGGCGCTTAGGGCTGGAAAAAGGTGAGCGCAAATACGACAGCTACGAGCAAAAACTGGCCGCGCTGCCGAATATCACCGTACCAACGATCACCATCGAAGGCGGAAACAACGGGGCACCGCATCCGGCACCACAGGCCTACGCGGGTAAATTTACCGGTAAGTATGAACACCGCACCTTTGGAGCGACTGTGGGTCACAATCCGCCTCAGGAAGATCCGCAGGATTTCGTTAAAGCGGTGGTCGACGCAGATAAACTCTGAAATGTGCTATTTTCAATACGTTACCCTTCAGTCTGGAGATTTCGGTGGAGCATATTGACCATATCCTTGTCGTCGATGACGACAGGGATATTCGTGAACTGATTGTCGACTATCTCGTTAAGTCCGGCTATCGCGCCTCCGGCGCGGCCAACGGCAAGGAGATGCGCGCCGTGCTGGATAAACAGCATATCGACCTGGTGGTGCTGGACGTCATGATGCCCGGCGATGACGGTCTTACACTGTGTCGGCAACTGCGTGTCGGCAAACATAAAGATCTGCCTATCCTGATGCTGACGGCGCGTAATGAGGAGACGGACAGGATCCTGGGGCTGGAGATGGGCGCGGATGATTACGTTGTGAAGCCTTTTGTTGCGCGCGAATTGCTGGCGCGAATCAAAGCGATTTTACGCCGTTTTCGTACAATGCCGCCCAATTTACAGGTAACAGAAGCAGGGCGACTGGTGACGTTTGGTGAATGGGAGCTCGATACCGTTGCCCGCCACCTGATAGACCCGGAAGGGGTGATTGTGGCGCTCAGCGGGGCGGAGTATCGCCTGCTGCGCGTTTTCCTCGATCATCCTCAGCGGGTGTTGACTCGCGATCAGCTGCTCAACCTGACGCAGGGGCGCGACGCCGAACTGTTTGAACGTTCTATCGATCTGCTGGTCAGCCGGGTACGTCAGCGCCTGAATGAAGATGCGCGTACACCCGCCTATATTAAAACCGTACGCAGCGAGGGCTATGTGTTTACCATGCCAGTCACGATCAAAGAGGCGAACGAATGAGGTTCTGGCCACGCTCACTGTTGGCCCGTTTGCTGATCATTGTGCTTCCCGGCCTGTTGCTGGCCAACGCCCTGAGCCTGACGCTGGTCATGATAGAACGAATGCACAGCGCCCGCACGGTGATGCTCGGTAACCTGGAATACGATGTCGCGACCAGCGTGGCCATTTTAGACCGCTTGCCGGCCACTGAACGGGCGGCCTGGCTGCCGCGCCTTGAGCGGGGTAACTATCGTTATATCCTCGGTCCGGGTGAGCCGGGCAACGCACCGACGGATAAGCGTTCCCAGGATGCCATCCGTACCTTAAAAGCGACACTGGCAGCACAATACCCGCTCAGCTTTACGTCTGTTCCTGGCGCCATTTCACATATCCAGGCGCATCTTACGTTACACGACGGTGCGCCGTTGACCATTGATCTGATCCCGCGCATGCCACCGGTCGCCAGCTGGCTGCCCGTTGTTCTTATCCTGCAACTGTTGCTGCTCGCGGCCTGCTCCTGGTTTGCCGTGCGGCAGGTTGTGCGGCCTTTTTCACAGTTTACCCGCGCGGTTGACGCCCTGGATCCGGCGGCCAATACGCCAATGACCGAGAAAGGGCCGCTTGAGGTACAACGGGCTGCCCATGCCTTCAACGCCATGCAGGCACGTATTCAGTCTTATCTCCGGGAACGTGCGCAGATTCTGGCCTCCATTTCGCACGATCTCCAGACGCCGATTACCCGCATGAAGCTGCGGGTCGAAATGGCGGAACAACCTGAACTGCGCGACAAGCTAATGGATGACCTTGATAATATGTCGCGTCTGGTGCGCGAGGGGATTGCCTATGCCCGGTCATCAGAATCACTGGAAGAGACATCGCTGAAGCTGGAACTTAATGCCTGGATAAACAGCATCGCCTGTGATTATCAGGACATCGGTAAAAACGTGCAATTTCAGGCGGGCGAATCCCGTTTGCCGATTGTCACGCGTCCGCAGGCGCTTCGCCGGGTGATGACCAACCTGCTGGATAACGCCCTGAAATTTGGCGAGCGCGCCAACATTGTCATTGATGATTCATCCGCCAGTGAGGTGGTGATCCACATTATTGATGGCGGCCCGGGAATACCCGATGCCGAACTGGAGGCCGTATTGCAGCCGTTTTATCGGGTTGAAACATCGCGCAACCGTGATACCGGTGGAACCGGACTGGGTCTGGCAATTGCTGCGCAACTGACCGCACAGCTGGACGGCAAGCTGAAGCTGGCGAACCGCGCCGAGGGCGGGCTGGATGTCTCCGTTACGCTCCCACGACGTTAATTGTATGGCTTTGTATCTGCCTTCCGGGCAGATACAGAGCCAGACAAAACCCGCGCTTTTACACATATCCTGAACACATCCGCACGATGAAATAGCCTCACTGCAGCGTCGCAGGACTTGTATCGTGAGGTCTCTATGTTTTTGATAATTGCTTTTCTGGGCGGGATGATAAGCCTGCTCAGTCCATGTACGCTCCCGGTTATTCCCCTCCTGTTTGCCGGTTTTCAGGGGCAAAGACGACATATTATGGCACTGCTCGCGGGGATGATCGTGATGTTCACCCTGGTTGCGATGGTTGTCACCGTCGCCAGCGAGTGGATAGCTGAAGCCACCGTCGTTGGACGCTGGATCGCGCTTATCATTCTGGCTACGGCCGCGCTGGCGTTAATTTTTCCCTCCTTTGCCCAGCGAATTGCCGGGCCAGCAGTCAGCGCGGGAAACGTCCTGAACACCCGAAGCGGACAAACACGCGGTATGGCATCTGCTTTTCTGGCCGGGCTGGCGGTCGGGTTGCTCTGGTCCCCCTGCGCAGGTCCCATTCTGGGGGCGATATTCAGCCTTAATATTGCGGGACATTCAGCCATCGCGACAGGGGCGTTACTTGCCGCCTACGGCAGTGGATGCGCGTTAATGCTGGGTTTACTCGTTCTCGGAGGCCGCACGCTGATGGCACCACTGAGAGCAAAATCGGCGCTGATGGCGAAGCTTCGCCAGGGAGCTGGCGTGGTGATGTTAGCGGCTGTCGTCTTTAACGCGACCGGGATGACGTCTGTTCTGAAAGGCGCAAATGGGGTGGCGGACCGTCTTGAAACCACGCTGCTGAATCTGGCAAAACCCGCTACACAAGCGGTGAAGCTCCAGCCGGTGGTGATGACCGAGCCGAGTAGCCAGCTGCCGTCGTTGAGCGGTGGAACAGGGTGGATAAACGGTGACCCTGTCACGTCTGAATCACTGCGCGGGAAGGTGGTCCTGATTGATTTCTGGACCTGGGATTGCATTAATTGCCAGCATACGCTTCCGCATATGCGCGACTGGGCCACAAAGTATCAGTCGCAAGGTCTGGTCGTGATTGGGGTTCATACCCCGGAATATCCGTGGGAGAAACCGATTTCGTCGGTAAAAAATGCGGTGAATAAATGGCAGCTGCCGTATCGGGTTGTGACGGATAATAATTACCAAATCTGGAATGCTTTCGGCAACCAGTACTGGCCAGCGCATTATTACTTTGATGCTAAAGGGCAGCTGCGCTACACCTCCTTTGGGGAGGGAAATTACGATAAACAGGAACAGGTGATTCAACAGCTGCTGAAAGAAGCCCGTTCCTGATTACCGCCTCAGGGTTGACGCTGAGCAACCATAAACAACCGAGGAAAAGCCAGCAGTATCTGCCCGTTTTCCTGGAGCGGATACTGCTCTTCCAGTAGTTCATGGTAGCGTTTCAGGAAACGTTTCTGTTCGTGCTCGTTCAGTTCCTGGAGCCATGGGCGTAACCCGGTGGCGCTGACCCAGTCAATGATGGCCTGATGCGAGCGCATTTTATGGAAATAGGTCGTCCGCCAGATATCCACCTCACACCCGGCTTCGGACAAAATGTCATAGTAGGCATGGACCCCAGGCAGCGGTTCTCTACCGCGGTCAGGATAGTCCTGCTCCAGGGCCACTTCGCGCATGGCTACGTGAGTAGGCTCAAGCCAGTTGTCCGGCATCTGGATCGCCAGGACGCCATTAAGCGCGAGGAGAGAAACAAGGTGAGGCAGAAGATCGTAATGGTCTGGAACCCATTGCAATGACGCATTGGCATAAATCAAATTCAGCGCCTGGTCCGGCTTATACTGGCGGATATCGGACTCAACAAAGCGGCAGCCCGGCAGCGCACTGCGTGCCTCTTCCAGCATGGCAGGCGAGTTATCGACCCCGGTAATCTGTGCGTTCGGCCAGCGATGGCGCAACAGCGCCGTGCTGTTTCCCGGACCACAGCCCAAATCGGCGAGGGTGGCGACGTCATCCAGTGGGATTCTGGCGAGTAGCTCAGCGGCAGGACGCGTGCGTTCAGCACCGTATTGCAGATAAAGAGAAGGGTTCCAGTCGGCCATCTTTAGATCTCCTTTTTGCGTGTACCAGCAAGGATAGCACAGGCCGGCACCTGCACCGGGACAGGTGCCGCAACAAGGTCAGATTACAGAATGCCTTTCAGTGCAACATGATAGAGCAGCATGATGGTTTTCCCGTCGACAATCATGCCCGTTTCAATGCCCCGCAAAGCGTCCTCAAAGGGGAGCTCCAGCACGTCGATATCCTCACCCTCCGCTTTGATACCGCCGCCTGCGCTGGTTTTATCCTTTGGCTGATATTCGGCAAGGTAGAAGTAGAGTTTCTCCGTAACGGAACCCGGGCTCATATAGGCTTCAAAGATTTTCTGCACGCTTGACACCTTAAACCCGGTCTCTTCTTCCGCTTCTGCCTTTATTCGGCTCTCTGGATCCATATTGTCGAGCAGGCCCGCAGCAGCCTCGATCAGATCACCCTGATGACCATTGATAAAGACCGGGAAACGGAACTGGCGAGTCAGAATCACCGTTTTTTTATCACGGTTGTAGAGCAGAATAGTCGCGCCATTCCCCCGGTCATAAACTTCACGCGTTTGTCGCTGCCATTCGCCATCGCGTCGTTGATGGTCAAAGGTATATTTTTTGAGTAAGTACCAGTTATCTGACAATATTTCATCGTTAATGATGCGCACATCTGCACGTTTCGATTGCACGTTTTGTCCTCCTTACGTAGAGTAACAATCAATAACAGCATTAACGTGCAGTTTCAAGATTTATCATGCAATGTCAGGAATCCAGAATGCTCACCAGTCAGCGAAAACAATTGATACTTGAGAAACTCGGCGCCGAAGGCCAGGTCCAGTCTAAAGCGCTCAGCATTCTCTTTGATGTCTCTGAGGACACCATCCGGCGTGATTTACGCGAGCTGGCGGCAGAAGGGCGTTTACAGCGTGTTCACGGCGGTGCGCTGCCGTCGTCTTCCGCTATTGTGCCTTTTGCAGAGCGTCAGTCCGTTAAAATGGATGCCAAAAGAAAGGTGGCGCAGAAGGGCGCGCAGCTGATTTCTTCGGGCCAGGTAGTGATCATTGACGGTGGAACGACGACCTCTGAACTGATTACTTTCTTACCGCCTGATTTGCGTATTACCGTGGTGACGCACAGTCCGAGCATTGCTCTGGGGCTGGTTAATCATCCCGCTATTGAAGTGATTCTGATTGGCGGCCATTTGTATAAACACTCGATTGTTGCAGTCGGCGCGGCGGCCATCGAAGGTATCGAAAACATTCATGCCGATCTGTTCTTTATGGGCGTGACCGGGATCCATCCGGAAGCAGGGCTGACCACGGGCGATTTCGAAGAGGCGTGCATCAAACGTGCATTTTCCGGCAGAGCGGCCGAGACGGTTGTTCTGGCTTCACCGGAAAAAATCAATACGGCGTCACCGTTTGTGATTGGGGACGTATCCTTAGCGAATACCCTTGTCGTCGAAGACGATACCGATCGTGGCTGGGTGCATACGCTATCCGAAAAAGGGGTATCGGTCGTACTGGCTTCCTCATGAGCCAGTCAGATGACTGACTGGCACGGTCATCGTTAAGCCTGAGGAATGCTCTCCAGCGTAGTATAAATCGTGAGGCCAAGTTCCCTGGCCACTTCAATGTCCATATCCGCCCCCTTAGACGCACCGGCAATCCGATAAATCGCATCGCATTTTGCGATGAGCCGGTGAGCTACGGGGTAAAGCATTGATTCTGCGATGTCATCTCCCAACGATGTCGAGCCCGCGGCCTTCGCCAGCGGCAGAGCCAGCCATTCGCCAATGACCGGAACGTGACCACGCTGGTATACGGCTAATGCGGCGTTTTCGAGACGCGCAAGATTCTCATCAATGCGCGCCTGAAGGCCATCGGTGCCGCTTCGATAGGAGCCGGCAATTAAAATGAGCTGTTGTGTCATAGATACCTCTGTCAGTGTGATTGCATGAAATTGCACGTTTGCAGACAATATCTTACGAGATTACCGCCGCGTTATGAAATATTTTCGTGCATTTTCGTGCAGAAACATGCATGACAGAGCATTTAATCACTTAGGCAGAAGGGCTATTGCTACGAAGCCGAACGCCTCCGTCCAACGAACATCCAACGCAGGTAATCGTATAGCCAGTTAAACAGCATTGTGTATGGCAGGAAAAACAGCACCAGTCCAATCTCAACGAAAAATGCCTCAGTGATGGGTAAATCCAGCATAACCATCGCAACGGGGATTAAGGTGATGATCAGTCCTGTTTCAAAACCCACCGCATGGATAGCACGAACAAGGAAGGTTCGTTGAAAGCGGTATTTTTTCTGCAGCGAGTCAAAGAGATTATTAAAAACAAAATTCCATGCCGTCGCGGTCAGTGCAGATATCACGGACAGCGAGCCAGACTGGAGTATCGAAACGTTCATCAACCAGGCAAGCGACAGCGCGATGATAACGTTAGCTATGACTTCAAAAATGACAGCATGGAAGATTCGTTCTTTAACGCTTTTATTTAATTCAATTTCCATTTGCTTAGGGCTGCGTTTTCCAAAAGCTGAAGTATATCAGGCATCGTTTAACTTTTTCTAAACATGCAGGATTGAAACTCTGAGCAAAAGCGGAAGGCACTGTGAGATGGTCAACGGAGACGCTTTCAGAGGGTATCAGCATTCAGGTCAACGTAGCCATGAAACGCCAGATTTCGCCTTACTTAATGCAAGTACGCATAATGTATATTATGTTAAATTTGGTGTGAAGCCCGTAATGATACCAACAAAACCTTCATAGTTGCCTTCCCTTCTACTATCGCTTATCGAGATACTTATTAAAAAATGCCGTGATGCTCTTGAACGGAATCTTTTCCATACGATCATATAAATCAACATGTGTGCCTAATCGCTGAGTATTCAAATGTTTAATGTTTTATCCCGTCGACTGCAACACTGTAACGAGGTGGCCGTCAACATAAACAATGCCGCCCCGACGCAGCTGCAACAGATCAAGACGCAGCTGGCCGAAGAAATGGGTAATCCTGTAGGCCTACATACCATGGGTATTCCGGCGGCGGTAAGTACGCTCGGGGTGATTGTCAGTTTCGCCATTCCGCAGCTGTGGCTGGGTTACGGCATACTCACCGCACTCGACCAGCCAGCCGAGCGCGTATTCGTGTGGGTTGTGCTGGTCGCCCTGCTGTTCGCTGGCCTTAACGGTGTGACGATGTTTATGATTGGCAAAGGCAGCATGCGCGCTGTGCGGTTACATTTTACGCTGGCGGTGATAAGCCTTTTGTTAACAGCAGCTTATCTGCTTGCCGCGCTGAGCGAGAGTACTTCTCCGGGCGTCAGTCTGACCGCGGCGCTAGTGAGTATCGTCATGTTACTGCTTAGCGGCAGCTGTATTCTTTCCACCGCCTTTTATAAGATGCTGCTGTTTACTCTGCATAACAGAGCCTGGCGCAAGCTTATCAGCCAGGCGCGTTAAGCATTCATCTCGTAAAAATCCCGCCATTACAGCGGGATTTTTTTATGGCTTTTTATGCCTGCGCAACCAAATCAACTTGTAAGCCGCAGGAATGATAAACAGCGATAACAGCGGCGCTGTGATCATCCCGCCGATCATGGGCGCCGCTATCCGGCTCATAACTTCCGAACCGGCACCGGTCCCCCAGAGTATTGGCAGCAGGCCCGCAATGATCACCGCGACGGTCATGGCCTTTGGCCGCACACGGAGCACGGCACCATGATAAAGTGCTTCATCAAGCCCTTGTTCTGTGAACGTTTCCCGACGGGACAGTTCCGGTTGCGCTTCAATGGCATGACGTAAATACATCAGCATAACGACCCCAAATTCCGCTGCGACCCCGGCCAGGGCGATAAATCCGGTTCCGGTTGCGACTGACATATGGAAACCCTGCCAGTAGAGAAACCATATTCCACCGACCAGGGCGAACGGCAGACTCATCAGGATCAGCATTGCTTCATCCACGCGACGGAACGCCAGGTACAGTAAAATGAAGATGATCATCACCGTCATCGGTACCATCAGTTTCAGCTTCTTATTGGCATGTTCGAGAAGCTCAAATTGTCCGGAGAAAGACACGCTGGTACCTGGCATCAGCTTCACGTTCTGACTGATGGCCGTCTTAATGTCGTTCACCACCGATACCATATCCCTGCCCCGTGCATCAATGTAAATCCAGCTGGCTGGCCGGGCATTCTCCGTTTTCAACATCGTGGGGCCGGAAACAACCTTAATATCAGCCACATCGCCCAGCGTGATCTGCTGTTTCATCGGCGTCAGGATAGGCATCTGTTTTAACGCATTCGGGCTGCTCCGGTAGTCCTGAGGATAACGAATATTGATCGGGTAGCGGGCGACGCCTTCCACCGTTTCACCTACCGTTGCGCCGCCAATTGCCGAAGAGACAAACAGCTGCACATCGCCCACCGTCATTCCGTAGCGGGCGGCTTTTTCCCGGTTAATATCCACATCAATGTAACGCCCGCCCTCCAGACGTTCCGCCAGAGCAGACACCACGCCAGGCACCGTTTTGGCGACCGCCTCGATGCGCTGCGCCGTGGCGTCGATATCAGACAGAACGGTACCGGACACTTTGATACCTATCGGGCTTTTGATCCCGGTGGAGAGCATATCAATGCGGTTACGAATAGGCGGAACCCACAGGTTAGCCAGGCCTGGCAAACGAACGGTGTTATCCAGTTCGTCAATAATCTTGTCAATCGTCATGCCGGGCCGCCACTGATCCTCTGGTTTGAGCTGAATCGTGGTTTCCACCATTTCAAGCGGTGCGGAATCCGTTGCCGTTTCTACCTTACCTGTCTTGCCGAAAACAGACGCCACTTCAGGCACCGTTTTGATGAGTTTGTCCGTGGTTTGCAGGAGCGCCGCCGCTTCTGCCGGAGACACACCGGGCAAGGTCGAGGGCATATACAGCAGGTCGCCTTCGTTGATCTTCGGTAAAAACTCACCGCCAACCTGGCTCAGCGGCCAGATAACCGTGAAGATAGATAAGGCTGCAACCAACAGGGTGGCTTTTGGCCAGTGGAGAACCCTGATCAGCAGCGGATGATAGGCGTTAATCAGCAGTCGGTTCAGCGGGTTACTGTTCTCTGCGGGGATTTTTCCGCGGATCCAGAAGCCCATCAGGATGGGGATAACGATGATGGCGAGCATGGCCGCCCCCGCCATGGAGTACGTTTTCGTGAAGGCCAGTGGACCAAACAGTCGCCCTTCCTGTCCCTCAAGGGTAAAGATGGGAATAAACGATAAGGTGATGATCAGCAGGCTGATAAACAGTGCGGGCCCCACTTCCACAGAGGCATTGGTGATCACCTTCCAGCGGGTGGCGTTGTCGATCTGCTCTTCCGGATGCTGATGATCCCACTCTTCCAGCCGCTTGTGCGCGTTTTCAATCATCACAATGGCCGCATCCACCATCGCACCGACGGCAATGGCAATGCCCCCTAGCGACATGATGTTGGCGTTCAGTCCCTGAAAATGCATCACAATAAAGGCAATACACAGGCCGAGCGGCAGAGAGACAATCGCCACCAGTGCAGAGCGGACATGCCAGAGGAACAGAGCGCAGACGATGGCCACCACGATAAACTCTTCAATCAGCTTGCCGCTCAGGTTATCGATAGCTCTGTCGATTAACTGGCTGCGATCGTAGGTCGTCACAATCTCGACGCCTTCCGGCAGGCTGGCCTTCAGCGTTTCCAGCTTATCCTTCACCGCCGTAATGACTTCACGCGCATTTTTGCCCGAGCGCAGGATCACCACGCCACCCGCCACTTCTCCCTGCCCGTTCAGCTCAGCAATACCGCGGCGCATTTCCGGCCCCGTTTGTACGCGAGCAACATCGCGCAGGTAAATCGGGACACCGTTCTCACTGGTTTTCAGCACGATATTATTGAAATCGTCTATCGTCTGTAGGTAGCCGCTGGCCCGGACCATATACTCTGCTTCCGCCATTTCAACCGACGATCCCCCTGCTTCCTGGTTCGACGACGCAAGGGCCTGCTTAACCTCCGGCAGGCTTATGCCGTACTGGGCCAGTTTTAACGGATTGACCTGGATCTGATACTGCTTAACCACACCGCCAACCGATGCCACTTCAGCCACGTTGGGGATGGTTTTTAACTCAAATTTCAGGAACCAGTCCTGCAATGAGCGCAATTCTGCGAGATCGTGCTTACCGGAACGATCGACCAGCGCATATTCAAATATCCAGCCCACCCCCGTGGCATCCGGGCCGATTTCTGAACTCACGCCAGCAGGCAGTTTGCCCTGAACCTGGTTCAGGTACTCCAGTACGCGCGACCGGGCCCAGTACAAATCAGTACCGTCTTCAAAAATGACATACACATACGAATCACCAAACTGAGAAAAACCGCGCACGGTTTTGGCACCGGGTACCGACAGCATGGTGGTAGTGAGCGGATAGGTCACCTGATTTTCAACTATCTGCGGGGCCTGGCCAGGATAGCTGGTTTTGATAATCACCTGAACGTCAGACAGGTCGGGCAAGGCATCGACCGGTGTGTTGATGATGGTCCATGCGCCCCAGATGCTAAGAAACAGCGCCCCCATCATCACCAGGAAACGGTTGGCGACGGATCGCCGGATAATCCATTCAATCATCATCGTCCCCTTAATGACCTGAATGCGTGTTGTCTGCTGTTTCAGCGTGACGCATGCGCTCCAGCGCGCCGGTAATATTGGCCTCGGAGTCAATCAGGAACAGACCGCTAACCACCACCGTCTCCCCTTCGTTGAGGCCTGAACCAATACCGGACTGCTGCTGAGATTCATGCAGAACGTGGATCGGTTTCGGCACAAAACGCCCCTCTTCATCGACGGTAATCACGCGCTGTTCCTTGCCGGTATCAATAACGGCCTGGGACGGGATCAACAGCATCTCCGGACTTTGCGTATTCAGTTTGAGATACGCATTCATGCCCGGTTTCAGACGCTCGTCTTTGTTGGAGACCTGCAGACGCACCTGCAGCGTACGGGTGCTGGGATCCACGCTCGGCAGAAGGTTCCATTTTTCAATCGGGAAGGATTTATCGGGGTAAGCCGGTACTGAAATCTCAAACTGCGACGTGTCTTTCAGCAGATAAGCAATAGACTCAGGGACCGCCGCGCCGATCCAGACCGGATCCATCCCCTGAATTTGAGCGACCACCTTATCTTTTGAAATATTCATGCCGGTGCGCAGGTCAAACGCCGTGATCACCCCGTCAATGGGAGCCTTGATGGTAAATCGGGTCTGGATAGTTCGAGTCGCCCTTAGCTTCTGAATATCTTCATCCGGCATCCCGGCCAGCCGAAGACGTTCAAGTACGCCTTTGATTTGCACAGGCGTTCCACCGGTACCGGATAACAGCAAAAACTCACTCTGCGCCTCTACCCAGTCCGGAATGGTGATATCAATCAGCGGCGTGCCTTTCCTGACATGGTCGCCGGTCGTCAACGGGTATACTTTCTCAACGAAACCTTCCGCGCGCGCCTGCACAATAACAAACTGATAGTCGTTATAACTGACATTGGCTGGGATCGTCTGGCTATAATTCAGCGTTCCGCGGGTGACTTTTTGCGTTTTTAACCCCAGGTTCTGGACCTGCGTGGGGTCAATGCGTATTCCGGCACCGCTTTTATCATCATTTTCATCCGCATATTTTGGCACCAGATCCATATCCATAAACGGTGATTTGCCAGGTTTATCGAATTTAACGTCTGGCTTCATCGGGTCATACCAGAAAAGTACCTTTCTTTCAGAAACCTGATTTTCAGATTTTGCAGAGGTGTGAATATGCTGCCATGCCGTGACGGATATCAGCCCTCCTGCAATAAGGCTGCTGACTATCATGGCAGCGTATTTTATTTTTAAAGATGCCATGCTACTTCTCGCTATTTAATGCTCTTCAGTAAAGAGATATTGCCCTGCTGGACAAACGAAAAATCAACGTGGCTACCGACTTTCAGGGCCGAAATACTCTCGTCAGCCTGAAGAAAGGTGAAGCGCATCATCATCGCGGGCCAGCCCACCGCCGGGATAGCATCATGGGCAATAGTGACTTTTTTACTCGTGAGATCAATATCCTTGATAATGCCGGTCCCCTTAATAATCTGCTCTGAGGTTCCTTCACTGGCAATATTCATTCCTGCGTGCTGATGAACCTCGGCCTGAAGGCTGGCAGAAAACATTACGGCGATCGCACCGAGGACAACGGTTTTAAGTGAATTACGCATTTTTACTTTCCTGTTTAATTAAATGAATTTATTCGACCCAACCGCCACCCAGTGCGGTGAAGAGCGTAATTTCATTCACCTGTCGGGCATAAATAAGGTCGAGAAGAGTTTGCTGCGTGGAGAACAGAGAACGTTCTGCCTCAAGCACTTCGATATAGCTCACCGCACCGCTGGAATATAACCCTCTGGCACGTTGCAGGGTGATATTTAGCGAATCAAGATACCGCTGCTGGGCATTAATTTGCTGGTTAATACTTTCCCGCAGCACGAGCGCGTCAGCAACCTGTTTAAAGGCGGACTGAATTTTTTGTTCGTAATTCACAACCGACTGCTGCTGGCGAATTTCAGCCAGCTTCAGGTTGGCTTTATTTCTGCCTGCATTAAACAGGGGGATATCAATTTTAGGGATAAAATTCCACATCCCACTGCCCGTCGTGAAAAGGCTGGAGAGTTCCGTGCTGCCCGTTGAAAGTCCGCTGGTCAGTGAAATGGACGGGAAAAAGGCAGCACGTGCCGCACCGATATTCGCATCGGCCGCTTTAAGCTGATACTCCGCCTCCATAATATCCGGGCGCTGCAGCAGTATCGCTGATGAAAGATGAGGCGGCAGCCTGACCGGCGCAATATCGCTGGCGTTCATGCCGCTGTTGCCCGGCAGTGCGCGATACGTTCCGAGGACCAGCTGCAGGGCATTATTGGCCTGCACCAGCTCACCCTCTCTTTTGGCTATCTCTGCCTGAGTGCTTTCAATCTGCCCCCGGGCCTGCTCCAGCGCCAGGACGTTTGTGCTGCCGGTCACCAGCTGTTGCTCAACGAACGCGTAAGACTGCTGGTAATTCTTCAGCGTCTCCTGCGCAATACGGCGTTGTTTATAGGCCAGTTGCTGGTTGAAATAGCTCTGCGACACGTTAGAGATGAGCAGAATATGCACCGCACGACGGGCTTCTTCGCTGGCAAAAAAGTTTTGTCTGTCAGCCTCGCTCATGTTCCTGAGCTTGCCGAAGAAATCGAGTTCATAGCTTACTGCAAGACCTGCGTCGTACTGCTGCGAGGCAGGTTTGTCACTTTTCAGACCGCCGCTATAGGTGATACCCGAGGAGGCATTCAGCTGAGGATAACGATCCGCATCCGTCACCGTGAACTGCGCCCGGGCTTCTTCAACCTTCAGGGCAGCCATTTTTAAATCGCGGTTGTTTTCCAGGGCTTCGCTGATCAACCCAACGACCTGGGGGTCGACAAAAAAGTGACGCCAGCCGGTATCCTGATACCCCGCCACCGCAGGTGTCAGGCCATTTCGGGATAACGAAAACTGCTGGGGCACCGGTGACGCGGGTCGCTGGTACTCAGGCGCCAGCGAGACGCAGCCTGCCAGGAAAAATACCGTACTGATGCTAAGTCGTTTTAACAGGAACATAATGGTTCAAATGAAGTCCAGAGTATTTTTAGGGTCACTCTACTGAACGCATCCTGTTTGACGGGTGACAGGATAATGACAATGTTGTCATTTTTAACGTAAGTCATTGTTAACGGCCGCGAGCACAATAGAATGTCGTCAGCAGCCAGTCAGGGGAGCAAGATGAAGATACTGATCGTCGAAGACGAAATGAAAACCGGTGAATACCTCAGCAAGGGGCTGACTGAAGCGGGGTTTATCGTCGACCACGCTGACAATGGCCTCAACGGTTACCATCTCGCCATGACTGCGGAATACGATCTGCTGATTCTGGATATTATGCTTCCCGACGTGAACGGCTGGGATATTGTCCGCATGCTGCGTTCGGCCGGGAAAGGAATGCCCATACTGCTCCTCACGGCGCTCGGCACCATTGAACACCGGGTCAAAGGGCTTGAGCTGGGTGCGGATGATTATCTGATTAAGCCTTTTGCCTTTGCTGAACTTCTCGCCCGGGTAAGAACGCTGCTGAGGCGCGGAAATACGGTGATTGCGGAGAGCCAGCTTCAGGTGGCTGACCTGACGGTTGACCTCGTGTCGAGAAAAGTGAGCCGGGCGGGGAATCGCATCCTGTTAACCAGTAAGGAGTTCAGCCTGCTGGAGTTTTTCCTGCGTCATCAGGGAGAAGTGCTGCCCCGCTCCCTGATTGCCTCTCAGGTGTGGGACATGAACTTTGACAGCGATACGAACGCCATTGATGTGGCGGTAAAACGGCTTCGGGCAAAAATCGATAACGATTATGAACACAAGCTGATCCAGACGGTGCGCGGTGTGGGCTATATGCTGGAGGCGCCGGATGCGCATTAAGCCTTTCAGGCGCCCTTTTTCGCTGGCTCTTCGGCTGACCTTTTTTATCAGTCTCTCCACGATCCTGGCGTTTTTCGCCTTCACGTGGTTTATGGTGCATTCCGTTGAAAAGCATTTTGCTGAGCAGGACATCAGCGATCTGCAGCAAATCAGCACCGCGATGCACCGTATCCTCCAATCTCCTGCCGAACCCGAGCGGAAGAAAATCAGTAAACTCAACGAGTCGATCGCCAGTTACCGCAACGTTGCCGTTCTGCTTGTGGATCCGCAGGGAAATACCCTGTTCAGCTCGGCACACGGGGCAGCATTACGCCCTGCGATGAATACACCGGATTTTAACGTGCACCGTCGCACCCGGGATGTCTTTCTGTGGACGGTGGAGGACTCTTCTGCTTCCATGCACGCGGGGCCCGACATGAAAATGGACACGTACCGGATTATCGCCTCGTCAGGCACGGCGACATTGCAGGGCAAATCGCAGGACTACGTGATGCTGATTGGCCTCTCCATTAATTTTCATCTGCACTACCTGGATGCCCTGAAGAAGAATCTCTTCGCGATTGCAGCGGCAATCAGTCTGCTGATTATTGTTGTCATTCGTATTGCGGTACGCCAGGGCCATCTGCCTCTGCGTAACGTCAGCACCGCCATTAAAAATATCACCTCAGAGAATCTCGACGCGCGACTTGAACCGTCCCGCGTGCCCGTTGAGCTGGAACAGCTGGTGATCTCGTTCAACCATATGATTGAAAAAATAGAAGATGTCTTTACCCGCCAGGCCAATTTTTCCGCCGATATCGCGCATGAGATCAGAACGCCTGTTACCAATCTGGTGACGCAAACGGAAATTGCGCTGAGCCAGAACCGTTCTCAGAAGGAGCTGGAAGATGTGCTGTACTCCAGCCTTGAAGAGTACAACCGAATGACCCGGATGGTCAGCGACATGCTGTTCCTGGCGCAGGCGGATAATAATCAGCTCATCCCGGACCGGGCGATCTTTGATTTGCGCGCTGAAGTCATGAAAGTGTTCGATTTCTTCGAAGCCTGGGCGGAAGAACGTAACGTCACGCTGAAATTTAACGGAATGCCCTGCCTGACAGAAGGCGATCCGCAGATGTTCAGAAGGGCGATTAACAATCTGTTATCCAATGCCCTGCGCTATACGCCGGAAGGAAAAGCGGTGACCGTCTCACTCCGAGAGCAGGAAAACAATGTTGAACTGGTGGTTGCCAACCCCGGCGCGCCGATCCCGGAAGAACATCTGCCAAGGCTGTTTGACCGCTTTTACCGGGTGGATCCATCAAGACAGCGTAAAGGCGAAGGCAGCGGCATCGGCCTTGCCATCGTGAAATCCATCGTCAGCGCCCATCACGGAAAAATCCGTGTGGAATCCGATGCGGTATCGACGCGCTTTATACTTTCCGTGCCGAAGAAAACCGTTTAAGCAGTCAGCGAACCGACCGACATACTTCAAGCACCTTCTCCCTGAGCCACCGGTGCGCGGGATCCTTTTCCATGCGCGGATGCCACATCTGTGAGACGGTAATGCTCCGGGTTTTAAACGGCAGTTCAAAGACGTGTACGCGTTCTGACATGGGCTGATTGAGCAAATACAGCGCCGGGACCATGGCAATCAGATCGGAGGCCAACGCCACGGATAACGCCGTCGGGAAACCGGGCACAACGCTGGCGACGTTACGTTTCATCCCGCGTTCCGCCAGCGCGTCATCGACAAACCCGTGCAACGATCCGTCGGGCGAGGCCACCACATGCCCCCAGGAGATATAATCCTGCAGGCTAACTGACGGGCGCGAAGCCAGTGGATGCCCCTGGCGCACTGCGCCAACAAACCTGTCCTGAAACAGCCGTTGCAGACGTATTTCAGGCCCCATATTGCTCTGCACGCCGATTTCCAGATCGACAAGCCCCTCTCGCAGATAGCGCGATGTTTTTTCAGGTTTCGGGGAGAAACGGATACAAACGTCGGGGGCAACACTCGCGACTGCGGCAATAAGCAGTGGCCCAAACGCCACCACAAAACCGTCGTTGGCTCTGATGGTGAACAGGCGCGCCAGATTCTCGACCTTCAGCGTATCGCTGGAGGGCTGGAGCACCGCCCTCGCCTCGTGTACGGCGTTGCGGGCGCGATCCCGTGTGGCTTCCGCCCAGGGGGTCAGCACCATCTGACGACCCGCCCGAACCAGAATAGGATCGCCGGTGACCTCCCGCAGCCTGCTCAGGGTTCGGCTCATGGCGGAGGTGCTCAGGTTTAAGCGTCGCGCCGCGCCCGCCACGCTGGCTTCGGCCAGCAGGACATCGAGCGCGACAAGCAGATTAAAGTCAGGATCGGTCACGAGGAATCCTCAGATAAGGCGTTATATGCAACGATTAAGTGCAAATGCTGCGTCTTCCGCCCTGTATACCTGATGATTATAGTTTCGTCATTACTATTCTTTTTCTGGAGTAACGACGATGACGCTATTTTCAAACCTGCCCGGCGATGAAGGTTTATCCGGGCATGAGCGCGCCCGGGTCCTGGCCGCCGTGATGACCACCACGCTGATGGGGGTCTTTGACGGAACGATGATCAACATCGCGCTCCCCTCCATGGCAAGCGCAATGCAGGTTCCTGCCAATGTTGCTGTCTGGTTCGCCAACGGTTATCTGCTGTCAGCGGCCATGACCCTCGCCATCTTTGCCGCGCTGGCGGCGCGCGTGGGCTATCGCCCGGTGTTTCTGGCCGGGCTTGCCACCTTTACGCTTACCTCTCTCGGCTGCGCGCTGGCGAAGACCCCGGATGTGCTGATCGGAATGCGTATTCTGCAGGGCATCGGCGGCGCGGCCACCCTGAGCATCGCCCCGGCAATCCTGCGATCCGTTTTCCCCGGCAGACTGCTTGGCCGCGTTCTGGGGCTGCACGCCCTGCTTATCGCCTCCAGCACGGCGATAGCCCCGGTGCTGGGCGGAACGATTCTGAACGCGCTGAGCTGGCAATGGCTGTTCGCCATTAACCTTATTCCAGGCTGCATCGCCCTGCTGCTGGCATGGCACGCTTTACCGAAGGAATCAGCGGGTGATAAATCCTCCTTTGATGCGCCAGGCGCGGTGCTCTCCGCAACATTTCTGGGAGCCACGATCATGACGGCCAACAGTCTTCAGCGCGTCACGCAGCACATTAATCACGAAGCCATCGGCTGGGGACTTCTCGCGCTGATGAGCGCCCTCGCCTTTATCTGGCGGATTCGGCGGGCAAGTCACCCTTTATTTCCGCCCGTCATATTCCAAAACGGACGCTTTACCCTCGCTGCGCTAACCTCGCTGGCCTCGTTTGTGAGCCAGGGCATCACCTTTGTCGCGCTGCCGTTCCTGTTTCAGAGCGTGTATGGCTACAGTCCGGTGGTTTCTGCGCTGCTCTTTACCCCGTGGCCGATAGGTATTGTGCTGATTGCGCCGCACGCGGGGCGTTGGGCTGATACGATTTCCGCGCCGCTGATTTCGACCCTTGGGCTGATGATATTTGTCGGTGGGTTGGTTCTGCTGGCGACCCTGCCTGAAAGCCCATCCGTATGGAACATCTGCCTGCGCAGCCTGGTTTGCGGGATAGGGTTTGGCTGCTTCCAGAGCCCCAATAACCGGGAAATGCTCGCTAACGTGGCACGGGACTATGCCAGCTATGCCTCCGGCGTGTTGTCTATCGTCAGGACATTCGGCCAGTGTCTCGGCGCCGCTACGGTGGGCGTGCTGCTGGCGGCAACACCCGGCCAAACCCTTGATGACCGGATCGTGCATGTTGCGCTGTGGATCGCCGTTATAGCCTCGACGGGCGCCGTGTTGTTTAGCGCGAGCAGGCTGCGCCCGGCGGCGCTACGCTTGCACGGGCCTACAAGATAATATGCAATATATTGATTTTAATGAACAATGTAGGCCGGGTAAGCGCAGCGCCACCCGGCAAGAAAGGCGTCTCGTTTATTTACTCCAGCGCCAGCAGCGCAAAGCTCGCCAGCCAGTGCCCGCCGCTGTAGTGGCTGCCGACAACATGCTCTACGCTTGCCATCAGGTGTTTCGCCACCGAATCACGCAGCGCCTGCTGTGCCGGATAGTCTGCGGGAAGCGCTTTTGCGATATGCTTCATACACCAGGCGCGGCTCAGGTTTAACCCGTCCAGATGGGCAATTTTCGGGTCGGTACGGTCACTCACTTGCGCCGGGCTCATCAGGGCTGCAACGGCGCCTACCTCCGGCAGAAACGCGTCGAACCAGGCCGGGAAGTCCTCTGCCACCTTGCTCATCAGCAACGCTTCTGTCAGCGCACCGGAAATATACTCATCACCGCCGGGCTCGTAGTGCGCCGGGTAGCGCGTGTCGGCGAGATAAAACCGTTCCGCTGATGCCAGAATAGCCTGCTCAAGCCCGCTGTCACTCACTGTACGCGCATAGTCGAGCGCCAGCGCCAGAGCAAACGCCGTGTTGTAATGCGTCCCGACGCGGATCGGATAGGTGAGCTTGCCGAGGTAATCCACCAGACGATTGCGAATATCCTGCGTTAACGGTTCAAGCGTCTGATACCAGCCTGTGGCCTGCGGCAGTGAAGACTGTTTCAGTTCCTGGGCCAGCGCCAGCAGCCAGCCGTAGCCATACGGGCGCTCAAACGAGGCGCGGAACGGCGCAGTAAAATAGGCCAGTTCCTTAGCCACGTTCTCTTCGGTCAGGTGCTCGTCGAATAGCGCGACGATTTCATTCCGGCACGGCAATTCGGGATAGAGACGCACGCAGCGCAGCAGCAGCCAGTAGCCGTGCACGGCCGAGTGCCAGTCAAAACAGCCGTAGAAAATCGGGTGCAGTTCGCGAGGCGGCAGAACATCACCATCATCATTCAGCAGGTGCATGATGTGGTTCGGGTATTCCTGGCGCAAATAGGTTAAAGGCATTCGGGCAAACGCGTCAGCCTGTTGTTGCGTTAATTCCATAACCGCTCCTTAGCGAAAAACGAGGAAATACATTAAGAACACGTTCACCACCAGCAAGGTTAACGCGGTCGGGATCTGGATCTTGATCACCTGATATTTGTCTTTCAGCTCCAGCAGCGCGGCGGGCACGATATTAAAGTTCGCGGCCATCGGCGTCATCAGCGTGCCGCAATACCCTGCGTACATGCCAATCGCCAGCAGCGGCGCCGGGTTACCGTGATGCACGTTAATCAGGAACGGCAAGGCGATACCGGCACTCAATACCGGGAAAGCGGCAAAGGCGTTACCCATGATCATGGTAAACAGCGCCATCCCCACGCAGTAAATCACCACCAGCATGAAGCGGTTATCCGGGTTCACAAACAGGCTCACTACCTTTTGTACGGAGTCACCGGTATTGGCCGCCACGAATACCCCACCCAGCATGGCCAGCATCTGCGGCAGGATCACCGCCCAGCCGATGGTATCGACAAGACGGCGAGACTGGCGAATCGCGTGCAGCGGCGTGCCCTTCGTCAGCCACCAGCCGGTGAGGATCGCCGCGACGCAGGCCACGCACAGCGCCGCAAGGGTGAGCTGTTTCTGGTCGAGAAGATAAACGCCGCCAATCGACACGCCCTTCAGGAACAGCGTCCCGATCACCGTCACCACGGGGATCATCAGCGCGGGCAGGAACAGCCAGTTTTTGAGCCGGTTTGACGAGGCAACCCGTTCCTCGTCAGAGGCCATTTTGTAGTGCCCCTTTCCGACAAGACCAAAGCCCGCCAGCAGCGCGATAACGATAACGCTGCCGCCGATGATTCGGTACGCCAGCGATTTGCCGAGCTCCTGAACCATCAGATCACCGAACAGGAAAATCCCACCAAATAAAAACCAGAAAAGCGCGGTGGTGAAACGCTTCGGATTCGCACGATCGCGCAGGGTCATAACCACCAGCAACATTACGACGAAGCCAATCAGGTAGTACACGCGGTTAATGGTGATAAGCGTCATCATTGCGCGGCCCCCTGCGTTGCCTGCTCTGCACGCCAGGCCATCACGTCACGACGGATACTGGCATCCAGGCGCAGCAGGCGTGTCATATGAATAATCAATGCCGCAATGGCCGTCGGAATGGCCCACAGGCCGATATGCAGCGGTTCAATCCCCTGAATGCCGTTCTCTTTCAGGAACGCGTCAATCAGCAGCACTGCACCAAAGGCGATAAAGATGTCTTCCCCAAAGAAGACCGCGATATTGTCACACGCGGCGGCATGGGCTTTGATTTTGTCGCGGATATGCTGCGGCAGTTCACCATACTCGTTCAGAGCGGCCCCTTCAGCCATCGGCGCCAGCAGCGGGCGTACCGTCTGGGCATGCCCGCCCAGCGACATCAGCCCTAACGCGGCCGTGCCTTCACGGGCGACAAAGTAGAGCATCAAAATACGCGCCGAGGTGGCGCTGGCGATCTTCGCGACCCAGGCCTGGGCGCGCTCTTTTAGCCCGTAATATTCCAGCAGACCAATGACCGGCAGGATCAGAATGAAGGTCGCGAGCGATCGGCTATTGACGAACTTCTCGCCAAAGGTCTCGAGCAGCATGCCGAAATCCATACCGACCAGCAGACCCGTCGCCAGCCCCGCGACCACGACCACCAGTAGCGGGTTGAAGCGCAAAGCAAAACCAATAACCACGATCGGTATCCCGATCAGCGGCAACAGCGTAGAACCGTCCATAACGTTTACCCTATCGAAAGTGAGCGTTGCGCGCCGACGGCTATTTTTTTAATTTGCGGCGAGCGATGTTGTGTTTTCGTCAGGCTTTGCAAAACCTGCGCTAAAAAGCTATATCTGAACCTCAAAAACATGTAAACAATTTATCAATAAAATGTTCTTATTTTATCGATGAGTTTACATTTCTGACTAAGGAACGTTATGACCTCAGAAAAGCGTGCTTCACCCCATCACGACGACATCAACGATGGCCGGATCGTCTCGTCCCGCCATCTGGTGTCCGAGCGCTGCGCGGAACTGTCAGAGCTGGAATACGCGCTGATCATGACCAGCAACGCGTTCAACAAATGGATGGTGCGCTGCATGACGGCTGCCGGCGAGCCCGATATGGGCGCCTTTGATGTCTCACTTCTGCACCATGTGAACCACCGCGACCGCAAGAAAAAGCTGGCTGATATCTGTTTTGTTCTCAACGTGGAAGATACGCATGTGGTGACTTATGCCCTGAAAAAGCTGGTTAAAGCAGGCTACGTGACAAGTGAGAAAGCGGGTAAAGAGCTCTTTTTCTCCACCACGGAGGAAGGGAAAGCGTTATGTATGAAATACCGCGACGTGCGGGAGGCGTGTCTGATCGCGATACATGCGGAGAGCGGCATTGCCGGAAAATCCATTGGCGAAACCGCGCAGCTGTTACGCACGATTTCCTCCCTGTACGACACCGCCGCCAGGGCGGCGGCATCACTGTAAACTCAGGGCCGTCGGAAAAGAGTAATGCTGCGTCCGGCCAGCTCGAATTCTACCGCTTCGGTGATCGCCTTCCCGGTCACGGCGTCATCGGCTGTAGACAGCTCCAGCACCCATCCTCCTTCACCAAACTGTGGGATCTGGAATGCCACGCTGCCTTCAAACGGGTTGAACAGCATGAGCACATCGTGCCAGATCCCCTCTTCCTGTTTGAGATCGGGCCTGCTGATGGACACCCCGAGCGTCGAGCCCTCATCCCACTGCTCTGCCTGCTGCGGACCGCCGCCGGCGTTAAACCAGCGGATCTCCAGCCCGTCGCGCCAGCTTTCACGACGCAATAACGGTTGCGCGGCACGAAGCGCAATCAAACGTCGGGTAAACTCGCGCAGCGCGGCGTCGTTCTCGGAGAGTCCTTTCCAGTCGATCCACGAGATCTCACTGTCCTGGCAGTAGCCGTTGTTGTTGCCCTTCTGCGTGCGGCCAAACTCATCGCCGGCCAGCAGCATTGGCGTACCATGGGAAAACAGCAGCGTGGTCAGGAAATTACGCTTCTGCCTTTCGCGGGTAGCAATAATATCCGGGTTCTCCGTCGGCCCTTCTTCGCCATAGTTGTATGAACGGTTATCGTTATGGCCATCATTATTGTCTTCCCCGTTGTCGGCGTTATGCTTCTCGTTGTACGACACCAGGTCATTCAGCGTAAAGCCGTCATGAGCGGTGATGAAATTAACGCTGGCCCAGGGGCGACGCCCGCGCAGATCGTACAAGTCACCGGATCCCAGCAGACGGGCGGCAAAGTCGTTAGAGACGTTGTCCCCCTTCCAGTACTCGCGTACGGTGTCGCGGTATTTGTCGTTCCATTCACCCCAGCCTGGCGGAAAACCGCCCACCTGATAGCCGCCGGGGCCGATATCCCAGGGTTCACCAATCAGCTTCAGTCGGGATAAAACCGGATCCTGGGTCATGGCGTCGAAAAAGCCGCCGCGCGGATCAAACCCTTCCGGCTCGCGGCCCAGTATCGTTCCCAGGTCGAAACGGAAACCGTCAATATGCATCGACTCCGCCCAGTAGCGTAGCGAATCCATCACCATCTGCAGCACACGCGGGTGAGAGGTATTGACCGTGTTCCCCGTTCCGGTGTCGTTGATGTAATACCGGTGCTGATCAGGCAGCGTGCGATAATAGCTGTAGTTATCAATGCCTTTAAACGAGAGCGTGGGGCCAAGCTCATTGCCTTCCGCCGTGTGGTTATACACCACGTCGAGAATCACCTCGATGCCCGCATCATGATAAGCGCGCACCATATCGCGAAAGCCCTGGATCCCAGCAGGGCCGAAGTAGCGCGACGCCGGCGCAAAAAAGCCCAGCGTGTTATAGCCCCAGAAGTTTTTCAGACCGCGGTCGAGAAGATGTTGATCGTCCGGGAACCAGTGAACCGGGAGCAGCTCCACCGAGGTGATGCCGAGGCTTTTGATGTAGTCCACGGAGGCTTTATGCCCCATCCCCTCAAAGGTGCCCCGCAGTTCGGGAGGAATTGCCGGGTTCATCTGGGTAAACCCTTTTACGTGGCTTTCATACACCACTGTGTTCGGCCAGGGGATAGTGGGCCGGTTAGTGTCCTGCCAGTCACAGGCGTTCGGGTCGATAACCTTACATTTTGGCGTGAACGGGGCGCTGTCACGGGTATCAAAGCTCAAATCTAATTCGTCATGCCCCAGCGCATAGCCGAAATGGGCCTCGTTCCAGTCGATATCACCCACCAGTTCGCGGGCATAGGGGTCGATAAGCAGTTTATGCGGGTTGAAGCGATGACCGTTCTCCGGGTCATAGGGGCCGTAGACGCGATAGCCATAAAGCGCACCGGGCTTCAGATCCGGCACATAGCCGTGCCAGACTTCGTGGGTATATTCAGGAAGCTCCAGCCGGGCGATTTCCGTTTTCCCGGAAGGGTCAAACAGACAGAGCTCCACCCGCTCAGCGTGAGCGGAGAACAGCGCGAAGTTGACCCCCTTCCCGTCATAATTTGCACCCAACTGCTGGCCATGACCGGCCCGAATTTCAAACGTTGTATCCTTTGCCATTTTCGTTCTCCACGATTATTCGCAGGTAAGCAGAACCAATACACATCCCTTTTCCGACGTTAAATCCAGCGTCTCTTGCAGCATGCGGCTTTCACCGCTGAACAGATCCCGATAGCGTTTTCCTGCCAGCGCCTCGGGTATCGCCACCGTGGTATTGCCCCACAGCGTGCGGTTATCGGTGATGCCAAAAACCAGTCGCGGCACGGCAACAATCAGCACCTCGCCGTCTTTCACCCGCGCATAGACAATCAGATGCTCCTCCCGCTCGCCGGACACTTTAAGGGGCAGCCAGTCGCCATAGCGAAACAGCCCGGGATAGTGTGGACGCAGACGCAGGAGCGTAGCGGTGACAAACTGCTTCACCCTGCCGTCCTGCCAGCACGCCGGGTTTTCAAACATACCGGCATTCGCCACGCTGAGGTTTTGCACCAGCGTCGGAAAGTCCGGCTCGCGGCGGTTATCCGGATCGACAAGGCTAACGTTAAGCGCCTCGCTGCCCTGATAGATATCCGGCACGCCGGGCGCCGTCAGCTTAATCACCGTCTGGCTGAGGCTGTTCATCAGTCCGGCGCGGATAAAGGGTCGCATGGACTCGCTGAAATCATGCAGAAACAGCGTGTTGTCCGGTGAAAGCAGGTGCCGGGCATAGCGCAGCACCACGCTCTCATAGCTCTCGTTGCTGTCGATCCAGTCGGTGCGCTGTTTCGCCTCGCGCAGCGCTTTTTCGAGGAAAGCGATAAAACGCGCCTCCAGCGAGGCAAGCCCGTCGGCGTCGTCCGGCGACAGCGTGGCGGGCCAGACGCCTGCCAGCGCCTGATAGATCATCCACGTGTCGGCGGCGTTTGGCGCGGTACCGTCATTGAGAAACCGCACCTGGGTCTGGTTCATCTGGCGCCAGCGGGCCAGATTTTCGCCCCACTGTTCCGGGGCCTCCGTCAGGGTGTAAAGCCGGGCCCGGGCATCTTCCCCGCGCTTGGTATCGTGCGTGGAGGTGCCCAGCAGCGCATCGGGCTGACGGGCCAGACGAATGCGCATCTCCTGATGAAAGCGGGATAGCGAGAACGCGCGCGGCGTCGGGTCGGCGCCCACTTCATTAAGCGCCAGCTCCAGGTTATGACGAAAGAACAGCGTGTCTTCAACGGACTTCGCCATCAGCGGCCCAGTCAACTGCTGAAAGCGGGTTCTGAAAAGCGCGGCGGACTCGCGGCACTCTTCCGGCAAATCGCCGGTAAGAATGCGGACTATCAGGCTCAGGGCGGCTTCGGATGTCTCTACGCTGGCGACCACGCGGTTAAGCAGCGCGACATCTGGCGGGGTTAACCCCTCCCGGGTGCCGTAGGTGCGGTACACCGGAAAGGCGATAAGCAGCTCGCGTAACGCGTGGCGAATATCATCGCGCTGAAGCGCAACGTCATTGCGGCGGGCCAGATCGTCTGCAAGATTAAGCAGCGTGGTGAACTCGCCCTCAAAATTACGATCGGTCATCAGGCCTTTCGCATCGCGCAGTTCCGCGTGGCGATCGACCGTTACCCCCAGCGTCTCGTCGTGAATTTTTTCCAGACGCGACAGGTTATCGTCGTCGACCAGCACTTCCGCCAGCGAAGCGATAAATTCGTACCCGGTAGTACCGGAGACGGGCCACTCGGCGGGAAGCTGTTCTCCTTTAGCGAGAATTTTCTCGACCGTGATATAACAGTCCGGTCCGGTTGCCTGCCGCAGGCGCTGCAGATAGCCCAGCGGATCGGCCAGACCGTCGATATGGTCGATCCGCAGACCGTCCACCACACCCGCGTGAACCAGTTCAAGGATGAGGCGATGCGTATCGTCGAATACCGCGTCATCTTCAACCCGCACGCCCACCAGACCGGTAATCTCAAAGAAACGTCGCCACGAAAGCTGTTTCGGCGCTTCCCGCCAGGACATCAATCGCCAGCTTTGTGCTTCGTGCAGTTCCGCAAGGCTCTTATCCTCGCTGAACGTGCCCGGGTTGAGCGGATATGCGGTGTCATAATAGATCAGAGCGGCTTTTTTTGTGACAGTGTCACGTTTTAAGGTAATGGCTCCCTTCTCCAGCTCCGCCTCAAAGGTGTCCCCGAGAAACGGCAGCGTCAGCGGGCGAGACCCGTCGATATCGAAATAGCGGAAATAGCGGCTCTGCTGTCCGTACTCAATCACGTCCCGCCACCAGGTGTTTTCCAGAGAAGTCGACATATGGTTAGGGACAATATCCAGTATCAGCCCCATGCCGGCCTGCTTAAGCGCCGCGGACATGCGGTCGAAACCTTCGCGTCCGCCGATCGCCGGGTCTATTTCATTCGGGTTGGTGACGTCATAGCCGTGCGTGGAATCCGTTGTGGCAGTAAACACCGGGGAGGCATAAAGGTGGCTGATGCCGAGGTCTTTCAGATAGGGTACCAGCCCGACAACGCGATCGAAGGTCATGCCATTACGGAACTGTATACGGTACGTGACGGAAGGGATCATAACGATGCTTCTCCATCAGCAAAGCGAACGACAATACTGTTCGGCGGCAAAATGTCGGTTACCTCCGGCCAGGCGAAACGCGTCTCCCCCGGGAGAGCGGGCGGTTTGACAGATTTATTGCCGATATTGAGCGCCAGCGAAAGCGTTCCGGACGGGAAGCGCCAGCTTACGGCCACCATCCCGGGCGCCGTCCCGATCACCTTGCCCTCGACGCGACTTCCCTCATGCAAAAGCGGAACGATATAACGATGACGCAGCGTAAGCAGATGGCGCGTGAAGCGGAGCCACGTTTTGCCGTCGTCGGTGGCAATTTTATTCCAGTCAAGCTTTGAGCGGACAAAGGTGTTCACGTCATTCGGGTCCGGGACAGCGTCATCGTGCCCGGCATGGCCAGTAAACTCTTTTGCGCGCCCTTCCCGCACCGCGTCGGCCAGATCGCCGTGAAAATCGGTGAAGAACAGGAACGGATGTGATTCACCAAACTCCTCGCCCATAAACAGCAGCGGGATATGGGGGGAAAGCAGCAGTGCAGCAAGCAGCACACGGGTTTTATTGGCACCTGCGAGGGTGATAAGCCGCTCACCCTGGGCGCGATTCCCGGTCTGATCGTGGTTCTGAATAAAATCAACAAAGAACTGCGGTGGCTGCGTGTGACACTCCACCCCGCGGGACTGGCCGGTTTGCAGCGAAACCTCGCCCTGGTAGACAAACCCTTCTGCCAGCGCCCGGGCGAATTTTTTCTCTGGTTCAAACGCAAAATCCTGGTAGTACGCATGCGTCTCACCGGTGGCAAACACGTGAGCCGCGTTGTGGAAATCATCATTCCACTCAGCGGTAAACAGCGGCGTATTGCCGTGCTCATCATGCGGATGCAGGAAAATGACGTTGCGGCTGTCTTCCGTGGTCAGGTGAACATGACGGTTCGGGATCGCCTCACGGATCTTCTCTGCAATTTCCTGGAGAATATGCGTCTTCGAGCTGTCTTTAATCTGGTCGATGGCATCAAAACGCAGGCCGTCCAGGCGGTACTCGGTCAGCCAGTAGAGCGGCGCATCGGTAATGTAATGTCTTACCGGCTCGCGCTCGTAGGCGATTCCGTTGCCCCAGGGCGTCATCCACTCAGCATCGAAAAAGGCAGGCGACAGCAACGGGAGATAGTTGCCTTCCGGGCCGAAGTGGTTGAGTACGATATCCAGCACCACGGAAAGCCCGAGCCCGTGCGCAGCATCAATTAACGCGTGGAAATCCTCTGGCGTACCGTATGCGGCGTGCGGAGCATAAAGCAACACACCGTCGTACCCCCAGCCGCGGGATCCGCCAAACTGAGACACGGGCATAACTTCAAGCTGGGTAATACCCAGTTCTGCCAGGTAAGGGAGTTTTTCAATCGCGGCCCGGAAGGTCCCCTCCGGGGTAAACGTGCCGATGTGCAGTTCATAGATAACCGTCTCTTCCCACGGCCGCCCTGACCAGTCCCGGTTAACCGGCTGATAACGTCGGGGATCGATAACGATGGAGGGGCCGTTAACGTCTCTTGCCTGTGCGCGAGACGCGGGATCGGGCACCGTCATGCCGTCCTGCAGGACAAACTGATACTCTGTGCCGTGCGTAACGCCCGGAACGTCTGCCTGAAACCAACCGTTACCCACTGCCGTCATCGGCACGTCGGTGACGGCCAGACGTAGCGTCAGCGCTTTCTGTCCTTCTGCCCAGACGCGAAAACGTACAACGTCATCGGAAATAAACTCAGCACCCCACTGCTTTTGAAATGTCCTGAATTCCATTCATTGTCCTCGAATGACCCACATTTTACGCGGAACGAAGTACAAGCTTAGTTCAGGATTAAAAGTGTGTTGGCTCAGCGGATTTAACCGCTTCGTCTATTCTTTATGAACTCACTCACTACCGGGAATATTATGCAGATTCGAAAAGGATTAAATACCGACCTCGTACGCCTCGAATGTTGTGACTTCTCTTTCACCGTTAACCACATTGCACGAGAGCCTTTTCTCCATTGTGATTTGCATATTGAAGCTATCGCCGAGCCCTGGATAAAAACCTACGAGCTCGATATCCAGACACTTGAAAATCATTGTGTTAACCCGGACGCCATATTTCTTGTTGCAGAAACGAACGAGGGTGAAATAGCCGGTTTTATTACTGCATCAATTGGCTGGAATAAGTTTATCTCGGTGGATTACATAGCCGTAGATCGTACAAAACGCAGAACCGGCGCAGCACAAAAATTGATGGCCGCCGCGCACGTGTGGGCGCGAAGCGTAAACGCGCCGGGACTGCGGCTTGAAACCCAAAATGTGAACGTCTCGGCCTGTCTGTTTTACCGAAACTACGGTTTCACCCTGGGCGGATACGACCGTTATCTGTACAACGCTTTACCGGAAAAAGACGAAGTTGCCCTGTTCTGGTATTACATGCTGGTGTAGCGGAAACTCGCTGCTCTACGGCCGCTATGAGTAAGATGAGCACTTTCAAAGGAGACGCGTATGCTTACCATGAAAAAACTTGCTCTTTCCACGCTGATGTCCAGTTCACTGCTTTTCTACCCTGTGCTGCAGGCTTCGGCAGAAACGCCCCAGCACGTCGTTAAACAACCGGCGGGCGGTTACCGCGTGCAGGTCGGCGATGTCATTGTCACGTCTTTTACCGACGGAACCGTCGCGCAGGATCTGCATAAGCTGCTGCGCCGGACAACGCCGCAAAAGATTGATGCGCTGCTCGCGAAAAATGTCCAGACCAACCCGGCCGAGGTCTCCATTAACGCGTTCCTGATTGCGATCCCCGGACATAAAATTCTGGTGGATACCGGCTCGGGCCAGCTCTTTGGTCCTGATGCGGGTGGACGCCTGGTTGAAAGCCTCGCCGCGCAGGGGGTTAAACCCGAGGACATTACTGAAGTCCTGCTGACCCACGCCCACTCCGATCACGCGGGCGGTCTGGTCAAAGACGGCAAGGTGGTATTCAGCAACGCACGCGTTTTCGTTGGCAAACCCGACGTCGACTTTTTCTTTAACGACGATAATCAAAAGAAAACTGGCTACGGCAAGAACTACTTTGACGTCGCGCAGAAGACCTTAAAGCCCTATCTTGACGCCGGTAAAGTGGTGCCTTTTAGCGGCACGGCTGAGATTCTTCCGGGGCTGACCGGCACGGTTCATCCCGGCCATACGCCGGGTTCAGCCTTCTACACGCTAACAAGCAAAGGCGAGAAGATCACCTTTGTCGGCGACATCATTCATGCCGGGGCGGTCCAGTTCCCGCAGCCTGGTGTGACCATCACCTACGATGAAGATCAGAACAAAGCGGCAAGCGTGCGCGAACAGGCGTTTGCGGACTTTGTGAAAAACAGAGACCTGATTGCCGCGCCCCATCTGCCGTTCCCGGGTATCGGCTATGTCACCAAAGGTGAAAACGGTGGCTATGCCTGGGTTCCCGTCACCTATACCAACCGGGACGCCAGCAGCGTGAAATAAGCGGATGACGCCGTCAGGTGTGCTCGAGGGTAACCAGAAATTTTTTAAGCACTTCTGAGCGAATAATTCGGTGGCACACCAGCGTCAGTTCGCTTTCCCTGAGACGGTCGAGAATGTCCACGTAAACGACATTCTCGACACTGACTGCCTTTGCGGACGCAGGCAGCAACGCCAGACCAAATCCCGCGGAGACCAGGCTTATCACCGTGGGAACATCCGTCGCATTCTGCACTACGTCCGGCTGGAAACCCGCCCCGCTACAGACGTCATAAAAGTACTGCTCCAGCCCCATGCCCTCCGGATCGCGCAGCGAGATCCATTTTTCATCCTTCACTGACGCGAGCGTCAGAGCGGAAGAGTCGGCCAGAGGATGCTGGCGATACAGCGCCAGCACCGTTTTTTCTGAGGTGAACGGCCGGCTTTGCAGATCGTCAGGCAGCGATGGCAGCGGTGCCCGAATAATCGCCACATCCAGCTGGTTACTTTGCACGGCGGCATAGAGCGTCTGTACATTGCCCGTCATCAAAGACATGGTTATCGCCGGCCAGCGGCTGTGCATCTGGCGCAGTGCAGCGGGCAGCTTGCCGTCGAACATCGCACTCGACACACATCCCAGGTTTAACACCCCTTGCTCGCCTCTCGCCGTTTGCCTGGCGTCCAGTACCGCCTGCTCAGTCAGGGAGATGGCGAGCCTGGCCTTCACCAGAAACGCGTCGCCCGCGGGCGTCAGGGTTAAGCGACGGTTCGCCCGGCTAAAGAGCGTGACGCCTAAACGTTCTTCCAGCGCCTTTATCTGCTGGCTCAGCGCCGGTTGCGCCATGTTTAAACGCTCGGCGGCCCGGTGCATGTGGAGTTCTTCGGCAACGACAATGAAATGGCGCATCTGACGAAACTGCACGGGAGACTTCCTTTTTTGATAATAAATTTATTATCAATTTAGCAGCAATGATGCAATTGATGCTATGGGTCATTGTCGTAAAAATGGAGGTAATCAACCGAGGGAGGAAAATATGGAAAACTCAGTCAACGATCTCAGAAGTGCCATCGCCTTACTGCAGCGCCACGAAGGCCAGTATATTGAAACCGATCATCCTGTCGATCCTAATGCAGAGCTGGCAGGTGTGTATCGTCATATTGGCGCGGGCGGTACGGTAAAACGCCCGACCCGCACGGGGCCGGCCATGATGTTCAACAGCGTGAAGGGCTATCCGGGCTCGCGCATTCTGGTGGGCATGCACGCCAGCCGTGAACGCGCGGCACTTTTGTTAGGCTGTGCGCCTTCTGAACTGGCAAAACATGTCGGTCAGGCGGTGAAAAAACCGGTCGCACCCGTTGTCGTCCCGGCCTCGCAGGCCCCTTGTCAGGAGCAGGTCTTCTACGCTGAAGATCCGGACTTCGATCTGCGCAAACTGCTGCCAGCACCAACCAATACGCCGATTGATGCGGGCCCGTTCTTCTGCCTGGGACTGGTGCTGGCAAGCGATCCGGAGGACAGCTCGCTGACGGATGTCACCATCCACCGCCTTTGCGTGCAGGAGCGCGATGAGCTATCCATGTTCCTGGCCGCCGGTCGCCATATTGAAGTCTTTCGCAAAAAAGCGGAAGCGGCCGGAAAACCGCTGCCGGTGACGATCAACATGGGGCTCGATCCCGCTATCTATATCGGCGCGTGTTTTGAGGCCCCCACCACACCGTTTGGTTACAATGAGCTGGGCGTCGCCGGGGCGTTGCGCCAGCAGCCGGTCGAGCTGGTACAGGGCGTGGCGGTAAAAGAGAAAGCCATCGCGCGGGCGGAAATTATCATTGAAGGCGAACTGCTTCCCGGCGTGCGCGTAAGAGAAGATCAGCATACCAACACCGGCCACGCGATGCCGGAATTCCCGGGCTACTGCGGTGAGGCGAACCCGTCTCTGCCAGTGATCAAAGTGAAAGCGGTGACCATGCGCCACCAGGCAATCCTGCAAACGCTGGTGGGCCCCGGAGAAGAACATACCACCCTGGCCGGTTTGCCGACGGAGGCCAGCATCCGCAATGCGGTTGAGGAGGCGATTCCGGGCTTCCTGCAAAACGTCTATGCGCATACCGCGGGTGGCGGTAAATTCCTGGGTATTTTGCAGGTGAAAAAACGCCAGCCGTCAGACGAAGGACGCCAGGGCCAGGCAGCACTTATCGCGTTAGCCACCTATTCGGAGCTGAAAAACATTATCCTTGTCGATGAAGACGTGGATATTTTCGACAGCGACGACATCCTGTGGGCGATGACCACCCGTATGCAGGGCGATGTCAGCATCACGAATATTCCGGGGATCCGTGGCCACCAGCTGGATCCGTCTCAGTCGCCGGATTACAGCACCTCAATTCGCGGAAACGGCATCTCCTGCAAGACCATCTTTGATTGCACGGTGCCGTGGGCGCTGAAGGATCGCTTCGAGCGCGCGCCGTTTATGGAGGTGGATCCGACACCGTGGGCACCTGAACTGTTTAAAGACAAAAAGTAAACGAACGTTCCTCTTTCTTCACCCCTCGGGGGTGAAGAATTTCACGCTTAAATTGCCGCTTCCCCTGCTTTCTTGTACCCTTTCATCGGTAACTCCACCCCCACAAAAATTGAGACATCCGGACACCTATGACTGCACACATTTCTAACGATCCTTTGCATGGCGTCACGCTGGAGATGATGGTCAACGCCCTGGTGGCGAAATATGGCTGGAGCGAGTTGGGTGACCGCATCAAAATTAACTGTTTCAGAAAAGACCCCAGCGTTAAATCGAGCCTGAAATTTCTGCGCCGTACCCCGTGGGCACGCGCGGAGGTCGAAGCCCTGTATCTGGATTCCCTCCACGACGAGGGACATAAAGAACAGGAGGCGCCCGCCTTTAATCCCTGGGCTAACAGTCGGATTATCAAGAGCTAATACGCAAATGACGCGACACGTAAAACGGATCGGTGCGCTGGCTGGCTGCGCACTTTTACTTGTAAGCTGCTCCTCAAAACCACCAAAATCATTAGTTACCCCGCTCCCCACCGTCAGCAAACCGACCCAACAGGCAAACGAGCCGATGCGCGGGATCTGGCTGGCGACCGTCTCTCGCCTCGACTGGCCGCCGGTGGCCTCGGTGAATGGCACCAGCGCTGACCAGCGCATCGCAATGCAAAAGCAGGCGCTTATCGCCAAGCTCGATAACCTTAAGCACCTTGGGATTAACACGGTGTTTTTCCAGGTAAAGCCGGACAGCACGGCACTCTGGTCATCAAAAATTTTACCGTGGTCAGATATGCTGACGGGCAACATCGGCGAATATCCGGGATACGATCCGCTTCAGTTTATGCTGGATGAAGCGCACAAGCGCGGTATGAAAGTCCATGCCTGGTTCAACCCGTACCGCGTGTCGACCAACACGAAGCCGTCAACCATCGCTGCACTGAACCGGACGGCGTATCAGACCCCGTCGAGCGTCTATGTCCAGCACCCGGAGTGGGTACGCGTCTCGGGCGATCGCTTCGTACTCGATCCCGGCATTCCGGAAGTGCGCGACTGGATAACCCGTGTCGTCACGGAAGTCGTGGCGAACTACCCGATAGACGGCGTGCAGTTTGATGATTACTTTTATGCCGAATCGCCGGGATCCGCGCTGAATGATTCACAGACTTACCGACAGTACGGACTGGGATTTGCCTCTAAGGCCGACTGGCGAAGACACAACACGCATCAGCTGATCGTTCAGGTTTCCCGCGCGATAAAACAAACCAAACCCGACGTTGAGTTTGGCGTCAGCCCGGCTGGCGTGTGGCGTAACCGCTCCTTTGACCCGGCAGGCTCGGACACCCGGGGTGCCGCCGCCTACGATGAATCCTACGCCGATACGCGTCAGTGGGTGCAGCAGGGCCTGCTGGACTACATCGCCCCGCAGATTTACTGGCCCTTCTCCCGGGATGCCGCGCGCTATGACGTGCTGACCAAATGGTGGGCCGACGTCGTGAAGCCGACCCACACGCGTCTGTACATCGGCATCGCGTTCTACAAAGTGGGCGAACCGTCGAAAAATGAGCCGGACTGGACGGTTCAGGGCGGCGTGCCGGAACTGAAAAAACAGCTCGATCTCAATGATTCACTGCCCAACGTCAACGGCACCATCCTGTTCCGGGAAGACTACCTGAACAAGCCGCAGACGCAGCAGGCGGTCAACTATCTCAAAGGACGCTGGGGTAGCTAACCGGACGGCCGGGCAGAAACGTCCTGTTTCTGCCTGCGTTCTTTACGGCTTCGGCCCGAACATCGCTTCAAGCTGCTGCGCGTCCGGCATCCCGACGACCTGCTGCAGCTCGTTTTTCGCGTTCATATAGTAAATGGCCGGGGTGGCGTTGGCCCCCAGACTGTCCATCAGCGCCTGGTGTTTCTGCAGGATCGCTACCGTTTCGCGAGACCCTTCCCCCTCAGGCTTCGGTAACTTTTTGCCACCGGAGAGCTCGTACTCGCGCCAGGCCGAGACCGGATCTTTCGCATTCAGGATCGCGGCAGCGTTACGTCCGCTGTTAGGGTTAAGAAACGCCACCAGCAGCGTATTCAGCTGGACCTTGCCCGCCTTGACCCACGGCTGCGCCTCTGACCAGAACTGCTTGCAGTACGGACAGAACGGATCGGCGAAGACGAAGACTTTGCGCGGCGCGTTATCCGCCCCTTCCTTCAGGGGATGCGCCGCGTTGAGCGTCTTCCACATTTCGCGTCCCATCGGGGCATAGATCTCTTTCTGGAAATACCCCTCGCTGAGGTTTTTCCCTTTGTCATCGTACAGATAGCCCGAAATCACGTGCTTGCCGTCCGGGGTTAAAAAGAGCGTCACCCCCATGTCCTGATATTGCCCCAGCCAGGCCGGCGCGCCGCCGGGAGCATCCAGCTTCTTGATGATTGTAATGTTCTGCTGCTCGCTGAAGTGCTTAACCACATCCGGTATGGCGTCAGCCGCCTGGACCAGCCCTGAGGTCGCCAGTGCCGAAAGTAACAGTAATTTTTTCATATCCCTCTCCGGTTTATCGGGGGCATCACGCCCCCTTCAGGTTAGCGGTTTTTCAGCGCGTCGCTGACGATTTCATCGAACTGTTCAAAAGGCACCCAGCCGGGCAGCAATCCCTCACCAATCAGCGTGGCGGGCGTACCCTGAATGCCCATTTTTTCCGCGACAAGCAGGCTGCGCTTGATCGTCATCAGACTCTCCTCATCAGGCGTGGTAACGCTGACCCCTGCCCGTTTTTGCGCTTCCTGAATGCTGGCGTCATCGTGGTATCCCTTTTTGGCCATCAAGGTATGGTTCAGTTTCATAAACTCCCCGGGATCCTGACGCCAGAGCGTGAGCGCATCGCGCGCCGCGGTCAGCGAGCTTTCCGAGCGGTAAGGTAAAAACTTAAACACCACGGCGACATCGGGATGTTTTTCTACGATCTTCTCCAGATAGGGGTCGAATTTCTTGCAGTACGGGCAGTTGTAGTCGGTAAACACCACCAGGGTGAGCTTCGGATTTTTCGCGCCGATACGCGGGGAATTCGGATCGTTAAACAGAAAATCTGCGATCATCTTCTGCGCACGTTGCTCCTGGTCTGGCGTCAGCGGCTGATCGGCCATCGCCTGAGCCGAGGCCAGCAGGAGCATCAGCGTGATAAGGAATTTTTTCATAATACGTTTAGCCTTTTGCATTGTTCAGGATGGTGACCAGGGTGCGTTTATCCAGCAGCGGTGAGAGGATTTCGCCCTCCGGCAGACCAGGGCCATATACCGCATTAAACGGAATAGCGTAGCGGTTTCGCTTCGCCAGAAAATCCGCGATAAAGGCGGACGGCTGGCTCCAGTCGCCGCGCAGCGCCACTACGTCCGGCTGACTCAGCGCGGCAATGATGTCTGGCTGATTCAGGACCCGATGCTCGTTAACTTTGCAGGTCACACACCAGTCCGCCGAAATATCCACAAACACCCGTTTCCCCTGAGAAAGCGCCTGCTGGATGGCGTCTTCACTCAGTGGCTGCCACGGGATGGCCTCAGCGATATGTTGCGCCGGAGCGTCCGGCGGCGAGGTAAACACTCCGCGCAGCTGATACCCGCCAAACGCCGACAGCGCGATGACCACGATCCAGAACAACGGCGAGGAGGTTTGCCCCTTCAACGCGAACAGCACCAGCGCGACAACAATCAGCACCAGCACCACGATCTGACTCACCATTGCCCCCAGATGCAGGCTCAGCAGCGTCGCCAGCCAGAGGCTGGAGGCCAGCATCATCAGGCCCAGGATCGCTTTAAGCGTGTTCATCCAGCGGCCAGGCTTCGGCAGCAGCATGGCCGTTTTTGGCACCAGGGCGACAAACAGCCACGGCAGGCTCATGCCCACGCCGAGCATCAGGAAGATGAGCCACAGGGCGTGCAGCGGCGCGCCAAGGGCAAAGGCGACCGCGGTACCGAGGAACGGTGCGGAGCACGGCGTGGCCAGCAGCGTAGCAAACATCCCTTCACAGAAACTGCCGCCAAGCCCCGCCCCGCCTGCCGTAGCCAGTCGCCCGGTAGCGGCAGAAGGCAGCAGCATCTCAAACGTTCCAAACAGGTTTAGCGCAAAGAGGAAGGTCACGGTAACCATCAGCCCGATAAACCACGGGTTCTGGAACTGAATGCCCCAGCCCAGGGACGCCCCGGCCAGCTTCAGCCCGGTGACCATGGCCGCCAGCAGCATAAAGGAGGTGAGGATCCCGGCGCTGGTTGCCAGGAAGCGCAGCCTGATGACGCGTCTGTCCGAACCCGCCTGCAGAATACTGTTAAGCTTCATCCCCATCACCGGCAGTACGCACGGCATCAGGTTGAGGATCAGCCCGCCCAGCAGGGCAAAGAGCACCATTTTGCCCGTCCCGCCTGGGGCGGAAGGCTCGGCGGGCGTAGCGCCAACGGTTATCGTGGTTTGCTGTGCGTCGCTGCCATTGGTCAGCACAAACGACAGCCTCTTGCCTTCCAGTGACGTGGGCTCATCGCCCCATTCGTCGGTGACCGGCACCGTGACCCGAAGCGTATTGCCATCGTGCTTAATGGCCGGCTCGCCGGGCAGAATATCCCCCTCCAGCGGGTCAAGGTAGATCCCCGGATTATCCCATTTCCCGTCGGTCGTTCCCGTCACCACCAGGTTGCCGTCAGAGAGCCAGGCGGACAGATCGGCGGAAACGCCAGACGTGCCCGGCACGGCCTGCATCGCGCGGTCAAAGGCGCTACGGAAACCGTCATCCACCGGTTGCGTAAAATCGAGGTGCAGCGGGTAGTCCGTCAGCAGACAAACGTTACTGCACGTGGAAAGCGTGAGCGTGCCGTCGAGCGCGTCGCCCTTCACGCCGTCGAGCACGATGGGGATCGTGACCTTATCGTGATAGCCCTGCGTGGTCATACCGGAGATATCAAATCGCGACGGTACCGGCCAGGACCAGCTATCCGTAACGCCCTGCGGCCAGGTGATTTTTGGCGCGACGCCACCCTCGCCCGGCGACCGCCAGTAGGTTTTCCAGCCGGGCTTTAGCTCAACGGTGAGCAGGCCCTGAATGCGGTTTTGTTCCCTTTCCGCCTGAAAGCGGATGCGGGCGTGATCGTTTTGTGGGGAGACCAGCCAGCCTGTGTCCGCCGCATGGACAATGCCGATGCAGGACAGCCACAGGAAGACGAATCCCCTGAAGAGGTTAACCATGTTTTACTCCGTGAACAGTGAAAAATTATCGTGTGATGACGATGATTTTCATTCACGGAAAACGCAGTTTTTAAGGTGTATTCGGGGAGGCGGTGCCTGAACGGGCTGTTCCACGGGCGCAAATGCCCGCCCTTGCGTAAACAGCTGCAGCAGCGCGAAGAAGATAATAATGGCCGGCAGCGCGCCGTCGAAGAACAGCGGCTGCGCGCAAAGCAGGGAGTGCGCGCCTAGCTGACAGGGCGAAGGCCCGGACTCCCCGGCGCTGCTTTGCGACGGGGCGTCTGCACTCAGGGCGATCTGCGGCTCCAGTCCCTGTAAAAAATGGTTGAGCATGACCGCACGCTGCACGAGGCAAAGCGCCATCGCGAGACAGGTAACGATCAAAAGCCATTTTCCGAGGAGCTGACGGTTGCGCATAACATTCCTGAGTGACAAGACGCCCCGATCATAAACGATAGTGATGAATCTACAAGTACCGGAAGTGTAAGGTTTTGTCTGAGGCCGCTATTCGCCCGTCAGGGCATCATAGATATCCCGCAACCGCGTGCGCAGAAACAGCACCGCCTTGTGCTTGCGGGATAACAGCGCCTGTTCGCTGGCCCCCGTCTCCTCTGCCAGCATTTTAATGCTGTAGCCGTGAAGTTCGGTCTTTTCAAACACCTCGCGCTGCGGCGGCGGCAGTTCAGACAGGGCCTGCCCCAGCTCTTCCCACAGCAGCGTTTTGAGATACTCCTCTTCCGGCGTCTGCGGGACACCGAACAGGGTTTCGGCCAGCTCGTCCTCCGGGAAGCCCTCCTCCTCTTCATCCGTAAAATAGCCGGAGAGCGACACCTCGCGTTTCTTACGCGCCCGGTCGGTCATCTCGTTACGCGCCGCGCGGAACAGCCAGGCGGCGACGTTTTCGACCGGCTGCTCCACCTTCATCAGCTGATAGGTCACTTCCTGCAAAATGTCGTCGGCGTCGTCGCGCACGGACGTTCGTCCGCGAATAAAGGCCTTCAGCCGGGCGCGGCAGGCGTTGAGCGCCGACATCAACAGGGATCCGCCCACCTCTCCGGCTTTCATCTCGCTCACTCTGCGTCCGGTGCTTTTGGCGCCGCGTTATCGCGCTTATCGTCACGATGACCGTGCCAGCCGCAGTGCCCGCGACCGTGGCGGCCAAACCCTTCACGACGCTGCTGAATAAACGCCTCGCGCTGCTCGGGCGTCATGTTCATCCAGCGCTCGTGCATCCGGCGGTGCGCGCCAAACATCCCCGGGCGGAAGCCCAGCCCGCCAAACAGAATGCGGCTCAGTACCAGAATGCCCAGCGCCTGCCAGAAACCAATGGCTTTCACGCCAAGGATTGCCGGGAGCAAGGCGTTCCACAGGGACATCACCAGCAGGCCGAGCAAGATGAAAATCACCGCGCCGATAACCAAACCCTTGCCCATACGGTGGCGACCAAATCCGCGTCCGTGACCTCTGCCGTGCAGTTCAAAATCTCTCATGGTGTTACCTCGTTTATCGTAACTGATTATGGCTTGTGATGAGGTAGACGGATGAGGGAGGGAAATATTTCTGGGGGGAATGAAATAATTTTTACGGATGCGCAATCGCAACGAGTGCCCGGCGGCGCTAACGCTTGCACGGGCCTACAGATTTCGTAGGCCGGGTAAGCGTCAGTGCCACCCGGCAGATTCAAAGAATTACGCCTGCACCGGCAACCTAAAACTCGAAATACTCCGTGAAAGCTGCTGCGCCTGCTCTTCCAGCGAGGCAGCCGCCGCAGCGGACTGCTGCACCAGCGCGGCGTTCTGCTGGGTCACGCCGTCCATTTCGGTCACCGCCTGCCCGACCTGGCTGATCCCACGGCTCTGCTCTTCCGAAGCCACGGAGATCTGCTCCATCAGCGTATTCACTTTGTTCACCGATGAAATAATCGAGTCAATCACCTCGCCCGAGCGGTTGACCAGCTCCGCACCGTTTTTCACGCTGGAAACCGACTGCGCAATAAGGCTTTCAATGTCTTTGGCCGCCACCGCGCTTTTCTGCGCGAGGGTGCGCACTTCACTGGCCACTACCGCAAAACCGCGGCCCTGCGTACCGGCGCGCGCCGCTTCCACCGCTGCGTTCAGCGCCAGAATGTTGGTCTGGAAGGCAATGCTGTTAATCACGCTGGTAATGTCTTCGATGCGCTTCGAATTCGCCGCGATGGTATTCATCGTGTCGATCACCTCGCGGGTCACCGCTTCGCCGGTATGGGCATTGTGCACCGCGTCCTGCACCAGTTTTCCGGCCTGATACACGTTATCGGTATTGTTCGCCACCGTCGCGCTCAGCTCTTCCATGCTTGCCGCCGTCTGGGTCAACGCGGAAGCCTGCTGCTCGGTACGTGATGCGAGGTCGATATTGCCGGAGGCAATCTCCTGCGCCGCGTGCGTCACGGTGTGGCTCGCATCGCGCACCTGAGCAATAGTGGCCAGCAGTGCCTGACGCATCTGCTCCATCGAGCCCATCAGGTGGTCGATTTCATTATGCGAACTCCCCTTCACCGGCACCGGAATGTCGAGCTTGCCCGCGGCGATCTGGCTGCAGTGCTCGCGCGCCAGGTTGACCGGCGCAAAGACGAAGCGCTTCATGAAGAGGCTGACGGCAACAATTACCAGCACAAACAGGCAGGCGATAACGGCAATCATCACCAGGCCGGAGACGAAATTACTGTTCGCGTCTTCGTTCAGGCTTTTGGCGTATTTCTGGTGGACGGAAAGGACCTGGTCGAGAACGATTTCGTACTGGCGGTCGAGGCGGGAAACTTCCGGGATTAGCGCGTTAAATTTAGCAACATCGTGTGCCTCAGCGGCATCGATCAGCGGCGCCAGCCCCTGGTTACGGTAGTTTTGCCAGGCATCCTGATAGGCACTCACCAGCGGCGCTTCATCCGTGAGTCGCGGCGAAGCCATAAAGGCCGCAAAGGCGTGGTCCGCTTTGGTCAGCGCCTCTTTCACGGCGGCAAGCTTCGCCGCCCCGTCTGCCGAGTTGCCCGCTTCCACCATCTTCACATACTCCATCACGCGAACGCGCAGCGTACGGCTATGGTTGATGGGGTCAATAATCGACAGCACAACCTGGATCTCTTTGTTGACGTTATCCAGGGAATTATTACTTTTAATGATGAGGCCAACGCTGGTGACGGTGCTGACCACAAAGAACAAAAGCAGTGAGAACAGGACAATCAGGGATGACTTTTTCAACGACATAAACCAATACCTCAAGGAGAATTATTCCTTATGGTTATCGGCGCATCCAAAACTTAAATTAATTAAAGTTATTGATGTATCGAACGAGGCTATACCGCTGACTTATAGCGCCGCTGCAGGGTGGCATTGAGCTTGCGCTGCAACGGCTGCGGCGTCTCCCCTTCGATCAATTTGCCAATCAGATCAAAGCAATGCCACGCCAGCTGGCGATTGTCCTGGCGAATGGTATCCACCGGGATCGTCAGCGAATCGTAGAGATAGTGATCGTCAAAGCTGGCTAATCTGATATCACTTTGCATCAGGTTATGTTGACCCATATAGCGCAGTACCCCTTCCAGCAGCCCGCAGGCGGCGGTGAACAGGGCTTTCGGTGGGCGTCCCAGACGGGCGCAGAGTTCGGCGAACATTTCGTAGCCGGAGCTCGGGTGGTAGTTGCCGTGAATGATCCACTCGGGGCGCAGTTCCACACCGGCCGCTCGCAGACCTTGCTTAAACCCTTCCAGACGGTCGCGAGTCGGAGAAAGGCGCGGCTGTCCGCCCAGAAAATAGAATTCATCCGGATGCTGGCGGGCAATATCCGCCACCAGTTCCGTCGTTGGGGTGATGGAATCGGTGATCACCAGCGGCAACGTGCTGTCGTTCATATGGCGATCAAAAAGCACCACGGGCAGCTGCTCGCTGAGTTTTAGGTAGTCCGCATCATTAAGCATGCTGGAGGCGACAATCAGTCCGTCGACCTGACGCGCCACCATGTTGTTGACGACCACCGTCTCCTGCCCCGGATTTTCATCGCTACAGGAGATCAGCAGCTGGACGCCCGCCTCGCGGCACAGCGTTTCCAGCTCGTGAGAAAAGACGGCAAAGCCGTAGTTGGTGATCTCCGGCACCACCAGACCAATGGTGTGGCTACGGTTATCGCGCAGTGACCGGGCGTGAATGCTGGGCTGGTAGTGGTGTTCTTTCGCAATCGCCAGCACGCGTTCACGCGTCTCTTCCGCCACGCGAAGCTCTTTGCTGCGCCCGTTCAGGACCAGGCTGGCGGTGGCTTTTGACACACCCGCCAGCTCCGCGATGTCTTTAATGGTGACGCGTTTTGTTTTTCTCACAACGACTTAGATCCGGCTGCCAAAACCCTCATTCTATCATGCAGGCGCGCAGCGACCAGTAGCGTAATGTGATATCGGACGCACCTTCGAAGCGCACCCGGGCCGGATGGTCAGGAAAATAGCGGCTGCTCATCACCCCTTCGCCGTGATTGATGAAAATTTCAACGCTGGAGCGGTCACACAGGACGCGTAAATGGTGGACGTCCCCCAGCCAGTAGCGGGTCAACGTCTCACCTGTTTTCAGGCTCGCGCGTTCCAGCCGCACGCCCTGCTCATCAACCGTGAGGCGCAGCGCGCCCGCAAAATCGACGTTCACCTGCGAGGCGCTTAACTCAAACTCCAGTCGCGCGGCATCCAGAACGGGCGCATCGCTGGCACGTCCCTGCCAGTGCTGCTCCTCTTCACGCAGCGCCGCCAGCTCACGCACCGGAGTCTGCCAGAGCTTGCCGTCGCGATACTGCAATTCGCGCGGGCAGGTAATCTGGTGCATCCAGCCATGCGACCGCGTTGGCTGAAGCATCTCTTCCCCATCCGGTACGCCCATCCAGCCAATCAGAATGCGTCGTCCATCTTCCGCCAGCGTCGTTTGCGGGGCGTAAAACTCAAAGCCCGCGTCAAGCTCGTGCAGCTCGCCGTGCGCAAACGTGCCGCGTTCATAGCTAAACGCCCCACTCATCCAGGCGGCCGGATAGGTGTTGAGATAGCGATACGGCTCGCGCGCCAGCCCCTGCGGACAGCAAATCAACACGTGCGTACCGTCGAGCGCGTACAGGTCCGGGCACTCCCACATATAACCTGCGTCCTTCAGGCCGTTGACCCCGTAACCAGCGATTTCACCGCAGGAAGCCCAGGCATGTAAATCAGCGGATTTAAACAGCAGCACTTTGCCGCGCTTTTGCAGATCCTGCGCGCCCAGCACCATGTACCACAGCCCGTCGTGTTGCCACACTTTCGGGTCACGCACATGACCGGTGTAGCCCTCCGGCAGCGCCAGCACCGGCCCCTGCTTTTTAAAGGTGCCGTCCGGCTGTTCCTCGGCCAGGCACTGCCAGGCGGTACGGCTGCCGTCATCGAACTTCACGTTGCCGGTATAGCACAGCGTCAGCACGCCCTGGTTATCCACGGCGCTACCGGAGTAGCAGCCGTTGCGGTCATACTCTTCGTCGGGCATCAGCGCCAGCGGCTCATGCTGCCAGTGGACCAGGTCCGCAGAACTCCAGTGCCCCCAGCATTTAAAACGATGCTCACAGTCCAGCGGATTCCACTGATAGAACAGATGGTAGCGACCGGCAAACCAGATAAACCCGTTGGGATCGTTCATCAGCCCCGTCACCGGCGCGGCGTGCCATTGCGGATAATGGCTGTCAGCCTGCGCGCGCGGCTGCCCTTTCATAACGGCCTGCAGAATCGCAGGCCAGCGGGAAGGTAACGTCATTATTCAGAGTCCGTTTTATATTTCAGCAGCAGCGAGACGGTAAACGCCACGCCGAAGGCAATCACCATGCCGATAATATAGTTGAGCAGCGAGCTGGCCTGCACGATGGCCATACCCGGAATGGCGGTCAACCCGACGGCAGTCATGTAGACATGCACAGAGACCACCCAGGCGCCCCCCACCGCGCCACCAATCAACGCGGCAATAAACGGCTTAACGAAACGCAGGTTGATACCAAAAATAGCCGCCTCGGTGATGCCCAGCATCGCAGAGAACGCCGACGGTAACGTAATGGCTTTGATTTTGGCATCGTTGGTTTTGAACCACACCGCCAGACAGGCACCGCCCTGCGCCACGTTCGCCATGGCCCAGATCGGCAGCAGGAAGTTCACGCCAATCGACGGGTTGCCCAGCAGCCCCGCTTCAATCGCGTGGAAGCTGTGGTGAATACCGGTGATCACAATCACCGAATACAGTCCGCCAAACAGCAGCCCGGCAAGCCAGCCCGCGTGGGCGATAAGCGTGCTCAGGATAAAGGAGATACCATCCCCTAAGGCGCGTCCCGCCGGACCAATAATCAGCAAGGCGATAAAGCCAGAGATCACAACGGTGAGGAACGGCGTCAGGATCAGGTCCAGCGCATCCGGAATCACGCGGCGCAGGTTTTTCTCCACGATGCTCATAAACCAGACGGCCAACAGCACCGGAAATACCGTGCCCTGGTAGCCAATCATCGCGATCTCCAGGCCGAAGAAGTTCATGGTGTGGAAACCGGACGCCACGCCCCAGGCGTTAGTCAGCGCCGGATGGGTCAGGATGCCGCCCAGCGTCGCGCCCAGGTACGGGTTACCGCCAAACTCCCGCGCGGCGGTAAAGCCGATCAGGATCGGCAGAATGATAAACGCCGCCGAACTGCACATGTCCAGCATGATATAGATAGCGTTGTCCGCATTGACCCAGCCGTAGGTTTTCACCATGCCGAGCAGGCCCATCAGCAGGCCGGACGCCACAATCGCAGGAATGATCGGCACAAAGATATTGGAGAGCAGACGCGCAATGCGCTGGAACGGGTTCAGCTTGCGCGCCGCCAGGTCCGCCGCCTCAGACTTGCTGGACTCGCTAATCCTCGCCGCCTGAATAAACGCGGCGTAGACTTTATTCACCACGCCCGTACCAAAAATCACCTGCATCTGCCCGGCGTTACGGAAACAGCCTTTAACGCCGTCGACCTTGCCGATCGCCTGTTGATCGGCCAGCGCGTCATCAACCAGCACCAGACGAAGACGCGTTGCGCAGTGCGCCGCGCTGGCGATATTTTCCTTGCCACCCAGCAGCGGAATAAGCTCGCGGGCGATTTGATTAAAATCCATAGATACCTCTGCCTGACTTCTTTTTTATGATGTGCGAAACGCCCCCGCCAGGCGGGAGCGTGATGGGTTAAAACCAGGTTTCCATCTGGACCCCAAAGTTCCATTCCCCGCCGGCGTTGAAACCGCTGCTGCCAAAGGCATCATCGCTGGCGTAATTATCCAGTTTGCTGCTCCAGTCCATCCAGGTGGCGAACAAGCGAAGCTCCGGTCGGCTGAAGAAATCGCCGATTTTGCTCGCTTTTAACGTCGGAGCAAAGGTCAGCTTGTAGAAACTGCCGTTGACGGCGTTTCGGTCTTTATAACCTTCCGGGTTTAAGTCCATGTACTGATAGCTTCCCTCAAACGCCAGCGCGAAATTCTGGGTTACCTCTTTAATCAGGCGGGTGTTGAGCGTGACCCACTCATAGCTGTCGCCTTTGACGTAGCGATCTTTACTGCTCTGCGCCAGGACGGCAGGCGCAATGCTCCAGCCACCGCCAATTGGCGTGACACCGTAACTTGCAAAGCGCCAGGTATCTGCCTCGGACAGCAGTGCGCCATCGGAGCCGATGCTTTTCACTTCCGCCCCCAGCCCGTGACCATACAGCAGCGCGGTTTTGGCCGTCCCCTCCCGCAGGCCGTAGAAGCTCTCGTTGTGCAAGCCCACCAGGGCATGAACGCCCGTGTTAGCGGCATCCGTTTTGATGAGATCGCCGTTCGCGTCTTTACGATCGTCATTATCTTTAGCCCGCAGGCCGCTCACCATCAGCTGGAGCGGCCCGGCGAAGTGGTTCATGCTGAGGATATAGTTCTGAACGTTATTGTCGGTTTGCTCCACGCTGCCGAAGTTGCGGCCATAGAGGGAGAAGTTACTGCGCAGCGAATCGTTCCATTTCACGTCGTAGACGCCACCACCGGTACCGGCCAGGAACACCACGTCGGAATCCAGCCAGTGAATATCAAAGTTATCGCGGTCGAAGCGTTTACCTGCCCAGAATGTACTGCCCTTCAGCGCGCCGGTGAAATCAGGGAGATTGCCCAGCTCCGCAAAGGCCTGACGAATATTGAGATCGCTGGTATCAGCTGACCAGTCGTTATAGGTTCTCTGGCCGTCGGCCAGCATCGCTTTAAAGCGCGTCGTCGCCCCGTTATCCAGGGTCTGTTTGTGCTCCAGGTTCAGCTCAACGTAGGTGTCGGCTTCATTACCCAGACGCCCTACTGCACCACCGGTTTCGCCGGCTGGGGTCAGATACGGACCGCTTTTGCTGCTGGAGGCCGCGTCATTCATCAGCAGGCCGGAACGAGCGTAGCCGTGGAACTCAAACCCGCTGCTTTGATCCGCTTTCTTCTCCAGCGCAGTGGTGCGCTGCGCCACCGCCTGGGTTGTCGACTGCGTCTGCTGCTGCGCGGCAACGAGCTGCTGCGTTTTTTGTTCTGCTTCCGTGGCGCGTTTCTCCGCCCTCTGCGCGCGCGTCTCTGCGTCCTGAAGGCGTTGTTCCATTGCGGCAAGCCGCGCTTCGATACTTGTCATATCCGTTTGGGCAAAAACAGAGGTACTTCCGGCCAGCATGCCTATCATCACGGCAAGTCTGCGTTTTTTATACATTTTGTCGCATCCCTCAAAGAAGTCATTAAACGTGCTAAATTGCTAAACCGGTTTAGGTTGCTGATACTAAACTGGTGAATTTTGGATCGGCAATCTTTTTTGCTAAACCGTTTTAGTAAGTGTGATCGGGGCGACAATTCAGGCCGTCGACCGACGGCCTGTAAAGGGAGAAATTACAGCTCGTGCTGCCAGGGCAAGGCGGTCATCGCCCCTTTCGCGGTGGTGGCTAGCGCGCCGCAGCGCTGGGCTAAGGTGATGGCGGGAACCAGTTCAAGACCGGCGGCCAGCCCGTAGAGCAGACCGGCGACGAAGGCATCCCCCGCGCCGGTGGTATCTACACACTTAACCGGGGTTGCCGGATAGTGGTTCACGGTGCCTTCATGCCAGGCAATAACGCCCTCTTTACCCTGCGTGACGAGCACCCGCCGCGCCGGACAGCGGCGCATGAGTGCAGCCAGACCGGCGTGCACCTGCTCCTCACCGGTTAAAAATGCCAGTTCCTCGACGGAGAGTTTCACCACATCAGCACGTTGCAGCGCCTCTTCAAGGCTGCGTCGAAGTGCGGTTTCATCCGGCCAGAGATCCGGGCGTATATTGGGGTCAAAACTGACGTAACCGCCCGCCTTCCTGATGGCATCCATCGCCTGAAAGGCCGCACTGCGGCTGGGTTCAGCGCTTAGCGCGATGGAGCAGACGTGCAGCCATTCACCCTGGCTGAAGGTAGGCAGATCGGCAGGTTCCAGAAACAGATCGGCGCTCGGGCGCACCATAAAGGTAAACGAACGTTCGCCCTGTTCGTCGAGATCGACCACCACCGTTGAGGTGCGGTGTGCCGGGTCAAGGCGCATCCACTGCACATCGACCCGCTCGTCAGCCAGTGTGTGAGCCATAAAGCGCCCGAAAGGATCGTCTCCAACTCTGCCGATAAACGCGCTACGCCCCCCCAGGCGGGCAATACCGACCGCAACGTTTGCCGGGGCGCCACCCGGACATTGCAGTAATCTCCCTTCTCCATCAGGCAGCAGATCCACCACCGCATCACCCAGTACCCAGATTTTTTCCATGTGAACCTCGAAGCTAAACTATGTTAAACCGTTTTAGCTATTTAAGCACAGGCAGGACGACGGGGAAATAACGCGAGTGGAAAATTGCCTTAACGCACCAGGTGCGGCCAGTGAATATCTCCGACGCCGTTAAGCAGCGGGCGGGCAAACAGGAAGCCCTGGAAGCGGCGGATCCCGGCAGATTCGAGCCAGCACCACTCCTCTATTTTCTCGATACCTTCCGCCACCAGGGTGATTTCGAGATCGGAGCAGCAGCTAATAATCGAGCGTACAATCGCCTGTTTCGGACCGCTCAGGTGAATATCGCTGATAATCTCCCGGTCAATCTTAATTTTATCCGGCTGGAAGCGCGTCAGCAGAGAGAGACCGGCATAGCCGGAACCAAAATCATCAATCGCCATGCCAACCCCCTCACCGCGAAGTTGTTTAATGGCGCTGTTGAACTGATTCAGTCCGGATATCATCTCGTTTTCAGTGATTTCCAGCACCACCTGCTCTGGCTGAAGCCCGTGTTTTTTAATCTCACCGACCAGAAATTCCACTGCGCCAGGGACATTCACCAGCGACATCGGCAACAGGTTGACCGCAATTTTGTGGCTGCCAATCCCCAGCTTTTCCGCCAGCGCAAAGGCATAGGCTTTCGTCTGGAGATCGACCTGATAGAGGGTGTCCGGGTCAAGGGCGCGGAAGAACTGGTCCGGACTGCCGCCGTCATTGCTGCGGATAAGAGCTTCAAGGGAGCTGATCTTGCCTTCCGAAGGCTCAACAATCGGTTGAAGCGCAAATTGACAGGTTTGCGCGGCAATCAGGCCCAGAGACTCGCCAAAGGGTAAGGTTTCGGGTTCGAGCGCCCACTTTGCCGGATCGTAACGTCCACCCGACGGGTTCGGACGCTTATCTGTAATAAACGTCTGAATAAATTTGAATACGCGGTCATCGGAGGCCAGGTAACTGTCGAGTTTGCTGTAACGCAGCACCGATTGCAGCACCTCTTTCGGCGACTGCGTCTGCAGATCGAACAGCAGCATCCCGACGTTTTCGAATCGTCTGCGCGGGCCATAATCCCGCATCAGTTCAACCACTCCGCTGTGCCGCTTGTCATCACGGATTTTATTGAAGAGCCTGACCACGCCCTCTTCGGAACCTTCAAGAATTTGCAGAACGTCATCCCCTTTAGAGAGGAGCACACCGGTTATATTCAGCTTCGCGTTACGGCGTCTGGCGCGCTCCACCACCTCCCGGAGTTCGGTTGACGGGTGGGATAAATTCAACTGGCTTCGGTAAATGAGAGTCGTCAGCACAAAACGGGTTCCGATGAGAGAGGTGCCTTGAAGGTATTATTTAACATACTTAATCATTGCGACCTAACATATTCACACAACAGAAGAACGTTACTTTTTCTCATCCCCGATTCGGCTGTTGATCCTCTCCTCCATGTAGCCGTAGAACGGGTTTGAGGTGACCCGCATAAGCGCCTCTTTCCCGACGCTCAACACAGAGGTTTCCCCCCAGAGCGCTATCGTCCCCAGGCTAATGCCGTAGCGGTTTTTCACGTCAGGCTCCCGGCCATAGAGATCGTCATCCTGCGGGAACGGCACCGCAACGTGCGACAGGGAATAGACATCCTGCGGCCAGGACTGCCCAAGCGGCACGACCGTCTCGTGAGTGCTTCCTGCCGGCGTGATTTTCGCTACCGTTGAGAAACTGTGTTCATTCGCATTGGTAATAACCGTGACAGTGTAACGTCGATCGACAGTAGGCAGCAGCGCTGAGGTGGCCGTCCAGGACGAGGGCTTGAACAGCGGACGGAAGCTCGCCGCCTGGTTGATATCAAATACCACCAGCTCGCTGCCATTTGCCGGAAGCTGATCAAACAAGCCGCTCACCACCGCGCGGGTGCTGACGGTGGAATCCATCACCGACTGGAATGCCAGAACCGGCGGCAGCGTTGCCAGCCTGTTTTCCCGCGCCTCCCGGCCAATCTGCTCCTGCAGCGCCTTCGTCAACAGCCACGACTGGCGGGCGGCGTTCACCGGGAACGAGTTGTATTTATACGGGTTATATTCCGGGGAAATATTCAGCCACGCCGCTTTGGCAAACGCCGGGAGCAGCGCCGGTAACCCGGCGAAACCGGCGAATCGCGCGAATGCCGTCACGCCGATCATCGGCGACAGCAGCACCAGTTGCTGCGGCTTACGCAGCGATGGCACGTCAAGTGCATCGAGGGCATATTTCATCGCCAGCGCCCCGCCGTTGGAATAGCCCACCAGATGCAGGGGCACATTTTCTCCCGCCAGACGCGTCGCTTCCCGAACGGCAAGGCGCGTCGCCGCCAGCCACATCTCCCAGTCAACGTCCGTCAGCGCGCCAGGCGCGGTGCCGTGTCCGGGCAGGCGCGGAACCACGGCCACAAAGCCGTGGGCCTGATAATTCTGAGCAAGATGTCTGACGCTATAGGGTGAATCCGTCAGTCCATGGAGCAACACCACCGCGCCGCGCGGCTTTCCGGCTGGCATGAGTACAAAAGAGCGGTTGGCATCCGGTGAAAACTGACCCGGCCAGACCAGGCTCTGGCGGTAATAGCGGTTTAGCGGCGTTTGTTCCTCATGCTCTGTTTTTGCCGTCACCGCGGTATTAAGATCGGCGAAAATGGCATTTTCGCGGGCAACATACCCGGCAAAGTCGGCGCCATCGAGCTCGCGTACGGACATCTCATCTGCCCGCCAGGTATGCCAGAGATGCAGTTCAGGCCCCTGCTGCGAGAGATAGACCCGCACTGCCAGCAGGACGACCAGTACGATCCCCACCACCATCGCTATTTTCTTAACAAGCACCATCAGATGCTCGCTGACTCGCCAGGGCCAATTCGCCATGCCGGGATCCCTTTCATGTCTACTGTGTTTCTATCTTATCAAAAATGTGAACGGGCTGACGTATTCACCAAATTCATACGTGCAGATTCTGTCACTGCACCAAAAGTGAACTACGCTGCACAAATGTTGATCATCCGTTAACTAAATATTGCATGAAGTTTACAGCAGAGCAGGCATTCCCTCGCCTGTGTTCCTGGCACGCGTCATGCATTGTTAACGAGGTAACACAAGATCGGCTTTTGACAGCGTGTTAACAGCGAGGCGGTATGACGACAAAACCTGAGATGTTGAGCCGTATCGAAACGATGTTTAGCCAGTTCACGCCCAGCGAAAAACGGGTCGGAAGCTGGTTGCTTGCCCACGCCGCGCAGATACCGTTTGAAACGGCTGAAAGCGTCGGTCAGGCGAGCGGGACGAGCGGGATCACCGTGGGACGCTTCCTGCGCAAGCTGGGCTACCGCAACCTGGAGGATGTCAAAAAGAGCCTGCGCGATCCGTATCAGCCCTGGGGTATGAACGAACGTCTGGACTCCTGGCAACAGCAGCGCCCCCTGCCCAACCGCCTTCAGCACGCCCTGTCGCTGGAAGTGGACGCCATCACGCAGGTGTATCAGCTCGCGCAAACGGACGTCTTCCGCCAGGTCGTACACAACCTGGCCCATGCGGATGCGGTGTTTGTGCTGGGGATCCAGTCCACCCGCGGGATTGCCAACGCCTTCTTCAGCCACCTTGAGTACCTGCGCCCGCGCGTGAGCTATTCGGAGGGGGCATCCGGAAGCTGGGTGGAATCCCTCAACTCGGGGTTTTCGCACCCTTATGTCGTGCTGACCGATACGCGCGCCTACTCCGCGATGGCCCGCCAGTACTGCCGCGTCGCGAGCGAAAAAGGCATTCCGCTGGCCTTAATCACCGACATCTGGTGCCCGTGGGCGCGGGATTATCCGATGGACTTACTGCAGGTGAAAACCGATACCGGTCATTTCTGGGATTCACTTGCCCCCGTGAGCTGTTTGTTCAACCTGCTGCTGTCGGGCGTGGTGGAAGCGTTGGGTGATGCGCTCCCGGCACGTCTGGCGGTAAACCGGCAATTACAACAAGAGTTTGGTCAATTCGAACGCTAAAGGAGCGGAGCTATGCCCGAAGAGAGTGAACTGATTGATGTGGCGAAGACATTTCCCACGCTGCATATCGATCTGAAGTACGCCACTGCCGACAACATCACCGGTCGCCCGATCTACCAGGAGGCGCTGTGCCTGCTGCATACCGACGCCGCCACCGCGCTGGCAAAAGCCATCAGCATTGCCACGCTGGCCGGGCTGAAGCTGGTGGTGTACGACGCCTACCGACCGCAGCAGGCGCAGGCCCAGCTGTGGGATGCCTGCCCGAACCCGGAATATGTGGTCGACGTGGCGATTGGCTCCAATCATAGTCGCGGCACGGCCATCGACGTCACGCTGATGGACGAACACAATACCGTGCTGGATATGGGCGCCGGTTTTGACGAAATGCACGACCGCTCGCATCCGTATCACCCTTCCGTACCGCCGCACGCCCAGCGCAACCGTCTGCTGCTGAATGCCATCATGTTCGGTGGCGGTTTTGTCGGTATCAGCAGCGAATGGTGGCACTTTGAACTGCCGAACGCCGCCAGCTACCCGCTGCTTGATGACCGTTTTGCCTGTTTTCCCCTGACGCACACCCCTCTTTAAACCTGGAGCACTGCCATGAAAACATCGCTTCTCACGACCCTGATCGCCGCCACGCTGGTAATGAACGCTCCGCTGGCGCTGGCTGCCGTCCCGAAAGACATGCTGGTGATTGGTAAAGCCGCCGACCCGCAAACGCTCGACCCTGCCATCACCATTGATAACAACGACTGGACCGTCACCTATCCGTCCTATCAGCGTCTGGTCAAGTACAAGCCAGGCTCTACCGAGGTGGAAGGCGATCTCTCGACAGGCTGGAAAGCGTCCGACGACCAGAAAGAGTGGACCTTTACCCTGGCGGATAACGCGAAATTCTCCGACGGCACGCCGGTCACCGCCGACGCGGTAAAACGCTCTTTTGAGCGCCTGCTGAAGCTCGGCCAGGGGCCGTCTGAAGCTTTCCCGAAAGATCTGAAAATTGATGCGGTAGATGACCATACGGTGAAATTCACCCTTAGCCAGCCGTTTGCTCCCTTCCTTTACACGCTGGCAAATGACGGGGCATCCATCATTAACCCGGCAGTGCTGAAGGAAAATGCCGCGGACGATGCGCGCGGTTTCCTGGCGCAAAACACCGCCGGTTCCGGGCCGTTTATGCTCAAAAGCTGGCAGAAAGGCCAGCAGCTGGTGCTGGTGCCTAACCCACACTGGCAGGGTGAAAAACCGCACTTTAAGCGTGTATCGGTAAAAATTATCGGAGAGAGCGCCTCCCGCCGATTGCAGCTTTCCCGCGGCGATCTGGACATTGCCGACTCCCTGCCGGTCGATCAGCTCTCGGCTCTGAAGCAGGAAGGAAAAGTCGCCGTCGCGGAATACCCGTCCCTGCGCGTGACCTATCTCTACCTCAACAACAGCAAAGCGCCGCTCAATCAGGTGGATTTACGTCGAGCCATTTCATGGGCGACGGACTACCAGGGCATGGTGAAGGGCATTCTGAGCGGCAACGGCAAGCAGATGCGCGGCCCGATCCCGGAAGGCATGTGGGGCTTTGACGCCACGGCAATGCAGTACAGCTATGATGAGGCCAAAGCGAAAGCGGCCCTGGAGAAGGTCAAAGACAAGCCCGCCAGCCTGACCTTCCTTTACTCGGATAACGATCCGAACTGGGAGCCTATCGCCCTCTCAACCCAGGCCAGCCTCGGCAAGATCGGCATTAACGTCAAGCTTGAGAAACTGGCGAACGCCACCATGCGCGACCGCGTCGGTAAAGGCGATTACGACATTGCGATCGGTAACTGGAGCCCGGACTTTGCCGACCCCTATATGTTCATGAACTACTGGTTCGAATCAGACAAAAAAGGGCTGCCGGGCAACCGTTCATTCTATGAAAACAAAGAGGTCGACTCGCTGCTGCAGGCCGCGCTGAAAACCACCGATCAGGCAGAACGCACCAAAGATTACCAGCAGGCGCAAAAAGTGGTGATTGACGAGGCGGCCTACGTTTATCTGTTCCAGAAGAACTATCAGCTGGCGATGAACAAAGAGGTTAAAGGCTTCACCTTTAATCCGATGCTTGAGCAGGTGTTCAACATCGCCACCATGAGTAAATAACGAATTCGCCGGGGGAAAGTGTATGACGTTCTGGAGCATCGTGCGCCAGCGCTGCTGGGGATTACTCCTGGTGGTGGCCGGTGTCTGTATCATTACCTTTATTATTTCACACATGATCCCCGGCGATCCGGCCCGTCTGCTGGCCGGAGACCGTGCCAGCGACGACATCGTGCAAAACATCCGCCAGCAATTGGGGCTGGATCAGCCGCTGTATATCCAGTTTGGTCGCTACGTCGATGCTCTCGCCCATGGCGATCTCGGCACGTCCATTCGTACCGGACGTCCGGTTGCACAAGACCTGAAGGCCTTTTTCCCTGCCACGCTGGAGCTGGCCTTTTGCTCCCTGCTACTGGCGCTGGTCATCGGCGTGCCGTTGGGGATTTTGTCGGCGGTCTATCGCAACCGCTGGCTGGATCATCTGGTGCGATTAATGGCGATGACTGGCATTTCCACACCAGCCTTCTGGCTCGGTCTGGGCGTTATTGTGCTTTTCTACGGGCACCTGCAGATCCTGCCGGGCGGCGGCAGACTGGACGACTGGCTCGATCCGCCGACGCACGTCACCGGGTTTTACCTGCTGGATGCCCTGCTGGAGGGCAACGTCGAGGTCTTTCTCAATGCGCTTCAGCATCTGATTTTACCCTCGCTGACGCTGGCGTTTGTTCACCTGGGCATCGTGGCGCGTCAGGTGCGTTCCGCGATGCTGGAGCAGCTTAGCGAGGACTACATCCGCACGGCGCGCGCCAGCGGCCTGCCTGGCTGGTATATCGTCCTGCGTTACGCTCTGCCCAATGCGATGATCCCGTCGATTACCGTGCTCGGGCTGGCGCTGGGCGATCTGCTGTACGGTGCAGTACTGACCGAAACCGTCTTTGCCTGGCCGGGGATGGGTGCCTGGGTGGTGACGTCCATTCAGGCGCTCGATTTCCCTGCCGTGATGGGCTTCGCTGTCGTCGTCTCTCTGGCCTACGTATTGGTGAATCTGGTGGTCGATCTGCTTTATCTGTGGATTGACCCACGAATTGGGCGCGGAGGTGCCGAATGATGTTAACGCAGGAAACGCCCGTCCCGGTTAAAACTGCCAGACAACGTATCAACTGGGCAAAACTGTTCTGGATGCTGCGTCAAAGCCCACTCACGATAGTTGGCGGCGTGATTATGATTGCGATGCTCCTGGTGATGGTGACCTCACCGTGGATTGTGCCGCATGACCCGAACGCGCTGGATCTGACCGCCCGTCTGCAGGCACCGTCCGCACAACACTGGTTTGGTACCGATGAAGTGGGACGCGATCTGTTCAGCCGCGTCCTGGCAGGCAGCCAGCAGTCGATCGCCGCCGGGCTGGCGGTGGTGGTGATTGCAGGCGGCATTGGCTCGCTGCTGGGCTGTTTGTCCGGCGTACTGGGTGGGCGCGGTGACGCCATCATCATGCGGGTGATGGACATCATGCTCTCTATACCCTCTCTGGTGCTGACCATGGCGCTGGCTGCCGCGCTCGGCCCGAGCCTGTTTAACGCCATGCTGGCGATCGCCATTGTCCGCATTCCGTTTTACGTCCGTCTGGCGCGCGGCCAGACGCTGGTGGTCCGCCAGTTTACCTACGTGCAGGCCGCCCGCACGTTTGGCGCATCGCGCTGGCATTTGATCCGCTGGCATATTCTGCGTAATGCCCTGCCGCCGCTGATTGTGCAGGCTTCGCTGGACATTGGTAGCGCTATTCTGATGGCCGCGACGCTGGGGTTTATTGGTCTGGGTGCACAGCAGCCGACCGCCGAATGGGGGGCGATGGTGGCCGTTGGCCGTAACTACGTTCTCGACCAGTGGTGGTATTGCGCCTTTCCCGGTGCGGCCATTTTGATTACCGCCGTGGGTTTTAACCTGTTCGGTGACGGTATCCGCGACCTGCTGGATCCAAAGTCAGGAGGGAAACAGTCATGACCGAATCGGTATTACGCATTGAAGACCTGCACCTGAGCTTCCCGATTTTTCGCGGTGAGTTCCACGCGCTGAATAACGTCTCGCTGGAGATCAAAAGGGGTGAGATCGTCGGCGTGGTGGGCGAATCGGGATCGGGGAAATCCGTGACCGCAATGCTCGCCATGCGGCTGCTGCCGGAAGGCAGCTACCGGATCCATCAGGGCCAGGTGATGCTACTGGGTGAAAATGTCCTCGCGGCATCTGAGAAACAGCTCCGCCAGTGGCGCGGCGCCAGAGTGGCGATGATTTTTCAGGAGCCGATGACCGCCCTCAATCCGACGCGACAGATTGGCAAACAGATGGTGGAGGTGATCCGCCAGCATCGACCACTTTCCCGGCGGGAGGCGCAACAAAAGGCGATTACCCTGCTGGAAGAGATGCAAATCCCGGACGCGCACCAGGTGATGGCGCGTTATCCGTTCGAACTCTCCGGCGGCATGCGCCAGCGGGTGATGATCGCCCTTGCCTTCTCCTGCGAGCCGGAGCTGATCATTGCCGACGAACCGACCACCGCACTGGACGTTACCGTCCAGCTGCAGGTGCTGCGCTTGCTGAAGCATAAGGCGCGGGCCAGCGGCACCTCTGTGCTGTTTATCAGCCATGATATGGCCGTGGTATCCCAGCTCTGCGACAGAATGTATGTGATGTATGCCGGTAGCGTGATAGAGAGCGGCGCCACGCAAACGCTGATCCATGCCCCAGTTCATCCCTACTCCATTGGCCTGCTGAAGTGTGCGCCGGAGAACGGTCAGCCGCGCGATCTGCTCCCGGCCATCCCCGGCACCGTCCCCAACCTCAGCCAGCTTCCGCAGGGATGCGCATTCCGCGATCGCTGCTTTGCCGCCGGGGCGAAATGCAGCGAAACCCCGCGCTTACACCCCCATGGCGCAGAAGGCCAACAGGCCGCCTGCTGGTATCCGCAACAGGAGAAACCCCATGTCTGATGTGCTGCTGGAACTGGATAGCGTGCACGTAAACTTTGCGGCACGTAAAAACTGGCTGGGCCGCGTCACCGAGCAGGTGCATGCGCTCAACGGACTCGATCTGCAGATCCGCCGGGGAGAAACGCTGGGCATTGTCGGGGAATCCGGCTGCGGTAAAAGCACGCTGGCCCAGCTGCTGATGGGCATGCTTAAGCCCAGCGCCGGGGCATACCAGCGGGTAAACCACGCGGGCGGCATGCAGATGGTGTTTCAGGACCCGCTCTCGTCGCTCGATCCGCGCTTGCCGGTCTGGCGCATCATCACCGAGCCGGTGTGGGTGCAAAAACGCAGCCCCGAACGGGAACGCCGACAGATGGCGGAAAACCTGGCGTTGCAGGTTGGCATTCGTCCGGAATATCTCGACCGGCTACCGCACGCCTTTTCCGGTGGCCAGCGCCAGCGCATCGCCATCGCCCGGGCTCTCTCGTCCGATCCGGACATTATCGTACTCGACGAACCGACCAGCGCGCTGGATATCTCCGTGCAGGCGCAAATCCTCAATCTGCTGGTGACCCTGCAACAGCAGCGTAATCTGACTTATGTGTTAATTTCGCATAACGTCTCGGTGGTCCGACACATGAGTGACCGCGTGGCGGTAATGTACCTCGGGCAGATTGTGGAGCTGGGCAGCGCCGCCCAGGTGCTGGGGGAACCGCGCCATCCTTATACCCGTCTGTTGCTCGATTCGGTTCCCCGCACCGGTGAACCGCTGGATGAAACGCTGGCGTTACGCAAAACGGAGCTTCCCGGAAACCGTCACCTGCCCAAAGGCTGCTTTTTCCGCGACCGTTGCCCGCTGGCCACGCAGGGGTGTGAAGATCCCCAGGCTTTACAGCCCTCTCACGAGGGCCGTCACGTTCGCTGCTGGCGCAACCTGGGTTAGATTTGCGCCATCCCGCCGTCCACAAACAGCTCGGTGGCGTTAATAAAGCTGGCCGCATCGGAGGCCAGGAACGCCACCGCTTTCCCTACTTCACCCGGCGCGCCTAAACGTCCGAGCGGGACCTGCGCGGCCAGCGCATCGTACAGCCCCTGACGGTGTTCTTCCGGCACCAAATCACCGAGACCCGGGGTTTTGATTGGGCCCGGACTCACCACGTTGACGCGGATCCCGCGGCCCTGCAAATCCAGCGCCCAGGAGCGGGCAAAGTTGCGAACGGCGGCCTTACTGGCGCTGTAGACGCTAAAGTTTGCCGTCCCCTTAATGGAGACCGTCGAGCCGGTCAGAATAATCGACGATCCGGCGGATAAGAGCGGCAGCGCCTTCTGCACCGTAAAGAGCACGCCGCGGACATTAGTACCGAAAATACGGTCAAACTGCTCTTCGGTGATCGCGCCCAGCGGCAGCATATCGCCGCCGCCCGCATTGGCGAACAGGATATCCAGACGGCCTTCCTCTTTTGCAATCCGGGCATAAACCTCATCCAGATCGCCTAGTTTAGAGACATCCGCACGAATGCCCACTGCCGTTGAAGCAATTTCAGCCACCGCCGCGTCCAGCTCGGCCTGACGACGTCCGGTGATGTACACCTTCGCCCCCTGAGCCGCCAGCTCCTGCGCCGTGGCAAGACCAATACCGGTGCTGCCGCCGGTTACCAGTGCAATTTTTCCTGAAAGAGTCGTGTTCATGTCATTTACCTTTTGTTGGGTTTGATTTGCGCGCTTTCGCTCGCGTTGAACAAACTTTAGCCCTTGCAGCATTAATGAAAAATGGGCAAAAATGAAAATGACTATTCACATACAGAAATAATCAGAGGGCCTGATGGACCAGTTAATGGCAATGCGTGCCTTTACGCGGGTGGTGGAATCCGGCAGTTTTACGCGCGCGGCGGATTCGCTGAATATGCCGATAGCCACCCTGAGCAAGCTGGTGAAATCTCTCGAAACGCATCTTGAGATCCGCCTCCTGCACCGCACCACCCGTCGGGTCGTCACCACGCCTGAGGGGGCGGAATACTATGAAAAAGCACTCAGGGTGCTGATTGATATCGAAGATATTGACACCTCTTTTCGCGTTTCTCGCGCGACGCCAAAGGGGCATCTGCGCGTCGACATCGGCGGCTCCACCGCCCGCGACGTGCTCATCCCCCTGCTACCAGATTTCATGCAGCGCTACCCGGATATCCGGATCGATCTTGGGGTGGCCGACCGGCCCGTAGACTTAATCAGCGGTAACGTAGACTGTGTTATTCGCGGCGGCCCGCTGAACGACTCAACACTTATTGCCCGACATCTCGGCAATGCCGAAATGGTTACCTGCGCGACGCCGGGTTATCTGAAGAATCATGGCGTCCCGGCCTATCCGCAGGAGCTGCGCAACGGCCACAAATTGATAAGCTATCTCTCTCCGGTCACCGGGCGGGCCTTTCCGTTTCGCTTCAGACAGGATGGCGAGGCGCTGGAAATCAGCATTCCACACTATCTCGGCGTCAATGAAAGCAATGCCCATCTCGCGGCTGCCGCGGCGGGACTTGGGATTGTTCAGACTTTTGAGTATTCGGCAAAGCACTATTTGCAGACGGGAACATTGACGGCAATCCTGAGCGACTGGCGCCCTGCTGCCTATCCGTTTCATGTGGTTTACCCCCAAAACCGGCATTTAACGCACCGCCTGAAGGTATTTATTGCCTGGCTGGCGGAGGTATTCCCCGCCGCGCTGAAGGGATAGCCGGGCGCGAACCCGGCTGGGGCTTAGTTGAGTTTGTAATCGAGCGTGATGTCGGCTTTCAGCAGCTGCGACACCGGGCAGCCTGCTTTCGCTTTCTGAATGATGCCGTCAAACTGCTGAGGCGCGATGCCGGGAACAGTCACCTTGCTTTTCAGCGCAACCTTTGTGATGGCAAAACCGCCGTCGGTTTTATCCAGCGAGACGTCTGCAGTGGTATCAATGGAATCGGCGGTATAGCCAGCCTCACCCAGCATCAGCGAAAGCGCCATCGAGAAACAGGCGGCGTGTGCCGCGCCAATCAGCTCCTCAGGGTTGGTCCCCTTTTCACCCTCAAAGCGGGTGTTAAAGCCATAAGGCTGCTGATTGAGAACGCCGCTCTCGGTAGAAACCGTTCCTTTCCCGCGTTTAATGTCGCCAGACCAGTGTGCTGAACCGTGCTTATGAATAGTCATTCTTGCTCTCCTTTTGGCTTACAAAGGGTTAAGTATAGAAGGCTACTCAGATTCTGCGGCGAAGACAGAAGAGTCTTAGCCACTGAACACATGTTGCGCCAGTGCATCAAGGAATGCGCGCAGTGCGGCAGGTTGATATTCCCGGGACTGGTAAATGCCATGGATGGCAAGCGGTTTCGGCTCCAGCACGCTCAGAACCGGCACCAGTAATCCCTGCGCCAGCGCGTCAGATGCCTCACGCTCCGGCAACATGGCGATACCGCAGTGGTTAATCGCGGCGTCCATCAACAGCGATGAGATGCTGGCGCTCAGGTTGCCGCTGACGGCCACGCTCAGGCTTTCACCTTCCGGCGTAAGAAAATGCCAGGACTGCCCGGCGAAAAAGCTGTAGTGCAGGCAGTTATGCTGCGCTAAATCTTCGGGACTGACGGGCGTTCCGTGCTGAGCAAGATAGTCCGGCGAGGCGCAAAGGACTGAACGACACTCCCCCAGTCGGCGGGCGATCATGCCCGGTTCGGGGGTGTCGGTAATGCGCACAGCGACATCAATACGCTCCCCTACCAGGCTCACCGGGTGGTTGTTCACATCCAGCTCGATGCGCAGCTGCGGGTAGCGCGCGAGCAGCCCGGGGAGCACCGGCGCAATCAGGTGCATGGCGGTAAAGTGTGCACAGGCGACCCGCAGCGTGCCTGACGGCAAATCTTTCTCCGACTGGCCCTCAATCTCCTGCGAGAGCTGCGAAAGCGTCCGCGTTTTCTGCAACACTTTTTCGCCGGCTGCCGTCAGCGTCAGCTTGCGCGTGGAGCGGTTAACCAGCCGTGTTCCCGCCCACTTTTCCATTTGTTCCAGGTAGCGGCTCACCATCGGTCGCGAGATCCCCAATGCGCGGGCCGCCGCGCTCAAACTTCCCAGCTCGCATATCCGGTTGTAGACCTGAGCGGCAATAACGCGATCCATATACGCTCCATTTGCTCGATTTATGAAACTAAGCATGTCTTGTTTCAGGAATTCTGGCAAATACAAATATCCGTACAATAGAGACTTTCCTGAACCACAGAGACATGATGATGAAGCTTACTCGCCTTGCATTGCTTTGCGCCCTTTTCACACCGGCTGTTTTTGCCGCGCCGTTGACCATTGACACGTATAACCCGCAGGAAAAAGGCATTTTCGCGGTCTCTTCCACGCTGGTCTCTGGCCCGAAAGAAGCCGTTCTGTTTGACGCTCAGTTCAGCGTGAAAGATGGCGAAGCGCTGGTGGAGAAAATTCGCCGCAGCGGTAAAACGCTGAACAAGATTGTGATCACTTCCGGCGATCCGGATTTCTATTTTGGTCTGCAACCGCTGGTAAAAGCCTTCCCGAATGCCAAAGTGGTGGCCACGCAGCAGGTGGTTGACCATATTAAGGCCACCAAAGACGCCAAACTCGCCTTCTGGGGCCCGCAGATGAAAGACGGCGCGCCAACGACGCTGGTCGTTCCGCAGGTGCTCGCCTCAACCACGTTTATGGTTGACGGGGAAAAGATCGACATTGAACAACCAGACAGTTACGCGGCTTACGTGTGGATCCCGTCTGCGAAAACGATCCTCGGTGGCACCGGTGTCTCCTGGGGTATTCACGTCTGGACGGCAGATACCCAGACGCCTGCTCGCCGCCAGCAGTGGCAGCAAACCCTGGACAATATGGCTGCGCACAAACCTGAACGCGTGATCCCGGGTCACTATCTTGGAACTCCGCCTGCCGGAACGGGCGCGATTGATTTTACGCGTGGCTACCTGCAGCATTTTGAACAGGCTTTATCCGCACACAAAGACTCCGCGGGCGTTATCGGCGCGATGAAAAAACAGTACCCGGATCTTGCCGAAGAGAGCTCCCTGGAATTAAGCGCCAAAGTAAATACCGGCGAAATGAAGTGGTAAGTTAAAAACGGCTCCTGCTATATTTCCCCCATAGCAGGAGCACCGCCCAAATATCCTCGTTGCCCAACGTCAATTTATCCCCACGTTTTAAAAGTGCATAAAAGCATGCACTTATGACATTTTCGTTTCTAAGATGAATCTTAGCCACAACGGGTAAAATATTTGCCATTCTGTTTATGAATTACATTTTTTGCGAGCCGTACCATTAAACAGACAACGACACGGAGGCAGCATGTTTACTTATTACCCGGCTAATACTACAGCAGCACAACCTGAGCTCGTTAACGCGATTGCGCAGGGTCTTCACGCCGAACACGGTGCTGTGACTGAAGATGACATTTTGATGGAACTGACCAGGTGGGTGGAATCCACGGATAATGACATCCTCAGTGACATCTACCAGCAGACCATTAACTACGTCGTCAGCGGGCGAAACGCACCTTTGTAAAAACCTGCTAAGCTGGATCTGCAACCTAAGGGGTTACATTTCGTTTGCGTAAGCAAACTGGTCCTTAAAACTATCAACAGGATTGAGGAGTTAACATGAAATCGAACCGTCAGGCACGCCACATTCTGGGACTGAACTACAAGCTTTCTAATCAGCGTAAAGTGGTGATTGAAGGCGACCACGAAACGCAAGTCACTCACGCCACCGGCAGAAAACGCCACGCGGGCAAGTAAGTTCCAGACTGAGACAGAGAACACCATCGGCAAAACCGATGGTGTTTTTGTTTATGTGTTGCGGTAATTAATATTCAGCTCCTTTATAATACCGCCCGACCGCACCCCATCGCACAGGCCAGAAAGATGACAAACAGCAGTGTCAGGGACGGATCTTCAAAAAAAGAGTGAGTGACATGGACAACAAACTGAAAAAACATCGTTCCTTATATATCCCTTATGCCGGACCGGTTTTACTCGAATTCCCCCTGCTCAACAAAGGTAGCGCCTTTAGCATGGAAGAGCGCAGCAGCTTCAACCTGCTGGGTTTACTGCCCGAAGTGGTTGAAACCATCGAAGAACAGGCAGAGCGCGCGTGGATCCAGTATCAGGGCTTCAAAACCGAAATCGACAAGCACATCTACCTGCGCAATATTCAGGACACCAATGAAACCCTCTTCTACCGCCTGGTACAGAACCATCTGGAAGAGATGATGCCGGTGATCTATACCCCGACCGTGGGTGCTGCCTGCGAGCGTTTCTCTGAGATCTACCGTCGCTCCCGCGGGGTATTCATTTCTTACCAGAACCGTCACAACATGGACGATATTCTGCAGAACGTGCCTAACCACAACATCAAAGTCATTGTGGTCACTGACGGCGAGCGCATTTTGGGTCTGGGTGACCAGGGCATCGGCGGGATGGGTATTCCGATCGGTAAGCTGTCACTGTACACCGCCTGTGGCGGCATCAGCCCGGCGTATACCCTGCCGGTAGTGCTGGATGTGGGCACCAATAACCAGCAGCTGTTGAACGATCCCCTGTATATGGGCTGGCGTCATCCGCGTATTACCGACGAAGAGTACTACCAGTTTGTCGACGATTTCATCCAGGCCGTGAAACACCGCTGGCCGGACGTGCTGCTGCAGTTCGAAGACTTTGCGCAGAAGAACGCGATGCCGCTGCTGAACCGCTATCGCGATGAGATCTGCTCCTTTAACGACGATATCCAGGGCACCGCAGCCGTGACCGTGGGTACGCTTATCGCCGCCAGCCGCGCAGCCGGCAGCCAGCTGAGCTATCAGAAAATCGTCTTCCTCGGGGCAGGCTCCGCAGGATGCGGTATCGCCGAACAGATTATTGCCCAGACGCAGCGTGAAGGCCTGAGTGAAGAGCTGGCCCGCTCCCGCGTGTTTATGGTTGACCGTTTCGGCCTGCTGACCGACGGTATGCCGAACCTGCTGCCGTTCCAGACCAAACTGGTGCAGAAACGCGAGAACCTGAAAAACTGGGATACTGACAACGAAGTCCTCTCCCTGCTGGACGTGGTGCGCAACGTGAAGCCGGATATTCTGATCGGCGTTTCCGGACAAACCGGCCTCTTCACGGAAGAGATTATTCGTGAGATGCACAAGCACTGCGAGCGCCCTATCGTGATGCCGCTTTCCAACCCGACCTCCCGCGTGGAAGCGACGCCGCAGGACATCATCGCCTGGACCGAAGGTAACGCGCTGGTTGCGACCGGCAGCCCGTTCGATCCGGTGGTATGGAAGGATAAAACCTATCCGATTGCCCAGTGCAACAACTCCTATATCTTCCCGGGTATTGGTCTGGGCGTGATCGCCTCCGGCGCGTCTCGCATTACCGATGAGATGCTGATGTCCGCGAGCGAAACCCTCGCGGGCCACTCGCCGCTGGTCAATGATGGTGAAGGGCTGGTACTGCCTGAGCTGAAGGACATCCACAAGGTGTCGCGCGCTATCGCGTTTGCGGTAGGTAAAATGGCGCAGCAGCAGGGCGTGGCGGTGAAAACCTCTGCCGACGCGCTGCAGCAGGCTATTGATGATAACTTCTGGAAGCCTGAATACCGCAGCTATCGCCGTACCTCGATTTAACTCTGCGACCCAATCGCCCGGTGGCGCTTCGCTTACCGGGCCTACGGGGGCTCTCCCTGTGGGCTCAGGAATCCCAGTAATTTTTATACCGGAAGCGATGAAGGTTGCTTCATGAAAATGAATGACTTACAGCGACGCCCTGGTCCGGCTGTAAATCGCCGAAGCGTTTCCGTAAGGCCGGGGCGAGGCGCAGGGATGCGCCGAGAGGGCGTGGCCTGCAGGGATGCAGGCTCATGCCCGACCCGATAGCCTGAAGGAATAAGCTGAGGGCACCGCGAAGCGGCGATTTACCGCCGGGAGCCCGGGTCGCCAGGGTGGTGGCGACTGAGCCACCCTGGCACGTTCACAGGTCATGTCGTGACAGAGTAGCAAGGAACATAAAGTGAACGGAATGACCACCAAAGCCGGATGTTCCCCCTCACCCCAGCCCTCTCCCTCAAGGGAGAGGGGGTAGTCTGTGCAGGTATTATTTGGTGGGGATTCCTCAGCCCTGCGGGTGAGGGCAGCATACCGCACCATCGAATCCCACTAGCCAAACCCCCTTTCCCCCGCTACACTCCTTTCATCCATTAACCTACTGAATATATAAGGAGGCCAATTATGCTGTACTGTGAAATTTTCAATGTTTCACATACATTTGGTGATCGCACCCGCTCAAGCGTTATCGGTATCGTGCTGCGATAACTTCTGCTTGAGCGAAGACACAAACCCCTGAAATCCCTTCTCTCGGGCTTACTGAGTTATCGTCAGCGATGTTTGACGAGGCATAAACATGCCTGTAACTCTTGGGTAAGCAACAATGAGCACTTTACTCACTGCACAATCTTTACGTGTTGATACGGCGTTTGGCACGCTCTTCGACTCCCTTTCTTTTACGCTGAAAAAAGGCGACCGCATTGGCCTGCTGGGCGATAACGGCTGCGGAAAAAGTACGCTTTTTAAGGTGCTGGACGGCACAGACTCCCCCGCCGCCGGTACGGTAGCGCTGGCCGGGCACTGCCTGATGGCGCGCGTTGAGCAACATCTTCCGGACGCTATTTTCCCGCTGACCATGCTGGATGCCGTACTCGCACAGCTGCCTTTAGCTGAGCGCGATAGCCTGCGCTGGAAAGCCGAAACGCTGCTGGCCGGCATGGGCTTTACCCCGCAGGATATGACGCTGCGCTCCGCCACGCTGAGCGGCGGGCAACACACCCGGCTGCTGCTGGCGCGGGCGTTGATTCACGAGCCGGATCTGCTCCTGCTGGATGAACCCAGTAACCACCTCGATTTGCCGACCATGCTCTGGCTGGAACATTTTTTACAGAACTGGTCAGGCAGCTTCGTGCTGGTCTCGCACGACCGACAGTTGCTGGATGCCGTCACAAACGGCAGCTGGATCCTGCGCGATAAAACGCTGCACTACTTTGCCCTTCCCTGCACGGCCGCACGCAAGGCGCTTGAAGCAAAAGATGAAAGCGACGCGCAGCGCCACAAGGCGGAGCAAAAGGAGATCGACCGCGTGACCGCCAGCGCGAAGCGGCTGGCGACCTGGGGCAAGGTTTACGATAACGAAGACCTGGCCCGGAAAGCCAAACAGATGGAAAAACAGGTCGAACGGCTGAAGGAGAGCCAGACGGCGCTTACGGCTGGCAGCCAGTGGACGTTAACCCTGCGCGGCGATGCGCTTCGCGCCGATCGTCTGCTGGAGATAGAAAACCTTGGCGTGCCGCCTGCGCCGGGGCTTTCTGAGCTGTTTAACATCGACATCGCGCGTCTGAAAAGCGGCGATCGCGTGGCGATTGTGGGTCGTAACGGCTGCGGAAAATCGTCCCTGATGAAGCTTATCTGGCGCTGTTTTAGTGATGAGCAGAGCGAAACGGGGCTGAAACTTCATCCACGCGTGTCAGCTGGCTATTACGATCAGACGCTGAACCAGCTGCCGGATGACGCCACACTGTTTGACGCGCTGGAGCCGTTCGCGCCCGACCCGCAACACAGAAAAATGGCGCTCATCAGCGCCGGATTTCCGTGGGCGCGTCACGGACAAAACGTCAGTACGCTCAGCGGTGGCGAACGCTCTCGACTGCTGTTTGTCGGCCTGACGCTTGCCCGCTATAGCCTGCTGATGCTCGATGAGCCGACCAACCATCTCGACATGGAGGGCAAAGAGGCGCTGGCGCAAACCCTGCAGCAGTTTGAGGGCGGCGTCCTGCTGGTCAGCCACGACCGTCAGTTAATTAGCCAAAGCTGCAACCGTTTCTGGTTAATTGAAGAGGGAAAGCTAAGCGAATGGCATGATGCAGAAGCGGTATTCGAGCGGCTGCGTGAAAGCGCGGGACTGGTAACATCCCCAGCTCCCGTCGACGCCACGACCATGCCTGTATCCCCCTCTGACGATCTGCTTGAACGGCTTGTCGCGCTGGAAACATTGCTGGAAGACGATCTGGCGCGGAAGCCAAAGCATCAAAAACCGCAGCTACAGGCACAATGGCGTAAAGAAATTAAGGAGATAGAAGCACAGCTGTAACGCTGCGCCCGGCGAGCCTCTCGTCGGGCCAGTATTTTCCCCCTTAATTATTAGAGGAACATCCTTTTCTTATTCTGAAATCACCTTAAATGATGACATTATGTTGCGGGCACCTTGCATTACAGCGCTTAAGCATTAATCCTTGAGGAGTATTACACCTGCTATGCAGATACTCATCATGAACAAGGAGATACACATGAAGGCTGCTGTTGTTACTCAGGATCATCAGGTTAACGTTACCGAAAAAACCTTGCGCCCGCTCAAGCACGGGGAAGCCCTGCTGAAGATGGAATGCTGTGGCGTATGCCATACCGATCTTCACGTAAAGAACGGTGACTTTGGCGATAAAACCGGGGTGATCCTGGGCCATGAAGGGATTGGCATCGTCAAAGAAATCGGCCCTGGCGTGACGTCGCTGAAGGTCGGCGATCGCGCAAGCGTAGCCTGGTTCTTTGAGGGCTGTGGTCACTGTGAATACTGTAATACCGGCAACGAAACCCTGTGCCGCGATGTAAAAAATGCCGGTTACTCCGTTGATGGCGGCATGGCGGAAGAGTGCATCGTCACCGCCGACTACGCGGTAAAAGTACCGGATGGCCTGGATTCTGCTGCCGCCAGCAGCATCACCTGCGCAGGTGTCACCACTTACAAAGCGGTGAAGATCTCAGGTATTAAACCGGGCCAGTGGATTGCCATTTATGGTCTGGGTGGACTGGGCAACCTTGCGCTGCAGTATGCTAAAAACGTCTTTAACGCCAAAGTCATCGCGCTGGATGTTAATGACGAACAGCTGAAGCTTGCCGCCAGCATGGGTGCGGATTTGACCATCAACTCCCGCAGTGAAGATGCCGCTAAAATTGTGCAGGAAAAAACCGGCGGCGCACATGCTGCTGTCGTCACTGCCGTCGCAAAAGCGGCCTTCAACTCCGCGGTGGATGCCGTGCGCGCCGGTGGTCGCGTGGTCGCGGTTGGTCTGCCACCGGAAGCGATGAGCCTGGATATTCCGCGCCTGGTGCTGGACGGCATTCAGGTGGTGGGTTCACTGGTTGGTACCCGTCAGGATCTGCAGGAAGCGTTCCAGTTTGCGGCGGAAGGTAAAGTGGTACCGAAGGTGACAATGCGTCCAATCGAAGATATCAACGCCATCTTCAAAGAGATGGAACAGGGTCAGATCCGTGGCCGTATGGTGATTGATTTACGCTCATAAGCGCTCATCATTTATCACCGCTCCTGAAAGGGAGCGGTTTTCATACAGCCGTACGAGCCTTAACGTGTGACTGTCTTGTCCGCAGATATCCGTACAACAGCAATGCGCTCATGGCCGAGAACGAGAGTATTGCCGCTGGTAGCGTGACGTAACGCCAGCTAAAGCCAAGGGTAATCATCATCCCGCCAAAGTACGCGCCAATCGCACTGCCGAGATTAAATGCCATCTGCCCCCCTGCCGCCCCCAGCATCTCACCGCCCTTCGCATTTTGCAGAAGGAGGATTTGCAGCGGCGCAGAGAGCGCAAACAGCCCGGCACAGCAGATAAAGCCCATGCCCAGCGAGGCCGTTTTCTGTTCGCCAGTGGCAAAAAGCAGCAGCAGTGAGGCGACAATCACCATATCGGTGGTGGCGGCAATGCGCAGCGGGCTAAAGCGACCAGAGAGTTTACCGCTTAATAGATTGCCCAACACCATCCCAAGACCCATCAGCATCATGATGGCGGTCATCACCCCTTCCGAAAAACCGGAGACGTTAACCATAAAGGGCTTAACGAAGCTGAACCACGCAAACACACCGGCGTTACCAAACATAGTGGCGGCAAAAATCAGCCACGGTTCTGGTCTTTTCAGAAACTGGAACTGCTCGGTCAATTTGATTTCTGATTTGTCATGGAGGTGTGGCACCCAAAGGATAACCGACAGGATCACCAGCGCATCAAACACCGCAATCAGGAAAAAGGTATAGCGCCAGCTAAATGCGTGCCCCAGCCAGGTACCCAGCGGGACACCGACCAGGTTAGCCACGGTCATACCGGCGATCATCCCGGCCACGGCAACCGTTACCTTCCCCGGTGGTGCTATTTTAGAGAGGATAATCGCCCCGACGCCAAAAATGGCCCCGTGCGGAAAACCAGAAATTAAACGCCCCAGCGCCAGCCAGAAATAGGACGTGGAGAAAGTAAACAGCGCATTGCCGACAGCGCACATTGCCACCAGGAACAACAGCGTGGTTTTTAACGAGAACTTGCCCGAAAAGAGCGCCACAATCGGGGCACCAATCACCACGCCGAAAGCATAAAACGAAATCATATTCCCGGCCGAGGGAATAGAAATGCCGGTATCGTGCGCCAGTTCGGTGAGCACACCCATAATGCCAAATTCAGCCATCCCCAGGCCAAACGTGCCAAGCGCCAACGAAAAAATTGTCTTTTTCATACCACGACCACAGGTTAAAAACTCGCGACGGGCATTATTGAACAAACTTGTATGGTGAGCCAGTTCAAATCAGCTGGCTGACACGTTAATCCATTAATTCAGGTGGATTACACTTCATAGTGCGGCCTCGCTTTTTCCCGCGCCGGACAACCTGAGGATGACAATCATGGGAAGCAAGAAGAAAACCAGTGTCGCTGTTGATGTCGAAAAAAATGCCCCGCTGAAAACCAAAGAGTACGAAAAAGAGCTTCGCCGCCTCCACGTTGAACTGGTGAAGCTCCAGCAGTGGGTCGTCGCCAAAGGGTTAAAAGTGTGTATTGTTTTTGAAGGGCGCGATGGCGCCGGTAAAGGCGGCACCATAAAAGCGATCACCGAGCGCGTCAGCCCGCGCGTTTTCCGCGTTGTTGCCCTTCCCGCACCCACCGAGAAAGAGAAAACCCAGCTCTATTTTCAGCGTTATGTTCCCCATCTGCCCGCTGCCGGGGAGATCGTGATATTCGACCGAAGCTGGTACAACCGCGCGGGCGTCGAGCGGGTCATGGGGTTCTGCACGCCGGAACAGGTGGAGAAGTTTCTCGACGGTACGCCGGTGATGGAAAAAGCGATGGTTGATGCCGGGATTATTCTGCTGAAGTACTGGCTCGAGGTGACACCGAAAGAGCAGGAGCGCCGTTTACGTGACCGTATTAACGACGGTCGTAAAATATGGAAGCTCTCACCGATGGATATTAAATCGTTTAACCTGTGGGATGAATATACCGTAGCGCGCGATGCCATGTTTGCGGCAACCGATACCGCCTGGGCACCGTGGTATGTGGCCCGTTCAGAAGATAAAAAACGCGTGCGGCTGAATATTATTTCGCATCTCCTGACGCAGATCCCGTATAAAGAAATTCACGTTGAAAAGGTGGAATTACCGAAACGTAAAATTGGCAAAGTGAAACCGACGAAATACCCGTTCCGTTATGTGGAGGAGCGGTTCTGATATCATTCTTGTAGGCCCGCGCAAGCGCAGCGCCGCCGGGCAAAGCCGACGGCGCAGGTCTTACTTCATCCCTTCCGTACTTTCCTGTTTCGCTTCCAGTCGTTCCACATCGCGATACCAGCGCGGGTGATGTTTCTGCGCCCAGCGACGACTCACCTTCCCTTCAATCATTCCTTTAATCGACCCCTTCACCCAGAACGCCATATACATATGGATCAAAATGGCATGGATCAGAATAATGGCTGAGGTGGCGTGGATCAGCAGCGCGTAGCGCACCACCTGAATCGGGAAATACGAGGCAAAATACGGACGCCAGATAATGACGCCCGTCACCAGCAGCACAAAAATCATGCTCATGATGGTCCAGAACATCATCTTTTGTCCGGCATTATATTTGCCTACTTTCGCCACTTTATGCTCGTTGCCCTTCAGCACTTCGACAATTCCTTTTAGCCACGGAATGTCCTGCTTATCCGGGATATTGTGATGGACGAAGCGCACGAACATAAACATCAGCACCACGAAAATCAGCACGCCGAAGAACGGGTGCAGAATGCGTCCCATCTGCGGGGTGCCGAAAGTTTCCGTCAGCCACTGGAGCGTAGGAAAGAAGAACGAGATGCCGGAGACCGCCACCAGGAAGAAGCAAATGACCACCGTCCAGTGACAGGCGCGGTCGACAAACTTCGTGCGCACGATCATTTTCGACTTACTCATGATGCTCCTCCTCGTCGTCATCCACCTCTTTATTTGGCCCGATACCAATGTAGTGATAAATCAGCCCGGCAAAGGTGGCGATAAAGCCCGCTGCAGAGAGCGGTTTGAGCGCCCCTTTCCACAGGTTGATTGAGGTGTCGATCGCCGGATCTTTCGGCAGATTGTGATACAGCTCCGGCTGGTCGTTATGGTGCAGCACGTACATAACGTGCGTACCGCCCACGCCCTGCGGGTTATAAATACCCGCCTTGTCGTAGCCGCGCGCTTTGAGTTTGTCCACCCGCGCCTGCGCCACATCAAGCATCTCTTTCTTGGTGCCGAAGTGAATCGCCCCGGTCGGACAGGTTTTCACGCAGGCAGGCTCCTGCCCGACGCTCACGCGGTCCACGCACAGGGTGCATTTATAGACCCGGTTATCCTCTTTATTGAGGCGCGGAATATTAAACGGACAGCCCGCGATGCAGTACCCACAGCCGATGCAGTTGTCCTGCTGGAAGTCGACGATCCCATTGGCATACTGAATAATCGCCCCCGCGGACGGGCACGCCTTCAGACAGCCCGGATCCTCACAGTGCATGCAGCCGTCTTTACGGATTAACCACTCCAGCTTGCCGTTCTGCTCGGTCTCGCTAAAGCGCATCACCGTCCAGGATTTAGCGCTCAGATCCGCCGGATTATCGTAGACCCCGACGCAGTGCCCCACCTCGTCGCGGATATCATTCCACTCCGAACAGGCCACCTGGCAGGCTTTACAGCCCACGCAGGAAGAGACATCGATAAGCTTAGCGACTTCTGCCTTATAGTCCCGCGCACGAGGCGCGGGGGTAATCGGGTTGGTCGCGGAGCGTTTAATAATGTCTTGTGTTTCCATCGCCATTTAATCGCTCCTTACGCTTTCTCGATGTTGACCAGAAACGCTTTGTATTCCGGCGTTTGCGAGTTGGAATCGCCAACGTTTGGCGTCAGGGTATTGGCGATGTAGCCTTTCTGCGCCACCCCTTCAAAGCCCCAGTGCAGCGGAATACCGACCGTCTCCACCTGCTGACCATGAACGTTCAGGCTCTGCAGACGACGGGTCACCACCGCCACCGCGCGGATAAAGCCACGCTTGCTGCTCACCTTCACGCGGTCACCGTTGGCAATCCCCTTCGCTTTCGCCAGCGTTTCGCTTATCTCCACAAACTGTTCCGGCTGGGCGATGGCGTTAAGCCGCGCGTGCTTGGTCCAGGTATGGAAATGCTCGGTCAGGCGATAGGTTGTACCCACATACGGGAATTTGTCCTTTTTGCCTAAGCGCAATACGTCGTCTTCATAGATCCGCACCACCGGGCTGGAGACCACGTTCGGGTGCAGCGGGTTAGTGCCGAGCGGCGTTTCCATCGGCTCGTAGTGTTCCGGGAATGGCCCTTCTGCCAGCTTGTTGAGCGCAAACAGGCGACCCAGCCCTTCCGGCTGCATGATAAACGGCCCGGTGTTGCTGCCCGGCGCGGCGGTGTTGTAGTCCGGGATATCATTCCCTGCCCACTTCGAGCCGTTCCACTGGATCAGCATGCGTTTTGGATCCCACGGCTTGCCGTTCACGTCGGCGGAGGCGCGGTTATACAGCACGCGGCGGTTCAGCGGCCACGCCCAGGCCCAGCCCAGCGTATTGCCCAGCCCGGACGGGTCGGCGTTATCGCGGTTCGCCATCTGGTTACCCTGCTCCGTCCAGCTGCCGGTGTAGATCCAGCAGGAAGATGCCGTGGTACCGTCATCACGCAACAGCGCGAAGCTGTTCAGCAGCTGGCCTTTTTTCGCCACCAGGCTGCCGTTGGCATCATAAATATCCGCCAGCGCAACGCCGTTGTTCTCTTTCGCCACTTCTTCTGACTCTGGACGATCCGGCTGCTTATAGTTCCAGCGCATTTTCAGCAGCGGCTCAGCGCCTTTACCGCCCTCGGAGCGATACATTTCGCGCAGACGATGGTAAATCCCGGCCAGGATCTCACCGTCATTCCGCGCTTCACCCGGCGCCTCCTGGCCTTTCCAGTGCCACTGCAGCCAGCGACCGGAGTTCGCAATGGAGCCATCTTCTTCCGCAAAGCAGGTGGACGGCAGGCGGAACACCTCGGTCTGAATCGACGCCGGATCGACATCGTTCGCTTCACCGTGGTTCTGCCAGAAGGTCGAGGTTTCGGTCACCAGCGGGTCGATGACGACCATGTACTTCAGCTTGCTCAGGCTGCGAACGACTTTGTTCTTGTCCGGGGAGGACGCTACCGGGTTAAAGCCCTGGCAGATATACCCCGTGACGTTCCCCTTATCCATCATGTTGAAATACTTAATGACGTCGTACGCCTGGTCCCACTTCGGCAGCCACTCGAAGCCCCAGTCGTTCTCTTTCTGCGCCGCGTCGCCGTAGAAGGATTTCATCAGGCTGACGTAGAACTTCGGATAGTTGCTCCAGTAGTTCACCTGATCCGGCAGCGTCGCTTTTGGCGTGTTGGCCTCAAGATACGTTTGCAGATTTGCCTGCTTTTCCGACGGCAGCGTCAGGTAACCCGGCAGGCTGGTGGAGAGGAGGCCGAGGTCGGTGAGCCCCTGAATATTGGAGTGACCGCGCAGCGCATTCACGCCGCCCCCTGCCATCCCCATGTTGCCGAGCAGCAGCTGGATCATCGCCATGGTGCGGATGTTCTGCGCACCCACGGTGTGCTGCGTCCAGCCCAGCGCATACAGGAAGGTCGTTGTTCTGTCTGCCGCACTGGTGGTGGCCAGCACTTCGCACACTTTCAGGAAGTCCGCTTTCGGCGTACCGCAGATGTTCTCCACCACGTCCGGCGTATAGCGGGAAACATGCTGCTTCAGCAGGTTCCATACGCAGCGCGGGTGCGTCAGTGTTTCATCGCGCATCGCATAGCCGTTTTCGTCGAACTGATAGTTCCACGAGGACTTGTCATACTGGCGTTTTTCCGCGTCATAGCCGCTGAACAGCCCGTCGTCGAAGGCAAAGTCATCCCGCACCAGCAGGTTTGCGTTGGTGTAGTGCTTAACGTATTCCGCGTTAATTTTGTTGTTTTCGATCAGGTACAGCAGTACGCCGGACAGGAACGTAATGTCCGTACCGGAGCGGATCGGCGCATAGATATCGGCCACCGAAGCCGTGCGCGTAAAGCGCGGATCGACGACGATCAGCGTCGCATCGTTGTTGTTTTTCGCTTCCATCGCCCAGCGGAACCCCACCGGGTGGGCTTCAGCGGCGTTACCGCCCATTACCACCACGACGTTAGCGTTTTTGATATCAACCCAGTGGTTGGTCATCGCACCGCGACCAAATGTTGGAGCAAGACTTGCTACCGTTGGTCCGTGTCAGACGCGCGCCTGGTTATCAACCGCCAGCATGCCGAGAGAGCGCACAAATTTTTGCGTCAGCATGCCGGTTTCATTACTGGCCGCAGAGGCACATAACATACCGGTGGAAAGCCAGCGGTTTACCGTCACCCCCTCTGCATTCTTTTCAACAAAGTTGGCGTCGCGGTCGGCTTTCATCAATTTTGCAATACGGGAGAAGGCCTCATCCCAGGAAATACGCTGCCATTTGTCCGAACCTGGCGCACGATATTCCGGATAACGCAGGCGGTTTTCGCTGTGAACGTAGTCCAGCAGACCCGCGCCTTTCGGGCATAACGCCCCGCGGCTCACCGGATGATCCGGGTCCCCTTCAATATGATAAATCGCTTCTCTGGCGTTCTTCGCGCCATCACCCAGGCTGTACATCAAAAGCCCACAACCCACGGAGCAGTATGTGCAGGTGTTACGGATCTCTTTCGCGCGCAGCAGTTTATAGTTGCGTGCCTGAGCCAGCGCCATTTTAGGAGCGAATCCCAGCATAGCGGCTGTTGTTCCGGCCATACCGCCCGCGCAGATTTTAAAAAATTGTCTGCGGCTGACGTCCATTGTTGTCCTCGTGTTCAAATAAGACTTCGCGCCGCAAACTAACAGCAAAACCCCTTTTTTTTTTGCGTCAAATCAAGGTCGCGTGACTTCGCCCTCTTAATGGTCACCGCTCGCGCCTTCAAATAATCCTTTAGGGTTAAACACATGCGAGAATAATTCGCAACAGCGTCAGGATTAATGCTATATCTTTTTCCTTTGATTTTTTTAGCGATGAAGACGTAATGGACAGAAAGAGAGCAACGCTTATCGGGCTGGCAGCGATTCTGTTGTGGAGCACAATGGTGGGCTTGATTCGTAGCGTGAGTGAGGGGCTGGGGCCCGTCGGCGGTGCGGCGATGATATACACCCTCAGCGGATTATTGTGTCTGGTAACGGTGGGATTTCCTGATATTAAACGCTTTTCACCCAGGTATCTTATTGCCGGCAGCGTACTGTTTGTCAGTTACGAAATTTGCCTTGCCCTGTCGTTAGGCTATGCCGCCACGCGAGCGCAGGCCATTGAAGTGGGAATGGTCAATTATCTCTGGCCGAGCCTGACGATCGTCTTTGCTATTTTGTTCAACGGACAAAAATCAACGCTGTGGGTTATCCCCGGCTTAATCCTTGCACTACTCGGTGTATGTTGGGTACTAGGGGGTGATCAAGGATTACACCCTGATGAAATAATGCGCAATATCGTATCGAATCCACTCAGCTATACGCTGGCTTTTGCCGGGGCATTTATCTGGGCCGCCTACTGCACGGTAACCCGTAAATTTGCTAACGGGCAAAACGGCATTACCCTGTTTGTTTTGCTGACGGCACTGAGCCTGTGGGTGAAATATGCGCTGAGCGATCAGCCGGAAATGGTCTTCACTGTTCCGGTTGTCGTGAAACTCGTTATGTGTGGTGTGGCGCTAGGTTTAGGTTATGCCGCCTGGAATGTTGGCATTCTGCACGGTAACGTCACGGTGCTGGCCGCCGTATCCTATTTTACTCCCGTACTCTCTGCCGCGCTTGCCGCCGTGCTGCTGAGTTCCCCCCTCTCTTTCTCGTTCTGGCAAGGCGCGCTGATGGTCTGCATCGGGTCATTGCTTTGCTGGTACGCCACTAAAAAATAATTCTGTGTCAGCTGTCGGGTAATATTCATCCCGACAGCAAAAAATTAACATAAATTTAATATTTGGGCGCGCGTTTAACTTCTGTTTATATTACCCTCTTTTCGTAAATTTGCGTCTTTTAATATTGACACAAACTGACACCGCTATGTGATTAATTGCCGCCAAATACTCACAATATTAATAGCACAAAGTGCAATAGTATGTTTCTGTGTGTTTCTGTCTAAGAAACGGAATTTTCGTGCAATTAAGGGCGCAAGGCCGCCTTTTTCGGTTAAATACACTCTACCACCTCAACCAAAAGAACGGTATTACCGATAATTAACATATTTTATAACAACCTAATGAAACTATATTGACGGAAATAAACCCCACCCAAAATTGATTAAATACTCATCATTTCAGGCTATTTCCCGGCCATTTATCCGATCTCGATCACACTAAATGAAATTATTATTAATATTTTGAAACTTATTATTGAAAGAGGACTACAAGATTTTTAAAAATAACGTGCCATTGACGAGCAGCCTCGTTTAAAACTCGTTCAAAGTGGCTCAGGAAATACCTAAGAAAATTATAAGGAATATTTAAGATGAAACTTAAATTAGTTGCAGTGGCAGTGACTTCCATGTTGGCAGCAGGCGTTGTAAACGCGGCTGAAGTTTATAACAAAGACGGTAACAAGCTGGATCTGTACGGTAAAGTAACAGGTCTGCACTATTTCTCTGATGACGCTGGCAACGACGGCGACAAAACTTACGTTCGTCTGGGCTTCAAAGGTGAAACTCAGATCAACGATCAGCTGACCGGTTACGGCCAGTGGGAATATGAGTTCAAAGGCAACCGTTCTGAATCCCAGGGCACTGACGGCAGCAAAACGCGTCTGGCCTTCGCAGGTCTGAAATTCAACGAATTCGGTTCTTTCGACTACGGTCGTAACTACGGTGTTGCTTACGACATCGGCGCATGGACTGACGTTCTGCCAGAGTTCGGTGGTGATACCTGGACGCAGACTGATGGCTTTATGACTGGCCGTACGACTGGCGTTGCAACCTACCGTAACACCGACTTCTTCGGTCTGGTTGACGGTCTGAACTTCGCTGCTCAGTACCAGGGTAAAAACGATGACCGTAACATCACCGAAGCGAACGGTGACGGCTGGGGTCTGTCTTCTACCTATGAAATGGACGGCTTCGCTGTCGGTGCTACCTACGCGAAATCTGACCGTACTGACCGTCAGGTTGCTGCAGGTCGCGTAGCCAATACCGTTAACGCTGGCGGTGAAAACGCAGAAGTTTGGGCTGCTGGTCTGAAATACGATGCGAACAACATCTACCTGGCAACCACCTACTCTGAAACCCGCAACATGACCAACTTCGGTGACGGTTATATCGCGAACAGAGCTCAGAACTTCGAAGTTGTTGCTCAGTATCAGTTCGACTTCGGTCTGCGTCCATCCATCGCTTACCTGAAATCCAAAGGTAAAGATCTGGGTTCATACGGCGACCAGGATCTGGTTGAATACGTTGACGTTGGCGCGAGCTACTACTTCAACAAAAACATGTCTACCTATGTTGATTACAAAATCAACCTGGTTGACGACAACAGCTTCACCAAAGCAACTGGCGTTGCTACCGACAACATCGTTGCTGTCGGCCTGACCTACCAGTTCTAAGATTTGTCGCGCTAAAAAGCCAGCCCATGTGGCTGGCTTTTTTTATACGGATTTCTGGCGTCAAAAAGGAGAACGCCATGCACCTGTTCAAAGGACGCTGCTTATGCGGAATGAGTCAGTTCAGCGTGAGCCTCAACCATTTTGATGTATATGCCTGTCACTGTACGCAATGCCAGAAGTGGTCAGGCGGCATTGCCATGTATCTTGAGACGCAGGGCGAGCCGCTTGTGGAGCAAGATTCCATTGCCCCGTCTCATTTCGCCTCATCCGCACGCGGAGAACGCTGGTTTTGTCCAGGCTGCGGCTGCCCGCTGTGGTTCAAACTGACCGCAACGGCGCGCTATTTTATTCCCTGGACGCTGCTTGAGATGAGCGAAGATGAACGACGTCGGCTGGTACTTGCAGCAGAAATCTATACTGAAACCCAACCCGCGTTTTTTGGCCTGACCGGGCAATACGCACGCTACAGCGGTTCGGAAATTGAAGCACGAGATGAACACTGCCTGCTAACGCCGTAAACTGCTGCCCGGCCAGCCTGCGCACCAGGCTTGTTTACTGCTTTGGCACCTTCGCCAGGCTAAACCACATTCCTGCCGCCAGCAGCAACAGCATGCCCCCCGCACTCCCCAGCGCCACGCTGTGGGAGGTAATAAACGCACTTTTCGCCGCCTCCGTCACCGAAACCGCCAGTGCTGGCGTGAGATCCTGCGCCACCTTCATCGCCTCGCCGATGGATGACGAGGCTTTGTCGACGAGAGACGCATTCAGCCCCTGCGGCAAATCAATCGACGCAGAGAAACTGCGGGTCAGCAGCAGACCAAAGATAGCGATCCCAAGCCCGGCCCCCAGTTCATAAGACATGGTTTCAATCGCCCCGGCAGCGGCGGCCTTTTCTTTCGGCGCGGCGGCCATGATTGCAGAGGTCGAGGCCAGCAGCGCGCTGGCGGCGCTGAAGCCCAACAGCACCATCAGGCTCCACGCCTGCCACTGCTGCGTGCTGAAATCGAGCATCGAGAGGCCAATGAAACTGACCGCGCTGAGCCCCATGCCACCCGCAGCGACAATGCGTAGCCCCAGACACCCCACCAGTACCCCGGCGATCGGCCCGCTAAACCCGCTCGCCACCATGACCGGAAGCATAAACATGCCCGCTTCAAATGGCGTAAAGCCGTGAACGAATTGCAATTCCTGCGCCATCAGCAGCTCAAAGCCCACCAGCGCGATCATCGCCGTCATCGCCATCACCACACCGCTGAGAATGATGCGGTGACAAAACAGGCGCATGTCGATCATTGGCACGCGGGCGCGCAGTTGAATACGCACGAAAATCAACAGCATCACAGCCCCGGTAAGCAACGTACAGGCTACCAGCCACGGCGACAGCACGCCTTTCAACGCGGTTTTGGCGCTGTAGACCAGCAGCAGGATAGCCACAATCAGCATGATGGCATGGCTGATATTCAGCGGCTGCTCAGGACGCCCCTGTTGACGGGGTACAAAACGCGCGGCCAGCGACACCACCACCAGCACGATCGGGACGTTGATTAAAAACACCGATCCCCAGTAGAAATGCTCAAGCAGGATACCGCCAATCAGCGGACCAAATGCCGCCCCACCTGAACCCACGGCCGCCCAGACGCCAAGCGCGATATTACGATCCCGCGCGTCGGTAAACAGCGTGCGGATCCCGGCCAGCGTGGCCGGAATGATCATCGCCGCACCGATTGCAAGCGAGGCGCGCGCCGCAATCAGCCACCCGGCTGACGGCGCAAAGGCTGCCGCCAGGGACGACACCCCGAACAGCATGCTGCCGATCATTAACAATCGTTTAAACCCCATGCGGTCACCGAGTGCGCCCATCGGCAGCACCATACCCGCCATCACCAGCGAGTAGATGTCGATAATCCACAGTAATTCGTTACCGCTGGCGCCCAGCGTCATGCTCAATGTCGGCGCCGCCACGTGCAGCACCGTCGCGTCGATCGCGACCGGGATATAAACCAGCACGATAATCACTAACGCTAACCACTGACGAAACATAAATTTCCTTTTCATTTTAAACATGGACACATGTCCAGGATGCGATCCTACGTAAAGTTGAACGAGTGTCCAGCTTTTTGTTACACTCGTTTCATTCCCATTGAGAGTGAGTAAACATGCGATATCTGAGCAAGGATGAACGGCGGGAAGCAATCTTACAGGCCGCCATGCGCGTGGCGCTCGCCGAGGGGCTGGCGGCGATGACGGTGCGGCGCATTGCGACTGAAGCGGGCGTCGCTACCGGGCAGGTTCATCACCACTTTGCCTCCGGCGGTGAGTTGAAATCGCTGGCATTCGTTCGCCTGATCCGCGAGCTATTAGATGCCGACGTAGCGGATGAACGTGCCACCTGGCGGGAACGGTTGCACAGCATGCTCGGCAGCGACGACGGTAAGTTTGAGCCTTATATCCGACTGTGGCGGGAAGCGCAAATTCTCGCCAGCCGGGATCCCGAGATCAAAGCGGCTTATGTCCTGACCATGGAGATGTGGCATCACGAGACGGTGGTTATTATCCGTGCCGGGGCGGAAGCAAGGGCATTCACACTCACCGATCGGGCGGAAAATATTGCCTGGCGTTTGATAGGGCTGGTTTGCGGCCTGGATGGGATCACCGTATTAAATATGCCGGAAATGGACGATGCGGCGCTAAATAAACATCTCGACAAACTTATCACGCTGGAATTGTTTTAATACTCCTTCTGGAGTATTAATTCCCGCAACACTTACAATTGGTAACATATTAAGCGCTCCGCAATTTCCATTCTCACCTCAGGGGCGCGCTTTTTTATCTATCCTTTCAGATGTATCCCAAAACATCCAATAAATCCAACAGCAAATTCTCACTCATCTTTTTGTTTTTACTTCTTTTTTCTTTCCATTAAGGTAAGCAAGAGGGCGCTATGTCGCAACAAAGTGAAAAGAATAATCCGCATCTGTTGAGTAACTGGAAACCTGAAAACGCGCAATTCTGGGAGAATAAAGGAAAACATATCGCACGAAGAAATCTATGGATTTCTGTGGCTTGCCTGCTATTAGCGTTTTGCGTCTGGATGTTATTTAGCGCCATCGCCGTCAACCTGAATAAAGTCGGATTTAATTTCACCACCGATCAGCTTTTTATGCTAACAGCATTACCTTCTCTCTCCGGTGCGATATTGCGCGTCCCCTACTCGTTTATGGTACCGATATTCGGTGGGCGTTACTGGACGGTATTGAGTACCGTCATCCTGATTATCCCCTGCGTGTGGCTGGGAATTGCCATTCAAAACCCCGCGACGCCGTACTGGATCTTTATCATCATCGCCCTGCTCTGCGGTTTTGCTGGCGCTAACTTCGCATCGAGCATGGGCAACATCAGCTTTTTCTTCCCGAAATCCAGACAGGGCAGCGCGCTGGGCATCAACGGCGGGCTGGGCAACCTGGGCGTCAGCGTGATGCAGCTGGTTGCGCCGCTGGTCATTTTCCTCCCGATGTTCACCTTCCTCGGCGTGCACGGCGTGCCACAGGAGGATGGCTCGACGATGTGGCTGGCAAACGCGGCCTGGATCTGGGCCCCCCTCCTGCTGCTGGCAACCATTGCGGCGTTTTTTGGCATGAACGATATTGCCAGCTCAAAGGCCTCCATCGCCAGCCAGCTTCCGGTCCTGAAACGCTTTCACCTCTGGCTGCTAAGCCTGCTCTATCTGGCGACCTTCGGCTCGTTTATCGGTTTCTCGGCGGGCTTTGCCATGCTGTCGAAAACCCAGTTTCCGGACGTGAACATCCTGCACCTCGCCTTCTTTGGTCCCCTGATCGGCGCGCTGGCCCGCTCGGCGGGCGGGATGATCTCCGACAAACTGGGCGGCGTGCGGGTGACGCTGATCAACTTCGTCTTTATGGCTATTTTTAGCGCCCTGATTTTCCTGACGCTTCCGGGCTCCGGTTCAGGCAGTTTCTTCGCCTTCTATCTGGTGTTTATGGGGCTGTTCCTCACTGCCGGACTGGGCAGCGGCTCCACCTTCCAGATGATCGCGATTATTTTCCGCCAAATTACCCTCGACCGCGTCAAAAAGCAGGGCGGCACGGACGAGCAGGCGCAGCATGAAGCGGTGACCGAAACAGCGGCCGCGCTGGGCTTTATCTCTGCCATCGGCGCCGTGGGTGGCTTCTTCATTCCCAAAGCGTTTGGCACCTCGCTGGCAATGACCGGATCGCCGGTCGGGGCCATGAAAGTGTTCCTCGTGTTTTACATCGTCTGTGTCCTTGTCACCTGGCTGGTGTACGGCCGCAAATCGTCACAAAAATAATAACGACCTCTTTGCCGGAGCGGGATGCAACCCCCTCCGGCCATGCTATCGAAGCAGGAGAAATGTCATGAGCAAACTGTTGGACCGCTTTCGTTACTTCAAAACAAAAGGCGACAGTTTCGCCGATGGGCACGGGCAGGTGTATCACACCAACCGCGACTGGGAGGACAGCTATCGTCAGCGCTGGCAGTTCGACAAAATTGTGCGCTCCACCCACGGCGTGAACTGTACCGGCTCCTGTAGCTGGAAGATTTATGTCAAAAATGGCCTCGTGACCTGGGAAACCCAGCAAACCGACTATCCACGCACCCGCCCTGACCTGCCCAACCACGAACCGCGCGGCTGCCCGCGTGGCGCAAGCTATTCCTGGTATCTCTACAGCGCCAACCGACTCAAATATCCGCTGGTGCGCCGCAGGTTAATTGAACTCTGGCGAGAAGCGCTGGCGCAGCATACCGATCCGGTGCTGGCCTGGGATGCCATTCAGAACGATCCGCAGAAAGCGCAGAGCTACAGGAAAGCGCGCGGAAAAGGCGGTTTTATCCGCTCAAACTGGAAAGAGCTGAACCAGCTGATTGCCGCCGCCAACGTCTGGACCATCAAAAATTATGGCCCCGATCGCGTCGCCGGTTTTTCCCCTATCCCGGCGATGTCGATGGTCTCTTACGCCGCCGGGACCCGCTATCTCTCGCTGCTGGGCGGCACCTGCCTGAGCTTTTACGACTGGTACTGCGATCTGCCTCCGGCCTCCCCAATGACCTGGGGTGAGCAGACCGATGTGCCGGAATCAGCAGACTGGTATAACTCCAGCTACATCATTGCCTGGGGCTCGAACGTGCCGCAGACGCGTACCCCGGACGCCCACTTTTTCACTGAGGTGCGCTACAAAGGCACCAAAACCGTCGCCATTACGCCGGACTTCTCGGAAGTAGCGAAGCTGAGCGACCAGTGGCTGGCGCCTAAACAGGGCACCGACAGCGCTCTCGCCATGGCAATGGGCCATGTGATCCTTAAAGAGTTCCACCTCGATAACCCGAGCGACTACTTCCTCAACTACTGCCGCCGCTACACCGACATGCCGATGCTGGTCCTGCTGGACGAACAGGCCGATGGTCGCGTCGTACCGGGGCGGATGCTGCGGGCCTCAGACCTTGTCGACGGGCTGGGTGAAGCCAATAATCCTGAATGGAAAACGGTCGCCTTTGATATTGCCGGGAACCTGGTAGTGCCAAACGGTTCCATCGGCTTCCGCTGGGGAGAAAAAGGCAAATGGAACCTGGAGCCCCGGGCGGCAGGCCATGAAAGCGAGCTGACCCTCTCCCTGCTGATTACGCACGATAGCGTCGCAGATGTCGCCTTCCCCTACTTTGGCGGTAATGAGAACCCGCATTTTCGCAGCGTGAAGCAGGAGCCGGTGCTGACGCGCCGCGTGCCGAGCAAAACCCTGACGCTCGCCGACGGTCGCGAGAAACGGGTGGTCAGCGTTTACGATCTGGTGCTGGCGAACTACGGCCTCGATCGTGGTCTGCAGGACAGTAACGCTGCAGACAGCTATGACCAGATCAAAGCCTACACTCCCGCCTGGGGAGAGCAGATCACCGGCGTACCCGCGTATCTGATTGAAAAAATCGCCCGCGAGTTTGCCGACACGGCGCACAAAACGCACGGGCGGTCGATGATTATCCTCGGTGCCGGGGTGAATCACTGGTACCACATGGACATGAACTACCGCGGGATGATCAACATGCTGGTCTTCTGCGGCTGCGTCGGGCAGAGCGGTGGCGGCTGGTCGCACTATGTGGGCCAGGAGAAACTGCGTCCGCAAACCGGCTGGCTGCCGCTGGCCTTTGCGCTGGACTGGAACCGCCCGCCACGTCAGATGAACAGCACGTCATTCTTTTACAACCACGCCAGCCAGTGGCGCTATGAGAAGCTGACTGCGCAGGAGCTCCTCTCCCCGCTGGCGGATGCCACCCAATTCACCGGGCACCTGATCGACTTCAACGTTCGCGCCGAGCGCATGGGCTGGTTGCCCTCGGCGCCGCAGCTCAACCTGAACCCGTTGCACATTAAGGCACGTGCCGATGCGGCGGGCATGACGCCGCAGGACTACACCGTTCAGGGGCTAAAATCGGGTGACGTTCGCTTCGCCTGCGAGCAACCCGATAACGGCAAGAACCACCCGCGTAACCTGTTTGTCTGGCGCTCTAACCTTCTTGGCTCGTCCGGGAAAGGTCACGAGTACATGCTGAAATACCTGCTCGGCACCGAGAGCGGCATTCAGGGTGAAGATTTGGGTTCCACAGACGACGTGAAGCCTGAAGAGGTCGAATGGCAAACCGCTGCCATCGAGGGCAAGCTCGATCTGCTGGTGACGCTCGACTTCCGCATGTCCAGCACCTGTCTGTTCTCCGATATCGTCCTGCCGACTGCCACCTGGTACGAAAAAGACGACATGAATACCTCGGACATGCACCCGTTTATTCACCCGCTCTCCGCCGCCGTCGATCCGGCGTGGGAATCGCGCAGCGACTGGGAGATCTACAAAGGCATCGCCAGGGTCTTCTCCGAGGTGTGCGTCGGTCACCTGGGCACCGAAACCGACGTGGTTCTGCAACCGTTGCAGCACGACTCTCCGGCGGAACTCTCTCAGCCGTTTGATATCCAGGACTGGCGCAAAGGTGAATGCGATTTGATCCCCGGCAAAACCGCGCCAAACATTGCGGTCGTTGAGCGAAACTACCCGGAAACTTACGAGCGCTTTACGTCTCTTGGCCCCCTGATGGACAAGCTCGGTAACGGCGGAAAAGGCATATCGTGGAATACCCAGAACGAGGTCGATTTCCTCGGCAAGCTCAATTACGTCAAGCCCGACGGCCCGGCAAAAGGTCGTCCGCGGATTGAAACCGCCATTGACGCTTCAGAGGTGATCCTCGCCCTCGCGCCGGAAACCAACGGTCAGGTGGCGGTTAAGGCCTGGCAAGCGCTTGGGGAGTTGACCGGACGTGACCACACGCATCTGGCGCTGAACAAAGAAGACGAGAAAATTCGCTTCCGTGATATCCAGGCGCAGCCGCGCAAAATCATCTCCAGCCCAACCTGGTCCGGTCTTGAGAGTGAGCACGTCTCCTATAACGCGGGTTATACCAACGTTCATGAGCTAATCCCCTGGCGCACCCTTTCCGGTCGTCAGCAGTTGTATCAGGATCACCCGTGGATGCGTGCTTTCGGGGAGAGTCTGGTGGCCTACCGTCCGCCGATTGATACCCGTAGCGTGAGCCATATGCGCGAGATCCCGCCGAACGGCTTCCCGGAAAAAGCGCTTAACTTCCTGACGCCGCATCAGAAATGGGGCATTCACTCCACCTACAGCGAAAACCTCCTGATGCAGACCCTGTCGCGCGGCGGGCCGATTGTCTGGATAAGCGAAACCGACGCGCGTGAGCTGGGCATTGAGGACAACGACTGGATCGAAGCCTTTAACGCTAACGGCGCCCTCACCGCCCGCGCGGTAGTCAGCCAGCGCGTGCCGCCGGGCATGACCATGATGTACCACGCTCAGGAGCGCATTCTGAACATTCCGGGCTCTGAAGTGACCGGCCGGCGCGGGGGGATCCACAACTCCGTCACCCGCGTCTGCCCGAAACCGACGCACATGATCGGCGGCTATGCGCAGCTGGCGTACAGCTTTAACTATTACGGCACCGTCGGCTCGAACCGCGACGAATTCATCATGATCCGCAAAATGAAAAACATTAACTGGCTGGATGGCGAAGGTCGGGATCAGGTACAGGAGACGAAAAAATGAAAATACGCTCACAGGTTGGCATGGTTCTGAATCTCGATAAATGCATCGGCTGCCACACCTGCTCGGTCACCTGTAAGAACGTCTGGACCGGGCGTGAAGGCATGGAATATGCGTGGTTCAACAACGTCGAAACCAAGCCGGGCATTGGCTATCCAAAAAACTGGGAAGACCAGGAGGAGTGGCAAGGCGGCTGGATCCGCGGGATCCACGGCAAACTGACCCCGCGTCTCGGCGGCAAAATGGGCGTTCTGTCGAAAATTTTCGCCAACCCTGTTCTGCCGCAAATTGACGATTACTATGAACCCTTCACCTTTGATTATCAGGACCTGCATCGCGCCCCGGAGGGCGATCATCTCCCTACAGCCCGCCCTCGCTCGCTGATTGACGGCAAGCGGATGGATAAAATCGTCTGGGGGCCTAACTGGGAGGAGCTGCTGGGCGGTGAGTTCGAAAAGCGCTCCCGCGACCGCAACTTTCAGAAGATCCAGAAGGAGATGTACGGCCAGTTTGAAAATACCTTCATGATGTACCTGCCGCGCCTGTGCGAGCATTGTCTGAACCCGAGCTGCGTCGCCACCTGCCCGAGCGGTGCCATCTACAAGCGCGAAGAGGACGGCATTGTGCTGATCGATCAGGACAAGTGCCGCGGCTGGCGTTTGTGCATCAGCGGTTGCCCGTACAAGAAAATCTACTTCAACTGGAAGAGCGGTAAATCCGAGAAATGCATCTTCTGCTACCCGCGCATTGAGTCCGGCCAGCCGACCGTTTGCTCAGAAACCTGCGTCGGGCGTATTCGCTATCTCGGCGTGCTGCTGTACGACGCGGACCGCATTGAAGAAGCGGCCAGCACCGAGCACGAAACCGATCTGTACGAACGTCAGTGCGACGTGTTCCTGAACCCGCACGATCCGGCGGTCATCGAAGAAGCGCTGAAACAGGGTATTCCGGCGAACGTCATTGAGGCAGCGCAAAAATCGCCTGTTTATAAAATGGCAATGGACTGGAAGCTGGCTCTGCCGCTGCACCCGGAATACCGCACCCTGCCGATGGTCTGGTACGTGCCACCGCTGTCACCGATTCAGTCCTACGCGGATGCCGGTGGCCTGCCGCAGAGTGATGGCGTACTGCCTGCTGTCGAAAGCCTGCGCATCCCGGTGCAGTATCTGGCAAATATGCTTAGCGCAGGTGACCCAGGCCCGGTGCTGCGAGCTCTGAAACGCATGATGGCGATGCGCCACTACAAACGCTCCCAGACCGTGGAAGGCGTGACCGATACTCGCGCCATCGAAGAAGTCGGGCTGACCGAAGCGCAGGTTGAGGAGATGTACCGCTATCTGGCTATTGCGAATTACGAAGATCGCTTCGTGATCCCCACCAGCCACCGTGAAATGGCGCGCGACGCGTTCCCGGAGAAAAACGGCTGCGGCTTCACCTTTGGTGACGGTTGCCACGGCTCCGACACCAAATTCAACCTCTTTAACAGCAGCCGCATCGATGCCATCAACATTACCGAGGTGCGCGAACATGGGGAGGGAGAATAATGCAGATCCTCAAGATCGTCGCGCTGCTGATTGAGTATCCCGATGACACGCTGTGGGAGAACCGTGATGAAGCGCTCTCGTTGATTGCGCAGGACGCGCCCATGCTGCTGCCGTTTGCCCGACAGCACCTGAGCGCCCCGCTGCTGGATAAACAGGCCGAGTGGTGTGAAGTGTTCGAACGCGGGCGCGCGACCTCGCTGCTGCTGTTCGAGCACGTTCACGCCGAATCCCGCGATCGCGGTCAGGCGATGGTCGACCTGATGAGTCAGTATGAAAAAGCGGGCCTGGTGCTGGACTGCCGTGAACTGCCGGATTACCTGCCGCTCTATCTGGAATATCTCAGCATCGTAACCGACGACGAAGCGCGTGAGGGATTGCAGAACGTCGCGCCAATCCTCGCCCTGGTTGGCGGTCGTCTGAAACAGCGCGGCGTGGCGCATTATCAGCTGTTTGACGCCCTGCTCGCCCTGGCCGGAAGCCGCCTTTCAAGTGACAGTGTCACTCAACAGGTGTCAGGCGAGAAACGCGACGACACCCGTCAGGCGCTGGATGCCGTGTGGGAAGAGGAACAGGTGAAGTTTATCGAAGACAACGCCACATCGTGCGACAGCTCGCCGATGCAGCACTATCAACGACGCTTTAGCCAGGACGTCGCGCCGCAGTACGTGGACGTCAGTGCCGGAGGCCCAAAATGACACATTACCTGAACGTGTTTTTCTATGACATTTACCCCTACATCTGCGCCACCGTTTTTTTCCTCGGCAGCTGGCTGCGTTACGACTACGGGCAGTACACCTGGCGCGCCTCGTCGAGCCAGATGCTCAGCAAACGCGGTATGAACTGGGCCTCTAACCTGTTTCACATCGGGATCCTGGGGATTTTCTTCGGCCACCTGTTCGGCATGTTAACCCCGCACTGGATGTATGCCTGGTTTTTGCCCGTCGCGGTTAAACAGCAGTTGGCCATGATTGCGGGCGGGATTTGCGGCGTGCTGACACTCATCGGTGGGTCAATGCTGCTGATCCGCCGCCTGTTCAACCAGCGCGTGCGTGCAACGTCCACCACGCCGGATATCATCATCATGAGTATCCTGCTGATTCAGTGCATTCTTGGGCTGTCGACCATTCCGTTCTCCGCTCAGTATCCGGACGGAAGCGAGATGATGAAGCTGGTCGGCTGGGCACAGGGGATCGTGACGTTTAAGGGCGGCTCGTCGGAGATGTTAAGCGGCGTGGCTCCGATCTTCCGCATCCATCTGGTGCTGGGGATGACGATCTTCCTTATCTTCCCGTTCACCCGCCTGGTCCACGTCTGGAGCGCGCCGTTTGAGTATTTTACCCGGCGGTATCAGGTGGTGAGATCGCGCCGCTGAATGTGTCGGGTGGCGGCTACGCCTTACCCGACCTACGTTCGAACCCTTCCAGGCCCGGTAAGGCGTAGCCGCCATCGGGCTATAAGGTCAGAACGGAGTGCTTCCGCTTATAATTGAAACAACTAACATCAGAACTAAAACCGCAATGATGAGACCAAAAGCCAGTAACGCCGCATGAAAAGCGATCGTGGCCCCGGAAAAAAAGAGTGCCCCACTCACGGTCCATTTGTTCTCTTTACGCAGGCCACTAATGAAAGCAAGTCCAAGCGACACGACAGACAACACTATTCCGCTGGCGATCAGTAACCGGTCGATATCTACTGGTTTCTTTTTCGTCTCAACGATCGGCTGCTCTCCTTTTAAACCAGCCATTATTCCTTTTTTTACTGCCGAAACCTTTTCAGCCACAACAACTTCAAGTGCTGTCGACTTTGAAGAAAACGGACCGAGGGTGAACTGAGCTAAGGAGAGAAGCAGCGCAATAACACCGAGCAACATTCCCACAGAACTAAATTTATTCCGAATCAAGATTTCCATATCAGTATGCCTTTTATGTTGTCGGGTGGCGGCGCCTCACCCGACCTACATTCGAACCCAAGTAGGCCCGGTAAGGCGTAGCCGCCACCGGGCTATTTTCCTGCCTGCGGATGCGTATCAAACCCCGCCATCACCGCCGTCAATTCTGCTAGTGTAAAGCCGTGCTTCGGATCGTCAACCCCAAGACCAAACCGCGACTGCATCAGCTGATACAGCGCCTCTGCATCCGGCAAATGGATCTGCTCCTCCACATGGCCATTCTGCCAGTGGGTGAAGTTGAAGTTGGTCAGCGTCAGCTTACCGCCGTCCGGCAGATGGCGGCACATCAACAGATGATGGCGGAAATGCGATTGCGGCCAGTGCGCCGACCAGAAGTTCCCCATAACATAATCACTGAAATATTGCGTCGTCAGGTCAAAGTGATACATCGACTGCCAGTGTTCATGATGGCGGAACTGCAGCACCCAGTCGTTCCCCTCGCTCAGCAGACGATACTGCCCGTGCGGCGTTTCCTGTTCTTCGTTAGCCAGCAGACGAATCGGCGCCGTCAGCGTCTGGCCGCCAAACCCAACGTCAGCAATCCAGCGTTCACCGTTAAGCTCGACCAGCAGCAGGCGGTGCGTACGCGGCGGCATCTGCGACGGATTCGCCAGGACCACGCGCCCGAGCACGCTGCGCACCGTAAACCCGACGTCACGCAAGACTCGCTCAAAAAGGCCGTTTTGCTCAAAGCAATATCCCCCACGGCGCGCGGTCACCAGTTTGTCCTCCAGACATTGATCTTCGAGATGAATTTCGCGCGGCAGGACGACATCAATATTTTCGAATGGAATGGCGCAGTTGTGGTGTAAATGCAGCGCGCGCACGGTATCGATATCTACCCGTGTGGGTTGCGTCCAGCCGATACGCGCGAAATAGCCAGTCAGAAATGGGGACATGCATCAGTTTCCTTTGAGGGTGATGTTCTGTTTATAAACTAATTTTGCGCATTCATTTTGATTTACGTGCTTTTTCGCCATACTCATCGTGTAGATGAGGAGATCCTATGAGCCACTTTCGCCCTGTTGAATTGCGTCATGCCAGCCGCCTGCTGAACCACGGTCCTACCGTACTGATTACCAGTCGGGACGAATCTCTCGACAGACGCAACGTGATGGCCGCCGCATGGTCAATGCCCGTGGAGTTTGAACCGCCGCGCATCGCTATCGTGGTGGACAAAAGTACCTGGTCGCGCGAGCTGATTGAGCGCAGCGGGAAGTTTGGGATTGTCATTCCCGGCGTAGCGGCGGCCAACTGGACTTACGCGGTCGGCAGCGTCAGCGGGCGCGACGAGGACAAATTCAACTGCTACGGCATTCCGGTCGTAAACGGCCCTGAACTCGGCCTGCCGGTTATCGAAGAAAAATGCCTGGCGTGGATGGAGTGCCGATTATTACCCGTTACCTCCGCAGCGGAAAAATATGACACATTGTTTGGCGAAGTGGTTTCGGCGGCAGCAGATGAGCGCGCGTTCGTCGCCGGACGCTGGCAGTTTGACGGGGATAAACTGAATACGCTGCATCATCTTGGGGCCGGGACGTTTGTGACGAGCGGGAAGATGGTGAAGGCTCTGGATTGAAAAACCCTCTCCCCATAAGAGAGAGGGTTGACGTACTACTTCGCGCGCTTCGAAATAATCTCATCCGCAACATTCCGCGGTGCTTCCGCAAAATGATGGAACTCCATCGTATACGTCGCGCGTCCCTGGGACATCGAGCGTAATGTCGTGGCGTAGCCAAACATCTCGGCCAGCGGCACGTCAGCGCGGATAATCTGGCTGCCGTACTGTTCTTCCATGCCCTGCACCATGCCGCGTCGGGAGGAGAGATCGCCCATGATGTTACCGGCGTACTCTTCCGGTGTTTCCACCTCCACGTGCATGATCGGCTCAAGAATCACCGGATCCGCCCTGCGAGCGCCCTCTTTGAAACCAAGGATTGCCGCCATGCGGAACGCCATCTCAGAAGAGTCGACATCGTGGTACGAGCCAAACGTCAGCGTCGCTTTAACATCGACAACCGGATAGCCCGCCAGCACACCGCTGTTCATGGCCTCCCGCAGCCCTTTCTCAACGGACGGGATATACTCGCGTGGCACCACGCCGCCCTTTGTCGCATCCTCAAACGTAAAGCCACTGCCAGGTTCTGTCGGCTCCAGGCTCAGGACAACATGGCCGTACTGCCCTTTACCACCGGACTGACGGACAAACTTACCTTCGATATCCTTCACCGCCTTACGCAGGGTTTCACGGTAGGTCACCTGTGGACGACCAATGTTCGCCTCGACGCCAAACTCACGCTTCATACGGTCGACGATAATCTCCAGGTGTAACTCACCCATTCCGGAAATAATGGTCTGACCGGACTCTTCGTCAGTATGCAGACGGAACGACGGATCTTCCGCTGCCAGACGCTGCAGCGCGATCCCCATTTTCTCCTGATCGCCTTTGGTTTTCGGTTCGATCGCCAGCGAGATAACCGGATCCGGGAACTCCATGCGTTCAAGCGTGATAACGGCGTTCGGGTCGGTGAGCGTATCACCCGTGGTCACGTCTTTCAGCCCAACGCAGGCCGCGATGTCCCCGGCGCGCAGTTCATCCACCTCGTGACGGTCGTTGGCGTGCATCAGCACGATACGCCCGATGCGCTCTTTTTTTCCTTTCACCGGGTTATAGACCGCATCACCTTTACGCAGCACGCCAGAGTAAACGCGGATAAAGGTCAGTTGCCCGACATACGGGTCGCTCATCAGCTTGAATGCCAGGGCGGAGAACGGCTCATCATCGCTAGGATGACGCTCCGCGTGCTGCCCTTTTTCATCCACGCCATCAATGGCCGGCACGTCCAGCGGGGACGGCATCAGCTCAATCACCGCATCAAGCATGCGCTGCACGCCTTTGTTTTTGAACGCGCTGCCGCACAGCATCGGTTGGATTTCGCCAGAAATGGTGCGGATACGCAGGCCTTTAATCATGTCCGCTTCCGTCAGATCTCCCGTTTCAAGGTACTTATCCATCAGCTCATCGCTGGCTTCCGCCGCGGCTGAGACCATTTTTTCCCGCCATTCCTGGGCGGTACTGACGAGATCGTCCGGCACGGGTGCATAGGTAAACACCATGCCCTGAGTGGCATCGTCCCACAAAATGGTGCGCATCTTGATGAGATCCACCACGCCAGTGAAGTGCTCTTCCGCGCCAACCGGAATCACAATCGGCACCGGGTTGGCCTTCAGGCGTTCCTGCATCATCCGCACCACGCGGAAGAAATCGGCCCCCGGACGGTCCATTTTGTTAACAAACGCAATGCGAGGAACTTTGTATTTGTTCGCCTGACGCCAGACGGTTTCCGACTGTGGCTGCACGCCACCCACGGAGTCATACACCATGACCGCGCCGTCGAGCACGCGCATGGAACGTTCGACCTCAATGGTGAAATCCACGTGCCCCGGGGTGTCGATGATGTTGATCCGGTGCGGTTCAAACCCTCTGTCCATGCCTGGCCAGAAGCAGCTGACCGCCGCGGAGGTAATCGTGATCCCGCGCTCTTGCTCCTGCGCCATCCAGTCAGTGGTTGCCGCGCCATCGTGTACTTCACCCAGCTTATGGCTCATCCCGGTATAAAACAGGATGCGCTCAGTGGTGGTTGTTTTACCGGCATCGATATGCGCGGAGATACCGATGTTGCGATAACGTTCGAGAGGGATGGGTCGGGGCATACTATTTCCTTAAGTCTTTCTGACTTGTCTGTGACGACCGGGATGGTCGTGTATTCGTTCGTTTGCTATAATAGTCCTATTGTACGAGTATTATCGAACTATTTTTTACGGGTTGACCTATTGTTGATATAGCTCAATCTGACGCCATACGCAGGAAAACGATGATCCCAAACCACCCTGAAACTGAACAAATACTGCTGGAAAATGTGCTGTTTGCCCTCGGCAACCCGCTCCGGCTGTCAATTATCCGCCGACTTGCCGACGGCGACGAACTCAGCTGTAACGCGCTGCGCCCGGAAGATGTGGTGAAATCCACCATGACCCACCACTGGCGCGTATTGCGGGACAGCGGCGTAATCTGGCAGCGTCCGCAGGGACGAGAAAACATGATTTCTTTGCGAAGAGACGATCTGGATACCCGTTTTCCAGGGCTGATGGAGATACTTTTGCAGGCTAAATGATAAGAGTACGTCTGGTTTAATGCCCCTTAAAAATTTAAGGGGCACACGGACAGCGAAGGGATTTATCTTACGTGCATACGATATTCAATCATCCCGCTTTTTTTCGCAATCCAGTCGTACAATCGTTGCGCGCGATAATTGGCTTCATGCGTATGCCAGTAAAGATGGCTGGCGTGATGTTTTCTTGCTTCTCTCTGCACATATTCTATTAACTGTTTGCCCGTGTGTTTGCCCCTTGCTGCATCGCTGACATATAAATCTTCGAGGTAGCAATAATCGCTCTCGGACCAGGTCGAACGGTGAAAAAGATAATGCGCAAACCCCACCACCTCTCCATTGCATCGTGCCACTACGCAGAATACTGGCTCAACGGGGCTGAAAAATCGTTGCCAGGTTCGTTCTGTCACTGCCCCGGATAGATCGACGTTGTAAAATTCCTGATATTTTCTCCATAGTGGCATCCAGCTTTCAAAATCACGTTCTTTAACTGCCTCAATGGTCACGCTCGTATTATTCATATTGCCTCTGTGCTTATCCCGTATTTGTTTCAGGAAGAGTGTATTCGCTGAATGGCCCGTTTTGCCCCGCCAATTCTCATCATAAAGGCAGACCAATTTTTCATCCTGCTACATGCACTATTGCTTTAGAATTAAGGGATACAGAGGGAAAAGTGGACAACATAATGTTTAAGCACGCGCAGCTTGAAACGGTTAAGGCATGGATTTCCGACCCTGCAAACGGTTCACTACCGCTTCATGAAAGGATCCAGAGAGCGATACGCACATTGATACTTGAAGGGACCTTGTCGCACGGTAAGGCGCTTCCTGCTTCACGTGCGCTGGCTACCTCATTGAATGTTTCGCGGGATACGGTTGAAGCAGCCTATTCCAGCCTGCATGCAGAAGGTTTTATTGAGCGGCAAACAGGCAGAGGGAGCTTCGTCTCTTCCAGCGCCCGGTTTTTAAAACCACGTATCCGACAGCATCCGCCAACCGCGGAAACACGAAAAGCAAAACTTAGCGCCCGTGGAAAGGTCATCTATGAAAGTGGCGGGATCCGCGAGTTTTCTTCGCCACGTCCGCTGGCGCCCGGTATCCCCGAAACCCGCCTGTTCCCCATTCCAACCTGGGAGCGTCTTCAGCGGCAGGTCCTGAAGGAATATCAGCACAAAATACTGGAGCAAAGTCCACCGCAGGGCATGGAGCGCTTACGGCGGGCCATCGCGGAATATGTCAATCTTGAGCGCGGGACACGTGCGAGTGCAGAACAGGTGATCGTTCTGACAAGTTCTCAACAGGCGCTAGCGCTCTGTTCACACGTGCTGCTGGACAACGGGGAGAGTATTGTCATTGAAGATCCCACCTATCAAGGGGCACACAAAGCGTTTAAGGCTGCCGGACTGCACCCTGTCCCGGTTCCTCTTGATGAAAAAGGCATATCCGTTGACGCACTTAATTCGCTAACCGAACCTGCCAGAGCTATCTACCTTACGCCTTCTCATCAGTATCCAACCGGGGTGACGCTCTCTCTTGACCGACGACTGGCCGTCATTGACTGGGCAAACCGTCACGCCGCCTGGATCATTGAGGATGACTATGACAGTGAGTTTCACTATGAAGGAAAGCCTATGGCCTGCCTTCAGGGGCTGGATGCTTACAACCGGACAATTTATATCGGCACGTTCACCAAGTCGCTGTTCCCCGGGCTACGTATTGCGTACATGATCGTCCCCTCAGAACTGACCGAGCCCTTTACCATGGCCAGGACATTAATGGACGGCCATACCGCATCAATAACTCAACTGACGCTGGCTAAATTTTTGGAGGGTGGCCATTTTGGTGCCTATATTCGCAAGATGAGGAACGTTTATGTTGCTCGTCGCGACAAACTGGCCAGCCTGATGGACGAGTATCTTTCTGATTATGTTGTGTACGCAACGCCAGCGGGTGGCATGCAGATGCCTTGCCACCTGAGGCACGGGTTATCCGAGAAGGATATTGCCGCCGCGGCCCGTCGCGCTGATATTGATATATTAGGACTTACCGGCTTATATGCAGTCAGCCCGGTATCCACCGGTTTTTTAATGGGATTTGCCGCTTACACCGAAAGGGAAATAGAAGACGCGGTAAAAAAGCTGGCCGCAATTTTCCGGTCATGTTGTTATCTCTCGCCACTGTAGATACTCGACAGCAGCCCTGGTGGCCTGCGGACTATGCGCCGTACCGCAGGCCCTCACCGCATGGTGAGGGCAGGATGCTCCCTTAGTGCTGGACGCCCGAGCGGTCAGTAAGCTCGTCGGCGGAGAGAATATCAGCTCGCGATGCCACGCTCTTGCGGCGGGCGTACCTGTCCGGCTGGCCTTCCGGGCGCGTTTTGAAGCGTCGGTGGAGCCACATATACTGCTCCGGTGCCATCAGCACGGCTCGCTCGATAGCCCTGTTCATCTGCGTTGCAACCGTCTCTTTGTCAGCACCCTGCAACGACGCGCTGATATCCTCAAGAATAATAAGTTCGTAACCGGTACCGTCCGCCCTGCGACGCGGCACGAACGGAATCACGGCGGGCTGAGCGCTTTTTACCAGCATATAGCTCCCTGCCGTGGTTGCGGCATCCGGGACAGCAAAGAAGGGTGCAAACACGCTGTTAGCCTTGCCATAGTCGTGATCCGGGGCGTACCACAGAATCTCATTCTGCTTCAGGGCGCGGATCATCCCTTTTAAATCATGACGGTCCAGCATGGTTTTATTAGAACGCAGACGCCCGCGCGTCTGAAGCCAGTCCAGCAACGCATTATTATTCGGACGATAAACCCCAATCCCCGGGTTGAGCATGCCAAAAATCCGCGCGCCCAGTTCAAGGGTGAGAAAATGCATGCCAACCAGCACCACGCCCTTTCCTTGCGCCCTGGCCTGCTCCATATGCTCATACCCGCGCACGGTAAAGCATTTACGCACCCGCCACTCGGGCCAGAACCACGCCATGCCGGTTTCAATTACCCCCATCCCCACGGATTCAAAGTTACGCTGCAGCAAGGCTTCACGCTCCTCTGCTTTCATCTGCGGGAAGCATAGCTCAAGGTTGCGGCGGGCAATCGCTACGCGGCGAGGGAGAAGGCGCATAGCCAGCCGCCCGAGGCGATGTCCAATTCTGAATAACAGCGGATAAGGCAGTAGCATAATGAGCCATAGCGCGGCGATGCCTGTCCAGCTTAGCCAGTATCGAGGATGGAAAAAGGCAGGTGAAAACCGGGGTAATTTTGTCATGAGAAAATTATCCTTTAACGTTGCTGTCCTTAATTGATTCTGTTGTCGATCTTTCCTAAGGATTTATAAAATGTCAGTCAGGAACGTAAAGTGTACCGGATAAGATTAAACTTATTTTTATCGTTTTTTGCGGAAAGAAGGCTGGAGAGGCAGACAAAGCCGGGTAAGACGAAGCGGCCACCCGGCATAAAACTTACATTGAATATCCCGGTTTCTTAATCAGGTCATCCATCTTCGGGGCGATCTCGGTATCCCAGACCTGTGCTTTCCAGTCTGCTTCCTGAACTTCATTCAGCGCTACCGAAATGGAACGATCTTTACTGTTAAGATGGCGCGTAATCACTTCGGCAATATCGGCCGCCAGCGCGGTTTTTTGTTCGTCGTTGAGATCGCGGGGAAAGTATTTGATATCTACGTGTGGCATATGCAGGTTTCCTGTTGTGGTTGAGCGCTTCACGTTATCAGATAATAGTATTTGCCTTTAACACCTTGTGCAGTTCTGGCAGCTGACAGACGGTATCGGCGATCGCCGTAAATTTCGGGGTATTGGCAGCAAACCAGTCGTGACGAGGCCCCCAGGTGCGCGCCACGGCAATATACACATCCAGCAGCGTCAGCCGTTCCCCCAATGCAAACGGCGCGGCTTTAAGCTGACTTTCGAACCATAAATAGAGGGATTTCCGGTACGCAATGCAGTTTTTCTGCAACTGTTCCGGTGCGTCGGGCGCCCAGCGTTCGGGATAATCTGCAAACGTAAAAGTGGGATAGACGTTAGCCACAAACCAGATAAGCAAACGCTGAAACTGCTGGCGTTCGACCTGCCCCACGGGCGGCGCAAGATCGGGACAGCGGTCGAGTACCATCAGGGCAATCGCCGCCGTTTCGGTCATGATGGCGCCATTTTCCAGCGCCAGCGTGGGCACCTGACACAGCGGATTGAGCTTTTGCAGCAACTCACGCTGCGGACCAGGCTGGTCAAACCCGTCCACGTTCACAAACTGATAAGGGATATCGGCCAGGGTCAGCATCACTTCACTGATTGCCGAGCCCCAGCCGGGTACGCCATAAAGTTTCATCATGTTGCCCCCTCAGGGATGAAAACCCTAAGTGTAGAGCACCATTAGTAGGTTATCCCAGGCGGGTTGACCTCCGACTGCGTGACCGCTTCGCCCTGTTCACCCCAGCGCGCCAGCACCTTCTGGTACTCACCCCGCGCAATCGCCCCGTCCAGCGCGGCCTGCAGGGCGTACACCAGCCCATTCCCCTTTTTCGTGGTCGTGGCGACAAAGGCTTTCTTTGGGCCTAACCCCACGACGCGCGTTTTTCCGGTGAGCGCCGCTTTCCAGGACGAAACCGACTGCGGACCAAATAACACATCCGCCCGGCCAGACTGAATATAGAGATTGCCCGAGGCATCGTCGTGGAGATAGACCGGCAGCGCAGGTTCGCGTCCCGCCTTTTTATTCTCCTCGTTCCAGCCCAGCAGGATGCGCTCCTGATTGGTCCCCGAGCCGACAATCACCTTTTTCCCGGCCAGATCTTCCGGGCTTTTGATCGACTGAATCTCGCTGGTGGATTTCACCGAGAACGCAAGCGAATCAACGCGGTAGGTCGCAAAATCAAACTTCTCTTTACGCTGTTCGGTCACCGCAATGTTCACCAGCGCCACGTCGTAGCGCCCGGAGGCGATCCCCAACGGCCAGTCTTCCCACGCCGTCGGTATCAGCTTCAGCTTGAGCCCCAGGCTACCCGCCAGCAGGCGGGCGATATCCGGATCGCTGCCGATGCGCGTGCGATTGTCGCTGGCCAGCAGCGCCAGCGGTGGAGAGTTCAGCATGGAAACGGCAACCGTAAGCGTTCCCGGCTCAACAAACCTGTAGTTTGCGGGGATCTTCGCCACCGCCTGCCGATCCACCGTCACCGGCAGCGGCTGCTCGTTGGCCTGCACATCAATCCCGGCGTGGCTCACCGTCGTGAAGAACAACCCAACCAGACATCCATATTTCATCTGCGCTCCTTACAGCACTTTAGAGAGGAACTGGCGCGTTCGCGGGTGCGACGGACGGTTTAAAACGTCGTCGCTGTTGCCCTGCTCCACAATTTTCCCGTCGACCATAAATACCACCTGATCCGCCACTTCCCGGGCAAAGCCGATCTCATGCGTGACCACCACCAGCGTGGTGCCAGAGCGGGCCAGCTTTTTGATGACGTCCAGGACTTCCCCCACCAGCTCCGGATCCAGCGCCGAGGTAGGCTCGTCAAACAGCATTACGCGCGGACGCAGCGCCAGCGCACGGGCAATGGCAATGCGCTGCTGCTGGCCGCCGGAAAGATGGCGGGACCAGGCGTCCGCTTTATCCCTCAGCCCCACCACATCCAGCAGGCTATATGCCCTTTCCACCGCCTCTTTCTTGCTGAGCTTTTTATGCGCGATGGGCGCCTCAATCAGATTTTCCAGCACCGTGAGATGCGGAAAGAGATTGAAGTTCTGAAACACGTAGCCCACGTTGACGCGCTGCTTGAGGATCTCGTTCTCTTTCAGTTCGTAAAGCCTGTCACCCTGACGACGGTAGCCAATGTAGTCCCCGTCGATCTGGATGAAGCCTTCGTCGACGCGCTCCAGGTGGTTAATGGTGCGTAGCAGCGTCGATTTACCCGAGCCGGACGGCCCGAGGATCACCGTTACGGAGCCCGGCGGGATCTCAAGCGTGACGTTGTCGAGCGCTTTATGGCGGCCAAAATATTTGCTGACGCCGGTAATTGAAATATGTCCTTCAGGAGAGGCTTGCATGGACGGGCTCCTGTGCTGGCGTGGTGGTGACAGCGCGGCTACGACGGGTGGCGCTGTTCTGGTTCACGGCGGAGCGGCGTTCGCTGCGGGCGAGACCGCGCTCAACACCATACTGGATAGCGGACAGAACGGTGGTGATCGCCAGGTACCACGCGGCACCGACCATCAGCAGCGGGATCACCTCCTGCGTGCGGTTGTAGATCATCTGGATGGTATAGAACAGCTCCGGCATCGCCAGGACATACACCATCGCCGTACCCTTGGCGAGACTGATAATTTCATTGAACCCCGAGGGCAATATGGTACGCAGCGCCTGGGGCAGAATGATCCGCACCGTGCGACGCCATGCGGGCAGGCCGAGCGCGGCGGCAGCCTCATACTGGCCGTGATCGACCCCTAGGAATCCGCCACGAATGATCTCGGCGGTATAGGCACTCTGAACGAGGGTTAACCCCACCACCGCGGTAGAAAATTGCCCGAGCACGTTGATGGTTTCAAAACTGCCCCAGGTGATGCGGGTGAACGGTACGCCGAGCGAGAGCGTGTCGTAGAGATAGGAGAAGTTGTAGAGGATGATCAGCACGACTATGAGCGGCAGCGAGCGGAACAACCAGATGTATCCCCACGCCAGGCTGCTTAACAGCCAGGAGGAAGAGAGTCTCGCCAGGGCCAGCAGGCCGCCAATCACCACGCTCAGCGCAGTGCCGATCAGGGTCAGCAGCAGGGTCTGCCCGACACCTGCGAGGATCACCGGGTCAAAGAACCAGCGGGCAAACACCGCCCACTCCCAGCGCGGGTTAAAGGCCACGGACTGGATCACAACGGCCAGGATAAACAGGGCCACCACGGCGCCGACGGTCCGCAGCGGATAACGCGCCGGGACCACCTTAATGGTTTCAACGTTGCTCATCGTCGTTCCTCATGCGGTTTTACTGAACGCTTCACGTACCAGCGTTTTGGTGAAACGCAGCCGACCGTCAAACGGCGGCTGGCTGTACTCTTCCGGGTCACGGGTGAGATCGAACTGCGGCTGGTATCCCTGGCTGAGATAGAGCCGCACCGCTTCCGGCTGACGAAAACCGGTCGTCAGGTAGATCTGGCTGTAACCCGCCAGCACCGCCCTGCGCTCCAGTTCCTGCACCACGCGGGCAGCAAGCCCCTGCTGACGCAGGGATTTGTCTGTCCAGATGCGTTTAATTTCGGCGGTCCGTTCATCAAAGGGTTTGTACGCACCGGTGGCGATAATCTTCTCGTCACGTTCCAGCACGATAAACAGCCCCTGTGGCGCTAAATACCACGCCGTGAGCTCAACTTCCGCGTCCTTAGAGAAGTAGTCGCCGTAGCGGGCGGCATATTCACCGAACAGCCCCTCGATAATCGGCTGCAGTTCGGCATCTTCCGGCGAAACATCACGAAATTGTTCACGCATAGCGCCTCCTTAATCTCCCAGACCTGCCGGGTTTACCTCGGAATGAGCAATGCGCTCAACCCCTTCTCCCCAGCGGTTTAGTACTTTGTCGTAATCGCCGTTTTTGATTACGCCATTAAGCGCGGTTTGCACCGGCTCGACCAGGCCGCTGCCTTTTCTCAGCGTGACCGCGATATGCGCCGCTTTCGGCCAGCCGCCGTCCACGCTGCCGACGAGTTTGGTTTTGCCGTTGAGCGCCGCTTTCCACGCGCCAATCACGTTCGGGCCAAAGTAGGCATCCGCGCGCCCGGACTGCAGCGCCAGCGTTTGCGCCGCATCGTCTTTGGTGTAGATCGGAGTAAAGGGTTTCAGCCCTTTCCTGAGGTTCTCGGCATTCCATGCCAGCAGAATGGCTTCCTGATTGGTACCGGAGCCCACAATAATCCTGAGCCCGGCGATGTCCTCTGCTTTTTTAAGCGAGGTAATCGGGCTGGTCGATTTCACGTAGAAACCGAGGGAGTCCTTACGGTAGGTGGCGAAATCAAACTTCTCTTTGCGCGCTTTGGTGACGGTAATATTGCTGATGGCGGCATCGTATTTTCCGGACGCCACGCCCAGCGGCCAGTCTTCCCACGAGGTCGGCACCACGTTCAGCTCCAGCCCGAGGCTGTCAGCCACCAGGCGAGCGACGTCGACCTCGCTTCCCAACAGCGTTTTGTTGTCATCGGAGAAAACCGTGAGCGGCGGTTGATTCAGCCCCGCTACCGCCACGGTAAATTTCCCGGGCACGGCAAAGCGATAATCCTTCGGTAGCTGCGCCACCGCATCACCGTTTTTGACGGTGTTGATCGGCGTTTTATTGGCCTCAATACTCACGCCAGTGCCGTTAATCGTGACATTCTCTGCCCGGACGACAGGGGTAAAGGCCAGCGCGAGCGCCAGAATAAGCGATGTTTTCTGCATAGCGGTGTTCTCTTTTATTGTTGTGTGAACGTGTTTTTCGGTTGATCCAGACCTAAGCTGTCGCGCAGCGTGGTGCCGGGATAGTCGGTACGGAACAGGCCGCGGGCCTGCAAAACGGGCACTACCTGGTCAACAAAGCGCGGGAAGGTATCCGGCGTGCCGCCCTGAATGATGAAGCCGTCTGCGGCATAGCCTTCAAACCAGGCCTGAAGGCCGTCTGCAACCTCTTCCGGCGTGCCGGAAAAACGCGGGCGCGGCGACGCGGCTTCCAGCGCCACCTGGCGCAGGGTTAAGTTGCGCTCGCGGGCGTTACGCTTAATTTCATCGGTGGTGCTGCGGAAGCTGTTTTTCCCTAGATCGCCGATATCCGGGAACGGCTCGTCGAGCGGATACTGACTAAAATCGTGATGCTCAAAATAACGTCCGAGGTAATTAAGGGCATCGTGAATCGACACCAGCGCCGCCGTAGTCTGGTACTGGTTTTCCACGTCTTCGGCATCGTTGCCAACGATGACGCTGACGCCCTGGAAAATCTGTAAGTCAGACGCGCGCCGACCGTTCGTTTCCAGTTGCTGTTTCACGTCACGATAAAACGCTTTCGCTTCTTCGAAGGTGTCATGGTGGGTAAAAATGGCGTCGGCATGTTTTGCCGCCAGTTTTTTCCCGTCATCCGACGCACCGGCCTGAAAGACAACCGGACGTCCTTGCGGCGTGCGACCAATATTGAGCGGCCCGGCGACCTGGAAGAAATCCCCGTGATGATTCAGGGGGTGCAGTTTAGCCGGGTCAAAAAACTGACCGCTCTCTTTATTACGGATAAAGGCATCCTCTTCCCAGGAATCCCACAGCCCTTTCACCACATCGAGATACTCATCGGCAATGCGATAGCGCAGCGCATGTTCCGGGTGTTTTTCGCGGGAAAAGTTCTTCGCTGAACCTTCCAGCGGCGAAGTCACCACGTTCCAGCCAGCGCGTCCGTTGCTCAGGTGGTCGAGGCTGGCGAACTGCCGTGCCGTGGTAAAGGGCTCGCTGTAGGAGGTGGATAAGGTTCCCACCAGCCCCAGGCGCGAGGTAATACTTGCCAGCGCAGATAACACCGTTAAGGGCTCAAACCGGTTTAAAAAATGCGGGATCGATTTTTCGTTAATATAAAGACCGTCGGCAACGAATAAGAAATCGAGTTTGCCCTCTTCCGCTTTTAATGCCGTCTCTTTAACGAAATCAAAATTGATACTGGCATCCGCGACGGCCGCCGGATGACGCCAGGCGGACATATTTCCGGATGCGCCATGCAAAATGGTCCCGAGCCTCAGTTGACGATGTGCAGACATATTTACCTCATGATTAATCAGACGTGTTGCAGGGCGTGTTCCGCAAGCTGGGCAAAATAGCGGGCAGCGGGTTCAATTAAGGCTTCATCCGGATTAAATGCCGGGTGGTGTAAACCAAACGGACTGTTGCTGCCGATGCTGACAAACGCGCCGGGCACAGACTGGAGATAGACTGCGAAATCTTCTCCGCCCATATGTAGCTCGGCGTGATGGGTTTCATACCCCGCTTCACGGGCGACCGAGGTGGCGAAATCGGCCCAGCGTTGGTCATTGACCAGCGCAGTGGGCCCGGCAAACCAGGTGATATCAATCTGCGCGCTAAAAGCACTGGCAAAACCGGCCGCAATTTCCCCCACGCGGGCCTTCACGTTCTGCTGCACTTCCGTGCGGTGAGTGCGTAGCGTACCTTCCAGCTCAACGCTTTCCGGCAGCACGTTCCAGGTGTTGCCCCCGGCGATGCGCGTCACGCTCAGCACTACCGAATCCAGCGTATTCACATTGCGGCTGGCGACGCTTTGCAGCGCCGTCACCAGCTGGCTGGCCAGGAGAATAGCGTCGTTGCCTTCATGCGGGCGCGCGGCGTGCGCGCCTTTACCGGTAATGCGGATCGCGAAGCGGTCGACGTTGGCATAGAACGGCCCGCCACGGGTCGCGAACTTCCCCACCGGCAGGCCGGGCTCGTTGTGCATCCCAAAAATCGCGCTGACATCCCGCAGGGCACCGGCCCGCACCATGCTCTTCGCCCCCCCAAAGTTCTCTTCGGCTGGCTGAAACAGGATCCGCACCCGCCCCTTAAGCGAGGCTTCCCGCGCTTTCAGTTTTAACGCTGCACCGAGGATCACGCTGGTATGGATATCGTGTCCGCAGGCATGCATCACGCCGGGCTGCTGCGAGCTAAACGGCACGCCGCTGCGCTCCTCAATGGGCAGGGCATCAATGTCTGCCCGCAGCGCGATCAGTTTGTTACCGGTCCCGATCTCCGCCACCACACCGGTCGGCAGGTCGTAAGGCAGCGGCGTGATGCCCGCGGCTGACAGCCACCGGCGCAGGCGCGCCGTCGTTTCCACTTCCTGGCCGGACAGCTCCGGGTTCTGATGCAGCTCGCGACGCCAGGCAATCAGTTGTTCACCAAAGCTCATACGGTAACCTCCCTGTTCAGACGCGCCTCGGCCAGCAAACGCAGGGACTGCACGCGCGTTGCCCCCTCCGCAACCGGCGTGTCGATGATAAATTCGTCGATCCCCCACTGCGCGTGTAGCGCGTTCAGCTGTTCCAGCACCGACTCCGCCGTCCCCGCCAGCAGCGACTGGGCGCGACGGGCGATGCGCACCGGCTCGCTCCCGGCCTGACGGGCAAAGGCATAGGCCTGATCCTCACTGGCGACGGTCACGCGCTGGCCGTTTGCCAGCTCAACACCCCACACTTCGACCTTCTGCGCCAGGGCTTCGGCCTCAACCTGGGTCGGCGCGATAATCGCCTGCACCGCCACTATCACCTCCCGCGCGCTGTTCTTACGCCAGGTCGAAACCACCTCGCGTAACAGTTCCGGGTCTCCGTTCAGATGCGCGGCAAAGACAAAGTGCCAGTCGAGTGATGCGGCGAGCAGCGCGCTTTCCGTGCTGGCGCCCAGCAGAAAACCCTGTGCAGGTACCGGTGGCTGCGGCGTGGCGCGAACGGCTTCCTCCGCTGAGTGGTTTTCAGGGCGGATCCAGCGATCGAGCTGGGCCAGCTGTTCGGCAAAGCTGCCCTTTTCCTGCTGATCCAGCCCCAGCTGCAGCGCGCGGGTCGAGAGCGGTAATCCCCCAGGCGCTTTTCCGACACCAAGATCCACGCGGCCGGGCGCCAGCGCGGCCAGCACGTTGAAATTCTCGGCGACTTTATAAGGGCTGTAGTGCTGGAGCATGACGCCCCCGGAACCGACCCGGATGCGCGTTGTTTGCCCGAGGATCCAGGCAATCAGCAGCTCCGGCGAGGGACTGGCAAGCTGAGGGGTATTGTGGTGTTCGGCAATCCAGAAGCGGTGATAGCCCAGATTTTCTGCCTGCTGCGCCAGCGCTAACGTACGCGCCAGTGCATCGGCAGCCGTTTCGTTTTCAGCGATGGGGCTTTTGTCCAGAATGCTGATTCGCCATGACATGTTGCGTTCTCGTTTGACTTAACATGTCGACATTATTAAAGGCGTATTTCACCACTGAGAAACAATTAATTTACATTTAGTTTTCTGGAAATCAGATATACAGCGCCCTGCTAGGGATGAGTTTTCAGCGAAGCAATCAGCGCATCCGCCTCCTGGCGATGGGTGATGCGAACAAACTGAATGTGGGCGTATTGCGGGTTTTTCATATCAGCGTCGTAACGCTCGCGGTTAATGCGCCAGGTTTTAAGGGTCCAGATGATGATGGATTCCCGGCTGAAAAATGAGCGGCGGAAGCTTTCGCAGTTTCCGGTGCCAGGCCACAGTTCCTGTTGGTGCCATGCGCGTTTAAACGCGCGCGTCACCGCCTGCCAGAGCGTACGGACAAAACCGCAGTCCACCCACACGACCAGATCAACCTCACGCCATTTCACCGGGCGCGTGCGGTTGTAGTTGCCATCAAGCACCCAGCCGGGTGTGGCAGCGAGCGTATTTTCCAGCGTCTCCAGTAGCTCCTCATCGGGCGTTCCCTTCCACTCAGAACGCCAGTAGAGCCTGTCCATCTCAATATAAGGGAGCGACAGTTCCGTCGCGATGCGCCGGGCAAGCGTACTCTTTCCGCTCCCGCTGGTACCGATAATATTGATTTTCACCGTTCCGCCTGGCCATGCTGAAGAAAACATTTCGGATCATATCGTTTTATTTTTGTTAATGAAATGCCCGTGACGCGCTGCCTCATTGCGCGCTACCTCAACGTAATTATTAAGGATTTCTGATGATTAAAGCAGCACTTCACTATTAGTTCTGTCTAAAAACTCGCCACGATTCAGCGTGTTGTAATCCTCATCTGCTCTGACCACACGATTTCCTTCGACCTGCATCACTTTCGACACGGTTATATTTTGCGTCGCTTATGAATTGCAGGTAGGATGCCTCGCCATGTTTCGCCTTATCCATACGCAGAATGACTGGGAAGGCGACATGTGTTTGCGCAGAAGCAATCGTTTGTATCGCTCTCTGCCAGGCAGGACTATCACGATAATGGTTCAGACAGGCAAACAGGTAACTCAATGAAAACAAGCAATAAAAGCGCAGCCGATCATCACGCTGCTAAACGTCGCTGGTTGAACTCCCACGAAGAGGGCTACCACAAAGCGATGGGCAACCGTCAGGTGCAAATGATCGCCATCGGCGGCGCTATCGGAACAGGTCTGTTTTTAGGTGCTGGTGCGCGTCTGCAAATGGCTGGCCCGGCTCTCGCCCTGGTGTATCTGGTGTGCGGGATCTTCTCTTTCTTCATTCTTCGCGCACTGGGTGAACTGGTGCTGCATCGTCCGTCCAGCGGGAGTTTTGTTTCCTACGCCCGTGAATTCCTCGGTGAAAAAGCGGCCTACGTGGCAGGCTGGATGTACTTCGTCAACTGGGCGATGACCGGTATCGTCGATATCACCGCCGTTGCGCTCTACATGCACTACTGGGGCGCGTTCGGTGACGTGCCGCAGTGGGTCTTTGCCCTTGGTGCGCTGGCGATTGTCGGCACCATGAACATGATCGGCGTGAAGTGGTTCGCCGAAATGGAGTTCTGGTTTGCGCTGGTAAAAGTGCTGGCGATTGTGATTTTCCTGGTCGTCGGGACCGTGTTCCTCGGCAGCGGTAAGCCGCTGGATGGCAATGCCACCGGCTTCCACCTGATAACCGATAACGGCGGTTTCTTCCCGCACGGTCTGCTGCCTGCGCTGGTTCTGGTTCAGGGCGTCGTGTTTGCCTTTGCCTCTATCGAACTGGTCGGTACCGCAGCGGGTGAATGTAAAGATCCGCAGACCATGGTGCCGAAAGCCATTAACAGCGTGATCTGGCGTATCGGTCTGTTCTACGTTGGCTCCGTGGTGCTGCTGGTTCTGCTGCTGCCGTGGAATGCCTATCAGGCTGGTCAGAGCCCGTTTGTAACCTTCTTCTCTAAGCTCGGCGTGCCTTACGTTGGCAGCATCATGAACATCGTGGTACTGACGGCGGCACTCTCCAGCCTCAACTCCGGCCTTTACTCTACCGGTCGTATCCTGCGCTCTATGTCGATGGGCGGTTCTGCGCCGAAGTTCATGTCGAAGATGAGCAAGCAGCACGTACCGTATGCCGGTATTCTGGCGACCCTGGTGGTGTATGTCTTCGGTGTATTCCTGAACTATCTGGTGCCGTCTCAGGTTTTCGAGATCGTTCTGAACGTGGCCGCACTTGGGATTATCGCCTCCTGGGCCTTTATCGTGGTTTGCCAGATGCGCCTGCGTAAAGCCATTAAAGAAGGCAAAGCCGCAGACGTCAGCTTTAAGCTGCCGGGCGCACCGGTGACCTCATGGCTCACCCTGCTCTTCCTGTTTAGCGTGCTGGTACTGATGGCGTTCGACTACCCGAACGGTACCTATACCATCGCCACCATTCCGCTGCTGGCCGTATTGCTGATCGCAGGCTGGTTCGGCGTACGTAAACGCGTTCACGAAATTCACAGCACCGCGCCGGTTCATCCTGATGATGAAAAACACGACGCACCGCTGGTGGAAGAGACCTCGCGTTAATAAAAAAGCCGGGTGGCGGCTTCGCCTTACCCGGCCTACATCTTATCGTTTTTGCAGGCCCGGTAAGCGCAGCGCCACCGGGCAATTCCCACATTAGAGTGCAATACGAATCACATCGTCAGGCTGAGTGGCTTCCTGCTGGCGAGTGGATTTTTGTTTCACCGTCACGTACAGGATTTTGCCATCGGCAGACAGCGCCAGGCTATTCGGGTAGACAGGCGTGTCGAAGGTTTTTGTCACCTTATAAGACTTCGCGTCAATCACGCTCACTTTACCGGCTTCACGGTGCGTCACGTAGGCTTCATTGCGAGCCGGGTTAAACAGAACCGCCAGTGATTCAGGCGCCGCAATTTTCTCCATCACGCTGCCGTCTTTCAGGCTCACCACCAGCACTTCCGGTTGTTTTGAGTCGGTCAGGAAGGCACGCTGACCGGCGGTGTCCAGGCTCAAATTCAGGTAGAAGTGTTCTTTGCCGTCGTCCTGCACTTTTTTGCGGCTGAGGATGGTGTTGGTCGCGGTATCAATGGTGACCAGCTCGCCGTCCGCATTCGTTGTATACAGGCGTTTCGCCCTGGCATCAAGCGCCAGCCCGGTGCTGTAGGTACCCGTATTTGCGATGGTTCCTTTCAGCTTCAGCGTGGCGCCATCCACCACCCAAATCACGCTCTCTTTGCCCACCCCGGTGATGTAAATCGTGTTGCTCGCGTCATCCGCCACCAGCTGTCGCGGCTGCAGCGGTTTCACCGTTTCGCTGCGCTGGCGACTATCGAGCACCAGACGCCCTTTCACGTCGCCCGTTTTCGCATCAATGGCCGTCACCGCACCGTTGATCGTGTTACCCAACCACAGGGTTTGCGTCGCGCCGTCGAGGGTTGCACCAAAAGGTTTGAGATCGCTATGAATGGCCTGCGTGACCTCCAGCGTGGCAGGATCAAGACGATAGATAATCCCACCCTTGTCAGTTTTACGGCTTTGCGACGTCGCAACCCACAGCGCATTCTCCTGCTGGCTGACCGCCATTTCATAGGCACCTTTACCCACTGCTTTACGCAGCATCTCTTCGGCGGCATGCACCTGGAAGGTTCCGGCAAACAGTAAAGCGGCAGACAGCAGAGAGGTGCTCAGTCGCGGTGAGCACAGATGGCGTAAAGACATAACAATTCCTTTTTTGAAAAATGGGAGTACGGCTGACATCGCTTCCGGCTGGCAACGTCATGGCGTCGCCGTTATGATAATGAGAATAGTAATCATTAATGAATTAAAAGTGGAGTTTTTCTTTCCCTTCTCGCCTTTCATTAACGCAATGTGCGGTTATAGTTTTCAAAACATTTACAAAACCTTTAACATGTATGGACATGTTCCATTTGGTTCGTTTACACACCACAACCGGTTTTACTCATGAAAATCATTTCTGCCCGTAAGGCATCTCTCCCGCTGCTGCTGGTCCCCGTTGTTTTTGTGCCGCTTAGTGCGATCGGCGCAGAGGAACAAACCATGATCGTCAGCGCCACGCCGCAAACCGTATCAGAGCTTGATACCCCGGCGGCGGTCAGCGTCGTGAATGGCGATGATATGCGTCATGCCACGCCACGCATTAACCTCTCTGAATCGCTTGGCAGCGTTCCCGGGCTGCAAATCCAGAACCGGCAGAATTATGCCCAGGATCTCCAGCTTTCAGTGCGTGGGTTTGGTGCCCGATCAACGTTTGGCGTGCGCGGCATTCGCATGTATGTCGACGGTATCCCTGCCACCATGCCGGACGGACAGGGCCAGACGTCTAACATTGATCTCTCCAGCATTGACAGCGTTGAAGTGCTGCGTGGCCCCTTCTCTGCCCTGTACGGTAACGCCTCTGGCGGCGTGATTAACATGACTACCCAGACCGGGCAGCAGCCACCGACCCTTGAGGCGAGCAGCTATTACGGCAGTTACGGTACATGGCGCTATGGAATGAAAGCCACCGGCGCCATGGGGGACGGAACGCATGCGGGAGACGTGGATTACACGGTTTCGACTACCCGCTTCACCACCAAAGGCTTCCGCGACCACAGCGGCGCGCGGAAGAATCTGGCTAACGCCAAACTGGGTGTACGCATTGACGACGCCAGCAAGCTGACGCTGATTTTCAACAGCGTGGACATGAAAGCCAACGATCCGGGCGGGCTGAGCTATCAGGAGTGGCAAAACAACCCACGTCAGTCTCCGCGCGGCGATCAGTACAACACGCGCAAGACCATCAAGCAGACCCAGGCCGGTCTGCGCTATGACCGTCAGCTTAGCGCTCAGGACGATCTGAGCGTGATGATGTATGCCGGTGAGCGTGAAATGACGCAGTATCAGTCGATTCCTTATCAGCCGCAGCTGCGACCTTCTCACTCCGGCGGCGTGATTGATATGCAGCGCCACTATCAGGGCGTTGATACCCGCTGGACGCACCGTGGTGAGCTGCTGGTGCCGGTCACCTTCACCACCGGTCTGAACTATGAAAACATGAGTGAAGATCGTCGCGGGTACGAAAACTTCGTGATGAACAACGGCGTGCCGGATTACGGCGTTAAAGGCGATAAGCGTCGTGATGAACGCAATCTGATGTGGAACGTCGATCCTTATCTGCAAACCAGCTGGCAGTTAACGCAGAAACTTTCCGTCGACGCGGGCGTGCGTTACAGCTCGGTCTGGTTCGATTCCAACGACCACTACGTTACGCCGGGGAACGGCGATGACAGCGGTGACGCGAGCTATCACAAATGGCTCCCGGCAGGCTCGGTGAAATATGCGGTGACGGACGCGTGGAACCTCTATGCGGCCGCAGGACGTGGATTCGAAACGCCGACCATCAACGAACTTTCTTATCGCGCCGATAATCAGGGCGGCCTGAACATCGGCCTGAAACCTTCCACGAACAACACCTATGAAGTGGGCAGCAAAACCCGCATCGGTAATGGTCTGCTGACGGCAGCGCTGTTCCGCACAGACACAGATGATGAGATCGTGGTAGATGCCAGCGCTGGCGGTCGTACAAGCTATAAAAATGCCGGGAAAACTCGCCGTCAGGGAGTAGAAGTCTCTCTCGATCAACAGTTTGCTGAGAACTGGAAACTGAAAATGGCGTGGACGTACCTGGACGCCACCTACCGCACCAACGTCTGCGGCGATGCCGACTGTAATGGCAACCGTATGCCGGGCATTGCCCGCAATATGGGCTTCGCGTCGTTTGGCTGGCAGCCAGAAGAAGGCTGGTACGCGGGTTCTGACGTGCGCTATATGAGCGACATCATGGCTGATGACGAAAACACGGCGAAAGCGCCGTCGTACACGGTGGTTGGGCTCAATACCGGGTATAAATTTAACTATGGCAACTGGGGAATGGACGTCTTTGGCCGCGTAGATAACCTGTTCGACAAAGAGTATGTCGGCTCCGTTATTGTTAACGAATCGAACGGGCGTTATTACGAGCCCGCACCTGGCCGTAACTACGGTGTTGGTCTGTCGGTCTCTTATCGCTTCGAGTGAGAAAAAAAGTAAAGTTTATTTTATAAATGAAATAATGCTCCTGATGGCAATAAGCCATCAGGAGTTATTCACCAGATAAATAATTAGGTGCGGGATATAGTCGCTCTGCTAAATAATCTCTTAGTTAAAATATTGTCGCTGTAAAAGCGTATTCGCTTCATCAATCAACTTATCAATGGCCTTCTGGCTGGCATCAACATCTCTTCTCTCAAGGGCTGAAAGCAGCTCGTCATAGTGATAAGTCGACACTTTGATGTCATCAAGCTCACGGTGAAGATAGTTAATACACGGGCCGATGCGCACCCATAGCTGTTCAATCAACGCATTCAGCGTCGGCATTTCGGCATACTGATAAAGCGTAAACCGGAAAACGCGATTCGCATGGAGCGCCTGCTGGACGTTCCCGTTGCGCATGGCCTCATGGAATACGTCCGACAATTTGCGCAACGTCTCCAGCTTTTGCTCAGACATATTCTGACAGGCCGCGGCGACTGCCATGGGCTCAAGCTGTTTGCGAATGGCGTTAATTTCGTTATAACGATCCAGCGTGACCTCTGGCACCAGAAAGGCCTGCGCGGGCGTAGCGTGTAACGCCCCTGCCGACACCAGACGCAGCAGCGCTTCGCGGACCGGCGTAATACTGGTTCCCAATTTATCGGCAATCTCTTTCGTAATCAGCCGTGCGCCAGGTTTGAGGGAGCCTGTAATTAATGCTCCTTTCAAACTGAGTTCAACTTGCATGGTAAGACTGATCCTTTGGGCTTTTTCTAAGTGATCCAAATCAAGCATGTTCAATTCCTGTAGCTAAAACTTAATGCTATTTTTAAGCGTCGGTTTAATAAAACGACGCTGCTTCGATATATCCTGTATCGTCATGCCTGGTGGTGGGAAGTACGTAAAAACAGCAAAAAAAGCAAACTGTGATTTTTTATCGGCTTCGGGCGCATCCGGGATGATGGCGCGAAAAACCATGTCCGTTAATTAAAGACAATATATCGTATCTTCACAAATAAATATGGCGGGAAACCCCGCCATCATGCTTTTTATTTATTGTCACCCGCGACGCGAATCACGACTTTGCCGAAGTTTCGACCTTCCAGCAGGCCAATCAGCGCCTCGGGCGCGTTCTCCAGCCCATCCGTGACCTGTTCACGATAGTGAATTTTACCTTCCTGCACCCAGCGCCCCATCTCGTCCTGGAACGCCTTAATGTGGTGGCCATAGTCCTGAGCGATAATGAACCCCTGCATCCGAATACGTTTCTTCAGAATGGTGCCCATCAGCAGCGGCAAGCGATCCGGTCCTTCAGGCAAGCCCGTCGCATTGTAGCCACTCACCAGGCCGCAAACCGGCACGCGCGCAGAGGTATTCAGTAGCGGCAGTACGGCGTCAAAGACTTTCCCCCCGACGTTTTCATAATAGACATCAATCCCTTTCGGGCAGGCGTGCTTCAGCTGGTCGGCAAAATCCGCCGCGTGGTGATCGAGACACTGATCAAACCCAAGAACATCAACGGCATGGCGGCACTTTTCTGCCCTACCGGCAACGCCCACTACCCGGCAACCTTTGATTTTGCCAATCTGCCCAACGGTGGCGCCAACCGGACCTGTCGCCGCAGCGACCACCAGCGTTTCACCCGCTTTCGGTTGTCCGATATCCAGTAACCCCATATAGGCGGTAAAACCAGGCATACCCAGAATACCCAGCGACCAGGAAGGATGAGACGGATTGTCGCCCAGCTTGACCAGGCCGCTGCCATCCGAAAGTTCATATTCCTGCCAGCCGCTGTAGCCCAGCACCCATTCACCGGGTTTGAAATCGGGATGGTTTGACTGCTCAACGCGGCTGACCGTTCCCCCGACCATCACGGCACCCACCTCTACCGGAGGGGAATAGGATGGCGCATCGCTCATGCGACCCCGCATATACGGATCCAGCGACAGCCAGACGGTACGAAGCAACAGCTGCCCCTCAACGGGCGCGGGAACAGGTTGTGTTTCCAGACGAAAATTTTCCGCGACCGGCGCGCCCTGTGGACGAGAAGCCAGCACCCAGCGGCGATTTTGCGAAACAGCGTGATTCATCAGGATCTCCTTCTGCTACAAATGTCATTACAGCCTGGCTCATGAACGGCGCTATCGCTTCCTTTACGAGCCCGACTGGTTAAGCCGTACAACCAGGTAGACACAGCTTTCATTCGTTTCGTTGATGAAACGGCAGTCATTTGGCGGCCCAAGTTCAAGACAGTCACCGGCCTGCATCTCGTGGCGTGTGTCGCCTTCCTGAAACACCAGCTCGCCGGACTGCAGCCAGATGAGCTGACGAGCCAGCGCGTAAGACGATGCGGGCATCGGCACATCGCTCCCGGCAGGCAGTTCTACCTGAACAAGGTCGATGGGCAGATCGGTACGGGGAGAAACATGACGGCGGAGATAATGCGTTTGCGGGTCGCGCCAGACAGGCTGATTGGCAAGGCGCAGAAGTTTACCTTCCTGCATCTCCGCGCGTGCAATCAGCGTGGACATGCTGATGCCAAACGCGCCGGACAGGCGGGCAAGAAGAGTCGCTGTCGGGCTGCTGTCTCCGCGCTCAATTTTGTGGATCATCGCGCGCGAGACCCCTGCCCGGTCAGCCAGCTCGCTCAGGGACCATCCGCGGGACTCGCGTTCAAGACGAATTCTTGCACTAATTCGCTGATTCATTGTGTCTGTTATTGTGTTCATGACGTCATACTATAGTGTATGAATGGCATTTCAATGGGGTTCTGATAACAAAAAAATAGGGCTTATGGCGTAGCGCCCGGACGATGCAGTTGTGTAATATCGTATCTACAACGTAATACTATAGTGAACAACACACAGAGGGAACATCATGATCGTTCGTCATGCCTGCAAAGAAGACTGCGCTGCGATAGGAGAGATCTATAACCACGCGGTGCTGCATACTGCCGCGATCTGGAACGATAAAACCGTCGATACCAATAACCGTATCGCGTGGTTTGAGGCTCGTACACTTGCAGGCTATCCGGTTCTGGTGAGCGAGGAAAACGGTGTTATTACCGGATACGCCTCTTTCGGTGACTGGCGAGCCTTTGATGGTTTCCGCCATACGGTAGAACATTCGGTCTATGTCCATCCGGATCATCAGGGCAAGGGGATTGGCCGCACGTTGATGAAAGCGCTGATTAACGAGGCCCGCACCATCGGTAAACATGTGATGGTGGCCGGTATTGAAGCGCAAAATCAGGCCTCCATTCACCTTCATGAAACCCTCGGTTTCGTGACTACCGGACAAATGCCGCAGGTGGGAACCAAGTTTGGCCGGTGGCTGGACTTAATCTTTATGCAGCTGCAGCTTGACGAGCGCAGCGACCCGGACGCTATTCCATGAATCAATCACTGACGCTGGCATTTCTGGTGGCGGCGGGGATCGGTCTGGTGGTGCAGAATACCTTGATGGTGCGCATCACCCAATCCTCCTCCACCATTCTGATCGCGATGCTGCTCAACTCGCTGGTCGGCATCGTGCTGTTTGTCAGCATTCTGCTGCTGAAACAGGGCGTCGCCGGGTTTAGCGAGCTGGCCGCAACGGTGCGCTGGTGGACGCTTATTCCGGGACTGCTGGGTTCGTTTTTCGTATTTGCCAGTATCAGCGGATATCAGAACGTTGGCGCAGCGACCACCATCGCCGTACTGGTGGCCAGCCAGCTGATCGGTGGGCTGGTGATGGACGTTCTGAGAAGCCATGGCGTTCCACTCCGCGCCCTGGCAGGCCCGGTGTGCGGTGCGGTGATGCTGGTTGTCGGGGCCTGGCTGGTCGCACGACGCCAGTTTTGAGGCTACAGAATCGTGCCGCCTTTGGTCAGCTGTTCCTGCCGCGCGTCCATTTCTTCTTTATGCTGCTTACCGTGATGCGAAATCGCGGTACGCAGACGCTGCTGCTGGGTATAGCGTTCTTCCCGACTGAGCTCGGCATCATCGCTCAGTTCAATCAGCAGTTCGTTCATATGGGCAATCACGCTCTCGTCGATGGCGGCATCCACGCGGGCGATTACGTCGTTTAAATGTGACATTGTCACTCCTCCTCACGTGCCCGGTGGCGCTACGCTTACCGGGCCTACGGGTGCAAAATGTAGGCTGGGTAAGGCGTAGCCGCCACCCGGCAATAAAATGCTTAGTTCAGCTTCGCTTTTGAAAAATCACTGCCCATCAGGCTCACGCTGTACCCGGTCACGTTGCTGCGGGTCGCATAGAACGTTTTGCCGTTTGCCAGTGCGATCCACGGCGCCTGCTGGTAGAAAATCTCCTGCGCCTGGCCATAGAGCTTCGCACGCTCAGCCAGATTGCTGGTCAGCTTCGCTTTTTGTACCAGGGAATCATAATCTTTATCGCACCAGCGTGCGGCATTTGACCCGGTTTTAATGCTGTTGCAGCCCAGCAGCACATCGGCAAAGTTGTCCGGGTCGCCGTTATCGGACATCCAGCCAAACAGTGCGGAATCATGTTCGCCTTTACGCATTCCGGAGAGATATTCGCCCCACTCGTAAGAGACGATTTTTGCCTTTACGCCCACCTTCGCCCAGTCGCTCTGGATCATCTCCGCAATGCGACGCGAGTTTGGGTTATACGGACGCTGAACCGGCATTGACCATAGCGTAACGTCTGCGCCCTTCTCCATCCCTGCCTGCTTCAGCAGCGCTTTCGCTTTTTCCGGATCGTAGCTGTAATCCTTCAGATCGTTATTAAAGCCCATCATATTGGGTGGGATCGGCGATTTTGCCACCGTCCCCGACCCCATAAAGACCGCGTTAACGATAGCCTTTTTGTCGGTCGCGTAGTTCAGCGCCTGGCGCACCAGGACGTTATCAAACGGTTTTTTCTCGGTGTTAAACGCCAGATAGCCGACGTTCAGCGCATCAACCGAGTGCAGCGTCAGGTCTTTGTTCTTCTTAATCACCTCAAACTGCACCGGAGACGGCGCGGGTATAATCTGGCATTCGTTGGTCTGCAGTTTCGCCAGACGCGTCTCCACATTTGGCGTGATGGAGAAGATCAGATGTTTGGTCGGCACCTCGCCATCCCAGTAGTTCGGATTAGCGACGTAGCGGATCAGTGAATCCACTTTGTACTGCTGCAGCACATAAGGACCGGTACCGATCGGCCAGGTGTCCACGTTTTCAGGCGTACCTTTTTTCAGCATCGCATCGGCGTATTCTGCGGAGAGAATCGAGGCAAAATCCATCCCCCAGTCGGCCAGGAACGCGGCGTTGGGTTCACTCAGGGTGAACTGAACGTGGTAATCGTCGACTTTTTTGACGTCCTGAATCAGCTTATCAAGACCCACGTCGTTAAAGTATTCATAGTTGCCCTGGGACACGTTGTGGTACGGATGCTTAGGGTCTTTCTGACGCATAACCGAGAAAATAACGTCATCGGCGTTAAAGTCGCGGGTCGGCTTGAAGTATTTGTTGCTGTTGAACTTCACCCCTTTGCGCAGGGTAAAGGTATAGGTCTTACCGTCCGGTGAAATCGTCCAGGATTCCGCCAGCGACGGAACCGGCGTGTTTTTCACCGGGTCGAAATTGATCAGGCGGTTGTACAGTACCTGAGAACTGGCGACAAAAGAGGGGCCGGAACTGGCGATTTGCGGGTTGAACGACTCGGGTGACGCTTCAGAACAGTAAATTAAGGTGTCGTTGTTTGCCGCCCACGCGGCACCGGCTGGTAAAAGCGCGCTCAGCGCAAGGGCGAGCAGTGTTTTCCCTGTAGACATGGTTATAACCCTGACAGTTTTATTATATAGGACAGTAATAACAGCACAGCCGTTATGACCTGGCAAATAACGAAACACTATCAGGTTATTCTAAAGCCGCGTTTTTTGCTGGTTTTACGGTCAGCATCCGAAAAGATGATTTGCCTTAAGTGCCATTATCCGTCAAGCACAACCGTCACTTTCTATGCCGCAAGAAATCGGCCCTTTTAGCGTCTCTTCCTCCGTTTGTTTTCTTCCTCGTTTCGTTAAAGTAACGGCGTGAAGAAGTATATGGGATCAAATCGTGGCTAAAACTCTTTTACGCAGCGGTAACCTGGATGATTTTCAGGCCGTGGGCGGCGGCGGACAAGCCGTTTTTGAATCAGCGTTACAAATTCGGGAAGCGCTCCGGTTGCGCAAACAACAGGCTATCGTTGACTGTCTGGCGATTCCGCAGGTCAACGACAGCGGCGACCGCGTGGACTGGTACTCCCCGGTGGAGGGAAACGTCACCAGCTGGAAAGCGGCTGATGAGGACGACCGCTATCGCGCCCTGCGCTATCTGGAAAACACCCTTGCGAGCGTAGAGTCGTTAAGCAAGAAATGCCTTCAGTCGCCGAAAACAGCGCAACAGCTCTTCGGCTCGCTGCTGTCGAAAGCATTTCAGTTCCCTGGGGAAAATTTCGTTTTTCTCGTCGACGGAAAACCGATCCTGTGCTTCTGGGGTTTTGTGAACCTGAATGAAAATGCGCGTGACGATGTCCTCGACTGCCTGCGTGAATCGCTGATCCCTGAGCCCGCCCCCGTTGTGATTGTAGATCCTGAACCCGAGCCCGAGCGGGTGCCCGAACCGGCCATCACCTTTGAAAAAGCTGACGAGCCGCTGATTGCCCCGGTCGCCGCGATACGGATTACGCCGGAAGACCTGTATGCGCCCGAGCCCGCACCGGTTGTTGCGCAACCTGCGCCTGAAGCCGCGCCTGTCGTCATCACGAAGAAGCGTCGCGTTCCCCTTTGGACGCTGCCGGTCGCGGCGGTGATCGTTGCCGCTATTGCCGCCCCGCTGATGTGGCCAAAACCGGCCCCTTCTGCAGAGCCCGCGCCTGCGCCGGTCCCTGAGCCCGTGGCTATCGCCCCAAAACCGATCAAAGCCGTTGAGCCACTGGCGATGAATTTACCCCTGCATCAGGCTGAGGTGGTGGCGAGCAAAGAAAAAGAGCCTGAACCCGCTCCCGTGGTGATTGTCGCGATCCCGAAAGATGCCATGGTGATGGAGGCCGGTCAGGTGAAAGCCGGATCGACACGCTTCCTGAACGGTACCTGGCGCGCGATTCTCGACGTGAAAGACCCGGTCACCGGCAAGCCACCGTCAATGCGCTATCAAATCCAGAACAATAAAGGTTTCGCCCGCATAGTCCATGGCGACAATATTGTCTGCCGCGCGGAGATCTTCTCCGGGCTACACAGCAATGGTGAGCTGATGATCAAGAGTCGCGGCACGGCCCGCTGCACCGACGGTTCCCGCTACCCGATGCCGGAAGTCGCCTGTAAAGCCGGCACCAGCGATATTGCAGAATGTCGCGCCCGTTATGATGCCAACACCGTCGTCCCCCTGACGTTCAAGAAAGCAGGTGCCTGATCCTATGCTGGTAAATCTTTGCGACTATAAACAAAGCGTTACGCTTATTGCCAACAGCGGCGTGCAATTCCTCGATTTCGGGCTGACGCCGCAGGACACCGCCAGCCACGGGCGCTTCGTACGTAAGACCGCCAACGGCCCTCTTTTACGCCTCGATTTCGATCTGGTTAACGGGCGCTATACCGTGCCGGGAACGCACGGCGGCCAGCCTGAAGTGGTTAAACCGGAAACGACTATCCCGCTGCAGCAGTCCCTTGCGGTGCTGGACGGCGTCTGGCTTCCCGTCCCGTTCCTGCGTTTCAACCCGCCGCGCACCTTTGTGGAGGGGCCGGATAACTGGGCCCGCGTGCAGGTCCGCAAGCTCGACACCCCCGACACCGCAGGCAATACGCACCGCGTGACCCTCGCCCTCGACAGCCAGATTGCGGAACATGCCACCTCCGCGCTATCGCCGGTTGAAAACGATATTCTGAACGGCACCCGTTTCGCGCTGGCCTGGCGCGATAGCGAGGTTGAAAGCTTCCTCGACCAGACCTGGATTGACGGCTGGCTGCGTGAAGCATTTACCCAGTATGCTGACGGCGTTGAAAATCGTTCTGAACGTGACCTGAATCAGGCGATGCGCAGCTTTGAATATCAGGCCCACTGGCTTAACCTGCTGACCATGCTCGGTGAACAGCTCACCGTGCCGGAAGTGAAATTTGTTACCCATACCCTCAGTACGCCAGCGATTCCGGTCGACCTGATCCTCGACGTCGGTAACACTCACACCTGCGGCGTCATTATTGAAGACCACGGCGATGCGAACGATGGACTGCGGCAGACCGCCGAGTTACAGGTTCGTTCATTGAGCGAGCCGCAATTCCTCAATGAGCCTCTGTTTACCAGCCGTCTCGAGTTTTCCGAAGCACGCTTTGGCAAACAGCACTTCTCGGTTGAAAGTGGCCGCGAAGATGCGTTTGTCTGGCCGTCGATCGTTCGCGTGGGTGATGAAGCCCGCAAGCTGGCGATGCAGCGTCTGGGAACCGAAGGGAACAGCGGCATCTCCAGCCCGCGTCGCTATTTGTGGGATGAAACACCGGTGGTGCAGGACTGGCGCTTTAGTCAGATGAACGGCAAAACCCAGCGTGAGCCGCTTGCCACGGCGTTCCCGCTGATGAACCTGATGAACGATGACGGTGAACCGCTGTTTACGTTACCGCAGGACGAGCGACTGCCGGTCTTCTCGCCGCAGTACAGCCGCAGCACCCTGATGACGCATATGCTGTGCGAGCTGCTGGCGCAGGCGCTGGGTCAGATCAACAGCGTCGCCACCCGCCTGCGTCTGGGCTTCCCTGCCTCGCCACGCCAGCTGCGCACCCTGATCCTGACCCTGCCCTCGGCAATGCCAAAGCAGGAGCGCGAGATTTTCCGTCGCCGCATGTTCGAAGCCATCGCCATCGTCTGGAAAGCGATGGGCTGGCACCCGCAGGATGAGGATTTTGCCACCCGCAAACAGCAGGAAAAAAGCGTGGTGCCGGTCCCTGAAATCCAGATGGAGTGGGATGAGGCCAGCTGTGGTCAACTGGTCTGGCTGTATAACGAAGCGATCTCCCATTTTGGCGGCCAGACGGAAGCCTTCTTTGCCTCGCTCGCCCGCACGGATCGTGAGCCTGAGCCGGGTGTGCAGCCCGGCCGCGCATTGCGCGTCGCGTCTATCGACATCGGTGGCGGCACCACGGATATGGCGATCACCCATTATCAACTGGATGACGGCTCCGGTAATAACGTCAAAATCACGCCGCAGTTGCTGTTCCGCGAAGGGTTTAAAGTGGCGGGCGATGATACCCTTCTGGACGTGATTCAGCGCTACGTGCTGCCCGCCCTGCAAACGCAGCTGCAGAAATCCGGGATTGCGGACGCCTCGCTGCTCATGGCGTCGCTGTTCGGCGACTCCGGGCGTATTGATACCCAGGCCGTGCTGCGCCAGCAAACGGCGCTACAGCTCTTTATGCCGATTGGCCACGCCATTCTTGCCGCGTGGGAATCCAGCGACGTTGACGATCCGCTGGCTGGCCTGCATGCCACCTTTGGCGATCTTCTGCCGCAGAAACCAACCCGCAACGTCATGAATTATCTGCAGCAGGCGATTGATCATGCCCTGCCTGCGGGCTCAGAAGCGTTCGACCTGTTCGCCGTACCGCTGCACGTCAATTTCCGCGAGATGCAGGATGCGATGCTGGCCGGTCAGTTTACGCTGACCTCTCCGCTTCACGCAGTTTGTGAAGCGATTTCCCACTACAGCTGCGATATTCTGCTGATTACCGGTCGCCCTGGCTGCCTGCCAGGCGTTCAGGCGCTGATCCGTCACCTGCAGCCGGTGCCGGTCAATCGCATCGTCTGGCTGGATAAATACCAGGTACATGAGTGGTATCCGTTCAGTCAGCAGGGGCGCATTGGTAACCCTAAATCAACCGCCGCCGTGGGTGCCATGCTGTGCAGCCTGGCGCTCGACCTGCGTCTGCCGCGCTTCAACTTTAAAGCCGCGGACATTGGCGCGTATTCTACCGTGCGTTATCTCGGCGTGCTGGATAACACCGTTAATACCCTGCGTGAGGAAAACGTCTGGTATCAGGATATCGACCTCGATAAGCCGGGCGCAAAACTCGACGCACGCCTGCACTTCCCGCTACGCGGCAACGTCACCCTCGGCTTCCGCCAGCTGGCGAACGCACGCTGGCCTGCCACGCCGCTTTATACGCTCAACATCAATTCGGCTGAACTGGCGAAAGCGATTGCCGGTGATGGCGTGCTGAACGTGCGGCTTAAGCTCTGCGGCGGCAGCAAGCAGGAAGGTCCTGAGTCCTTTGAACTGAGCGATGCCTGGCTACAGGACGGCACACCGGTAGCGCCTGACGCCTTAACCTTCAAACTGAATACTCTGGCCGATCGCCGACACAGCGGTAGCCACTACTGGATCGACAGCGGGAGCGTATACCTGAAATGACAGCGACGACCACCACCACTCAGGCGTTAATCGGGTGGATTAATGAGACGCGCATGAATGCCCCTGTGCTGGACAACGATGCTGACGCCCTGCTTGCCCGCATCAACGCGGCGCAGGCGCGAGAGCAGGCTATTGAACGTGCCCTGACCCGCCAGAGCAGCATTGGACTTTACGGTCATTCGCAGAGCGCAAAAGCACACCTGCTGTTGTCGCTGTGCGGCAGCGGTAATGGACGGCTAAACGTTACGCCAGGCCAGCGCACCTTTGACTATTTTTCGCATATCAATCCGGGTCATGCCCTGACCAACATGGCCATCCGCTTTACCCGGGAAAACCGGGAGGTGGTCGATGAGGCGTTTCCGCTACGTCTGAGTCTGATCACCGAGGCCGAGCTGGTACAGCTGTTTATTGCCCGCACGACGCTGCATCCGCAGATGCGCGCAGTGGATAAGGCGGTCATTGAGACCCGTCTTGAGAAATGGCGTGGCCTGCGTCAGCCGCAGGGCGTACCGGGTATCACGGCGCAGGAAGTGGGTGCCATCGCCCGCTTCTGGCAGTGCACAATACCCGCTGCGAAACAGCAAATTGATGATACCCTGTGGTATGAGCTTGCCCAACTGGTGCCTTCACTTGATCTCAGCACCCGGGCAAGCGTCTGGTCGCTGCTGTGGGGTGAGCAACAGGAATTCACCCAACAGTGGCTGAAGCTCGCCCATGTTCTGCATCAGACCAGCCATGCCAGCGAGCTTGCTGCTCCGCTGAGTCTGCTGGTAGATAGCTTTGGCTTGCCGGGTGAAGGGTTCCTGACGCATGGCACCTTAACCCAGCAGGACGCACAGGAGACGCTGCTGCATCCGCTGAATAACGGCGACATGCTCAACGCCATCAGCCTCCCGGTTGACGTGCTGGCCTTCCTGACCCGCGAGCTGGTCCTGCCGGTTGAGAGTGGTGCGCTGGATAACGTTGATATCATTGATATTCCGGTCTTTGAAGACAGCAGTGCCGATCCGTTAGCGCAGGCAAAATGTCAGTGGCTGCTCGACCATTACCGCCAGCAGCTACAGCCTGACGTGCTGGTTATCTGCAATGCGACAGCGCAGCACGAGCAGACGGCCAAAAAAGCAAAAGTGTTAATGAACTGGGTCAAAGAGACGCAGCCTGCTGAAGAGTCTGCCCTGCCGGGGCTGGTGTGGGCGATTACCCCGCATGACGCCCGCTTTACCACCCGCCAGAATCTTGATGAAGCCGTACAGCATCTGCTCGGTAAACCGGGTTTACGCTGGGGCACGCTGCAGGCGCTGGATAGCCACAGCATGCAGCGCGTCATTGAGTGGTTGTCTCAGGCCACGCTCCCTGCACAGCGGCAGAAGCGCCTTGGAACGCTGAAAAGCTTGCTTCGCCAGGAGCTTTCGGCGCTGATGCGCAGCTATCTCGCCCCGCTGGTTGAGGAACCGGCTACCCGACGCGCACAGGCCGAAAACATGGTGCGCACCCTGCAAAGCAGTGCCGCCCGTCACGGCGAGCTTCTTGAAGGATTGATGCCGCCGATGAAAGCGTTTGAAACGCTGCTCGCCGTCCAGCAACCGCGCGAGGAGCAGGTCAATGGGCTGTTTACGGATACCATTGATCTGTTTACCGATAACGCCCAGGAAAGTGCTGGTCAGTTCCAGACGAAGGACAAGGCGCGTCTGGCACACAGAGTATGGATAAATCATCTGCGTCAGTGGAGCCGTAATGAGGCCACGGCCGCCCGTCTCGGTCTGGAACCCGCAGTATTACAGCAAATCGCGGATGTTCTGGTGGTCACCAGCTACCGGCTTAATCTGGCGCAACAGCTTCAGCGTATTGTCGAAGCGGATAAGAGCAGCGCCGCGCAACTGCACGCCGTGATGGGCAATTTCGTTGGCTGGCTGGGGTATGACCAAACGCCTTCAGCAGAGCGTCCGGCAAGCCGCATCCGCAAGGGACAGGCTATCTTCGTTACGCCCGTCGTCAGCAGCGCCGCGCCACGTCTGACGCGTCTGGCGGAACAGCCAGTCCATGCGGCCACCGCGTACGTTTACGACTGGCTGGTTGCCCTCTATAGCCGGGCGATAGAGAACATTGATTACCAGCATCCGCATGATATTCAACCTGACGCACGTCAGGCATTACGGGCTTTAATCATGTAGTTGCCATTCTTGCCGGGTGGCGCTGCGCTTACCCGGCCTACATTCCGCCATAATATCAATACCTTGCAAAATTCATCGTAGGCCCGTGCAAGCGTCGCGCCGCCGGGCGAAACTTTTGCGCACATCACTCCGTCATACACCCGGCTAACGTCTGAGCCAGTGCTGACGGATTTTCCCACGACATAGAATGCCCCGCCGCAGGGATAATTTTTACCTCAACGCCTTTCTGCTTCAGATTATCAACATCGTCGTCAGGCAGAGAATGTTCGCCGAAGATCAGCGTCACCGGGCACGAGAGCGACAGGAATTGCGTTTCCCATACCGGCATTACACCCTCAACCAGGCTCTTTGCTCCGCGCCAGACTGCATACGGCGCATTGCTTTGCAGACACCCCGCCCACGCTGAGGTTTCTGCGCTGAGCATGGCGTCATAACCCTGTTCCAGAAACTGCTGTTCGGTTTGCGCCGCAATCGAGCGGCTGAACATCCCACCACCCGCGTGAAAATTAGGTTCCGACACCATCAGTCCTTTAACACGCGTTCCCAGCATTGCCGCCGTTTCAATCGCGATACTGCCGCCCATGCTGTGGCCGTATAACCAGAAGGTATCCAATTCAAGGTGGTCAATCAGCTCTGCCACCACGCGGGCCTGGTCAGTGGTGTGATAGCTGTAATGCTCGGGTTTATCGCTGTAACCGCTGCCGGGCAAATCAATGAGAATGGCCCGGCGTGCGCCAAACTGAAGGTCACGGACAACGCGGGGATATTCATAGGAAGAGGCACACCCCAGCCCGTGGATGAAGACCACGGGCTCGCCTGAGCCGGGCAAATCATGCCAGCGCACGGTGCAACCCGCCTGCTGCGAGTAAAAACTGTTCATAAGCACTCCTTTTACGATGTACTGTGTATTTATACAGTTATTGAATCAGGAATGCCATGTTCATCTGGAAAAAGTGGAAGCGTGCTTCAGAAAAGCGAGATCAGGAGCGCAACGGGGAAGCTCATCGGCCAGGTCGACCCCACCAGAAACGCGCTGAGCAGGCGGATGCGTTTGCGATCTTTTGAAAGGAACCAGGTAATTAATGCACAGATGGAAGCCATCACTGCGTAAAAAACCAACATCTTTTGATACAACGTCATTCTGTATACCAGAGCCGAAAAAATAACCGCACGCAATATGCGTCATATGTTGATACAGATCAAGTTTTTTCGTTACAGAATAACCACTTAAATATTATGGCTAATAACAATGAAGTAGCTTGCTTAACACCCAGGGCGAAGAAGGAGAATGCCCGGCCGCGCAAGCGGCCAGGCAGGATGGCTTAGTGTTTGATCATCACATGCCGGACGACCGTATAATCCTCAAGCCCGTACACCGACATATCTTTGCCGTAGCCGGATAACTTCATGCCGCCGTGCGGCATTTCGCTCACCAGCATAAAGTGGGTATTCACCCAGGTACAGCCGTACTGCAACCGCGCACTCAGACGATGAGCACGGCCCACGTCTTTGGTCCAGACCGATGACGCCAGGCCATACTGTGAATCATTCGCCCAGGCCAGCACCTGCGCTTCATCGTCAAATTCAGTGACGCTCACCACCGGCCCAAACACTTCGCGCTGAACAATGGCATCGTCCTGTTTTGCCCCCGCCAGCAGGGTCGGCTGGAAGTAGTAGCCAGCCCCCTCCTTTTTGCTTCCGCCCGTCACAACGCTGATATGACCGAGCGCTTTCGCCTGATCGACAGCCTGACAGACGCGTGAAAGGTGAGCGGCCGAGCTGAGCGGCCCCAGTTCAGTAGCGGCATCTTCCGGCGCCCCCATTTTGAGGCTGGCGACCGCAGCACCCAGCTTTTCAACCAGCGCAGGATATATGCCTTTTTGGGCATAAATGCGGCAGGCCGCCGTACAGTCCTGCCCGGCATTGTAGAAACCAAACGTTCGCACCCCTTCGACAACCGCGTCCAGGTCAGCATCATCAAAAACGATCACCGGAGCCTTACCGCCCAGCTCCATGTGGGTGCGCTTAATGGAGGACGCCGTATGGCCGATGATATGCTCGCCGGTGGCAATTGAACCGGTCAGCGACACCATGCGGACTTTGTCATGCCCGGTGAGCGGATCGCCAACCGTCTTACCGCGACCAAATAACACGTTCACAACGCCTGCCGGGAAGATATCTTTCGCCAGTTCTCCCAGTTTTAACGCCGTCAGCGGCGTGATTTCAGAGGGTTTTATCACCACGCAGTTACCGGCAGCCAGCGCGGGTGCCAGCTTCCATGCTGCCATCATCAGCGGGTAGTTCCACGGCGCAATCGATGCAACTACCCCCACCGGATCACGGCGGATCATCGAGGTGTGCCCCTCAAGGTATTCACCTGCGGCCAGACCGTTCAGGCAGCGGGCCGCCCCGGCGAAGAAACGAAACACGTCGACCACCGCCGGAATTTCATCCCCCAGAGCACAGTGGAGCGGCTTCCCGCAGTTGAGCGATTCAAGCCTGGCAAATTCTTCACCCTGCGCCTCAATGGCGTCAGCCAGTTTCAGCAGACATTCCGCACGCGCTTTGGGCGTGGTCTGCCCCCAGTCGATAAAAGCCCGATCGGCGGCCTGAACAGCCGCGTCAACTTGCGCGACAGAGGCTTCAGCAATCTCCAGCAGTACTTCTCCGGTGGCCGGGTTGTATACCGGCTGTTTTTCGCCTTGTCCGGCGACCAGTTCACCCTTTATCAGCAGATGTGTTTGCATAGCATTGTCCTGTTCAAATCAATGTTATTTCCCGCTGCCGGCGATGTTCTCGCCATCGCGGGTTAGCCACCAGGCACCCAGAATGGGGAAAGTTGTCACCAGCATGACCAACAGTGCAACAACGTTGGTGACCGGCACGTCGCGAGGACGGCCGAGCTGATTGAGCAACCACAGCGGTAACGTGCGCTCGTGTCCCGCCGTAAAGGTTGTGACGATGATTTCGTCAAACGACAGGGCAAAGGCCAGCATTCCGCCCGCCAGAAGTGCTGAACCCAGATTGGGCAACACCACATAGCGGAAGGTTTGCCACCCGTCAGCCCCGAGATCCATTGACGCCTCCACCAGACTCCAGGAGGTGCGTCTGAACCGGGCAATGACGTTGTTGAACACCACCACCACGCAGAATGTGGCGTGCCCGACAACGATGGTGAAAAAACCCGGTTCAAGGTTGAGCGTTTTAAATGCGGTCAGCAGCGCCAGACCGGTAATGATTCCCGGTAAGGCAATGGGCAACAGCAGCAATAGTGAAATGGCGTTTTTGCCAAAAAAGTCGCTTCGCCACAGTGCCGCTGCAGCAAGCGTGCCAAGCACCAGGGCAATGGCGGTGGAGAGTGCGGCAATTTGAAGTGACAACGTCACGGATTCAATGATATCGCCACGCCCCGCCGCCACGCTAAACCACTTGAGCGTCAGCCCCTGCGGCGGGAAGCTGAAGGCAGCATCTTCAGTGTTAAAGGCGTAGATCGCGATAATCAGCAACGGGAAGTGCAGGAAGATGACGCCTCCCCATGCGGCCACTTTCAGGAACAACGGTGCGCGTTCAGAGTGCATCGAATGCTCCCAGACGTTTCACGAACGCCAGATAAAGCGAAATCAGCACAATGGGAACCAGCGTAAACGCAGCCGCCATGGGCATATTGCCGATAGCGCCCTGCTGAGCGTAGACCATGTTACCGATGAAATAGCCCGGCGGCCCCACCAGCTGCGGGACGATGAAATCCCCCAGCGTCAGGGAAAAGGTAAATATCGAACCCGCGGCAATTCCCGGGATCGCCAGCGGCAATACAACATAGCGAAAGGTCTGGCGGGGGCGCGCGCCGAGGTCGGCTGAAGCCTGCAGTAACGACGCTGGCAGACGTTCCAGCGCGGCCTGCACGGGCAGGATCATAAACGGCAGCCAGATATAGACAAAGACCAGAAAGCGCCCCAGCCCGGAGGTGGATAACGTGTTACCGCCTATCGCCGGGAGCGTAAGAAGTGAGGTGAGGATCGGTTCCAGCCCCATATGACTGAGAAACCATTGCGCCACACCATCCTTCGCCAGCAGCAACGTCCAGGCGTAGGCTTTGACAATGTAGCTCGCCCACATCGGCAGCATCACGGCGATATAGAAGAACGCTTTCCACTTGCCGCGGGTGTAACGCGCCATATACCAGGCCATCGGGAATGCCAGAATGGCGCTGGCCAACGTGACCGCGATCGCCATCGTTAAGGTGCGCAGGATGATGTCGTAATTTGCCGGATTGAAGAGCGCCTGAATATTCGCCAGCGTCAGGTCCGGCGTGACCGCCATGGTGAAGTCGTCAAAGGTGTAAAACCCCTGCCACAGCAGGGTCAGCAGCGATCCGAGATAGACGATGCCAAACCACATCAGCGGGGCAAGCAGCAGCAGGAACAGGCCGAGCGACGGCTTACGCCAGAACAGTGCCGTCATGCGGCTCAAGCGGCCGTGCGGTGCGGGAGGATGAGCGACACTCATATCCATTTCACCTTTCCTCATGCAGGCGAATCATCGCCTCGCGTGACCACGAGGCCATCACCGCCTGCCCCGGCGCAATGCCGCTCAGCAGCGAGACATCGCTGAGGTTGGCCTGGCTGACCAGCAGTTTGGCCCCCTCGGCAAGCTTCAGCTCCAGGCGCGTGGCGGCTCCCTGATACTGAACGGCCTGCACGATACACTGAACCTGAACATCACCGCCCTCGTTCAGGCGAATATGTTCCGGGCGCAGGGAATAGATACCTTCCATGCCGCAAATTTTCTGCGCAAGCGCTGCATCAAAGACGTTGGACGTGCCCACAAAACCGGCGACAAACGGCGTGCGCGGACGCATATAGAGATCGCGCGGGGTATCCACCTGCTCGATGCGGCCGTTATTGAATACCGCCACCCGGTCCGACATGGAGAGCGCTTCGCCCTGATCGTGGGTGACGAAAATAAAGGTAATGCCGAGTTCCTGCTGAAGTTTCTTCAGCTCGAATTGCATCTGTTCGCGCAGTTTGAGATCGAGCGCGCCCAGCGGTTCGTCCAGCAGCAGGACGCGCGGTTCATTGACCAGCGCCCGGGCGATGGCGACACGCTGGCGCTGGCCGCCGGAAAGTTGCGAAGGTTTGCGGGCGATGGCAAAGCTCAGCCCCACTTTTTCCAGGGCATCACGCGCCTGGGCATGGCGTTTCTTCTTGTCGACGCCTTTCACCATCAGCCCGTAGGCGACATTATCGAGGATCGACATATGCGGGAACAGCGCATAATCCTGAAAGACGGTATTTACATCCCGCTCCCATGGCGGTAGCGCGCTCGCCTCTTTGCCGAAAATAGAAATCGTGCCGCCTGACAGCTGTTCAAAACCCGCTATCAGGCGCAGGCAGGTAGTTTTGCCGGAGCCCGAAGGCCCCAGCATGGAGAAAAACTCCCCGTCGCGAATGGCAATGGTCACCCCGTCCACCGCCCGCACATCGCCATACAGCCGGGAAACATTGTTAAATTCTACTGCGTACGTCATGTTCTGCTCCCGGGCGATTATCGTCCACCCATGATGGCGATGTAATCCTGCGTCCAGCGGCTGTACGGCACGAACTTGCCACCTTGAGCAGTCGGGGTTTTCCAGAACAGGATTTTGTCGAACTCGTTATAACCGTTTGTTTCACAACCTTTATCACCCTGCAGCGTACTGGCTTTACACCCTTCAGGCACGACGGGCAGTGAGCCGAACCATGCCGCCAGATCGCCCTGCACTTTTGGCGTCAGCGACCAGTTCATCCATTTGTAGGCGCACATCGGGTGTTTTGCCTGGGCGTGGAGCATGGTGGTATCCGCCCAGCCGGTTACCCCTTCTTTCGGGAAGACGGTGGCGATGGGCTGGTTCTCAGCCTTCAGCGCATTTGCCTGATATGGCCAGGCGCTGGAAGCCACAACGCCTTCATTTTTGAAGTCGCTCATCTGGACGGTAGTGTCATGCCAGTAGCGGTGGATCAGGGCATGCTGGTCGCGAAGCACTTTCAGCACCGCGGCATATTGTTCTTCGGTGAGCTGGTAGGGATCGCTGATGCCCAGCTGTGGCTGGGTGGCTTTGACGAACAGCGCCGCATCGGCGATATAAATTGGCCCGTCATATGCCTGCACGCGACCCTGATTGGTTTTACCGTCCGGCAGATCCTGTTTGGTAAAGACCACACTCCAGCTGTCCGGTGGCGTCGGGAAGGTTTTGGTGTTGTACATCAGCAGGTTTGGCCCCCACTGATAGGGTGTACCGTAGACCTTGCCGCCCACGTTAAACCATTCCCCCTTCACAATGCGCGTGTCGAGGGTTTTCCAGTTCGGGATGAGTTCGGGATTTATCGGCTGAACGCGTTTGCCCATGATCAGGCGAAGCGATGCATCGCCTGACGCGGTGACCAGATCGTATCCCCCTTTCGCCATCAGGCTGACCATTTCATCTGACGTGGCCGCCGTTTTCACGTTAACGGCACAACCGGTCTCTTTTTCAAACTGGGTGACCCAGTCATAGTTTTTATCGGTCTGCCCACGCTCGATATAGCCCGGCCAGGCAATAATATCCAGACGACCTTCCCCGTCACCCATCGCCTTAGGTGGTTCTGCGGCGTGCGCTGTCATGATAGTCATGCCGAGCGCGCACAGGCTGCTGCGGGCAAATTTTTTGCTCATAAGAATTACTCCTGTCGCAATGAAATTTAGCGGCAGCCGTGCCGTAAAAATATCTCCCTTATTAAACGTAGACCGCGCAATTGCGCCGCACCGTTTGGCTTCAGGAAATTTCATCAAGGTGTGACCGAGGGCGCATTCCCCGTTAACTGGATTATAGACAAGGGGTTAGCGGCGCGAGGCAGTATGCAGATTTCCTATGACCGGGCACCGCGAAATATTCGTAGCGCCGTCATCAGGATAAGAAATGTTTATTTAAATAAGGGGAAAAAGATTATTTCAACATCGTGCTAATTAATTTTCCTAACTGAATCACCGCCTGCTCTTCTCGCTCTCCCCACGCCCAGGAGGTATTAAAACGGAAGAACGGTGTCCATGTGTCAGAAGTGGAAAACATTTTTCCTGGCGCAATGCTGATATGGTGCGTTAAGGCCTTTTCACTCAGCAGCCCGGCATCCAGCAGTGCCGGAAGCTCCAGCCATAAAAAGTAGCCGCTGTCGTTATGGTGAATTTTGACCCCGGCGGGCATATGGCGCAGCAGTGACTGCCAGGCTTGCTGTTTTCGCTCAGCGAGCGTTCGTCGCAGGCGGCGAAGATGGGCGTCGTAGCGTTTAGTCGCCAGGTAGTCCACCAGCGCAAGCTGCATAGGGGAGCTGGTCGATAACGTGCTCATCAGTTGCAACTGCTGAATGCGTCGCGCATGTTTTCCGGCCGCCACCCAGCCGATACGGAATCCTGCCACCAGACATTTTGAAAAAGAGGAGCAGTGAAGCGTCATGTCGTCCCGATCCCAGGCTTTTGCCGGAAGCGGTTTTTCGCGGCCGAAATAGAGCTCGCTGTATACATCGTCCTCAATCAGGGTGACGTTATGCTTTGTCAGGAGGGCGACCAGACGGGCTTTTTTCTCTGCACTTAGCGTAAAACCAAGCGGATTCTGACCGTTGGTCATCAGCCAGCAGGCTTTTACCGGATAGTCATTCAGCGCCTGTTCAAGGGCGTTCAGGTCTATCCCCTCCCGGACGTCCGTGGCGACCGACAACGCTTTGAGCTTCAGGCGTTCCAGCGCCTGCAGCGCGCCATAAAAGCAGGGGTTTTCGACAATCACCCAGTCGCCAGGCTCCGTCACCGCCTGCAAACTCAGGTTCAGCGCTTCGAGCGCACCTGCGGTAATGACAATTTCGTCCGGCGAGATGTTCATCCCCTGCTGCGCATAGCGGCGCGCAATGGCGTGGCGGAGTTCAGCGTTACCCGGCGGCAGGTTTTCAATCACGCTCATCGCAGTCGCCGTTTTGCTGACGTTAGCCAGCGAGCGGTTGAGCTGCTGAAGCGGGAAAAGCCGGGGATCGGGAAAGGCGGATGCGAAAGGAACGACAGACGGATCGCGGCTGGCCTGAAGGACATCGAAGATATAGGTGTTGATATCCACCGCTTCGTCACGCATCACCTGGGCAGGCGGCACAGGCTGGTGCGTGGTCGGGCGCGAGGCAACGTAATAGCCCGATTGTGGCCTGGCGACAATGCGTCCCTGACTTTCCAGCATCTGATATGCGTGGCCAACGGTCATGAAACTCATGCCGCTGCTCGCCACCTGCTCTCGCAGGGAAGGCAGTTTATCGCCCGGCAGCCATACGCCAAGCTCAATTTGCGAGATAATTTGTTGCGCCAGACGCTGGTATTTTTTCATCAGATTCTCCTTATTGCCGACAGTGTATATCAGCAGGAGAAAAAGAGAAGATTTTGCTAACTGTTATGAAAAACCGGGTAGATTACTTACGGTACTCGGTGGTGTGATTCATCGCGGAACGCGCAGCAGCGAGGTGGTCGAGCGTGATCATCGACGATTTGCAAAAAATGCATTTTGCGCCGAATGGGTTTTTCTCAGACACATCAAAGACTGAAGTGCGGTACTGCGAGCCATGACAGCATGGGCAGCGGAAATGGATATAAGAAGTCATAGGATTCTCCTGTTAACGTAAAAACGTAAATTACTAATGGGCCGATTGGGCAATATTGGTTTTAAACAAAACGAATCGGAATGTAGATAAAGACCCAAGAGAGGCTGCGGAGAGGCACAACGTGATGAGAACTGCTTTATAAAACTACGTCAGATATTTTTTGGACTCAAAACCAGAAATCCATTAACGCATGTTGCTGACGGCAAAGCAAGCGGATTGATGCGTAAAATGCATAAAAATAAATTTTTTATTCACCCATGCTGAGCATGGCGTTACATATAGACAAAATCAATTCTACAAGAAAGACTTATAAATCAATTAAATATAAATTTTTTGCATGACATTTTATGCCTAAAAATCTTATCAGTTCGGGAGTATTACCCTTCTTACAGATACAAACTGTTAATGAAAAAAGGAGTACAAAATGGCAATTCCGGCATACCTATGGCTTAAAGATGACGGCGGAGCAGATATTAGGGGCGCTGTTGATGTACAGGAACGCGAGGGCAGTATCGAGGTGTTGGGATTCGGTCATGGGCTACATTTGCCAACAGATAACATGACGGGAAAAATTACTGGCACGCGTATCCATTCAGCGCTTGTCTTTGAGAAAGAATTTGACAGTTCAAGTCCATATCTCTACAAAGCCGTCGCAAAAGGTCAGACTCTAAAAAGTGCCGAATTCAAATGGTATAAGATCAACGATGCCGGACAGGAAGTTGAATACTTCAATATGTTTTTGGAAAACGTTAAAGTCGTATCCATATCTCCACTCATGCATGATATCAAAAACCCAGCAACAGAGAGACATAACCATCTAGAAAGTATCGCATTGCGTTACGAAAAAATAACCTGGAAGCACTGTGACGGGAACATTATTTTTTGTGACGAGTGGAAAGACAGATGATTCGCTGCACTTTTCATTTGAATGGCAATCAGCTTTCTACATTGAGCTGTCCCGGTTTAGGATTTTTTCCCGCGTTTTCTGGAAATGCGGGTTATAACAGAAATAATCCTGATGCCGTTGCAACTGCGGAAGTAGGCCCCTTACCTCCGGGACTCTATTATATTGTTACACGTCCACGAGGCGGGCTTGGTACCCACTGGCATGACGCAATAAAAGGTTTAGAGAGTGGATCTAATCGTGATTTTTGGTTTGCCCTCTACCGCCACGATAATCGCATTGATGATAGAACGTTTATCAATAACGTTGAGCGTGGATCTTTCCGCTTACATCCCGCTTCTGGAATTAGTAATGGATGTATAACCTTACCTAACCACTCTCATTACAGAATACTCATGCATGGGTTACTCGCTTCAGGTACGGTAAACGTTACTGCTGGATTAAATGCGCTTGGAACAATACAGGTATATTGATGAATGCAATAAAGCATGTCCTTACCTGGGTCGTACAAACATTGATGTTGTTAGTTATTTACTCTCTTTTATGTTACTTCCTGCCGGATGTATTCCTGTATCATCTCTACACGAGACATTTTGGTTTTGTCACTGAGCTTGAATGGAGTGAAAGCTATACACTATTTCTGTTCATTGTTTCATTTTTGTTCAACGCCATACTGATTTATCTTTGGGCATTAAGAAAGTAAACCTCTTACTGGGCGGAAATATTGCCGCCCAGAAATAATTTCAGCAAAGGCAAGTAAGCAAACTGTTATAGGTAAATACACCCGGTCTGTTTCTGCCCCCCAGAGCTGGCGCGGCTTAGAATGGCATCGACATAATTACATCGCGGAGTTTTGCATGTTTGGTTTGGATGCTTTTCACCTTGCGCGGATACAGTTTGCCTTTACCGTATCCTTTCACATTATTTTCCCGGCAATCACCATCGGCCTGGCAAGCTATCTTGCCGTGCTCGAAGGATTATGGCTGAAAACAAAAAATCCGGTCTGGCGCTCGCTTTACCATTTCTGGTCGAAGATTTTTGCCGTTAACTTTGGCATGGGCGTAGTCTCCGGCCTGGTCATGGCCTACCAGTTTGGCACCAACTGGAGCGGCTTTTCACAGTTTGCGGGCAGTATTACCGGCCCACTCCTGACCTACGAAGTGCTTACCGCCTTCTTCCTTGAGGCCGGTTTCCTCGGCGTGATGCTGTTCGGCTGGAAGAAAGTCGGACCGGGACTGCACTTCTTCTCCACCTGCATGGTGGCGCTGGGGACTATTATCTCCACCTTCTGGATCCTCTCTTCGAATAGCTGGATGCAGACCCCGCAGGGCTATGAGATTGTCAACGGCCAGGTGGTGCCGGTGGACTGGTTCGCTGTGGTGTTCAACCCCTCCTTCCCTTACCGCCTGCTGCATATGTCGATCGCCGCGTTCCTCAGTAGCGCCCTGTTTGTTGGTGCATCCGCAGCATGGCATTTGCTGCGCGGGAATAATAATCCTGCCATACGGGCAATGTTTTCAATGGCACTGTGGATGACGCTGATTGTCGCTCCCCTCCAGGCTATGGTTGGTGATATGCATGGGTTGAATACTTTAAAGCATCAGCCCGCCAAAATTGCCGCCATTGAGGGCCACTGGGAAAACCCACCGGGCGAGCCGACCCCGTTGCTGCTGTTTGGCTGGCCTGACATGGAGCAAGAGCGCACCCGCTTTGGTCTGGAGATCCCGGCGCTGGGAAGTCTTATCCTGACGCACAGCCTGGATAAACAGGTCCCAGCCCTTAAGGAGTTCCCGAAAGAAGATCGCCCAAACTCGACCATCGTCTTCTGGTCATTCCGCATCATGGCGGGCTTAGGCATGCTGATGTTGCTGCTTGGGGTGATGGCGCTCTGGTTGCGCTACAAAAAGCGCGTTTATTCATCCCGCCCGTTCCTGTGGTTTGCCCTGTTAATGGGCCCATCCGGGCTGATTGCGATTCTGGCAGGCTGGGTCACCACCGAAGTGGGCCGCCAGCCGTGGGTGGTCTATGGACTCCAGCGAACGAAGGATGCGGTATCAGCCCACGGCGATCTGCATATGAGCGTGAGTTTGCTGGCCTTCTTCGTCGTCTACACCTCGGTGTTCGGCGTCGGCTACAGCTATATGGTTCGCCTCATCAAAAAAGGCCCGCAGCCACACGAATCTTTCGCCACCGCGTCCGATGGACGTCCTGCGCGCCCGCTTTCAGCCGTCACTACTGAACATAAGGAGCAGCCGTAATGGGTATCGATCTTTCCATTATCTGGTTTGTGATCATCGTCTTTGCCACGCTGATGTATATCGTCATGGACGGCTTTGATCTGGGGATCGGGATGTTGTTCCCCGCAACGCCAAACGCTGACGATCGTGATGTGATGGTCAACAGCGTCGCGCCGGTATGGGACGGCAATGAGACCTGGCTGGTGCTTGGCGGCGCCGCCCTGTTCGGCGCATTCCCGCTGGCGTATGCGGTGATCGTTGATGCCCTCACCATTCCGCTGACATTAATGCTGATCGGACTTATTTTCCGCGGGGTGGCATTCGAGTTTCGTTTTAAAGCCACGCCCGCCCACCGCCCCTTCTGGGATAAAGCGTTTATTGGCGGTTCCATTCTGGCAACGTTTACCCAGGGCGTGACGGTGGGCGCCGTCATTAACGGTTTTACCGTGACAGGCCGAACGTATACGGGTGGTCCGTTTGACTGGTTTACCGCATTTAACCTGTTCTGCGGTGCGGGTCTGATGGTGGCCTACGCGTTGCTGGGATCGACGTGGCTGGTAATGAAAAGCGAAAATGCGCTGCAGAAAAGGATGCGGGCGTTATCCAAAACGTTACTGATTATCCTGCTGGCATTTATTGCGGCGATCAGCCTCTGGACGCCGCTGGCCCACCCGGCCATTGCCGCACGCTGGTTTACGCTGCCGAATCTGTTTTATCTGTTGCCGGTTCCTGCGCTGGTCGTGATTTTTAGCCTGTGTCAGTGGCGCTGCCTGAATAATCCTGACAGCCATAACCGTCCGTTTATCCTGACGTTAGGGCTGATATTCCTTGGTTTTAGCGGGCTTGGGATCAGCATCTGGCCGCATATTATTCCGCCATCCATCACCTTGTGGCAGGCCGCTGCGCCAACGCAAAGCCAGGGCTTTATGCTGGTGGGTGCGCTGTTGATCATCCCCGTCATTCTGGTCTACACCTTCTGGAGTTACTACGTATTTCGCGGCAAAGTTCAGCATGGGGAGGGTTATCACTGATGCAACAACCGGTCTGGAAAAGAGTGTTGTGGCTGGCCATTATCTGGGGCGGCAGCGTACTGGCGCTGGCTGCGGTCAGTATGCTCTTTCGCATATTGATGACGGCAGCCGGGTTTAAATCTCATTAATCGTCATTCCGGGCAACCGCTGCGTTGCCCGGCTCTCCCCGCACTTTCAGATAAACCCCATTAACGCACGTCAGCGTATCGTTACACTGGTAAAAGATTCACAGTATTTATTATTTGAGAACAAAAATGAAAAAGCTCATTGCGTTAAGTGTTATCAGTCTTGTCCTGACCGGCTGCGTTAATCCGGGCAAAGCGTCCGTTCAGCCAGAGCAGCTGAAGAACCATCGTTTTGTACTGGAAAATGTGGATGGCAAAGCCGTGAAGGGCATGCCAACACCACCTGAGATCAGTTTTAACGCGCTGCCCGCTCTGAACCTGGTAGATAACATCAGCGTGTCTGGCACGATGTGTAACCGCTTCAACGGACAGGGGAAATTGTCCGAAGGTGAACTGACAGTGAAAACGCTGGCAATGACGCGCAAACTCTGTACTGAACCGCAGCTTAACGAACTGGATCACACCCTCGGCGACATGCTGCGCAAAGGGGCGCAGGTCGACCTGACGGAAGACCAGTTAACGCTGGCGACCGCCGACAAAACGCTGATGTTTAAACGTGTTGACTGATCAGTAATTACCGCAGCTTCCAACGGCAAGCGACTGTTCACTGCAGCGTTTGCCGTTTGGCAATGCGCACATCCCAATAGCTGAACCATCAAGCTGGCGGGCAACCGACAGCGAGCCGCCAATCATGGCACAGTTGGCTTGTCCTGAGCTGGACATTGACGCTCTCATTCCCGGCGCTACGTGAGCCGCCGTCGCCTGCTGAACAGGCTCACTGCTACATGCCGACAATAATAATGCGGCACACCCAATCAAAAATGCTGAACGCATGCTCTCTCCCCCGTAAATAATGCGAAACCTATGCATAATAGGCATCACCTCCCGTGTCGTCGAGAGCGGAAGTGCGTATTTATGCGCTACTGAAACAATTTCTCGCAATTTTTTTACCCTTTAGTTGATCTACTCATTGATGACGAGAATATCGAGGACACAAAAGCGAAAATCGTAAAACCCCCTGTTTGCTAGACTAAAGAGATAATATTCAAAGCTTGTCGTCTTATGACAGGCCCTCTTTTTTGCGCAATGTAAGGGTGTCGTCCTATGCAAACTATTGACGGTAATGGTGCAGTTGCCTCAGTCGCGTTTCGCACCAGCGAAGTTATCGCCATATACCCGATTACGCCAAGCTCGACCATGGCGGAACAGGCGGATGCCTGGGCGGGAAACGGGGTAAAAAACGTCTGGGGTGATGTCCCGAGAGTGGTTGAAATGCAGTCTGAAGCGGGAGCGATCGCTACGGTTCATGGTGCGCTGCAGACAGGCGCGCTCTCCACGTCGTTTACCTCCTCACAGGGATTGTTGTTGATGATCCCGACGCTGTACAAACTCGCCGGCCAGCTGACCCCCTTCGTCCTGCACGTCGCCGCACGTACCGTTGCGACCCATGCGCTCTCCATCTTTGGCGATCACTCCGACGTGATGGCCGTGCGTCAGACAGGCTGCGCCATGCTCTGCGCCAGCAGCGTTCAGGAAGCACAAGATTTTGCGCTGATTTCGCATATCGCCACGCTTAAAAGCCGCGTGCCGTTTATCCACTTCTTTGATGGTTTCCGCACGTCTCACGAAATCAACAAAATCGTCCCGCTGGCGGACGATACTATCCTGAATCTTTTGCCGCAGGCGGAAATCGACGCGCATCGCGCCCGTGCCCTTAACCCGGAACACCCGGTAATTCGCGGGACATCAGCCAATCCGGACACCTATTTCCAGTCCCGTGAAGCCACGAATCCGTGGTACAACGCGGTTTATGACCACGTCGAGCAGGCAATGAATGATTTTGCCGCCGCGACCGGGCGCACGTACAAGCCGTTCGAATACTACGGCCATCCGCAGGCTGAACGCGTGATTGTGCTAATGGGTTCCGCCATCGGCACCTGTGAAGAGGTGGTTGACGAGCTGCTGACCCGTGGAGAAAAGGTCGGCGTACTTAAAGTGCGTCTGTATCGCCCGTTCTCGGCCAAACATCTGCTCTCTGCCCTGCCGGAAAGCGCGCGTACGGTGGCGGTGCTCGACCGAACCAAAGAGCCTGGGGCGCACGCTGAACCGCTTTACCTGGACGTCATGACCGCCCTGGCAGAAGCCTTTAACCAGGGCGAGCGTGAAACACTTCCGCGGGTGATCGGCGGTCGCTATGGCTTATCCTCCAAAGAGTTCGGGCCGGAGTGCGTGCTGGCGGTATTTAATGAACTGCGGGAAGCAAAACCCAAACCGCGCTTTACGGTGGGTATCTATGATGATGTCACGAACCTGTCCCTGCCGTTGCCGGAAAATACTCTGCCTTCAACCGCCAAACTTGAAGCACTGTTTTACGGCCTGGGCAGCGATGGCAGCGTCTCGGCGACCAAAAATAACATCAAGATCATCGGTAACTCGACCCCGTGGTATGCGCAGGGTTACTTCGTCTACGACTCCAAAAAAGCGGGTGGCCTGACCGTTTCCCACCTGCGCGTCAGCGAGCACCCTATCCGCTCGGCCTACCTGATTTCTCAGGCCGACTTTGTTGGCTGCCACCAGCTGCAGTTTATCGACAAATACCAGATGGCGGAGCGCCTGAAGCCAGGCGGTATTTTCCTCCTCAATACGCCGTACAGCGCGGATGAGGTCTGGGCGCGTCTGCCGCAGGAAGTACAGACGGTCCTGAACCAGAAAAAAGCCCGATTCTATGTGGTCAACGCGGCAAAAATTGCCCGCGAATGTGGCCTGGCTGCACGTATCAATACCGTGATGCAGATGGCCTTCTTCCATCTGACCCAAATCCTGCCGGGCGACAGCGCACTGGTAGAGTTGCAGGGCGCGATCGCCAAAAGCTACAGCAGCAAGGGACAGGAGCTGGTAGAGCGTAACTGGCAGGCGCTGGCGCTGGCGCGCGAGTCGCTGTCCGAGGTGCCGCTGCAGCCGGTGAATGACGCCAGTCCCAACCGTCCTCCGGTGGTCTCTGATGCGGCGCCTGATTTCGTTAAGACCGTAACGGCAGCCATGCTGGCCGGGCTGGGTGACGCCCTGCCCGTCTCCGCGCTGCCGCCTGATGGAACCTGGCCGATGGGTACCACGCGCTGGGAAAAGCGCAATATCGCCGAAGAAATCCCGATCTGGAAAGAAGAGCTATGCACGCAATGCAACCACTGCGTCGCGGCCTGCCCGCACTCGGCCATTCGTGCCAAGGTCGTGTCACCGGAAGCGATGGAAGACGCACCGGCCAGCCTGCACTCGCTGGATGTAAAATCCCGCGATATGCGCGGACAGAAATACGTTCTGCAGGTCGCGCCGGAAGATTGCACCGGCTGTAACCTCTGCGTTGAGGTCTGCCCGGCGAAAGACAGGCAGAACCCGGACATTAAAGCAATCAACATGATGTCGCGCCTGGAGCACGTTGAAGAAGAGAAAGAGAACTATGACTTCTTCCTGAATCTGCCGGAAATCGATCGCAGCAAACTGGAACGGATTGATATTCGGACTTCGCAGCTCATCACGCCGCTGTTCGAATACTCTGGTGCCTGTTCCGGCTGCGGTGAAACGCCGTATATCAAGCTGCTTACTCAGTTGTATGGCGACCGGATGTTGATTGCTAACGCCACCGGCTGCTCGTCCATCTACGGCGGTAATTTGCCCTCTACGCCTTATACCACCGATGAAAAGGGTCGCGGTCCGGCCTGGGCAAACTCACTATTTGAGGATAACGCCGAGTTTGGCCTGGGCTTCCGCCTCACCGTTGATCAACACCGCGCGCGAGTGATGCGCTTGCTGGAGCAGTTCGCCGGGCAAATTCCTGCCGAACTGAATGCCGCGCTTCACGCCGAAGCGACACCCGACGTGCGTCGCGAGCAGGTGGCAGCGTTGCGTCACGCCCTTCAGGGGGTCGCGGGTGCAGAGCAGTTGCTGACCGACGCTGACGCGCTGGTCGAAAAATCCATCTGGTTGATTGGCGGCGACGGCTGGGCTTACGACATCGGCTTTGGCGGGCTGGATCACGTCCTGAGCCTCACCGAAAACGTCAACATCCTGGTGCTGGATACGCAGTGTTATTCCAATACGGGTGGGCAGGCGTCGAAAGCCACACCGCTGGGCGCCGTCACGAAATTTGGTGAACACGGTAAGCGCAAAGCACGCAAGGATCTCGGCGTGAGTATGATGATGTACGGCCACGTTTACGTCGCGCAAATCTCGCTCGGCGCGCAGCTTAACCAGACGGTGAAAGCGATTCAGGAAGCAGAAGCCTATCCCGGCCCATCGCTGATCATTGCCTACAGCCCGTGCGAAGAGCATGGCTACGATCTGGCGCTCAGCCACGATCAGATGCGTCAACTGACGGCGACCGGCTTCTGGCCGCTGTACCGGTTCGATCCGCGCCGTGCGGACGAGGGGAAATTACCGCTGGCGCTGGATTCGCGTCCGCCGTCAGATGCGCTGGCAGAGACGCTGATGCAGGAGCAGCGCTTCCGTCGCCTCAATGCGCAACAGCCTGAGGTGGCGGAACAACTCTGGAAAGACGCCGCCGCCGATCTGCAAAAACGGTATGACTTCCTGGCACAGCTGGCCGGGAAGGCCGAAAAATCAGCCAGCGACTAACGCCACTGCCCGGCTCGTCCGGGCATTTTTTTGTCATAAAAAAAGCCCGATGCTTTCACATCGGGCTAATCCAGATAATCAATGAATATCTTTTAGCTACCTAAATAACATTCATGTGAATTATGGATAAATAATCTTAAAGGCATATAACGACGGAAAGACTACCTGAACTGGCGACTCATTAAAAATTTTTATTTGTTATGGTATAACCTTAATTATTCACCAAACAAATGATCATTACCGTGGTTTAATTCAGTTTAGATTTAACTCAATTCGTAACAATTATATTTTATTACTCTTCTGCGGAGTGTTTTAGCATGAGACCACTTTCTTATTTGGAAAGTTCAACAGGTAATTAAATAAAAACAACCGCAAAGGAATACCAAAATGCAAAGAAAAGTACTGGCTCTGATGATTCCGGCTCTGTTAATGGCTGGCGCAGCACATGCGGCAGAAATTTATAATAAAGATGGCAACAAATTAGACCTGTACGGAAAAGTAGACGGCCTGCACTACTTCTCTGATGACGCCTCTAAAGATGGCGACCAAACCTACATGCGTCTGGGTTTCAAGGGTGAGACGCAGATCAATGACATGATGACCGGCTACGCCCAGTGGGAGTACAACATTCAGGCTAATAACACTGAAGGGTCTGATAACCAGTCCTGGACGCGTCTGGCCTTCGCCGGTGTAAAAGTGGGTGACTACGGCTCGTTCGATTATGGCCGTAACTATGGCGTGCTGTACGACGTGGAAGGCTGGACCGATATGCTCCCTGAATTCGGCGGCGACTCTTACACCAATGCGGATAATTTTATGACTGGCCGTGCGAACGGCGTCGCAACCTATCGTAACACCGACTTCTACGGTCTGGTGCCGGGTCTGAACTTTGCGCTGCAGTATCAGGGCAAAAATGAAGATGCCAGCAACAACCAGGAAGGCACCAATAATGGCCGCGACACGCGTCATGAGAACGGTGACGGCTTCGGTATTTCGACCACCTACGACCTTGGCATGGGCATCAGCGCCGGTGCTGCGTACACCTCTTCTGACCGTACCAACGACCAGGTGACGAATACCACTGCGGGCGGTGATAAAGCAGATGCCTGGACGGCAGGCCTGAAATATGACGCCAATAATATCTATCTGGCGGCGATGTATTCTGAAACCCGCAACATGACCCCGTATGGTGATAATACCGACACCGTGGCGAACAAAACCCAGAACTTTGAAGTGACTGCGCAGTACCAGTTCGATTTCGGTCTGCGTCCGGCCATTTCTTATTTGCAGTCTAAAGGTAAAGACCTGGCCAACGGTCAGGGCGATCAGGACCTGGTTAAATATGCGGATGTAGGCGCTACCTACTATTTCAACAAGAACATGTCCACCTACGTTGATTACAAAATCAACCTGCTGGATGAAGATGATAACTTCTACAAAGACAACGGCATCAGCACCGATGATGTCGTCGCGTTAGGTCTGGTTTACCAGTTCTGATGATCAGAGCCCGCGAAATGCGGGCTTTTTTTTGAATGCCATCACAAATGGTAGCTTCAGAAAGGTTTTGGTTGAGGCTAAGTTGAGAGAAAGCAGGTTAGACTGCGCAGATAGCCCTTTCTTCATTAAGGACAACTGCGTTGTTTGCTCGTCTATCCTTAACCGTACTGACTCTTTTAGCCTGTTTATGGATGGCGTTGATTTTTGATTTCCGCGATATTGTCGGACATCTCGGTGCGTTGTTGACCCGACTGGAAGGCGGTTAATCCTGCCCATGCAGTAATTAGCTTTTATGGGTCTCTCTTTTGCGAAACGAGAGATAACCAAACACCCCACTTTCGCCGTCCTTCGGATGGTTTACACCGTCCATTACCGTCACTTCGGGGAAATCAAACGGCGAGACATTTTCTATACAGGACACATTCACGCCGTATTCATTAGGGTTAGAGCGACGCTGATGGAACGTGTATATTCCGCAGACTGAGCAAAAGAAATGCCGCGCCGTCCCGGTGTGAAAACGATACTCCGTCAGCTTGTCCTCGCCTTTGGTTACGGTAATTCCCGATAACGGAGCAGAAACCGCGACTGCGCCCCGCATACGACAAAAAGAGCAGCTGCAGCGCCGCGCGGTGTTAAAGCCATCAGAGAGTTCGACCGTAAAGGCTACCGCGCCACAATGGCACTGCGCATGACGTACTTCAGCCATCGTTATACCCCTTTTCTCACCAGCTGAGCGGCTTTAACGAAAACCTCATCTTCGACACCATCGCCTTTCTGCCTGCCCAGCCTGACCAGTTCATCCACTATGCTGTCGCGATCGATCGGTCTCTGTGCGGAAACCAGTCCAATAACAGCGGCGCCGATCGCCAGCCCCACTAATCCTGTTTGTTCGTCTTTGTTCTTCATCTTCATGCTCCTGATACAACAAACAAGCGTAGCAGGATTTCAAAAACGCGGCGTCAGACCGTATTTGGGCGTTTTGATATTTGCCGCCCAAATCTTGATATCATTTTGCAGGAGTAGCGTGAAATCGGATTTTAGATAGGTCACCAGGCTATTGACGCTGTTCGCATCCACCACGGAGAAATGGTCTATTCTGTTCTGTCCAACCTGAACACAGCGATATTTTGCGGCCAGCACTTTGCCATTCACATTAAGCTGCTGGTTATTATCATCGCAACGGCCTTCAGTGATGTACGACACCACCAGATTTGCGGATTTACGCTCAGGCTGGAATATACTCACCATGACAGGAAAACCGTCCGAGGTCTGCGTCATGTCATAGAGAACGGCATTTTTTATATACCAGGTATTATATTCCCGCTCCTGAAACGCTGACCAGCCAGGCGCAGAGAAAAACACCAGTGCTGCCAGTGCAATAGATTTTCTATTCATGGGATGCTGTCGTCCGTGTTGTTGCACGTATTATTCAGATTGTGCAAAAAACAGCAACCCACCAGGAATTGGCCTACTACTTTTGGCAGTAGGCCCGTTTCACGTTATTCAGATGCGTTCTCACCCGTCGCTGTCAGCCCGACACGCTGACCATATGAGAGCTCTAAGGTATTTCCGTCAGGATCGGCAAAGAATACGTAATACCCGACGGGATCACCCAGATCCTCCGGTGCTTTACGTAATACCCCTTCCTCAGTGGCCATCGCCGTTTTTCTGTCAATTTCTTCACGCGTGGCGCAGGCAATCCCAAGGTGGCCAAAATTCCCCAGCGGCGTATCGGTCACGTTGTCTGCCTGCACCAGAACCAGCGCAAAAGGTCGGGTGTGGTCAGTCAACCATGCCACTTTTCGGGCATCAGGAAGGCCGGGTTCACGCGAATGAATAACGTCCATCCCGGCGTATCGGCGATAGAACGTGATGCTTTTTTCCAGGTCCCTGACCATAAACGCAACATGCGTGAAGCCTGCATCGATGTCTTTCATTTTAAGTTGTTACTCCTGTATCAACATGTCGAAGACATCTTAAAAGCTCAAGTTAACATGAGGTCAACGGGAATGTGTGCGGTCCTGACAACGCTCAATAAGGGGTAAAAGGAGAGAAATAAAACAGCGCCATCATGGCTGAGAGACTCACCACAACACTGATCCAAAACCAGGTTTTGAACGGCTGCTTTTGCGTTTTATGGCGAAAGAGTTGTTGACCCAAAATCGCGCCAGGCCATCCTCCCACAACACCGTACAGGAGTAACGTAGTTTCCGGCACCCTGCGCATCCCTTTCCGTGCTGCCGTTTTATCGGCGCCATAAATGGCCATCGTCAGCACATTGATCAGCAGGAACCACACGGCAAAGGAAGACGAGGAGAAAAAGCTGCCGATCGCAGCGACAAGCAGGAGCAAAAAACAAAAACGATTGAGCGTCATAGGAACAGTCACTGGATTGGCGGGCGGATCTGGAAAGCCATTATACGCTATCTTAAGATAGTGTCAGGTTAAGGTGATTATTCCGTAAAACATGCTGGCATTCGTCGCAGCAATCCGTACCATACACGGCACACTTTCGCAGGCTGGTTTTCACTGCAGGCGCGAACCCGTCTTTTATTACCCGTCGGATGGGCACACAAATGCGCAGAGGGTGTTTGAAATCATGCTATCCCGCTGGTGCCCATTTGAGGTTTGAGTTAAGAATAAATGCAAGCTAATCAAGAAATTAACAAGAAAGAGCAATACAACCTGAACAAACTGCAAAAGCGTCTGCGCCGTAACGTGGGCGAAGCCATTGCAGACTTCAACATGATTGAAGAAGGCGACCGCATCATGGTTTGCCTGTCAGGGGGTAAAGATAGCTACACCATGCTGGAGATCCTGCGCAATCTTCAGCAAAGCGCGCCGGTTAATTTTTCGCTGGTCGCGGTCAACCTTGACCAGAAACAGCCGGGCTTTCCGGAACACATTCTGCCGGAATACCTGGAAAACCTGGGCGTTGAGTACAAGATCGTCGAAGAAAATACCTACGGCATTGTGAAAGAGAAGATCCCGGAAGGGAAAACGACCTGCTCGCTTTGCTCCCGTCTGCGCCGTGGCATTCTCTATCGTACCGCGACGGAACTGGGTGCGACCAAAATTGCGCTGGGCCATCACCGCGATGATATCCTGCAGACGCTGTTCCTGAATATGTTCTACGGGGGCAAGATGAAAGGTATGCCGCCTAAGCTGATGAGCGATGACGGCAAGCACATTGTGATCCGCCCTCTTGCCTACTGCCGCGAAAAAGACATTGAGCGTTTTTCACAGGCGAAAGGGTTCCCGATCATTCCATGTAACCTGTGCGGCTCCCAGCCAAACCTGCAGCGTCAGGTGATTGGCGACATGCTGCGCGACTGGGACAAACGTTACCCGGGTCGCATCGAAACCATGTTCAGCGCGATGCAAAACGTGGTCCCTTCACACCTCGCTGACGTTGAGCTCTTCGACTTCAAAGGCATCAACCATGATTCAGAAGTGGTGAATGGCGGTGACCTGGCATTTGACCGGGAAGAGATCCCCATGCAGCCTGCGGGCTGGCAGCCGGAAGACGATGATAACAAACTGGACGAACTGCGTCTGAACGTGCTGGAAGTGAAGTAATCGGTTAGCGTCTCAGAAAGATCTTCTGAGACGCTTTATGCCTTATTTCAGTAGACGTACGCGGCAGGTTTTACCTTTAATCTTGCCATTTTGCAGCTGCTTCCATGCCTTATGGGCAACTGCATGACGCACGGCCACATAAACATGCGCCGGATGAACCGCAATCTTACCGATATCCGCCCCTTCCAGACCGATATCGCCAGTTAATGCCCCTAACACATCACCCGGACGCATCTTGGCTTTTTTGCCGCCATCAATACACAGCGTCGCCATTTCGGCCTCCAGCGGCACGAGTTTAACGCTGCCCGGTGCATTCACCCAGTTCAGCGTGATCTGCAGCATTTCAGCGAGAATATTGGCGCGCTGCGCCTCTTCCGGCGCACAGAAGCTGATGGCAAGACCGCTGTTTCCTGCACGTGCGGTACGGCCAATACGGTGGACGTGGACTTCGGGATCCCATGCCAGCTCAAAGTTTACTACCAGCTCAAGGGATTTGATATCCAGACCGCGCGCCGCCACGTCGGTCGCCACCAGTACACGGGCGCTACCGTTGGCGAAACGCACCAGGGTCTGATCGCGATCGCGCTGTTCCAGATCGCCATGCAAAGATAAGGCGCTCTGCCCCGCCGCATTCAGCGCATCACACACCGCCTGACAGTCTTTTTTAGTATTACAAAACACCACGCACGACGCAGGCTGATGCTGGCTCAGCAATTTCTGCAGGAGCGGGATTTTTCCCTGCTGTGAGGTTTCAAAGAACTGCTGTTCGATGGCCGGGAGCGCGTCGACGCTGTCTATCTCGATAGTGAGCGGATTTTTCTGCACGCGACCGCTGATTGCGGCGATGGCTTCAGGCCAGGTCGCAGAGAATAGCAACGTCTGGCGATCGTCCGGCGCGAAGCGGATCACTTCATCAATGGCATCACTGAAGCCCATATCCAGCATTCTGTCCGCCTCATCCATCACCAGCGTGCTTAATGCATCCAGCGAAACGGTGCCTTTTTGCAGGTGATCCAGCAGGCGGCCAGGGGTCGCGACAATAATGTGTGGCGCATGCTGGAGCGAATCACGCTGTGCGCCGAACGGCTGTCCACCACAGAGCGTCAGGATCTTGGTATTAGGCATAAAGCGCGCCAGGCGACGCAGTTCACCCGCGACCTGGTCTGCCAGCTCGCGGGTCGGGCACAATATCAGCGACTGAGTCTGGAACAGCGACGCGTCAATATGCTGCAGCAGACCAAGACCGAATGCGGCCGTTTTCCCACTGCCGGTTTTCGCCTGCACGCGTACGTCGCGGCCCTCAAGGATAGCGGGCAGCGCGGCCGCCTGAACAGGCGTCATCGTGAGATATCCCAACTCGTTGAGGTTGTCGAGTTGGGCGGCAGGCAGAACATTCAGGGTAGAAAAAGCGGTCACAGTAGTCTCTCGTGGTGATCTTTACGGTCAGATGGCGCGTATCCTCGCAGATCTCAGGGTTCGATGCGACAATTTAATCGGTTCTTCATCCGGCGGCGGATCGGGCATCGGCTGCGGACGCGGTATGGGATCGGGCATCGGCACGGGATCGGTGGGAACAGGGTCGGACTGACGCGATTGTTGCACGAGCAGAGCGAGTAAAATGCTCATCTTTCCCTCCAGGCTTGGTTGTCGTCCCTTTTAGGGTAGACGCTGAGAAACAGGAGGCAAAAAAAAGCCGACTATTAAAGTCGGCGTCGTACGAATCAATTGTGCTATGCAGTAATTCAAAAAAAGGAAGTAAGACAATATGGAGCGCAACGCCCATCGCTTGACGTTGCATTCACCTGCGGGAGTAATATTGCACCTTGCCGGGCTGATGTTTATTGACTTCGCTCAATTAAAAGAGCGTTTTAATCTCAGCAAAAGGGCAAAAAAACGTAAATTTACAGCCATTTACTACGATGCAACCACCATGCAACACCACCAATCAAAACAACTAACATGACGCAAAACGCGGTGAAGCCGTAATGGTAAGCACCACCGGGGATCCCCCCCAGATTGACGCCAAACAGCCCTGTCAGGAAGGTACTGGGTAAGAAGACCATCGCCATCAGAGACATCGTATAGGTTCTTCTCGCCAGTGACTCCTGCATCACCTGAGCAATTTCATCCGCCATCACCGCCGTTCGCGCGATACAGGAGTCGATCTCATCAAGTCCCCTGCCGAGTCTGTCAGCTATGTCCTGCATTCTGCGGCGCTGATCGTCATTCATCCAGTTGAGTCTTTCGCTGGCCAGACGGGCATACACATCCCGCTGCGGTGTCATATAGCGACGCATCACGATCAATTGCTTACGCAATAACGCCAGAAAGCCGCGCGGCGGGATCTGTTGATCGAGCAGGTTATCTTCCAGGTCGATGATTTTATCGTGCAGCTCTTCAATAAACTCGCTCGCATGATCGGTCAGGGCGTCACAGACGTCCACCAGCCAGCTTCCGCAGTCGACAGGTCCGGTCCCCTCTTTGAGATCGTTCACAATGTCGTCCAGCGCCAGGACCTTCCGCTGGCGGGTGGACACAATCAGCCCGTCGTCCATATAGACGCGCATCGCCACCAGTTGATCGGGACGTTCATCCGTACTGCCATTTATGCAGCGCAGGGTGATAAGCGTTCCGTCACCCATTCTGCTCACACGTGGGCGCAGGCTTTCTCCTGCCAGGGCGTCGCGCACGTTGTTGGGCAACAACGGGGTCGTGGCCAGCCAGTCAGCACTTTCCGGATGGGTATAGTTGAGATGTAGCCAGCAGGGATGCTCTTTATCAATGACATCATTATCTTCCAGCGGCCGGGCACCGCCGCGACCGTCCAGCACCCACGCAAAAACTGCGTCAGGAACGTTAAGTTCTGATCCTTTAATGCTCTCCACTGCGCCTCCCCCCTGTTTAGCTCTTTCGATGTCAGTCTAGCTTCCGTCGGGGGTTAAGCAACAACTATGTCTCGCATGGCGCTGAAATCGCTCAGGAATTGTACATACTGTGTTTCAGGAGAAGAAAAGCCTGGCATGCCAGGCTTTGAAGTGCTGTCAGAGCGAGTGCTCAGGCCGCTGGAGGAAAGGTGCAGGGCCGGTCAACGATGACGGCGAGTGTCCCTGCTCAAGCCTGAAATTGCGTGTCCGCGTTTGCAGTTCAATCACCTGATTACGCAGGACATCAGAGGAACCATTGAGTTCCTCCGCCATCGCGACGTTACTTTGCGTGACCCGCTCCAGTTCAGACAGCGCCAGGGTGATCTGGTAAATGCCTTTCTCCTGCTCAGCGGTCGAGGTAGAAATCTCATCCATCAACCGGCTGACATTGCCGGAACCGGTCACGATTTCATGCATATTCTTTTCCGCTTCCGACACGACGCTGGCACCCTGGGTAACATTACTGCTGGTGACGTCAATCAGCGTCTTGATGTTTTTCGCGGCCTCCGCACTGCGGTGCGCCAGGTTTCTCACCTCTTCCGCGACGACGGAGAACCCTTTGCCGTGATCGCCCGCCCGCGCCGCCTCAACCGCCGCGTTAAGCGCCAGGATATTTGTCTGGAATGCAATTCCGTCGATTAGGGAGATAATTTCCGTCATCTGCTGCGCGCACTCGGTTATGGATTGCATATTGCTGGCAACCTGCTCCATCAGCTCTCCTCCCTTACGCGCCTGCAATGTCGCGACGTTTGCCTGCTCGCTCGCCAGACGGGTGTTATCGGCATTGTTTCGGGTACTTGCCGCCATCTGCTCCATACTGGCAGCGGTTTGCACCAGAGAGGCAGACTGCTGCTCGGTTTTCACCGAGAGCTGAGCGCTACGGGCAGAGAGTTGATCCGACAAGGTCATGGCGTTTTGAGATGACGCCCTGATCTCACGCACCAGCGTCGCAATGTTGCTGGAAAGACTATTAATTCCGGGGATTAATCGTCCCGCGCAGTTATTGCCAAACTCAGGGATTGAGACACCAAGATTACCTGCGGTCACTTCTTCAATACTTTTTTTCACAGTATTGATCGGCGTCACAAGAAACTTCGTCATATAACTCCAGAGCAAAAACAGCGCAACGAAATTAACCAGATTAATCGAAATGAAGAGAGAGAAATTGCTGGAAAATAGAGCAACGATACCTGCATTTACCAAAAAAAGGCATAACAGGAACCAGGCAATGAAGGTCCTGACACTAATATTTCTTAGCATGATTTTACCCACAACTTATATTTTGGTCGGCATTAAGACTTATAGCATTCACTTTTACGTTTGTCCTCACCTAACGCGCTGGTTTCTCGTTTCGCCGTTACGCACCCGATATTTAGCTTAAGTCAGGTAAAAAAAGCGTATTAGTAAAAATGTGCTGCGCCGAATGCTGTGATACTGGTTCACAACCACGTTAAGCGATACCATCACCTGCGACGAGACGATTCGTTCGTCCACGTATTTAAGGCGCTTTGCTAGTGATAGTGGTCTATGTTTAGCAATGCTTAATAAGTTAAAAACGAGAATATATTTTATATTCCCGGTGAGTATAGAGTTGTTATATGACTGGTCATTTTTCACGATAAATAACTAATATGGTTTGAATGCGCATTTTCGTTGCCCGATAAAAATGTGCCGGCAGGCGAAATCGGTAACCCTCTCAGGCGTGGGATTGCATAATGCTCAATATATCGTGGGACCCTGTGTTGATTGCTGTCTCTTATCTGGTGGCGTTTATCGCCTCCTTTGTAGCTCTGGACAGCGCCGGGAAAATTCCCCTTTCCAGCCGAAAAGCGGCTTTGTTCTGGCGGATTGCCGGAGGCGTAACGCTGGGCATCGGGATCTGGTCAATGCATTTCATCGGCATGCTGTCGATGCAAATGCCCATGATGATGAGCTACGACCTCTGGATAACCCTGGCCTCACTTGGTGCGGCGGTTATAGCCTCCACAACGGCCATTAATATTGCCGTTACGGGCAAACACCTCTCCCTGTTTAGACTGACAGTCGCCACGATCATTCTCAGCGCTGGCGTGGTCTCGATGCACTATATCGGTATGGCCGCATTGATGCTGGAGGGAAGCATCCTCTGGGATCAGCGGATTGTCGGTTTGTCCGTGGTAATTGCGGTTGTCGCCTCCGGTGTGGCGTTGTGGCTGGCTTTTCGTCTCCGGGATAAGCACAAAGGGGTCTTTGTAAATCGCATTCTCGCGGCCTTAGTCATGGGTGCCGCCATCTGCGCAATGCATTATACGGGCATGAGTGCCGCGCATTTCCATGAGATGGCACGCACGCTTCCCGGCGGGATCGGCGAGCTGGGATTATCCATATGGGTTTCCGTCACCACGCTCTCACTTCTTGGCGTGATGTTAATTATTTCACTAATCGATTCGCACTGGCGCACCACCCGGCTGACGGACAATTTGCGACAACTCAATCGCCAGCTTGAGCTTCAGGCTCGCTTCGATGCCCTCACCGGGCTCGCAAACCATCATCAGATGGATATCCGAATGCAGGACTGTCTTCGCAGCGCCTTGCTGAGCGAGAAACAGTTTGCCGTGATCTTCCTGAATGTCGATCACTTCAAACGCGTGAATGATACCTGGGGCCACAGCGTGGGTGATGAGTTACTAATCACTATTGCCCAGCGCATTACGTCCCGGCTTACCCGTGAGATGACGCTGGCCAGACTGGGCGGGGATGCTTTTATCCTGCTGGTTCCCGAATGTGATGATGAAAAGCTTAATACCCTGCTCACCACCCTCCTCGCGGATATGCGCCGCCCGCTTTCACTCTGCGGTCACACGCTAAACACCACCATCAGCGCGGGGGTCAGCCTCTATCCGAAAGATGGCGAAACGCTACATGAACTGAAGTTTAAGGCTGATGCAGCCTTACAACATATTAAAGAGGATGGACGTAACGGCTGGGCAATTTACCGTCCGGAGATGTCAACAACAATGCCGGCGCAACCGGGTTTTCTTCAGGCGCTTTCTCAGGCCCTGGAACGCGATCAGTTTGAGCTCTGGTATCAGCCAACCTGGCACGCGGAAGATAAGACGATCCACGGTTTTGAAGCACTTCTCCGCTGGCGTCATCCGGAGCAAGGCGTTTTGCTGCCGGGACTGTTTTTACCCACGCTGGAACAAACGGGTTTGATTATTCCGGTTGGCAACTGGGCGATTGAGGCCGCGTGTCGGCAGCTTCATTTCTGGACGGAACAGGGTTTCAGTCAGTGGACATTGTCGCTCAATTTATCCCCCGTTCAGTTCGAACAGCCGGATATCTTTCACATCGTCTCGTCGATGCTGGAAAAATATAATCTGTCTCCCTCCCGGCTGATTCTGGAGGTAACAGAGAGTACCGCGCTTAAAAATCTCGACCGCAGTATCGAGCTCCTGAACGCCTTTAACCATGCGGGTGTCACCGTCTCTATTGATGATTTTGGTACTGGCTATTCTAACCTGCTGATGTTAAGCGTTCTCCCGGCAAAAGAGCTAAAAATTGATAAGAGTTTTGTCACCTCTATGCTGGAAAACGAGAAAAGCCGTAAGCTGGTGGAAACCATTATTAATATCGCCCGGACCATGGAGATGAATGTCGTTGCTGAGGGCATTGAAACGGACGAACAGCAGGCGATACTGACCAGCCTTGGCTGTGACTATCTGCAGGGGTTCCTTTTCTCCCGCCCATTGCCTGCGGAACAGGTTCCGTGGCTGCTGCTACAGAAAAACTCAGATAAACAAATTATACCCATGAGTAAAATTCATACGGATCCCGCATTTATTTCACAAAAAAATCATGCCTGACAGGATTGAATAGCGTATGTTTCAGAGGAGTGGACGCGAGTTAATCTGACGTGATTGTCAGGCATAAGATGCCGATGAACAGGAAATGCCTATGTCGCAAAATGGTTTTGATGCGCTGAATGCAATTAAAACGCCCGTGTGGCTCATATCTCCTGTTTCAGAACAGATCATTTTTGCCAATGTGGCCGCAACACAGCTGATGGGTAATAAAACACTGGATGGCTTGCGTAAAGGCACCTGTTCCGCAAGTGCGCAAAGCGTGTTGTCGATGTATGTTCCTGAACTGAAAAACGATCACGATATTGTCGAGATCTGGACGATTAGCCGTGCCGGGCAAGATACACCGTTAAGCTGCCGCCTCTCTCTCTCCCACTTCACGCCTTATGGCGATGTTATCGTTTTTGAAGGGATTTCTTCTCAGGCCCCATCAGGCCTGAAAGCCAGCCGTTCCACAACCTATCAGCGTAAAAAACAGGGTTTTTACGCCCGTTTTTTCCTGACCAACAGTGCGCCAATGCTGTTAATCGACCCAGCTCGCGACGGGCAAATTGTCGATGCAAACCTGGCCGCGCTCAGCTTTTATGGCTATTCGCATGATGAAATGTGCAATAAACACACCTGGGAGATAAATACCCTGGGGAGAGGTGTCATGCCCATTATGACGGAGATTGCCGCACTGCCCGGCGGACATAAGCCGTTTAATTTTGTTCACCGTCTTGCCGATGGCACCACCCGCCATGTCCAGACCTACGCGGGGCCCATTGAGATTTACGGTGACAAACTGATGTTGTGCATCATCCATGATATCACCGAACAAAAAAGGCTCGAGCTGGAGCTGGAAAATGCTGCGTTACGTGACTCAATGACAGGCTTACTTAACCGACGCCAGTTCTACAATATTATCGATCAAACCAACCTGAGCCACCTTTCCGCGCAACAGCAATTTAGCCTGCTGCTGGTGGATACCGATCATTTTAAAAACATCAACGACCTCTTCGGCCATCTGAAAGGTGATGAGGTGCTTATCGCCCTTTCCCGCACGCTGGAAGCCTGCAGCAGGCAAGATGACCTCGTATTTCGCTGGGGAGGGGAAGAGTTTGTCATCCTCCTGCCGCGCACCTCTCTCGACACTGCCATGAAGATTGCCGAATCCGTCCGCGCGGCGGTAACCCGTATCACCATACCCGGATTACCCCGTTTTACCGTCAGCATTGGTGTGGCAAGGCATGAACCGGAAGAGAGTATTGATGAGCTGTTTAAACGCGTAGACGACGCGCTCTATCGCGCCAAAAACGATGGACGTAATAAAGTCCTTGCGGCATGAGACTGGAGTATACGGGAAAGCGTCGTTACAATGCCCCACTTATGTAAATCACTGACAGGTGGGTAGTCGCTACAATGGGAAAGACTGAAATAATACTCACCTTAATCATTTTCATCCTTATTATATTTGGCTTGTGGTTTATTTTTAGCGGTGAGATCTGGTATTTCGTTGAATATCTGGAAAATACCCTGTACCCGACCTTCGATGCGCTGTAGTGCAATAATTCATTTGCTTATTTTGCCTGTGCTCTGACGGGCTTTTTTATTTCCGGCAATTGAGCCATACCAGGCTATATCTTAATCATCTCTATAAATAAAGGTGAGGAAAGATGAGCAAGAAAATCCTGATGTTGGTGGGCGATTACGCCGAAGATTATGAAACCATGGTCCCGTTTCAGGCATTACAGATGATTGGTCATCAGGTGGATGCCGTTTGCCCCGACAAACCGAAGGGGGACTACATCATGACGGCAATCCATGACTTCGACGGTGCCCAGACCTACAGCGAAAAGCCCGGCCACCGTTTTGTCCTCAATGCTGACTTTTCCGCCGCACGGGAGCAGGATTATGACGCACTGCTTATCCCGGGCGGCAGAGCGCCAGAATATTTGCGGTTAAATGACGATGTGCTCAAGCTGGTGCAGGCATTTGACGCGGCACGTAAGCCAATCGCCGCCGTGTGCCATGGTCCGCAACTGCTTGCTGCTGCCGGCATACTAAAAGGCCGAACCTGCAGCGCCTACCCGGCGTGTGCGCCTGAAGTGCGTCTTAGCGGTGGACACTACGCCAGTATCGGCATCGACCAGGCACATGTAGACGGTAATCTGGTCACCGCCCCCGCCTGGCCAGCTCATCCACAGTGGCTGGCGAAGTTTAGCGCTTTGCTGGAGTAACAGTGGTGCTGCCCATCAGCGGCACGCGCGGGCATAAGTAAAAACTGGCGCCAGAATGCGCCAGTTTTCAGTGCGACAAGGTCATTCTCCCCCGTCAGTGCTTCTCAATATACATCGTCCGGCTATACGCCACGTCTTCCGGATTATTAATAGGATAGCCTTTCACCCACGGCTTAATCAGGCGGCCATTGGTGTACTGATAAATCGGCGCGATAGGCGCTTTCTCCGTGAGGATTTTTTCCGCCATGTTGTAGTCCGTATTGCGCGCTTTCGCCGTGGTTTCCAGCGTCGCCTGGTGGATAATTTTATCGTAGGCCGGGTCGTTGAAACGCGAGATGTTACCGCTGTGGGTTGAGGTTAGCAGTGAAAGGAAGGTCGATGGCTCGTTGTAATCGCCCACCCAGGAGGCGCGGATCACGTCAAAGTTACCGGTATTACGGCTGTCAATATACGTTTTCCACTCCTGGTTTTGCAGTTTGACATCCACACCGAGATTTTTCTTCCACATTGACGCCACCGCGATGGCAATCTTCTGATGATTTTCTGAAGTATTGTACAGCAGGGTCAGCTTCAGCGGACGCTGAGGGCCATACCCCGCGGCCTGCAGCAAGGTTTTCGCCTGGGCGTTCAGCTCCTGCTGCGACATCTGTTCAAATGGCGAGGCCTCCGGGGTGAACCCGGCCGTCACGTCAGGCGTGAAGTGCCATGCGGGCTTCTCTCCCGTGCCTAACACTTTTTCCGCCATAATGCGGCGATCGATGGTCATGCTCAGCGCCAGGCGAACGCGGGAGTCGGCCGTTGGGCCCTTTTGCGTATTGAACGCATAGTAATACGTGCCCAGCTGAGGCGGCGTGTAAACCTGTCCCGGAATATTCTTCAGGAGCTTCTGATACATGTTTTTTGGGAACGATTCGGTAATATCAATATCACCCGCCAGATAACGTTTGCTGGCCGATGATTCCTGGTTAATCGGTACGAAGGTGACCTTTTGCAGGACGGTTTTTGCATTGTCCCAGTAGTGGGTATTGGGGACGACAACCAGTTTTTCATTCACCACGCGGTCATTCAGGACATAGGCACCATTGCCGACCAGAGATCCCGGACGGGTCCACTCTTTACCACTTTCTACGTTGGCTTTTTGCACCGGGTAGAAGGCAAAGTTAGCCGTCAGATTACTGAACCACGGCAGCGGTTTGTCCAACTGGACGCGTAATGTTCTGGCATCGACCGCCGTTACGCCAAGCGTATCGGGTGCAGCTTTACCATCAATAATGGCCTGCGCGTTGTTGATACCCGCCAGGGCAGCAAACCAGGCAAACGGAGAGGTCGTTTTCGGATCAACCAGACGCTGCCAGCTGTAGACAAAATCCTGGGCGGTGACAGGCGAACCGTCGGACCACTTCGCGTTATCGCGAAGGGTAAATGTCCAGATGCGGTTATCGTTGCTCTGCCAGCGCGTTGCCACTCCCGGCGTCAACTCCCCTTTCTCATTCTGATTCACCAGACCTTCGAAGAGATCGCGAATCACCTGAATCTCTGGCAGCCCCACCGCTTTTGCCGGATCGAGTGAAGCCGGTTCGTCTTTAATGTGTCTGACCAGCTCCTGTTTTTGCGCCAGTGCCGTACCCTGTGGCACATCCGCAGCGAAAGAGAGTGAAGAGAGTCCGCACAGGCACAGTGCGGCAAAAAGACGCGAAACAGGATGCTTCATAAGATCCCCTTTAATGAATTCAGGTAACAAGCAGATGCGTAATTATTTGTTTCGACAAAAAGAAATGCAAATAACTTACTCCCGAATAGTGATTTAAGGCAATCCTCAACCATTTCGGAAACTATTTGATTAACCGCGTGTTTTGCACAACACTGCGAGTAGTGATCTTTTTATCAGGATTTCGTATGACAACCACCCGACCGAGAGCGGAACGCGGCGTCTTTCCGCCGGGCGCTGAGCAATATGGCCGCTCATTTTTAGGCGCATCGTTGATCTGGTTCCCCGCCCCCGATGCCGACCGCGACAGCGGCTTGATTCTTGCCGGCACGCACGGTGACGAAAACTCCTCCATCGTGACGCTTTCATGCGCGCTGCGGACACTAACGCCCTCATTACGGCGTCATCACGTGATTCTGGCGGTTAACCCGGACGGCTGTCAGCTCGGTCTACGCGCCAATGCGAGAGGCGTGGACTTAAATCGTAATTTCCCGGCAGCAAACTGGCGCGCCGGAGAAACCGTTTATCGCTGGAACAGCTCCGCCGAGGAGCGTGATGTGGTTCTGCTGACGGGAGATAAACCGGGCTCGGAGCCTGAAACCCAGGCGCTGTGCCAGCTCATCCATAAGATCCACCCTGCATGGATTGTCTCTTTCCACGATCCGCTGGCGTGTATTGAAGATCCGCGTCACTCCGAGCTGGGCGCCTGGCTGGCGGAAGCATTTGCCCTGCCACTCGTTACCAGCGTCGGCTATGAAACGCCAGGATCATTCGGTAGCTGGTGCGCCGATTTGAGCCTGCCCTGCATTACCGCTGAATTCCCGGCGATCTCGTCCGACCAAGCCAGCGAAAAGTACTTAAAAGCCATGATGGAGCTTTTACGCTGGCAGCCTCAGAGATGAAGCACGCCGCTGGTAAAATCAAGCGCGGGTGACACATCAACCGCCAGCCACGTCGGGCCATCCAGATCGGCGAAACGGACCTGATTAACCAGCGGTAGCGCCGCGCCGATCGCCCGGGACGTGCAGAGCATGCAGCCCAGCATCAGCTCAAATCCCTGCGCCCGGGCCTCTTCCGCCAGGGCCAGCGCCTCTGTCAGGCCGCCGGTCTTGTCGAGCTTAATATTGACCATCTCATAGCGCCCCTGAAGGTCGCTCAAACGTTCCCGGGTATGGCAGCTTTCATCCGCGCAGACGGGCAATGGATGGATAAAATTATTCAGCGCCGCATCATCTTCTGCTGGCAGAGGCTGCTCCAGCATGGCGACCCCCAGGTCGGCCAGCAGCTGACATCGTGCGGCCAGCCCTTCCGGGTGCCAGGATTCGTTGGCGTCAACAATGAGCGTGGCGGCGGGAACCGCTGAGCGAATAGCGACCATTCGCTCGCTGATCAGGCGATCGTCGAGTTTCACTTTCAATAGCGTTGCACCGGCGTCATAGAGCGCTTTTGCGCTGGCGGCCATCTGTTCCGGCTCACCGATTACCACCGTTTGCGCGGTAACCACCGATTCCGGCAGCACCACGCCCAGCAATGACGTCAGCGATGTTTGCTGTTTCGCCGCTTCCAGGTTCCAGAGCGCACAATCAATGGCGTTGCGCGCGGCCCCGGCGGGTAAACGGTGCTGGAGCGCCTCGCGAGAAAGTCCGGTTTGCAGGTCCGGAACCAGCGTCATGATATGCGCCATGACCGACGCGAGACTTTCCCCATAGCGCGGATAAGGCGTGCATTCACCCACGCCTTTAAAACCGTCCTCTTCGATTTCAACGACCACCACGCTGGCTTCGCTTCGGCTGCCGCGAGAGATCACAAACGGGGTATGCAATGGCCAGGCTTCTTCATAGACCTTAACGCTTCTCATCACTGACTCCTTGCGGCCCGGAAAGGCGAAAAAATTGGTTTGCCGTGTTATCTGCTGATGGCATACACTAGCCCCGACGTTAACTATATGTAAACAGGAAGATATCTATGTCACAACTCGTTCATTTCCAGGGCAACCCGGTTGCTGTTGCAGGTTCCATTCCGCAGGCTGGCAGCAAAGCGCAGGCTTTTACTCTGGTGGCTAAAGATCTGTCTGACGTCACACTGGCTCAGTTTGCGGGTAAACGCAAAGTGCTGAACATTTTCCCAAGCATTGATACCGGCGTTTGCGCTGCCTCCGTGCGTAAATTCAACCAACTGGCCACCGAAATGGACAACACCGTGGTGCTGTGCATTTCCGCTGACCTGCCATTCGCCCAGTCCCGCTTCTGCGGCGCTGAAGGCCTGAGCAACGTTATCACCCTCTCCACCCTGCGTAGCCCGGATTTCCTCGAAAAATACGGTGTTAGCATCGCGGAAGGTCCACTGAAAGGTCTGGCTGCACGCGCTGTACTGGTTATTGATGAAAACGACACTGTCCTTTTCAGCGAACTGGTTAACGAAATTACGACCGAGCCGGATTACACCGCCGCACTGGATAAGCTTAAAGCATAACAGTGACTTAGCAATTTATACTGCGTTTTCAAAACCTCGCGATGGCGGGGTTTTTTATTACCCACACGCTGAATCGTTAAAGCATAAATATGATAACTTCACAGTATTTATGCAATTCAATATCAGAAACTCAACAATAACGCGATCTTACCCACATAATACTGGTTAATATTTATCATCTTCGCCCTCAGTGAAGCACATCACATTTCCCTTTACGGCAAAACATTAGATTTGCTTACGAAATCAAATAATCGTTTCAGCAAAAAGGGATCAAAATGAAAATAAAACTGGCTTTAACGCTCCTTGCGGTAATGGTTTCTGGTCACGCCGCCGCAAAAACGTGGGTGCTGACCAGCGCTGAAAGCAGCGTAGAAAAAGGAAACTGGAAGATTTCCAGCGATGAGCTGAAAATTAACGACCAAACGTTCAGCATTGAGCAGAAAGTGTTGCACGGCGGAAAGCAGGAAGGCAGTAAAGTTATCATTATCAGCAGTAAAAACGGTCTGACAATTACCCTCAGCCCGACGCGTGGAATGAATCTTCTGCATGTGGAAGGTTTTGGTACCCGACTGGGGTGGAATTCTCCCGTTAAAGAGGTCGTTAACCCGGCGTATATAAATCTGGAAAGCAGAAACGGCCTCGGCTGGCTGGAAGGATTCAATGAGATGATGGTCCGCTGTGGTTATGAGTGGACGGGACACCCGGTCACGGCTGACGGCCAGATTTATACGCTTCACGGCAAGGCCGGTAATACCCCGGCTTCTCAGGTCGAAGTTGACGTTGCGGATACCGCCCCGTATGAAATTCGTATTCGCGGGTTAATCAAAGAGAGCACGTTTAAAAAAGCGGATCTGCAAACCATGACCGAACTGCGTTACGTTCCAGGAACTAACCAGTTCAGCCTGCATGATGTCCTGACAAACCATGCCGATTACCCTCATGACTATCAAATCATCTATCACAGTAACTTCGGGACGCCGATCCTCGAAGAAGGCGCACGCTTCCTTGCTCCGGCGGTAAGCGTGAGCCCCTTCAACGATTACGCTAAAGCGGACGTAGACAACTGGCAAACCTATGCCGGGCCGACAAAAGGCTTTGATGAGATGGTCTTTAACATCAAACCGCTTGCGGACAACAACCACGAAACCCTCGCGGCGGTGGTCAACAAAGCCGGCGATAAAGGCGCGTCAATTCAGTTTGATACACGCCAGCTACCCGTGCTGACCTTATGGAAAAATACCGATACGCCAAAACAGGGGTACGTTACGGGGATTGAGCCGGGTACGAGCTACGCCTACCCCGTGACCATAGAACGTGAGCAGAAACGGGTTAAGCAATTACAGCCTGGAGCCAGCGCGCAGTTTGATCTCACCTATACCCTGCTTCATAGCCCACAACAGGTGAAAGAGGTTGAAAACAGGATTGCGGCCATTCAGGGAGAGACAAAAACAGAAATCGTGACCACACCGCTGGCGAAGGAATAAACATTAAAAAAGCCTCTTTACAGAGGCTTTTTGCTATTCGTCACCTTTCTTATGATTCAAACCATACTCACGCAGCTTATTCGCAATCGCGGTATGCGATACGCCAAGCCGTTTTGCCAGTTTGCGAGTACTTGGATAGCTGCGATAAAGCTGCGTCAGGACGGAGCGTTCAAAGCGACTGGTAATATCATCCAGCGACCCTTCCATCGCCTCTTCACCTACCGATACCGTTCCGGCGTCGTAATCAGGCAGCAGAATATCCTGCGGACGTAGTTCATACCCTTCAAGCTGGGTAAGTGCACGATAAACGGCATTTTTAAGCTGACGGATGTTGCCCGGCCAACCGTAGCGCATTAACACCGTGCCGAGATCGGCAGAAAGCTTCGGACGCGGGACGCCCTGCTCGTCGGCAAAGCGGGCGACAAACAGTTCCGTTAACGGCATGATGTCCTGCGGACAATCGCGCAGCGGTGGAATGTTCAGCGTAAGGACGTTAAGGCGGTAATAGAGATCCTCGCGGAATATCCCCTTTTGCACCAGTTCCACCAGGTTTTTCTGGGTGGCACAGATGACACGCACGTCCACATGCACCTCATGATCTTCACCAACGCGGCGGAAGGTTCCGTCGTTCAGGAAACGCAGCAGTTTGGCCTGCATGCGCGGCGACATTTCACCGATCTCATCCAGCAGCACGGAGCCGCCGTTAGCCTGCTCGAAGAACCCTTTCTTGCCTTCCGGCGCGTGTCCAAACAGTTCGCTTTCGACAGCATCTTCCGGGATAGAGGCGCAATTAAGTGCCAGATACGGTTTTGCCGCACGCGGGCTTGCCAGATGCACAGCGTGAGCCAGCAGATCTTTCCCGGTACCGGTATCACCAGTAATCAGCAGCGGCGCGGTCAGGCTGGCGAGCTTGCGCGCCTGGTCAACCACATGACGCATTTTCGGGCTGACGGCAATAATCTGGCTGAATGCGCCGACATCCTGGCTGGAGAGGTTTTGCAGCTGGCGGCCCATACGTAACGTCGAGCGCAGCATAATTACGGCACCGGTCAGTACGCGGGTGTCGCTTTCCCCTTTCAGATAAACCGGTGTGATCTCCATCAGGAAATTCTGCCCGTTTATCACTACATGCTCGCTGTGAGTATTCTGCGGATTGCTGTCCAGCCAGCGCTGGAAGTTAAAACCCGGGACCAGCTGTGCGGCATGTTGATTGCTGAGCTTCTCCTGGCTCTGTGCGAATAGCTGACAGCTTGCGTGGTTAACGCGCTCGACTTTACTTTTCAGATCCAGAGAGAGGAACGGTTCAGGCATGGCTTCCAGCAGCGCGCTCAGTGCCAGGTGCTCTCGCTCGGAGGGCATCCAGGGGATAGTGCGCACATCCGTAACGCCAGCGATACGGCGGATTTCCGCCATCAGACTGCTAAAGGTATTGAATTCAATTTCGGCAAAATTGAGGTAAATTCGCCCGACAGGATCGATCTCAATGCCACGTAAATCAATGCTACGTAAAACAAGAAGATCGAGTAACTCGCGGGTCAGACCGAGACGGTCTTCACAGAAGACTTCAAGACGCATGGGAAATTCACCGTTTTAAGCCAGTAACGTTAAAATGATATGTCAGAACACGGTGAACCGGAAGATGGCTGTCAACAAATATTGACAGCCAGCACGATAAGTGAACAAAACCTCACGGAGCAGGTTTTTTATTGAGCGTCTCTTTAAGCTGGCCGATCAGTTCGCGCCGGAAATCCCCCAGCCGTGGCTTATCGCCATCGATCCACGGCAGCGGTCGGCACACTTCCATCGCCTTGATACCCAGACGCGCCGTCAGTAAGCCCGCGCCAATACCCTGCGCAGCGCGAGCCGAAAGACGCGCTGCCAGATCCTGCGACATCCAGTCCATGCCCACTTCACGCACCAGTTCGCTCGCACCAGCAAAGGCGATATTGAGTAACACCAGCTTGAACAGTCTGAGTCGACTGTAGTAACCCAGCTCGATACCGTAGAGATGAGCGATACGGTTAATCAAACGCAGGTTACGCCATGCGATAAACGCCATATCCACCAGCGCCAGCGGGCTGACGGCAATCATCAGCGTGGACTCTGCCGCAGAACGGCTAATCTCGCGTCGCGCCTGGGCATCCAGTACCGGCTGAACCATATGGGAATAGAGCGTTACCACTTCCCGGTCATTCTGCGTTTCATGGATGGCGGCATACCAGCGCTGAAGCGCCGGATGCGACTGATCGATACCGGCCTGGCTGGCCAGTTTCTCACAAAACGCGCGGCCTTTGCCGGTTCCGTGGCTGTGGAGGAGATCCCGCGCTTCATCACGCTCATGCGCGCGCTGTCGCAGACGCCAGAGACGTCGCCACTCCGTCGCAACAGACCCCACGCCCGCGCCAACAATCAGCGCACCTGCGGCACATCCGCCCAGTGCGACCCAGTCCTGCGTTTGCCAGGCGTTCATCGCCCACTGGACGCCCTGCCCGACCACGCTGACGCCGAACAGTGCCAGACCGGCGGTGACCATTCTGCGCCACACACTGCGTTTTGGACGCAAAGCGGCCTCCACGACCGCCTCCGCTGGCCCCTCCTCAACCGCGGGATCGTCCGGCAGTGCCGGGGCAAAGTTCTCTGCCTGCGTACCGCTGAACGTCTGCGCCGTTTTAAACGCTTCGCGATCCGCCTGCTCAAGCGTTCCGGTAAAATCTATGCGTGGTTTTAACGGTTCCGTCATCGCAATTTATCTCCAATCAAAAACTCCAGCGCCGCATCCAGACGGATGTGTGGTAACGGCCGATCGACGCTCATGGCCTGAGGGCGGAAGGCTTCAAACTGGAAACCCTGGCTCTGCCAGAAGGCCTGGCCCGGCAGCCTGGCAGGCACTTCGCCCGGGTAGACCGTAAGCGGCTCACCGTCGCTGAGGCGATTCCCGCGCAATGCCGGTATTTTCTCGCCGTTGAGATCAATCAGCCCGCTCTGCGTCGCCTGCACGGAGGCCAGCCCAAGACAATCCATGCTAATCCCTTCAAACGCGGCATTTTGCCACGCATCCTGCACCAGCTGCTGCAGCAGAGAAACCATGTTGGCATGCTGATCGACCGTCACGTGATCGGCTTTCGTGGCTGCGAACAGCAGCTTATCGATCACCGGCGAGAAAAGACGACGGAACAGCGTCCGCTGCCCGTAGTGAAAACTCTGCATCAGCTGGGTCAGCGCGAGGCGCATATCGTTAAATGCCTGCGGCCCGCTGTTAAGCGGCTGCAGGCAATCTACCAGCACAATCTGGCGGTCGAAACGCAAGAAGTGGTTTTTATAAAATCCTTTGACCACTTTTTCGCAGTAGTAATTGTACCGCTCGCGCAGCATCCCGGCGTTCGTGTGTTTACCGGCCTGGGCCAGCTTCGATTCACCGGCGCCGTCCACATCTGGCCAGGGGAAGAACTGCAGCGCGGGCGCTCCGGCTAAGTCCCCCGGCAAGACAAAACGACCCGGCTGGATGAAGTGCAGCCCTTCCTGTTTGCACTGATGAAGATAGTCCGTCCAGGCCTCGGCAATCGTCGCCAGACGGTTTTCATCCGCTGGTGCCAGCGGATCCAGACCTTCACACAGCGCTCGCCATTTCGTTGACCACGCAGCGCGTTGTCCCTGCAGCAACCCTGTCATCTGACGGGACCAGCTGAGGTAGTCCTGTGCCAGCATCGGCAAATCGAGCAGCCATTCGCCCGGGTAATCGACGATTTCCAGATACAGGGTGGAGGTATCCTTGAAGTGGCGCATCAGGGATTCATTTGAGCGGAAACGCAGCGCAAGGCGAATTTCACTCACCCCTCGCGTCGGCGTCGGCCACGTGGGCGGATCCCCGTACAGTTGTGCCAACCCTTCGTCATAGGTAAAACGAGGAATACCAAAATCGCGCTGAGGGACGCGCTTAACGCCCAGCAGACGCTCTTCTCTTACGGCGCTGAGCAACGGCAGGCGCGCTCCGGCGTGCAGGTTCAGGAGCTGGTTTACCATCGCCGTTATGAATGCCGTCTTGCCGCTGCGGCTTAGCCCGGTGACGGCCAGGCGCAGATGTCGGTCAACGCCACGGTTCACCAGTGAATTGAGTTCGTTCTTAAGTCGCTTCATCGCCATCCTTCATTGCCCGGAAGCCTGGAATGCATGGCTTCAGAATACAATAAATGGGGGCAGATCGTTGATTATCAATTCTTATTTATTGCTATTGCCGTTTTCTCTCCAGTAAGATGAGCGGCATTGCTGTCAGTCCGGAGTGAGTAAGGTGTATGTCACCCACCATCTATGATATCGCACGGGTTGCGGGCGTATCGAAATCAACCGTATCCCGCGTTCTGAATAAACAAACGAATATATCCCCCGAAGCACGTGACAAAGTGCTGAAGGCGATAGACGAATTAAATTATCAGCCCAACAAACTGGCCCGCGCACTGACCTCTTCTGGCTTTGATGCCATTATGGTTATTTCGACCCGCTCGACCAAAACCACAGCCGGTAACCCTTTTTTCTCTGATGTTCTTCATGCGATTACAACAAAAGCGGAAGAAGTAGGTTTTGACGTTATTTTGCAAACATCCAAAAGCAGCGAAGACGATCTGCTGAAATGTGTGAGCAAAATAAAGCAGAAGATGATCAAAGGCGTCATCATGCTGAGTTCACCGGCAAATGAATCGTTTTTCAGCACGCTGGATGCGTATGGCGTACCCGTCGTCGTCATTGGCAAAGTGGAAGGTGATTATCAGAATATCTATTCCGTCGATACGGATAATTTTAATGACAGCGCCACGCTGACGGATAACTTCATTAAAAATGGGCGACGGAAAATTGCCTGTCTGCATGCACCGCTTGATTACCACGTTTCAATTGATCGTCTGGCGGGCTATAAAGCCAGTCTGGCAAAACATAATATTGCTATTCATTCCGACTGGATCATGGATGGTGGTTATACCCACGAGAGTGCTCTCGCTGCGGCGATTACATTATTATCCTCGCCAGTTCCTCCTGATGCGGTATTCGCCACCGACAGCATGAAGTTGCTAAGCCTCTATCGTGCTGCGGATGAGTTAAATCTGATGATCCCTGAGCAGGTCGTGATAGCCGGATACAGTGACCCGATGCTCTCTCTCATTCTCACGCCAGCGCCAGGCGGGTTTGACATCCCCACTCGCAAGCTGGGTGAAGAGAGTTGCAATCTGCTCTTCAGGCGCATTGGTGGTCAACCTGCCCCGCAAAAAGTGCTTGTCGACACCCACTTTGTGTTAGCGGCTTCTCTGCGCTAATACCAGGGGCGGATCGCCCCTGGTAAGTGATGTATCAGAACGCGTAATTCACACCTACGCCCGCATAGTGGAAGCGGTCGCTCTCGCCCTCATCGTGGTTTTCCCATTCGTAAGCATATTCCAGCGTCATGGATAAACCGTTGTTGAAGTCATAGGCATACAGCATACCCAGGCGGTTGAAATCATGCCCTTCGCGCGTCGGATCGTCCTGCCAGTCCCAGTTTGACCAGCGGTCAAGACCCAGGCGGGTGTAAGGCGTTAAGGTTGTCTGGCCCAACGAAACAGGCAGATAGGCGCGAATTTCCTGCGTGGAAAACTCGCCGTTATTACGTGAGCTGTCCATATTGAAACCGCGCTCTAAATAGTAATTTACTTTGGCGGAGACGGTTTCATTGATTGTCCAGGTAAAGCCCGTTTCGGTCTCAACACGGCTGTCAGCATAACCGGTTTTTTCCAGATCGTTAGCAAACTGATACATAGCAAGCCAGCCACTAAAGCGCCAGTCATCGGTTAATTTAATATCCCAGTCTGGCTGTACTTTGTAGCGCTGCATATTTGCGCTGCCGTCTTTGGCACCGTGCTCATCTTTAAAGTGATAACCATAATTACGGAAGCCGCCGGTCAGACCAAAAGTAAAATCATCGGTTCCAATAAAGCGATAGCGTAATTCAAATTCCGGACGGTCAAAATAGGTTCCGCGCGTCATGCTGCTGTAATCAACGGGCCCTTCCTGATACATCGCCAGAGAAATTGTCCAGGCATCCCAGGTCGCATTAAACCACACGGAAGGTTCATATAATCCATCTTTATCGTCGCCCTGACCTTCGACGTTTTCAATTTCATACATGGCCCCGATATTAAATTCCCACTGTTTCGCAGTTTCTGCCGCTTGCGCACAGCTAACCCCTGCGCACAGAACGAGCGCAGCACTTTTTAGTAGAGTACTCATGAGATATTCCCTTTCTAATTAACCAACAAAAAAACCGGAAATTTGCATTTCCGGCAAACACCTTTCTTATCTAATAGCCGCTTCTGTATCAGCGTCGAAGAAATGGCACTTATTCATATCGAACTGGATGCCAATATTATCTCCGGCGACGTAGTCATTCGCTGCACCTGCACGGACAACCAGTTCATGCCCCCCTACGGTGGCATAAAGCATAAATTCAGCGCCGGTCAGTTCAGCCACGCTGACTTTCGCCGTGATGTCTTCTCCGCTGCTCTGCAGGGTAAGAATGTCTTCCGGACGGATACCGAAGACGACCGCTTTACGCTGGTAACCTTGCGCATTCAGTTCGGCCAGCTTGTCTTCAGGGATCTCCAGACGCAACGTTTCCGTGACGAAATAACGATCGTCGATAGCGCCCCGAATGAAGTTCATCGCCGGTGAGCCAATGAACCCTGCGACAAACATATTGGCCGGCTCGTTGTACACCTGCTTCGGCGCCCCGACCTGCTGAATAATGCCGTCTTTTAAGATCACGATGCGGGTGGCCATCGTCATGGCTTCCGTCTGGTCGTGCGTAACATAAATCATGGTGGTATTTAGCTTCTGGTGCAGCTTGCTGATTTCAGCACGCATCTGTACGCGAAGCTTGGCATCAAGGTTGGACAGCGGTTCATCCATCAGGAAGACACCGGCTTCACGCACGATCGCCCGGCCTAACGCCACGCGCTGGCGCTGACCACCGGACAGTGCGCCTGGCTTACGCTTGAGATAATCACGTAACCCCAAAATCTGCGCCGCCCAGTTAACACGCTCCTCAATCACCGCAGGCGCTATTTTTTGCATTTTCAGGCCAAACGCCATGTTGTCGTAGACCGTCATATGCGGGTAAAGCGCGTAGTTCTGGAAGACCATCGCGATATCGCGAGATTTAGCGGGGACATCATTCATGCAGACCCCGTCAATGATCAGCTCACCGGCGCTGATCTCCTCCAGCCCGGCAATCATGCGCAGGGTCGTGGATTTACCACATCCCGATGGACCAACGAACACAATGAATTCTTTGTCTTCTATTTCGAGGTTGAAATCTTTAACCACATGGACCTGGTTATCGTAGATTTTCTGAATATGTTTTAGAGACAGTTGAGCCATAATTTATTCCTTATCAATACGCCGGGTTGCCCAGAATTCTGTCAGGCATGTCCAGGTCAGTTCCTGCGTTGAATGAAGTTGTAATCCTGCATGGTTAAGGCCAGGCCCAATCCCTACCGACAACATCCCTGCGGCGTTGATTGCCTGAACGCCCGCAGCGGCATCTTCAATGCCGATAGCCTCTTCAGGACGTACATCCAGACCGGCACAGGCGGCGAGGAAGATTTCCGGGTCTGGCTTTGAGCGGTGAATGCGGGAAGCATCCGCGCAAAAATCAAATGCCTGATGAATGCCCAGCGCGTGCAAAATCCCCGGAGCATTGAGCGATACGGACGCGAGCCCAATTTTGACTTTCGCTGCACGGATATCCGCCAGCACGTCTCGAATCCCCGGAAGCAGCGAATCCTGCGTCAGCGATGCCAGCGACTGGACATAACGCGCGTTTTTTTTCGTCGCAAGCTCAAGGCACTGCTCATCGCTAAACATCCCCTCTTTTCCGCCATGCTTCAGAATGCGCAGAAGAGAATCCATACGGCTTATTCCCTTCAGCTGTTCGTTAAAGACTTCGTCGAAGGTGATGCCAATTTCCTCCGCCACGGCTCGCCAGGCCAGAAAGTGGAGGTGTGCGGTATCGGTGATCACACCGTCCAGATCGAATACAACAGCCTTAAGCACCATGGTGCCCCTCCGTGGTAGCGGTCCCATCTCCAGATGCAAGAAAGTCCTTACAGGTGATAACTTTTCGCGCCGACACATGTAGCGTTTTGCCCCACAGCGTTAGCGTGGCAGGTGCCGTCGTTTCAATGGTTAACACCTCGTTTTCATAGGTGAAATGCAGGGTTGCGTTGCGCCACCGCAGTGGGAATGCCAGTTTCTGCCAGTGAGCAGGCAGTTTCGGCGCAAGATGCAGTTCCCCTTCGATAATTTGTAGGCCAGCAAACCCCTGAACCGCGCCAGACCAGATCGCACCGGTGGCGGCAGCATGTATCCCTTCATCACTGCTGTGCGGATCGTCACCCAAATCAATGCCGATGCCATCACGCCAGAAGGCATAGGCCCCCTGCGTGTCACCGCAGCGCGCGAGAACAATCCCGTGAATGGCTTTGCTCAATGACGAATCATGGATCGTGCGTGGCTCATAAAACGCCAGATTGGCGGCACACTGCTGCGGCGTAAACCGTTCCGGCAGCAGGTAGTTAAGCATCACCACATCGGCCTGCTTCAGGATCTGCATCTCGTTCACTTCCGCACGCGAATAATCGAGCAGAATCGTCTGCTTACCCGCTTTGGCTTTATAGCGGGTCAGATCAATGGCAGGTTTTGACATAAAGGAGTCATCCTGCGGGATCACACCCTCTGCATCAGCCTCTGGCAGCCATAAGCGCGCCAGGAACTGCGTGGCATTCTCCGTAAAACGCGCATCTTCACGCCCAAACATCGCCATAAACTGACGGGCACAGGCAACGTTGTGCCAGGCCAGATAGTTGGTGTAGGCATTGTTATTCACATGTTCGGTGTATTCGTCCGGCCCTATTACGTCATGGATTTCGAGACGACCATTGACTTCCGTTGCGCGTCCCATCCAGAACGAGGCGGTTTCCATCAACAGCGTCAGACCCTCATTACGCATAAAGACATCATCATGTGTCGCCTGCCAGTAAGCGACGATGGCCCAGGCGATATCTGCCACGATGTGATGCTCAGCAAGCGCGGAGGCCACCTTCTGGCGTATCCCGGTACGGATGTTGATCGCCGCGAACTCTGGCGTTTCTTCCTCACCACTCGCCGCGCTTTCCCATGGGAACAACGCGCCGGGCCAGCCGTTACGACGGGCTTTCTCCCGGGCGCCAGCGAGATTAAGCCAGCGATAACGCAGCAGGCTGCGGGCAATCTGCGGGCGGGTAAAGAGATGGAAAGGCAGCAGAAATATTTCGGTATCCCAGAATACGTGGCCTTTGTACCCCTCTCCCGTCAGCCCTTTCGCGGCGATACTGCTTCGCTCGTCATGGGCAGGCGTCATCGTGGTCAGGTGCCAGACCGCATAATCCAGCGCCATCTGATCCTGAGGTTCCGCAGACGTCACTTCCACACGAGCGTCACGCCAGACGGCTTTCCAGGCATACGCTGAACTTTCCAGCAAGGCGTCGTAGCCTCTTGCTGCGCAGACTTTGAGATCGGCCAGCGCGTTGCGAGCGAAAGACTCCTGCGACAGCGCTTTATCACTGCGGTGGGTTACCCAGACAATTTTTTCAAGCGTGACAGTGTCACCCTGCGCAATCGTCAGGGAATGGTGCACGTTGAGACGACGATTTTTGGCGGTAAAACAGCTGTCGCTCTTCGTTGAGAGCTGACAAAACGCCGAAACGACGACATCTGACGCCCGGTCCTGCGTTTCATACACGCCCTGCATGTAGTGCTGGTCAAAGACTCTGACCGAGATTTCATCCAGATGCTGTCTGCCGCTGTTCGTTTGCGTTGCATCAATACCGGTTTTCAGCACGGCCTGCGAAGCAGCATCAAGCGGTGTGATCGAAAGCTGCATCGCCACCAGAGGTAACTGGTCCAGCGACACAAAACGACGGCTTTCCAGCCGATAACGGTTTCCGTCGGGCGAACGCCAGACAACGCGACGATGCAGCTCGCCGGTGGCAAAGGCCAGCTCGCGCTGCCACTCCAGAATCTCTCCTGCAAGGAGGGTGAAATTGACGCCATTCAACTCAACATCAATGCCGGTGATATCGGGCAGATTGACGAGCTCGGTGGTTTCGTTGCGTCCCGCACGATGATACAGACCCGCAAGGTACATGCCTCTGGTTTGCAGGGTGTAATCTTCTTCATGCGCAGCGCGAATGCCCATGTAGCCGTTGCCGCAGGCCATAACAGAGGCGTATTTATTCAGGCTGTGAGGACAAAAGCCCGGATCGGTTAAGACAGACACGTTCAGCATAATGTCACGCATTCCCCTGTTTCTGCTGATTCATAAAGCGCGGCGACAAGCTGCTGAATAACCAGGCCCTGTTCTGCATCCGCGATCATGACGGGCTCACCCTGAACATGGCGTACGAAGGCATCCATACTGCGTAAATGTCGCTGGTCATCAGCCTCTTCACGCTGCGCGAGGGTGACTAACGCCCCGGCTTCGTCGTTATAGATGTGCGCCGGGAACAGCGTTGCCCCCGCTTTTTCGCCGCAGAAAGCGACATTCATGATGGACTGCTCGCGGATGTTAAGCGCAAAGGAGGTGTCTAGACGCAGAATGCCGCCGTTACAGAATTCAATCGTGCCAAACAGGGCATCCTCAACGGTGTATTGCGTAGGATCCCACTCGCCAAACTGGCCGGTACTTTTGCGGTTTCCCAGCCTCTGAAAGCTGTGCGCGGTCACACGCTTTACCGCAGGGAAACCCAGGACATACATGGCGGCATCAAGCATATGAATGCCGATATCAATCAGCGGTCCGCCACCCTGTAATGATTTGTTGGTAAACACGCCCCACCCCGGCACACCGCACCGCCTCACAGCCTGCGCCGATGTGAAGTAAACTTCACCGAGCGTGCCATTCATTACCGCCTCTCGCAGTTGCTGGGTATCCAGGGCAAAGCGGTGGTGAAAATCATAGGCCAGCACTTTGCCTGCTTTACGCGCCGCGATGCGCATCTGGTCGGCCTGTTGCGGCGTCATCGCCGGGGGTTTTTCACACATCACATGACACCCCGCTTCGAGGGCAGCCATGACATGTTCAAAATGGAACCGGTTAGGCGAGCAGACGCTCACCACGTCCGGCTTCACCGTTTGCAACATCTCGTGAGCGTCCTGCCATGCCGATGGAATAGCATAACGTTCCGCGAACGCCTGTGCCTGCTCAAGGCGGCTGTCCATGACAGCCACCATGTGAACATCACTGCGCGTGGCGTAATACGAGGCATGCACTTTGTCCGCGACCTGCCCGGCGCCAATAATGGCGACGCGCAGAGGCGAAGGTGTAGTAGCACTCATCACGCTCGTCATCCTTAGCATTCACGCAAATAAGTGAGTGAGTCCTGATAAGCCTGAGCCGGATTGTCGGCGCGAACGCGGCACTCATACACCACATAACCCTGGTAGTTATCGGCACGCAGCTGATCGAACAGGCTGGCGAAATCGAGGCTGCCGCTGCCCGGTTGATAGCGGTGGTTATCAGCAATATGCACATGCCCCAGCAGATCGCGGTTCTGATGCAGCGCATCCGTCAGCGAGTCTTCTTCAATGTTCATATGATAGAAATCACCGATGATCTGCACGTGCTTGAGATCGTTCTCTTCGATATAACGACGCGCGTCTGCCAGGGTATTGATCATATGATCCTGGTAGCGGTTCAGCGGTTCCAGGTAGACGGTCGTACCGGTGCGTGCAGCAACCTCATCCAGCCAGCGCAGCGACGCGCTTACCGCTTTGCGGTCGCCGTCCAGGCTGCGTGGGGAGGTCATTGGCGGCAAACGGAAGGTAAACATTCCCCAGGCCGCAGGCACGATAATGCCCTTTCCACCCACTTCCGCCAGGGCTTGCAGAATGCGTTCAATCTGCTGTAGCCCGTTGAGACGACGTTCTTCGATAAAATCACCGATCCAGCCATCGTATCCGCCACATGCCGTCGTCACCGGCAGACCCGTGGCTTTGATAGCCGCTTTCACTTCGTCGAGGTTTTCGACCAGCAGTTTGCCGTCAATTTCGTAGCCATCAAAACCCATCGCTTTGATGTACTCGAATTTTTCCATGATGTTGGCTGGGAAAAAGGCCTGGTTTTGCGTTGCGATTTTCATGATTTGCTGTCCTTAGCTTAAAAAGTGACGCCCATTTTGATACTGAGTTCCGGATGCCGATCGACATACTTCATGTAGCTTTCCGGGCTGGTGGTGAAGGTCACGACCGGGTCAATCAGATCGTCACAGTTGAGATAACCGTTCATCAGCAATTCCCAGCAGGTCTCTTCGATACGCTTGCGGCTCCAGCGCGGGTAGTCCGGGTTGGGTTCGCTGCAGGCGCGGGAGAAAACAATCTTCGCGTTATTGAAGTGTGCTTCGCGGCCGAGGTTGAAACCCGCAGCAAATGGCTTAGCGAACGCAACGTATGAGATGGTGCCGCCGTAGGCAAGTCCACGCAGCGCAGACTGCAGCGCATCCGCAAAACCGCTGGTCTCGATGATCACGTCCGCGCCCTGCTTGCCGGTCAGCTTTTTAATTTCCAGACCCACATCGGTACCGATTGGGTTCAGACAGTGATCTGCGCCATGACGGCGAGCGATCTCACAGCGGTGCTCGATAGGATCGACACCGATGACCACTGACGCACCGGCTTTTTTTGCCAGCTGAATGGCAATCTGTCCGATGGCGCCCAGACCGACCACCACCACAAAGTCGCCTACACGGACATTGGCATCACGCACGCCGCTCATGGCGAACTGCGCCGGATCGTAGCAAACAGCGTTTTTCCAGGATGCGCCCTGCGGCATTTTGCGCAGCTTGTAGTTGTTAACCGCATTGACAATGACCGTCTCCTGCAGTGGACCATAGCAACAGACGCTGTCGCCTGGCTGGTATTCCGTTACGTCAGCACCACATTCAATAATGTCGCCGACGATCATGTTCCCCAGCTGGAATTTACCGAATTCGATACCGCGCGCAGCGCCCTCTTCACGCGGCGTAAACATCTGCCACTCCGCGTTGAACTCTTCATCAATAAACGGGCTTGCCGCACGGAAATCCACAACTTCGGTACCGTGTTTTGGTGCACCAAAACGGGCACGAATTTTCACTTCATGTGCTTCCACAGCACGATCTTCATATTCCACGAGCGCCGCCACGCGAGGCGCTGTCGCAACTAACTTTTTCATAACTTGCTCCTGATAAAAAATTGGCCGCCTTAGCCCTTAACGCCACCGGCGGTCAAACCACTTTTAATAAAACGTTCAGAAAGTGCGTACATGATGACCACCGGAAGCGCCGTCACCAGCGATGCCGCCATCATGCGACCCCAGATATAATCTGGTGTGCTAAAGAGCGTGTTCAGACCGACCGGCAGCGTAAAGTTGCTGGCGCTGGACAGGAAAATGGAGGCAAACAGATAGTCGTTCCATGCCACCATGAAGCAGTAAACAAACACCGACACGAGTCCGGAAATCGCCAGCGGCACGGTAATGCGGAAGATGATTTGCAGGCGGTTCAGACCATCCATCATCGCGGCCTCTTCTATTTCGTCCGGGATGGTGTCGAAATAGCTGCGCAGCATGAATACCGCCGTAGGCAATGTCTGGGTCACCATGGTGATGATCAGCGCCAGCTCCGTGTCATAAATGCCGAGCGCGGTGATGATCTTGAACAGCGGCACCACCAGCAAAATCCCGGAGAACATATAGACGGTGTAGAAGCTCGCATTGATCGTCGTGCGTCCTTTAAAACGCAGTTTCGACAAGGCGTAAGCCCCCAGCGTGCCAAGGAACACCGCAACCACCGACGAGGTCAGCGATACCACCATGCTGTTGCGGAAGTAATCCACAAACGGGAAGATCAGCGGGTTAAAGATGTCGACATAATGCTGAAGCGTCCACGCCTGCGGCAAAATGGTCGGGTGCAGCGATATAGCCTCTTTCGCGCTCTTAAACGACGTCATCAGCATCACGAAGAACGGGAACAGCGTGATGATCAGAAATACCGCCAGCCCCAGATAAAAACCAATACGGCTAAGTACGCGTTTATTTGTTGCCATTGAGGTTTACCCTTTTTCTGGTCAGCAGAATCACAGCGAAGATGATCACAAACAGCACCACAGAAATTGCTGCTGCTTTACCCAAGTCATTGAATGCAAATGCGGTTTTATAGAGATAGACGCCTAAAATATCGACCTTCGTGGTCAGCAGGTAGACATCCGCAAACATGTAAAACATCCAGATGGTTCGCAGCGTCACCACCGTAGCCAGCACTGGCATGATGGCGGGCAACGTCACGATACGAAAACGCTGCCAGGCGTTAGCCCCGTCCATCTCTGCGGCTTCGTACAACGATTTGTCGATGGTCTGCAAAATCGCCAGGAATGAAATGAAGGCGTACGGGAAGTAGCGCCAGATGGCGAACAGCACGACCAACACAAAGCTACTGCCGGGGTTGTCGAACCACAGCGGTGCCTGGTCATAAAGATGCAGCAGATCAACGCCCAGATAGTTCACAATGCCGTAGCCGTTGTTGAACATATATTTCCAGGCAAACACCAGGGAAATAGACGGCGTCACGTAGGATAAAATCACCAGTGAACGTGCCGTTTTGCGCATCCGAAATTCGCGATTAAAGAAGATCGCCACGGCCAGCCCCAGCCCGGTGCTGCCCATCACCACCAGCGCCGTATACCAGAACGTCATCCACAGCGAGTGCCAGAATGCCGCATCACTGAGGATGCGAATATAATTGTCCAGCCCAACAAACACAGCGCTAATGCGCGGGTTAAGCGGCAGTCGTAAGAAACTGATTTCAATATTGGAAATCATTGGCCAGGCCACCAGGCCCCCCAGCAAAATCAGGCTGGGGGCCAACAGCAGCATGGCGAAAGGCATATCTGATCGACCAGAAAACAACGTCTTCATAATTTCCTTCCGCAAAGCGCTCCTATCGTTGTGAAATCAGGTCAGCCAGTCGCTTCTGGCTATTGCTGAGCGTAGCGCTGAGATCTTGTTTACCCACCGTGACGTTATGCACCATGGAACTGATAATGCCGGACCCGGTGACATCGCCCATGCGGGTAAAGTTCTTGTCGCCCACAGCGCCAAACACCTGCACATTTGGGAACTGAGCAATCAGCTCATAAGGCAGTTGCCCAAACGCTTTAATGACCTCGTTGTTTTTCCAGGTATCCGTACCTACCACCAGCTTGTTCACCGGCAGCGCCGCACCAGGCGACATCATGACCCAGTCGGTTGCGTTTTGAGCCTGCTCCATCCACGTCACAAACTTTTCAGCCGCCTGCGTTTCAACTTCAGATTGCCCCGTGGTGATCGTCAGCGATGTGATCATGCCGTAGACTGCAGAGGTCTTTTCGGTAGGGACTACGAAGCCAAGATTGGCAGGGTTTCCATCATGGAATACCGCAGGCAGGATGTAGGTGGAATAAACCGCCATCGGTGCGGAACCGTTCATGAAGGCATCTTTGATCTCCATGACGTCGTTCGAGCCCGGCATGGTGGTCGCGGCCAGCGCCTTATAAAAAGAGAGCGCTTTCGCCATCTCAGGGGTATCGATTTCGACGTTCCCGTTGGCATCAAAAACGTTCGCGCCGCCGGAAAGTGCAAACTGGGAGAATGCCTGCTCGGTCATGACGCTTTCCGCGGTAGGCAGCGCAATGCCGTAATGTTTTTTGGCCGGGTCGTTAAGTTTCTCACTGGCCTTCAGCAGTTGTTCCCAGTTGTGAGGCTCCTCAATACCCGCAGCAGCCAGCACATCTTTGTGATACCAGACGCCGGACAGCCAGGCACTCATTGGCACGCCCGTCCAGGCGGTACCGTCTTCGGTACGGACTACGCGCAGGATCCCGTCATAGAAGGTGTTTTCGCCTACCGCTTTAATGGCTTCGCCAATCGCCTTGCGATCCAGCAGCTGTTCCTTATCCATGACTTTTGCGTAATCATGGCTGACTTCAATCACCTCAGGCAGCGCCCCGGTTCTCGCGAGCGTAATCACCTTGGTGTTGTAGGCGTCTTCTTCCACAGGCACCTGTTTCACCGTGATGCCAGGGTTCTCTTTTTCAAATTTCTCGATCAGTTTCGTAATAACCGCCTGACGCTCCTGCTCTACTGAAGAGTGCATAAACTCAATGGTCACAGCAGACGTTTTATCATCCTTACAGCCTGATAACAGGGCGCACGAAACCAGTGCTGATAACAGCACAATTTTGGGCATTTTCATTTAAGGGTCCTTTTTTAGTTTTCTTTAATCCACATAACCTGCCATGGATTGAGGGTCAGTTCCGTACCGTCAATAGCCTGTCCTGATAGCAATTCCACACCGGAAAGCACTTTCTCGTAAACGGTATGAACGTTATGACTAAAATTAAATAGCGCGGTAATTCTTTCACCATTATCAGCCACGCGAACAATTTTAAGAATCTGTTCATCAAGTGATTCAAATATTGCCTGAGCATCAGGATGAAATGCATGTTCCCCACGACGAATAGCAATAAACTCGCTTAAACGGGAATAGATTTTATGGCGAATACTTTGTTTATTATTGAGCTCAAGGTCAACCTGACCGGCGGTGTATTTCTTGCGGTTTATCGCGCGGTTATAGCCGAGGCGTTCAACGCCTTCATAATCGTTACGCGAGCCAAGAATGCTTTGAATATATACGGCAGGTACACCCGGGAAACTCAACAGTACAGCATGCGCCAGAATAAACCGCGCAATACGTTCATCATCCGGGCTGTCTTGCGAGCTTAATGCGTCCAGATAGGTCACATTGATTTCGTAAGGACTGCGCGTTCCGTCAGGATTATTTTTCCAGTTAACCAGCGCCCCTTCCTGCTGAAGTTTTTCAACCAGTGACAGTATTTCTGACTCCGGAAGAATGCCACGTAACGGGTTCAGGCCAATACCGTCATGAGACGCCAGGAAGTTGAACCAGGTCGTTTTTGTTGAAGGCAGCGCCAGCGACCCCGCCCACTGGCAAAGCGCTTTTACATCCTGACGATGAACAGCATGCAGCACCAGCGGTGGCAAGGAGAACTGATAGACCATCTGGGCTTCATTTTCACCATCACCGAAGTACGAGATATTGTCTTTATGCGGGACGTTTGTCTCGGTAATGATCACCGTGCCGGGTGCCACAGCGTCGGTAATCGCACGGAAAAGCTGGATAAGGCAGTGTGTCTGCTCAAGATGGATGCAGCTGGTTCCTGGAATCTTCCACATAAACCCAACGGCGTCGAGGCGAATGTAACGCGCCCCTTCCGCCAGGTAATGGAGCAGTACGTCAACCATCGCAATCAGTACCTGAGGCGAGGCGAAGTTGAGATCGATCTGGTCATCACTGAACGTGGTCCAAAGATGACGCACGCTTCCATCCTGCAGCTTAAATGGCGTCAGCAGCGGTAATGCACGAGGCCGCGTCACGGCAGATAAATCAGTTTCAGGATCGACAGAAATAAAGAAATCGTCAAAGCCCGGCTTCTGCGCAAGATAATTAGCAAACCATTCACTTTTTGCTGACATATGGTTGCACACGAAGTCAAACATTAAGCTGGCAGACTGTTTTAATTCAACAACATCCTGCCAGCTTCCGGTTTCAGGCGCGACGCTGTGGTAATCAATAACGGAAAATCCGTCATCAGAGGACCACGGATAAAAAGGTAAAAGATGGACATGGGAAAACGTGCGGGCAAGCCATTCATTATAAAAGCGGGTAAACACCGGCAACGCTTTCTCCCCTTTCGCGGAGAACTGATCGGCGTAAGTAATCAGGACAACATCTTTTTCATCCCAGCCTGATTTGCGCTTTTCTGTAATATCAATAGCGGCTTGCTCAAGCTTTGATAATAACACGTCTAAATGTGCGTCAGAAAATGATTCACCGTAGATATGATTGATAAGTTTTTTAATTTTTACGTTCACTTTATTTTCCATGGTAGCGGTCCCACGAAGGGCAATCTACTCTCATGAAAAATATCTGTCAACGAAGCGGGAGGCTGAAAAACGCAATTCCAAAGCGGCTCTGCTCAGTATTGTGAGCTGCCGCAAAGAAAGCACATTAAAGGGAGGGAAATGTTTGAGACGGCGCCAGCCCTTCTCTGGGAAAGTAGGGGCTGACGCGCGTGTGAATTAGCGGGATAAGTAACGGCGCGATAGCCGTTTTGCCACTTTTTGCAGCATTGGTTCGAGCGCTACGGCCAGCAACATTCTGACCGGCTTACGGGCAACAGATTTGATCGCCCAACCCGCCACACCTGCCGGGCCGTAACGTAATGCCGTCATCAGAACCAGCTTACCTGCGATTTTCAGGCCGGGTTTTACCTTCTGACCGGCCTGTTGCCAGTTTTGCTTCATATAAATTCTCTCTTAAAGCTGACGAAAACGACTTCTCAGCGTAAAGGTATCCGACGTGACATAACGTTCCATTTCACGTAACCGCTTCTCCCCTGCGGCCAGTTGCTCGTCAACCGCGTTCAGAAGATCGTTACTGGTTGGTGCACTTTCTGCGACCAGTTCTCCGTCGGGCATGGGATCAAGGACAAACGACAGTACGATGTATGCCACGAACGTGATAAACGCCAGACCGAAGAAAATAGACAGTACCGTCACCACACGAACCAGTTTTACCGGAACGTCAAGATAATGTGCCAGCCCGGCACAAACGCCGCGCACCATGCCCTGCTGTGGGATTCGCCACAACTTTTTGTTCAGATTCAGTCCGGTCATTAACGATCCCTCCAGTTTGGATGTTCTGCATCCAGGATAGCTTCCAGCGCCTGAATGCGGTCACGCATCTTATTTGCCTGTTCGGTAAGCTGCGCAAGACGTTGCTGTTCACTCTGGGAAAGATCGCCTTGTGAAGAACGGTTGCTGTAGTGCAGCCATAGCCAAATCGGCAAAACAAACAGCACGAAAATCGTCAGGGGAATGGCCAGAAAAAGCGCGCTCATGTGTACTCCTTGTCTTAGGATGCATAGCAGCACGCTCAGGTGCCGCAACAGTATTATTGGTTATCTTGCTTCATTTTGGCTTTCAATGCCGCCAGCTGCTCGCTGATTTCATCGTCCGCTTTCAGGTCGGCAAACTGTTGATCCAGTGACTTTTGCTTCCCGATGCTGTGGCTTTCTGCTTCCGCTTCCATCTGATCGATGCGACGCTCGAAGGACTCAAATCGCGCCATGGCCTCATCCAGCTTGCCGCTGTCCAGCTGACGGCGTACGTCGCGGGAAGAGCTGGCCGCCTGATGACGCAGCGACAGCGCCTGCTGACGTGCGCGGGTTTCGCTCAGTTTGTTTTCGAGCTCACCAATCTCTTTTTTCATGCGGGTGAGGGTGTCATCCACCAGCGTCACTTCATGCTCAAGCGTCGCGACCATGTCCGTCAGCTTCTGTTTTTCAATCAGCGCCGCACGAGCCAGATCTTCTTTATCTTTACGCAGGGCGAGTTCCGCTTTTTCCTGCCATTCATTGAGCTGGGCGGTGGCCTGCTCAATCCGGCGCGTTAACTGTTTTTTCTCAGCAAGCGCGCGAGCAGAGGTAGAACGCACTTCAACCAGCGTGTCTTCCATCTCCTGAATCATCAGACGCACCAGCTTCTGCGGGTCTTCCGCCTTTTCCAGCAGTGAGTTGATGTTGGCGTTCACGATGTCGGCAAAACGAGAAAAAATACCCATAATAAAAATCCTCTTATTTCTGTGGTCGGGCAATGCCCTGCTGTTGAGATAATACAATTCCCGTGCCAGTTTTTATCCTATTGATTTTGCTTGATGTGTTTGATTTATACGCAATGAAGAACTATGCTGACCTGGTGAATATCGCTAAGGAGTGGTTAATTTCATCATGGCTGGATACAAAGACAATTTACTCGGGGAAGCAAACAGCTTTCTGGAGGTGCTGGAACAGGTGTCCCGCCTTGCACCGCTCAACAAGCCGGTGCTGATTATCGGCGAGCGCGGCACGGGTAAGGAACTGATTGCCAACCGCCTGCACTATTTATCCGGACGCTGGGACGGCCCCTTTATCTCGTTAAACTGCGCGGCGCTAAATGAAAACCTGCTCGATACAGAGCTTTTCGGCCACGAAGCAGGCGCCTTTACCGGCGCCCAGAAGCGCCATCCGGGACGGTTTGAGCGCGCCGACGGCGGTACGCTGTTTCTTGATGAACTCGCCACCGCGCCCATGCTGGTGCAGGAAAAACTGCTGCGCGTCATTGAGTATGGCGAACTGGAGCGCGTCGGCGGTAGCCAGCCGCTGCAGGTTAACGTGCGTCTGGTGTGCGCCACCAACGCCAATCTGCCGGAGAGGGTCGCGGAGGAGAAATTCAGAGCCGATCTGCTCGACCGCCTGGCCTTTGACGTTGTTCAGCTTCCCCCCCTGCGCGAGCGAAGAAGTGACATTATGCTGCTCGCAGACCAGTTTGCGATTCAGATGTGCCGCGAGCTCGGCCTGCCTCTGTTCTCCGGCTTCAGCGATTATGCAAAGGAGACACTACTGGCCTATCACTGGCCGGGAAATATTCGCGAACTGAAAAACGTCGTGGAGCGCTCTGTCTACCGCCACGGCAGCAGCGAGGCGGAACTGGATAACATCATTATCGATCCTTTTCAGCGTCATGCGCCGCCGGTCACCGCCCCCTCATCGTCTGACCACGCCCCCGCCCTCCCTCTTGATTTACGTCAGTTCCAGCACGACCAGGAACAACAATTGCTGGAGCAAAGCCTGAAGACGGCGAAATATAACCAGAAACGGGCGGCTGAACTCCTGGGTCTGACCTACCATCAGTTACGGGCATTGCTCAAAAAGCATCAAATGCGCTGACAATATCGGCACTTACCCGCAGACATTTTTACGAAGCAGGCGTAAGTGCGATACACTTTGCAGATCGAACCTAAAAACCTTAAAAATTATGCGTCTGGTTTTATCGTCCTTTTTTGCACTCGGTCTGTTCAGCAGCATGGCTTTTGCCGCGCCGGGGCAGACTTCGCAGCCTGACATCCGTGACAGTGGCTTCGTCTATTGCGTGAGCGGCCAGGTGGATACCTTCAACCCGCAAAAAGCGGGCAGCGGCCTGATTGTCGATACGCTTGCCGCGCAATTGTATGACCGTCTGCTTGATGTCGACCCGTACACCTACCGTCTGGTCCCTGAGCTTGCGGAAAGCTGGGAAGTGCTGGACAACGGTGCAACCTACCGCTTCCACCTGCGCAATGATGTCGCGTTTCAGCGCACGCCGTGGTTTACCCCCACGCGCAAGCTGAATGCGGACGATGTGGTCTTTACCTTCCAGCGGATCTTTAACCGCAATCACCCGTGGCATAACGTCAACGGGGATCATTTCCCTTACTTCGACAGTTTGCAGTTTGCCGACACGGTTAAGAGCGTGCGTAAGCTGGATAACCGAACGGTTGAATTTACGCTAACGCGCCCGGATGCCTCCTTCCTCTGGCATCTGGCGACCCACTATGCGTCCGTCATGTCAGCTGAATATGCGTCGCAGCTTGCGAAAAAAGATCGCCAGGAGTTGCTCGATCGCCAGCCGGTAGGCACCGGTCCGTTCCAGCTGGCGGAATACCGCGCAGGGCAATATATACGCCTGCAGCGTCATGAACATTTCTGGCGCGGCACGCCGCTGATGCCGCAGGTGGTGGTTGACCTCGGCTCCGGCGGAACGGGACGTCTCTCAAAACTGCTCACCGGGGAATGTGACGTGCTCGCCTGGCCTGCCGCCAGCCAGCTCACGATTTTGCGTGACGATCCGCGTCTGCGTCTGACGCTACGCCCGGGAATGAACATCGCTTATCTGGCCTTTAACACGGATAAGCCGCCGTTGAACAACCCTGCCGTCCGTCATGCCCTGGCGCTGGCGATTAACAACCAGCGTCTGATGCAGTCGATCTACTACGGCACGGCGGAAACCGCGGCCTCTATTTTACCGCGCGCCTCGTGGGCCTACGACGGTGAAGCTAAAATTACGGAATACAATCCGGCAAAAGCACGCGAACAACTGAAAGCGCTGGGCGCGGAAAACCTCACCCTCCAGCTTTGGGTGCCGACCAGTTCCCAGGCGTGGAACCCGAGCCCGCTGAAAACGGCCGAACTGTTGCAGGCAGATATGGCACAGGTGGGCGTCAAGGTGATCATCGTGCCGGTTGAAGGCCGTTTCCAGGAGGCGCGCCTGATGGACATGAATCACGATCTCACGCTGACCGGCTGGGCTACCGACAGTAACGACCCGGACAGTTTTTTCCGGCCGCTGCTGAGCTGTGCGGCGATCAACTCGCAGACCAACTACGCTCACTGGTGTAACCGGGAGTTTGACGCCGTGCTGCAAAAAGCGCTCTCTTCCCAACAGCTGGCCTCACGCATCGATGCTTATGATGAAGCGCAGAAAATCCTCGCCGAGGAGTTGCCCGTGCTGCCGCTGGCCTCTTCCCTGCGTCTCCAGGCCTATCGCTATGATATTAAAGGTCTGGTGCTGAGTCCGTTCGGCAATGCCTCGTTCGCGGGCGTCTCACGCGAAAAAGAACAAGAGGTGAAAAAACCATGATTATTTTTACCTTGCGCCGACTCCTGCTGCTGCTGGTGACGCTCTTTCTGCTGACCTTTGTCGGTTTCAGCCTGAGCTATTTTACGCCGCACGCCCCGCTTCAGGGCTCATCGTTGTGGGATGCCTGGCTGTTCTGGTTTAACGGTCTGCTGCACTGGGATTTCGGGGTGTCCAGCATCAACGGGCAGCTTATCTCCGACCAGTTGAAAGAGGTTTTTCCGGCCACGATGGAGCTGTGCATTCTGGCCTTCGGTTTTGCCCTGATGGTGGGGATCCCCGTGGGTATGCTGGCCGGGATCTATCGCAACAAATGGCAGGATAAGTTCATCAGCGCCCTCGCCCTGTTAGGCTTCTCCATCCCGGTATTCTGGCTGGCGCTGCTGTTAACGCTCTTCTTCTCACTGACGATGGGCTGGCTACCAGTCTCGGGCCGCTTCGACCTGCTCTACACGGTGAAAACGGTGACGGGTTTTGCCATTATTGACGCCTGGCTGTCCGATTCAGTGTGGCGTCATGAGATGATCGTCAGCGCCGTGCGCCATATGGTGTTGCCGGTACTGACGCTGGCCGTCGCCCCGACCACGGAAGTAATTCGCCTGATGCGCCTGAGCACCATCGAGGTGTTTGACCAGAACTATGTCAAAGCCGCCGCCACGCGGGGTTTGTCACGCCTGACCATCCTGCGCCGCAACGTTCTCCATAACGCGCTACCGCCGGTGATTCCGCGTCTGGGGCTGCAGTTCTCCACCATGCTCACTCTGGCGATGATCACCGAGATGGTCTTTAGCTGGCCAGGGCTGGGACGATGGATGATCAACGCTATTCGCCAGCAGGACTACGCCGCTATTTCAGCGGGTGTGATGGTGATTGGTTCGCTGGTGATTATTGTTAACGTGTTGTCCGATATTTTGGGTGCGATGGCTAACCCGTTGAAGCATAAGGAATGGTATGCCTTACGATAACGTATACAGTGAAAAGCGCACACCCGGTGCGCTGCGTACCGTGTGGCGTAAGTTCTATGGTGACACCACGGCGATGATCGGCCTTTATGGCTGCGCCGGGCTGGTATTACTCTGCCTCTTTGGCTCGTGGTTTGCCCCGTATGGCATTGACCAGCAGTTCCTCGGCTATCAGCTTCTGCCGCCTTCCTGGTCACGCTACGGCGAAGTCTCTTTCTTCCTCGGCACCGACGACCTCGGACGTGACGTATTGAGCCGCCTGTTAAGCGGCGCTGCTCCGACGGTGGGTGGTGCATTTGTGGTCACGCTTGCGGCGACAGTCTGTGGACTGGCGCTCGGTATTTTTGCGGGATCCACGCATGGCCTGCGTTCGGCGGTACTGAACCACATTCTGGACACCCTGCTGTCGATTCCGTCTCTGCTGCTGGCGATCATTGTGGTTGCTTTTGCCGGACCGCATCTGTCGCATGCGATGTTTGCCGTCTGGCTTGCAATCCTGCCCCGCATCGTGCGTTCGGTTTACAGCATGGTGCATGACGAGCTGGAAAAAGAGTATGTCGTCGCCGCCCGTCTGGACGGCGCGACCACCTTCAACATCCTGTGGTTTGCCGTTCTGCCGAATATCGCCGCCGGGCTGGTCACCGAGATCACCCGTGCGCTGTCGATGGCGATTCTCGATATTGCTGCGCTCGGCTTCCTCGACCTTGGCGCCCAGTTGCCGTCACCTGAATGGGGCGCAATGCTCGGTGACGCGCTGGAGTTAATCTACGTGGCACCGTGGACAGTGATGCTGCCGGGGGCGGCGATTATGGTGAGCGTGTTGCTGATCAACCTGCTGGGCGACGGTATTCGCCGTGCAATTAACGCGGGGGTGCAATAATGCCACTTCTTGATATCCGCAACCTCACCATCGAATTCAAAACCGGTGAAGGCTGGGTTAAGGCCGTCGATCGCATCAGTATCACGCTTGCTGAGGGTGAAATTCGCGGGCTGGTGGGTGAATCTGGCTCAGGAAAAAGCCTGATCGCCAAAGCTATCTGCGGCGTGGCGAAAGACAACTGGCGCGTAACCGCCGATCGTATGCGCTTCGACGACATTGACCTGCTGCGCCTCTCCCCGCGCGAGCGGCGTAAGCTGGTTGGTCACAACGTCTCGATGATCTTCCAGGAGCCGCAATCCTGTCTCGATCCGTCCGAGCGCGTGGGTAAACAGCTCATGCAGAACATCCCCGGCTGGACCTATAAAGGCCGCTGGTGGCAGCGTTTCGGCTGGCGTAAACGTCGCGCCATCGAACTGTTGCACCGCGTCGGTATCAAAGATCATAAAGACGCGATGCGCAGCTTCCCGTATGAGCTTACCGACGGTGAATGTCAGAAGGTGATGATTGCTATCGCGCTGGCTAATCAGCCGCGCTTGCTGATTGCGGATGAACCCACCAACGCGATGGAGCCGACCACGCAGGCGCAAATTTTCCGCCTGCTGTCACGTCTGAACCAGAATAACAACACCACCATTTTGCTGATCAGCCATGACCTGCAGATGTTAAGCAAATGGGCGGACAAAATTGATGTTATGTACTGCGGGCAAACGGTCGAAACCGCCCCCAGCGAAGACCTGATCAACGCCCCGCATCATCCGTATACGCAGGCGCTTATCCGGGCTATTCCTGATTTTGGCAGCGCCATGCCGCACAAGAGCCGCCTGAATACCTTGCCAGGGGCGATTCCGCTGCTGGAATCCTTGCCGATAGGCTGCCGTCTTGGGCCTCGTTGCCCGTATGCTCAGCGTAAATGTATTGAGACACCACGCCTGACCGGCGCCAAAAATCATCTTTACGCCTGTCATTTCCCGCTGAACATGGAGAGAGAGTGAAATGGTCGAAACCTTACTGGAAGTCCGCAACCTGAGTAAGACCTTTCGCTATCGTACGGGGCTGTTTCATCGTCAGACTGTCGAGGCGGTAAAGCCGCTAAGTTTTACCCTGCGTGAAAAACAGACGCTGGCGATTATTGGCGAAAACGGTTCCGGGAAATCGACGCTGGCGAAGATGCTTGCTGGCATGGTAGAGCCTACCGCTGGAGAAGTGTTGATTGACGATCATCCTCTGGCGTTTGGGGATTACTCTTTCCGCAGCCAGCGTATCCGCATGATCTTCCAGGATCCGTCAACCTCGCTCAATCCCCGCCAGCGTATTTCGCAGATTCTGGATTTTCCTCTGCGTTTAAACACCGAGCTGGAGCCCGAGGCGCGACGAAAGCGCGTCTTTGAAACCCTGCGCATGGTGGGACTGTTACCGGATCACGAAAGCTACTATCCCCATATGCTGGCCCCCGGCCAGAAACAGCGCCTCGGTCTGGCGCGCGCATTGATTTTGCGCCCGAAGGTAATCATTGCCGACGAAGCGCTTGCCTCGCTGGATATGTCGATGCGTTCGCAACTGATTAACCTGATGCTGGAGTTGCAGGAAAAACAAGGTATCTCCTATATCTACGTTACCCAACATCTCGGAATGATGAAGCACATCAGCGACCAGGTGATGGTGATGCACCAGGGGGAAGTTGTCGAACGTGGCAGCACAGCGGATGTCATGGCCTCTCCGCTTCATGAGCTGACGAAACGACTGATTGCCGGTCATTTCGGTGAAGCGCTGACCGCCGATGCGTGGAGAAAGGACCGCTAAGCACAACGGTACCCCCCCCGCTAAATCAAGGATTAAATAACCTGCGTACGTTATTTAATCCTTTTAATTTTCGTCTCCATCCTTGCTCCATATTTTACGCAATATCCATCAACAGTTCTTCTCCAGAATATCAGGACATTACGGAGGAGAAAAAATGATCACCGCCACTTATGTTCTAAAATACACTGAGTATCTCATCAGAAAATGTCGTTCATTTTTAATGACGGACCTGCACTTCCATACTGTGAGGCTCAAGAGAACAACCGGGAAAACCCCTGACATTAAATCACCCTCGACGTTGTGTGAAAAAATATGCCATCGTCTGGTCTATGACCATAATAACGTCTATACAATGCTTGCCGATAAACTCGCCGTTCGGGAATACGTTTCTTCCAGAACTACGCGCGTGAAAACGGTGCCATTACTTGGTGTTTATACCAGGGCGTCGCAAATTGATTTTTCCGTACTTCCTGACAAATTCGTCCTTAAGTGCAACCATGACAGTGGTAGCACAATAATATGTACCGACAAAGCGCACTTTAATGACAGGGAAGCCTGTAAAAAACTGAGCCTCGCGTTAAAGAAAAATCTGTACTACACCACGCGCGAATGGCAGTACAAAAACATTACGCCGAGTATACTTTGCGAGCCATTTGTCGATCTCTTCGACGATGCTGACAGGAATACAACGCCCGAAATGTTGAGGATCCATTGCTTTCATGGCGTTGCCCACTATGTTGAAGCGGATTTTACGGATGATAACGGGAAAGGGTTTATCAACGTTTATGACAGGCACTGGAACTTACAACCTTTCCAGATGGAATATCCGAATACTTCAGCAGATCCTGGCGAACCGCTTTTATTCCGACAAGCATTGTTGGCCTCCCAGGAGCTGGCGCAGGGAATTGATTACTGCCGCGTTGATCTTATGCTAAAAAAAGATGAAATCTATTTCAGTGAAATAACCCTAAGCCCGAGACGCGGTAAACTGACGATTACCCCACAGGAATGGGATGCTAAGCTAGGACAAATATGGCATTTATCGCCAGCAAGCACATTTAATCTGCCGCTGAAACTCACGGGTCGGGCCAGGTGAGTTTAAATATTGAGTGGTTTTGCTTTGATAAGGTATAAGTGACATCGCCACCATGGGCCAGCATGATGGCTTTTACCACCGATAAGCCTAAACCACACCCTTCGGGATTTAATGCCCTGGCGACATTATCCCGCTGAAAAGGCTGAAATAAAAAATCGTGGAAGGCCTCAGGGATGCCCGGTCCGCCATCCTGAATAAGAATATAATTGCCTTTATCAGACACGCCATTTTTGACAATGAGCGTCCGCGAGGTTGAATAGTGTAATGCGTTGTCAAACAGAACGGCCAGACACTGGTTGATACGCAACGGATCGAACACACAACGCTGCTCCCTCAACGCTGTCTTTATCGTAAACTGATTACGTTTAAATTCGGGCATGAACGTATCAAGCGCGTCCTGTATTGTCCCTTTGAGATCCGTTCTGGATTTAGACAACGTATAACCCGCCCCACCGTCAGAGCTGACAACCCGTAGATCTTCAATCAGGCGGGTTAACCCTTCGGTCTGCCTGAGAAGATTATTAAAAAGCACCGGATCCGGTTCAAAAACGCCGTCTACCAGACCCTGAAGTCGTCCGCGTAAAATCGTGACCGGGGTTCTGAGTTCATGGGCAATGGCGGCATTCCAGGATTTACGCTGCATATCCAGCGTCTGCAGTTTTTCCGCCATTTCATTGAAATCCATGACCAGGTGATTGATCTCTCCCAGCCTGGAACTGGCACAATAAGCCCGGGCATCCAGTTGGCCCTGCGAAATTTTTTTCAGGCTGGACGCGACCGCGTTTAGCGGGGTGAGTATCCGCGAGGAAAGTTTGATCGTTAAAAAAACCGCGAATATCAGACTGATTGTTGTTGCTGTCCCGATCCACACCCAGTCCCACAGGGTCATCTGCTCGTCTTCCCCCGCCGCAGCGCCGCCGGGGAGGTGATCCAGAATAAAGGAGTAAAAAAACCAGGAACCCAGTATTGAAATGGCAATGATCGTAAACGTCAGCAACATCATGTACGTTAAGATCTGACGACTCAGGACAGACTCTCTGTTCATTTTTTTTCTCCAAGCCGGTAACCCATGCCCCTGATGCTCTCAGGGACGCCGTAAAGCCCCGCGAGCTCAAGTTTTTTACGCAGCTTGCTCATATGGCTATCTACTGTTCTGTCGAGGGTATCACCTTCCGGAAGACATGCGTTGAGTAACTCTTCGCGGGAGCAGACCTTTCGCGGATATCTGACCAGATACGTAAGAAGCTTAAATTCCGTCGTCGTTAACACCGGGGAGATCACCTCAGGTCCCACGGTAACCTCAACGTAGAAATCATCGGGATAGACCGTAATAAAAGGCGTCCTGAGAGGCGCGGCCCCCGCCTGCTGAATAGCGGGTTTGGTTCTGCGCAGCACCGCTTCAACCCGCGCGACAACTTCAGAAGGGTTAAAAGGCTTGATAACGTAATCATCCGCGCCAAGCCTCAGCCCCATGAGTTTATCTACGTCCTGATCGAGGGCAGAAACCATAATGACGGGCACGGAACTTTCCTGACGAAGCGTCGTGAGGACGCTCCAGCCGTCGCATACGGGCAGATGAATGTCCAGCAAGATGAGATCCGGTTTATGAAGGCGATTAAGCGCTATCGCCTGCTCGCCCTGTCTGGCCCTCAGCGTTTTCATCCCTGAACGCTCTAAGTAACTCATCAGTATTTCAGCAATGTCGTCTTCATCTTCAACAACAAGGATTAGATTATTTTTGTTCATTTTATCTCCGCGGGTGAAATCCCTTTGAGCACGCTATCAGATATCTTTAGCACAATAAGACACAGCCTCCGGGAAAAAGTGCCGTAGCCATGAAAATTTCCAGCACTAATTTAAATGTCCGGCCATGCCTCCACACAGCCTACACATTCAGTCAATAAAGACTCGACAATGCCTGGCCAGAATAGCTATTCGGGCAGAACCCTTCTTTCATAGAACGGTGAGAATTAACCCTGTCGCTTTAAGGCTTTATGAATCTGGCTGAGATAATGAACATGGAATTTTCGAAATATTTCTCTACTAAGAAAATCGGTATATATACGCTGTTCCTGCTGCTGTCGTGGGGATTACTTTATACCTGGCTGGTGTTGATGCATAAAATGGATGAAAAAGTTGCCGCGACGCTGCCCTCCTCTCCCATTATTTATGGTTGCATCGCTTTGTCGGTTGTCTCTTTGATAATACAAAACAAAGCAGGTGCATTCACTGAATTACTTGTCATCGCCTTCTGGCTAATGGTGATTTTTATATATCTCATAATTACGTTCACTGTGCTGCTGAACGCTACGCCAGATTTCGACGATTTGGTGTTTTACTACGAGTGTTATTTAATTCTTTTTTTCTGCGGTTCGCCGTTGTACCTCATTATGAGAATGACTTGAACAACCGCACGGTTGCGCTCCACACTCTCTCCATAAAACTGCCATTTCCGCTAAACAGGCGAGTTGTAGACTTCCTGCCAACCCTTATTGCTCAAAATACACTCACTTAAAGAGTCTGAAACCTGTTACCCAGAATGAATAACCTTAATAACAATCGTCGTTCTCCAGATACAGCTGGCGTTATGTACTCACTTAAAAAACTCGCGGTACGTCACCGGAAAAAACTGGTTGTGACTTTTTTCCTTGTCGTGGCTGAAAACGTGATGTTTTTACTGTATCCCGTTCTGGCAGGCATCGCGATTAATGCCATTCTTGCGGGTAAGACACTTAACGCCGCACTGTACGGACTGATGGTGCTCTGTATGTGGATCATAGGTGCGACAAGACGGAGTGTTGATACACGAACGTTTGCTCGTATTTATGCCGGGCTTGCGGTCTCCGTTGTGCTTTCACAGCGGAAATACCAGCTTAACCATTCGGCTATCGCCGCCAGGGTCACACTCTCGCGCGAGTATGTGGATTTCTTTGAAATGCACTTGCCCCTGCTTATTACCTCGCTGAGTTCTCTCTTTGGTGCGGCAATCATGCTGTTATTTATCGAATTCTGGGCCGGCATCATGTGCTGTGCAATCGTCATCATTCTGATGGGATTTGTCTCGGAATATGCCCGTAAAAATGAATGGTTATTCATGCGCCTGAATAATCGTCTTGAGAAAGAAGTTGATTATGTTCATAAGGCAGGCACCGCCACCCTTCACCGACATTACGTCACGCTTGCACGTTTACGCATTGCGTTATCGGACCGGGAGGCGTGGGGCTATTTATGGGTGGGTATACTCGTTGCCCTGCTTTTTACGCTGACCATTATCTGGATGACGCAATCGGCTGGCATCACCGCCGGACATATTTATTCCGTGATGACATACATGTGGATGTTCGCGACAAGTCTCGATGACGCCCCGCAGCTTCTTGAGAAATTTTCTCAGCTCAGGGATATCGGTAAACGCGTATCAGCCGATGACGAAATTCACGTATCTGGACGTTAATTTAATGCCTCATTTTTTTATTGAACGCCCCGTATTCGCCTGGGTAGTGGCGCTTTTTATTGTCCTGACGGGTGTACTGTCTATACCCCGGTTGCCGGTTGCGCAGTATCCGGCGGTAGCACCGCCGGGGATCATTATTTCTGTCACTTATCCGGGGGCCAGCCCCGATATCATGAATACGTCCGTGGTGTCGCTCATCGAGCGTGAAATATCGGGCGTGGATAATTTGCTCTATTTCGAATCATCCAGCGACACAACCGGTTCTGCATCTATTACCGTGACCTTTAAGCCCGGCACAGACATTAAGCTGGCACAGATGGATCTTCAGAACCAGATCAAGATTGTAGAGCCACGTTTGCCGCAGGCGGTCAGGCAAAATGGCATCAACGTCGAGGCGGCCAATTCCGGATTTTTAATGATGGTGGGGTTGAAGTCCACAACCGGCAAGTTTGAGGAGGCGGATTTAAGCGATTATTTTGCCCGCAACGTCAGCGACGAACTACGCCGTGTGCCGGGAGTCGGAAAAGTCCAGCTGTTTGGTGGCGAAAAAGCGCTGCGCATCTGGCTGGATCCCATGCAGCTGCACAGTTACGGGCTTTCGGTGAGCGATGTTCTTACCGCTGTAGGTCAGCAAAATGCCCTTGTTTCGCCGGGGAAAACGGGAGACGAACCGGCAACTGCAGGACAAGGCGTAACCTATCCCATCACCGTGAAAGGGCAACTCACTTCTGTAGAGGCTTTCAGAAACATTACCCTTAAATCAGATACGTCTGGCGCAAGGCTGAAACTGTCCGACGTTGCGCGGATTGAGTCTGGCCTGCAAAGTTACGCTTTCGGTATCCGTGAAAATGGGGTGCCGGCAACGGCTGCGGCAATCCAGTTGTCACCAGGCGCCAATGCGATGAGCACGGCTTCAGGGGTACGTGCACGTATCGACGAACTTTCTCAGGTGTTGCCGGAAGGAATGGCGTTTACGGTTCCCTTTGATACCGCACCGTTTGTAAAGCTGTCCATCATGAAGGTGGTGCAAACCTTTGTGGAAGCGATGGTCCTTGTCTTTCTCGTTATGCTGCTGTTTTTACATAAGATACGCTGTACGCTTATCCCCGCGATTGTGGCCCCCGTCGCGCTGCTGGGCACCTTCACAGTGATGCTATTGAGTGGATACTCGATCAATATTCTGACCATGTTCGGCATGGTGCTGGCGATAGGGATTATCGTGGATGACGCCATTGTGGTCGTGGAGAACGTTGAACGGCTGATGGAAGAAAAAAACCTTTCTCCGCGCGACGCTACCCGGGAGGCCATGGCCGAAATCACCCCGGCAATTATCGGGATCACGCTGGTACTTACCGCTGTCTTTATACCCATGGGTTTTGCTGATGGGTCTGTAGGCATTATTTATCGACAATTTTGTATTTCCATGGCGGTATCCATACTGTTGTCGGCATTTCTTGCCCTCACGCTGACTCCCGCGCTTTGTGCGACGTTGCTTAAGCCCCACAGCGCGCAAAAACACGGTGGCGGCAGGTTCGCGGTAGGCTTTAACGCCCGTTTTCATACCCTGACGACATGGTACGAATCCGGCCTGGGCGCGGTTCTGAAACGAACCGGCCGAATGCTGCTTCTGTATGTTGCGCTTTGTGCTGCGCTATTTTTAGGATTGTCTTCGCTGCCCTCATCCTTTCTGCCGGACGAAGATCAGGGCTATTTTATATCCTCTATTCAGCTTCCCTCTGATGCCACAATGCAGCGCACCCTGAAAGTAGTAAAAACATTTGAACAGGAAATTGCGACCCGACCGGATATTGAAAGCAACATTATGATCCTGGGTTTTGGGTTTTCAGGATCAGGACCGAATTCGGCCATGGCGTTCACCACGCTGAAGGACTGGAAAGAAAGGCACGGCTCTACAGCCGAGGATGAAGCCGACCATATGCAGGCCAGTATGGCAAACGTCTCTGATGCCGTAACGATGAGCCTGCTCCCGCCTGCCATTTCGGATATGGGCACCTCGTCGGGCTTCACCTGGTACGTGCAGGACAGAGCGGGACTGGGCTACGAGGCGTTAAAGCAGGCGGCCGATGCGCTGGTGCTGAAAGCGAATAAACACCCTGAACTGAGTGGCGTGTATATCGACGGCCTGCCGGAAGGCACTAGCCTGGCGCTTCAGATTGACCGGGAAAAAGCGGAAGCTCTGGGCGTCTCATTTGATGAAATCAACCAGACGCTCTCCGTCACCATGGGTTCAAACTACGTTAATGACTACACGAACAATGGGCGTGTTCAGCAGGTGATTATCCAGGCCGATGCGCCTTACCGAATGCAACCTGAGCAGATCCTGAAATTATCTGTTAAAAACCGCCAGGGGCAGAGGGTGCCAGTGTCAACGTTTGCGACGCTCTCCTGGAACGTTGCACCGCAGCAATTAACGCGTTACCAGGGGTATTCTGCTATCCGCATTACCGGCAGTGCGTCCACAGGTGAATCCAGCGGTACCGCAATGAAAGTTATGGAGAATTTGTCCAGGGATTTACCTCAGGGCTTGGCGGGAGAATGGGCCGGGAGCTCATTGCAGGAAATAAAATCCCAGTCGCAGCTCCCGGGTCTGATCGTCCTGTCGATTCTGGTGGTGTTTATGGTGCTCGCTGCCCTGTATGAGAGCTGGTCAATACCTTTTGCCGTCATGCTGGTGGTGCCATTGGGACTGATCGGTGCAGTCATGGCCGTGTCTGTTGCCGGCATGACGAATGATGTTTTCTTCAAGGTCGGCCTTATCACCCTGATAGGCCTGTCTGCCAAGAACGCCATATTGATTGTGGAGTTTGCCAGACAGTTGCATCGTGAAGGGAACCCTCTGGTGGCGGCAACGATACAGGCCGCAAGCCAGCGCCTGCGCCCTATTCTGATGACATCGTTAGCCTTTACGTTGGGAGTGGTTCCCTTAATGCTGGCCAGTGGCGCAAGTGACAGCACACAACACGCCATCGGCACCGGTGTCTTTGGCGGCATGATTAGCGGTACGCTTCTCGCGATCTTCTTCGTCCCGGTTTTCTTTATTGTCATCGCGCGTTTCATAGAAAGCGCCAGGAAAGGGTCACTATCGTGAGGGATCGCGCATCCACGCTGGTTGGATGAGGCGAAGCTGCTGCCGGGTGATATACTGGACGAATGCTGAAATTTTGAACCCACGCCTCACCTTCTGGGGCATTCGTCTTTGGCGATCGGCGAGAAATATCGTGACACAAGGGGCTGTGAGTGGGCTATAATTTCGAGCTAATTTCGAATGATTTTGAAATACTGCCTGTAACGCTATGAATTACAAGGCAAAATAAGCAATGAATATAAGGATTAAAGCTATGGGTTTTCTTTCCGGTAAGCGCATTCTGGTGACTGGCGTTGCCAGCAAACTGTCCATCGCATACGGCATCGCACAGGCAATGCATCGTGAAGGCGCTGAGCTGGCGTTCACCTACCAGAACGACAAGCTGAAAGGCCGTGTTGAAGAGTTTGCCGCGCAGCTGGGTTCCAGCATCGTTCTGGAATGTGACGTTGCACAAGATGAAAGCATCGATGGCATGTTTGCTGAGCTGGCAAAAGCATGGCCGAAATTCGACGGTTTCGTTCACTCCATCGGCTTCGCGCCTGGTGACCAGCTGGACGGTGACTATGTGAACGCAGTTACCCGTGATGGCTTTAAAATCGCTCACGACATCAGCTCTTACAGCTTCGTTGCGATGGCTAAATCTTGCCGCGCGATGCTGAACCCGGGCGCAGCGCTGCTGACCCTGTCCTACCTGGGCGCGGAACGTGCTATCCCTAACTACAACGTGATGGGTCTGGCTAAAGCGTCTCTGGAAGCCAACGTACGCTATATGGCGAACGCAATGGGTCCTGAAGGTGTGCGTGTTAACGCCATCTCCGCGGGTCCTATCCGCACCCTGGCGGCGTCCGGCATCAAAGATTTCCGTAAAATGCTGGCGCACTGCGAAGCGGTTACCCCGATTCGTCGTACTGTTACCATTGAGGATGTGGGTAACTCTGCTGCATTCCTGTGCTCTGACCTGTCCGCGGGTATCTCCGGCGAAGTGGTTCACGTTGACGGCGGCTTCAACATCGCTGCAATGAACGAGCTGGAAATTAAATAAGCTCAGACTCTCTTCCCGCACGGGAAGAGAGTTTTCCCCCGCACCATCCCCTCGTTATTCCGTTCTGCTATTTGTTATCACCTAACAATATTTTTCCCTTTATCTGCGTTACGCCAGGATATTGATCGCCATTTTGAGATCAAGGAACGCCCATGGAACAACGCCGTTTTTCCGGCAAAGGCCACTGGTATCACGAAACCCAGTCAAACCACGCGCAGTCGGATGCGCTGCCCCTGGTGCCCGAAGCCGCTAACGTCGACGATCGTTTTTTGCTCGATTTAGCCCTGCCCGATGAGATTGTCGCCGCCTGTACCGGCTGGCTTGCCCCTGCCAGAGCCTTATACCATCAGCTGTTTCCCCTCTCACTTCCCGTCAATCGTCTGCGAACGCTCAGCGCCTATGACCGGTTAAGTACCGCGTTGACGGTTGCGCAGGCCTGTGGCGTTCAGCGGCTATGCAACCATTATGCCGCCCTTCTTGCTCCGCTGCCGGGTCCTGACTCCTCCCGCGAAAGTAACCGGCGGCTGGCGCAAATCACGCAGTATGCCCGTCAGCTCGCCAGCTCACCGGATGTCATTGACGACAAGGCGCGAAACCAGCTTGATGAGGTGGGTCTCTCCATCTATGACATTGTGGTGATTAACCAGATCATCGGCTTTATCGGTTTTCAGGCGCGCGTGGTGGCGGTCTTTCAGGCTCTGCTTGGCCATCCCGTTCGCTGGTTGCCGGGCCATCATATTCAGCCGCACACCCTGCCAGCGTGCGCCGGTAGGTGGATAGCGCTTCTTCCCGTGGTCGAGCTTCGCTATGCGAGTGCGCATCAGCTTGAGTCCCTCTCCCGCTGGCAGGCAGAACCTGCGCTTGAGGCGCTGACACCCGTCCTGTGCCATGAACCGACCTTGCTCGACCTGACGGGAGAGATCCTGATAAACAGCCGGGAAGAGAGTGCGCTTTCCCCACCGTCGCTTTTGGCAGCAGTCGACTTGCTGACACGCTCGCCGGACCGCTTCAGTGCCGCGCAGTTTACCCCACTCATGGAAGACGGACTGACTGTCGCCCAGGCGATCAACCTCCTCTCCCAAAGCGCGTTTGAGGGCTGGCTTAATCGACTAAAAGTCGCGGCTGGCAAAGCGGAATAACCACACGCATTCCCCAAAGACCGCTTGCTGTAGAAGTGAGAATCGCGTAAAACTGTCAGCCGCTCAATGGCTACGAAAATAGAACATTATGTTTCAGGACAACCCGCTGCTAGCGCAGCTTAAACAGCAACTGCATTCCCAGACGCCGCGTGCAGAAGGGGTCGTGAAAGCCACGGAAAAGGGCTTTGGCTTCCTTGAAGTTGACGCGCAGAAAAGCTACTTCATTCCGCCACCGCAGATGAAGAAAGTGATGCATGGCGATCGCGTCATGGCCGTCATTCATACAGAGAAGGAACGTGAATCCGCTGAGCCGGAAGAACTGATTGAACCGTTCCTGACCCGCTTTGTCGGTAAGGTTCAGCGAAAAGACGATCGTCTTTCTATCGTGCCGGATCATCCCCTGTTGAAAGATGCCATTCCCTGCCGGGCCGCCCGCGGCGTTGAGCATGATTTTAAAGAAGGTGACTGGGCCGTAGCAGAAATGCGCCGTCATCCTCTGAAAGGCGATCGTGGTTTCTATGCAGAACTGACGCAGTTCATCACCTTTGGCGATGACCATTTCGTCCCGTGGTGGGTCACGCTGGCGCGCCATAATCTTGAAAAAGAAGCGCCGAACGGCGTAGCGACTGAAATGCAGGACGAAGGTTTGACGCGCCGCGATCTCACTGCGCTGGAATTTGTCACCATCGACAGCGCCAGCACAGAAGATATGGACGATGCGCTCTACGCTGAAGAGAGCGCCGATGGCAAACTGCATCTGACCGTCGCCATTGCCGATCCTACCGCCTGGATTGCACAAGGCAGTAAACTGGACGAAACGGCCAAAATCCGTGCGTTTACCAACTACCTGCCAGGCTTTAACATCCCGATGCTGCCGCGCGAATTGTCAGACGATCTCTGCTCGCTGCGCCCAAATGAAGTGCGCCCGGCTCTCGCCTGCCGCATGACCATCGCCGCGGATGGGACGATTGAAGACGATATCGAATTCTTTGCCGCCACCATCGAATCCAAAGCCAAGCTGGCCTATGACAATGTCTCTGACTGGCTGGAAAACACCGGCAGCTGGAAACCTGAATCCGATGCCATTGCGGCGCAGATTCGTCTGCTGCACCGTATTTGCCTGAAGCGTGGCGAATGGCGTACAACCCACGCCCTGGTGTTCAAAGATCGTCCGGACTACCGTTTTGTTCTCGGTGAGAAAGGCGAAGTGCTGGATATCGTAGCCGAGCCGCGACGCATTGCTAACCGCATCGTCGAAGAAGCGATGATTTCCGCCAACATTTGCGCCGCACGCGTGCTGCGCGACAAGCTGGGCTTTGGTATTTACAACGTTCACACCGGATTCGATCCGGCCAATACTGAAGCGCTGGCGGCCCTGCTGAAGAATCACGATGTGCATGTTGATCCGGAAGAAGTCCTGACGCTGCCAGGATTCTGCAAGCTTCGCCGCGAGCTGGACGCACAGCCATCCGGTTTCCTTGATAGCCGTATTCGCCGCTTCCAGTCCTTCGCTGAAATCAGCACCGAACCAGGCCCGCACTTCGGCCTCGGTCTGGAAGCTTACGCCACCTGGACATCCCCAATTCGTAAATATGGCGACATGGTTAACCACCGTCTGCTGAAAGCGATTATCAAAGGCGAAACGATTGCACGCCCTCAGGACGACACGACCGTGCAGATGGCTGAGCGTCGCCGTCTGAATCGCATGGCGGAACGTGACGTTGGAGACTGGCTCTACGCGCGTTTCCTGCAGGATAAGGCCGGAACCGACACCCGCTTCGCTGCGGAGATTATTGATATCAGCCGCGGCGGGATGCGTGTCCGTCTGGTGGATAACGGTGCTGTCGCCTTTATCCCTGCCCCATTCCTGCATGCCGTTCGTGACGAACTGGTCTGTAGCCAGGAAAGTGGCACCGTGCAGATTAAAGGTGAAACAGTTTACAGAGTCACTGAGGTGATTGACGTAACTATCGCTGAAGTCCGCATGGAAACCCGCAGTATTATCGCGCGACCAGCTGTCTGATAACCCGCTAAATTGTCGGCCATTTCCGTTCGGGAAGGCCGACAATTTTTCTTTTTAACCCGCCCCACAAATTCATCATTTTTTCTGACTATTTTCCGATTCCCCCCGCCCAAAATGGCCATAATTATCTACAGTAAAAGAGTGCCGTCATATTCGGCCACCTGAATAGCTGGATGCTCAGTATTCTTTTTTGGCAGACTCGTTTTATTATAAGAAAGCAGGGAAAAACAATACGTTCACTTCGGTTTTACCGCTGTTTCACAACGGAAAAGTCGACTGCAAATGAATAATTTGTGCGCTAATGAGTAGCAGCGGGAGAAATCATGATCGACGATCTTGAGCAGAATTTGCTGTTTCGTTACATGGGTACTCACAGTCCGTGGTGGCGATTGTCGGCAGACAGCAACGCTCTGCACCTTGCCGCCAGCGAAAATGCCGATGCGACTCAGGTGGTGACGCTGGACGATGAACAAGCCACGTTGATCCGCCAGTTAACGGTAATTACCTCCAGCATTTCAATGAACCTCTCCCTGTATGGTGAAGAGGTTCCCGTGCATCTTGTCGGCCGCAAAATCACCCGAAACGAGTGGGCCGGCACGGCATCGGCCTGGAACGATACCCCCTCCGTAGCACGCGATCTCGCTCAAGGACTCTCCTTTGCGGAACAGGTGGTTTCAGAAGCGAATTCCGTCATTGTGATTCTCGATCAGCATGGCAATATTCAGCGTTTTAACCGCCTGAGCGAAGAGTATACCGGCCTGAAAGAGCAGGAAGTGATCGGTCAGAACGTGTTCAAACTGTTTATGAGTCGCAGCGAAGCGGCAGCCTCGAAGCGAAATATCACCGGTTTCTTCCGTAACGGCAGCTCCTACGAAGTCGAACGCTGGATCAAGACGCGGAAAGGACAACGCTTGTTTCTGTTCAGGAACAAATTCGTTCACAGCGGCAGCGGTAAAAACGAAATATTTCTTATTTGCTCCGGCACCGACATTACCGAGGAACGCCGGGCGCAGGAGCGCCTGCGCGTGCTGGCCAATACCGATACCATCACCGGTTTACCCAACCGCAATGCTATTCACGAACTGATTTCAGACGCCATCAACCATCGGGGCGAAACGCAGGTTGGCGTGGTGTATCTTGACCTGGATAATTTCAAAAAGGTCAACGATGCCTACGGGCATATGTTTGGCGATCAGCTCTTACAGGCGGTTGCACTCGCCATTCTGAGTTGCCTTGACGAGGGGCAGGTTCTGGCCCGGCTCGGCGGCGATGAGTTTATCGTGATGGCCACGAATACGTCTCAGGGCTCGCTGGAAGCGATGGCGTCGCGCATTCTGACCCGCCTGCGCCAGCCGTTCAGAATCGGGCTGATTGAGATATATACCGGCTGTTCTTTGGGGATCGCCCTCGCGCCGCAGCACGGGAACGATCGGGAAAGTGTGATTCGCAATGCCGATACGGCCATGTACACCGCCAAGGAAAATGGCAGGGGTAAGTTCTGCGTCTTCTCCCCTGAAATGAACCAGCGCGTATTTGAGTATCTTTGGCTGGACACCAATCTGCGTAAAGCGCTGGATAACGATCAGCTTCTGATTCACTACCAGCCTAAAATGACCTGGCGCGGTGAGGTCAGAAGTCTTGAGGCGCTGGTCCGCTGGCAGTCGCCGGAGCGCGGCTTGATCCCACCGCTGGAATTTATCTCTTATGCCGAAGAGTCCGGTTTGATTGTGCCGCTGGGGCGCTGGGTGATGCTCGACGTGGTTCGTCAGGTGGCGAAATGGCGTGACAAGGGGATTAACCTGCGCGTGGCCGTGAACGTCTCTGCACGTCAGCTTGCCGACCAGACGATTTTCAGCGATTTAAAGCAGGCGCTTAAGGATCTGCATTTTGAGTACTGCCCTATCGACGTCGAGTTAACAGAGAGCTGTCTCATCGAAAACGAAGAGCTGGCGCTTTCGGTGATCCAGCAATTCAGCCGACTCGGGGCACAAATACATCTGGATGACTTTGGTACGGGCTACTCTTCCCTTTCCCAGCTGGCGCGTTTTCCTATTGACGCCATTAAACTCGATCAATCTTTTGTCAGAGATATTCATAAGCAGTCCATCTCTCAGTCTCTGGTACGCGCCATTGTCGCAGTGGCACAGGCCCTGAATCTGCAGGTGATCGCCGAGGGGGTGGAGAATGCAAAAGAAGACGCCTTTCTGACTAAGAATGGCGTCAACGAACGGCAGGGTTTCCTTTTTGCTAAGCCGATGCCCGCTGCCGCATTCGAGCGATGGCTAAAACGCTATCAGGCGCGACAACAGCGCTAGCTGGCCTTGCGTAAGCCCGCCGCATGATGGCGGTTTTGCAGCATCACCAGACGCTCCATGTAGGCTATATCTTTCGGCTCAAGGCAGAATGCGGCATCGACCCAGTCTTCGGTAATATCCATCAGCTCACTGCGTGGCAACTGCAGAACGCGCGTACGAGCACGCAGCATGGCTCTTACGCCGTTCAGTTTTGGCCGCAATGTGTCTATGAAGGTCCTGACCGAGACGTAGCTTTGCCCGGGTTCATACAGCACATCCACCAGCCCGTGCTGCTCGTACCATTCTGCCGTGTGGGACTCCCCTTTGTAGATGAGCTCCTCCGCCAGCTTCATGCCTGAACGTCGTGCGACCAGCGAATACCCCCCCATCCCCGGGAACAGATTAAAGGCAATTTCCGGGAAACCTAACCGGGCATCACGCTGAGCCAGGACAAAATGGTGCGCCAGCGCTGCCTCAAATCCGCCGCCTAATGCGCTGCCTTCGACCATTGCCAGCGTGATGGCCCCCGTATCAAACCCTCTTGACGCCGCATGGACGCAATCAACACAGGCGCGGGCATACGCCCGTAACGCTTCACGCCGCCCGTTCTGAATGCACTCGACGAAGAACTGCAAGTCCCCTCCCACGTTGTACATTTCAGGAACAAGCGAGCCGGTAACCCAAAAATCGACCGCAAAACCCGACTGACGGACCAGCCAGGAAAGGTTCATGATCTCCTCAATTAAGGCATGGTTGAAGCAAGGACGCGGCTGAGCCCGCAGCATCATCCAGACGGTGCGTCGCTCCGCCTCGTAATACCCTGAGAGCTGCGTGAAACGTTCAGTATCGGTAAACAGTGTACAGGTAGGCTGATTGATAACTGTCATAGTCCAATTCCTCATATAAAAAAGCGCCTTGCGCGCAGTTTTAGACTAATCCACCGATTAAGCCTGCTATATGAGGGGGAATAAATTTATCACTTTCATTTATGTAATTTCGTTATCGCATTTTTTCCCTTCTCTTTTGACCCCATTTTCTGCATCATTGAAATTATTCACTTTTCGCTCCCGGGGAGAGATTATGTCTACTATTGATCCACAAGCTGTAGCACAACGTATTGATACCGTGCTGGATATTCTGGTAGCGGGTGATTATCACTCTGCGATCCGTAATCTCGAGATCCTGAAGTCTGAACTTCTTGCTCAGAATGGCGCTGACAACGCCCCCGAAAACAAACAGCCAAAAGCGCCGTGGGAAGTGTAATCCCACCGTTTCCGACCTCGTTTCGCTTTATTAAATGGATGCTATGAATTCCCGACAACAACTCATTTTGCAGATGGTCATCGATCAGGGGCGTGTAAGCGTGGTCGATCTCGCTAAAACCACCGGCGTCTCCGAAGTCACCATTCGTCAGGATCTGAATCTGCTGGAAAAACAGAGTTACCTGCGCCGTGCGCATGGTTATGCCGTGCCGCTGGACAGCGACGACGTTGAGACGCGCATGATGAATAACTACGCGCTTAAACGTGAACTGGCAGAGTTTGCCGCATCACTGGTAAACCCTGGCGAGACGGTCTTTATTGAAAACGGCAGCAGCAACGCCCTTCTGGCACGGACGCTCGCGGAACAAAAAGACGTGACTATCATCACTGTCAGCAGCTATATCGCCCATTTACTCAAAGAGACGCGCTGTGAAGTCATTTTGCTGGGTGGCATTTACCAAAAGAAAAGTGAAAGCATGGTGGGCCCGCTGACCCGGCAATATGTTCAGCAGGTGCATTTCAGTAAGGCCTTTATCGGAATTGACGGCTGGCAGCCGGAAACAGGTTTCACCGGCCGGGATATGATGCGCACTGACGTGGTGAATGCCGTACTGGAAAAAGAGTGTGAAGCCATTGTGCTCACTGACAGTTCCAAATTTGGCGCCGTCCATCCTTACACAATGGGTCCCGTCTCACGCTTCAGTCGCGTCATTACCGACGAACGGTTAAGTGACGAGCATCGTAATAAGCTGGAAGAAGACGGTCTGATTGTCGATATTATTAAAACGTCCGCCTGAGTCCATTTCGCGCCCGTCATTCGGGCGCCTGCATATCCCTTCGTCTGAGACGATTCCTAACTCCCCTTTAAGAGTTTTTACCTGTTTAACCCGCATTAAAGTCGTAAAATTAATGTTAGCGATATAACAGGAAGTGACTATCACTTGCGTGATTACGTAACGCCTGCGCGACCAGCTTTCACGGAAAAAAGAATTAGGTATTCGTTTTGTCTATACTTAACGTGTACCTCTTTCCGTGAATCGATAATTCAGGAGAAAGTATTATGACCTTAACCAGCAAAAAATTAGCCGCCGCTGTTCTGGCAATCACTGTAGCAATGTCCCTGAGCGCATGCTCTAACTGGTCTAAACGTGACCGTAACACCGCCATTGGTGCCGGTGCAGGTGCACTCGGTGGTGCAGTCTTAACAGATGGTAGCACGCTGGGTACATTGGGTGGCGCTGCTGTCGGTGGTATTATCGGTCACCAGGTTGGCAAATAATTATTCTATAAGCCTTCCCGACATCGCGATTTAGCGTCGCATTTCAGGTCTGACTTACGCACGTATATATCACGAGCCACGGCATTTGCCGTGGCTCATTTATTTTAACCGCCTGCCAGTTTGACTTTCATGCCCTTTGCTTCAAGCAGCGATTTAATTAAATCGCGTTTATCACCCTGAATTTCGATAATGCCGTCTTTCACGGCCCCACCGCAGCCACATTTCTTTTTCAACTCAGCCGCCAGTTTTGTTAGTTCAGCATCATCCTGGTCAATTCCTGAGATAAGGCAAACCCCTTTCCCTTTTCGTCCACTGGTTTGACGCTGGATACGCACAATACCGTCGCCCTTCGGACGTTCCACTTTGGTTTTCGGCTCATCTATGCGCCCACTCTCCGTTGAGTAGACCAGACGACTGTTGGAATCGGTCATTACGCCCCCTTTTTCAGTGATGCGTTGATTGCCTTAAGCGTCTCTGCCGGGTTAGCTGACTGCGTTACTGGCCGCCCGATAACCATATAATCCACACCAGCAGCCAGCGCCTGCTCAGGCGTCATAATACGGCGCTGATCGCCCACCTCGCTGCCAGCCGGACGAATACCCGGCGTGACCAGTTTAAAATCTTTGCCCAGTTCTGATTTGAAGCGCACCGCTTCCTGTGCGGAGCAGACGACGCCATCCAGCCCGCTGTTCTGCGTCAGACGCGCAAGACGCTCGGCATGTTCGGCAGGTGACAATGTCACGCCAAGATCGCGTAAATCACTTTCGTCCATACTGGTCAATACGGTCACCGCAATCAGCAATGGCGCATCTTTCCCGAACGGCAGGAGGGCTTCACGGGCGGCAGACATCATTCTCGCCCCGCCCGACGCATGGACGTTGACCATCCATACACCCAGCTCTGCGGCGGCGGCAACGGCGTGCGCCGTGGTATTCGGGATGTCATGGAACTTGAGATCGAGGAAGACATCGAAACCACGCAGCTGCAGATCGCGGACGATTTGCGGTCCAAACAGCGTGAACATCTCTTTACCAACTTTCAGGCGGCAATCGCGAGGATCGATACCGTCGACAAAGGCCAGTGCAGCGTCACGCTTATTGTAATCAAGCGCAACAACAACAGGAGAATCCGTAATAACGCGGGAAGTGGAGGAAGTAACAGACGTCATGACCAGCCCTTTTCGTCTATGGGCGCCCAGCGGCGCGGAACAGATAAACGGCCAGCATTCTACCTGCCGCCGCCGCAAATTGACAGAATCCATTTGCGCCCCTGCCAGGCTGGCACACCGCACGGTGTTAAGGAAGAGGTAAAAACCATCAGTATGTTGTAACTAAAATGGGGTGTTTTAAAAAAATTACTGGCCGTCAAGACCACGGATTGGCTTGATGGTGGACCAGGCCCGGCAGGAAGGACAATGCCAGTAAAGCGTATACGCGGTAAAACCACACTTCTGGCAACGGTAGCGCGGTTTACTCCGCACCTGCTCGCCGACCATGTCGCGCAACACCATCAGGCTCTCTTTGGCTCGCCCTTCTTCTGCGTCGTTCAGGTGGTAATCCATCAGCTTATGGAATACCCGCATCGTCGGATGACGCTGTAGCTGACGGGTAATATACACCTGCGCGGTGTCGGTCCCTTCGTACTGCTCAACCACGTCTGAGAGCATCAGCTCTGCGGTTGCGCCGGTATTCTCTTCCACGCAACGGCGCAGGAATGCTACCCACTCTTCCTGCTTGCCCAGCTGTTGATAGCAGGTTTGCAGCATCTCCAGCGTTTCACTGACCAGCTCTTTGTCCTGGTCAATCACCCGAAGCAGGCTTTCAACGGCTTTGGCGTAATCGCCACTCGCCATAAAAACGCGTCCCATCATGATAGAGATACGCGCGCTATTGCGATCTGCTGCTGCACCTTTCTTCAGCAACGCCATGGCTTTGTCCATGTCGTCGTTGCCCATCTGCTGAAGGGCAAGTTCACAGTAGAAATGGGCTATCTCAACACGCTGCTTATCTTTACCCAGCTTCACCAGCCGCTCGGCAGTATCAATGGCTTTTTGCCATTCGCTGGTGGCCTGATAAATTTGCAGTAATTGCTGCAACGCACCGATACGGAAATCCGTTTCATCAATCAGCTGCGAGAACATATCTTCAGCGCGGTCGTACAGCCCGGCAGCCATGTAATCGCGCCCCAGTTGCTGGACCGCGAGGAGACGTTGATCGTAGGTCAGCGAGGCGCTTTCCATGAGGGTCTGGTGGATACGGATGGCACGGTCAACCTCGCCACGCGAGCGGAACAGGTTACCGAGCGTGAGATGGGCTTCGACGGTCCCCGTATCCTCTTTCAGCATATCGAGGAACAAGTCTACCGCTTTATCCTGCTGATTACTCAGGAGGAAGTTCACCCCCGCAACGTAGTCGCGAGAGAGACGGTTAGCCTCATCCTGCTTTGTTTGTTGCGCACTTCTGCGGCCCATATACCAGCCATAGGCAGCGGCTACAGGCAAAAGCAGAAACAACAACTCCAGCATCGTCGATTATTCCTTCACGACCGGCACACCAGAGCTTTCCGGAATGTCGGACGCAGGCGCAATGTTATGCTCAAGTCGTTTAATTTTACGTTCAGCGCGTGCAAGAGAAACACGGACTTTCAGCCAGAACAGACCGCAAACCAGCCAGCCAATGGCAAAGCCTGCGGCAAACAAGACCGCAAGCAGACTTGATACGCGATACTCGCCCTGCGCCAGCAGATAGTTAAACGTCACCTGTTGATCGTTTTGTGCACCCAATGTGACTGAAATGACAAAAATCGCCAATACCAGTAAGAAAATGAGTAAATATTTCACATTACTTCCCGTTATGTGGTTCAAGCGAATAAAGTGTGTTCAACTTACCGCAATCAGCCTTATAAACTACCATTTTAGCGACGGGCGCGAAACGGAAAAAGTGACGCACACGTCATGGATTTATGGGCGAAATGCGCAATATCAACCGTCAGGCGTCGCTTTGCTCCCTTTCGGCGATTTCTTCTTTCTCTTCAGGCGGTGGCGTAAGCGGGCCACAGAGTCGTTCCGCAAGCCAGGTTGCCAGCGTCACCAGCAGCCATGAGATCAGCGTAGCGACCACCAGGTCCCGTGGCCAGTGCATCCCCAGCAGCAAGCGGCTGCCCATCACTCCCGTCGCCCAGATCAGTAATATCCCGATGGTAACCGTTCGACGTCGTGGCCAAAGCAGCCCAACAGCCAACAGCGCCCAGCTGGCCGCAAACATCGTGTGGCCGGAAGGAAACGCGAAGCCCGTCTCTTTTTGCCAGTGTTTACGCAAGAACTTCGGAATATCCTGCTGTTCCGTAAGCTGTTCTTTCACCAGCGCACCGCGATCTTTACGCTTTAAATTGTAGAACTCATCTACCGGAATATGGTGTGTTTTTTCCAGCCAGACGACAAACGGTCGTGGCTCCTGAACATGGTCTTTCACCCAGGACTTAACGCCCTGACCAATAACGATCGCGCCACCCAGGATAGCAAAGAGCATCAGCGCCGCGCGCAGACGAAAACGCAGGCACCACAGGAACCAGCCACAGAGAATGATATGGGTGATAATTCCCCACGGTTGCGTGACCGTCTCCGTTACCCAGTACAACGTTTTCAGCCACGTGGCATTCTGCCCGGGCTGCCACATCCAGCCGGAGACCCATACGGTCAAAGGCATAATCAGTAAAATGGCCGCGCCTGCTGCCGTACGTCTGGCGATTGAAAGCATGTCTTCTCCTTTTACGCTAAGCCTCACAATCATAACTGAAATTCATCCGATGGGTGGAGATGTCGGATCGTGCGTTTAACGTTCATATAGCATGGTGCCCATTAGGCGAACGTGCTGAGCTTGTGGCAAAATGAACAGATACAGAAAGTAAAACAGGCGCAAGACACGAAACGTGTCAGCCTACTCTGGAGAATCACATGCAGCTTAAACGTGTGGCAGAAGCCAAACTGCCAACCCCATGGGGCGATTTCCTGATGGTGGGGTTTGAAGAACTGGCAACCGGACAGGATCATGTTGCGCTGGTCTACGGCGATATTTCAGGGCAGACGCCGGTGCTGTCCCGCGTCCATTCGGAGTGTCTGACCGGCGATGCGTTGTTCAGCCTGCGCTGTGATTGCGGTTTCCAGCTGGAAGCTGCCCTTTCTCATATTGCCGAAGAAGGCCGCGGTGTGTTGCTCTATCACCGTCAGGAAGGCCGTAATATTGGCCTGCTGAATAAAATCCGCGCATACGCGCTGCAGGACCAGGGCTACGATACGGTAGAAGCCAACCATCAGCTCGGTTTTGCCGCCGATGAACGTGACTTCACCCTGTGTGCGGACATGTTCAAGCTGCTGGGCGTCGACGAGGTTCGTCTGCTGACGAACAACCCGAAAAAAGTGGAAATCCTCACCGAAGCGGGAATCAACATTGTCGAACGTGTGCCGCTGATTGTTGGCCGCAACCCGAAAAATGCCCACTATCTTGATACTAAAGCCGCCAAGATGGGCCATCTGCTGAAAGAGTGAAAGTAAAAAGCCCGGCATAAGCGCCGGGCTTTTTTATCAATCGAGCATCTTACGAATCACATAGTGTAAAATGCCGTCGTTCTGGTAGTAGGTCAATTCGGTTGCCGTATCAATACGGCACCGGCAGTCCAGTACCTCCGTCTTCCCGTCAGCTCGCGTCAGCTTCACCGGCACCGTTTTACCCGGCTGCAGGTTTTGCAGACCACTAATATCAATCTGCTCTTCTCCGGTCAGCCCCAGCGTTTTACGGGTTACGCCCTGCGGGAACTCAAGCGGCAGGATCCCCATGCCGATGAGGTTCGAGCGGTGAATACGTTCAAACGACTCGGCGATCACCACACGAACGCCTAGCAGGCGCGGTCCTTTCGCCGCCCAGTCACGGCTGGAACCGGAACCGTACTCTTTCCCGGCAATCACCGCCAGCGGTGTACCTTCCTGTTGATATTTCACGGCTGCATCGTAAATCGACACGACGTCCGTCCCCGGCAGATGGCGCGTCATCCCCCCTTCCACCCCCGGAACCATTTCATTACGAATGCGAATGTTGGCAAACGTGCCCCGCATCATGACTTCATGGTTACCGCGGCGCGAACCGTAGGAGTTAAAATCGCGGCGCTCCACTCCCCGGCTTTGCAAATAACGGCCTGCCGGGCTGTCGGCTTTGATACTCCCCGCCGGAGAGATATGGTCAGTGGTGACAGAATCCCCCAGCATGGCCAGGATGCGCGCCCCATGAATATCTTTAAGCGGCGCAGGCTCGGCGAGCATCTCATCAAAGAACGGAGACAGACGAATATAGGTCGAGTCATCCTGCCAGTCATAGGTGTCCGACCCCACGACATTGATGGTTTTCCATTCCGGCGTGCCTTCGAAGACCTCCGCATACTCTTTGCGGAACATTTCTGTAGAGACCTTTTCAACGGCCATCGCAATTTCACGCGAGGACGGCCAGATATCTTTCAGGTAGACGGGATCGTTCTTGCGGTCGTGACCAATCGGATCGGTCACCAGGTTAATGTTCATGTTCCCGGCCAGCGCATAGGCCACCACCAGGGGCGGCGAAGCAAGCCAGTTGGTTTTGACCAGTGGATGAATACGCCCTTCAAAGTTACGGTTGCCGGAAAGAACGGCGCCTACCGTCAAATCGCCCTGCTTGATCGCCGTTTCAATGGGCTCAGGCAGCGGACCGGAGTTACCAATGCAGGTCGTACAGCCATACCCCACGAGGTTAAAGCCCAGCTCATCAAGATAAGGCGTCAGCTTAGCCTGCGCCAGGTAATCCGAAACCACTTTGGAGCCCGGCGCCAGCGAGGCTTTGACCCACGGTTGAGGTTTCAGACCCAGTTCAACCGCTTTTTTCGCCAGCAGACCGGCCGCCATTAAAACACTGGGGTTTGAGGTGTTGGTACAGGAGGTGATGGCGGCAATCACAACCGCCCCGTCCGGAAGTTGATATTGATGGCCGTTCAATACATAGTCGATGGGACGATGGTCTTTCTTCGCCACGTTGACTTCCAGCTCATTGCTGGCGGCAAAGGCTTTCGGCACGTCTGTCAACGCGACGCGATCCTGCGGACGTTTTGGCCCGGCGAGACTTGCCTCCACGCTGCCCATATCAAGCTCAAGCGTACTGGTAAATACCGGTTCATCGCCCGGATTGCGCCACATACCCTGCGCTTTGGTATAGGCCTCTACCAGCGCCACCTGCTCTTCGCTGCGTCCGCTCAGACGCATGTACTCAAGCGTGACGTCATCAATTGGGAAAAAGCCACAGGTTGCGCCATATTCTGGTGCCATGTTGGCAATGGTCGCGCGGTCAGCCAGGGGCAGCGAATCCAGCCCGTCCCCGTAGAACTCAACAAATTTGCCCACCACCCCATGCTTGCGCAGCATCTGGGTGACGGTGAGTACCAAATCGGTCGCGGTAATGCCTTCTGACAGTTTTCCTGTCAGCTTAAAGCCCACGACATCCGGAATCAGCATGGAGACCGGCTGACCGAGCATGGCGGCTTCCGCTTCGATTCCGCCGACACCCCAGCCCAGCACGCCGAGGCCGTTAATCATGGTGGTATGGGAATCTGTACCCACCAGCGTATCCGGATAAGCCACCCACTCTTTGTCCTGTAATTCGCTCCAGACGGCTTTACCAAGATACTCAAGGTTAACCTGGTGGCAAATACCCGTGCCCGGTGGAACCACGCTAAAGCGGCTGAATGCCTGCTGGCCCCACTTCAGGAAAACATAACGTTCGTGGTTACGCTCCATCTCCAGACGGACGTTCTCGCCAAAGGCATCGTCATCACCGAAATGGTCAACGGTCACGGAGTGGTCAATCACGAGGTCAACGGGGGAAAGCGGGTTCACTTTGGCCGTATCGCCGCCGAGGCGTTTAACCGCCTCGCGCATCGCGGCGAGATCCACCACGGCAGGTACACCGGTAAAGTCCTGCATCAGGACCCTTGCCGGGCGGTAGGCGATTTCTCTGTCGGCATGGGCATGCTTCAGCCACCCCGCCAGCGCCTGGATATCATCGAGCGTGACGGAATCACCGTCCTGCCAGCGCAAGAGGTTTTCCATCAGAACTTTCAAGGACTTGGGTAAACGCGAAATGTCCCCAAGCGTTCTGGCAGCCAGCGGCAGGCTATAGTAATGCCAGGTTTTATTTTCTGCCTGTAATGTGTCCTTACTGGCTTCGCGTAGGGTTAACGACATAAGCTCCTCCTTAATTACAGAGATGTCCTGACAATCATCAGGGCCGTAATTAAAGATAACACAAAGATGTCGTAACGTTTTGATAACAACCCGAATTGATAAATTTAGGAATGGTCCAGAGGACGTCAAAACAAAAAACCCCGCCGCAGCGAGGTTTTATCATTTAGCGGATGGCCAGCCAGATGAGCTGACTCCAGAACAGGATCGACAGGGTAAACACGCCAATCCATGACCAGTATTTGTGAGACGTCATGTTATTCATCATAGGGACACCAGGCATTATTTATTAAACATTCCGAGGCAGGTCCTCAGTGCGATATTGCTGATGTGTATTTATTAAAGAGTACAAAGGTGCATAGTCGTTATTCAGACCCAATGCATCATTACGCAAAAAACTAAATTATTGTTTTTTGGGTTCGTCTTCCGCGAACACATCAATAAAGGCTTGCTGCTGCGGCGTCAGTTTCCAGGATGCAGGCACAACTGTCGCAGGAGTCTTACGTCCTTTGTGGACAGTGTCATGACGCTGACACATCTGTTTTACCGTTTCTGTACGTACCGTCACTGCCATATTCAACCCCAATATTTCCAGGCCAGGAGAGCAACCATCAGCCAGAACAGGGCGGAGACGAGAAAGACCGCCAGCCAGGCTTTACGCTTGAGCGCAGGATCCCTTTGCGGTTCTTCACTTCCTGAAGGCATTGCTAACCTCATACAATCGATATCGCTTATCATTTAGGACCAAACAATTGGTACAATTAATCATCTGTTGAGATAAATCCTAAAGAAACTTTAGCCGAAAAGCCAGTGAATTTACGCATCCGGAGGTATGAAATATTCATTCTTTTGACCACAAATAAATATTTGAAAAGAAAAATTTGCGTAGCCGTTAATTAGTTTCTATTTTTGTCGCCAATTCACGACATTAAAACCATACAAAATAAAAGGATAATGACAATATATGGCAGGGAGAGCGCAGATGATGATAATTCTAATTTAGCTTTAAGGCGGTATTTCGGTATCTTTCCGTTAGGGAAAGATACCGGGTGTGATTATTTTGCGGGGAGTTTGATGTCTTTAAACATCTCTTCAATATCTTCATTTGAGCGTAATGCAACGGCGGTATCCACCACGTCACGCGTTAAATGCGGGGCAAAGCGCTGAATAAAATCATACATATAGCTACGCAGGAAGGTACTGCGACGGAAGCCAATTTTTGTGGTGCTGTGGCTGAAAATATCGTGTGCATCAAGACGTACCAGATCAGGGTCTGACACCGGGTCGACCGCCATGCTGGCAATAACGCCCACGCCCAGACCAAGCCGTACGTAAGTCTTGATGACGTCGGCATCGGTAGCGGTAAAGACAATGCGTGGGGTTAACCCGGCACGGTTAAAGGCGGTATCAAGCTCGGAACGTCCGGTAAAGCCAAACGTATAAGTGACTAACGGATATTGCGCCAGCTCTTCAATCGTCACCGACCCTTTCCCCGCCAGCGGGTGATCGGGAGTCACTACGATCGATCGGTTCCAGTGATAGCACGGAAGCATTACCAGATCGTCATACAGGTGGAGCGCTTCCGTCGCGATGGCAAAATCGGCATTCCCCTTCGACACCGCTTCAGCGATTTGCGTCGGTGACCCCTGATGCATATGCAAAGAGACGCGCGGATAACGCTCGATAAAGCCCTTAATGACGCCAGGTAATGCATAGCGCGCCTGGGTGTGCGTGGTGGCAATATACAGCGAGCCTTTATCTGGCCAGGTATGTTCTCCTGCAACAGATTTAATCGCATCGACTTTGGAGAGGACTTCACGCGCAATGCGAATAATTTCCTGCCCCGCTGGCGTCACCTGCGTAAGGTGCTTACCGCTACGGGCGAAAATCTGAATACCTAATTCATCCTCCAGCATGCGAACCTGCTTGCTGATGCCCGGTTGCGAGGTATATAGCCCCTCGGCAGTAGAAGAGACATTAAGGTTGTGATTCACCACCTCAACGATATAACGAAGCTGCTGTAATTTCATGCCAGACCATCCGATTTAGCGCACGCGGTCAATCGCTTAAGACGATTTGATAATAAGAAATGGGTTAACTATAACCACTATATCATTTATAGCCTGACTGTATAGTACGGAACAAAAAATAATAATAAGGTAATAAAAAAGGGCCGGAAGTCCGGCCCTTTCACAGGTAAGTGACGGTCAGGCAAGCTTATTTCTTGCCTTCAACCCATTTGCCATCGACAAAGAAGGCGGACCAGCCGGTCGCTTTGCCCTCTTTCTCTGCCGCCACGTACTGCTGCTTCGTTTTACGGCTAAAGCGAACCACCGTCTTATTGCCTTCAGGATCCTGCTGTGGCGCATCGGCCAGGTAACGCAGTTTTTCTGGCAGACGGTCACGGAAGCGGTGCAGTTCTTCAACCAGCGGCGCACGTGTTTCACGCGATTTCGGGAAGGTGTTGGCCGCCAGGAAGACACCCGCAGCACCATCACGCAGCACGAAGTACGCGTCGGATTTTTCACACGGCAGCTCTGGCAACGGAACCGGATCTTCCTTCGGCGGAGCCACTTCACCGTTACGCAGAATTTTGCGCGTGTTTTTACACTCGTCGTTGGTGCACGCCATGTACTTCCCGAAACGCCCCATTTTCAGGTGCATTTCAGAGCCACACTTCTCGCACTCCACAATCGGGCCGTCATAGCCTTTAATGCGGAATTCACCTTCCTCAATCTCATACCCGTCACACGTTGGGTTATTACCGCAGACGTGCAGCTTACGTTTAGGATCGATCAGGTAGCTGTCCATCGCCGTGCCGCATTTTTTGCAGCGGCGTTTAGCACGCAGAGCGTTGGTTTCCGCATCCTCACCTTCCAGCACGTTGAGAACTTCGTTCTCCGGCACCAGGTTGATGGTGGTTTTGCAGCGCTCTTTTGGCGACAGCGCATAGCCGGAACAGCCAAGGAAGACGCCCGTGGTTGCCGTACGAATACCCATCTTGCGGCCGCAGGTTGGGCAGTCGATGCTGGTCAGAACCATCTGGTTAGGCAGCATGCCGCCCTCTTCAGGATCTTTCTCCGCTTTTTCAAGCTGGTTGGTAAAGTCGCTGAAGAAGCTGTCGAGAACCTTCTTCCACTCCGCCTTATGGCTGGCAACCTCGTCGAGGCTGTCTTCCATTTGCGCGGTGAAATCGTAGTTCATCAACTCGCGGAAATTAGCTTCCAGACGGTCGGTGACGATCTCACCCATTTTTTCCGCATAGAAACGACGGTTTTCAACTCGAACGTAGCCGCGATCCTGGATCGTCGAGATGATTGACGCGTAGGTCGATGGACGACCAATACCGCGTTTTTCCAGCTCTTTCACCAGCGACGCTTCACTAAAGCGCGCAGGCGGCTTGGTGAAGTGCTGAGCAGGAACGAGATCAACCAGAGAGAGCTCATCTCCCTTGTTCACCGCTGGCAGCGTACGGTCTTCATCACCTTTACGCAGCGCAGGCATGACTTTTGTCCAGCCGTCGAAACGCAGGATACGACCGCGCGCTTTGAGACGGAAGTCGCCCGCACCGACGGTCAGCGTCGTGGAGTCATACTTCGCAGGCGTCATCTGACAGGCGACAAACTGACGCCAGATCAGCTGATACAGCTTCTGGGCATCGGCTTCCATATCTTTCAGCGACTCGGCTAACACAGAGACATCAGAAGGACGAATCGCTTCGTGCGCTTCCTGAGAGTTCTCTTTGCTGGCGAATTGATTGGCGCTTTCCGGCAGGTATTTTTTACCGAAATTATCACTGATATAACCGCGTACCATGTTTACCGCATCCTGGCTCAGATTCGTTGAGTCAGTACGCATGTAGGTGATGTAACCCGCTTCATACAAGCGCTGGGCCATCATCATGGTTTTCTTCACGCCATAGCCAAGGCGTGTACTCGCCGCCTGTTGCAGGGTAGACGTGATAAACGGCGCGCCAGGTTTACTGCTGGTCGGTTTATCTTCACGTTCCAGCACCTGATAGCGTGCTTTTTCCAGCAACGCGACGGCAGCCATGGTCTGGTCACGGTTTTCAGGGCGGAAAGGCTTATCGTTCTGATGGCTCACCTGCAGTGGCAGAGCGTCACCGCCCGGCGTGGTCACATTGGCGTCAATTTCCCAGAATTCTTCCGGCACGAAGGCTTTAATTTCGCGTTCACGCTCAACGACAAGACGCACGGCGACGGATTGCACACGTCCTGCGGACAGGCCACGGGCAATCTTTTTCCACAGCAGTGGAGAGACCATATAGCCTACAACGCGGTCCATAAAGCGACGCGCCTGCTGGGCGTTGACACGGTCGATGTTCAGCTCGCCAGGCTTCTCAAACGCCTGACGAATCGCATTTTTTGTAATTTCGTTAAACACTACGCGACTGTAGCGTTTGTCATCACCCCCGATCACTTCCCGCAGGTGCCATGCAATGGCTTCCCCTTCGCGGTCAAGGTCGGTTGCGAGATAAATGTGGTCTGCTTTTTCAGCCAGCTGCTTCAGCTCGTTAACGACTTTCTCTTTTCCGGGCAGCACTTCGTATTGTGCATCCCAGTTGTGCCATGGGTTAACACCCATGCGGTTGACAAGCGCGCTACGTTCATCCTTTTTAGGCTTTTTAGCCCCTTTGGTGGAGGTAGAGTCTGCGCTCTTTTTACTGGCTGAGCCACTGGTCGGCAAATCGCGGATATGACCCACGCTGGACTTAACCACGTAGTCATTACCCAGATACTTATTGATCGTTTTGGCTTTTGCCGGGGACTCAACGATGACGAGAGCTTTACCCATATTCACCTTTACCTAATTTAATTCTTCCAGGAATACGCCGCACGTTGATTTCCCTTCCGCTGACGACGAGCCAATGATATTGCGGCTGCGTCAGGAGATATCAACCCCTTTGTCCTACCGGGTGTCTGAGGAAAGACGCCCAGGTGATTGAGTTATCGGGTATTTTTCTCACATCTCGTATAATTCGTGACGAATTCCCGGTCGAATGTCAAGCAATTCTGTTGCCAGAATGACGAAAGCGCACACTCTACCTGATAAAATTCGTTACGCAACTTTATTAGCATGCAAAAGCAAATCCCGCCAACCTGCCCCCTGTATCTTATCCCCTCACAAAACAGGGAAAATTTGCCCCCAAAGCGGCCCCGGCGTAGACTATTGTCACTGTTTAAGGAGTGGATTATGCAGAATACGACCCAACCTATTGACCGAGCCTCTCTTCTTATCGAAGCAAATAAGCTTATCCGTGACCATGAAGATACCCTGGCGGGCATTGAAGCCACCGGTGTAGAGCAGCGTAATGGCGTGCTGGTTTTCAGCGGCGAATACTTCCTTGACGAACAGGGATTACCCACCCCAAAAAGCACCGCTGTGTTTAATATGTTTAAATACCTGGCGCATACGCTTTCTGAAAAATATCATCTGGTCGATTAATGCAAAACGCGAGGCATATGCCTCGCGTTTTTGCTTACAGCAGCGGTTTTTGTCCGCGCTGTAGCCAGCGAAGCAGCAGGCGATCTGCGCTTTCCGCTGCACTGTTGGTAAAGCGGTCCATCAGGCGCTTACGCTGGGTGAACCGCACGCCTATCAGCTCCCTTCCGTCCATCAGGTTGAGCAGCAGATCGTCGCTGGTCCCCACTTCATCTACCAGCCCTTTTTCCTGCGCCTGAATACCGTACCAGTGTTCGCCTGTCGCGACCTGCTCAATATCCAGCGTTGGGCGCATACGGTGTACGAAATCTTTAAACAGGTGGTGCGTTTCGTTGAGATCCTCACGGAATTTTTGGCGCCCTTCTTCCGTATTTTCCCCCAGCAGCGTCAGGGTACGTTTGTACTGACCCGCCGTGTGCAGTTCGATATCAATCTCTTTATTCTTCAGAAAACGGTTAAAGTTTGGGATCTGTGCGACCACGCCGATAGAACCAATGATGGAGAACGGTGCCGCAACAATTTTGTCCGCCACGCAGGCCATCATATAGCCACCACTTGCCGCGACTTTATCTACCGCCACGGTAAGCGGGATCTGCTTTTCTCGCAGACGCTGTAGCTGAGAAGCGGCCAGTCCGTAGCCGTGCACAACCCCGCCTGGGCTTTCAAGACGCACCACCACTTGATCCTGCGGAGTGGCCACGGCCAGAACGGCAGTCACCTCTTCCCGTAGCGAAGCGACTTCATGCGCATCCATACTGCCTTTAAAATCGAGTACATAGACGCGAGGCTTCGCGTCAGACTGTGGCGTTGCAAGCTTAGCTTTCGCCTTTGCGGCTTTGGCTTCCTGCTTGTGCTTTTTCTTCTGGGCCTTCAGCCATGCCTTCTGTTGATGGCTATCAAGCAGTGAGAGGGACATGTCTTCCTGCATCTCTTTGTACTGCTCGCTCAGACGGGTAATGCGTAACTCCCCACGCTGACGTTTGCGCTGCGTGAGATTGACAATCAGAACGGCAACGACCGCAATGGCAATCACCACCGTCGCGATTTTAGCCAAAAACAACCCATATTGAGAAAGTAATTCCACGCGTTCCACCTTGATTTAACCACGAATCTTTCACGGCAGTGTACAACAGCCCTGCCTTTGCGTCTCGCCCGTGACATTACCTGTGCGAGCCATCTTCAGGAATCCCCGCCCGGCGGTTTAAATATTTGCAAATTGTTAATTTTACAGTAATACGTCCTGTAGACTGATTGAATTCTCACGCTAATTCGGGCATAAAGCCGAAAAGTCATTATGAAGGCGCCATTGAGTCACCGTGCGCCTGAGGAGTCACCGTGCACTATCAACCGCAAAAAAACCTGCTGCAGAACCGGATCATTCTTGTCACCGGTGCCAGCGCGGGTATTGGTCGCGAAGCGGCCCTGACGTATGCTGAATATGGCGCGAGCGTTATTCTGATCGGTCGCAACGAAGAAAAACTCAAAGGTGTCGCTCAGGAAATTGAAGCGGCAGGTGGCATACCGGCCCCCTGGTATACTCTTGATTTACTGACCTGTACGCCAGCGGTATGTCAGGAATTAGCCCAACGTATCAGCACCCATTATCCACGTCTGGACGGTGTGCTGCATAACGCCGGGTTGTTAGGCGAAGTTCGTCCAATGGATGAGCAGGATCCTGATATCTGGCAGCAGGTCATGCAGGTTAACGTCAACGGCACCTTTTTCCTCACCCAGGCCTTACTTCCTTTATTACTCAAATCCGAGTCAGGCTCTCTGGTCTTTACCTCTTCCAGTGTAGGTCGTGAGGGGCGCGCAAACTGGGGGGCATATGCTGTCTCTAAATTTGCGACCGAAGGTATGATGCAGGTGCTGGCGGAGGAATATCAGAGCCGCCATCTGCGCGTAAACTGCATTAATCCGGGCGGAACACGCACCAAAATGCGCGCCAGCGCGTTCCCGACAGAAGATCCGCAGAAGCTGAAAACCCCGGCCGATATTATGCCACTCTATCTCTGGCTAATGGGCGACGACAGCCGTCGCAAAACCGGAATGACTTTTGATGCCCAACCGGGCCGTAAACCGGGGATTTCGCAATGAGTGAAGAACGTCACCAGCAGCGCCAGCAGCGTCTGAAAGAACAGGTTGATGCGCGCATTGCGTCAGCCCAGGACGAGCGAGGGATCGTCATCGTATTTACCGGCAACGGCAAAGGCAAAACCACCGCCGCGTTCGGCACCGCCACCCGCGCCGTCGGACACGGGCAAAAAGTGGGCGTAATCCAGTTTATCAAAGGCGAATGGCCCAATGGGGAGCGCAATTTGCTGGAACCTCACGGCGTTGAGTTTCAGGTGATGGCAACCGGTTTTACGTGGGACACGCAGAACCGGGAAACCGACACCGCAGCCTGCCTTGCTGTCTGGGAGCACGCCAAAAGAATGCTGGCCGATCCGACGCTCAATATGGTGCTACTGGACGAGATCACCTATATGGTCGCCTACGACTACCTGCCGCTGAATGCCGTGCTGGATGCACTGAAAAACCGCCCTGCACATCAGACGGTAATCGTCACGGGTCGTGGGTGTCATCGGGATATTCTGGAACTGGCAGATACCGTCAGCGAGCTGCGTCCGGTCAAGCATGCATTTGATGCAGGTATCAAAGCGCAGCCTGGGATTGATTACTAAAGAAAAAAGCCCGGTGCGTTCACCGGGCTTTTAGATTAACCGTTGTTATTCCGGCTGCCAGAGCGACGGTTGCTGCTGTTCACCTGGCTATGGCGTTTCACCGCACGACGGATCTGGTTCGCCTTCATACGACGACGATCTTTCTCCACCGCCACTTTTGAGGTGGTTTCCGGCGTTAGCCCCACGAGCTCGCGCAGGTAGTTGGTCTGGGTCAGATCCAGTTCGGTATAGCCGCCACGCGGCAGACCTTTTGGCAGCAGAATGTCGCCGTAACGAACGCGAATCAGGCGGCTAACCTGAACCCCTACCGCTTCCCACAGACGACGCACCTCGCGGTTACGCCCCTCTGTCAGGGTGACGTTGTACCACTGGTTAATCCCTTCACCACCGGTAAATTTGATGGTTTTGAATGCTGCAGGACCGTCTTCCAGTTGAACGCCACGCGACAGGTCGCGCAGTTTATTTTCATCAACCTGGCCGAAGACACGCACGGCATATTCACGTTCCACTTCACGGCTTGGGTGCATCAGACGGTTTGCCAGCTCACCGTCGGTGGTAAATAGCAGCAGGCCGCAGGTGTTAACGTCCAGACGACCCACGGCAATCCAGCGCGCACCTCGCAGTTTAGGTAGACGGTCAAACACCGTCGGGCGACCTTCCGGGTCGTTGCGGGTACACAGCTCGCCTTCCGGCTTATAGTAAGCCAGCACGCGGCAAATCTGTTCAGCAGACTCTTTCACGGAGATAAGATGACCGTCGATGCGGATCTTGAGCCCCGGTACGATTTCTACGCGGTCACCCAGCGTGGCGATTTTACCGTCCACACTCACGCGGCCCGCTTCAATAATGGCTTCGATTTCACGGCGCGAACCGTGGCCGGCGCGCGCCAGCACTTTCTGTAACTTCTCGCTCATTGAGCTTCCTCAGGTGTCGCCTTCACAGGCGTCGAATCAGGTCAAAAGAGGGCCTGGCCCTGCTTTGATGGCCGCGTAGTATATCTGCTTACACCTCTACAAGAAAGGCTTAACATCGCCCACGCCTTCACGAATCACTTCTGGCGCATCTTCGGTTAAGTCGACCACGGTGGTCGGTTGCTGACCAAGATAGCCGCCGTGAATAATCAGCTCAACCACCTTCTCCAGACGATCTTTGATCTCTTCCGGGTCGGACTCGGTAAACTCACTTCCCGGCAGCATCAGCGAAGTCGAGAGCATCGGTTCGCCGAGGGTTTCCAGCAGTGCCTGCGCAATCGGGTTGGACGGCACGCGCATCCCGATGGTTTTCCGTTTTTCCTGCAACAGGCGGCGCGGAACCTCTTTCGTCCCTTTCAGGATGAAGGTGTAGTTACCCGGCGTGTTGTTTTTAATCAGGCGAAACGCCACGTTATCAACATACGCATAGGTCGACAGCTCAGAGAGATCGCGACACATCAGCGTAAAGTTATGGCCGTCCGGAAGCTGGCGAATACGGCAGATACGCTCCATCGCCCCTTTGTCTTCAATTTTGCAGCCCAGCGCGTAGCCAGAATCGGTCGGGTAAACAATCACGCCGCCTTTGCGGACGATCTCCACGGCCTGATTGATCAGACGTGGCTGCGGGTTATCCGGATGAATATAGAAAAACTGACTCATACTTCCCTCTCTTCAATTTGCTGCGGCTGTTCCCAGAGCTGCCAGACCGGCTCAACGCCTGCCGGTAACCAAAGCTTGCGCCCCAGTTCAATCCACGCGCAGGGCTGATGGAAATCAGAGCCCTGCGACCCTGACAGGCCGAACTGGCGAGCATAAGTCGCAAGCTGCGCACGCTCATTGGGTGCCTGCTGACACTGGGCGACTTCCATCGCCTCGCCACCGCATTCAGCAAAGTGTGCCAGCAGTCTTTTCAGCCATTTAGCAGAAAGATTATACCGCCCCGGATGGGCCAGCACGGCCTTACCACCAGAATGATGAATCACATCAATAGCTTGTTTTATTGTACACCACTGTGGCGGAACGTATCCGGTTTTCCCGCGCGCCAGATACTTTTTAAAAACATCCGCCATGGTCGTTGCCTTGCCCGCTTCAACGAGAAAACGGGCGAAATGACCGCGCGTGACTGCCCCACCGTTCGCGAGCGCTTGTGCCCCTTCCAGCGCGCCCGGAATATGCGCCTTTTCCAGACGCTCGCCGATCATCTCCGCTCGCTGGTTGCGGCGCGTTTTTTGTTCTTGCAAAAACGTTACAAGTGCCGGATGTTCTATATCGATGTTCAGACCAACGATATGAATTTCATGGTTTTCCCAGACTGTTGAGATCTCGACCCCGGTGACCAGATTCAGCGCCAGCCCGCTGCGGGCAATCTCAGCGCGCGCTGCCGGAATGGCATCAGTGGTATCGTGATCGGTTATCGCCAGCGTGCCGACGCGCATCTCAACCGCGCGATGAACCAGGGCTTCGGGTGTCAGCAGACCATCAGAAGCCTGCGTATGGCTGTGTAAATCATAAATAATGGCGTAGGTGGTATCGCTCAAAGCACTTCCCATAACAGGTTGGAGACATCCGAAACCGCCATGATACCGACTTAACGCGAAATTCTGAAATCAAGGGTTGACAACTCGCCACTGAACTAGTTAACTAGTACGCAAGTTCACGCGAGAAAGGTATCTGAAAATGACAGCACATTTCACTCTGCACGGTTGGTGGCGCACTTCCTGATTTTCGGGCAGTGTCACGCGTCTGCGAAATGCAAACAGATACCCAGCCCGCTACCCAGCGGGCTTTTTTTTGAACAGAATAAATGAGAACAACAACATGCAAACAGCCAAACCCCATCTCGACCTGCTGACCTGCGAGGCGGCCTATCGCCACAACCCGACCGCGCTGTTTCATCAGGTGTGCGGCGCACGTCCGGCAACGCTGCTGCTGGAGTCTGCAGATATCGACAGCAAGGACGATCTTAAAAGCCTGTTGCTGGTCGACAGCGCGTTGCGCATTACCGCGTTAGGTGACACTGTCACCATCAAGGCACTTTCTGACAATGGCGCATCGCTGCTGCCGCTGCTCGATGCTGCCCTGCCTGCGGGCATCGAGAATAAACGTCACCCGGACCAGCGAATTCTGCATTTTCCTCCGGTAAGCCAGCTGCTGGACGAAGATGCCCGCCTCTGCTCGCTGTCCGTTTTCGACGCTTTCCGCCTGCTGCAATATCTGGTCACCGTGCCGGAAGATGAGCGTGAAGCGATGTTCTTCGGCGGGCTGTTTGCATATGACCTGGTCGCCGGGTTTGAAGATTTGCCGGAAACCGAGCAGGGTAACCGCTGCCCGGATTACTGCTTCTATCTGGCCGAGACCCTGCTGGTGATCGACCATCAGAAAAAATACACCCGCATCCAGGCCAGCCTGTTCACACCGTCCGCGGCTGAGAAAGAGCGCCTCGAAAATCGCATCGCTCAACTCCAGCAGCAAATGACGGAGGCGCCCCCTGCGCTGCCGGTACAGCGCGTCGAGCAGATGGCGTGTGAGGTTAACCAGACCGACGATCAGTACGGGGCCGTGGTTCGCCAGATGCAAAAAGCGATTCGCGCCGGGGAAATTTTCCAGGTGGTGCCTTCCCGTCGTTTCTCTCTGCCCTGCCCGTCGCCGCTGGCAGCGTACGATGTGCTGAAAAAGAGTAACCCGAGCCCTTACATGTTCTTTATGCAGGACAATGATTTCACTCTGTTTGGTGCGTCACCGGAAAGCTCACTGAAATACGACGCTACCAGCCGCCAGATTGAGATCTACCCAATTGCGGGCACCCGCCCCCGCGGCCGTCGTGCCGACGGTTCATTGGATCGCGATCTCGACAGCCGCATCGAACTGGAAATGCGTACTGACCACAAAGAGCTCTCCGAGCATCTGATGCTGGTTGACCTGGCGCGTAACGACCTTGCGCGTATTTGCACGCCGGGTAGCCGTTACGTGGCTGATCTGACCAAAGTCGACCGTTATTCCTTCGTCATGCATCTGGTCTCCCGCGTGGTGGGTGAACTGCGCAGCGACCTCGATGTGCTGCACGCCTACCGGGCCTGCATGAACATGGGCACCCTGAGCGGCGCGCCGAAAGTGCGTGCGATGCAGTTGATTGCCGCCGCCGAAGGTCGTCGTCGCGGCAGCTACGGCGGCGCGGTAGGTTACTTCACCGCCCACGGCGATCTCGATACCTGCATAGTGATCCGCTCTGCCTACGTTGAAGACGGAATTGCCACCGTCCAGGCCGGCGCCGGGATTGTTCTCGACTCTGTTCCGCAGTCTGAAGCTGACGAAACCCGCAGTAAGGCTCGCGCGGTATTGCGCGCCATTGCTACCGCACATCATGCACAGGAGATTTTCTGATGGCTGACATTCTGCTGCTCGATAATATCGACTCCTTTACCTATAACCTGGCAGATCAGCTGCGTGCGAATGGCCATAACGTCGTTATTTACCGCAACCACGTACCGGCGCAGACCCTGATTGACCGTCTGGCGACCATGCAAAACCCGGTGCTGATGCTCTCCCCGGGTCCGGGCGCGCCAAGTGAAGCAGGCTGTATGCCGGAGCTGCTGACCCGCATGCGCGGCAAGCTACCGATTATCGGCATCTGCCTCGGTCACCAGGCGATCGTTGAAGCCTACGGCGGCTATGTCGGCCAGGCGGGCGAGATCCTGCACGGTAAAGCCTCCAGCATTGAACATGACGGCCAGGCGATGTTTGCCGGGTTACCGAATCCACTTCCGGTTGCGCGCTATCACTCGCTGGTCGGGAGTAATATTCCCGCCGGACTGACGATTAATGCCTCGTTTGAAGGGATGGTGATGGCGGTACGTCACGACGCAGATCGCGTCTGCGGCATGCAGTTCCACCCGGAATCGATCCTGACGTCACACGGTGCCCGTCTGCTGGAGCAGACCCTCGACTGGGCGCTACAGAAGCTGGAGCAGACCAATACCCTGCAACCGATTCTGGAGAAACTGTACCAGGCGCAGACCCTTAGCCAGCAGGAGAGCCACCAGCTCTTCTCCGCCGTAGTGCGCGGCGAGCTGAAGCCTGAACAGCTGGCCGCGGCGCTGGTGAGTATGAAAGTGCGCGGCGAAAGCCCGCAGGAGATCGCCGGTGCCGCCACGGCCCTGCTGGAAAATGCCGCCCCGTTCCCGCGCCCGGACTATCCGTTTGCCGATATCGTCGGCACCGGCGGCGACGGCAGCAACAGTATCAATATTTCGACTGCCAGCGCCTTTGTGGCGGCGGCATGCGGGATGAAGGTGGCGAAACACGGTAATCGCAGCGTTTCCAGTCGGTCTGGCTCCTCCGATCTGCTGGCCGCGTTCGGTATTAACCTCGACATGAATGCCGAACGTTCCCGAGAAGCGCTGGATGACCTGGGCGTCTGCTTCCTGTTCGCGCCGAAGTACCACACCGGTTTCCGCCATGCGATGCCGGTGCGCCAGCAGCTTAAAACCCGCACGCTCTTTAACGTGCTCGGTCCGCTGATTAACCCGGCCCATCCGCCGCTGGCATTGATTGGCGTATACAGCCCTGAGCTGGTCCTGCCGATTGCCGAGACGCTGCGCGTCCTGGGTTACCAGCGTGCTGCCGTGGTACACAGCGGCGGTATGGATGAAGTTTCTCTCCACGCACCGACGCTTGTGGCCGAGCTGAACAACGGCGAAGTGCTTAGCTATCAGCTCGAGGCGTCTGATTTCGGCTTAACACCCTATCATCAGGACGCGCTGGCGGGCGGCACGCCGGAAGAAAACCGTGACATTCTGACGCGCTTACTACAAGGTAAAGGTGAGGCCGCGCATGAGGCCGCCGTGGCAGCCAACGTCGCCATGCTGATGCGTTTGCACGGTGAGGAAGACCTGAAGGCTAACGCCCAAAAAGTTCTGGATGTACTGCGCTCCGGTGCAGCTTACGATCGCGTTACCGCACTTGCGGCAAGAGGGTAAAGAATGCAGACCGTTTTAGCGAAAATCGTTGCCGATAAGGCCATCTGGGTGGAAGCCCGCAAAGCAGAGCAGCCGCTTGCCAGTTTCCAGAATGATGTTGTTCCCAGCAGCCGTCGTTTCTATGACGCCCTGCAGGGCGCACGCACCGCCTTTATTCTGGAGTGCAAAAAGGCCTCTCCGTCAAAAGGCGTTATTCGTGACGATTTCGACCCGGCGCGTATCGCCGGTATTTATAAGCATCATGCGTCAGCCATCTCCGTGCTGACGGATGAGAAATATTTCCAGGGCAGCTTCGATTTTCTGCCCATCGTCAGCGGCATCGCGCCGCAGCCGATCCTGTGCAAAGACTTTATTATCGACCCGTATCAGATCTGGCTTGCGCGTTTTTACCAGGCTGACGCCTGCCTGCTGATGCTCTCGGTACTCGACGACGAGCAGTATCGCCAGCTGTCTGCCGTAGCGCACAGTCTGAACATGGGCGTGCTGACCGAAGTAAGTAATGAAGAAGAACTGGAGCGCGCCATCGCGCTGGAAGCCAAAGTGGTCGGCATTAACAACCGCGATCTTCGCGACCTGTCGATTGACCTGAACCGTACGCGCCAGCTTGCGCCGCGTCTGGGTTCTGGCGTCACGGTAATCAGCGAATCCGGCATTAACAGCTACGCTCAGGTGCGCGAGCTGAGCCACTTCGCCAACGGTTTCCTGATTGGTTCCGCCATGATGGAACATGACGACCTTAACGCCGCGGTGCGTCGCGTCCTGCTCGGTGAAAACAAAGTGTGTGGCTTAACTCGCGAACAGGATGCCCTGGCGGCGTATGACGCGGGGGCCATTTACGGCGGCCTGATCTTTGTTGACGCCTCGCCTCGTGCCGTCAGTGAGGAACAGGCGCGCAATGTGATCGCAGCAGCGCCACTTAGCTATGTGGGCGTGTTCCGTAATGCGGATATCGCAGACGTCGTGGCAAAAGCCGAAACGTTATCCCTGAGTGCGGTGCAACTGCATGGCGATGAGGATCAAGCCTACATCGATAAGCTGCGTGCAGACCTCGCCCCTCAGGTGCAGATCTGGAAAGCGCAAAGCGTGGGTACCACCCTGCCCGCACGTAACCTGAATCATGTTGATAAATATGTGCTCGATAACGGCCAGGGCGGTACGGGTCAGCGTTTTGACTGGTCACTGCTAAATGGCGAAAAGCTGGACAACGTCCTGCTGGCGGGTGGATTAAGCCCGGATAACTGCGTGGAAGCCGCCAAAGCGGGCTGCGCAGGCCTCGATTTCAATTCAGGCGTAGAGTCACAACCGGGTATTAAAGATGCCAGCAAACTGGCCTCGGTTTTTAACACTCTGCGTGCATATTAAGGAAGAGAAGATGACGACATTACTTAACCCGTATTTTGGTGAGTTCGGCGGGATGTACGTCCCGCAAATCCTGATGCCCGCCCTGCGCCAGCTGGAAGAGGCGTTCGTCAGTGCGCAGAAAGATCCGGCATTTCAGGCGGAATTTACCGACCTGCTGAAAAACTATGCGGGCCGTCCGACAGCGTTGACGAAATGTCGCAACCTGACCGAAGGCACAAACACGACGTTGTATCTCAAGCGTGAGGATCTGCTGCACGGTGGCGCACATAAAACTAACCAGGTTCTCGGCCAGGCGCTGCTCGCGAAGCGTATGGGGAAAACCGAAATTATTGCTGAAACCGGTGCAGGGCAGCACGGCGTAGCCTCTGCGCTCGCCAGCGCCCTGCTGGGTCTGAAATGTCGCATTTACATGGGTGCGAAAGACGTTGAGCGTCAGTCTCCGAACGTGTTCCGTATGCGCCTGATGGGGGCGGAAGTGATCCCGGTGCACAGCGGCTCCGCGACGCTGAAAGATGCCTGTAACGAAGCGCTGCGCGACTGGTCTGGCAGCTACGAAACCGCGCACTACATGCTCGGTACCGCGGCGGGTCCGCACCCGTTCCCGACCATCGTGCGCGAATTCCAGCGCATGATCGGTGAAGAGACCAAAGCGCAAATCCTTGAAAAAGAAGGTCGTCTGCCGGATGCGGTGATCGCCTGCGTCGGCGGCGGGTCTAACGCCATCGGCATGTTTGCTGATTTCATCGACGACACCCGCGTGGGTTTGATTGGCGTCGAGCCTGCCGGTCACGGCATTGAATCGGGTGAACATGGCGCACCGTTGAAGCATGGCCGCGTGGGGATCTACTTCGGTATGAAATCGCCAATGATGCAAACCGAGGAAGGCCAGATTGAAGAGTCCTACTCTATCTCTGCGGGCCTGGATTTCCCGTCCGTTGGACCCCAGCATGCGTATCTGAACAGCACGGGTCGCGCGGATTATGTTTCTATTACCGATGACGAAGCGCTGGAAGCCTTCAAAACGCTGTGCCGCAGCGAAGGGATTATCCCGGCGCTGGAGTCTTCCCACGCCCTGGCGCACGCGCTGAAAATGATGAAAGAGAACCCGGAAAAAGAGCAACTGCTGGTCGTTAACCTTTCCGGTCGCGGTGACAAAGACATCTTCACCGTTCACGATATTCTGAAAGCACGAGGGGAAATCTGATGGAACGCTACGATAATGCATTTGCCGAACTGAAATCCCGCCAGGAAGGCGCGTTCGTTCCCTTCGTTACGCTGGGCGACCCTGGCCCGGAGCAGTCGCTGAAGATTATCGACGCCCTGATTGAAGCGGGTGCCGACGCGCTGGAGTTGGGTATTCCGTTCTCTGACCCGCTGGCGGATGGCCCGACCATCCAGAACGCCACCCTGCGCGCGTTTGCCGCAGGCGTGACGCCCACTCAGTGCTTCGAGATGCTGGCGGCGATCCGCCAGAAGCATCCGACGATCCCGATTGGCCTGCTGATGTACGCCAACCTGGTGTTTAACCGTGGTATTGATGAGTTTTACGCCGAGTGCGCGCGCGTGGGTGTCGACTCCGTTCTGGTGGCAGACGTACCGGTAGAAGAGTCTGCGCCGTTCCGTCAGGCGGCGATGCGCCATAACGTGGCACCTATCTTCATCTGCCCGCCAAACGCCGATGATGAACTGCTGCGCCAGATTGCCTCCTATGGTCGCGGGTATACCTACCTGCTCTCCCGTGCGGGTGTAACCGGCGCGGAGAACAAAGCGGCGCTGCCTCTGCATCATCTGGTCGAAAAGCTGGCTGAATACCACGCGGCCCCTCCGCTGCAGGGCTTTGGGATTTCATCTCCCGACCAGGTCACCGCGGCGATTGACGCTAACGCAGCCGGTGCAATCTCAGGCTCCGCTATCGTTAAAATCATTGAGAAGAACGTGGACAAGCCAGAGCAAATGCTGGCTGAGCTGAAAACCTTTGTCAGCGCAATGAAAGCGGCAACGCGCAAAGCGTAACCTCTCCACCGTCTGGCTTCGCCGCCAGACGGTGTTTCTTTAGCGCCGCCATTCTGGGCACTGCCACGCACATTCGCCTGCTTTTATCGCCTGGAACGAATTTGAAAATAAAGTTACTGACCGCAACAAAATAGCTCGGTGCGGCTTAGGATTCAGGTCGTGGACTTGCCTGTACCGGATATGCCATTATATGATTTGGTTAAATCTTTGTATTTATCTCCTGAATGAGGTTAATACAAAATGGCATACGATTCAGGCGATAAGCGGTGGTATACTTGGATTATTTATTAACATTCATAGAAAGCAATCCGGCTCTGGCCATTGGATTTAATCTTATTCTGCTGGTCATCTCCGGTTTCTTTGCGCACCTGATGTGCAAATTCCTGCTCATAAAAATCGTTCGTAAGGTCTTCTTTGCCAGCCATAAACAGGATGTTCCGCTGGAAAAAGATCGTCGTATTGCCGAGAAGCTGTCGAATTTCATTCCGGTTATTATCGTTTATTACGTCCTGCAGTTTATGCCCAATATGCCGGCATCGCTGGTGACGGCAATAAATACCATGTGTGGGATTTTATTCTTTATTTTTCTGTCGGTTTTCTTCAATGAGATGCTGGATATTGTCAACAGCTCTTATTTACGTAAGACGAAGCGTAAAAATCACTCTATCAAAGGCTATATCCAGATAGGGAAAATATTTATCCACATCATCGCTGCGATCATGATCCTTGCCGTCATGTCGAATAAATCCCCTGCGATCATTATTTCCAGCCTCGGGGCCGTAGCAGCCGTACTGATGTTAGTCTTTCAGCACACCCTGCTTTCGCTCGTGGCCAATATCCAGCTTTCGTCAAATGATGTCCTGCAGTTGGGGGACTGGATTGAAATGCCCGATAAGAACCTGAGTGGCGAAGTGACCGACATAGCGCTGCACACCATTACCATCCGTAACTGGGATAACACAATCTCGCGTATCCCGACCAAAAACTTCCTGACCGAAACGTATACCAACTGGCAGGCCATGTTTTCGTCAGGGGCGCGCCGGATTATGCGCAGCACCACTATCGATCAGCACTCCGTTAAATTCCTCACTCAGGAAACGCTGGCCCCGATGCTGGCCCTGCGCGGCACGAATGAACCGCTGGCAAAGCTCATCGACGGGCGTGATCCCATGGGCGTACCGGACAGTTGGTTTATGGATAATGGCCTGACAAATTTAACGCTTTTTCGGCACTACCTGATGGCATGGCTCGCCGATCGGCCTGATATTATCAAAGATATGTATATTGTCGTGCGAACGCTAAAGCCTACGCCGTCGGGTATTCCCCTGGAAATTTATTGTTTTACCTCATCCGTACTGTGGATGGAGTATGAAAATACCCAGTCAGCGATATTTGAATACATCACCGCTGTCGCCGGTCAATTCTCGCTCCGCTTATATCAGCATCCGGCTGGTCATGATTTCTGGCGTTTATCACAGGAATACAGCCTTCGGGACCGCATCCCGCCTCCGGGAGAAGGATAATTGTCTCGGAAAACAGGTCGGCAAAACAGAATAACAATTCTCCTGAAGTCATAAAAAAACCCGCACTCGGCGGGTTTTTTGTTATCAGTGAAGCTTAACTGCTCAGACTCGCGTCTTCATCGCTATCGTAAGGGTCATTGATAACAGGCGCGACTTACAGCGGAGAAACATTACCCGCTGCCGGGCCTTTAGCGCCATTTTCAATGGTGAAAGACACTTTCTGGCCTTCATCAAGCGATTTGAAGCTGTCGCTCTGAATAGCAGAGAAATGTACGAATACATCTTTGCTGCCGTCGTCAGGCGTGATAAAGCCAAAACCTTTATCAGCGTTAAACCATTTTACTAAACCAGTCATTTTATTAGACATAGATAATTCCTTATTTTTTGAGCCACTAAGCGCGGCGATGATGGCCTGTATTTAGAGAGTAACTTATTTGGCACTTAGGAGGAGGCTCACGAAGAAGAGTATCTATTGATAACACCTGAACTGAGGACTGCTTTACTAAACTGCTTTTATAAGGTCTGTATTCCAAACCGATGACGCTATTTAGGCACAGAAAATTTTTTTAAGCAAAGTTTTTATTTTTTTATTATAACCGCTTAAACACCCGGACGGCTGAATGGCTATGGAAATTAAGGCGCTGGAGCAGCGTATTCACGCCCTGTTTAGCCAGAGCATACTGCCCCTTGTCCCGCCAGGATGCCCTTGACCTACCCGTACTGCTGTTAACTTAATGCATACTCGAGCAGGACGGATTACGTGCATGTCATCCCTGACAATGCTACACAATGAAGATTAATCGCTCACTAAATAAATATCGCATATTCTGTTGATGCCCCATTCGATTCAGGAGAGTCAGCAGCTCAAAATCACAGTCAAGATCATACTTTTGCATGATCTGTCGCTTGCGGGCACTGACTGTTTTGGCATTGATACTTAACACCTTCGCAATCTGTTTCGTATCTTGTCCATGGAAAAACCCAACAGCAATTTTCATTTGTTGTGGCGACAACACTCTACACGCGCAGTCTAAACAGCTAAAGGCATACTCCCCTTCTCGCGACACGGTAAGACTCTTAGCAGCAAAATGAATTTTGTCGGTGATCGCTTTGATAGAATCGTCACGAGCAATAAAAACACTGTTCTTGACACACAACGGTAGTCTTGCGAACCGAGGATTTTTTTTCTCCGGATAGATGCCTATCAATAAACTTTTTTTCTTCCTTTTTTTGAGAACCTGATGACAAATAACCGTTTCGCCTACCGAAAAATTCATAACAATAACGTCAACGTCATGAACTGTCGTTGCATCCAGTTTATCACTAACAATGAAATCCGTTTCTGCAAGGGAGAAAATTTGCTGAAGAAGTTTAAGCAGCCCAAACCGAAAGAATGAGTCCTTATCGTTAATCACAACATTCATCATGAAATCATCCCACTACCAATGGTAAGGTATAGTGATGCTCTGGCCACAAATAACCCTGTAAATGCGTTGCACCACACTCAATGGCTATATTGTAGTGCTCGATAGTTTCTATTCCTTCAATAAGGATATTGTTAGTTAACAGACTAGAACAGTAAACAAAGGAACGCAATAAGCTCGGATTTTCTAACTGCTGCCAGAAAAAATTCTTATCCACTTTAACCCCATCAAATGCAAAAATAAAAGATGATAGCACCCGTAATAGTGCTGGTGTGAGATCGTCAATCCATACTTCAAATCCATTCGAATGAATAAGATGAAGATTGCTCATCAACGCCATGCGTTCAAAACCATTAAGCTTATCAAGATTAGCAGGATCCTGAAGTTCAATGATGATATTTTTATTTAAAGAACTTAATATAAAATGAATTGCCGTTACGTTGCACAGCATTGAAACAGGCAGGTTTATATAATATTTTTCATTATCATCAAGTTGATTCAAAATGGTAAGTTGTTTTTCCAGAAGAGTAATGTGCGCTGGAATATCCAGCGCACTGAAATAAATCTCGTTGTCCACTGTGCTTTTGAGCTGGCTTAAGACCTCATAGCCTAAAATGTTTAGCTGCCTAACGGAAAAAATTGGCTGAAAGCGAAGAGCACTAATCATAAAAAACCTTACATCAGCATGCCACGTCTTATTCAGGAATAAAACACCAGATCACACTCGTGATTAAAACAAGCACAATCATTAATTTTAGGAAAACCGTCCCGTAATAATAGGAATAAAAAATAGATCACCCATTGTATTTAAACCCCATATCGCATAAGAAGCGCTAAAATATCGTGACGCGCCCCTTTACAAGCTTCTCATGCGGTTATGAAGTGTTGATATGGTGCGACTAAACCTGGCTACCAGACAGGAAGAACTGATAACTATTGATAGACAAACGTTGCCGTCACGACTGAACTAATAGTGCCAGGTGTAGCCCCGCCGCTCACGGAATAAGCGCGTGCCTGCATATTATAAGAATATGCATTGCTGGAAATATTCCCCGTATAGGACTTGCCGTCACCCATTGGTTCCCCACTTTGCATTTGCAGTTGGACTGAAACGTTGGTTGCTGTGCCAGTACTAAGATACAGATCTGCCGGCCGTGCAGGATCCGCCGCTCCGTGCATGGTCATTATTGCTTTGGTGGTCCCTGCCGGGCAGGAGGTAAGGTTAATCGTAAAGGGTACCCATGTACTGGACGCGCCCGCAGCCTGTAGCGATGACGCCTGGATATTTTGCCCTAAATCTATCGCCTTTGTGACGCTATCGCTGCTGATTTGGCAAGGGGAGGCAATAATATTTCCCGTAATATTCAGTGTGACGGGATCAGCGGCATGCGCCAGCATGCTTAAAGAGAAACAACCAATCGCCAGGGTTTTTAAATAATGTTTATTCATGAGTCTCTCTTCTTTCTTATTGATACGTTAAATTCAGGGTTGCTGATGCATTAGCCGTACCTGTTGATACTGTTGTTCTTGTCTGGTAATAACGCGCCGTCAGCGGGAACGTTTCCTGTCCACCCGAGGATGTCTTGAGAACAATTCGGTTATTCAGCATCAGTGGCGCACCGTTATAGACAATTTGCACACCCACACCTTTTGCCACCCCTGCCCCCCCCTGTCCGGTTAGAGCCAAAACGCTGCTATCGCTTATATCGGGATTCTGGGTACCTGAAAGGCTGACGTTAATATTTGCACCTACATCACAATTTAATCCCAGATTCTGTGTGTTCTGAGCAACCGCTGGGGTAGTTCCGACTGTGCTTCCAAAAGAAGAAACAGGTACATCTCCAATAGGAAACGTTAAATTTGGCGTGCTTATAGAACATGCCACTACCGTTACAGTGCCTGATATATATAGGGGTATAACTCCAGAATTGAAACCCGCCATAAAATTAGTAGAGCCATATTCAGGGCGATAGTAAGCTATTTGTTGATTAATATAACCTGAGGTCGCTAATGCGGCCGTTTTTACAAATTGTATATAGGGCTGATAGGTCCAGGTACGGGTTGGAGGTCCCGATGACCACCCTGCGCTTCTGTAAGTGGTGCCCGCAAGCATAGGCAGATCATACTGACCGGCGTATAATCCACCGTAGACCCCCATGGAGATACCAATACCGTTTAGTGAAGTATTAAAAACTGCATTACCATTATAGGACCCTGCAGTACTTAAAACAGAGACAATTCCATTCGCTACACCTGTTCCGCTAGGGTCAACACATGTCGCAACATCCTGTTGCACTCCATAAATTAGCCCACTGATCGCCGAGTTAGAAGGCGCATCCCGCTGAACAATCACATTGCCAAAGTTAAGGGTTGCAGAAGAAATTAAATTGCTACAATCCGCATAGCTATAACCCGACGCGAGCGTCAGAAATATAAATAATATTCTGAATGATAATTTCATATTCCTACCATTACTGAGATGTAAATTCATACTGATAATTAATCCAGTATAAAATTTTATTGTGCGTTAAATTTATCTACAGATCGCATTAAGGGACGCAATCCCATTTTTTGGCGCAGTCTCAGGAATATTGACTCTCGCCCGGCATTGCTGTGATGTTTCATCGCCCCATTTGACGCTCAGGTCTGCGCTACCTTGTAAACCCGTTAAATAAACCTGTCCCTGATCCCCGACTATTGCACCCTGTTCACTGTTTCCTGCAGAGCTCACGATGGCACCGAAAGGTACGGGTTCCCCGTTTGTCTGTTTCAGAGTTAATAATGCGCGCATTCCCACACTCGCCACATAGTCGGCCCGAACAATTGCGCCTCGGGTTGGAATAACGGTTTTGGTTGTCAGGTCCAGTTCGACGTCATCCGGCATAGAATCAGGAGATAGCGTCACGTCATTTTTGCGGAAAGGAGTGACGTTACTGACAACGGTATAACCTCGCCAGTCCGTTTTCGCCCCGCTTTGGTTCTGAACGCCTACGCCTTTGGCGCCCGGTGCTTTAATCAGTACGTTAGTTTCTCCCAGCGGCTGGGAGAGCGTCACCCCATCAGCATGAGCCAGAATACCGCCCTGTAAGCCGTAGTTCAGGCGATCGCTATTACGGTCATAACCGTAACCCGCGGTGACTTCACCATATGTCCCTTTATAATCGGCATTCATTGTGCCGCTATAGCCGACATTATCCGTGCCATAACCTTGCTGAACGCTCCAGTTAAGCGCGTTGTTCTCCAGCGCCACACCGTTGAGACCCACGGTGTGCGTTGTGCCACTCATCTTACTGGCGTTCATGCCGTAGTTTGCCCATGTCCCCGGGAGGAACTTCTCTAACGGAATACTGATGTTTAGTGCAATCTGCTGATCTTTATCGTAGCGAGTCTGTTCACTGTAGCCATCCGCTGCGCCATTTTTGCTGTAGGTGTAAGTGATACCGTAGTTAACACCATTCCAGGAGTTGTTATAGCCTGCACTGATGGATTGCATCGTTTTGCCTGACGTCCAGTAATCCTCACGCACCGCCCCCAGCGTCAGTGAGCCGAAGTCAGCACCGAGTGTCTGGTTCATCGTCAACTCCATACGGTTACGGCGGCGGTCAATCAGTGCGTAATTGTTGCTATACGAATCCAGCACTTCCTGCAGCCCATAATAACCGCTGGTCGAATAGCGATAGCCGGCAATAGCAAAGTTAGTCCCGGTCTCAGCGAAGTTCTTACTGAAGCGCCCTCGCCAGGACTGACCGCTGGTTTTTGCTTCATCCTGCGGTTTTGACCAGGCCTGGGTCACGTCTACAGACACCGCGCCCAGGTCGCCCATATTTTTGCCAAGTCCAGTTGCGAGAGACTGATACTTGCTCGATTCCTGGAGACCGCCATACAGGGTGAAGCCTTTTGGCAAACCATAGATGGCTGTCATCTGTGAAAAGGGTGTCTTTTCTACGCTGTTGTCATAGGAACGGTACTGACCACCGGTAATAGCATATTTCAAACGGCCTTCACGCTGGAGCACTGGCAGTGACGCAAAAGGTACGGTGAAATGCTGCTCGCTACCATCAGCTTCTTTAACGGTGACATAAAGATCACCCGCTCCGCCAGTTGAGTACATATCCGTAATCTCGAAGGCACCGGGTGCGACATAACTCTGATAAATAACATAACCATTCTGTCGAATGACCACCTGCGCATTAGTACGGGCTATGCCACGTACCACCGGTGCATATCCTTTTAAGGAATCGGGCAACATATCGTCATCTGAGGCAAGTTGAGCCCCCCGGAATGGGATGCTGTCAAAAACATCAGCAGGCGCGGAGCTATCACCCGCAGTGAGCTGCGCTTTTAACGAAATAATATCGCGTTGAGCATAGGTATAAACGGTATCCCATTTATCCTGACCGTTGCTGTCACGGTTCCAGGTTGTATAGTTGCGCAGGCGCCATGGTCCAATATTAATACCCGGACGTAGGTTGGCATATTGAGTATTGTCATTGGAACTGTTACTGCCACGTCCCCGATTACTGGCACCGCTCAGACTGTAGTTAAGCAACATGGCCGTTATCCCTTCGTCCCATTTATCGGGAGAAACATAGCCTCTCGCCTGCGGTATCAAAGCCGCCTGCGGAATACTGACAAGTAGTCTCTGAGTACTGAATTGAAAATCAGTGGAAGCCTGTGGGATGGCTGCCAAATTGGCGCATTTTGAATCTGGTGAAAGATCGGGGAAGAGTTCCGTCTTCACACCCCAACTTTTCAATAACTCCGCGCTGATACAGGGCTGTAACGTAGCATCCCCATCTTTATCTTTTACGGCTATAAATTCTATATCACGGGTATCAACGAGCTGTTCATCGAGCACGATATCAACGTGATAGGTCCCCGGTGCCTGCGCACCAGATTCATAAGCGGTAAGATCAATTTTACCGCCCGTGGGGTTATCAAGCTCCAGCAATTCAGGGTTAAAATAGTCGCGGGCGCTGGCAAACGGAATGAAACCATTTAAAGCGACCGCGATCAAGATTGCCAGCCTGGCAGGTTTTAAACAAACATTACTACTTATCATCACCGGTTACCTGTGAATCCATTAATTTTGCGGCCGTTATTTTTAAATGTTTGCGTTATGTTTTTTACCCGGGCCGCCATAATCATTAATAATGGTAAAGGTCATAGCACCGCCGTGAACACCCTGAGGTAAATTAAAGCGAGCGCTTGAACCAGGCATAACAAAAGTCACATCATCAAGTTTCTTACCGTTGACGGTAACTTCGTTAAAGTTCATCACATAATTTGTTGGATTGGTGACCTGAAGTTGATTACCCGCAACGGACCAGGTTAATTTATCCGCTACTTCTTCGGGGGCAGTACCTTTTAATGCAGCGGGTCGATAAATTAACTTAATACGAGTTTTAATGGCAATTTGTAGCGTATTGTCTTTACGCGGCGCGGATGGAATAGATTTAATGTTTAGCCAGTACAGGCTCTCTTTATCCTGAGGCAATGCACCGGCCATGATAATGCGTTCAACGTTTTGTTGGCCGTGATCGAGACGATATAGCGGAGGTGTAATAACAAAAGGAGCTTTCTCAGCGCCACCGTTCAATGTCTCAATCCAGGACTGAATAAGATAAGGCGTATTGTCAGGATTATTTACGCTGAGGGTTGCTTCTTTTTTATTGCCATCATAAATTACACGCGTGCCTCCAATAACAACGCCTGCATTTGCTGCAGTGAAACCAGCACTCATTATAGTCAGGGCAATTAAAGATTTACTAAGGAAATTCATTTTATACCTCTAAAAACAGGGGCCGGGTTGCCCCGGACCCTTAGTTAATTCCCGGCAGGAAATTAGTTGTAGATTACAGAGAAGTTAGCTACAGAGTTTGCCGGACCAGCGGTTACTGATGCTGCTGTTGATTTATACTGAGCATAGAAATCCAGGTTGTTGTCGGCAGTGCTTACCAGTGGGTAACGGTAAGCGGTATCACCATGCAGTGGCAGCTGAGCTTTATCTGCAGTCATCAGATTGATTGCAACGTTTGTTGCAGCACCTGCGACAGAACTGTCGATTGCCAGCAGTGTTGAGTCGGTCGTTTCTGGTGTACCATCAAAACGCACATGTGCAGAAGTAACAGCTACAGGGCAGTTTTGCAGTACAATGGTGAATTTCTTCGCAGCAGTCACATCACCAGCAGCGGTGAATTCAGACTTGTTGTAAGAACCCAGAGCAACAGTCTGGTTCTGAGAAGCAACAGAAACATCACAAGCTGCATCCAGAATTTCACCAGTGAAGTTAACAGTGCCGGCGGCAGCAAAAGCATTTGCAGCAGAGAGTGTTGCAACAGTGGCAAAAGCAACTGCGATAATAGACTTTTTCATTTACTAATTCCTTGAGAATAAAATTATTTACCTGCAAGCCACTACGAGAAATAAATCATTATTCTCGTGAGCACCCCGACAGTTTTTCCTTACTTCAAATTGAAGTGCAGGCAGCTGAAATCATTTAATCGCCAATACTAACTTGGTGCAGAAAAATGATAGCCACATAGTTCATAACACTGTGAGAAAATGGGGCCGCCTTGCTGTGGCTAAATTTAGATAATTCTTAAACCCTTTTCAAATTTTATCGAGACCAACTATAGACTCAGACATTAACAACATTTAAACATTTATTTTGATTAAAGGAAAAACCATGATTAACAACCATTTGCATTAGTTTTAATTTCAATTCAACTTAAAAATCATCGCTACAATAAAGTCCATGCGTTTAAATATGAAATGTATGTTAAAAAACCAGTCTACTTATGGATTACATACCAGTGTAATTCTTAGATCATTAGCCTGATAATTATCTCTTACACGTATTTCTTTATTTATATGTATGGAGTTTACCATGAAGGCTAAGTTTACAATTGAGCCCCCCACGCCGGTTACATCAACGACCGAGTTGAAGCCAGTTACTCGTATCCAACGTATAATCGATATCGTGGCCCCCTACGCAGAAGATTTTTCAGTATCAAAAGGCGAGGTTTTACGTTACAGCTATAATAACAAGCGTGTTTGCTATCTACTTCATGAAGGTCATACCACTCTTTATCGCCGTGGAGATGGGATGGTCCTTAATTCCGAACAAGCGCCGTTCATTATGGGCGTAAGTAACATGAAAGCCCGCCAGGAACATCTTTACGGAAGGGCAACCAGCGATGTTAAATTGAGCCGTATCCCCTCAGAACGTTTCATTCTCCTGATAGAAAGAGAAAACTTGTGGGAAGATTTGTGCTACTTCATCCTCTACACGGCAGGCAGGGTTTATCAGCATTGCACCATGATTTCGCAGCTATCTGCGTACGAAATCATAAGGTTTCATCTGGTTGAATTAATGCAGGAGCCAGAAAGGTTGCGGCTAAATACGACAGCTGCAACTTATATTCTTAATCGAAGCTATCTTTCCCGCAGCGGAACCATGCGTATTCTCTCGAAACTGAAGGAAGCAGGTTGTATCACCTTAAACCGAGGAATTCTTATTAAAATAAATAATTTACCGCAAAAATACTAGACTTCGAACTGTTGTGCTATCCTTAAAAAAATAGTGTTGCGTTGTTCCCCTTCGACTTTGTAATCTACGACTCAGCATTTTATATTCAGGATCAAGAAATGAGCACTCGCGACAATGCTTCTACGCCACTTTCAATACCCTCTCTTTACGCAGGTGAGTTGGTTGAAAAACTTTTACCCCATACACCTGTTAAAAGTTACCCTGCGCGGCGAACATTATACATTTCGAGTAATAACGCAAATTTTTGCTATATCATTGCAGAGGGAAAAGTTGAATTATGTCGGGAAGATAGCATTGTCATTGCCATTGGTAAGGCCCCGTTAGTTTTAGGGTTAGGCAGCATTACCAATATGTATGAAGGTATGTTTATCAGAACACTGACAACATGCAAAATCGGTATGCTTTCTGCACAAGAAGCGCTCGGTCTGATTGAAAAGGAAGATCTATGGCGCCCACTGGCAAATCATATGCTTATTATTGCTGCAAAGTTATATACAGTGGGCATGCAACTCTCGGCCCCTACAACGTATGAAATAATCTGTTCTCAACTGCACGAACTAATGAGTGAAGATGAGTCTGTACGTGGATCCATAACCGCTGAAAGATATATTCGTAACAAAACACCGCTGTCACGCAGTGGTGTAATGAAAATCCTTTCCTCATTAAAGTCAGGTGGTTACATAAATATTGAGCAGGGCAAGCTTATTAGTATAGGTGTTTTACCCAAAAAGTATTAATAAAAAAAACGTAATAAATAATGCTTTCTTTATATAATCCCCTATCTCGCAAGCCTCCCTGGTGCTCAGGTTGTCAGTAACACTTGTGATAACATCCCCCTGGCGAGTTCCCACCTGGATTTCTGGTGCAAGGCTGAAGTCTGATGTGGAAAGGTAACGCACCCTCACTAAATAGCTCAATATGCTTAAAATTCATGCCTATAGCGCACAAAGTGAAATAGATTTTCGTTCGAAGCCACTTATCATAGTGGTTTTGAATGAAAGTGGTGGTGTTAATGTCTGTGCTCAAAATCTTTTTCTTCTTTCTTTTCGCGTCAGCAGCCTGCTCATTGCCCGTACTTTGTCTGTGGGCGGATATCTCTTTATTTAATCTGGATATACCGGAGATATCGCTGACCGAAATTGTGCAGGAATCGGTTTTAGTGAGCATCGTATTTATTCACTTCCTCCTGGCGAAGAAATGGGAATTCATGCGCTATTGCAACATCCTGATCGGCGGCTTTTTCCTTTCCATGCTGATTCGCGAACTGGATGCATTTTTTGATCTTCTGGCTCATGGAAGTTGGGTGTGGTTTGCACTACTTTCCGCCATTTGCGCTTTGCTTTATCCCGTTATCCATTTCCGACTTACTCTTACGCAACTGACCCACTATACCCGTACCCCGTGGTACGGCATGATGCTCAGTGGTCTGCTGGCAGTCCTGGTTTTCTCCCGGCTGTTTGGAATGCACGAATTATGGTACGCGATACTCGATCAAAGCTACGTCAGGGTGGTCAAGAATGTCGTGGAGGAAGGCAGCGAATCATTCGGGTATATGCTCTGCCTTATCGCATCTGCAGGGTACTATTGCTCTTTCCGTTCTCTCTCCCGCCAGAAATGATTCGGGCATTCGAACAGGTGATAAACGAAGCTCCGGTGTGTAAATCCGGAAGCCTCGTTTTGGCTACGCAAGCTTTGCCAGCGCCTCGCCGATGCTTTTTGCTCCACCGTAGAGATCGTGGCCGCTGATAATGTGCTCAGTGCTGTCAACCGTAACCAACAGCAGCGGAACCCCGCTGAAACCTTTTTGATTCATAAGACGCTTTACGTCAGCGATCCTGTCGTCCGTCAGGCTGCGAAGCACGTTATCGGCATCAAGCCGGCCGGCAAAGTCATTAGGGTTGAGGTCAACGTTATTTTCCCGAGCCCAGGCGATGCCGATCTCTTCCACCACATCACTTTGCGCGGTATCACGCCCCAGTACATAGCGGGCATGTTGCAGTGCACGAAGCAGCCCTGCCTCTGCCGCCGGGCTGATTTCATGAAAAGCCGTAAGTGCCCGGTTCATAAACGTCGAATCAAAGCGTGCACCTGAGTTCAGGAGCTGGTGATAGCTCTCACTGAATGGCTGACCGGTCAGCGAAGCGATACGCCGATCGTTTGTCCACGCATATTCTGCCCATTGGGCGGTGATGTGCCGGGCACCCTCATCACAAAAAAGACCGCTGGGCATTAACGTGAGTTTTTCGATGTAATGTTGTGCCAGATAATTCAGGGCGGGCGAGCTGGCATAACACCAGCCGCAAAGTGGGTCAAAAAAATACTGTAGATTGTCAATGCGCATGTGGTATCCCCTGGGAATCATTAGCCCTCATCATAATGAGATTCCTCAATGCGAAAAACAGCCCTCCAGTAAATTCAGTGTTTCATAGAGCGTACGAATGGACAGTATGTCTCTGCCCGAATGACCCCATCAGGCCAGGTCATTGGCGTCCGGTTTCTGCGCACGGTGGATCTTGTCACGGATCTTATCGACTGATGCTTTGATGTCAGCAATGATGTCGGCGTCCATCCCCAGGGTATCCACAATACAGCGCGTGATAGTGCTGGTCTCGCTTTTCAGCGCCTCCCCCTTCTCCGTCAGGTGGATAAGCACTTCGCGCTCATCCTTCGGATTACGTGTCCGGGTGATCAACCCCGCAGTCTCCAGCCGCTTCAGTAAAGGGGTCAACGTACTGGACTCAAGAAAAAGAATTCCACTCAGTTCCTTCACTGTTCGCCCATCCTGATTCCACAAGGTAACCATCACCAGATACTGGGGATAGGTCAGGCCAAGCTTATCAAGCATGGGACGATAGAGCTGAGTAAAAGCATGTCCCGCAGAGTAAAGAGAGAAACAGAGCATACCGTGCACATCTGGCAGGGAATCCTCGGAATTAGTGTGTTTAGTCATATGTCCTCCAGTCCCCTTAAAATAATTTGCATACGATTTAATTGCAAGCGATTGACAAAGGCAAAAAGGGTTGCCATATTCATTTGCGCACAAACAAATCGCACACAAACAAATAACACAACACATAACAGGAGTACAAAATGACAACTTTCATCACCAAAGACGGAACAGGCATTTTTTACAAAGACTGGGGTTCAGGTCAGCCTATCCTCTTCGCTCACGGATGGCCGTTATCGTCTGATGCCTGGGATCAGCAAATGCTGTTTTTCAGCCAGAATGGTTTCCGGGTCATCGCGCATGACCGTCGCAGCCATGGGCATTCAGACCAGACTTTCCACAGCAACAATATGGATCAGTATGCGGACGATCTCGCTGAGCTGATTGAGTCGCTGGATCTGAAGGATCTGATTTTAGTGGGTCACTCCACAGGGGGCGGCGAAGTTGCACATTATATCGGCCGTCATGGTACCTCACGCGTGGCTAAAGTCGTTCTGGTCGGCGCAGTCCCTCCTCTTATGCTCCGGACGGATGCCAATCCAGACGGTACTTCGATTGAGGTGTTTGATGCTATCCGCGAAGGCACGGCCAAAAACCGCTCACAGTTTTACTTTGACCTGACAATTCCGTTCTATGGCTTTAACCGTGACCATGTCCCCACCAATGACGGGTTACGGGAAAACTTCCGCAGAATTGGCCTGCAGGGCGGCATTAAAGGGCAATATGACTGCATCCATGAGTTCTCTGAAGTCGATTACACACGCGACCTGCAGCAGATTGATCGCCCTACGCTGATTATTCATGGCGACGATGACCAGATTGTCCCCATTAAGGCATCCGCACACCGCGCCGCTGAGATCGTTGCGAATGCGACGCTGACGATATATGCCGGCGGTTCACATGGACTGGCGGAGACAGAGGCCGATCGCTTTAACGCTGACGTACTGGCCTTTATTCGCGGCTAACCAGGTGGCCTGTTTCAGACAGGCCACAATCCCCCCTACGCATACCCTTTAAACTGTATTGAAAAGAGGAATGATCATGTCCAAATTTGCTGCCTCCCTTGCCGTTGCCGCCGTTCTGCTGTCTGCCAGCGCAATCGCCGAAACCGCTAAGCCGACCGTTGTCCTGGTTCATGGTGCCTTTGCCGACTCTTCTAGCTGGAATGGCGTTACCCGGATCCTGCAAAAGGATGGATACAATGTCGTTGCTGCCGCGAATCCGCTGCGCAGTGTTTCGGGTGATGCGGCTTACGTCTCTTCTGTGGTGAACAACATTAAGGGGCCGGTTGTCCTTGTCGGGCATTCCTATGGTGGCCAGGTTATTACGAACGCGGCCCGTGATACAAACAATGTCAAATCGCTGGTTTATGTCGCCGCATTTGCTCCGGACGCGGGTGAAGCCGCGGCCGACCTGGCAGGGAAATTCCCTGGCGGCACGCTTGGCCAGGCGCTTGCCACACCGGTGAAGCTGGCTGATGGTAGCGTCGATCTCTCCATCGATCGGGCGAAGTTCCACCAGCAATTCGCGCATGACGTTTCAGCTGAAGAGGCGGCGCTGATGGCCGCAGGGCAAAGACCGATTACCGAAGCGGCTTTAACTGAAAAATCGGGTGCGCCAGCCTGGAAAAAACTGCCCTCTTACTTCATTTACGGTGACGGCGACAAGAATATCCCCGCCCAGGGTTTGCGATTCATGGCTGAACGTGCGGGATCAAAACACACCGTTGTGATTAAAGGCGCATCCCATGTCGTGATGGTTTCACATCCCCAGGATGTCGCCACACTTATCGAGGAAGCGGCGAAGTAAACATCACTCTCCCGCCCCGAAAGCCACCCCTCGCCTGAGGGGTGGCCATATCCGTAATGCCCAGGTTTTAATCCCGCGCAGAGTACAACGTATATTGGGTTCATCGTTCCCCCGACTCACCAAAACGTAGCGAAATATCCACGCCTTCAGTGACAAGGTCCGGCAGCATAGGGGGCGGCAATGCGCAGGGTTCCACTCAGCGCATCACCATTATCTGTGGTCCGCCGCTGCAACGGCGCTCAAGCCTTCGTGGCTATTACCCATGAACTTTAACGACGACTTTCCCCTTTGCATGCCCGCGAGCCAGATAGGTGAAGGCGTCGCTCGTTTGGGCAAAGGGGTAAACCTTGTCGATTACGGGCTTGATGAGTTCAGCGTCCATGAGTTCACCGATTTGGCTGAGCTGGCTGCCATCAGGGCGAACAAAGAGAAACGAATAGGTCAAACCTCGCTTTTTTGACAGTCGCATGATTTTGCGGCTCATCAGCCCTAATACGAAACGCAGGAAAACATTAAGGTGTCGTTCCCGCGCGAAAGCAGCATCTAACGGCCCGATCAGGGAAATAATTTTCCCTCCCGGCTTAAGGATTTGCGTGGATTTCTCAATCGCGTCACCTCTGACAGTACCGAGGACAATATCGTAGCCGCTCAGCACTTTTTCGAATTCCTGCTTTCTATAGTCAACGACGTCATCTGCACCAAGGCGGCTCACCCAGTCAATGTTGGCTGCGCTGGTGGTCGTCCCAACCGTTGCACCAAAGTGTTTCGCCAGCTGGATAGCAAAACTGCCGATTCCACCGGATCCGGCAGGGATAAATACTTTCTGCCCCGCTCGCAGCATCGCGCGTTCTGTCAGCGCTTGCCAGGAGGTGAGACTGACCATAGGAAGTGACGCGGCCTGTACGAAATCCAGACTGGCGGGTTTTAACGCCGCAAGGCTTTCTGGCACCCGGACAAATTCGGCCAGCGACCCCGTTCCCCTGTCAAAAATACTGGCGAAAATCGCGTCGCCTGCCTTGAATCGCGTCACGCGACGTCCTGTGGCAACGACAACGCCGGACACATCACTGCCCAAGGTCGCGGGGAGACTGAAATGCAGAACGCGTTTGAACATGCCGGTCGGGATCATGTTATCGATTGGGTTCAGACCTACTGCATACACTTTGACCAGAATTTCATCATCACCGGGGGACGGAAAATCGACGTCATCGATCCCCAGTCCCGGGGATTTACCATAGCGTTTAAACGTAAACGCTTTCATCGTCTTCTTATTCATTTGTCTTTTACTCTGCCGGGTTTGCCTGTGGCATGTTTCTTAACAACGCTGTTGCTGAGTGAAAAAACGATACTCAGTCCTATGCCGAATCCCCCGTGACTACACTTTGTAGCGCTCTGCCACGTTAGCCTGGTTGATGTCCGCCAGCAGAGCCTGACGCGTCCTCTCCATGTCATCCCAGTGGGCAGCGTGTTGTAAAGGAGGGATGGTGACGAGTTCGCGACGGTCAAAGCCCGCCAGGGCTGCGTCAACTAACTGATCCACTTCCATCATCTCGGGCGCCTTACTGATATCAATGCCGGCACGTTCCCAGATTTCGGTGTAAGTGCCGGCCGGAAGTACCGCCTGGACGTAAACGCCTGCGGAGGACAGCTCAAGATGCAATCCCTGCGACAAGAAAAGCACAAAGGCTTTGGTTGCACCGTAAATCGACATGCCAAATTCCGGGGCAAGCCCAACGACTGAACTGATATTGACGATCGCACCTTCTCCGGCGTTGACAAACCTTGGTGCCGCGGCACTGGCAAGTCTCGTCAGCGCGGTGACATTCAGGGCGATAAGACGCTCAATTGCCTCGGACGTCTGGCCGATAAAATGGCCCGACTGTGCGATGCCGGCGTTATTGATCAGCACCCCTATTTTTTCGTCTTCACGAAGACGCGTTTCCACCGTCGCTAACTCCGCTGCCTGAGTGAGATCGGCAGGCAGGACATCTACAGAAACGCCCTTCTCCTGTCTCAGACGTTCGGCAAGTGCGTCTAATTTTGTTTTATCCCGGGCAACCAGAATCAGGTCATGTCCACGGCTTGCAAACCTTTCCGCATAAACAGCACCAATACCCGTCGATGCGCCTGTAATGAGAACTGAAGTTTTCGTCATGTGTGATCTTCTTTATCAAATGTTAAACAGAATCTGCACCGTTCGATGCAGGTAAATCCGGGAGATATCCGGCTCTCTTTGCTGATCTCAGCCAGACTGACAGAGCGTGCCTTTCTCTGCGAAGCGCTGTCGGAGACACGAATTTAATGATGATGATCATAATCTATAAAGTCAACTGGTTTGATTATGATCATCATCAATGTATAATTGAGCCTTGTTTTATAGGGGGTGGGCAGCATGAAAGTGTCAAAAGAGCAGGTCCGGGAGAACCGGATGCGCATAGTTGAAACGGCATCCGAACTTTTTCGTGAACGCGGCTATGACGGCGTGGGCGTGGCGGAGCTGATGTCTGCTGCGGGTTTAACCCACGGCGGGTTTTATAAGCACTTTGGTTCGAAGGCCGACCTGATGTCAGAGGCCATGAATTGCGGGTTTGTGCATGCCGCGGAAAACCTGGCGGGTGTAGATCGAGACAAATTCATTGAATATTACCTCTCCCGGCAGCATCGCGATGATATGGCCGGAGGTTGCGTGATGTCTGCCCTGGGCACGGACACCGCACGCCAGTCCGAGTCCATCAAAGAGATATTTGCAGCCGGGGTTGAACGTCAGCTGGCAATGTTAAGCGACGAAAATGTCTCACGTGCTGACCTGATAAACACCTTTGCACATCTTGTCGGGGCTCTGGTGTTGTCCCGTGCCTGCCCGGATAATTCCGCGCTGGCTGACGAAATTCTGGATGTCTGCCGCTCTCGCATTCTGAGTAAGGCTCCGCGAAAGGAATGAATATTTTGCAGCCGGGGGTGTGATTGCCGGGAAATAACCGGAAGATTTAATGACGGAGGTCATAAAAAAAGACGCTATCCCGGAGAGTAGGTTTGGAGAGGTTTTAGAGTAAGCCAAAAAGTTATATATTCCGGCCCGTTAAATCCAAATACACCTTCTGAGTTCAAAGATAAATCAAAAGAGTAATTTCTCATTTAAAAACAATCCGATACGCTTCTTTTTGAAGCGTTTTTTATATGCATCTTACATTCTGTAAACACTATTATATTCATAGAGTTATTAGAAGGTTTTGGAGAACGCTTTTCACTTCATTTTATACTTTGCGTAGCTTCTTCCAGTTTCGTAACGTACCGCTTTACGCCTATTTTTTTCATTAGCATAATCTCCACCGATCCGTTTGTAAGACTTAACCAGCGCGCGCTACTTTTTCTCCCTGCCCTATACTTTCAGTCTGACATCAGACTGGAGGTTTCTATGTGTGGACGTTTTGCACAGGCCCAAACCCGTGAAGACTATCTGGCTTACTTGGCCGATGAAGGTGATCGAGACATTGCATACGATCCAGAACCGATAGGTCGTTACAACGTGGCGCCAGGAACCAAAGTACTGCTGTTGAGCGAACGCGACGAACAGCTGCACCTCGATCCGGTGTTCTGGGGCTATGCACCCGGGTGGTGGAATAAACCTCCACTAATTAACGCGCGCGTCGAGACAGCGGCCACAAGCCGCATGTTCAACCCCCTATGGCAGCATGGCCGGGCTATCTGTTTTGCTGATGGCTGGTTCGAATGGAAGAAGGAAGACGACAAAAAACAACCGTACTTCATTCACCGCGCCGACGGGCAACCAATCTTTATGGCGGCCATCGGCAGCACACCGTTCGAGCGCGGCGATGAAGCTGAGGGATTTCTCATCGTGACGTCTGCAGCTGACAAAGGCCTTGTCGATATTCATGACCGCCGGCCACTTATTTTGTCACCGGAAGCAGCCAGGGAGTGGATGCGGCAAGATATTGGAGGGAAAGAAGCTGAGGAGATAGCAGCCGACGGTGCCGTGCCCGCCGAGAAGTTTATCTGGCACGCAGTGACGCGCGCCGTGGGTAACGTAAAAAATCAAGGGGAGGAATTAATTTTACCCGCCCCATAAATTTAAAATATATGTTTACTAACATTTAATTAACGCATTTAATAGCATGTACGCAATATAGTTTATATAATACATGTTACTGCTACCTATCCTTATTAGTCCTAAATCCTTCCATATAATAAATTGAGCTATGCCCACATTTTTCATCCCCGTAGACTTTGACCCCATCCTTAACAATCAATGATATAGAGTCTGCACCAAATAAAGGTGGGATAGGAACATCTTGGTCAACAATGTAAACTTTAAACCTTGGAATTGTTATTTCTTTAAGTTGAGTAGCTTTAGCGCCATCCTCCCATTGTTTAATTTCTAATGGTGTTGCAGGTTTTGCTACTGAGAAAAAAAACCTTTTAATAATGTCAATGTAATTTTGAGAACTTTCGCTAATGCGTTGAATATCAAACTCCATTGTCATTATCTGCGATTTCGCATCATTTAATTGCGCTCGTAGAATGCTTTCTGTACTGAGGATTTCGGTTTCTCTTTTAGAATCCTCTAACTCTCTAACTTCAAGTTTGATTTTTGTGCAACTGGGTGTCAAAGCACGAATTGCTTTTGGATCTTGGTCATCGTAATAAGACCCTATAACACCATCAAGGTCTGATGGAAGTCTAAAAACACGTTCTGTTGATTTAGGGAGCAATATGAAACATTTATCAATACCTAAGCTACCAATAAACATTCCAAGTTCCAAAACAACATTATCTCTTACTGAATCATATTCAACATCCCTGATAAAAACCTTATCATCAGGGTGAAATATAAAAACTGCATAATCTGCTTCTTTTGTTTTTTTGATTATTGAGCTTATGGTTGTTGTTGATAAACCAAAGGAGTTCTTCCATATCTCAGAGTGCATTTCTTCTGCAAGTATTAAATTTACAGTTTCTGCATACAAAGAAGCTTCAGAAGAAGATGCAATGAACACAACGGGTTTTTCTTTCATTTTTGTTCCCTTTGATGTTAACTAATTCTGCAACGTTATTTTCTGTAAGATACCATAGGGATATTATTTAACCATTAATAAATCACTGTATCTAGTCGTGTACCTCGGCGAAAGCATTTGACGTTTCATCTGCCATTGCTGCTGAACACCCTGCCCGGCAAAGTAGATCGTGCCTTTTCCGTCTTTCGCATTCAGGTGATCGAGTACCTCCATCAACCTTTCGCTGCCGGCCCGCGGCGCGTTCTCATCGAAAAGATTCAACTGAGCCACACCTTGACTGAAGAAGTCCCCGAGCATAATGCCGGCTTTCTGGTACCTGTGACCATCCTTCCAGATTTTGTCCAGGCACTTTACCGCGGCGTTGATGATGTCGCGTGAATCCTGAGTGGGGGTGAGAAGCTTCATTGAAGCGCTGTTACCGTAATATGGCTCGTTAAGAGCAAAGGGGGAGGTTTTCACGAAGGCAGAGATAAAGCGGCAGTACTGATGCTCGCCGCGAAGCTTTTCGGCGCCTCGAGCGGCATAAGAGCAAATGGCCTGGCGCATCTGTTCGTACTCAGTAACGCGTTCGCCGAACGAACGACTACAGACGATTTCCTGTTTTGCCGGTGCAAACTCTTCCAGATCTAGGCATGGCTCGCCGCGCAGTTCGCGCACTGTTCTTTCCAGCGCGACATTGAAGTGCTTACGAATAATCCAGGTACTCTGCTCAGAGAGGTCCAGAGCTGTTTTGATGCCCATAGCGTTCAGCTTCTTACTGATGCGGCGGCCAACGCCCCAGACGTCCTCAACGGGTACCAGGGCAAGGAGTCGGCGCTGGCGATCGATGTTCGATAAATCAACTACTCCGCCGGTCTGGCGCTGCCATTTCTTTGCGGCATGGTTGGCCAGCTTAGCGAGTGTTTTGGTCTGAGCGATGCCAACCCCGACAGTCAGATGCGTGCGCTTCAGAACCGTAGCACGGATCTCTTTGCCGAACTCCGTCAGGTCCCGGCAGTTTCGCACTCCCGTAAGGTCGCAAAAGGCTTCGTCGATGCTGTATATTTCGACGCGAGGGCTCATTTCTTCGAGTGTCGTCATCACACGGTTCGACATGTCAGCATAAAGCTCGTAATTACTGCTGAAACAAACAACCCCAGCTCGCCGGAACAACTCTTTTTGCTTGAAGAACGGCTCTCCCATATTAATTCCAGCGGCTTTGGCCTCGGCGCTTCGTGCTATTACACAGCCGTCATTGTTCGAGAGAACGACAACCGGCCGCCCTCTCAGGTCCGGCCTGAATACAGTCTCGCATGATGCATAGAACGAATTCACATCACAGAGAGCAAACATATTCAGCTCGCAGATTTAACGATGAAAGTCACGACGCCGAAAACGTCCAGCGTGTCTTCGCTGCCAACAACAATCGGGCTGTAGGCGCTGTTCATAGGATTGAGTTGCACCGTCGGGCGCAGCTGCAGGCGTTTAACAGTGAACTCCCCTTCCACCGCGGCGATGACAATGTCACCATGCTCTGCAGTCCTGGAGCTGTCCACCACCAGCAGATCGCCGTCGCTAATCCCGGCTTCGATCATTGAGTCGCCAGCAGCCTTAACGAAATATGTTGAACTCGGATGAGCGACAAGCAACTCATTGAGATCGATGCGCTGTTCAACGTAATCAGCCGCAGGGCTTGGGAAACCACACTGCACTAAGTCACTGAAAAGCGGGAGAGCAATAATTTCTCGCAGTTCTGCAGGCCTGATAAATTCCATGTTGCACACCTCAAATACTGTTTTTATATACAGTAGTTTCATTTGAGTAAGCACGCAAGATAGAGGGTCTGTCATGAATGATTAAAGCTTCGCCGTTTCGTTTCTAAGTTTCTATGTCGCTTAAAAAAATGAGTTTTGTAAATTTTAAGCCCGTAAACCTTAGTGCGCAGACTTAAGCCGCTTTTGAAACGGGGCCGAACGGTTAAAGGTCATCAAAAAGAACTGGCCGACCAGCTCGGCCCGGTAGTCGCCTAACCTTCGTTATCACCTTTCTGTCGCTGTTGTGCGTGATAGGAGACTGAATCAGTGGGCATATTCAGGCGGACATCGATCCAACTATTCGCCGGGACATCTATCAGTTCTCCTTTCGTTTTGATGATCTCTCCGTCATCACCCAGCATGTATTTGCGCTTAAACAGGCGGATTGTCAGCTCGCCGTTGTCGGTTTGCTCTGCTTCAACCACACCCAGTTCTCCCATGCCGCCTGGGTCCATCGGCGGCAGGAGCTGCCAACCTTCCGACGCAAGACCAGCGGAGCCCGTCAAGACGTAAACGCCGACATCGAGCCGAGAGATTATGATACCTTCAGCCTCGGCGTTCGCCGTTCCCTGGCCGCACCAGGAGAAACCATCCTCTGCTATATCGTCGCGCTGGCAGGCCTCCTGGCTCGCGACAATGCGGGCAACCGGAGACGCAGCCTTCAGTGTACCGTCGCTGGATTTTGTCGTGTTACCAGTGCTGTAAACCTCATACCACGGTGTCCATGTGCCCTGATTTGATACTGTCGCCCCAGATCCTCCACGAATACCCATTTTACCGGAGTTAGTAATCTGAATTTGTCCAATGTAACCACCAGCGAACCGGCACATTGTCAATAATGGGGAGAAGCCGTCAAAATGGTTTGCGGCGTTAACACCCGCACCACCGTACCAGCCATTTAATGCCATGTAGTTTGCATTATTGCCATAGCTACCAATAGGCACACCTTCCCCTGCGCCAGCATTACCACCGATACCGAAATCCCTGTTTCTTACAAGCGCCCCAGCGCTTTGGTCTATAACGTTGGTCAAGGTATTGGATATAGCCGCTGTTCCTAAACCGAGGTTTGAGCGAGCGCTTTCTGCACTTGTTGCCCCGGTCCCGCCCTGGTTAACTGGTACTGCCCCGCTTACCTTGTCGGCCTTGCCGTTTAATGCTGTGGTGAGGGTATTCCATGCAGGTCCGGTAAAACTGCTGCCATCTGGCAGGGTCACCGTAACATTTCCTGTGCCACTGAAAATACTCTGCCAGTTTTGCTTATCGTAATTGAGCCCACGCAGGGCTTCTGCGCTCTGGGCCACCAGCGCCGCAGTGACCAGGTTCATTGCCACTCGCGGTACGGCATACCATGCCGCCCCTGCCTGAGTGGGTCCGGTATAGCTGCTGACCAGCGTCAGTGAGGTATTACTGTTCACTGTTTTGATCGCAAGCGTGTAGGGAATACCGCCGACGGTCACAACAATAAAATCTCCGGCGGCCAGTTCGGTTGTAAAGGCGGTGCCACTGCCGGTGACTGCAGCTGAGTTATTCGTCAGTGTCAATGTTCCTGCGGACATAAAGGATTCCTTAGTTCAGGTAATAAAAAACCCGCCGAAGCGGGTTCTTAGTAGATTGCATCGATCACAGGGATGGAAAGTTTTGTCAGCCTTCGCCCTATCACACTATATTGAGATGTCCATGAGGTAACATTTCGCCCCCTACCGGCTCGCACAAGGTTACCGTTACGGATGAGACCGACCCATTTTATATAGTCCCAGCCTGTATAAACTTCGCTGTTATACCCGTAGCGGCCAAGCAAAATCATGCCATCCCCAATATCCGTATTTGACCATGTAGGTGTATAGGTCTGGTTTCGGTATACAAATGGCCTTCGTGTGGTGGAGAACACACAGACCCCACCTTTTATGATATTCAACCCCCTCCCTGGTGAAGGACTGACACCACTGGCAAAAATGGCAATCTGCATGGTTACGGTCGCATCCTGATCTAGACCAGAATGGTCTTTTGTCGCAATGATGTTTGATCCGTCAAATTCAATAGTGACGTTTTCAGCACTCCATTTCGCAAACACCATATAGCGGTCCCGTGAAATATTTGTCGTCGGTGTTTCCCATCGCCCGGTAAATGTTATTGTGCCACGCCATACGCAATAACCTGACATCGTGGCATCAGTTATGGATAAGAAATCAGTACTATCCTTAATTAAAAGCCCCTTTCCTGAGGAGGCTGGCAGAATTTGCCATATTGACGCACCGAAAGTTCTTACTCGTGTCCAGTTGTCACTCCACCATGTGTTCATGGTGATCGTGTTACCAGATACCGTAAAACCGTCCAGCATGCCGATAGTGGGAACAAGGTTTGTCCCCCTGTACAGTTGATAAACGGTATTGCGGGGAATAAGAACGATCTGACTGCCTTCCACCCGCTGATTAATTGTGTACTGGTTAATATCCCATGCTTCGCTCACGTTCTGACAAAATGAAGGGCAACGCAGCCCGGCAGTAATTTCCATTGCCGGGCCGCCGTCATCATAGGTAATACGTAATCCCTTTGGCATTGTTACCACTCTCCGAGAACAATAAGATTTCCGCCGCCAAGATCAATTTTTACCCCCTTACCGTCGATGGTGACGCCATTACCATTACCCGTGAATGCGAAGTTACCACTGGAAGCATATAGCGCCCCATGCATCTCACAGTTCCCGTCTTTATCAATGTTCCAGCCAGTACCGGCGGGACCGGCAACATAGTTTGATGACCGGATGTAATTACCGATCTTCGCATTAGTTATACTTCCGTCCTGAATCATGGCGTCACGAATGAACACCTGGCCGTTATAGACAAAAAATGCGGGCTGATAATTTCCCGGGTTACTTCCTGAGTAAATACCGAACTGATCAGCAGCAAAAACCACTGTCGATTTGTATGATCCACCTGATGGTTCGATGGACATCCCAAAGCCGGTGTTGTACTTCACCCCGTTTCGTATAATACCCAGATTCAGCGTATACGACGCTTTTGCGCTGCCATCACTTGTTACCTCTGCGTTCAGCTTCTGATTGACGGCGGTCGTAAGACTGCCTACCTGAGACTGCACATAGGTATCAAGTGAGGAAATAGCTTTTGCGTTGTCACTGATAGCCGTCTGCTGCTGAAGGATTTGGGAATTGACCTCTCCAAACTGAGCCTTAACGCTCGTTGTAAGCTGCGCAAGAGCCTGGTCTACCGTGGCGATGGTAGTCCGTACCGTCAGAATTTCAGCATTAACTAATCCCAGTTGCTGGAACTGGCGATCCACTGTGCCTTTGTTCGCCAGCGCGTTCTGCAAAATCCCTTCAAGGTTGGTATCGACACCCTTCTCCACGTTTTTCATGGCGTCAGAATTCCTGACGGCTTCGTCAATGACGTCAATCAGATCTGATGTGTCTGTCTGACAAAGCGCGGCCACTTCCACGAATGCAGATGTTCCGAAAGCGTTAATGGTGCGAACATACCAGTAATAGGTGTGACCATTCTTCAGACCGTGGCTACTCCAGGTGGTACCCACACCGGCGCGCGTTGCTCCACCTTCAACAGTGGGCGTGCTGGTATTCGGTAGTCTGGTTTCGCCGGACGTCCAGAAATCAAACTGCGTTGAGACGTTCGTCACTGCTGCCAGGCGCGGGTAAAGCGTAATGGCAAAGTAACTCTGCTCAATATCGACCCTTGACGGCGGAGGCGGTGCCTGAATGCTGAATTCGAGATATGCCTCCGGCGACTCTGCACCCATCTGATTTACCGCAGTGACATGAGCTGTGTAGGTAGCCTGAACAAGCCCTGTCAGCCTGGTGAATGAACCCGGAACCTGTGCAGACAGCACCATCTGGCCCGCTTTGCGGATCACGACCTTGTTATAAACAAACTGCCCGATGTTCTGCCAGGACAGCACGCCCTGCACCACCTGTCCAATTTCCTCGACGGTGTATTTCAGGTTCTGCGGTTGCGCCACGCCTCCCGGAGGCAGCTGCGTAAACGGTGGGCGCTCAATCGGTTTCCCAATTGCATCACCCCAGACGTCAGCGGTTTCCTGTTTCAGGGTGATCTGCACGCCGTTCTGAACGCCAAATTTCCAGTCAGTGACACGCATTTCGACACTAACGATACCGAGCGACGGAAAGTTTACTTTCACGTACATACCCGGTCGGTAGCGGTAGCCACTCAGGTTCAGCGTGAGATTCATCGTGCGCGAAATTCGGGTGCGCTTCAGCTTAATATCCGCCAGGCGCTGGGCCTGAAACTCGCTGGTCACAAACCGAAGTTTCATATCCTGCGATATTTCAACGCCATCTTCTGCAACCCACTCACTGACAGAAACCGCCGGAAAATCTGCCTCGGCATATGTCTGTTTCGGGTCGATAAACGTGCCGTTAATAGTATTGACGCGCTCAGACTGGGACACCTCCGGCATGATTTCGATGTCACCAGCCAGCTGGCTTTCAGTGATCACTTCCGTCGCAGGGCCGTAATACGCGCCAACCAGAATTCCGTGCTTACCAGCGATGTATGTTGGCTCAGCTGCACCCGCTGCCAGCATCGCTTCAAGGATGCTGGCCTTGTTTTCACTGAGATCAAATTCCCCGTTGATGGTGTAACGTTTTTCAGATGCTCCGTCGCCGTTTGTTACCATTTCGTCGCAAATATTGGCGGCTTCCTGAAACTGATCCCAGTTGATATCCGCATCAGGAACTTTCAAATAATTGCGGTAGTAATCCAGCACGCAAAGTGCCAGGTTATTGCTGTATTCCGTGCGGCCGGTGCGCGGGTCATAGACCTTGCGCCCTGTCTTCTCCACTTTGATATTGGGAATGCCGGAAGGGAATTTTTCAGCGTTAAACTTAAGCGACACGCGAAGCCAGGAAATACCCTTGCCGATCATGTCATTTTTCCACGATGGGCAGTTTTTCAGCATAAAAGGGTCTGCCGTCTGACGATCGTTATGAACCTCATAAGTCGCGTTGTCAGAGTACGAACCGATGTCATCATCACCGAGATAGATGGTGCCCACACCAGACAGCGGATGACCCGCCAGAGTGATAGCCAGGTGAAGCCATTCACCATCAGTCTGGTTGCCGGGCTGTTCTTCAGAGAAAAACAGGGTGCCAGCAGACACAGTCCTTCCATAAACCACCGTTTTGGGACTGGCCGCAGCGCGCAAAACCTGCTTCCTTTCGGATGAGTCCCGATAAGAGCCAAGGGAGGGCTTTTTGGTCATCATCTGCGTGGCCACCTGCGCAGCGATGGTGATGGCCATTGCTATTGCGTAGGCTCCATTGGCAGCAGCGGCACCAGCAGCGACAGTCGCAATGATAGGAATAGCTGCAGGCATCAGCGAATCCTCCATGTACTCAATGGTTTTACCCGCAGGCAAACCAGACCTGTTTCACCCGGCACCCATACGGCACCGCCATAAATCACTCCAGCGCATCGGGCTCCGGCATTCTCTACAACCGCGATATCGCCGCGCTGGGCCAACTTCACAGGTACCTCATCAAGATATTTAGCCAGAACCTTTTCAAGCGAACCGCCACCGCGCAGCAGTGCTTTTTTCGCCCCTGTCTCGCTGTCATACGTCCCGCGCCAGCCGTCGGCAAAACTCTCCCCGGTCATCGCTTCTGCGCAGTCAGCTGCAAACAGGCAGCAGTCATGTTCGCCCCATAAAAAAGGCCGCTTTTCAGCGGCCCTTATCACGGCGATTAATCTGTTATGCCAGTCTGGATGCTTCATGCTTCCTCACGAATAGGTAAACCCTGGCGCATCTTTTTTACTGCCCCAGTAAATTGAACGTTCTGCCATTTGAGCGACGTAGCGAAATATTCGGTCGCCCGGCTGGGCTGCCTGGTGGGATTCATCGGTATAGCGATCCGAGAAAGGTCTCTGCCAGTCCTCAAAAATATTACTGACGGTGTACTGCAGGGCGTTGGTATCTCCCGATGTCGCTCCGGTACCGGATACCCTGCCCTTAAAAATCAGGTCCGCCACCTGAACCACTCCATTGTCGTCCATTGCCACCAGATACAGTTCTGCAGGCTTGCCCACGCAACGCTCGTTAAGTGTTTTAGCAAACAGGGACATGTCCAGCCCGGACAAAGTCATTTTCAGTTGCGTCGGGCTTGTCGTGTTGGTTTCGCTCACGTCATCAATAGCGCCCAGCGTTCCCATGCCGTAATAGACAAATCCACCCAGCACCAGTGTGCCGGTGCCGGAGTGAACGTAAGCGGTGCCGGACTCAAACTGTACATTTGCCGCCAGCACTGCAGTAACCCTGTCGCGGGAGAGCCAGGTGATCATCGAATCAGAAAATGGGGAATACAGCATTAAAACGCCTCCTCAAACTCCAGTGTGTAGCTGGTAAAAACGCCCGGAATACGGTTCCCCGCGCCCTGCTGGTTATCCTTCAGCTTAAAAATACCGTAGGGGTTAGCCACCTCAATTTTGCCGTTAACCGGCGGCGAGGTACGCAGCATCGGTGCAATCGGAATGATTGCGGTACCAGTTGAAGTACTGGTCACATCAGCTGTAACCATTTTCAACTCATCGTTAACGGTGAGGTAATCCCCGGTGCGCAGCACAAGCTTGCCGGGCGTCCAGCCCTTGCTGCTCAGCTGCGAGCCTGTCTGGTTAGCGTCCTGAACAACCGGATTCCCGGCTGGCGCTCTGCCATCCCGGCCCCAGTCACGAATTTTTACCCTTCCATATTCACCATCGAGCGAGGCCACCAGCGCATCTATACGCCGGGATTTTTCATCGGTGAGATTGTTAAACGTCAGGGAGCAAATCCAGCGGGTACCGGGAAAGCGAACGGTCTGAGAAGCGCCGTTAAAGGGGGAACGAAAGGTTTTGGTATTACTTTCCGGCCGCCACGTCAGCGACGCCGGACATACATCTGCAGGCCATTCGAGCGCAGCCATAGTTACTCCTTACTTAAACGTTTAGCATTCTCCTGGCTGGTCCATTCGTCTGGAAATCCTTTAACGTTTCCTGCCTCGCCAGCTTCGCACCGTCTCTTGCCCCCCGTGCTGCCGCTTCTTCCATTGCCTGTTTAAGCGCGGCGTCGCCATTACCGGAAATGGTGAAATGCTGGGTAATATGGATTTCACCACTTCCCGCTGGTAAGGTTTGCGCCCCGGTTACCCGAACACCGAGCGAACCATCCGCAGAGCGTGTGAGTGGCATGATGGCTTCCGGGCCAGCCTCCCCCATCAGCCCAGCGCCTTTCGCAAAAGCAAAGTATGTCGGTGATCTGACAATGCTGTTACTGTATGCACTGAGGCTGGCGGAAGCGTAAGCGCCCCCCTTAGCATTGAGCTGAAGACCTGATGCCGCCGAGTTGTAAGAACCAGACGGTGTGGCCCCGCCAGCAGAGCCGCCAAACAAACCGCCCAGGAATCCACCACCGCCCATAGAAGACTGCAGCGAACTGACGATCATCGCGTTCAGGATAATTTTCTGCATGGATGCCAGTACCGATTTTGACCAGTCCTCCCAGTCAACTTTGTTACCGGCCAGCGCTTCAGAAATATTCCCCACCAGCCCAGACATGGTATTGTTCACCAGGTCTGCTGACTGTGAGGCATAATCGGAAGCAGTATCTACCCAGTTAGCAAAACCCTCCCGCATCCCAGCAGCCCAGTCACTTCTTTGGGCATCAGACGCAGCGTAGAAACCCTCCTGATCCCGTAAGCGTTCATCGAGATAACGTTTATTCAGTGCCAGCTCCTGGCGATACAGTTCATCAGTGATATCACCGGACTGATACTGGCGCTGAAGGTCAACGTTTTTTTGCTGAAATTCCTCCCTGATACGTAGCATTTCCTGCATACGCTCACGCGTACGGCTCCCCTGCCCGTATCCAGTTAGCTCAGCCTGGTTTGACGCACGCGAACTGGCGTTGGCATCAGCAAGGTTTGCTTCATATGCTGCCAGTTGCTCACGAATTTTCTGCTGATCAATAAGCGCGGCATTCTGCAACAGGGTCTGTTTCTGGGACTCTGTGAGCGTCGCCAGTTCGCCCTGGCTAACCTGGTATTTCAGTTTTGCCAGTTCGGTATTTTGACCAGCCAGAGCAATCTGCTCTTTCTGCTGTTTGATCAACTTGTCATACGTATCAACTGTTTTTTCGGCTTCCGATTTAGGACCTTTCTTCTGAGGTTTACTGGCTTCATTGTTACGCCACTCAGCCAAACCATTATTAATAAATTCGTTACGGCTAGTTTGATAACGCGGATCATCCGCAACAAACCCTAAATCGTCAGCCGCGTAAGCTAAACGTGCACGCTCTTTTGCTTCTCCTTTTAATTTCGATAATTCAAGATCGCGGCGACTTTTATTTAATGCATCGCTTTGACTGGTATTAAGCTCAGCCTGAGGAAGACGCATCGGGGCGTTTACAAGGCCCTGCCTAGCCATGAGCAGGCTATTACCTAGACTCAACAAGCGGTTAAATTCTGTATGCTGCCCATTCATCACCAATAATGATTGATATGCGCTGTTTTGCTCTGCTGCTTGCTGTCGAATCAAGGCTATCCGCCGATGCTCAATACCTTCAAGAACCTCCTGTATAGACTCAGATTTTGCCTGCATCTGAGCCAAACGCTCCTGCTCAACAACTAAAGAGCTCGTTGCGTTTGAAAGTTCACGCGTGGCGTCATCAATACTTTTCAGATGGTTAATCATATAACCACCTACAGTTACTCCTGGATTTGCCAGCATATGCTGATAACCGGCAATCTCTTCCTTTAGTTGCCTTACTTTTTGGGCTTGCTCATCAACAAGCCTGTTTTGTTCATCCAGAGCCTGCCGGGTCTTGGTTTCATTATCCGAAACCTCAGGCAGAGACATGGAATTAGTCTTAGCGCGAACTTCTTCGAGAGTGTTTGCATATTCCTGTGCTGAACGTCTGGCTTGTTCTTGATTCTGATACATGGTGTACCATGCACCAGCTCCAAGCAGGACCAAACCGGGTATTCCGCCAACCAATCCAAGTGCACCACTGATCAATCGTGACCCAGCAGCGGTCACATTATTGAGCGTTGTTTGTGCTGCTGTTCTAGCTTGAATATTTCTTGTTAATGATGCCTGAGCTGCGGATAATCTTTTCTCGGCAGCTGCCTGGGCATCAGTACCACGAGCTGCAATCAGTGCTTGTTGGGCACGATATACAGCCGCCCTGGCTCTTGCTGTAGAAATCTGGGTTCCTCTGAGCTGGGCTTCAGCCAATGACACCTCGCTTTTTGCAGCATTTAACAACTCAGCCGTCGCAGATGCTGCACCAGTGACCATTCCACCAAGCCAGCGAGCTGTACCGATAGCCGCTAGCGCACCAGCAGCCATTGCTACAGTATCAATATTGTCAGCAACACTATTAAGCGCACTGGTTAATACCTTCGTTGTTCCTGTAGCTTCATTAGCCCCACCAACCCATGCCATGAAAGCATTTTCTATCTTCGTAGAGGCGGCAGAAACTGTCTGAGGCATGGAGCCGAACTCATCTCTCAGCGTCCCAAGCTGGCTAATTAATGCCGGGACCACTTTGTCAGAAGTAAGCTGGCCTTGATCAGCCATTGCTTTAAGGTCTTTTCGCGCGACGCCCATTCCAGTTGCGAGCGCACGAATAACACGATCCCCATTCTCGTTTACGGAGTTAAATTCTTCGCCACGCAAAACACCTTGAGCAAGAGCCTGGCTGAACTGGGTGATAACTGAACTTGCCTCTGCAGTGCTGGCTCCTGAAAGTTTTAATCCTGTAGAAATCGCTTCGGTAACTTTTAAAACCTCTTCGGAGGAATAACCGTATTCACGCATTGAGGCAGCGGAACGCGCAAACAAACTGGCATTGTCTGAAAAAGTCGTACCTGTGCGCTGGCTGATCTCCATCAGAGCACGCTGAGAAGCAATAAAATCATCGTTAGACTGGGATGCCTGCTTCAATCTGGCGCTCACAGAACTCCATTCGTCCGCAAGTGAAATAAGGTGACTTGTTGCAAACGCTCCTGCAAATGCGCCTGCCAGCCCAAGAGCAGATGCCTTTGCTGTGTTAATCTGATTGGTAACCTCCGCCAGAGCTCGCTGTGTTTCACGCGACGCAGCAGCAGCCTGTCGTCCGCCATTTTGCATAGACCGATAATAGTCCTGCCCCATTCGAGAGGCGCGTGATATTTCCGTCTGGAAAGATTGAGAATTGGCGGAAATTTTGATTATTAATTCGCGTAAGGTTGCCATTTATCCAAGCTCCAGACGTAAAAAAACCGCCGAAGCGGTTTTATTTTTATTGTTTCCAGACCTTTTGTCTGGCCTCTTCAAGGTATTCTTCATCTGTTTTAGGTGGAGGTGATCCTGCTGCCAAATCACTGCCGCAGTGTTTACATTTGATGGCTTCGCTTTTGATTATCTCTGCACAGAACGGACATTTTTTCATACCCTCGTTTTCAATTAAGTCTTTTTCTTCAGCAGCAACATCCTTCTTTATTACAAGAGAATGCACGAAAGCAATAATAAACAACAGCGCACCATACACCCACCAGGCAAAGAAAGATCGCCCTTTGCTATGAGCAATCAAGGCCGGAATTAAGCCGATGACAATTGAAACAAGTAAAATTTCCATATTTTTGGTCCCAGAATAATTAGTCGAACAAATCCTAATATTTTCTGGGCTAAATGTCACTGCGTCGCAGCTGTAAGCGCCGCCTCAAGCCCGGCAAACGGGTCTGCTCCTTCTTCATCAGGATCACGCTGCCATCGCAGCAGCATGTCACTCATCGTGGCTTTTGCGCCCTGAGCATTAAACACAGCCGTTGCAATTTGTGCCGCCTGAATGTCGCCCCGGATATCACCTATTGGGCTATGTTTATCAAATTCAGCCCAGAGCCTGAGCTCACTGGCAGACATGATATCCCGAAGCTCTGATAGCGTGCGCCCCATGCGGAGCGCAAGCGACATCAGAAACCGCATGCCGGGCTGTGCTACTTTCCCTCAGCTTCCCTCGGGTCAGTAGTCAGATTAAGAGCCTGGCGCAGCAACCGCGCATGAACAGGTCCATACACCGCTTCAACATCAGCAAAATCATTTTTGCTGAATACCGGTTCACCCTGTTCGTCAAACAAAACGTCAATAAACAATGTGACATCGGCGCGAAGATTGCGGTGCGCACGTTCTGACAAGGACAACTCACCATCAGTATCACCCGGTTTAATCACGTCCTGCCAGTGCAACCATGCTTCTGCTGATGGTTCCCTGAGCATAATCTTTACTCCATCCCATTCCGGCACTTCAACAGTTACGTGGCGGAATGCGGACTGACGCGACAGCGCGAGCTCCTTAATAGATTTCATCGGTTACTCCTTATGAACCCGGATCAATTTTCTGGGGCTTGCCCTTCAGACGCAGCGAGAATGTGGCGGCCACGACGCTGTTTGTACCTGATGACCAGGTGTGCTGGCGAACTTCAGCCAGGAACTGGAAGCCGATCCCAGAAGGGAAAATGATTTTGAAACCGTATGTGGTGTCATTGTCATACGCATCACGCAGGGCATCCTGTGCAGGGTTTGAGTAAAAGTTACCTGACAGAGAGATTTCTGACTGAGCACCCAAGCCGTTAATGTTTTCCTGTTCTGTAGAACACAGGGTCGTTACGTCGATATCCTGTTTCTGACCGCCAGTGAACTGCACCTCTTTAATGGTGCACTGCAAATCCAGATAGGTTGCAGAACCGACCGTTTCTGGTGTTGCCGGGACAGAAGTAATCTGGATCTTCGTACCCTGTGATTTTTCATAAAGTGAGGACATAACTGTCTCCTGAAATAAAAAACCCGCCGGAGCGGGTGGTATGGTTTAGGTCTGGTCAGACGGTGACCTGAAATTCGAGCGTGGCCCGGTGATAGCGCAGATCCGGCTCATAGCCGGGCGTTTTTACGATGTTAGCTGGCTCAAGAACCTGCAGCGCATCGAGCGCCATATTCCTGATCGTGCGCGCTTCAGTAATGGTGCGGGAATAAACATCGACCTGCACCGAAACAGCAGATTCAGCCTGGCCGCAGAGAACATCAGCGGCCGCGTCGGTGATAATTGAGAAAATTACCCAGGGCGGCGAGATTGAAGGATTCCCGTCACTGCCGAGCGGTGCAACGTAGGGATAAACCTGCCCCCCGGCCAGCGGCGCCAGCAGAGGATAGAGATCGTCTTCCGTCATTTGCTTAATGCCTCGTCGATGGCCTGGTTCATTCGCCTGATCGCAACCTCTGTCGCCTGCTCCTGGCGAACATCAAACGCGGAACGGATGAAAGGATGTGGCGGCATATTCACCGTACCCATTTCGACGAACCGCCAGTAAAAGGCGTTTCTCGGGTTATTCGCCTTCAACGTGTTATCGCTGTTACCGGTGCGTGGGTTAACGCCACGAATATGCACCCCGGAAGAAATTTCCCCGCGTCGACGGCTTTTTTGGGTCACAACCACCACGTTTTTTTTCAGTTTCCCGGTGCGCACCGGCGCACGTGCGATTACTTCCTCCTTAAGCACTTCTGACCCGGCGCGCGTGGCATCACGCAGAACCCTGTTATTCTCAGCGCGGCTGAGCGCCTCAAGGTCTTTTGCGATGTCATTTAAACCAGAAAAGTCGAGGCTCGTTTCAATCATTTTTCGGCCCCCTGCTTACATAAAATTTCGAACAGAACACCCCGAGAATCGGGTATTGGTGGACCAACAATATTTAAAACAGCCCCCTTAAATGGGCCAGTTTCAACCCTTATCCTGGAGGCAGCAGTAATATCACGGCGAAATCGTGTCCACACCCTGATGGTGGCGATTGCGGTTTCAGCCCCTGCCGCTACCAGTTCACGACCACTGATCCCTTTTACTTCTGCCCAGGTTTCCGCGCCGTCATGCCACGATTCAACGGGCTGCCCGGAACTATCCCTTTCTGAAGAAATGTTCAGTACGGTGATTCTGTCTCTGAGTCTCCCGGCCTGCATAACACCTCCTACAACCCATAGATTCGGTACGGCTGCAGTAGCGCTTCCACAGCAAATGGAACATCTGATGTTATGTTCCCGATATTTACCGCCTCCCTGTTTGCATACCAGTGACCGATAAGGAGTAACATCGCCGCCTTCACATCGTCTTTAAGGAGAATCGAATCAGGATCTTCGGCGTAGCCTGGGCTGCTTTCATCCTGATAAAGCGTTCGCCGTGTCCATGTCTGGACATATTGCGCCGCCGCCCCCGTGTAAATCTTCAGCAGATCATCATCGCCGGTAAAATCGGTATCAATGCGGCAGTGCTGTTTCACCACATTTTGATCAAGCATTTGTTTACCCCGAAAAAAACGGCCCGAAGGCCGCAATATTTATCAGCTACCCGCGCCTGTGCGGAATGAACCGTACACGAACGCTTCAGGGCGTTTGACAGCCAGCGCCAGACGTTCCTCGCAACGAATGGTGATCATGTTTTTCTCGAAGTCGTCGGCGTTCTCCGTGGAGATCACCACGTTCGCATCTTCACGGTCGAAGATTTGCGCGCCAGCGTTGAATGCACCGGTCAGGAATTTGCCCTGGAAGGCTGCAGCTTCCGTTGCAACAACCGGCAGACCCCACAGAGTCGGGCCAGTCAGTGCCGCCGGGTTAGCCAGGATGTAACGGCCCATGCTGTCTTTTGTCAGCTCGATCCGTGCCCAGTCAATGAAGTGAAGAACATGACCGGATGCCGGGAAGCGCGCCAGCTGCGCCTGCAGCATTGCCAGACGCAGATCGTCAATCCCGCTCTGCTGTTCGACAGTGAACGCGGGATCAAACGCGGATGCCTGGGGAACGATGCCGTGCAGATGCACGCCGGTACCATCACCAAAGAGAATTTCCTGCTCTTCTGCATACTTCAGCCCGTAGCGCATTTCGGCATCTACGGTTGACTGCAACTGGGCGAAGTCATCCAGGATCTGCTTGGAGGCTTTGAACAGGTGGGCGATGGTGCTGACACCAGTGATTTTCGGCGTGAACTCAATTTCGCTGTATGGTTTCTGCGTATTTTCAGGAACCACTTTCGCGTTGTTGGTAAAGCCTGTCTGCTGCACCCAGAAAATAGCCGGGGAGGAAGTACGACCTGGTGCAATCAGATCGCGGATGAACAGGCGCTGCTTCGGCGCCGTATCAATACCCGGCAGGCGCTGAGGCTCCACAACACCATCAGGAACATCCGCAGAAGTCAAAGCAGCCTTCACAGGGATGCTGATACGTTTGCCACCTTCAACACTGGCAGCAAAGGTTTTCAGCGCCTCAGCAGAGATCACCTGCTGGCCGATCGACTCCACAACCTGCTTCGCATTTGCCAGCGGCATCTGAGCTACATGCTGTTCGAGGTCACCCATTGCGGCCTTCAACGTTTTTTCTGCTTCACGCAGGGCGTTGAACTCAGTAGCCATTTTATCAACGGCCGCCTTTGTTTCTTCTGACAGCTTGCCGGATTTCTGCGCTTCTTTGACGGCTTCTTCTGCTTTCGCGTTGAACTTACTGGTTGCTTCTTCAATGCTGGCAGTGACTTTTTTAAGAATATCGTTTACTTCAGACATAAAGGGTCCTTATTTGACTAGCGCCGCCAGGGCGTTTTCAAGTGAATTGATGGTTTCAGGTTTGATGTCTTCGGTAGCGCCCGGCGTACCGTCGTTGGTGGTGACAGCGCCAGGCATGCCACCGGATAAGGCTTTAATGAGTTTTCTGCGCTCAGAGCGCGGGGTGTTGGTCTTGGCCAGCAATGCATCAAGTTTGCGAAGCGCTGCGGAAGGTGATTCGTCGCCGTCGCTGACAGCATCAGCAGAAAGCAGGCTGTCTGCCAGTCCCTTCGCCACAGCATCACTGCCACCGATATAGCTTTCCGCATCCATCAGCTTCTGCACGGCGGCCATATCAAGGCCGGAGCGCGCCGCGTAAATATCAGCCATTGCGGTATCGAAGGGCTCCAGAGACTGCGCCAGTTCCGCAAAGTCATGGCGGTTTCCCATCGCGTACACCCAGCAGTTGTGGATCATCAGGAAGGCACCGCGGCCAATCTGAATATCATCCCCGGCCATCGCAATTATCGAGGCGGCACTGGCGGCAATGCCCAGCACCTTCACCGTTACACGGCCTTCGTATTCGCGGAGCAGGTTATAAATAGCCAGACCTTCGAACATGTCGCCTCCCGGTGAGTTGATATTCACCGTAACGTCGGCACCGTTCATCGCCCGAAGCGCACCGGCAACACGTTTAGCTGTTACCCCTTCGCCCCAGTAGTCCTGCCCGATAACATCGAAAACAGAAATGTTGTTATCGTCGATGGCCGCAGCTTTGATCCCACCGTCCCAGCGATCCAGTGCAGACGGTAAAGTTTCACAGGTGACACGCGCGCAGGGACGACCCGCCGGTGCAGCCGGAAGTTGTTTTTTTGTCATGTGGGTTATGCTCCTAAGCGGCCTGCTTTAGAGGCGATTGCTCATACGGAATGTCGGGGAATACGTGATTGTGAAGCTCCCTGATCGCCAGTGCCTGAACGGCAGGATTACTGTTCTCAAGGTTCTTCAGTTGTGTCAGGTTGAGCTGAACGGTGTAAATGTCGCCCCCTTCAATCGGTGGCATGTTCTCCAGACGGCGAACATCATTTCGGGACATCCAGCCATTCTGAAGCGCGCTGGTATAGTATGCAGCACGACCTGCGCTGTCGGCGCGCAGCAGTCCTTCAACGGAGAATTCCGCGAACACGTCATCATCGCTGTCGAGTAAGCACCGGCCAATTTCCTGCTCAATATTTACCAGCAGCGGTCGAAGGGTATGCGTCAGGAACTGCAGGTTCATCCCCTCAAGACTGGATGCCCAGCTGCTTTGTTTCGTGGTATGACCGACCATGAAAGGGGGCACGCGAAACCAGCGACAAATTTCCTCAATACTGAAAGAACGGCTTTCCAGCATCTGGGCATCTTCAGGGTTCATGGTGACACCCTGATACTTTAACCCGCCTTCAAGTACCATAATCTTTCCGGCATTTTTAGAGCCAGTAAATGCAGCCATGTAGCCGCGAAGCCTTTCACGTTGTTCATCACTGAGAGCATTTTCAGCGGAGAGAAAACCTGAACTCTGAAGCCCCTGTTCAAAAATCTTTGCCGCAGATTCCTCAACAGCCATCGCGGCACCGATCACATCCCGGCCCGTTTTCATCGGCATCATGCCGCAAACGCCATCCAGACCGAACCCGCGAATGTGCATGATGTTTTTGACGGGAATGACGCGCTCGTTACCGTTTTCAGAGTATTTGTATTCCAGCGCCCCGGTAGTAAGACGTTTAACCACCATGTTCTGCGGCAGCAAAGGCACCAGCGAAACCAGGCGATTTGCGATGAATTTCTTCTCAATGAAGGCGTTCCCGCGCAGGCAAATACTGGCAACCACCATCAGCATAAAGCGTGATGGAGTCATTTCTGAATTGGGACGGTGACACAGTACAGAATAAGCCGGGTGGTCGGTTGCCGCTTTACGCGAACCGTCAGGCTGTCGAACGTATATTTTCAGCGGAAGGGTTGAAATAGACTCGCTTAACAGCCTTACGCATGCCCATACAGCCGATAGCTGGATGGCTTTATCGGCCGTTACCACCTTTCCGCTGCTGCTGGTACCAAACCATTCCTCCCAGAACGTGCCGGTAGTCAGGCTGATAGGCACACCAAGCCAGTTAAGCAGAGCACTTTTAACCCTGCCTGGCCGTTTGTTTTTTTTCATCAGAAACCTACCATGATGGGATTATTGAAGAATCCGGAGAGATCCTGCTGGTCGTTGCCACCGTTAACCAGAACACGGCTCATTGCTGTGAACAATGCCGCCGGGCCATCAATCTTGGCCTCCGGTGTGGACTTGTTAGGAAAAATGTTCTCGTTCCGGTCAGGTTTGACGGTTACGTTGGACATCATCCAGTTCATCACCGGGTGATCGCTGTGATGAAAGCGTCCACCGTATACCAGTGCTTCTACCTCTTTCATAGCCTCAGAGAAATTGCGAACCGTCTGCGGCACTTCCACCAGCGGCAACCCTTCCTCTGCCAGCGAAAGGCTGAACTGCGTTGCACTCCACGGATCAAAGCCGATTTCTTTCAGGCTCTCACCAGCAACCCACGCCTGCAGTTCTTCCTTAATCTGGGCATGATCGATTACATCCCCGTCGGTAAGGATCAGTTTGTCCAGCTCGGCCCACTTACGATAGAGCTCAGCCATCTGGCGTGAACATTTCTCAAGCCGCCCTTCCGGCAACCAGAATTTGAAATCTGCATGAACGTGACCACCTGGCGCGCGCCAGACTTTAGCGGCCGCACAGATATCGATTTTGTTTGAAAGGTCAACGCCAACCCATGAAGGATAGGTTTTAAGTTCGTGCTGCGGGGCGATAAACTCGCATTTCTCCCATTTCATCATGTCCATCCAGGCCGACTCAGCGGTAACCCAGATATTCATGTGCTTGGTGAAAAAGTTAATTCTGGCCGAAACCTGCTCTTTCGCCTTTTTAGCCAGGCGGCGCAGATCATCCCAGCGCTTACAGATACCCAGCCCCGGATTCGCCTTCTGCCAGACTTTTTCATCAAAGGGATCGTCACCTTCATCTAAGGTGTAGATGATGGCAAAAAACGTATCGTCTTTTACCAGCCCGCGCAGAACCTTGATGGCGTAATCACGCAATTCGTAACAGATACCTTCTTTGTTGAAACCAGCGGTGGTGATACCGAAAAGCAGCGATTGCAGGCGCGCGCCGGTGGCCGTCTCCAGAACGTCCCAGACGTCACGGGTTTTATGAGCGTGCAGCTCGTCAACGATGGCGCAGTGGATGTTCAGGCCGTCGAGGTTGTTTGCATCTGATGATAATGGCTCGAATTTGGAGGCCGTTTGCTCCTGGTAGATAGCGAGTTTGTTGAATTCAAAGATCCGCCCAAGAGTGGCTTTCGCCTTCTTGACCATATTTTTCGCGTCTTCAAAAACAATTCTCGCCTGGTCACGGGTTGTAGCAGCGGAATAAACCTCCGCCCCGCCCTCGCCGTCGGCACCCGCCATATACAGCCCTACGCCGGAGCAAAGCGTTGATTTGGCATTTTTACGGGCCACCTCAACATCTGCGGTACGGAAACGCCGAACCATCACCGGCCGACCGCTGCCGTCATTACGCAGGACGATTTCTCCCGTTTCTTCGTTAACCAGTGGGATAACAAAACCAAAAATATTAATCAGGATAAAAACATGCCAGTCCATCAGCTCGATAGGCTGGCCTGCCAGCGCGCCTTTTACGTGAGGCACAAAATTATAGAAATTCAGAATGTGCTGCGCGCGCGGCTCACTGAAGAAAATACCGCGCTCTTCGCCATGTGCCAGATCGTCAAGAAAACGCTGGCAGGCAAGGCGCACGTACTCACAGGCAATAATTTCCCCCGCCACCACCCTCTCGGCGTAGCGGATGCCTTCTGAAACCTTAGCCATTAATCCCTCGCATTCATAAACTCGGTCAGCGGATCAGCCGCATCAGGACCTTTGGCATTCACCTTAGAACGGCTGGCTGGCGTCATGCCAAACTCACCGAGCATGGCGCGCAGACGTTTCCAAGCATCAGCTTTCATGATGGCCGCCGGGTGAGCCTTTATCAGCACATCCCCGCTCTGCGTTTCGGTCCGGTAGGTGTAACCCTCAACTTCAAGCGTGTCGCAGTGATGCCGGTATTCGGTATAAGCCTCAACCAGCAGCTCAAGGGCTCTGGCGTCCAGCTGAGACATCACACCGATAGCATCAAGCTCGTCGGCCATCCGTTTAAACCAGTATTTCCCCTGCTTATCGAAATGCTTCGGCGTTGGGGGTACCCCTGAAGGGGGTTTTGGTTCGTTCTCATTGATCGGGCGTTTTGATGGGTTACCCCTCACCAAACGTAGATGGGTCGGGGTTTTCGGTGGTCCAGACATAATCGAAAACTCCTATTAATCATCGAATGGGGGACCCCTAAAAAAGTTTTCTAACCTGCGGCGATGTGAAAAGAGGTTAGGCGGCGGTCCTTTGTCGCATCGTTCCTGAACTTTCAACCCGCCCTCCCCCTCGGCCGATTCAAATGAGAATTTATGTCATTTGAGTCTTTCAACCGCTGTCTTCGCCCTGTGACAGGGCTTGCAGAGGCTTTCGAGGTTGGACAGATCATCGGTCCCCCCATTTGCTTTGGCGGTGATGTGGTCCACCGTCTCGGCGGGTGTATACCTTCCATTTCGCAGGCATTCCTGACAAAGGTGTTTATCTCTGTCGAGAACGATTGGGCGCAGCCTGTCCCACTTGCTGCCATAACCTCGCTGATGTCTGCTCTGTCCTCGCTGATGCTGCTGCCAGCCTTCGTTAAGGTGCTTGGGACAATAGCCTGAGCGGTCTGTGGTTGTGCCAGGACAGCCACGCTTTCGGCATGCTCTCGGTATTAACGCAGGCATCAGGCTAACCTCCACGCGCGGCGGCGTTCTGTGCGTGGCGCTGAGTCAGGGTGACGCTCAACCGGTTCGCCGTCAGCATGGTCCACCAGCGAGTAACACGGATAGATCACTGAGCCACCCCATGCATCACCCACAGCGTAATCGGCGGGCTTGCTGTTTTCCCAACGGGATAGCACGCGCTGCACATGCTCAGGCGGGACGCTATAGCAAACGCCATGAATGAGTCTCGACAGCGTGATGTAATCAGCGCGTGTCTTATCAGCCACGATTAGCCGCTCAGCAATCTGCATTTGATACTGTGGAGGCCGCCCGGTACCGAGGTAAAAACTCAGTATGTGACACGGGAACCTCGCCAGCCAGACAGCAACCTGATCTATAAAACCACGGACTGGCAGGGCGTCGTCCTCCAGCACCACTACCCTGCTGGATTGCTCAGCAGCCCATTGCAGCGCGCGGCGATGATTCCAGTTAGCTCCGTAGTTACCGTCATCAATCAGCAGATGTGCGCCTAAAGCCAATGCCAGCGCCTCAGCCTGCTGCCGTCTGGCGTGATGACCGACCACCACAAACTTAATCTCTTCAGCCACCAGAGAATCTCCAATAAAAAAGCCGCACGATGGCGGCTACTGTCTGAATATCAGGGTGTTACTTCTCATTAACCCTGGTTAAGGTAAGCATTCAGCCCGTCGGTGGTGGGACACTGGCGCACTCAATTAAGGGAGAGGTGGCTGATTAACTCTTCTGAAGGTAACCAAATGTCTGATTTAAGGATCAACAGTATCAACAATATTAACTTTGCCGTGGATGCCAATACTTTCAAACTAACAGTTGGTATCGTTGGCTCAAATAACTCATACCACTCGGTTGAACTTGATATCGCACCAGATGAAATCAAGAATAAAACCATTGCTGAACTGGAACAGTTAGCCTTGCGGCAGTTGCGTACCTAAGCGCTTTTCTATTTTTGAAATGGCTTCTTGAAGCTGCACTAAGATCTGGCTTGTTGTTAAATCATAAACGGCAAGCCTTTCTTTTAATGCTGACAATTCAGTTTCAAGTGCCAACAATCGTTTTTCTGAATTCATAAATACCTCCAATTATTTGTGTTTCCACCATGCTGATTCTTTACCAATACCATCAGTTTTGAAAACGGTATGCACCAGAGGGCCGGTGACCAGCCTGTCAGCGAATGACTTCGCAACAATACCGAACGCCAGCATGTCACCCACCGCGGCGCCAGCCTGTTCTTTCTTCCAGAAACGATAACTCTCGATCCGGTAGTAAAGACGGATGATGCCGTGAGCGAACGCCATCACATCAGCGCGGGTGCCACCCAGCAGGCCAGCATTAAGCATCACATCGGCGCGGTGCGCTTCAATGAATTCCTGGTAGATACGCTCAGGATGATTCTGCTTTGCCCAGGTGTCGGCGTAGGTCTTCGGTTCTGAACCTACATACACCTTCCCGGCTTCCATTTCTTCCCACGGCGCACGAAGCATTTCGACGTCGGTACCATCGGTACACCATACGAACCGGTATTCAGGATGATCACGCAGGTGCTGCCAAATGTGCAGCCAGCGCTGGAAGTAGACATTCATGTTCACGTCAGGAACGCGGTACAACTCAACGTCAGCCGGGGCAGTCTGCAGCTCATCCACCAGCACGATACGGCCACAATTCCGAAGCGATGAGGCCCATTTAGCCAGCATGTCAGGAGAGGTTGTCATTTTCGTACCGCGCTGCGGGTCTGGCTGGCTGGTCAGTAGCGTAGTGATAACCACGTCGCGCTGCCGCCGATACTCCACGTAACCGGTAAACCCGGCATCACGCCGTTCGTTGTGGATTTTAACGTTACGTTCCACCAGCGCCTGCCGGTCTGGTTTCGGTACCGAACGCTCCACGGCCTCATGCTCATCGAGAGAATAAATCAGCTTTTCTGAACCGACGACATCAGCGTAAGCCCACGTCGTGAGGCCAGCGTTATGAATCCGCAGGGCGAGGTCGCTGTGCTCGTACATGCCGCGACCATAAACCGGATCAAATCCGCCAACCTTCTCGATGGCGCTGCGGTGGTAATACAGCATCACGCCGCGCTGGCCGGTGTACGCCACATGCTGATCGTCACGGTAAAGCGCTGAAAGGTCATTCAGCTTACTGCGGCCAGCCAGATCGAGGAACTGGTAAGCCAGATGTGGCTCAGGGGATTCGATGTAAGGAACATGCCAGTTATCGGCGATGGGCCAGGCATCATCATCCCACAGAAAAAGATGCTCGCACCCCGCATCCATCAGGGCTGCCAGGCTGATGTTCTTAGAGGCAACAATGCCGAGTGATGTTTCACTGCGAAGCAGCTGCACGCCGCCGGGGATTACCGCTGCAGGTTTTGAAGCGTCATCGATAACGACCACTAGCGCGCCGGCGGGAAGATGCTTCATGTGCTTTTCGAGCGCTCTTTCTAAGACTTCTGGTCGATTATGGGTAGTAATGGCAATGCCAATCCGTGATGATGAAGCACAAGCTGGCACAAACGGGACACCATCAATAATGACATTCATGTTGCGCTCCCAAAAAAAAACCACCAAATAATTTTGGTGGTTAAATAACTCCTGAATTTAGCACTGTAAATTACAGAGTAGAACTTATATAACCAGCCCTTCTTTTTTTGCATTTGTAATATAAGCCAAGTGAGATTCACCGTCTTTTAGAACGTTTTGGAACTGCGCTCTAACCTTTACAAACCCACCAAGTGTTGCTAATGCAGCCCCAGTGAATAAAACTTCAAAAGGATGGTTGGATTGCATGGCTGCATAAACAGTCGCTGCGCTAGCATAGAGTTGATTCATATCTAATTCAAAAGAGGAAGAAATACTGAATTTAAGAGGACTTTGCCATTCTAAATCATTCAATCTGTTTAAATCCTCAAGAGATTTCTTTAGCCCAGATAGAGCCTTCGCTCTCTGCAGGTTAAAATCGCCGGAGTTTATTACCTCTGTATAAACTTCATCCAAATAGCCATGCAATGTTAGCAACTCATCAGAACGTCTTTCCTTAAACTCTAATATCTCATGAATAGGGACACCTTTTTGAGGTACAGGTAAAAGGTCTGTCAACTCAAAGCGGATAACTTCCTTTTGAGTTGCCATATTTTCTGTTATACAGACTTGATCATTTAAAAAATGCATTCTCCAGTCGATAGAACTTTGTTCTCTACGTAACATTGCCAATGTTTCAACTTGAGTTCTTGATTGAAACTCAGGCATTTCATCACTATTAATACCATTACCAATGGAAAATACAGGACGGCTAAGTACGCCGCATTTAATCAATTCTTCCTCATTTGAAAAAGCAAGATGGATAAAATTGTTAGTTGGGCATGATAATTTATCCCAATACAAGATCAAATAATTAAGTTCTTCTGGAGAGATGCCCCTCCCCGTCTCGAACCCACTGTTATCTTTATTTTTTAACAGTTCATAAGCTGTAAAAACAACACCTCTCTCCATGACTATCCCCTTACTGTCTCAAAAAAGATAATGTAGCACTTTCGCTGAATCGTAGCGAATTAATGCAACTACATATTTCCATAGTTGATTGATAATTATTTTCTTCTATTGAGGATAACCATTATCAAGCCCACCAGTAAGTGAGCTTTGTAATGGCTACTGCGCCGGTTGAATGTCGATGAAGTATTCTTTCCCTTGCTCGAAGAGATCGAACGCTGCAGGGTTAGAGATAACCATCTGCAACTGACCGCCAGGTGTATACTTTGACCACGTCTTATTTTCTTCGGTGTCAGCAGTAACGGGGCTCATGTGAATTGTACGGTGTGAATCACCATCTGCTTTCTGAATGAAGTGGCAGCGGAATTTAGCGCGAACAGACATTTGGTATCCTCGGTTAGTAAAAAGGCCCGCTATTGCGAGGCTCTGGTTTCCTTCTGGCAGTTTGCCTGCCACGCTTTATTATGCGCCAAGATGTCTTTCTTCGTCTGGCGGTCCATAATGTCGATATCGTGATCGGTCAGGTAGATTGGCTTTACCCAGTCACAGGCGGTATCAACCACCACCGGGACGCTTCCACGTGTCACGCAGCTCGCGATCAACATCGTTATCAGGCATGTGGTTAACATTCTGTTGTACATTGCTGGCCTCTTTCGTTGTCTCTACCCGGCGTTCGGCTACCGCTTCAGTGGCAGCAGCCTTTTCTTCGGTGCGCTGGTGTTCGGCTTTAGCTTCCGCTTTGCTGGTGCCGCGTGAATGGCCCAGGCCAAAAGCGGCGGCGATAGCAGCAAACACTGCGACAATGAGTCCGGTGATCATCTCAAGCGTCATATAACCACCCGCTCCTTTACCCAGCCATATACAAATGTCTCGTTCGCGCTGCGCTGCTCTGCCAGTTCGAGATAACGTTGGCCCTGGCTACAATTCAGGGCCCGAAGCATAACCAGCTCACCCTCTTTTCCGCGCCGGGAAAGATAGCTTTTTAACGCGCTGATAGTTCGCGGACCAATAAAACCATCTGCAATAAGATCGGGATAGAGCGTGCCCTGAATATTGAACACGTTCAGCCATCGCTGAAACCATTTGGTCTGAACCGATGGCCCCATGTTGACGCCGGTATCGCAAAGTTCTGCAGCGATGGCTGGTGATACCTCAGAAATAATGTCGAAGCGTGGCCCTGTCCAGTAGTCAGCCGTCAGGATATCCATCGCCTGCTGGCGGGTAAGGTTACGCATATCACCACTGTAACCGTGGGCGCGAGCTACCGCTTGCGTGATCCCCCAATTTGTTGGGCCGCCTTTGTCGTCGGGGTGATTAACATACCCGCCCTCTTTGCCAAGGATGGCATTAAATATTTCGTCTTTGGTCACGTTGTGCTTTCCCCTGCGATTCTTGCGATGTTGCCCCGTGCTCGCCATACGGCAATGCAGACAACGAGATTTATAACTAACTCTCCGTAGTCGACTTGCACGTAATCACCATGCCAGATGCGGAACGCGGTGAAAGCTGGAGCGAGGATCAGCCCATACGCGAGAAATTGCATCTGACGGCGGCGGCGTAAGCTCCGCTTTCTGAAAAACATCAGGCGTATGGTTATTAGGATTAATGCAACAGCGTTTATGTTTAAGATCAGTGTTTGCCACGTCATTCTTCCCCCTTTAATCCGGGTAAGTCTCCTGTCTTCGACCGCTTGAGTATGCGAGCCAGGATGGTGACAGAAACCGATGAAGCCAGCAGAGCCCCCATGGCTGGAGATACCTTCACGGAAACTGGCGGAGAAAGGTGACTTAATGCCGCATTGATAAGCGCCGCGATGATCTCCGATGCTGTTCCTGCGCTGTAAATCCCGCCTATGAACGAGATAAGTGCGAACAGTATCTGCTTCCAGAGCTTGTGGTCCTCGCTGCTCAGGACGTAAAGAGCTGCTCCGGCAAGAGAGCAAACCATTACGGCGGGAGTAGCTTCTGGAAACATCGTGGCAAATGTGATTCCGGTAGTGCCAGCGGCCACGCCTGCCGTTACCGTTGCAGATATCGGTTCTGCGGACATTTTGCCCCCTCGTATTGCTGTTAGTCCTCTCTAAATGAGGGGAGAAAGGCCGCCAGCAGGCGACCATCATGAAAAAGTGTGATGAAAGTAAAATTTGACGTTTAAGTAAGTGGCGAAGATTTCACCTTAACAGGTTACAATGACTTTTGCGTACGCGTTAGTCTTTTTGATCGGAGTTTATGTAATGCTTTTTAAATATACGAAAAAAGAATATTTAGAGAATTTTTTTGATACCGGGGAAATTAGAATTGGTACGCTTTCTGACTTTAGAAAGATTGAAAAACATAACTCAGCGATTTCAGACTTACGAGAGGGGAAAAGAGAATTCTCACGTTTTTTTTCAGGTTCTTCAATTGTGGGCTCTCACTCCGCTAACATTAATGAAATTACTGAGATGGTTTTTGGCCCACCTGGTTCTGCTTTAATGATACTTGAAAATTCCACTATAACCGTTGATGTTTTAAGTCCAGATCTATATATTTTTTGCGCTAGCGCTTCTTTCAATGAAATCGTAATGCGAAAGGAATTTAAAAGTGACAGCTGTTTCATTATTAAAAATAAAACAAGGTTCTTTAGAGAAATATCTAATACCCTTAGGGAGTCTGCATATCTTATCGCCCAAGACAACATAAATTACATCGGAACAAAATTCGATATGGACCATAGACCTGAATCACACATTGCATTAACAAAAGATATAGAATACTCATATCAAGATGAGTTTCGTGCTGTTTGGAAGCCAAGGATAGAACAGTACGATTTATCACCTTTCAATATAATCATCCCTGAAGCTCGTAAATATTGTGATATTTATATCAAATAGCTCGCTAGCAGCGAGCTATATTTTACAACATTGAAATAACACCCTCTACAAAGCCTAAAGCAGTTTGAAGTTCTTTCCTTATAGTTCCATCAGAGCATTTCCTTTTTTTTGCTATTTTACGCAAAGAAATACCTAAAACGAAATGTAAGATAATTAATTCATATTCTTCTGGCTTAATTTTTTTCAAACGAGCAACACAGCCATCTAGCATTATGCCTGTATCGTCGTCGCATTGTAATCGAGATTTATTAACATGTGGTATAAGTCCTTTGAATCCTGCGGCTATTGGTTGCCAGTCGACTCCACTGCTATCAGCTGCAGCCCAGGCTCCCCAGCGATCCATTACCTCGTACATGTCACGCATTTTTCTCTCCATTGTTTTCGATAATTATCATTCCGGTTTCACCCCATATTTTTGATGTCCGGGCATCCCAGATGTGGGCGTCATCCTCAAACAAGGCGTCCAGTAGAGATTTTGTTAGGTTGTCCAGGTCAGGCTTTTGTTGATGGGGCTGGCCGTCCATAGCTTCGCGTTTTTTCTTGCTCCAGCTCGCTGGCATTGGCAAAACGAAAGTGATGTGGGCGCCGTTCTCCGGCACCTGGATGCCATGCAGGCGGGCTTCATCGCAAAACATGCGATACCGCATCACCGGCGGGCGTTGCTTCCACTTATCAGCGCGGGTCATGCGGGGTTTTCCGACAGGGGTGATGATGTACTTAGGCATGGGCGCCCTCGCCCAGCAGATAGAGCACCTGCATCAGCAGCTCAGCTTCAGTGCCGTACTTCATTTCCCAGGCGCGGCGGCTAGCATGAATCGCTACACCGTAACCGCCGTTGCGATGGTGCTTATGGCAAAAGGGAATTGATTTCCGATGGTCAGCACGTTGACTGGTGCACTGACCGGTTCGGATATGGTGAATTTCCGCAGGCGTCTCGCCCAGGTTCTGGTTTCTGCACACGATGCAGCCCAGCGCGGCCACACGTGAAAGATGGAGGCTATCTGCTTTCTTCATGCTGGACCACCAGCATAAGCAGAATCACCGCGCACGACGGGGCGGTGTGAGTTATGTATGGTAATGCTCTGCGCCATTTTGATTCCTCAGGTTGGCGCAGTAATCAGAGGGTGTTCAGCCCGTTTGATTATTATAAATCAATACTTACGTCTTGAGAACCTTAAGCGCTTCTGGCAGGGCGTTAAGGTTTATTACCCGCTCATCATCACTGAGGATGCGCGCAGAAATTCGATTACCTTCCCGGCGTATGAGAGTACGTAAAGCGTTATTGGTGACGAGGTAGTCGGTTATTTGACCATCAGATAGATTTAAAACTAGCAATCCATCTTTGGTTAAACCAGCGGCAAATTCGTTTAATTTCATGGGCACATCCCTAAAAATGGTTTCCCCTGACGGGGGCGGTCCTTTATCTCCCTAGGTACTGATTTAATAAAAGGTTCCGCTAACCGATCGGATCTGAGACACAGGAATCATGCACGTTCTGCTATATCACCGGCCTGTCGTCTGCATCTTTCACACGATTTAGGAGGTGCGTTACCACACCCATTACGGTCACATCATCCAACGCATCGCCCTCAATAGCCTCGCCGTCCCGCGTAATCAGCGCTTTCCCATGGAGTTTCGCGTACTCCAGACTTCCGCAGAAAGATATCAGGACCGTGTCACCCATTTTCGGTTTCATGGCGACGTTTATGATCGCGTGCCCGAATGAAGTTTCTATGGTTCGGCAGTTATCGTCATAACCGAAAAGGCTAGTAATAGTGAGCGTGTGTTCTGCGTAGTCTGCTGCTGGTGATGGAAAAACCATGATAACCACCCCTGTTAATTAACTGTATATTTATACAGTAACACCAAAAAAACGAGGGTCAAGAATTTGGGCGCAAAAAACCCGCCGAAGCGGGTAAGTGCTTAATCAGTAATCAATTCTTCTCACAGTCAGCACCACCAGCACGATAAAAACCACCAGCCAGACGGCCCCTTATAACAGCTCCATCAGGTACACTTCTTCACCTCCTGCTGAAGTGATATTGAAGGTAGATCCTCTGATATCACTTGTGCTGTAAGCGGCTGGCAATGCCAGCCAGACCACCGAGCCCCTTCCGCTCGCTCATCATCTTCAGGTCGAATAAGGGTAACTTCACTCGGATGTTTTCTATGTGACCACAGCCAGGCCACCTGCTCGGCCTCCAGGGATGCCAGCGCGATTTCGAATAGCTCCCCGCACATATCAACATGTTCCCGCCCAGCGCCTGTAACACGTGTGCGACGAATGAATTCAATTTGCTCTTGCGCCTTTGCGATTAACTGCTCTTTTGTGAATTCTCTGGTAAACGCGGTCATGGGTTAATCCTTCACAAAGATGATCCAGTGGGTTTTGTCGTTCTTCCCGGTACGCTGGCCAATAGCTGGCTTCTGATCTGTCAGCGCCAATATCTGGCTCACCGGGATCTGCGTTTCATTCCATTTGAAAATGAGCACACCGTGTGGACGCAATACACGGAACGCCTCTTTAAAACCGGCGCGTAGGTCTGAACGCCACGTTTTTTTGTTCAATCGTCCGTATTTCTTACCCATCCAAGCTGTTTGACCGACACGTTCAAGATGTGGCGGATCAAACACCACTACCGGGAACGATGCATCAGCAAATGGCAGATCGCGGAAATCAGCAATGAGATCAGGTCGAATGACCAGACGTCGGCCATCACACAGCTCATGCTCTTCACTACGGATATCAGTAAATAGCGTACGCGTATCGCGTTTGTTGAACCAGAACATGCGAGAACCGCAGCACATATCGAGGATTGTTTGCTCTGACATGCTCACTTCGCCTCCACTAACTCTTTCCATTTTTCTTGAAGCAACCGCCGGGCCGCTACCTCTCCATCAGGTGGGAACGAAAATCCCGCTCGGACACCAGGACAACCGTTCGAACAGCGGACCTCTGCCGACCCCCAGTTCATCCCCCGGCTGCGAACCCTCAGTGAAGGGGCCATGCCGCATTTAGGGCATTTCGGTAAATTAGTCATTTCCCATCCCCTGCAGCAGATGTTTGTGGCGGCGCAGCTCGCGGACGGCCCCCTGCAGACGCTGCAGGCATGCCAGCTTCGCTTTCGTGCGGCGGATTTCAGTTGAGATATAACGCGGTGACGGAATAATCAGATCATCCGGACGGCTGGTGAAAGTTGGGATTTCCCCAATAATTTCTTCCAGGGTTGTGCTGTCTGGCGCTGATGATAACTTGACGTCCGGTACTGGAGGCGCCTGCAGTTCTGTATGAACTTCCGGTTCACCCGCCAGGCTCCAGGTGATATTTTTTCCGTCCACATGGCGCAGGACCAGACCGTCCTTGCACATCGCACCCAGCGAGGCATTCAGAGCTCGCGAACCTTTACCCAGTTTTTCTGCAACCTGGTTGGCACTTATAGCCCCCTGCCCCTGCATTGCTGACAATACCCTCTCCACCAGCTGCGATGGCTGCTTTGGTCTGATACGCTTCGGCTTCTGCTCTTTCGCGGTACCAACCGACCAGGCTCCATCCAAGAAATCGCACAACCCCTCTTCCTTGTGCTCGCGCAGCATTTTCAGGGCCTCTACGGGTTCAATATCCAGGCGTGCTGCCACTTCGTGATAGGTTGCTTTACCCATGGCTTTCAGTGCATCAAGTACGGTTTCCATAATCATCTCCTGTTCACATACGTTTTAATTTTGCTGCTTCGGCCTGCGCTTTAAGCAATTGCGCGGGGGTCGGTCCTGGCGCATGGCGTGGCGCGGCAATTTGTTTTCTTACCGGGGGGATCGGATGCCCGTCCGCCAAATGCTTTTCCCACTTCGCCAGCTGCGAGGCGGCGAGTGCTTCGAGTTCGGTCTGGGTCATTTGTCGCTCAACACCGGAGCGTCGCATTTCGGTGCAAATCTGATACAAAACCGGATGACGCCACGAAAACTGCTCTGAGCTGTCATAGCGGTAAGATTCGTTGCGCCAGCGCTTGTATTCCGCCATCACGTCTGCCGTTCTTAGTCCAAGAGCGTTACCGCTGATATCTGCCACCAGCGTCACGAATTCAGCCAGATCCGGCGGCCAGGAATTACCTGCTTTACAGCGCGCCACCATCGCATTACAGACGCTCCTCGTCTGGGCGCTGGTCAAACTCCCAATCTGCGCAATCCATAGGTCCGACGGAGCCGATCCGTTTTTGGTCTCCCACCGGGTGGAGTAAATTTCCAGCATGAGTTCCCAGAATTTCCACGCCTTCTCCTCGAGCTCGTAACTGTTCTGCACGTGCTGCACGCGCTCGTTGTACAGCGGCGTTTGCTGTGGAGTTTGGGTCCAGTCCTGCATGAGAATTACCTCGCGGTTTTGTTGGCTTTGTGGTCTGCAGGTGGAGGGCAAATTTTTGCTCCCACTGCGTCTGGTTGAATGCCTTGCCCTCAGAAATCCAGTAATCGACAAAGCAGGCATGAGCTGCGCGTAAATCATCTGGCGTTAGCTTCTCAGGGACAGGGCGCCCCCAGAGGTTCGCCCGTTTGCGAAAGTCCGCAGATGGTTTCCACTCCTTGATCATGGGAAATTTCCCCAGCAACTGAGAGGCTGGGAAAAACGTGCCTGGCTGATCAGGATATTCCGGAACCGGTCTTTCACTGGCCGATCCCAGTAGTTCCCCTCGCGCGTTATGTGTGGGGTTTAGATCTTTAGATTCCTCTGGGGGATTCCGTATCCCGTTTTTGGGATCGTTTGACGGAAAAAACGGGATCGTTTCACCGTTTTTTACAGCACCGTTATTGGGTTCGTTTTCTGAAACACCCCCGTTTTCGGTTCCCTTTGAACGACCCCGTTTTTGGTAATGTTCCCGTTTTTGGGTGTGTTCGGAATCTGTAATGCTTTCCTCCACCCCGATTAATTTGTAGACAGGGATTTGTTTTGTGCGCCCGCGACGCTCTCCAGTGTCCTGGATAAATCCCATAGCGATCAGATGCTGCAGGCTTGCCTGAACTGTTTTCTTGTCCAGCTCAGTAGCTTCTGACAGAGCGGCAATTGACGGGTATGTCGTTAAGTCGGCTCCGCACATATCAGCCAGCCAGGTCAGTACCGACTTTGCAGACGATCGCCCTGTTTTGGCCTTTTTGGCCCAACGCATGGCATCAAGACTCACTTTTCACCTCGGTGAACTTCATTTCAAACTCACGGCGCCCTGTTTCACTGACGCCGGTGTACCCCTCCCGGCGATATGACACGCGGAGCTGGGAAGCACGCAAAACTGTTACCATGCGCCCGCGTTCGTCGCGGTATTTCTTCCCTGGAATGATTTCACCGCGGCGATCCACTGGCTCCTGAGCGGGTCGGTTATTCATCGCGTTTTTCATGCGCTCTGCCAGTGCACTCGCTAATTCCTGAGAAGTACGCATAGTTGCCTCCAGACCGTTAAGCTGCGCGATGGCAGTGCATGATTTGGACTTTCACGCCAGCCATCTGCGCCAGCGCATCGATCGCTTCCAGAGTCTCGCGTCGGATTACCGGTTGCGGCTTGCCTGTGAAGACCGCATTGGTGGCTTCGATACACTCTTTGTTAACCCTAGCCGCCCGGTAGTGCATGCAGTCCTTCTGCGCCAGTTCGTTATCAATAGCGGTACGAATGGCATAGCTCAGCGCTTCCGCCTGTTTCAGATAGTTAGGTGTATCGTTGCGGAACGCACGCTGAATAATCTGCTTGTTATTGTGCAGCCGGCGCGCGTACTCGTCCGGATCCGAAACGTCATCCAGTGGCTGAAGCAGATCGCCAAAGTGATGCGGGGTTATCAGCTGCGTTACTGTCTTCCAGCCCTTTTCCTGCGCCCAAGACTCCAGCTCACATGCCAGTTTTTTGATTTCCATCAGTCAGACTCCTTAGGGGCTTTGGGGTTAACCTTGTGTTCATACAAAACTGAGTCGTACTTCAATGCACCACCCGTTAATTTTTCCAGTCGAGCGGCGCGTCGTTCAGGTACTAACTCCCCCCACTCACTGACAGAGGATCGAGCGATGTTGAGAGCCCTCGCCACGTTGGCTTTTTTCCCAAAGTGTTTGATTACATCTTCGGTTTTCATTTCGTTCTCCTTGGTAAGTTTTCCTAACTTTAAATGTTAAGGAAACAAGAGTCAATGCGCGTTAGGATTTCCGAACTATGAAAACGATCGGTCAGCGTATAAAAGAGCGGCGCTCTGCTTTGAAATATACCCAGCGCAGCCTAGGCAAACAGGCTGGGGTTGCTCATGTAACAATCTCTCAGTGGGAACGTGATGAAACCTCACCAAGGGGTGATAACCTCTTCAAGTTAGCTGCGGCTCTGGGTGTAGAACCTGGCTGGATCATCAAAGGTGATGACGGATACGAACCCGCCCCGGCAGAATCGTATCGGATGTTGTCACCACAACAGATTCAACTTCTGGAACTGTTTGAAAAACTTCCCAACTCAGAGAAAGAACAACACATCATCAATTTGCGGGACAAGGTCAAAGACTACGATGAAACGTTCAACGACCTGATAAAGACCAAAAGCAAAGAAGAAATCCTGCAGATCCTCAAAAATCTCGACATCAAATAATTTTTCTCCACGCCAGGCCGCATCAATAGCGGCCTCTTTGTGTTTTTTGCGACCTCAATGTTAGGTTTTGCGAAATTCAATCTTGACGTTTTGTTAGGTTTAAATAACAATCGGCGTTATCAAAACTTAACAGCAGTAATCAGTAAACGTTCCGCCTACCCGGCGATAAGGGTGAAGAGGAGATAGGTGATGGAAAGAAAATTCATGATTTATCAGCGCCGCGATGGTTTTCAGATCGCAGAAGAAGCAACTGGGACCCGCCTTGCTAACGGTATGGAGATGCTGGCCCGTCCGAACAAATCAGCAGACTGGTGCTTAGCTGCATTTAATATCGATCTCACTGACGGGGAGGATGGTTACGAACTGGTGGGTGAAGAGTCGATTGATTGTTCGGTTGCCCCTTCGCAGATGATCGAGTTTTTGGATGGTGTGATGAAAATCACTAACTCCTTCGCAGAAGAACTTGATATGGGAGAGGCCCACGCCGAAGCTCTGGAAATCAACGCAGCAATCGACAATATGATCGAAGCCAGGCAGCAAATCGCAAATAAAGAACCCGATTTTTTACAAGAAACCTGGGATCTTGTTCGCCTCGGTAATTCTTACAAAGAAGCAGGTCGTGAATGGTACCGCTGGGCAAAAGCTACAGCCCTCCGACTATGGGAAAGCAGTTTAGCTCAGCGTCAAATACTTCAGGCGCATAAGATTTGATCGCTTGGCGGTATATGAGTTCCCGTGGTCCATGCTTATACCGCCCTTTTTTATTGTGAAGTGCAAAGTAGAGTATTCAGAAATGGATAAAACACAACTAACACCAGAACAACAAATTGCCTGGGCGCAGGGTAAGCTCGTCACTTCAGTATTTCTTCGTGATGTTGCCGGTTGTCATGCCGCCTGGAAAGTATTACGTAAATATAGAAATTTCGTTGCCAGTCGCCAACCTCATCAGGAATGGCGAAATAGTTTAAAAGTAATTTAATTTTGAAAACTTAAAACCTATGCCTTAAACGGCAGGGGTTTTCACATCCTGAACCATGGAGTTCGAAATGAAAGTAAGCGTAACAACTGTTGAGCTAAATCTTGCTGTCGTAAATAAAGAAATTGCCACTTTTAATATAAACGGTGCTATTTCAGGCGTTGTTCATTTGCCATCGTTAGGCCCTGTTACCGTTGTGCTTGACGGTGGTTACGTGCTCGGTGAATTTCATTGCCCGATTTGCGCTGTTGAGCACATTAGCTTGCTGTCTGTGAACTTCGCAAAAGCGCAGAACGCTTGTGGCATGTCTTATTACGATCACAAACGCCAACAACTTAACTGATATGGATGACATCATTTGTCATTGCGCTGTTTGCTGCCGCGAATATAAAAAATCGGAAATGCATGAACGAAAAACAGATATTTACCCCTTTAAGCGCACGATTTATTTATGTGAGCAATGCAATGAAAAAAGAGAAAGGCGTAACACGTTAAAAAATGTAAAGCGTGTTATTCGAAACCCATATCGCTAAAAATCACCCCCTAAAATAATAGAGGTAATTATGTCTGTTGAATTAAAAGTTTTCGGCGGTGCTTATTTCCCAAAAGATAAAGCGTTAAAAAAACACCCAGATTTAAAACCGCTTGCAACTGCAGTTAATGCGGCCACAAAAGCCATCGCCGAAGCCGTTATTTTCGGCAAGCTGGCGGCTGAACATCCTGAACATATTGATGATTATTTTAAGGTGAAAATCTGGGAGCACCATGATGATCTCCCCTGCCCTGAGCTTGATGTGTTTTGCTCTGATTTCTTTGGTGATCACGTTGTGTGGAATACCAACCGAGGCGAACCAGCTGCGGCGCCACAGCAAGAAGCTGATTCAAAGGAAGAATGGGAGGACAACAAGACTCAGGAGGAAATTAAAATCGTTGCCCAGCTCGACCTGGCATCCCGCGCAGCTTGTCTGGCACTGTTCGGCCCGGTCCCTGGAATCACTTCAACGCAGTACGGCCAGATCGTCGATCTGAAGAATGATGATGAACCCAGCTTTGCCCGCGAGCTTGCAGAAGCACTGGCAAAAGAGCGCTGCGCGCTTGAGCTGGCGCCGGAACGCCAGGAGCAATTGCTCTCCTGGTTACGTGAGAACACCAAAGAATCTGCGCAGTGGCCGGATATCAAAAAGCAGATCGCTAAATGGATCGATACCCCAGTTGATAAGCGACCTCAGTCTGTCACCACCACAGAAGAAAACCGTACAGACACCGGCTCCACGTTGGGTGGTGGCAACAAGACAGATCGCAGCCCGGATCTGGTTCATAACCTCTCTACGCTGCGTATCGAAGTGGCTGTTGCCATTCTCAGCATGTACGACGAGATAGACATTTACTGGATCCCGAATAAATACATGATTCCAGCGAAAGCCATGGCCGAAGCAGAACAGGATCCCCGCTTCACAGCATGGTGGAAAAAACTTCGTAGCACCCCAGGCATTCTGGACTATTCCCGCGCGGCCATAATCGCTTTGATTAAATCCGCCCCAGAAGACCTCTGGATCGATCCTGTCGCATTACGTGCGTATATCAATCGCGAGCTGGTTGAATGTGACCATGCGAACCCTGACCAGAAAACGGTAGAGATCGCCTGCAGCCCTAAACCTCGCACTAATGCTGAGAAAAAAGAAAATGATGAAACCGAATCGACTGTACCGGGCGAAACTGAGCTACCAGCAGTTTGCCCGGGCAAAGCTGCGCAGCTCGACAAAGAACTTAACGAGGTATTTAAACAGGATGGCTGCTCACAACACACCGATGCAATAATCGGGCGCGAACTTGCTGCCGAACGAGGTGAGTTTGTCGAGGGCATAAGCAATGCTACAGATCCAAAATGGGTTGATGGCAGTGCACAACCTAAAGTTCATAACCTGGGCGGCGGCGTCTTCTCTGTCGATGCATTGTTAAACACAGCCCCCTCAAATGAGGGCGAAAAACAGGAAGTACCGCCCGCGCTAAGTGATCGCGAGATTGAAATCGCCCATGCATTAAACGAGCTGATGTCCGGGCGCACAAACATCGTTGACCAGGATGATATCGAAAAGCTCATTACCGCCACCGGTAACGACATCGAGCATCTTTTCCCGTTACTGATTGAAGATATCACCACGACTGAATTCTGTCTGTCGCCTGATTTCAGCGATGAAGAAGTACAGGATGTTGCCACTACGATAATTGAAAAGTGGTCAGACGATATTGGCGTTCGCCAGAAAATAGCGCTTGATGCGATCGTGGAATACCGCAGCCCGGAACCACCAAAATCTGTCGTGCTCGATCCGCCGGCCGTTACTGCAAATCCGATTGCCGCCCCCGATCCAGCACCTGAAACAAACGCGCCGCTTTCGTCTGTGACCTACCTGCAGCAGCTGACCATTGCAGCGCTTCAGGGCCTATGTTCCAACCCAGCATTTTGCAATCAGTATGAAGAATTACCGGCTATGGCCGCCGGGCTTGCCCGCAGCGTTATCAACCATCAGGAAGGCTCCTGTGCGTCTGATTAACCGTAGCAAGGGAGACAGTATCGGCGGGCCAGCATGCGCCGCCGCGCTCAAATGCCATTTTGAAAAATATGGCGAACATGGGCGTCGCTATACCCAGACGATTTACACAGTGCGTGTCGGCGAACAGAAAGTGACAGTCGAAGTCGTCAACCGGAGCCGTAGTTATGTGGCAACGGCCATGACCAGAGCCCGTCATCTTCGCCGCCTGCCAGGGTTGGCTGATTCGTGAGATTCAATATTCGCCAGCTGCAGCACGTATGATCGCAGCTGGCTATCAAGAGTGATAGCTATGAGTGAACAAAGTCTGATACCGCTGCGGGACTGGAAAGCTCGCAGATTGCACTTCCCCATAACAATCACATGCCTGGTGAAACACGGGAAACTGGGATACATACAACCGAGGCCGATTAAAATTGGAAATCGTTGGTGTATAGACGAACAGGCAATTTATATCGGACCAGGCGCGACGGGAGTCGAACCAGAAATTCACAGTGACGATGACGAAATTTTGCGGGAGATCCTGAGCGATGTCACCAAGGCCACGAAAAAATAATGTATCAATTTCCGGGCTGTATGCCCGGTTTGATCGTCGCACAGCAAAAACATACTACCAGTATAAAAACCCTTTAACGGGTAAGTTCCACGGCCTGGGAACAGACAGAGAGAAAGCGGAAAAAATAGCCACAACGGCAAATCAGAGAATTGCAGCAGCAGAAGCCGAGCACTATTTGCGCCAAATTGATGATAGTCCTAAAGCAGCAGCGCAGCGCGGGATCAGCCTCAAAGCATGGATAGAACGATATCTGAAGATTCAGAAACAAAGCCTGGATGCTGGAACGCTATCGCTGAAACGCTTTAAAGAAAAAAAACGCATGGCAGAGTTGCTTTCCAGGCGGCTTGGTTCCCGGCCAATGAAGAGTTTGGAGGTAAAGGATTTTGCCGTGTTATTGGATGAATATCTGGATGCAGGACATGCCAGCAGCGCCCTCTGTAATCGGGTGGTGTGGGTGGATATTTTCACTGAAGCACAACATGCAGGAGAGGTACCTCCTGGATGGAACCCACCAGCAGCAACAAAAAAACCTTCGGTGAAAGTTACACGTGCGCGCCTCTCTCTGGACGAATGGAAAAAAATACTGGCGCAAATACCCGAGGATCGGTACTCGCATAAAGCGATGCTGCTTGCCTTAGTCACTGGTCAGCGCCGGGAGGATATTGCGAACATGAAATTTTCAGACATTAAGGACGGCTATCTGCACATCGAGCAAAGCAAAACGGGGGCCCGTATTGCTTTGCCGCTGAACCTCCGTTGTGAAGCCATTGGCTTATCGCTGGAGGATGTAATACGGAAATGTAGGGATAGGTTTGTCAGTCCCTATCTCTTGCACGGAAAAATGAACAATAAGGCGAAACCTGTGAATCTGATTTTGGTTTCTAAAGAGTTTGCCGCGGCACGTGATGCAGCCGGTATCGTACCGCCTGCAGGAAAAACACCAACAACGTTTCACGAACAGCGCTCATTGTCCGAACGACTTTACCGCGCCCAGGGGATCGATACGAAAATTTTGCTGGGGCATAAAACGCAGTCAACCACCGACAGATACAACGATGATCGCGGGAAGGAATGGACCAAACTTGCAATTTAATTTTTCGCTGCGGTGCTCCTAGGGAGAGGATTAATTACTGATGGAGGTCATAAAAAAGGTAGGTATTTTGGAGAAAAGTTTTGGAGAGGTTTTGGAGAAAGGAAAAAAGTTATATATTCCAGTCCGTTAAAACAACCTACACCTTCTGAGTTCAGAGGCTTACTCATGTCATGGCAATACTTCAAACAGACTTATTTAGTTAAGTTCTGGTCACCTGTTCCGGCCGTTATCGCGGCAGGCATTCTCTCTACTTATTATTTCGGCATTACCGGTACCTTTTGGGCCGTGACCGGCGAGTTTACCCGCTGGGGTGGTCAACTTCTGCAACTCGCTGGCGTGCATGCCGAAGAGTGGGGCTACTTTAAACTCATTCACCTGGACGGTACTCCGCTTACCCGCATCGACGGAATGATGATCATCGGAATGTTCGGCGGCTGTTTCGCGGCGGCGCTGTGGGCAAATAACGTCAAGTTGCGCATGCCCAAAAGCCGCATCCGCATTATGCAGGCGGTCGTCGGCGGGATTATTGCCGGATTTGGTGCTCGCCTGGCGATGGGCTGTAACCTTGCCGCGTTCTTCACGGGTATTCCGCAATTTTCACTGCATGCCTGGTTCTTTGCCGTCGCCACCGCGATTGGCTCTTACTTCGGTGCAAAATTCACCCTGTTGCCGCTGTTCCGTATTCCGGTAAAAATGACCAAAGTTAGCGCGGCGTCGCCGCTGACCCAGAAGCCGGACCAGGCGAAACGCCGTTTTCGCCTCGGTATGCTGGTCTTTTTTGCCATGATCGCGTGGGCAATCTGCACAGCGCTGAATCAACCGAAACTCGGCCTGGCGATGTTGTTCGGCGTAGGGTTCGGTCTGCTGATCGAACGCGCGCAGATCTGCTTTACCTCCGCGTTTCGCGATATGTGGATCACCGGACGAACCATGATGGCAAAAGCGATCATTGCCGGTATGGCGGTGAGCGCCATCGGCATTTTCAGCTATGTACAACTCGGTGTTGAACCGAAAATCATGTGGGCCGGTCCTAACGCGGTGATTGGTGGCCTGCTGTTTGGCTTCGGAATTGTGCTGGCGGGCGGGTGTGAAACCGGCTGGATGTATCGCGCCGTCGAAGGCCAGGTGCATTACTGGTGGGTCGGCCTTGGTAATGTCATTGGTTCAACCATTCTGGCGTACTACTGGGATGATGTCTCACCTGTACTCGCAACAAACTGGGATAAGGTCAATCTGTTGAGCACCTTCGGTCCGCTCGGCGGCCTGCTGGTAACCTATGCCTTGCTGCTGGTCGCTTTTTTACTGGTTGTCGCGCAGGAGAAACGTTTCTTCCGTCGCACCACCGCTAAACCTGAAACGCAGGAGAACGCTGCATGAAAGAGATCGTGCCTGATTATCGACTGGATATGATCGGCGAACCTTGCCCTTATCCGGCAGTGGCTACCCTTGAAGCGCTACCGCAGCTCAAAAAAGGGGAAATTCTGGAGGTGGTGAGCGACTGCCCGCAATCCATTAACAACATTCCGCTGGATGCTAAAAACCATGGCTACACGGTGCTGGATATTCAGCAGGACGGGCCAACAATCCGCTATTTGATTCAAAAATGAACGTTCAGGCCTCGTCAGAGGCCTTTATCGCATTGAATTATAAGACCTCTTGATCGAGGGCAAAGCCGCCGCATCTGACTTAAGTAAAATCTCATATCCATTTTGAAGGAGGTTTTCGCAGTTTGATGTATTTACGAGCTTTACTGGTTTTCGCCTTATTGATTCCCTTTCACGTGCTGCCCTTGAATTTCTCTTCCACCTTCCTGCGCCTTAACTGTCCGGAAAGAGGACTTGTCGAGGTTATTCTGCACGTTTACGACCATACGCAGGAACGCTGGCGAGATCATTTTGAAACCGGGGCGGGGCACAAGCGCGCGGGTGACACGGAAATTATCCCGTTTGCCAACGGTGATATTCTGTTCCATTCGGTGTCCAGCGATGCATTCAGCTATTTATATGATGGGGAAACGCGCCTCAGGCACTGCCTTAAGCTGGACGAACGACCGGTTTATCCGTCGTTTTAAGAGTGCGATGCAAACTGGCCACCGCGTGGCCAGTTTAACCGGGGGATTAGAAACGATACCCCGCAGAGAACATAAACACCCACGGGTCCAGTCTCGTGTTGATACTTTGCTGCTCACCGCCCGCTTTAAAGCGTACGTCTGTATCAATGTCCATGTACCAGACTGAGGCGTTGATCAGCCAGTCACGGTTAATCAGGTAATCCAGCCCCACCTGTCCCGCCATACCCCATGAATCTTTCAGGCTGAGGTCAGTCAGACCGGCCTCTTTACCGGTATCGTTAAATTTCTCATCGAAGAAGGTGGTGTAGTTTACACCGGCGCCAATATACGGACGCACCTTGCTGCTGGCATCGCCAAAGTACCATTGCGCCATCAGCGTTGGCGGTAAATGGTGAACGGTGGCGATATCACCGGTTGCCCCCAGACCGACGCGATGACGGAACGGCGTTGCCGCCAGAAGCTCGACACCAATGTTATCCGTCGCCATATAAGTGAACGTTAAGCCTAACTGGGTGTTATTACTGACGTTAAAACCGCCCATACCCAGCACGTTATCAGAGCCCTCAGTTGGGCGAACCGTGGCCGAACCGGCACGAATAAAGAATTCACCTGCTTCGTGCGCGTACGCGCCGCCAGAGAGACTGCTTAATACAAGGGCTGCCACCGCTAATTTTTTCATATCCGCTCCATCGTTGTGGTTTTAATCGCGGGTGAGAATATACTCACAATTGAGTAATAAGTGATCTGCCACAGATCACATTAAAACCAGTAAGTTAACATTCATTGATCTGGGTTAATTTTTTGTGGCGCTTTGAAAGGCAGTAAGTTGTTTCCATGTCAATTTTTGGCATTTCACAGTTACAAAATTTTCTCTTTTCCCCCTCTTGCTCTTCCTCAGGCGGCTGGCTAATTTATCGCTCTCACAAATTGATTTGATGCGTTCTTTTTTGCAGGTGTGCCATGAGTGAAGTTAACCCGTGCATGACGTGCGGAGCCTGTTGTGCGTATTTTCGAGTCTCTTTCTACTGGGCCGAGGCCAGCGATGGCGGCGGTACCGTTCCGGTTCATCTCACTGAGCCGTTAACCCCTTTTCTGCGCTGTATGCGCGGCACGAACCAAAAACAAGCCCGCTGCGTCGCGCTACAGGGTGAACCCGGGGTCTCAACCCGGTGTTCCATCTATGAGGATCGCCCCAGCCCCTGCCGGGAATTTGCTATGTCGGGGGAAGACGGGCAGGTCAACGACGCCTGTAATCGCGCCCGCGCACGGGTCGGATTACCGCCGCTTTACAAAGATATGCTTTTCCATACAAGCCTTGATGCTGCCACAGCAGGTGCATCCGGTGTACAATTGCCGGCTAATTAACACCTGCAATACTCAAGGAGAGTGCATGTCTATCACGGCGAAGTCTGTCTACCGTGACACGGGAAACTTTTTCCGCAATCAGTTCATAACTTTTTTACTGATCGCGTTGCTTTGCGCCTTTATCACTGTGGTGCTGGGCCATGCCTTCTCACCGAGTGATGAACAGATTGCCAGCCTGAGCCAGGGTGACAATCTGGCAGGAAGCGTCGGGTTGTTTGAACTGGTGCAAAACATGACGCCAGAGCAGCAGCAAATCCTGCTGCGGGCTTCAGCCGCATCGACGTTCTCTGGTCTCATTGGTAATGCGATTCTGGCGGGCGGCGTTCTCCTGATGATTCAGCTGGTGTCAGCGGGCCATCGGGTCAGTGCCTTACGGGCGATTGGTGCCAGTGCCCCCGTTTTGCCGAAGCTGTTTATCCTGATCTTCTTAACCACCCTGCTGGTGCAGATGGGGATTATGCTGGTCGTGGTGCCGGGCGTGTTGCTGGCTATCGTGCTCTCTTTTGCCCCGATCATGATCGTGCAGGACAAAATGGGTATTTTTACCGCAATGCGCAGCAGTATCAGGCTCGCATGGGCGAATATGCGTCTGGTAGCCCCTGCCGTGATCGGCTGGCTGCTGGCGAAAACGCTTCTGCTCCTGTTTGCGCCGAATTTTGCGGTTTTAACGCCTAATGTTGGCGCGGTAGTCGCGAATACGCTGAGCAACCTGATTTCAGCGGTACTGCTGGTCTATCTGTTCCGCCTGTATATGTTAATTCGTCAGTAATCCTGATGCCGGGAGCATGACCCGCTTCCCGGCTCAACAGAGAAGATGGAATCACAGAATGAAGCAGTTTCTTGATTTTTTACCGCTCGTGGTCTTTTTCGCGTTTTATAAGCTGTATGACATCTATGCTGCGACCACTGCGCTGATTATCGCGACCGCGGTTGTGCTGATCTACAGCTGGGTACGTTATCGTAAAGTTGAAAAAATGGCGCTGGTCACGTTCGTGCTGGTCGCTGTTTTCGGCGGGCTGACCCTGTTCTTCCACAATGATGAATTCATCAAGTGGAAAGTCACGGTGATATACGCGCTGTTTGCAGGCGCATTGTTAATCAGCCAGTGGGTTATGAAAAAACCGCTTATTCAGCGCATGCTGGGTAAAGAGCTGACGCTGCCGCAGCAGGTCTGGTCCCGACTGAATATCGCCTGGGCGGTGTTCTTTATTCTTTGCGGTCTTGCCAATATCTACATTGCCTTCTGGTTGCCGCAAAACATTTGGGTCAACTTTAAGGTCTTCGGCCTGACCGCCCTGACGCTGATTTTCACCCTGCTCAGCGGCGTTTACATCTATCGCCATATGCCGCAGGACGATAAGCACTAACTGCTGGTTGACCAGAACGTGTTCGACAGGCGTTCTGGTCTATTCTCTCCGCTGTGAAATCATAGTAGCATCCCGCCTGAAGTCTTCCGTTACGAGTTAAAACAATGACAACAACTAACGCCCCTCAGGGCGAACTGGTTTTACGCACACTGGCAATGCCCGCTGACACCAATGCCAATGGCGATATTTTTGGCGGCTGGCTGATGTCGCAAATGGATATGGGCGGCGCAATTCTGGCAAAAGAGATAGCTCATGGACGCGTGGTAACCGTGAGGGTCGATGGAATGACCTTCCTGCGCCCGGTAGCGGTAGGTGACGTGGTGTGCTGTTACGCGCGCTGCGTCAAGCGCGGCAATACCTCCATCTCTATCAACATTGAAGTCTGGGTGAAGAAGGTCTCTTCAGAACCGATTGGACAGCGCTATAAAGCTACTGAAGCACTGTTTATTTATGTGGCAGTGGATAGCGAGGGTAAACCTCGTCAGCTTCCACAGGCCTGATTATCTGACAAAAAAGCCTCCATCCGGAGGCTTTTTTTATTCCATCTGCGCCCCGCCGTTCAGGCGAAAGACAATGTTCACGATCAATCCGCTACCCGGTTTACCGGCTTCGTAGCGCCATCTGCGCATCGCCGATTTCACTTCGCGTTCAAACATATTAGAAGGCTGAGCGGACAAGATTTGCACGTTATCAACGCGGCCATCTGCGGTAACGTCAAATTTCACCCGTACGCGACCTTCAATACGTAAAGCCTGCGCTCGCGCCGGATACTGAGGCTGGTTTCGGCTCAGTGCTCGTGGGCCCGCTGGCGCGGCAACCGTTGGTTTTGGTGCCGGTGCGGAGTTGTTCATCACCGGACGTGAAGGTGCTGTATTCTCAACCGTCTGGGTCGCGCGTGGCTCAACCGGACGTTCTTCGCGTTTCGGACGCTCCTCGACCTTCTTAACCGGTTTTGGCTTCGGCTTAGGTTTGGGCTTCGGTTCAGGTTTATGGATCACCACCGGGGCTTCCTTCGGTGGCGCCGGAACAGGTTCGGGTTCTGGCTCCGGTTCAGCAACCGGCTGTGGCGGTGGCGGCGCGACCTGCGGCGGCTCGAGATCCGCTGGCGATACCATGGTCACCGAAATCGGCTGCGCGGGTGCGGGCATTTCAATAACCTGATGAACCGAGGTATAGAGCAAACCCGCCACGACAGCACCGTGAATCACGACGGAGAGCAGCGTCGGCCAGGGAAAGCGGCGAGGTAAATCAAGGGTCATCGAAGTCATAGTCATCAACGTTAAAAAATCGAACCCTGATTTTAAATGCAAATAGCAATCATATTCAATAAGACACTTTGTTCTGGCGCAATTTAAGCGTCAATGTGGCCAAAAAAGGGGCATTCAGATCAGGGTATTAACATTGTTTTTATCTTTACATTGCAGTCAGTTGCCCTTTCACATAACGTAACTGACACTTTAAAACGCTTAAGGAGCTTCACCGTGCTTTACGTGATTTACTCTGAAGATGTCGCTGATTCACTTGAGAAACGCCAGTCTGTCCGCCCTGCTCACCTGGCACGCTTACAGCTGCTACAGGATGAAGGTCGTTTGCTGACCGCTGGCCCAATGCCTGCTGTCGACAGCAACGACCCGGGTGCAGCCGGTTTTTCTGGCTCCACGGTTATTGCAGAGTTTGAATCTCTGGAAGCGGCGCAGGCCTGGGCTGACGCAGACCCGTACGTTGCGGCGGGCGTGTATGCGAAGGTAACGGTGCGACCGTATAAGAAAGTGTTCTGATATAACTAAGGCTCCCTCAGGAGCCTTTTTTCACATCAATGCAGTGAGGCTAACCGCGCCGCAAACCCGACAAACAGCAGCCCTATCAGCCCGTTCCCCAGCTTTGCCAGTTTCTTTTTGGTTTTCAGATAACGCGTGACAAACGCACCGGAGAAGATCAGGAAGCTCATGTACATAAAGCTAATCAACTCAAGCGTGGTGGCGAGGATCAGGAAAGAGGTCCCGGTATTTTGTGCATTCACGTCAATAAACTGCACAAAGAACGAAACGTAGAACAGAATCGCTTTTGGATTCGTCAGGCTCAGTACCAGGGCGCGTTTCATGATCATACTGGCAGGTTCAGTTCCGCTCTCGTGAGCATGATTCTGACGGTTAATCACCGACCAGAGCATTTTGCCGCCCAGCCAGAGTAAATAGAAAGCACCCAGATAGCGTACGATATTAAACAGTACAGGCGTGGTCTGGATTAAAGCCGCGACACCGGCCCAGGCGAGAAACATCAGAACCGCATCGCCGATAAACACACCTGTGGCGGCAAGATATCCTTTTTTAACGCCGTGACCGATCCCGGTCTTCAGCACAAACAGGGTATTCGGGCCCGGCACCAGCACAATAAAAAATGCGCCAACAACATACGTCCAGAAATTCAGTACGCCAAACTCCGCAAACACCTCTCCCTCCTTTTGCTAAACATCACCGGAATATCGCAGCAATAACGATATTCTCTAAATAAGACACTATAAAATCAGCGGGCACCTTGCGGTGCCCTCAGGGTTTTCAGATATCCTGGACGGCGAACAGCAACGCGTTGCGGTGCCTGTTCAATCCACATTTTCTGATGGCGTGGATACGCATATTGCGGCGGGATTGTGCTTCCAGCCAACGAGCCTTACGACGACTCACCTGTCGCAACATGCGCCAGCGCCCTACTTCTGTTCTACTGCGCTTCATGTCTACAACTCTTTCTCAAACAGAGCCGCCATTATAAACCCAACCCGGCAGCAAACCAGCGCTTTTACCTGGCGTTTTTATTTGCCAGATGAATCCTGATGCGTACACTCATAACAATACGCTTTCAAAAGGATTTTTTAACCATGACAACCTTCTACACCGTGGTGAGTTGGCTGGTCATTTTGGGATACTGGCTGTTAATCGCGGGTGTGACATTACGCATCCTGATGAAGCGCAGAGCCGTACCCTCTGCCATGGCCTGGCTTCTGATCATTTACATCCTCCCGCTGGTGGGAATTATTGCCTATCTCTCTTTCGGTGAGCTTCATCTGGGTAAACGCCGGGCCGAGCGGGCGCGTGCCATGTGGCCTTCCACCGCGAAGTGGCTTAACGATCTTAAAGCCTGCAAACATATCTTTGCCGAGGAGAACAGCAGCGTAGCCTCCTCGCTGTTTAAGCTCTGCGAACGGCGTCAGGGGATTGGCGGCGTTAAGGGGAACCAGCTCCAGCTTCTGACCTCCTCCGATGACGTGATGCAGGCGTTGATCCGCGATATCCAGCTTGCTCGCCATAACATTGAGATGGTGTTCTATATCTGGCAGCCCGGCGGCATGGCCGACCAGGTCGCTGAATCCCTGATGGCGGCCGCGCGTCGGGGGATCCACTGCCGTCTGATGCTGGACTCCGCAGGCAGCGTGGCGTTTTTCCGCAGCCCCTGGGCAGGCATGATGCGTAATGCCGGTATCGAAGTGGTTGAGGCGCTGAAGGTAAATCTCCTGCGCGTCTTTCTGCGCCGGATGGACCTACGCCAGCACCGTAAAATGATCATGATTGATAATTATATTGCCTACACCGGCAGTATGAACATGGTTGACCCGCGCTTCTTTAAACAGGACTCCGGCGTCGGGCAATGGGTGGATCTGATGGCACGAATGGAGGGGCCGATTGCCACCTCGATGGGAATCGTGTACTCATGCGACTGGGAGATAGAGACCGGCAAGCGTATTCTGCCCCCACCGCCAGATGGCAACATCATGCCGTTTGAAGAGGCCAGCGGTCATACTATTCATACCATTGCCTCCGGGCCGGGATTCCCGGAGGACTTAATTCATCAGGCGCTGCTGACGGCTACCTACTCAGCGCGTGAATATTTGATCATGACGACGCCCTACTTCGTCCCCAGCGATGACCTGCTGCACGCGATCTGTACCGCAGCGCAGCGTGGTGTCGATGTGAGTATCATTTTGCCCCGCAAAAATGACTCGCTTCTGGTGGGCTGGGCCAGCCGCGCCTTCTTTAGCGAACTGCTGGCCGCCGGGGTGAAAATCTACCAGTTTGAAGGCGGGCTGCTGCACACCAAGAGCGTGCTTGTCGACGGCGAGTTAAGCCTGGTGGGCACGGTAAACCTCGATATGCGCAGCCTGTGGCTGAACTTTGAAATCACCCTGGTGATTGATGACGCCGGATTTGGCGGTGACCTGGCGGCGGTGCAGGATGATTATATCTCCCGCTCGCGGCTGCTGGATGCCAGGCTGTGGGTAAAACGCCCGCTGTGGCAGAGAATAGCTGAACGACTGTTTTACTTCTTTAGTCCGTTGCTGTAAAACGTGCCCAACGATGTTAAACAGGTAGTCATCATGGAAATGGATCTGAACAATCGCCTGACCGAAGACGAAACGCTCGAGCAGGCCTATGACATTTTTCTCGAACTGGCGGTTGATAACCTCGATCCCGCGGACGTGATCCTCTTTAATCTGCAGTTCGAAGAGCGCGGCGGTGCCGAATTGTTCGACCCTGCAGAAGACTGGGCTGAACATGTGGATTTCGACCTGAATCCTGACTTCTTTGCCGAAGTGGTGATTGGGCTGGCTGACGAAGATGGTGGGGAAATTAACGACATTTTCGCTCGCGTCCTGCTCTGCCGGGAGAAAGACCACAAGCTGTGCCACATTCTCTGGCGCGAATAATAAAAAAGGCTGCGATGGCAGCCTTTTTTATTTACTTCGGTAACTCGCTCCCACATCGGTTGCAAAACCGCGCGCTCTGCTCATGCTCACCCTGATGACAGCGCGGACATTTACGCTGCGCTTTATGGCTTTGAAATGCACTGCTCATGTGCGTGGTAATTAACCCCGTCGGGATAGCAATCACCGAATACCCAATCAGAATGAGCACGGATGCCACTATGCGCCCCAGCGGCGTATGGGGTGTGATATCACCGTACCCCACGGTCGTCACGGTCACGATGGCCCAGTAGACGGAGGCGTTGAGCGTTGTGAAGCCGTATTTGGGCCCTTCTATCAAATACATCAGCGCGCCGAAAACAATCATCACAATGGCAATAAACGAGTAAAACAGAATAAGCTGATGTCGTGCGCTAACGATGGCACTCCAGAATACGCGCAGCGACGGCATAAAACGCAGCAATTTAAGAATTCGCAATACGCGAATCACGCGCATGGCGCGCCAGGCGAAAACATAGTTGAGACTGATTTCTGGCCATAGCCACATGACATAGAGCGGCAGGATAGTCGCTAAATCGATAAAACCCCAGAAGCTGAATACGTACTTTGCCGGATTGGGCCAGCAAACGACCCGCAGAATATACTCAGCGGTAAAGACCAGGGTGATCGCCAGTTCAAGCCAGACAAAGGCATGCCATTCATCAAAAGTCAGGTGATATTGTGTCCCGACACCGGATTCAATAAAGATGACAATGACGCTAAGTAACGCAAACAGCGCGCAGAGTCCCTCAAAACGGCGTCCCGATACCGTTTCTGGATCGAATAAAAGATGATAGAGCCGTCGACGGGCTGAAGTGAATAAACGCGACACGGTAACCTCGCAATAAATAAGGGCTGACATCATGTCAGCCCTTGCGATTATAACGGGTCTACTTTCAGGCAGGAAACCGCATGTCGGAAACTGCCTTCCAGAACCGGTCGTGTTTTCGCACATTCCGGCCCGGCCATCGGGCAGCGCGTACGGAACACGCAACCTGACGGCGGATTAATCGGTGAAGGCAATTCTCCTTCCAGAAGCTGGATCGTTTTATTTTTCTCCAGATCGGGATCGGGGATGGGTACTGCAGACATCAGTGCTTTGGTGTAAGGGTGCAGCGGATTGTGGTACACCTCATCATACGTGCCCAGCTCCACGGCATGACCCAGATACATCACCAGCACACGGTCAGAAATGTGTTTTACGACGGCCAGATCGTGCGCAATGAAGATCAGCGACAGCCCCATCTCGCGCTGCAGCTTCTGCAGCAGGTTTACCACCTGCGCCTGAATGGAAACGTCCAGCGCGGAAACCGGTTCATCACAGATAATCAGCTTCGGCTCAAGGATCAGCGCACGCGCAATACCAATACGCTGACACTGACCGCCGGAGAATTCGTGCGGATAACGGTTAATGAGGTTAGGCAACAGCCCCACTTTCAGCATCATCGCCTTTACGCGGTCACGGACTTCCTGACGCGGCATCTTAGGATGATAGGTGCGCAGCGGCTCGGCAATAATCTCTCCGATGGTCATACGCGGGTTAAGTGATGCCAGCGGATCCTGGAAAATCATCTGGATGTCGCTTCGCACGTCCCGCCACTCGTCGGGCTTCATCCCCAGCAGGTCTTTACCCAGCCACGCCACTTTTCCGTCGGTAGCTTTGACCAGGCCGATAATGGCACGTGCGAAAGTGGATTTCCCACAGCCGGACTCGCCCACGACCCCCAGGGTCTCCCCCTCGTACAGACGCAGGGTGACGCCATCGACCGCTTTTAGGGTTTTCGGCGGCTGCCAGAACCACTGTTTACCGTCCTTAATGTCGAAATGCACTTTAAGGTCAGCGATTTCGAGCAGCACATTGCGTTTTTCATCTAATGCGTTCATACCAGCTCCTCCTGCGGCTTAAAGCAGGCGCGCAGACGGCCTGGTGCAAATGCTTCCAGCGGCGGTGCGCTGTTGCAGATTTCCATTGCATGCGGACAGCGCGGCTGGAACGGACAGCCTTTTGGCAGACGCAGCAGGTTTGGCGGGTTGCCCGGAATGGTGAGCAGGGATTCCCCTTCCGCATCAAGCCGCGGCACTGCGTTCAGCAGGCCAATGGAGTATGGATGGGCAGGCTGATAGAACACGTCCCGCGCTTTGCCGTATTCCATCGTACGACCGGCATACATCACCAGCACTTTGTCACAGATACCGGCAACAACACCCAGATCGTGGGTAATCATGATAATCGCCGTGTTGAACTCACGCTTAAGCTCGTTCAGCAGGGTCATGATTTGCGCCTGAACGGTAACGTCCAGTGCGGTAGTCGGTTCATCGGCAATCAGCAGTTTTGGCCGGCACAGCAGTGCCATAGCAATCATCACGCGCTGACGCATACCGCCGGAGAATTCGTGAGGAAACATGCGCATGCGCTTACGCGCTTCCGGCATTTTTACCGCATCCAGCATTTTGACGGATTCCTCAAACGCTTCCGCTTTCCCCAGACCTTTATGCAGCATCAGAACTTCCATCAGCTGCTCACCGACGCGCATATACGGGTTCAGCGAAGTCATCGGGTCCTGGAAAATCATCGAGATCTGCTCGGCACGCAGCTTGTTCAGCTCGTGCTCCGGCAGGTTGAGGATTTCGCGACCATTGAATTTTGCGGAACCGCCAATCACACCGTTAGATGCCAGCAGGCCCATCAACGCAAAGGCGGTCTGGGATTTTCCGGAGCCGGATTCACCGACAATCCCAAGCGTTTCACCCGCGCTCAGGTTGAAATTGAGATCGTTGACGGCGGTAACATCCCCGTCAGGGGTTTTAAAGGTCACACGGAGGTCTTTTACGTCCAGCAGAAGATTGCTCTGCTGTTGCGCCTGTGGCGCAGTGGCCGTTTCAATAATTGTCATGACGGCGCTCCTTAACGGTCTTTCGGGTCGAGGGCATCACGCAGGCCATCGCCGATAAAGTTGAAACAAAACAGTGTGACCACCAGGAAACCCGCCGGGTAGAGCAACAGCCACGGTGATACTTCCATCGAGTTTGCACCATCGCTCAACAGCGCGCCCCAGCTGCTCAGTGGTTCCTGCGTACCCAGCCCCAGGAAGCTGAGGAAGGATTCAAACAGGATCATGCTTGGCACCAGCAGTGAGGCATAGACCACAACCACCCCCAGCACGTTAGGAACAATATGGCGAACCACGATATTTCGGGTAGATACGCCACCAACCTGCGCGGCTTCGATAAATTCTTTACGTTTCAGGCTCAGCGTCTGGCCGCGCACGATACGCGCCATATCCAGCCAGGAAACCATCCCGATGGCCACGAAAATTAACAGAATGTTCTGGCCGAAGAAGGTCACCAGCAGAATGACGAAGAACATAAACGGGAAGGAGTTCAGGATTTCCAGCAAACGCATCATCACTGAGTCCACTTTGCCGCCAAGGTAGCCGGAAAGTGAGCCGTAGAGCGTCCCCAGAATTACCGCCACCAGCGCGGCGGCGATACCGACCATCAACGAGATACGCCCCCCAATCGCGACGCGCACCAGCAGATCACGGCCGGATGAGTCGGTCCCGAAATAGTGACCGGATTCCATATCCGGCGCGCTGGACATCATGCCCCAGTCCGTATCGAAATAGGTAAATTGCGACAGCATCGGTGCCAGGGTCACAAACAGCGCGATGATCACCAGAACCACCAGACTGGCGACGGCGGCACGGTTGTGCATAAAGCGACGGCGTGCATCCTGCCAGAGACTACGACCTTCCACTTCCAGTTTTTCACTGAAGTTTTCCAGCGCCTCGCTGTTTTTCTTACTCAACATCATGGCGTGCTCCAGTTAGTAACGGATTTTCGGGTCGATGACGGCATACAGCACATCAACGATCGCGTTAAAAAGAATGGTGAGCGCACCAACGAGGATCGTCAGGCTCAGTACCAGCGAATAGTCGCGGTTGAGCGCGCCGTTAACGAACAGCTGACCAATGCCCGGCAGACCGTAGATGGTTTCGATAACCATCGAGCCCGTGATGATCCCAACGAATGCAGGCCCCATATAGGAGAGCACCGGCAGCAGCGCCGGTTTGAGCGCGTGGCGGAAGATAATCCGGCGCATCGGCAGCCCTTTCGCGCGCGCGGTGCGGATGAAGTTCGAATGCAGCACTTCGATCATAGAACCACGGGTGATACGCGCGATACTGGCGATATAGGCCAGAGATAATGCCACCATTGGCAAAATCATGAACTTCAGAGCCCCGCCGTTCCAGCCGCCGCCAGGCAGCCACTTCAGCGTAATGGCAAATATCATCACCAGTAATGGCGCGACAACGAAGCTGGGTATCACTACCCCGGTCATTGCCACCCCCATTACGGCATAATCCCATTTGGTATTTTGTCTGAGCGCGGCGATAACGCCTGCGGTGACCCCGAGAACGACGGCCAGAATGAATGCCGCAGCGCCCAGTTTTGCCGAAACCGGGAAGCTGGAGGCCACCAGGTCGTTTACGGAATAGTCTTTATATTTAAATGACGGTCCAAAATCACCGTGCGCCAGCTGCTTCAAATAATTGAAGTATTGGGTAGTGATGGGATCGTTTAAGTGATACTTCGCCTCGATATTCGCCATAACTTCCGGCGGCAGCGTACGTTCACCGGTAAATGGACTTCCCGGTGCGAGACGCATCATAAAGAAGGAAATCGTAATTAGAATAAATAACGTTGGTATCGCTTCTAGACAGCGACGCAGGATAAATTTCAACATTGCCCGTACCTTCTGGCGTGTGCCTGATGAATGTTACAAAGTAGACACAGTGGGGCAAGCCAGGCTCACCCCACGTATTGCCATTAATGCTTGATAATATAAAGATTCTTAACGGAAATATTATCCAACGGGTCTTTACCGGTATAACCCCCTACCCACGGTTTCACCAGACGGGCGTTAACGTAGTAGTAGACCGGTACGATTGCAGAGTCTTTATCGAGCTGCTCTTCAGATTTCGCGTACAATTCTGCGCGTTGCGCATCGTCAGACACTTTCAGCGTATCAGCAATGATCTTGTCGAACGCCGGGCTCTTATAGTGCGCAGTGTTGTTTGAACTGTCGCTGAGCATCGTGTTCAGGAAGGAGGTCGGTTCGTTATAGTCCGCACACCAGCCTGCACGCGCCACGTCGAAGGTCCCCTGATGACGCGTATCGAGGAAGGTTTTCCACTCCTGGTTTTCCAGCTTCACGTTGACGCCCAGGTTTTTCTTCCAGATAGACGCGACGGCGATAGCCAGTTTTTTATGCAGATCTGACGTGTTGTACAGCAGGTTAAACGTTAATGGCTTATCGGCAGTGTAGCCCGCTTCAGCCAGCAGCTTTTTCGCTTCTTCGTTACGTTTTTCCTGTGACCACTTGAACCATTCTGGCTCAACCAGTTTCATTCCATCGGTATAAGGAGGGGTGTAGCTATACGCCGGGAGATCGCCCTGGTTTTTCACTTTGTTCACGATAATATCGCGATCCAGTGCCAGCTTCAGCGCAGTACGAACGCGTACGTCGGTGAACGGTGCTTTCTGGTTGTTGATTTCGTAGTAATAGGTGCACAGGTATGGGTCGACGTGAACTTCTTTCGGGATCTCTTTTTTCAGCTTCTGGAACAGTTCAATCGGCATGTTGTTATAGGTCATGTCGATTTCACCGCTACGGTAGCGGTTAACATCCGTTACTTCAGAAGAGATTGGCAGGTAGGTGACCTGATTAATCACGGTCTTCGCGTTATCCCAGTATTGCGGGTTACGCTCCAGGACCATACGTTCGTTGACCACCCAGTCTTTCAGCTTATAGGCACCGTTGGTCACGATATTGGCAGGCTGTGTCCATTTTTCACCAAATTTTTCCACAGCGGATTTTGGTACCGGGGAAACGGATGGGTGAACCAGCAACTTATAGAAGTACGGAACAGGTTCGCTCAACGTCACTTCAAAGGTATTGGCATCGATCGCTTTCACGCCCAGGTCGGTGACCGGCTTTTTACCGGCGATGATGTCATCGATATTGGCGATGTGGCCATATTGCAGATAGCTCGCATACGGAGAGGCGGTATTTGGATTCGCCAGGCGCTGCCAGCTATACACGAAATCTTCGGCGGTAACCGGCGTACCGTCGGACCATTTGGCATCTTTACGCAGATGGAAGGTCCAGACTTTAAAATCTTTATTTTCCCACTTTTCTGCCACACCCGGTGCCGGGTGGCCGTCAACGTCAGTCACCAGCAGACCTTCGAACAGGTCACGGTTAACGTTTGACTCAGGAACACCTTCAATTTTGTGCGGGTCAAGAGACTGAACTTCCGCACCGTTGTTACGCACCAGCGTCTGTTTTTCCGCCAGTTGTACTCCTGCAGGAACGTCCGCAGCCATTGCAGCATTGCCCGCGATTAGCGCAGTTAAAATCCCCGCCGCTACCAGATTTTTTTTTGTGATGATGGACATTGTGTTGGTACTCCACTCATTATAATTACTGGCTTTCGCCAGCTGTCTATTCCCCTGTTGGGGCCTGTACAGCGCAGGAGTTTTTTTTGCTGCTGTCAGGTTCTTCTTTTACTGCTTGCTATCACCGACTTTTTTTATTACTGACTGCTCGTATGGCCGTCTTGCGTCGATTCTTCACAGGCCTCCCCTGTTTGAGACCTGAGCTGGATATCTGAGAAGAGAGTTATATGAAAATAATTCTCATCTGATTGTTTTATGCTGCAAAATAATAGGCCGGAAAGTATCAAATGGCGTAAACGCGCGCCAATACATTTTGCAAATTTGTTAAGCAATTCTCTTTTACGAAGTACGTCGTATCGTTGGGGGCAGCCCTGCCAGACATCGAAATCCGGTAAAAACACCGGTTATTCAATAAGGTAGAGAAAACTTCCTCTACTCGCGCGTCGCTGCGCTACTTTTGAGTTATTTTGTACAAAAATTTAACAACTGATCATTATTTAGCACATTCCTCTAAGGGAAAGTTGAAATTACTAATAACATTTCGGTTATCTCTCAGCAAGCCCCAGAGTATCGTGTGAGTAAAATAACAGAGCGTTCGAAGATTTTCTGTGCAGACGGGATTGTGCGAAATTCATAACCCTTTGAAATAAAAGAAATGAACATTATTAGTAGAATTTATTATGATATGTGAGCATTTCAACTTTAGTTATATGATTTGCTGATATTCACGTAAAAAAAACGGAGCCGTAGCTCCGTTCTTTCATTCGAAATATTAGTGTAGCAAGCCGGGGAAAATGCTTTTAATACCGGTGACAATGAATTCGATCCCTAACGCCATCAACAACAACCCCATGATACGGGTGATGACGTTAATCCCCGTCTGTCCCAGCAAGCGAACCAGCCAGGGCGCCATACGAAATACCCCCCAGCAGCAGAGCGCGAAAACAGCAATGGCGACAGAAAAACCAATCAGGTGCATGAGGCTATGGTAACGCGTACCCCAGACAATGGTCGAACTGATGGCACCGGGCCCTGCCATCAAGGGTAACGCCAGCGGAACCACGCCGATACTTTCGCGTATTGCGGTTTCTGACTTCTCCTGCTTGTTCTGTTTGTCCTCGCCCAGCTTACCGCTGATCATCGACATGGCGATGGTCACCACCAGGATCCCACCCGCAATGCGGAAGGAGTCGATGGAGATACCGAAGACCTGGAGAATGGCATCCCCCAGGAAAAGCGAGGTGAGCAAGATGATCGCCACAGACAGGTTAGCGGTGAGATTGGTTTTGTTCCGGGCCGCCGCCGTCTGGTAACTGGTCATACTAATAAAGACAGGAATGATACCCACCGGGTTAACCAGGGCAAACAAACCGATAAAAAATTTGAAATACGTTGGAAAATCAAAGAGCGTTTGGATCACGTTTTGCTCCGCCTTTGCATATGCCCGGGACTGACAACGTTGTCATGAAAAATCGCGCTGAAGATACGCTTTTTATTAGCATACTTCACCAGAAATCTGTGCCAAAACGTTAGCATTTCAGAATGTTAAACATATGTTGAATCATTGATGCCACCACTTCCAATAGTTACTTAATTAATTAACAGTGGAAAAATATCCATGAAATAACCCTGCTGAAAGGTATCAGCTTGGGGAGAAATTGACGCAGATCATGTTTCCCGTACTCAGAAGTGAGTAATCTTGATTACGCCCCCCAGGAAGGTCACCTGTCAAAAAGGGATGATGCTAAGGTAAGGCTCTTTTAGTAAATTAGTGTGCTGGAGCATAAAGTAACCCATTGTTTTACTTTATGTAACGCAAGTCGTATTGGCACTGTCTATACTGTCTGACGTATCGAGCGCTGGTTTACTAAAAGAGTTTAAACATTATCAGGAGAGCATTATGGCTGTTACTAATATCGCTGAACTGAACGCCCTCGTCGAGCGCGTTAAAAAAGCCCAGCGTGAATATGCCAATTTCACCCAAGAACAGGTTGATAAAATCTTCCGCGCTGCCGCTCTGGCTGCTGCAGATGCTCGAATCCCTCTCGCTAAAATGGCCGTTGCCGAATCTGGCATGGGTATCGTTGAAGATAAAGTGATCAAAAACCACTTTGCTTCAGAGTATATCTACAACGCCTATAAAGATGAGAAAACCTGTGGCGTGCTGTCTGAAGACGACACCTTCGGCACAATCACCATCGCTGAACCTATTGGTATTATCTGCGGTATTGTTCCAACGACTAACCCAACTTCAACGGCTATCTTCAAATCTCTGATCAGCCTGAAGACGCGTAACGCAATTATCTTCTCTCCACATCCACGTGCAAAAGATGCGACCAACAAGGCAGCAGATATCGTTCTGCAGGCTGCGATTGCCGCAGGCGCACCAAAAGATCTGATTGGCTGGATCGACCAACCTTCCGTTGAGCTGTCCAACGCACTGATGCACCATCCTGACATTAACCTGATCCTGGCGACCGGTGGTCCTGGCATGGTTAAAGCTGCATACAGCTCCGGTAAACCTGCCATCGGTGTGGGCGCGGGTAACACCCCTGTTGTTATCGACGAAACTGCTGATATCAAACGTGCCGTTGCTTCCGTACTGATGTCTAAAACCTTCGATAACGGCGTTATCTGTGCATCTGAACAGTCTGTTGTTGTGGTTGATTCCGTATACGACGCAGTACGCGAGCGTTTCGCCAGCCACGGCGGCTACCTGCTGCAGGGTAAAGAGCTGAAAGCGGTTCAGGACATCATTCTGAAAAATGGCGCGCTGAACGCCGCTATCGTAGGTCAACCCGCCTATAAAATTGCTGAACTCGCAGGCTTTACTGTTCCGGCAACCACCAAGATCCTGATCGGTGAAGTAAAAGTTGTCGACGAAAGCGAGCCGTTTGCTCACGAAAAACTGTCTCCTACGCTTGCCATGTACCGTGCGAAAGATTTTGAAGACGCGGTAGAGAAAGCCGAGAAACTGGTTGCCATGGGCGGTATCGGTCACACCTCTTGCCTGTACACCGACCAGGATAACCAGCCTGAACGTGTTGCTCACTTCGGTCAGATGATGAAAACTGCCCGTATCCTGATTAACACCCCTGCTTCTCAGGGTGGTATCGGTGACCTGTACAACTTCAAACTCGCACCTTCCCTGACTCTGGGTTGTGGTTCCTGGGGTGGTAACTCCATCTCTGAAAACGTTGGTCCAAAACACCTGATCAACAAGAAAACCGTTGCTAAGCGAGCTGAAAACATGTTGTGGCACAAACTTCCGAAATCTATCTACTTCCGCCGTGGCTCTCTGCCAATCGCGCTGGATGAAGTGATTACTGATGGCCACAAGCGTGCGCTCATCGTGACTGACCGTTTCCTGTTCAACAACGGCTACGCTGACCAGATCACCTCTGTTCTGAAAGCGTCTGGCGTTGAAACTGAAGTGTTCTTTGAAGTTGAAGCTGACCCAACACTGAGCGTGGTGCGTAAAGGTGCTGAACTGGCGAACTCCTTCAAACCAGATGTGATTATCGCTCTGGGTGGTGGTTCCCCAATGGATGCCGCGAAAATTATGTGGGTTATGTACGAACATCCAGAAACCCACTTCGAAGAACTGGCGCTGCGCTTTATGGACATCCGTAAACGTATCTACAAGTTCCCGAAAATGGGCGTGAAAGCGAAAATGATCGCCGTCACCACCACTTCCGGTACGGGTTCAGAAGTTACGCCATTTGCAGTAGTAACTGACGATGCAACCGGTCAGAAATACCCACTGGCTGACTACGCCCTGACCCCAGATATGGCTATCGTTGATGCCAACCTGGTTATGGAAATGCCGAAATCACTGTGTGCCTTCGGTGGTCTGGATGCCGTGACTCACGCTCTGGAAGCTTACGTTTCTGTTCTGGCATCTGAGTTCTCTGACGGTCAGGCTCTGCAGGCACTGAAATTGCTGAAAGAAAACCTGCCAGCGTCTTACAACGAAGGTTCTAAGAATCCTGTAGCGCGCGAACGTGTCCACAGTGCAGCCACTATCGCCGGTATCGCGTTTGCGAACGCCTTCCTGGGTGTTTGCCACTCTATGGCGCACAAACTGGGTTCACAGTTCCACATTCCTCACGGTCTGGCGAACGCCCTGTTGATCAGCAACGTTATCCGTTATAACGCCAACGACAACCCAACCAAGCAGACGGCTTTCAGCCAGTACGACCGTCCGCAAGCGCGCCGTCGTTATGCTGAAATCGCTGACCACCTTGGTCTGAGCGCACCGGGCGACCGCACTGCTGCGAAGATTGAGAAACTGCTGGCATGGCTGGAAAGCTTGAAAGCTGAACTGGGTATTCCTAAATCTATCCGTGAAGCAGGCGTTCAGGAAGCTGACTTCCTCGCTCACGTAGACAAGCTGTCTGAAGATGCATTCGATGACCAGTGTACTGGTGCTAACCCGCGCTACCCACTGATCTCCGAGCTGAAACAGATTCTGCTGGATACCTACTACGGTCGTGAGTTCAAAGAAGGTGACGTTGCTGCTGTGAAAACAGAAGCACCTGTCATTAAAGCTGACAAGAAAGCGAAGAAAAGCGCTTAACTGACAGCCTGATGAAAAAAACCCGCCTTCCAGGCGGGTTTTTTTATGTCTGAATACCAAAGAGGTTATTTTCTGTTGTCGTGCTGAATCGCCGTCAGAGAGCCGACTGACAGCGCTTCTTTATAATGCTTACGACAGACCGAGACATAGCGTTCATTGCCGCCTATCACCACCTGCTCCCCATCTGCATAAGGTTTTCCGGCCTGATCGAGTCGAAGCACCATGCTGGCTTTACGTCCGCAGAAGCAGATGGTTTTCAGTTCCACGAGCTTATCTGACCAGGCGAGCAGATACTGGCTCCCGGCAAACAGCTCCCCGCGAAAGTCCGTACGCAGTCCGTAGCACAGAACGGGAATATCCAGCTCATCCACCACTTCGGAGAGCGCATGAACCTGTTCACGCGTCAGGAACTGGCTCTCATCAACCAGAACGCAATGAATAGGCTCTGACGCATGCGCAGCGCGGATGTCATTCAGCAGGTCAGTTTGCGGGTTAAACAATCTGGCTGGTGAAGACAGGCCTATTCTTGAACTCACCTTTCCGGCACCGAAGCGGTCGTCGATTTCAGCGGTATAAACAACGGTACGCATCCCTCGTTCCTGGTAATTGTATGAGGATTGCAGCAGTGCGGTAGATTTGCCGGCATTCATTGCCGAATAGTAGAAATAAAGCTGTGCCATTGGCCGTAAAACCCTAATCAATGTGTAATATTACCGATGATTCATTGTACCATATTTTGTCTGGTCTTCCGCGACAGGCCGCACAGAAGATACCTTGCTGAAAGGTGTAAAACAGCTACTTCTGGCGAAAATAATCCGTTAAAACAGAGAGTAAAGATAAGCTCATTTGTGAATATGTTATAGGGTGAGCCAAACATAACACTTCTTTTTATAGTGGCATCAGCGTTCATTAAAATTCACTATTTATTAACTATTCCTGCCTTAACACCCCAGCCTGGAACTAATACAAAAGGCTGATATTTATCCGCCGAAACTATAATTCCTGCGGTAAATGTCACAAAAAAAAGATGCAATCGGCGGGGTTAAGCAGGTTAACGTGATAACAAGCGACACACAGTCGAAGAGGAAATTTAAGTTAGCGTAATTAATAATAGCGGCTTTATTTAGTATTTTTTGAATTCCTTACATTCCTGGCTATTGCACAACTGAATTTATGGCTCTATTATTAGGACAACAAACCACCCCCCATTATAAGTTTGAGATTACTACAATGAGCGAAGCACTTAAAATTCTGAACAACATCCGTACTCTTCGTGCGCAGGCAAGAGAATGTACCCTTGAAACGCTCGAAGAAATGCTGGAAAAATTAGAAGTTGTAGTTAATGAACGTCGCGAAGAAGAAAGCGCTGCTGCTGCTGAAATCGAAGAGCGTACTCGTAAACTGCAGCAATATCGTGAAATGCTGATTGCTGATGGTATCGATCCAAATGAATTGCTGAACAGCATGGCTGCAGCTAAAACCGGTACCAAAGCAAAACGCGCTGCGCGTCCTGCTAAATATAGCTACGTTGATGAGAACGGCGAAACTAAAACCTGGACTGGCCAGGGCCGCACTCCTGCTGTAATCAAGAAAGCTATGGATGAGCAAGGTAAACAGCTTGATGACTTCCTGATCAAGGATTAATCACGCCGAATTCAGAAAAATCCCGCTTCTGGCGGGATTTTTTTTGGCCGCAATTTATTGCAAACATCCTCTTACACAACGTCATAAAGCGTTATTCATCGATATAGCTATGCTTACAATCAGGCACCCCGGGGCGTTTTATGGGCATAAAAAAACCGGTGGGCAACGCCACACCGGTTTCAGACATTTACACCGGGGGGTTATTTCTTAATACCCATACTCTCATTGAGCCAGGCTTTAAATTCTTCACCCAGTGAATTGTGGCGAATGCCATATTCAACGAAAGCCTGCATATAACCGAGCTTATTACCGCAGTCATGGCTCTTACCTTTCATATGGTAAGCCTCAACGGTCTCTTTCTCGATCAGCATATCGATAGCATCGGTCAGCTGGATTTCATCCCCTGCGCCTGGAGGCGTTTTCGCCAGCAGAGGCCAGATTTCAGCACTCAGGACATAGCGACCCACAACCGCCAGATTAGAAGGCGCTACGTCGGCTTTAGGCTTCTCTACAACGCCAACCATGGGTACGCTTTCGCCTGGTTCAAGGTTAACGCCTTTGCAGTCAACCACGCCGTAAGCCGTCACGTCATCAACAGGCTCAACCATGATCTGGCTGCTACCCGTTTCATCGAAACGCTTGATCATCTCTGCCAGGTTGTCCTGGGAAAGATCGGATTCGTATTCATCCAGAATAACGTCAGGCAGAATAACCGCTACCGGCTCATCACCGACAACCGGGTGTGCACACATCACCGCGTGACCCAGGCCTTTAGCCAGCCCCTGACGCACCTGCATAATGGTGACGTGCGGAGGGCAAATAGACTGAACTTCTTCTAACAGCTGACGCTTAACACGTTTTTCCAGCATGGCTTCGAGTTCAAAACTTGTATCGAAGTGGTTTTCGATAGAGTTTTTTGATGAATGCGTAACCAGCACAATTTCAGTGATGCCGGCTGCAATACACTCATTGACGACATACTGAATTAATGGCTTATCAACCAGAGGCAACATCTCTTTAGGAATCGCCTTAGTTGCTGGTAACATCCTGGTCCCCAATCCCGCTACCGGGATGACGGCCTTTCTGACTTTCGAATTTAGGGCAGCCATTCAAATTCTCCTGATTTGTTCAAGTTTTGAACTTTTATGCAATAAATAACGCGTTGAGTATATCAGCCTCGCCCTACAGTCCGGGTCTGAAAAGAACGCGTTGCCGATCAATTAGGACAAATACGCATGATTCTGGGCTGCGATAGTAGCACTCCCGAGAAAACAGAGGTAAAGCAATCTTAAAATTACGCTCCAGTTGCTTATTCCGTGGACAACATTAAGCGTAGCCTTCCCCCAGCCCCCCAAATTTGGCACTGCCATGAGGAACAACGGTGGCTAATTTGATTAAGATACGCCGTACCCAGTGTTCCAAGCGGTACACCGTTACTCACCTGAATATGGTGTTCGCCCGTATTCAGTGACGCATTCAGACCTGCTGAAACGAGGATAAGATTTTTTAAACCGCTATGGTAATAACCCACCAGCAGCGGGAACTGTCCCGGTAAATTGGCCTGACGAAAAAGCTGGTTTACTTGTTTGAGTAAACTGCCTAACTCAGGAAGCCGTTGTCCCTGATGCGATAACTGTTCCTGCAATAAACCGTTAAATAGCGCACGAAGTAACAACGCGGCTAATACGCCATTATCCCCTGCACGGGTTACGTCCAGAGAATAAAACGCGAGATCAGAGTCAGACAGTGGCGCAATATCCAGCACCAGCCCAGGCTGGTCAGCCGCCACCAGCTGGCGATAATTTACGCGGCAGTGTGAAATAGTCTGCTGAACGGGTGGCTGAAGTTCTTGCAACAGTTTGGCTGCCGCAGGCGGATCACTTACCAGCGCGTCCCAGTCCTGGAAAAGACGTTCCTCTTCCTCAACGCGGGAATTAAACATATTCGGATAGAGGCACGCTAATACCGTTTCACGTAACCGGTTCAGATCTTTAACGGGTTTAAGCAGGATATCCTGGACGCCAAGGCGCAATGCTTTGGCGATATCCGCCATATTTTCTGTCGCAGAGATCACCAGAATGGGCATCTGGTCACCCTCGTTACGCAGATGTTCAACCAGTTTCAGTCCGTTCATGCGCGGCATCGCGATATCGCAAATCATCAGATCGGGCGCAATGCTGGTCATTTTTTCCAGCGCGTCGATGCCATCTTCAGCCAGTAACGTGTTTGCGCCCAGTGAGGATAACCATGAATCCAGTAGCGATCGGAAAACGGGCTCGTCTTCAACAATCAAAATGTGTTTTCCGGCCAATGGCTGCGTCATGGTTCCTCCCCTGGCTGATAGTTACTAAATAGTGGCATGCTATCGGTACTATCGCCTGTCAGATTTTGCTGAAGTAGTCAAAAAAAGGTGCTTAACGTGCTGTTCGCACAAAAGGCAGCAACTCGTCTATTTTCTTTTCGACGGCTAATGAGCCCGCTGCGATGGCGGCCTCAGCCCGATGGAAATCAAGGGTAGAGATTTGTGGACAGTATGGCTGAATAAGAATATCCGGAGGATCGCCAGCCATACGGTTACGTTTAAGGCGATTCTCAAGAACCTGAATAGAGGTGGTCATGATTTCCATCGCCGTCGGTGCGGCGACCGAGCGTCGTGCGGCCAGACGCCCAATCCTTCCACGCAAACGCGCGTGCCAGGCAAGCTTCTCGCCTTCGGCATCTTCGCTCTGGAGATTGACCGGCATAAGGTCTTGCTGCATCAGGTGAGCATCGTGCTGCAAATCCACGGCAATCACGATATCGGCCCCCATGGCACGCGTCAGAGAGATGGGAACAGGATTAACGACGCCACCGTCGACAAGCCAATAACCGTTATGGGGGACAGGTGCCATAAGCCCGGGAATGCTGCATGAGGCACGCACCGCAAGGTGAATATCTCCTTCGGTCAGCCAGAGTTCGCGTCCGGTGCTGAGATTCGTCGCGACGGCACCGAAAGGCATCTGACAATCCGTGAAGTCCTGAAGAGGCATAACCTGGCGGAACTGGTTAAAGACGCGTTCGCCGCGCAACAGTCCACCGCGCTGCCAGGAGAGATCCATCAGGCGAAGCACGTCCCAGTAGCTGAAGGAACGTACCCAGGTTTCGAGTTCCGGGAGTTTGCCGCACGCATACGCGGAGCCGACAAGCGATCCTATGGAACATCCCGCAACGATATCGACGTCAATGCCCATCTTGTTTAAGGCATTAATCACGCCGATGTGGGACCATCCCCGGGCTGCACCTGAGCCCAGCGCCAGTCCAATTTTAACCTTTCTCATTAGCCCTGTTTTACTTCCCCTGGATTCCTGACATAGCGTCAACGCAACAGCTCAGTTAACATAGTGCTACCCGAGGCGTTTAACGCCCTTATTTTTTATTCCAGGAAGAGAATCGTGTCTCAACTCTGCCCCTGTGGTAGCGCTCTGGAGTATAGCCTATGTTGCCAGCGATATCTTTCTGGCAATCAGGTTGCACCGGACCCGTCACACCTCATGCGTTCACGGTATACTGCTTTTGTGATCAAAGACTCAGACTACCTGATAAAAACCTGGCACCCATCCTGCCACGCCGCCGACTTCAGACAAGAGATCGAAGCCGGGTTTACGCATACCCAATGGCTAGGACTTACCGTCTTTGAATCGTCACCCGGCAGTCACGACGACGAAGGCTTTGTCAGCTTTGTCGCCCGCTTTACCGAGAACAATAAACCTGGCGCCATTATCGAGCGTTCCCGGTTCTTAAAGGAAAGCGGGCAATGGTATTATATTGACGGTACGCGCCCACAGTTTGGTCGTAACGATCCCTGCCCTTGTGGTTCAGGTAAAAAATTTAAAAAGTGTTGCGGGCAGTAACGCCTGACAACCCAGACTTCGCAAATACAAACAGGATTTCCCGGCGATGCAATCATTACAACGTAAAGTTCTGCGCACTATCTGTCCCGATCAAAAAGGGCTGATCGCACGAATTACCAACATTTGCTACAAACATGAACTGAATATCGTGCAGAACAACGAGTTCGTTGACCACCGTACCGGTCGTTTCTTCATGCGAACCGAACTGGAAGGTATTTTCAACGACACCACCCTGCTTGCCGATTTGGACAGCGCGCTGCCGGAAGGTTCGGTGCGCGAGCTGAATCCAGCGGGCCGTCGCCGCGTTGTGATTCTGGTGACTAAAGAAGCTCACTGCCTGGGCGATCTGCTAATGAAAGCCAATTACGGCGGTCTGGATGTTGAAATCGCCGCGGTTATCGGCAACCACGAGACCCTGCGCACGCTGGTTGAACGGTTTGATATTCCGTTTGAACTGGTGAGCCATGAAGGCCATACCCGTGAAGAGCATGACAACCTGATGGCTGAAGCCATTGAAGCGCATAATCCGGACTACGTGGTGCTGGCGAAATATATGCGCGTGCTGACGCCCTCTTTCGTGGCGCGTTTCCCGAACAAGATCATCAACATTCACCACTCATTCCTGCCAGCCTTCATTGGTGCCCGCCCTTACCATCAGGCGTACGAGCGCGGCGTGAAGATCATCGGCGCGACCGCGCACTACGTGAATGACAATCTGGACGAAGGCCCAATCATCATGCAGGACGTCATTCACGTGGATCACACCTACACGGCTGAAGACATGATGCGCGCTGGCCGTGACGTTGAGAAGAATGTGTTAAGCCGTGCGCTGTATCAGGTGCTGGCACAGCGTGTCTTTGTCTACGGTAACAGAACGATTATTCTTTAATCGACAATGAAATGAACTGGTTAGCTTTCCAGCTTTGCGCGTAAAAATCAGGCAACCAGTTTATTTTTATTGTGGTAACGCTTTACAGGGGCGTGTCATTTGATATGATGCGCCCCGCTTCCAGCAGGAAGCGGGCCAGTAAATAGCATTACCCCGTGGTGGGGTTCCCGAGCGGCCAAAGGGAGCAGACTGTAAATCTGCCGTCATCGACTTCGAAGGTTCGAATCCTTCCCCCACCACCATCATTCCCCAACATAAAAAACCGAATCCGCCGTTGTAGGCCGGGTAAGGCGCAGCCGCCACCCGGCGACAGGCAGCTACATCGGCGGCAATCGTCGCTTCACCGGCGAACTCTTCACAATCGACGTATTACACTGCGCATGTTCCGCCAGCCCGTCCAGCAACACATCCAGTTGCTCAATCGAGCGCACCACCAGCCTGATCACGAAGCAATCTTCCCCGGTCACTTTGTCGCTCTCAATACACTCCGGCATCGCCTGAATGTACTTATCCACTTTATGCAGCAACCCAGGCAGCGGCCGCACGCGCACCAGCGCCTGCAGCGTATATCCCAACGCCGCCAGATTCACCCGCGCACCATATCCCTGAATCACACCGCGTTCTTCCAGCCTTTTCAGCCGTTCTGCCGTGCTGGGTGAGGTCAAACCGATACGGCCACTGAGCACCTTCAACGACATGCGCGCATCTTCAACCAGGCAGGTTAATATGTGTCTGTCGATCTCATCGAGAAGGCTTTCCATCGATTTTGCCTCATTTTAAAAAGTCATTACTCTCTTTCACCTTATATCACCCCTGTAAAACCCGACAGCGATTTTCGACAATAAGGTCATTAAATCAGGAGGTGGATAATGCGTGATTTCCATAAAGGCGTCTGGCAAATGAGCCTGGCGATGTTAATTTCCGGCTCTATCGGTGCGTTTGTTTTACTCTCCGGTCTGCCCGTCACGGAAGTGGTCTTCTGGCGCTGTCTTATTGGGGCCATAACACTTTTTATTTTTATCCGGGTCAGTCAAAAGCCCTTTAGTCCCCTCACCCGCACCACGCTGATGCTTGCGATTCTCGGGGGTGTGGCATTAGTTGTGAACTGGCTACTGCTTTTCGCCGCTTACGAACGTATCTCTATTGGCCTGTCTACCGTGGTATATAACACCCAGCCGTTTATGCTGGTATTGATGGGGATGTTTTTAGGTGAGCGCGTCAGCCTGGTAAAATGGGGCTGGCTGTTCCTCGCCTTTGGCGGAGTGGTGATATTGCTCTCCAGTGAGCTGACCGGAGCCCATAACAGTAAATGGCTCGCAGGGGTTGGTCTGGCCATGGCCGCGGCCTTCTTCTATGCGCTGACGGCAATCATTGCGCGCAAACTCAAAACAATCGCCCCACAGCATATCGCTTTTATCCAGGTGCTGACCGGCGTGGTGATGCTGCTGCCTTTTGCCAGCCAGCCGTCACTCTCCGGTGATTTTCCCTGGCCAATCTTGCTGACGCTGGGCATCGTCCATACCGGTATTATGTATCAACTGCTGTATAGCGCGATCCAGAAACTGCCAACGCCGGTGACCGGCTCCCTGTCGTTTATCTATCCGGTGGTGGCAATTATTGTAGATAATCTGGTGTTCGGACACGCATTGAACCTGACGCAGCTGGCGGGTGGTGCGTTAATCCTGTTTGCCGCAGCGGGCAACAACCTGGGCTGGGGCGAAAAAAAACCCCGCGAGTGCGGGGTTGGTATTAAAACGGTGAATTAGCGACGGGCACGCACAATCTGATACTTGCGCGTCAGGTACTCCACCGGCGCGCTCCAGATGTGTACCAGACGGGAGAACGGGAACAGCACAAACAGCGTCATCCCCAGCACCAGGTGAACGCGGAAGATAAACGCCACGCCGTCCAGGTGTTCGGACGCGCCACCGTGGAAAGTCACCACGGACTGCGCCCAGCCGACCAGCTTCATCATTTCACTGCCGTCCATATGCTGCGCCGAGAACGGAATGGTCAGCAGACCCAGCGCGCATTGCACCACCAGCAGGGAAAGGATCAGGATGTCCGCCGCGGTGGTCGTTGCCCGCACACGCGGGCTGAACAGACGACGTTTCAACAACAGCAGGCCCCCGACGAGGGTCATCACGCCGCAGGCACCGCCCGCGATCATCGCCATCTTCTGTTTCACCTCAATCGGCAGCCACGCTTCGTACATCCAGTGCGGGGTCAGCATCCCGAGGAAGTGCCCGGCAAAAATCCCGAGGATCCCGATATGAAACAGGTTAGACGCGACGTGCATCCCCTTACGATCCAGCATCTGGCTGGAGGCAGCACGCCAGGTGTACTGGCCGTAGTCATAACGCAGCCAGCTTCCCACCAGGAACACGGTGCCCGCGATATACGGGTAAATGTCAAAGAAGAACATATTCAGGAAGTGCATTAGTGCCGTCCTCCGTTTGAGATATCCAAATATTGCGGAGCGACCGCCCCGGCAAAACGACGCTGGTGAGCGGAGATTTCAGACTCGCCGCAGCTCTGCTCAGCAAAGAATTTCACCTGCTCTTCCTCCCAGACCGCATCCAGCGCTTGCGGGGTATCATCGCGGGCTTCATCCGCGATTTTCTCCGCCACTTTTTCACTGTCGACAGCGGCGTTTGCCAGCTTCATCAGCAGGTCGAACAGCACCGCATAGCGGCTCTCACGCTGCTGAAGACGCGCGCTGAGCAACGCCAGGATCGGCGCGATGTCCTGCAGACCGCCCAGCGCCTCGTCTTTCGGCAGTTGAGCCAGATACTCCAGGTACAGCGGCAGATGGTCCGGCAGCTCGCGGCTGTCGAGCATCAGGCCGTGCTGCTCGTACTGAGCCATCAGGTCCACCATCGCCTGACCCCGGTCGCGGGATTCACCATGAACGTGTTCGAACAGCAGTAACGACGTTGCACGGCCACGGTCAAACAGCTGGCTGTAGTCCGCCTGCGCGTCGAGCAGATCGCGCGCTAACAGGTCGCGGAGGAAAACGCCCAGCGTCTGGGCATCCTCTTTATCCAGGTTTTCAGATGACGCGAGTGCATCAAAAAGCTCCTGCTGATGCTGCGCAAGCGCAGCATCCGGATACTCGAGCAGACGCGAAACAATGACGAGTTCAATCATTAGTGCGGCTCCGTTTTGCTGGTCACATCCATGGCGTCGATGCGGCGGCTGTTAAACAGGTTGAATTTGCTGTCTGACCCATGGCAACCGTCGCCAAAACTAAAGCCACAGCCATTTTTCTCCGGGAAGGCCTCGCGAGCCAGTTCACGGTGGCTGCTCGGCACCACGAAACGGTCTTCATAGTTGGCAATTGCCAGGTAGCGGTACATCTCCTGGGCCTGCGCTTCAGTCAGACCGACCTCGTCCAGCGCGCGGGTATCGTTAACGCCATCAACGGTTTCCGCACGCTTAAAGTGACGCATCGCCAGCATACGTTTCAGCGCCAGCAGTACCGGCTGGGTATCCCCTGCGGTCAGCAGGTTTGCCAGATACTGAACCGGGATACGCAGGCTCTCGACGTCCGGCAGAATGCCGTTGCTGCCCAGCTCGCCTGCATCGGCAGCAGACTGGATTGGCGACAGCGGCGGCACGTACCAGACCATCGGCAGCGTGCGGTATTCCGGATGAAGCGGCAGAGCCAGCTTCCAGTCCATCGCCATTTTATACACCGGCGACTGCTGCGCCGCGTCGATAACGCTCTGTGGAATACCGTCCTTCAGCGCCTGCTCAATGACTTTCGGATCGTTCGGGTCAAGGAACACGTCAAGCTGACGCTGATACAGATCTTTCTCGTTCTCGGTACTCGCGGCATTTTCAATCGCGTCTGCGTCATACAGCAGCACGCCGAGGTAGCGGATACGGCCTACGCAGCTTTCGGAGCAGACGGTTGGCATACCTGCTTCGATACGCGGGTAGCAGAAGATGCACTTCTCTGATTTCCCGCTCTTCCAGTTGAAGTAGATTTTTTTGTACGGGCAGCCGGTGATGCACATACGCCAGCCGCGGCATTTGTCCTGGTCGATCAGGACGATGCCGTCCTCTTCACGCTTGTAGATGGCGCCGCTTGGGCAGGTCGCCACGCACGCCGGGTTCAGGCAGTGCTCGCAAAGGCGCGGCAGATACATCATGAAGGTGTTTTCGAACTGGCCGTACATCGCCTTCTGCATGTTCTCGAAGTTCTGGTCTTTGGCGCGTTTTTCGAACTCGCCGCCCAGAATCTCCTCCCAGTTTGGACCGCTGGTAATTTTGTCCATGCGCTTGCCGGTGATCAGCGAGCGAGGACGCGCGATCGGCTGGTGTTTGCTTTCCGGCGCGTTGTGCAGGTTCTGGTAGTCATAGTCAAACGGCTCGTAGTAATCCTCAATGCCCGGCAGATGCGGGTTAGCGAAGATTTTCCCCAGAAGCATCGCGCGGTTACCCATGCGCGGCTGCAGCTTGCCGTTGATTTTACGGATCCAACCGCCCTTCCACTTCTCCTGGTTTTCCCAGTCGGTCGGGAAGCCGGTACCCGGCTTGCTTTCCACGTTGTTGAACCAGGCGTACTCCATACCTTCACGGCTGGTCCAGACGTTTTTACAGGTGACCGAGCAGGTGTGACAGCCGATGCATTTATCCAGATTCAGCACCATGCCGACTTGTGAACGAATTTTCATTTTACGCTCTCCTGTACCTGGTCATTACCTTCGCCGTCTAACCAGTTAATGTTCTTCATCTTACGTACCACCACGAACTCATCGCGGTTCGATCCTACTGTGCCGTAGTAGTTAAAGCCGTAGGCCAGCTGCGCATAGCCCCCGATCATATGGGTCGGCTTCGGCGTAATACGGGTCACGGAGTTGTGGATCCCGCCGCGCTGTTCGGTGATTTCTGACCCCGGCAGGTTAACGATACGTTCCTGCGCGTGGTACATCATGGTCATCCCGGCCGGTACGCGCTGGCTCACCACCGCACGCGCCGTCAGGGCACCGTTGCTGTTAAACACCTCGATCCAGTCGTTATCTTCAATACCCAGATCTTTGGCATCCGTCTCGCTCATCCAGACAATCGGACCGCCGCGCGAAAGCGTCAGCATCAGCAGGTTGTCGCTATAGGTCGAGTGGATCCCCCACTTCTGGTGCGGCGTCAGGAAGTTCAGCGCCTTTTCAGGGTTACCGTTGGATTTCGCGCCCATAACAGCGGTTACGGAGCGGGTGTCGATTGGCGGACGGTACACCAGCAGGCTTTCACCGAAGTCACGCATCCACTGGTGATCCTGATACAGGGACTGACGACCGGACAGCGTGCGCCATGGGATCAACTCGTGAACGTTGGTGTAACCGGCGTTATAGGAGACATGCTCATCTTCAAGTCCTGACCAGGTCGGGCTGGAGATAATCTTGCGCGGCTGGGCCTGAATATCGCGGAAGCGGATTTTCTCTTCCTCTTTATTCGTTGCCAGATGCGTGTGGTCACGACCGGTAAACTCGCTCAGCGCTGCCCACGCCTTCACCGCCACATGGCCGTTTGTTTCCGGCGCCAGGGTCAGGATCATCTCTGCGGCATCAATCGCCGTGTTCAGCATTGGCTGGCCTTTCGCCGGGCCGTCCGCTTTGGTGTAATTGAGCTTACGCAGCAGATCCATTTCGCTCTGGGTATTCCAGGCAATCCCTTTCCCGCCGTTACCGATTTTCTCCATCAGCGGACCGATAGAGGTAAATCGCTCGTACGTCGCCGGGTAATCACGCTCCACCGGAATGATGTGCGGCGCGGTCACGCCCGGGATCAGGTCACATTCGCCTTTTTTCCAGTCTTTGACGTCCAGCGGCTGCGCCAGCTCTGCCGCGGAGTCGTGCTGGATTGGCAGCGTCACCACGTCGGTCTCTTTGCCCAGATGCCCGACGCACACTTCAGAGAATTTCTTCGCGATATCTTTGTAGATATCCCAGTCGCTTTTCGACTCCCACGCCGGGTCAACCGCGGCAGACAGCGGATGAATAAACGGATGCATATCCGAGGTATTCATGTCGTCTTTTTCGTACCAGGTCGCGGTTGGCAGCACGATATCGGAATACAGGCAGGTACTGGACAGACGGAAGTCGAGGGTCACCACCAGATCCAGCTTGCCGTCCAGACCGTTGTCTTTCCATTCCACCTCTTCCGGCTTCACGCCACCCTGCTTGCCGAGATCTTTCCCCTGGATACCGTTCTCGGTACCGAGCAGGTATTTCAGCATGTACTCGTGACCTTTACCGGACGAGCCCAGCAGGTTGGAGCGCCAGATGAACAGGTTACGCGGATGGTTTTTGCCGTTCTCTGGCTGTTCAGCCGCGAAACGGATTGAGCCGTCTTTCAGGGACTTAACGGTGTAATCCACCGGTGACATTCCTGCTTTTTTCGCCTCTTTCGCGATGCGCAGCGGGTTAGTCCCCAGCTGCGGCGCAGACGGCAGCCAGCCCATGCGCTCAGCGCGGACGTTGAAGTCAATCAGGTGGCCGCTGTAGCGGGATTTATCCGCCATTGGCGACAGCAATTCCTGCGCGGTAACCGTCTCGTAGCGCCACTGGCTGGAGTGGTTATAGAAGTACGAGGTACTGTTCATGTGACGTGCAGGACGCTGCCAGTCAAGAGCAAACGCCAGCGGCTGCCAGCCGGTCTGCGGACGCAGTTTTTCCTGGCCTACGTAGTGGGCCCAACCGCCGCCGCTCTGACCGACACAGCCGCAGAAGATCAGCATGTTGATCAGGCCACGATAGTTCATATCGAGGTGATACCAGTGGTTCAGACCCGCGCCGACGATGATCATTGAGCGACCGTGCGTCTTATCCGCGTTTTCTGCAAATTCACGGGCGATACGGGTAATCTGTGCGCGAGGAACGCCGGTGATCTGCTCCGCCCATGCCGGGGTGTAGGCTTTTACGTCGTCATAGCTGGTTGCGCAGTTTTCATCATTCAGACCCCGTTCCAGACCGTAGTTCGCCATGGTCAAATCGTAAACGGTAGTGACGAGCGCCGTTGAGCCATCAGCCAGCTGCAGGCGTTTAACCGGCAGTTTATGCATCAGAACATTTTTCAGTTCAACCTTGTTGAAGTGCTCTGATCCTTCGCCTCCAAAGTACGGGAAGCCGACCTCGGCGATCTCGTCCTGGCTGCCCAGCATGCTGAGACGCAGTTCCGTCTCTTCACCGGTGGTACCGTTACGCTGTTCGAGGTTCCACTTGCCCTTCTCACCCCAGCGGAAGCCGATAGAGCCGTTAGGTGCCACCAGCTCGCCGTTGCTGTTATACGCAACGGTTTTCCATTCAGGGTTATTTTCCTGGCCCAGCGCGTCCACCAGATCGGCGGCGCGCAGCGTACGGCCAGCGGCGTAGTAACCGTCACGCTCTTCCAGCATCACCAGCATCGGCATGTCGGTGTAGCGACGTACATAGTCTGAGAAATACTGGCTTGGTTTATCGAGGTGGAATTCGCGCAGCATAACGTGGCCCATCGCCATCGCCATCGCGGCGTCGGTACCCTGTTTCGGTGCCAGCCACAGATCACACAGTTTGGCAATTTCCGCGTAGTCCGGGGTGATCGCAACGGTTTTGGTCCCTTTGTAGCGGACTTCGGTAAAGAAGTGCGCGTCCGGGGTACGGGTCTGCGGAACGTTAGAGCCCCAGGCGATGAGGTAGCTTGAGTTGTACCAGTCAGCAGATTCCGGCACGTCGGTTTGCTCGCCCCATGTCTGCGGAGACGCAGGCGGCAGGTCGCAGTACCAGTCGTAGAAGCTCAGACAGGTGCCGCCGATCAGTGACAGATAGCGCGCGCCGGAGGCGTAAGAGACCATCGACATCGCCGGGATCGGCGAGAAGCCTGCCACGCGGTCAGGGCCGTAGGTTTTGACAGTGTAGACGTTAGAGGCGGCAATCAGCTCGTTCACCTCTTTCCAGGAGGAACGAACAAAGCCACCGCGGCCGCGAGCCTGCTTAAAGCTTTTCGCTTTATCCGCATCTTCGATGATGGACGCCCAGGCATCAACCGGATCGCTGTGCTGCACTTTCGCTTCACGCCACATTTTCATCAGACGCTTACGCATCAGCGGGTATTTCAGACGGTTAGCGCTATAGAGATACCAGGAGTAGCTGGCGCCACGCGGGCAGCCGCGCGGTTCGTGGTTCGGCATATCCGGGCGGGTGCGCGGATAGTCGGTCTGCTGCATTTCCCATGTCACCAGACCGTTTTTAACGAAAATCTTCCAGCTACATGAGCCAGTGCAGTTTACGCCGTGGGTAGAACGGACAACTTTGTCATGCTGCCAGCGTTGACGGTAACCGTCTTCCCAGTCCCGGTTGGTATCCAGAACCTGGCCGTGCCCATCGGCAAAAGTTTCACCCTTCTGTTTGAAGTAGCGAAACCGGTCCAAAAATTTGCTCATCGGGTATCTCCTGTGTGGAGCCTGTGGCTCTCTAAATCGACATTGCTGATTTGCAGCGAAGGTAACGCTCTGAAAGAGGAGGAGAATTGATAACGATCAAGACGACGAGGGACTTTCAGGGGTGGGGTTAGGCCAAATACCACCAAAGCGGTAGATTTTAAAAATTCATAATAATATGATTTTTAATGATATTTTCATTTCATCGTACAATAACCACGGCAAAATTTAACATCTCAGGTATTAAGGGGTAGACCTCCCTGCAAGGCGACGGCGATCACAGTGTTACCGGCGCGCTTCTGTGCAAACCCATCAGTATGTTGTAACTACTTCCAGAACAAAAAAACGCGGCCCCAAGGCCGCGCAAACGGATAATCACACTTACTTATTTTTCTTGGTATTACGGCCATATACCAGCCACGTAATCACAACGCAGGCGATATAGAACACAAGGAACACTTTCATCGCACCCGCCGGGGAACCGGTCAGGTCAAGCGAAATACCGAACGCTTTCGGGATAAAGAAGCCGCCAATGGCACCGATGGCAGAGATAAAGCCCAGCGCAGCAGCGGTATCCGTCGCCGCTTCACGCATCGCCTGCTCTTCGCTTCCACCCTGCGCTTTCACGCGATCCATCGTCAGCTTACGGAAGATCACGGAGATCATCTGGAAGGTGGACGCACTCCCCAAACCGGCCGTCAGGAACAGCACCATAAACACGCCGAAGAAGGCGATGAAGTTACCGCCCTGTCCGTCCGCTGGCAGCGTCAGGAACAGCAGCGCACAGAAGACCGCCATCACGACAAAGTTCACCAGCGTCACGCGGGTACCGCCCAGACGATCAGAAACCATGCCGCCCAGTGAGCGAGCCAGCGCGCCAATAAATGGACCAAAGAAGGCGAATTGCAGGATCTGCACGTCCGGGAACTGGGTTTTCGACAGCATGGCGAAACCGGCAGAGAAACCGATAAACGACCCGAAGGTGGCCAGATACAGCAGTGCCATCACCCAAAGGTGTCCACGTTTCAGCACCGGCAGCTGTTCACTCAGTGACGCCTTCGACGCAGACAGATCGTTCATAAAGAACCACGCTGCCAGGGTGAAGACCACCAGGAACGGCACCCAAATCCAGGCGGCGTTCTGCAGGTAGAGGGAAGAACCATCCGCCTGTTCAACGCCACCGCCACCAAAGGCAGCAAAAATGGAGACCGAGATCGCCAGCGGCGCGATCAGCTGCATCACGCTCACGCCCATGTTGCCCAGACCACCGTTAATGCCCAGCGCGCCACCCTGTTTCGCTTTCGGGAAGAAGAAGCTGATGTTCGCCATACTGGAGGCGAAGTTCGCACCCGCAAAACCGCACAGCAGGGAGATGATCACGAACACGCTAAACGGCGTGGACGTATCCTGCACCGCGAAGCCGAGCCACACGCAAGGCACGATCATGATCCCGGTACTGAATGCCGTCCAGCGACGGCCACCAAAGACCGGCACCATAAAGGCGTAAGGAACGCGCAGCAGCGCGCCAGACAGTGACGGCAACGCGGTCAGCATAAACAGCTGATCGGTTGTGAACGTAAACCCAACTTTTGGCAGATTTACCGCCACTGCACTAAACAACATCCATACGCAAAACGCTAATAACAGACACGGAACGGAAATCCACAGATTCCGGCTTGCTACACGATGGCCGCGCTGTTGCCAGAACGCCGGATCCTCTGGACGCCAGTCTGTAATAACGGCACCATTTTCCCTTTCGGGAGCGGATGAGTGACTCATAGACACCTCTGATTCTCGAATGATGCTGCAAACATTAGGGTTTTAGGGCGGCGGTAAGTTGATATAAATCAAAGGAAAAGTGCGAGGATTTGCGGCACGAAAAAAGGTCTTATCCTTAGTGAGTAGGCAAATCAGGTCAAAAAGACGTTGTTTTTCACGGCGCTGACGCGTCCCTGCTCCCCCTACCCTCAGATGCATACTCCACTGGCAATTTAGGAGTAATCATTTATAGGTATGGGTATACTCCAGGGTATGCACCAGAATAGCGCCATTCCTGCAAGCAGGCCACGTCAGGAGCCCGGCAACTCTATGTTAAAAAGATGTTTATCACCGCTGACACTCGTCAATCAGTTAGCCCTGATCGTTTTGCTGTCCACCGCACTCGGCGTGACCGGCATGGCGATTTCCGGCTGGCTGGTACAAGGGGTACAGGGTAATGCGCATGCCATCAATGAGGCAGGCTCGCTACGCATGCAGAGTTACCGTCTGCTGGCGTCGGTGCCTCTGACGCAGGACGACCAGCCTCTCATTGATGAAATGGAGCGCACGGCTTTCAGCCCTGAACTGGAAAATGCAGCCATCCGCGCCGGTCAGCAATCCCAGCTTAAAGCCCTTCAGGGCTACTGGCACACCCAACTGGAACCCGGACTGAAACAGGCGCAAAGCCCGGAGACGGTCGCGCAGGACGTGGCGGGTTTTGTCTCACGCATTGATGCCCTGGTCTCCTCTTTTGACCAAACAACTGAATTACGCATCGATCGGGTGGTGATGGTACACCGTGCCATGGCGCTGTTTATGGGCCTGCTGCTGATCTTCACCATTATCTGGCTTCGCGCGCGGCTGCTGAATCCGTGGAAACAGCTGCTGGCCATGGCCCGGGCGGTAACCGCCCGGGATTTTACCCAGCGCACGCACATCAGCGGACGCAACGAAATGGCGATGCTCGGCCAGGCGCTCAACACCATGTCGGCAGAGCTGTCCGAAAGCTACGCGGTGCTTGAGCAGCGCGTACAGGAAAAAACGGCCGGGCTGGAGCAGAAAAACGAAATCCTCTCTTTCCTGTGGCAGGCCAACCGCCGGCTGCACATGCAGGTGCCGCTCTGTGAACGCCTCTCCCCGGTGCTGAATGGCCTGCAAAATCTGACCCTGCTGCATGACCTGGAACTGCGCGTTTACGACGTGGAAGATGAAGATAATCATCAGGAGTTTACCTGTCAGTCTGACATGTCCTGTGATGATAAAGGCTGTCATTTATGCCCTCGCGGCCTGCCGCCGTCGACCACTGGCGGCACGACGCTGAAATGGCGACTAACGGACAGCCATACCCAGTACGGTATTCTGCTGGCGACCCTGCCCGCCGGGCGTCACCTGAGCCACGATCAGCAACAGCTGGTTGATACGCTGGTTGAACAGCTAACGGCCACGCTGGCGCTCGACAGGCATCAGGAAAAACAGCAGCAGCTCATCGTTATGGAAGAACGCGCCACCATCGCCCGCGAGCTGCATGACTCAATCGCCCAATCGCTCTCCTGTATGAAAATGCAGGTAAGCTGCCTGCAGATGCAGGATGCGCAGATGCCGGACAGTAATAAACAGCTGCTCAGCCAGATACGCAACGAGCTGAATACGTCCTGGGTACAGCTGCGTGAGCTGCTGACCACCTTCCGCCTGCAGCTGACCGAGCCGGGCCTGCGTCCGGCGCTGGAAGCCAGCTGTCAGGAGTTTAGCGCCCGGCTGGGGTTCCCGGTAAAGCTGGATTACCAGCTGCCGCCGCGGTTTGTCCCGTCACATCAGGCCATTCATCTACTGCAGATCGCCCGTGAAGCACTCAGCAACGTGCTTAAACACGCGGAAGCGACGGCGGTCACGGTCACCGTCAGCCAGCACGCTAACCAGGTCAGACTCACGGTTCACGACAACGGCCGCGGCGTGCCGGAAAATGCCGAGCGCACGAACCACTATGGTTTAATCATTATGCGAGACCGCGCCCAAAGCCTGCGCGGTGATTGTCAGGTTCGCCGGAGAGAGACGGGTGGCACGGAAGTCGTGGTCACCTTTATTCCCGAAAAACCGCTTACAACTTCTCAAGGAGAAACCCATGACTAATCAGGAACCGGCATCCATCCTGTTGATCGACGACCACCCGATGCTGCGTACTGGCGTAAAACAGCTGGTCAGCATGGCACCCGATATTACCGTGGTTGGCGAAGCCAGCAACGGGGAACAGGGCATTGAGCTCGCCGAGTCCCTCGATCCCGATCTGATCCTGCTCGATCTGAACATGCCCGGGATGAACGGCCTGGAGACCCTCGACAAGCTGCGGGAAAAATCGCTTTCCGGACGCATCGTCGTCTTTAGCGTCTCGAACCATGAAGAAGATGTGGTCACGGCGCTGAAGCGCGGCGCGGATGGTTATCTGCTGAAAGATATGGAGCCGGAAGATCTGCTTAAAGCACTGCAGCAGGCCGCGGCGGGCGAGATGGTGCTGAGTGAAGCCCTGACGCCGGTGCTGGCCGCCAGCCTGCGGGCCAACCGCGCCACGTCTGACCGTGACGTCAGCCAGTTAACACCGCGCGAACGCGATATTCTCAAACTAATCGCCCAGGGGCTGCCGAATAAAATGATCGCCCGCCGTCTGGATATCACCGAAAGCACGGTCAAAGTGCATGTGAAGCATATGCTGAAGAAAATGAAGTTAAAATCCCGCGTTGAGGCCGCCGTGTGGGTACATCAGGAACGCATTTTCTAAGGATTACTCATCCGGCAGCAGCTTCCAGCGCGGGTCGTCGTCAGGTATAGCGATCAGCGGCTGCACCACCGCAAGCGTGATCTCATTGGACGAGACGCGCTGGCCCTTCTCATCTTCCACTACCGCCGAAAGATGCCAGCGGTTTGTCGCGCCTTCTGCCTCATTCCAGGCAGGCATAATCACGCTCCAGCCGTCGCTGCTGTTACCCTTCCCGGGCGACGTCAGGCTCAGTGCCTGGGTATCGCCCTGCCAGTGGATCTGACGGATGCCGTGCGTGCTACGAATCTGTAGCTTCAGCATGACGGTTTCACCCCCTTTCAGATCCCACGGCGGCGTTGCCAGCCAGACGGACAGCGTTTTACGCTGGCGGAACTCCATAATCGGAAGGCTGTTACGCTCGGGGGAATCATAGCGGCTGCCACGCAGAGAACGCGTGGCCGCAACTTCACTGGCGGAGAGTTGCTTTACCAGCGGCACGCCAAAGCGGTAGTTAAGCTTCAGGCCGAGGTTATTCTGGCTTTCGCCGCTTTCACCCTGCTTATGCGCGGCGGTCAGCGTGACCAGCGGAACCGGGGTATAGTTAAGCCCAAGATTGACCGCCACCGGGTTGTGATAGCCGGTTCCGCTGTTGAAGAGATCAACGTTGTCGCCAAAATACTGCTCGACGCTGACGCTGGTGTTCAGGTTATGAAACCACGGCAGCCAGGCTTTGGCGGTGACATCATATCCCCGCGCCATTCGCTGTTCCTGAACATCAGATCTGTCGCGCCATCCGGCAAACGGCTGGTAATAGTTCGCTGACAGGCGCAGATTCTCCCCCCACACCTCGGCGCCCAGTCCGGCACGCTGCAGGTTTTCGTCCAGCAGATTATCGTAGAAGGTGTTATAGCCCAGCAGCCATTTTCCGGCGACCCAGCGCTGGCCGATTCCGGCGTTACTGACCAGGCCATCCGTCTGCTGCGTCAGGCCAAGCTGGCTCCAGCTCAGGTAACGGTTGTTATCGTTCCAGGGGATAAACCAGCTCCCGCTGCTGCCGTTAAATTTGCCCTCGTTATCCACCAGTAAATTGACGCTGGCGTTCCCCCAGGGCGACAGCCAGGACTCAATCTGCTGGTTCACTTCGCCGCTCACCGCGTCGCGCACCTGACCAAAGGCAAACTGACGCGCCTGCTCGCCCGTTGTCAGGCCGTTGTCGGTCATACTGGCTTCACCAAAGGCTTTCGCCATTTCGGCCAGGTGCTTTTCCCCTTCCCCTGAGGGAGCAGCCATACCCAGGTCGGGCAGATTATCCCCGTTATTATCGAAAGGATTTTGTGCCTGCTGGATAAAGGAACGCGGCGCACCGTGAACGGCTCCGGCCGTAAGAAGGGGGAGTAAGAGCAGAAAACGAATGCGGGACGATACAACCATCAACGTCGTAAAAAAGAACCTGTGTTTATGGATAAACTCTTATTATGTTAACGCGATAAGCCTGGAAATGCAGTTCTGGCGGAAATTTCAGGATTATCCTGAAACTGATTGTCGGGTGGCGGCTACGCCACCCGACGCCCTTACACCATCATCCAAACAGTCCTTTCAACTCCGAAACGCAGGAGCCACAGTTCGTGCCGCACCGTAACGTTGCCCCCAGCGCGGCGACGCTTTCGCACCCTCCGGCTATCGCCTCCCGAATCGCATTTTCTCCGACGCTGAAGCAGCTACAGATAATGCGTCCCTGATCCACCATCTCCTCCACACCCTGCCCGTTCAGAAGCGCATGACGCTCTGCAGGCGTCGTGGGGGGCGAGCGAAAAGCAGCGTCAATGATCGGGTGTACCAGCTCCGGTAACGTGGTGCCTTCCCAGAAGCCGAGCATCAGCTGACCTTCATGCCAGGCCAGCACGCTACTGCGTTCGCCGGTTTGAGCAACCTGTAACTGCCAGCCCCGGCTGCTGGCGTAGTTCATGAGCCACGACAGCAACGGTTTATCTCCTGATACCGTCAGATGCGAGGCTTTACGCCACCAGTGAACCCAGGATGGTAACGCCGGCTGTTCGTGGGTATAGAGCACCCCTTGCCAGACGGGCAGCCAGGGCATGATCCGAACGGCGGTTTGTTTGCTCTCCGGCTGGCCAGACGCCGGATCGCAGCGCCCTTCCACCAGCGCATTCACCTTTCCCTGACGGGCAAACACGGCGTTCCAGTGCATCGGGGCAAACGCCTCGCCTTGCCGGATGCCGCGGTTGACTCGCACTCTGGCGACCATCACGCCGCGCGGCGAACTGATCCGCGCCAGCTGGCCATCACACAACGAGAACCGCACGGCATCGCTGGCGCAGACCTCAACAAACGGCTCCGCGATATGCTGCATCAGCCGGGACACATACCCCGTCCGGGTCATGGTGTGCCATTGATCGCGGATGCGTCCGGTATTGAGGATCACCGGGTACAGCGTGCTGACCGCCGCACCGTGCTGGACCGGATCGACCGGCACCAGGTTTCGGCGCGGAAAATCCCCCGTTGACCACTGATACGGCTCCAGCCGCTCCCACGCTTCCCGGGTAAGTTCAGCCAGGTCATGCAGGTTCAATGCCCGCGTGCCGTCATTTTCAAAGGCCGTCAGCGCCGCGTGCTCGCAAAAAATCTCGTGCGGATGTTGCCAGGCAAAGGCGTCGCCGTGCCCCAGCCGTTTTGCAATCTGCGCGACGATCCACCAGTCCGGTTTTGCCTCTCCCGGAGCAGGCAGAAAGGCGCGCTGGCGCGAAATACGCCGCTCGGAATTGGTCACAGTGCCGTCCTTCTCCCCCCAGGCCAGCGCCGGAAAACGGATATGGGCGAACCGGCTGGTATCGGTATCGTTCATGACCTCAGAAACAATCACCAGCGGGCAGCCTGCCAGCGCCTGACATACGGCGTGACTGTCCGGCAGCGAGACCGCTGGGTTGGTGCCCATGATCCACACCGCCTTCACTTCGCCACGGGCAATGGCATCAAACAGTTCAACCGCCATCAGGCCTGGCGTCTGCGCCAGCCTTTCCGTTCCCCAGAAACGCGCCACCCGCGAAAGGTCGTCCGGCTCAAAGCTCATGTGCGCCGCCAGCTGATTTGCCAGCCCGCCCACTTCTCGTCCGCCCATGGCGTTTGGCTGTCCGGTCAGCGAAAACGGACCGCAGCCCGGGCGGTTGAATTTTCCGCTGGCAAGATGGACGTTGATGATGGCATTACACTTGTCGCTACCGCTCGATGACTGGTTGATCCCCATGGTGTAGAGCGTGATCGCGCGTGGCGCGGTGACAAACCAGTCATAAAACACACCAATATCCTGCACAGGAAGATCGCAAAACGCCGCCACGCGGGCCATCGGCCACGCGTCGGTTCCCTGGATCACATTGAGCAACCCCACAAACAGCCCCGCATCGCTGCCGGGTTTTAGCGCCAGATGCAGGTCAGCGATATCACAGGTAGCCGTTTCACGCGGGTCAATCACCACCACCTTCATCTGCGGATTGGTTTGCTTTGCCTGCACCAGCCGCTGGTACAGAACAGGGTGCGTCCAGGCGGCATTCGAGCCCACCAGTACCACCAGATCGCTGTTCTCCACGTCCTTGTAACTGCACGGCACCACGTCCTCACCGAAGGCACGTTTATAACCCACCACCGCTGACGACATGCAGAGCCGGGAGTTGGTATCAATGTTCGCCGCCCCGATAAACCCCTTCATCAGCTTGTTAGCGGCGTAGTAATCCTCGGTTAACAGCTGGCCGGATGCGTAGAACGCCACCGCCTGCGGCCCCCATGTGTCGATAATGAGCTGGAGCCGTTCACCTGCCGTCTCCAGTGCCTGCGTCCAGTCCACCTCATGACCGTCGAGGACCGGGCGCAAAAGCCGCCCCTGTAAATCGGTTGTCTCCCCCAAGGCGGACCCTTTCACGCACAGGCGACCAAAATTCGCCGGATGGGTTTCATCCCCCCGAACGCTGACCACGCCGCCTTCCACGCGGGCGACCACGCCGCAGCCCACCCCGCAGTAGGGGCATGTTGTCCGGGTTTCTGTCATGAAGCCTCCGCACGCATGACCAGGGCATCGTTACCGACCCACACTTTGCCGTTTTCGATTTTCACCGGCCAGGCGCGTACCGCAGGCTCACCATTTTCAACCTGACAGCCATCGCGCAGACGAATGCGCTGTTTATAAAGCGGAGAGATCACCACCGGCTCCCCCGCCGCATCGCCAAGAATGCCGCGAGAAAGCACGTTCGCACGGCTTCCTGGCTCCAGGTCATCGAGGGCATAAACGGTTTTGCCAAAGCGGAACAGCGCAATCGCGTTGTGACCGAGACGCGCGCCAATGCCCGCCTGTTCGGGGATATCCTCGATACCGCAGATTTCCTGCCAGCGTTTGCCTTGCTCTGCGGCAGTGTCGTTCACAGCGGTGCGGAACAGCGCCAGACGGTTGGGATCGTTGAGCGTGGTCTGCCATTCGCACTGGTAGGTTTCCACCACCCGGGCCATCTCCTGCTCCAGTTCGTGGGCAATACCCAGACTGTCCTCGAGGATCACCTCGCGCAGATAGTCGAGGCCGCCTTCCAGGTTGTCCATCCAGGTGCTGGTGCGCTGCAGGCGATCCGCCGTGCGGATGTAGAACATCAGGAACCGGTCAACGGTACGGATCAGCGTTTCATCGTCCAGATCGCTGGCGAAGAGATCCGCATGGCGCGGCTTCATGCCGCCGTTGCCGCACAGGTAGAGGTTCCAGCCTTTATCGGTGGCAATGACGCCCACGTCTTTGCTCTGCGCCTCGGCACACTCGCGGGTACAGCCGGAAACCGCCATTTTGATTTTGTGCGGCGCGCGCAGGCCTTTGTAACGGTGCTCCAGTTTGACCGCGAGGCCGGTGGAGTCCTGCACGCCATAGCGGCACCAGGTCGACCCAACGCAGGATTTCACCGTGCGCAGAGATTTCCCGTAAGCGTGGCCGGTCTCAAATCCGGCTTCCACCAGCGCCTGCCAGATCTCCGGTAGCTGTTCCAGAGTGGCGCCAAAGAGGTCAATACGCTGCCCGCCAGTGATTTTGCTGTAAAGGCTATAGCGCTTTGCAATCTGGCCGATGGCGATCAGCCCGTCGGCGGTCACTTCCCCGGCGGGCATACGCGGCACGATTGAATAGGTTCCGTCCTTCTGAATATTGGCAAAGTAACGGTCGTTGGTGTCCTGCAGCGGCAGATGCGCCGGTTTAAGCAGATACTCGTTCCAGCAGGAAGCCAGCACGGACCCGACCAGCGGCTTACAGATTTCGCACCCGTGTCCCTGACCGTAGCGGCTGATGAGCTGGTCAAAGGTGCGGATATGGTTGACGCGCACCAGGTGGTAAATTTCCTGGCGTGACCAGGGGAAGTGTTCACAGATATCCTTTTTCACCTCCACGCCCTGTTCAGCAAGCTGAAACTCCATCACCTGCTTCACCAGCGCACTACAGCCCCCGCAACCGGTCGCCGCTTTAGTGCACTGTTTGATGGCACCGATATCCGTTGCGCCCGCGCTCACGGCCTGGCAAATATCGCCCTTGCTGACGTTATAACACGAACAGATCTGCGCACTTTCCGGCAGCGCCGCCACGCCCAGCGCTTTTGGCGCGCTGCCTGAGGATGCGGGTAATATCAGGGTTTCCGGCGCTTTCGGCAGGCTGATTCCATTGAGCATCATCTGCACCAGCGTGGCGTATTCGCTGGCATCACCCACCAGCACGCCGCCGAGCAGCGTTTTGCTGTCGTGGCTGACCACGATTTTCTTGTAGATTTGCTGCGGGCCGTGCGTCCACTGGTAGCTCAGCGCCCCCGGCGTGCGCCCGTGAGCGTCGCCAAACGACGCCACATCCACGCCCAGCAGCTTGAGTTTGGTGCTCATATCCGCGCCGGTGAAGGTTTTATCCTCCCCTGCAAGCGCGGCGGCGGCCACGCGTGCCATCTGGTAGCCCGGGGCAACCAGTCCAAAGATTTTCCCTTCCCACAACGCGCATTCGCCAATGGCAAACACGTCACGGTCGGAAGTCTGGCAGCCATCGTCAATGCAGATCCCGCCGCGCTCGCCGATAGCCAGCCCGCTGCTGCGCGCCAGCGCGTCCTGCGGACGGATACCGGCAGAAAAGACCACCAGGTCCGTTTCCAGCGCTTCGCCATCGGCAAAGCGCAGCACCAGCCCGTCATCCGTCGACGCAATTTCCGTGGTGGCTTTAGCGGTGTGAACGCCCACGCCCAGCGCCTCGATTTTCTTGCGCAGCATCGACGCGCCGTCGTTATCGAGCTGAACCGCCATCAGATTGGGCGCAAACTCCACCACGTGAGTGTCGAGCCCGAGTTGTTTCAGGGCGTTTGCTGCCTCCAGCCCCAGCAGCCCGCCGCCGATGACGACCCCGCGACGCGCACCCGCCGCATGGGCCGCAATGTTGTCGAGATCGTCGAGCGTGCGGTAGACAAAACAGCCCGGCAGATCGTTACCCGGTACCAGCGGGACAAACGGGTATGAGCCGGTCGCCAGCACCAGTTTATCCCAGTGTGTTTCATGCCCACTGGCGGTACGCACCACGCGCGCGTCGCGGTCAATGGCGACAATCTGCTGCGACAGGCGCAGCTCAATGCCGTTATCAGCAAAAAAATCCCCTGCCACCAGCGAGAGCGAATCCGCACTGCGGCCGCCAAAATACTCGGACAGATGCACGCGGTCATAGGCGGCATAGCGCTCTTCACCAAAGACCACGATCTGATACTGCTGATGTAAGTTGCGGTTAACGCAATCTTCGAGAAAATGATGGCCGACCATACCGTGCCCAACCACCACCAGAGTAGGTTTTGTCATAGCGTTCTGTCCTGCAACCTGTGGTTGCGTAGTGAATCGATCGAACAGCCAGTCCGCGTGTGCGGGCGCAGCCGTTGCCCGTAAATCGGTAAATGTCGCCGCGTGGCGGCAATCTCCCATCAGCAGCACGCCAGCCAGCGTCCCCTGATGGATCAGTAAGCGACGATAGTGACGCGTCAGCGGATCCCATGAACGCCAGACCACGTCGCCCTCCTGCTCCGCCGCGCGACCCAGGCTGAACAGCTCCACGCCGGTCACCTTGAGGCGCACACCGTTGTCGGTGAGGGTAAACGGCGCAGTGGTGTCGCCCGCCAGCCGTGCGGCGAGGATATCGGCCTGCGCCAGACAGGGGGCGACCAGGCCAAACGTCTGGCCATCAATTTCGCAGCACTCGCCAATGGCATAGATGTCCGGCGCGGAGGTCTGCATCTGGTGATTCACCACAATCCCGCGCGCGCAATGAAGGCCGCTGGCCTTTGCCAGGTCAATGTTGGGCTGCACGCCGGTCGCCAGCACCACGCGCGCCGCAGCAATACTGCGTCCATTGAGCAACGTCACGGTGTTGTCGTTAATCGCCGAGATGCCGGAGGCAAGCTCACAGCGCACGCCCCGTTCCGCCAGCGCCTCCTCCAGCAGCGCGCCAGCCTGTTGATCCAGCTGTTGTTCCATCAGCCACGGACCGCGATGAACGAGCGTGACGTTGTCACCTGAGCGTGCCAGTGCTGCCGCAGTCTCAACCCCAAGCACGCCGCCCCCCAGCACCACCGCCGGACCGGAAATTGCCTGAATGGCGCAGGTATCCTCCAGGGTGCGGAACGTGAACACCTGCGGCGCATCACCGCCGGGGATCGGCGGAACAAAAGGCGTTGAACCGGTGGCAAATACCAGGGCATCCCAGCCCAGCGTGCGGGTGGCGGTTCGCACTTCCCGTGAGACCACGTCCACGGCAAGCGCCCTTTCGCCCCGCAGCACCGTAACGCCACGTACCCGGTACCAGTCCTCATCCTGAAGACAGATATCCGCTGCCGCTTTCTCGCCCCCCAGCACCGGCGAAAGCTGAATGCGGTTATAGGCATGCTCAGGCTCATCACCGACGACGGTGATAGCAAAACGACCCGAGGCCCGCCCGGTTAGCCCGTCAATCAGCCGGGTGGCCGCCATTCCATTCCCGATAATGACCAGTCGCATCAAAGCCCCCTCGTTACGCCGCTTTCGGCTGTTTTTCGTAGAGGAAATGGAGGATCTGCTGACGCATGTGGTGGTAGCGGCTGTCGTCCGCCAGCTGAACCCGGTTGCGCGGACGCGGCAGATCAACGCGCAGGATCTCTCCGACGGTCGCCGCCGGGCCGTTGGTCATCATCAGCACGCGATCGGAAAGCAGCACTGCCTCATCCACGTCGTGGGTAATCAGCACGATAGTGGTGTTCAATGCCTGCTGGATCTGCATCACCGAGTCCTGCAGATGGGCTCGCGTCAGCGCATCCAGCGCGCCGAACGGTTCATCCATCAGCAGCACTTTTGGCTTCATCGCCAGCGCGCGGGCGATGCCCACGCGCTGCTTCATGCCGCCGGAGATCTCCCCCGGGCGCTTATGCAAGGCATGCCCCATCTGCACGCGGTCGAGGTTGTGCTCGATCCACGCTTTACGCTCAGACTTGCTCATGGTGTGACGGAACACCTGATCCACCGCCAGGGCGACGTTGTCAAAGCAGGTGAGCCATGGCAGCAGGGAATGGTTCTGAAACACCACCGCGCGCTCGGGGCCCGGCCCGGCAATTTCGCGGTTGTCGCAGATAAGCCCACCTTCCGTCGGCAGCGTAATGCCGGCAATAAGGTTCAGCAGCGTCGATTTGCCGCAGCCGGAGTGGCCGATCAAACTGACGGTTTCGCCCTCGTGAATATCAAACGAAACGTTTTGCAGCGCCAGAAACTCGCCGCTGGCAGTAGAAAAGCGCTGGCTCACGCCCTGGACCTGAATTAATGGTTTCATCTTCGCTCCTTATTTTTCCTGCCAGCTAAAGCGACGGGCAATCAGCATCAGCCCCTGCTCCAGCAGCAACCCGACCACGCCAATAATGACGATGGCGATGAGAATGTTTTCGACGTTGAGGTTGTTCCACTCGTTCCAGATCCAGAAGCCGATGCCTAAGCCTCCGGTGAGCATCTCGGCGGCGACAATCACCAGCCAGGCAATACCGATGGAGAGGCGTACCCCGGTCAGCACCGCAGGCAGCACGGCAGGAAAGAGAATGCGGCGCATGATGGTCCACTCAGAGAGTTGCAGTACCCGGGCGACGTTGAGGTAGTCCTGTGGAATACGGCGCACCCCTTCCGCGGTGTTGATGACCATCGGCCAGATGGAGCAGATAAAGATGGTCCAGCTTGATGCTGGCTCCGCTTTCTGGAACAGCAGCAGGCCGATGGGCAGCCAGGCCAGCGGGCTAACCGGCCGCAGGAGGGCAATTAGCGGGTTGAACATGCGCGAGAAAAAGGTGAAGCGGCCAATCAGAAAGCCCAGCGGAATCCCCGCCAGCGCTGCCAGACCAAAGCCGATGGCGACGCGCTGCAGTGACGCAAGCACGTTCCAGCCTATGCCCATATCGTTTGGCCCGTCGCGATAAAACGGATCGGCGAACAGGGTTATGGCCGAGTCGAGCGTGCTGAGCGGCGTCGGGAAGCCTTTGCTGTTTATCGCTGCCAGTTGCCAGAGCACCACCAGCAGCCCCAGCCCCAGAAACGCCGGAATGACGCGCTGTAAAACATCATTCATTCGACGCGCCAACGCAGGCGTACGACGACGAACCTGTAACGGTGGCAGGACAATCACCTCCCCGCTCTCAGGCTTCTCTTGTGGTTTTGTGTTTTGCAGATGCGGCATAATCAGGCCCCTTTACGGTGAATGGCAAAACGGTTGGCGTACCCTTCCGGATCGGTTCCGTTCCAGACGGTACCGTCCATCAGCGTGCTGCTGCGATACGGTGATGAGGGTGTGGAGAGTCCGCCGACGGCGGTGGCAGCATCCTGCCAGACCGCGGTCTGGTTAATGCGCTGCGCAATACCCACGTAATCCGGCGCGGCTTTAAGCAAGCCCCAGCGGCGGAACTGGGTTAAGAACCACATGCCGTCGGAGAGGTACGGATAACTGACGGCACCCTCGTTGAAGAAACGGATCGGGTGCGCGTCCTGCCAGCGCTGCCCCAGGCCGTTGTCGTATTCCCCGAGCATTCGCCCGGTGAGATACTGTTCTTTGCAGTTGAGCCACGCCCGGCGCGAGAGGATCTGCGCGGTTTCACGTTTGTTTTCCGGGGACGCCTCAATCCAGCGCGCGGCTTCCATCACGGCGCTCACCAGCGCCCGGGCGGTGTGCGGATTTTTCTCCACCCAGTCGCGACGCGTACCGAGAATTTTTTCAGGATGATCTGCCCAGATGGACTGCGACGTGGCAGCGGTGAAGCCAATGCGGTCGTTAATCGCCCTCGCGTTCCACGGCTCACCGACGCAAAAGCCCACCATGTTGCCAATGCGCATGTTCATCACCATCTGCGGCGGCGGCACCACCACCGTGCGCACGTCATCGAAGGGGTTAATGCCTGCGCTCGCCAGCCAGTAGTAAAGCCACATGGCGTGCGTTCCGGTCGGGAAGGTGTGCGCGAAAGTGTAAGTGCCAGGCGCCTGCTGCCCGACCAGCGTTTTCAGCCCGTCAAGATCGCGAACCCCCTTCTCCGCCAGATCGCTGGAGAGCGTAATGGCCTGACCGTTCTGGTTAAGCGTCATCAGGTTTGCCATTTGCTGCGGCTTGCCTGCAATACCCAGTTCAAGCCCGTACAGCAGACCGTAAAGAATGTGCGCGGCGTCCAGCTCCCCCGCCACCAGCTTGTCGCGTACCGCTGCCCAGCTCGCCTCTTTGGTGGGGACGATGGTGATACCGTATTTTTTATCAAAGCCTTTCAGGGCTGCGATAACCACCGGCGCACAGTCGGTCAGCGGGATAAACCCGATACGTACCGTCTCCTGCTCCGGTTTATCCGAGCCTGCCGCCCAGGCAGCCTGCATGACACCCGGTAATAACACTGCGCCACTCGCCAGCATGCTGGCCTGCAAAAACCGCCGTCTCGACAAATCCGCCATGACCACTCCTGAAAAAAAGCCAAAAAAAAGCGCCCACAGTGCCGAAGCACCGCTGGACGCCTTTATCCCGAAGACTGATGCACCGCCGTTGGCGCACCGTCAAAAATGGTTAATTCAATAATGCAAAGTCAATGCCAGGTTTGAACACCCTGTTTCAGGGCCGAAAGCCGGGTTTTGCTCGCCATTACGCACCCCAATCAGGCACAACATGCCCACTGATTGTGCAGCTACTCCTTTGGGGTTATCTGCCACACGCTTTTCACCGTAAGCAGCGCCCGGGCGATATCCACCATGCGCTGATTCTTGTCCATCGCCATTTTGCGCAGCGTTGTCCAGGCCTGCTCCTCACTCATATTCTGGTGGGTCATCAGCACGCTTTTTGCTTTATCAATGGTTTTTCGCTCCTCAAGCGTATCGCGCAGCGACGCAAGCTGACGGGAGAGCTGCTCAATCTCGCGCGCCTGCTGGCGAACCAGAGGCAGCAGGGGTTTATCCGGGTAATGCGCCAGCGGGTCCTCCAGTTCATCTGCAGGATGCAGATAGACCTCGTCACGCTGAATCCGCTCATCCACCGCGACCATCAGATCGGCGATGATTGTCTCCTCCAGCGCGCGCAGATGCTCCAGCCGCGCCGTCTGCAGCGCAAACCACGCCAGCGCGGTATGGCCATTATCCGCGGCAGGCTGGCGGGTACAGGCCACGCGCCGGAGTTGCTCCGTCTCACGGTCGGGCTGGCAGTTGAGGGAGAAAGTGGCCTGAACGTCAGCCTGACTGTGGGAGAGGAAGATCTCAAAGCAGGCTTGCTGCCCGTCAATGCGATCTACCAGTCTCTGGCGGGTAACGTCATCAAAAAAACCCTGCGTGAAGCCTATCGCCCCCAGGGCCCGCTCTTGTCCCGCCAGCTCTTTCCCCTGCATCAGGCTGTAAAGGGCGACAAACCGGCCCGCGATTTGCGGATCGTCAATGCTGTCATTGAGTTGCGGCACGATACTGAGCAGATGGCGAAGCATGCGGGAGTAATGTTCCATGGCCTGCGGGGCCGTCAGGGTTTGTTGACTCACCCCGTCACGCAGCGCGGGAAGTGTGTCCAGCGTATGCAGTGCATTACCGATACGTTCGCAGACGGCGCTCCCCGGGAGGAGGGACTGCTTGCCAAGTATCGTATTCAGCGCAGCAAGATTTTCGTCTACCAGTGCCCGGCTGGCTTTGCATTCAGGCGCGTAGAGCTTACCCTGTGAACAGAGCCAGACGTTGGATGCCCCGCGCTCGCACTGTAGCATATGGACCAGTTGGCTAATGCCGTGCACCAGCACGTTCAGCTCTGCCAGCTTGCTGAGCTGCTCCCGGCGCATCAGCCTCGCGCGCTGAAGCCATTCGGTTGCACCTGGCGAAATGCCAGCCATTAATGTCATGCTTACTCTCCCGGACAGCGAAACTCCGGAGAACTAAGCAATATTCGTGCCTTTATAAGAACAGGAGTCAACATGCAGAAGATTGTGATCGTCGCCAACGGGGCGGCCTACGGCAGCGAATCTCTTTTTAACAGCCTGCGTCTGGCCATTGCGCTACGTGAAAAAGAGAGCGACCTGGCATTACAGATTTTTTTAATGTCGGATGCCGTCACCGCCGGGCTGAAGGGCCAAAAGCCGGCAGAAGGCTATAACATTCAGCAGATGCTGGAGATCCTGACCGCGCAAAATGTGCCGGTGAAACTGTGCAAGACCTGTACCGACGGACGCGGGATTACCACTCTGCCGCTGATAGAGGGCGTAGAAATCGGGACGCTGGTTGAGCTGGCCGAATGGACGCTGACCGCAGATAAAGTATTAACTTTTTAATAATAATCCCTTAAAAATATTATTTTCTTATGGACGCGGTTTCAGCATCAAGTTTACCTGCGGGGTTGCCGATAGGCATGGAAACAACACAGCAGGTATTTCACTTATGTTCAGATCGATTCGCGCACGTATTATCGCCACGACGACAGGTTGCCTTGTCGTCGCCCTTCTTCTCAATACCGTTATTAACTTCCAGGTCACGCGCCAGGATAACCAGCAGTCACAGCGCGATATATTGACCAGTACCAGCGCCAGCCACAACATGGCGATTGCCGACTGGGCCAAAAGCAAAATGACGGTGATTACCTCCGCACAAAGCGTCGCGCTGGCTGACGACCCGGTTCCGGTGTTTAAACAACTGGCGCAGGCGGGGGGATTCACTAACGTCTATGTGGGTTATGCGAGCAAGACGGCGAAGTTTTCTGAACCTGCGGGTGTCCCGGCGGATTATGATCCGACCATTCGTCCCTGGTATCAGCAGGTGGTGAGCACGGACGGCCCGGTAGTGACCGCACCCTATGTTGATGCCGGTACCGGAAAGCTGGTGGTGACGTTTGCTGTACCGGTGAAAGAAAATGGCGTCCTGAAAGCGGTGGTGGCGGGCGATGTCGCCATGGATAGCGTCGTGGCAAACGTGCGCGGCATCCACCCAACACCCGCCAGCAGCGGGCTGCTCCTGAACAGTGACGGTACCGTGATTGCCGCCAACGATCCGGCTTTGACCCTGAAGCCGTTTGCCGAGACGATCAAAGGGATCGACTTTGCGGCGCTGAAGCGCGGTAATCCGGTCGACGGAACCCTGAATGATGTAGACAAAACCTTCATTGCCTCAGCCGTGCCGGGCACAAACTGGCTGCTGGTCGTCGCGCTCGACAACAGCGATGCCACCTCCGGCATGCGTTCCCTGCTGAAAGCGTCGGCGATTTCGCTGGTGATCCTGGCACTCCTGAGCGGCGCCATTGTTCACGTCCTGATTGCCCGTCTGCTGAAGCGCCTGTCTGACATTCGTGATGCGATGCATAACATTGCCAACGGGACCAACGATCTGTCCCAGCGTTTGCCGGACAGCGGCAATGATGAAGTGGCGCAAATTGCGCAGGCCTTTAATGCCTTCAGCGATAAGCTTTCCGTCGTGATGGTACAACTCCGTGACGCCAGCGCGTCGGTGAAAAATGCCGCGCAGGAAATTGCGGCTGGCAACCAGGATCTTTCCGGGCGTACCGAGCAGGCGGCGTCCAGCCTTCGCGAGACCGCCAGCGCGGTGGAGCAGATCACCGCCTCCGTCACGCAATCGAATGAATCGGCAGCGGAAGCGAACGATCAGGCAAGCAAAGCGTCTGCGGCTGCCGCGCGCGGTGGTGAAGTGGTTTCTCAGGCCATCAGCACGATGCAGTCCATCGAAGTGGCGTCCGCAAAAATTGGTGATATCACCAGCGTCATCGACGGTATCGCCTTCCAGACCAACATTCTGGCGCTGAACGCCTCCGTCGAGGCGGCGCGTGCCGGTGAGCAGGGCCGCGGATTTGCCGTGGTGGCAGGGGAAGTGCGTAACCTCGCCAGTCGTAGCGCCCAGGCGGCGAAAGAGATCAAATCCCTGATTGATTCCACCACCGATAGCGTGGCGACTGGTTCGCGCTATGTGCATCTGGCCGGTGAAAGCATGGATGAGATCCGCTCCAGCATCGGCAGCGTCTCCGGCATCATGCGCGAAATCTCCATCGCCACCAGCGAACAGATGAAAGGCATCCATGAGATAAATCACGCTGTGACGCATCTCGACAGAATGGTGCAGCAGAACGCGGAGCTGGTGGTGCAGTCCGCCGCCGCCGCGGGAGCCCTGCAGAGCCAGGCGGGCGACCTTGCTGAAACGGCCGGCCATTTCCGCATTTAATGTTCCCCCGGCGCGCGTTTCGCGGGTAAAACGCGCGCCAGCCTCACTTTTGAGGGATTTTGTCATTTTTGTTTAATCGTTATGCCATTTTTTGATCAAAATCAGCATCCCGACTCTCCCCCTTTGGTGTTATGCAACGAGTGAATTGTGAACAACATCACGCTCGGATATGGCTGCAGGGAGAGCGTTGTTTAAGACTACGGGGTAAAAAATGGCACTGGTAAAAACAAGTTTGAAACTGTTCGGCGGGGATACGGTAGTGGTGCGTTGCTCAGAACGCTGCCGCATACATCTCATGAGTTCAAAAGCGCAAAAGCAATCCCAGACGGATATTCTGACCGTGCAGGATGATAAAGCGTGGCTTACCGTGCCGTATACCGGCACATGGGATGTGCTGATCGACAGCCACAGTCAGTCGCTGGAGCATTCCGTCAGCTACGTGGCAGCATAAGAGTAAACGCCCGTCCAGCCGGGCGTATTATCAGGCAAAACCCGGTCGCAGCGAGCTGTTGACAGGGTTCCCTTCCAGCAGCGCCCTCACCTTTACCACCAGCTCATTCAGACAATCGTCCTTCATGCCGAGGCGGGTCAGCTCCTGATCGAGGGAGAAGAGATACTGCGCGTTGGTGCCCAGCGGCCCGCTGGCGGCGGCAATCAACGGGGCGATGACCTGCGTGCGGGTATCCGCTTCATACAGCGGATGGCGTGGATCCATAATAAACACCAGCGCATTGACGGTACGTCCATCGTCAAGCTCCAGCTTGCACCAGCTCGGCATATAGCAGCCGGTGATCATCTCGCGCTTCCAGAGCAGCGTCAGCTCCTCTTCGAGCGTGGCATCCGGGAGGCGATACGCCACGCCCGTGGTGCGTCCGCCCTCTTTCAGTGCAAGCATGCGACCAGGCTGACACGCACTGCCGCGTCCGGCCGTCAGGCGCAGACAAAATGCGCGGTGCCAGCCAGGCAGCGTTCCCGTTGCCGATTCGACAAATTCCAGAGCCGGGTTCCACATCAGCGAACCGTAGCCAAAAATCCATACCGGGCCATCATCCGGGCGGCAGGCAAGCGTGGCAGCAAGCGACGCCGCACGTTGTTCAGCTGACCAGAGAAGCGATTCCTCAATAGCACCAAATGCCGTCTTACAATCTGCCTTCATTAAGAAATCACGCGTTAACACTTTACACCTCCGCCACTGCATGCTTCCTTGCGACATCTGTAATGCGCCTTCCCAGCATTTTTTCTCTGGTCATTTTGCCAGCAGTGAAATAACGATAAGCAATTAGCGGACCAGTTGCAATACAACGGAAGTTCAACCGCCTGAAAAGTCAAAATGAAGGCAGCGAATTATTTCACGGCTATTTCTTTTTATGCCATTTATCATCGTCTCCTTTCTCGTAGTCATGTTTAACTGCGGCCCAGGCGACCTTATGCGCCGTCTCTTCCCGGCTGGCATCATCCCGGCGATCGTCTTTATCTTTGTACTGATCCCAGGCGCTGTTAAACGCTTCCTTGTAGATATCCTGCGCGTGTTCAGGCAGGACATTTTTCACGTTATCAGGTAATTCGCGTTTCGTTTTGTAGGGCATCACTAACCTCTCTTTTCGGTAAAGAGATAAGTGTGGACGACGATATGCCATGGTGCCACCCAACAATAATTAATGAGTAAATTAAAATTATAATTCATTGTTATTTAATATTTATTTATGAGAGATATGGCATTATAGACTTCAAAGAAGAAAAACATCACAAAGGGTAAAATTAAGTAAAAATTAGAAGGTATTTAACAGATTTCTGTTAATTTAATCTCCTTAAAATCTATCTATAATTACAAGCACCTGCATTGATGGAGAAGCACATGACAGCAACACACGAGGCGGTAAAGACCCGCCACAAGGAGACGTCACTCATTTTCCCGGTTCTGGCACTGGCTGTGCTGCTCTTCTGGGGAAGCAGTCAGTCACTGCCAGTGGTGGTTGGTATCAATATTCTTGCCCTGGTCGGTATTTTAACCAGCGCATTTAGCGTCGTTCGCCATGCGGACGTATTAGCCCACCGTCTGGGCGAGCCGTACGGTTCGTTAATTCTGAGTCTTTCCGTTGTTATTCTCGAAGTCAGCCTGATTTCCGCGCTTATGGCGACCGGCGATGCTGCCCCGACGCTGATGCGCGATACCCTCTACTCCATCATTATGATTGTGACAGGCGGCCTGGTGGGCTTCTCGCTGTTACTGGGCGGACGTAAATTTGCGACCCAGTACATGAACCTGTTTGGCATTAAACAGTACCTGATTGCCCTCTTCCCGCTGGCAATTATCGTGCTGGTCTTCCCGATGGCGCTGCCAGGTGCAAACTTTTCCACCGGTCAGGCGCTGCTGGTCGCGCTGATTTCCGCAGCTATGTACGGCGTGTTCCTGCTGATTCAGACCAAAACGCACCAGAGCCTGTTTGTATACGAACATGAAGATGACGGCGACGACGATGACCCGCACCACGGTAAGCCGTCAGCACACAGCAGTGTGTGGCACACGGTTTGGCTGATCGTGCATCTGATTGCGGTCATTGCGGTCACCAAAATGAATGCCAACCCGCTGGAGACGCTGTTGACCGAGCTGAACGCCCCGGTGGCCTTTACCGGTTTCCTGGTGGCGCTGCTGATCCTGTCCCCTGAAGGACTGGGGGCGCTGAAAGCGGTGTTGAACAATCAGGTGCAGCGAGCAATGAACCTGTTCTTCGGCTCCGTGCTGGCGACCATATCACTCACCGTACCGGTGGTGACGCTGATTGCCTTTATGACGGGGAACGAACTGCAGTTTGCGCTGGGCGCGCCGGAGATGATTGTGATGGTGGCCTCGCTGCTGCTGTGCCAGATCTCCTTCTCCACCGGACGCACCAACGTGCTGAACGGCGCGGCACATATGGCGCTGTTTGTGGCGTACCTGATGACGATATTTGCCTAGCCTCTTTGTCCAGCGGCGCTTCGCTTGCAGTGCCTACAGGTTTTGTAGGCCGGGTGAGCGCAGCGCCACCCGGCAATATGTCCTATAAAAAAACCCGCCGAAGCGGGTTTTTTTATTAGTTGCTGGTATCCAGCTCGTCGAAGTTCTTCACCAGATCGTCAATCGCTTTGATCTGCTTCAGGAACGGCTCCAGCTTATCCAGCGGCAGTGCGGAAGGACCATCGCATTTCGCGTTAGCCGGATCCGGATGCGCTTCAATGAACAGACCCGCCAGACCCGTTGCCATACCGGCGCGCGCCAGCTCGGTTACCTGTGCGCGACGACCGCCAGACGCGGCACCAAACGGGTCACGGCACTGCAGGGCGTGAGTCACGTCGAAGATCACCGGAGACTGGTTAGAGACGTTCTTCATCACGCTGAAGCCCAGCATATCCACGACCAGGTTGTCATAACCGAAGTTTGCACCACGGTCGCACAGGATAACCTTGTCATTACCGCCTTCGATAAACTTGTCGACAATGTTCCCCATCTGGCCAGGGCTCACGAACTGTGGTTTTTTCACGTTGATGACCGCGCCGGTTTTCGCCATCGCTTCCACCAGGTCCGTCTGACGGGCCAGGAATGCCGGAAGCTGGATCACGTCTACCACGTCCGCTACAGGCTGTGCCTGCCAGGACTCATGCACGTCGGTGATCACTTTCACGCCAAACGTCTGTTTCAGCTCCTGGAAAATCTTCATGCCCTCTTCCAGGCCCGGGCCACGGTAAGAGTGAATGGAGGAGCGGTTGGCTTTGTCAAAAGAGGCCTTAAACACGTACGGGATGCCCAGCTTCTGGGTCACGGTCACGTAGTGCTCGCAGATACGCATGGCGAGATCGCGGGATTCCAGCACGTTCATACCGCCAAACAGCACGAACGGCAGGTCGTTTGCTACCTTGATATCACCAATGCTAACCACTTTTTGTTTCATAGGATCGCCTTATTCAGGTGTGAATCGGAATTAAGATTAATGCAGTGTAATTTGTTTGTGCGAGATCGCGTTGATCTGCGCGCGAATCATTTCGCTAATCGGATCTTCCGGGCACTGCTCAACGAAATAGCTCAGATCGTTCAGCGCAACGTGTTCGCAGTCGAGCTGGGCATAGATAAGCCCGCGGTCGCGAATTTCGTAGGGATCTTCCGGATTAAACTGCAGCAGCACTTCGCTGGCACGCAAGGCAAGCTCCATCTGACGCTCTTCCATCAGCGCTGATTTCAGCGTATCCAGCAGCTTGCGGATCACTTCGGCGTTATCGGCCTCGTCGAGATCTTCGTTAAAGAGCTCGGCGACCGGGCTGATGTTGCCTTTCAGCCAGACGTCCAGCGTATGCTCATCCAGCGTATCGCCGTTAAACGGATTAATGAGCCACATCTCGCCGTCCAGCCACTCCGCCCGCAGGATCATCTGCGTCGGGAAAATGACCGGCACCAGTGGAATATCCAGACGGTGCGCGACCCACAGCAAAATAGAACCCAGCGCAACGGCGCTGCCCTGACGATTTTTTAAGACCTGGTCCAGCCATAATGCGTCAGACAGGCGATACACGCCACGCGTGTCGCAGAAACCCCATTCGCCGTAGAAAAGCTCAAGCAGCTTCTCTAATTGCCAGTCCTGCGGGCGCGCCTGATTGATCTCTTCACGCGCCAGGCTGACCAGATTCTCCAGTTCATCGTAAACGTACTGCGACGTAAAATCGTCGCGTATCATCTCCGAAATCAGGATCATGCCATCGCAAAGCGGCACTTTATTAAATTCGAAATCGGCTAAGGACTTCATGACTTACCCCAGTAACGCCCGAACGTACAGCTACCCCCGGGCGCGATAAAACTCAAAACAATGTAGATGATAACGCCAAACCGCCTTTCAGTCAGCCTTACGCCTTTATCAGTAAATGGCAGATAGCCTTGCTTCACGCCCACTGGCCTAGCGTCAACCGTTCATTACCGCCGTAGTCGCGGCAGGTTTCCACTGCGGTATAACCCGCTTGCGTAAACAGCGCACGTACGGCTTCCCCCTGCGTCCAGCCATGTTCCACCAGCAGCCAGCCGCCGGGAAGTAAATGTTTCCGTGACGTTGTCACTATGTGATCAAGATCGGCTAACCCTGCGTTAGCCGCAACCAGCGCCGTCAATGGCTCGAAACGAACATCGCCCTGCGCAAGGTGCGGGTCGTGCTCGTCAATATACGGCGGGTTACTGACGATCATCTCGAACGAGCGAGTCTCCAGCGCGCTAAACCAGCTGCTTTGCAGTACGGTCACGTTAGTCAGCCCAAGACGCGCCACGTTACGCTGCGCCAGGGTCACCGCGTCAGGCATCACATCCACTGCCGTCACATCGCAATCCGGACGCTCGCTGGCAAGCGCCAGCGCGATAGCACCCGTTCCTGTTCCGAGATCGAGAATGCGGCTGGCCGCAACCGGCAAACGCGCCAGCGCCTGCTCCACCAGACATTCGGTATCCGGGCGTGGAATCAGCGTTGCCGCTGAGACATAAAGCGGGAGCGACCAGAACTCACGTTCACCGACAAGATGCGCCACCGGCTCACCGTTTTTACGGCGGGCAAGCAGCGTAGCGAGCTGCGCTTGCTGCTCAGCGGTCAATGGCGTCTCACCGAATGCCAGCAGATACGTACGGGCTTTACCCGTTACATGCTCCAGCAAAATTTCGGCGTCGCGTTTTGGGCTTTCGCTTGCGGAAAGCTCGCCGGCGGCCTCACGTAACCAGCGCTGAAAATCCATTATTCCTGCTCGGACAGCGCCGCCAGCTGGTCGGCCTGGTATTCCTGCACGATAGGCTCAATCAGCATATCCAGCTTCCCTTCCATCACCTCGTCCAGACGGTAAAGCGTCAGGTTAATGCGGTGGTCGGTCACGCGGCCCTGCGGAAAGTTGTAGGTACGGTTACGGTCGCTGCGATCGCCGCTGCCGAGCAGGTTACGACGCGTCGATGCTTCCGCCTGCTGGCGTTTCGCCATTTCGGCCGCGTGGATACGCGCACCCAGCACAGACAAGGCTTTGGCTTTGTTTTTATGCTGCGAACGCTCGTCCTGACACTCCACCACAATACCGGTTGGCAGGTGAGTAATACGGATAGCGGAATCGGTGGTGTTAACGTGCTGGCCGCCCGCACCAGAGGAGCGGAAGGTGTCGATGCGTAGGTCCGCCGGGTTGATGTCCGGCAGTTCCGCTTCCGGCAGCTCTGGCATCACCGCCACTGTACAGGCAGAGGTATGAATACGCCCCTGAGATTCCGTAGCAGGCACGCGCTGCACGCGATGACCGCCAGATTCAAACTTCAGACGACCATACACGCCGTCGCCGCTGATCTTGGCGATAACCTCTTTATAGCCACCATGCTCGCCGTCGTTAGCGCTCATGATTTCCACGCGCCAGCGACGCGATTCAGCGTAGCGGCTGTACATGCGGAACAGATCCCCGGCAAACAGCGCCGCTTCATCACCGCCGGTACCGGCGCGGACTTCCACAAACGCGTTACGCTCGTCGTCCGGATCTTTTGGCAGCAGCAGCACCTGAAGCTGTTGCTCCATCTCTTCAGAACGCGCTTTCGCATCCTGTAACTCTTCCTGCGCCATCTCGCGCATTTCAGGATCGTCGAGCATCATCTGCGCGGTTTCGATGTCTTCCTGAACCTGTCGCCAGTCGGTAAAGCATTTAGAAACATCACTTAACTGCGCGTACTCACGCGAGAGTGCGCGAAAACGTTCCTGGTCCGCAATGGTCCCGGCATCCCCGAGCAGCGCCTGGACTTCTTCATGGCGCTCGTGCAGAGCTTCCAGTTTAGCGACGATAGAAGGCTTCATAGGCGTAAGTGCACCTTGTCTTAGAAAATGGGTATAGGGCGCTATTCCAGCCCGAGGCTGTTGCGCAGAATAGTCAGGCGTTCATCATCCCCGTCACGGGCAGCCTGTTGAAGAGATTTGGTTGGTGCATGGATCAGGCGGTTGGTCAGTTTCCACGCCAGATCCTGCATAATGGCCTGTGCGTCGCCGCCCTGTTCAAGGGCCGCTAACGCTTTGGCAGTCAGGTCATCACGCACCTGCTCCGCCTGCCCGCGATACTCGCGGATGGTCTCGCTGACGCTTTGCGCGCGCAGCCAGGCCATAAACTCGCTGGTTTCCTGCTCAACAATGGTTTCCGCCTGTACCGCCGCCGCTTTACGCTGAGCGAGGTTGTGCGAAATGATGCTTTGCAGGTCGTCAACGCTGTAAAGATAGGCGTTCGCCAGTTTACCGACTTCCGGTTCAACATCACGCGGGACGGCGATATCCACCAGCAGCATCGGCTGATTTCGACGCGACTTCAGCGCGCGTTCCACCATCCCTTTACCGATGATTGGCAGCGGGCTGGCGGTAGAACTGATAATAATGTCCGCCTCTTTCAGACGTTCATCGATGTCGCTCAGCGCAACCACTTCTGCGCCCACCTCATCCGCCAGAACCTGCGCACGTTCGCGGGTGCGGTTCGCGATAATCATCTTTTTCACTTTATGCTCGCGCAGATGGCGCGCCACAAGTTCGATGGTTTCGCCCGCGCCCACCAGCATCACGGTGACGGTGGAAAGGGACTCAAAGATTTGACGTGCAAGGGTGCAGGCTGCGAAAGCAACAGAAACCGCACTGGCACCAATGTCGGTTTCGGTTCGCACACGCTTCGCCACGGAGAACGACTTCTGGAACATACGCTCCAGTTCACTGGCCTTCAAATGCCCTTTTTGCGAATCCGCAAAGGCTTTTTTCACCTGACCGAGAATCTGCGGCTCGCCCAGAACCAGTGAATCCAGACCGCTGGCGACGCGCATCAGATGGCTTACCGCATCATTGTCCTGATGCCAGTACAGGCTGTTACGCAGTTCGTCTTCGTTGAGATTGTGGTAGTCACATAACCAGCGGATCAGCGCTTCATGCAGGTTATCCTGCTCTTCCACGCTTAAATACAGCTCGGTACGGTTGCACGTCGAGAGCACCACGCCCCCTTGCACCATGGGTTGGGCAAGCAGGCTGTCCAGCGCCAGGTCAAGCGTATCCGGCGAAAACGTAACGCGTTCTCGCAGCGAAACCGGGGCCGTTTTGTGGTTAATACCGAGTGCTAATAGGGTCATGTTGAGCGGGAGTAGTACCAGCGTTAATAAGGTTAGCAGGACGCATCATACAGGATGCGCGAGATCAATAAAAGAGACCGCCTCCTTTCGGAGTAATAGCTTACGCATTGCTTTGAGATAATTTGAACGTAGACGGTGAGACTGCGGGACGCTAGCATTAACAGTTATAACTGCAACGTATCTCAAGGATTTGTCCTCATTATGACCCGACTGATTCGCCTGCTGCCTCTGGCGGCACTGGTTCTGACCGCATGTACTGTCACCCAACCAAAAGGCCCGGGCAAAAGCCCTGATTCACCGCAGTGGCGTCAGCACCAGCAGGACGTCCGCAATTTGAGCCAGTATCAGACCCGCGGCGCCTTCGCCTATCTCTCTGATGAACAAAAAGTGTATGCGCGTTTCTTCTGGCAGCAAACCGGGCAGGACAACTATCGCCTGCTGCTGCTGAACCCGCTCGGCAGCACCGAACTGGAGCTTATCGCTAAACCGGGCGAAGCGCAGATCACCGACAATAAAGGCCAGCACTACACCGCGACCGATGCCGAAGAGATGATTGGCAAGCTGACCGGGATGCCGATCCCGCTGAACAGCCTGCGCCAGTGGATCCTCGGCCTGCCGGGTGACGCCACCGACTACACCCTGGACGATCAATACCGTCTGAGCCAGGTCAACTACACCCAGAATGGCAAAACCTGGAAAGTGGTATACAACGACTATGACAGCAAGAGTAAACCATCGCTGCCATCGAATATGGAGCTGACACAGGGCAGCCAGCGCATCAAGCTCAAAATGGATAACTGGATCGTTAAATGATGACCCACTGGCCTTCTCCGGCAAAACTGAACCTGTTTTTATATATCACCGGTCAGCGTGCTGACGGCTACCATACCCTGCAAACGCTGTTTCAGTTTATTGACTATGGCGACACGATCGCCATTGAGCCGCGTCAGGACGGGCAGATTTGCCTCCTGACACCGGTCGAAGGCGTGGCGCATGAAGACAACCTGATTGTGCGTGCCGCGCGCCTGCTGATGAAAGCGGCGGCGGAGTCGGGGCGGCTGCCCGCGGGAAGCGGTGCGGACATCAGTATAGAGAAGCGCCTGCCGATGGGCGGCGGTCTGGGCGGCGGCTCATCTAACGCCGCCACGGTGCTGGTTGCCCTGAATCACCTCTGGGGCAGCGGGCTGTCGCAGGACGAACTGGCCGCCCTGGGCTTGACACTGGGCGCGGATGTTCCGGTGTTTGTTCGCGGTCATGCGGCCTTTGCCGAGGGCGTGGGGGAAATCCTCTCCCCGGTCAACCCGCCGGAAAAATGGTATCTGGTTGCTCACCCCGGCGTGAGCATTCCGACCCCGGTCATCTTTAAAGATCCTGACCTGAAAAGAAATACCCCAATTCGGTCAATAGAAACGTTATTAAATTGTGAATTCAGCAACGATTGCGAGGATATCGCAAGAAAACGTTTTCGCGAGGTTGATGCGGTGCTTTCCTGGCTGTTAGAATACGCGCCGTCGCGCCTGACTGGTACAGGGGCCTGTGTCTTTGCTGAATTTGACACCGAATCCGCCGCTCGTCAGGTGCTTGAGCAAGCGCCGGATTGGCTGCATGGTTTTGTAGCGCGTGGGATGAACATCTCCCCCCTACAGCAGGCCATTCTGGCGCAGACTGAGTTTCGGTGACAACGTCACCCTGTTCCAGACGTTGCATCGCGCTCTTTAATACACCGCCTGGATAGCCTTCGCCTGGCCCGCACAGTTTGCGGCGAACGCTATCCACCACTGGACGCATGCCTGAGGTTCTTCTCGTGCCTGATATGAAGCTTTTTGCTGGTAACGCCACCCCGGAACTAGCACAACGTATTGCCAACCGCCTGTACACTTCCCTCGGCGACGCCGCTGTAGGTCGCTTTAGCGACGGCGAAGTCAGCGTACAAATTAACGAAAATGTACGCGGTGGTGATATTTTCATCATCCAGTCCACCTGTGCTCCAACGAATGACAACCTGATGGAACTGGTTGTTATGGTCGACGCGCTGCGTCGCGCTTCCGCAGGCCGTATCACTGCTGTAATCCCTTACTTCGGCTATGCCCGTCAGGACCGTCGCGTCCGTTCCGCGCGTGTGCCAATTACCGCTAAAGTCGTTGCTGATTTCCTCTCCAGCGTCGGCGTTGACCGCGTACTGACCGTTGACCTGCACGCAGAGCAGATCCAGGGCTTCTTCGACGTCCCGGTTGATAACGTATTCGGCAGCCCAATCCTGCTGGAAGACATGCTGCAGCTGAACCTGGACAACCCGATCGTGGTTTCTCCGGACATCGGCGGCGTGGTACGTGCCCGTGCTATCGCTAAGCTGCTGAACGATACCGACATGGCGATCATCGACAAACGTCGTCCACGCGCTAACGTTTCTCAGGTGATGCACATCATCGGTGACGTTGCTGGCCGCGACTGCGTACTGGTTGACGATATGATCGATACCGGTGGCACGCTGTGTAAAGCCGCTGAAGCGCTGAAAGAACGTGGTGCGAAACGCGTATTTGCTTACGCAACTCACCCAATCTTCTCCGGTAATGCGGTAAACAACCTGCGTAACTCCGTCATTGACGAAGTTGTGGTATGCGATACCATCCCACTGAGCGACGAGATCAAGGCACTGCCAAACGTGCGTACCTTGACCCTGTCCGGGATGCTGGCCGAAGCGATTCGTCGTATCAGCAACGAAGAATCCATCTCTGCAATGTTCGAACACTAATCGAACACGGCCGAAAAACCCGCTGCGGCGGGTTTTTTTGTCTTTAGGTTTTATTTGTATGATTAATGCCTCCTTCACCTGCCATTCATATGACAGATGATGCGCACTCGGATGATAGATAATTGTGAAAAACGTAGCCTCCTCACATGTTCTGCCCTTTCGCGCCCTCATCGACGCTTGCTGGAAAGAGAAGTACACCTCGTCACGTTTTGTCCGTGACCTGATTGCCGGGATCACCGTCGGCATTATCGCCATACCGCTGGCGATGGCGCTGGCGATTGGTAGCGGCGTTGCACCACAGTACGGCCTCTACACCTCGGCCGTTGCCGGGATTGTCATCGCCCTGACCGGTGGTTCACGCTTCAGCGTCTCCGGCCCGACCGCCGCTTTTGTGGTGATCCTCTACCCGGTTTCGCAACAGTTTGGTCTTGCAGGCCTGCTGGTTGCCACCCTGATGTCAGGCCTGTTTTTGATTCTCTTTGGCCTGGCCCGCTTTGGCCGCCTGATTGAGTACATTCCCCTTTCCGTCACGCTCGGGTTCACCTCAGGGATCGGGATCACCATCGGAACCATGCAGATCAAAGATTTTCTCGGTCTGCAGATGCCTCACGTACCGGAACATTATCTGCAAAAAGTGGGCGCGCTGTTTATGGCACTGCCTACGGCCAACCTGGGCGACGCCGCCATCGGGATTGTGACGCTGGGTACGCTGATCGTCTGGCCTCGTTTAGGGATTCGTCTGCCGGGTCACCTTCCCGCGTTGCTGCTGGGTTGCGCAGTAATGGCTATCGTCAATATGTTCGGTGGTCATGTCGCGACAATCGGCTCGCAGTTCC